>Ga0307990_1000024_pt1 | contig 132874 bp, 101 predicted proteins | sample EllFjometagen129_FD_203168 | JGI IMG/M metagenome (GOLD analysis project Ga0307990, IMG submission 203168) | Marine microbial communities from Ellis Fjord, Antarctic Ocean - #129 | ecosystem: Environmental > Aquatic > Marine > Unclassified | place: Southern Ocean | collected 2014-10-08 | reverse complement strand
TCGCCATAATATTTAAGAACAATTGAAGCAGATTGAAAGCCGACCTTCCCGATTTTCAATCGGGACGCTCTAACCATCTGAGCTACCTCGCCATAATATTTAAGAACAATTGAAGCAGATTGAAAGCCGACCTTCCCGATTTTCAATCGGGACGCTCTAACCATCTGAGCTACCTCGCCATAATATTTAAGAACAATTGAAGCAGATTGAAAGCTGACCTTCCCGATTTTCAATCGGGACGCTCTAACCATCTGAGCTACCTCGCCATCTGAAGCTTCAGCGAAAGATGGCCGAGCCATCCTAAACTTATTCTCTAAGAACTACCGATGAGACATCATCTCATTCGGGGTGCAAATATAATATTTTTTTCAAAACAGGAATAACTATTCCTCTACTCTTTTTGTTAGAAATATTTTATTGTTAATTTTGCCGTAATGCGGGAGTAGCTCAGTGGTAGAGCATCAGCTTCCCAAGCTGAGGGTCGGGAGTTCGAACCTCCTTTCCCGCTCTTTTTCCAGGTAAACTATTTTTCTTTGATATCCTTAAGGAGATCACGAATCTCTTTTAGTAACTCAACACTTTCATCACCGCCGGATCCTGTTCCTCCTCCCATCATATTCATGGCCTTGTTCCTGATTACCTTGCGTTGCTCCAAAACCTCTTCCTTATATGTTGGAGTATCAATAATACCAATCAGTTTCATGTCACTTCCATGTGGATTACTTGATCCTGCGGTCTCAATTTTTAGTATCCGCAGGTCAAACCAACGAAGAAAGGGATTATCGATAAAGGTTAAATCCTGGATGTTCTCCAATGGAATAGTTTTTTCAACTCTGAATAATACGCCTTTCTTAAATTCCAGGTGACTCTCTGTCAACCCGCATTGCAAGTGCTCATAATAACGCCTGCTGATATACTGACCAAGCCCCAGGTACCAGATCAAAATCAATGGTATGCCAGCTACAGAAATGAAAAGATAGAAGGCCACGACATGTAAAATGTATTTCCTGATCCTGGGATTGAATTCCGCTTGTTGGATGATTTTTGAATCTTCACTCATTTTAAAGTCAATTAATGATTTGATCAAATATACGACATAAGTATATGTAATTCAACCATGCATTATCACTGGATTTTACATTTTGTGATATCCTATAAAACCAATCCGAAATATTTTTTCACGGCGAATTCAATAGCAAAAGAAACCACGGCAATACCTAAGCTTTGTACTCATCTCTGGAAAACAGATTTCAAAATAGAATTATCCCCATTCTCAGTTAATAATCCTTATTAAACGTTAAATAGTGTTTCTATCCATATTTGATAGTCATTCATTTTATACCTTGCCTTTGCATCTAAACAATATCTGCTATGAGACGAATCATCTCACTCTTTTCATTGCTTCTTATATTCCAGATTGTATTTTCGCAGGATCAGGCCGTCCAAATGGGAAATACAGGTTCGATTTTAATGGTTCTTGATGTACAGGAACATTTTGTGGACAATGCGATGAAGAAGAAAGATGGAAAAGAACTTGTTGAGAACATCAATACAATAATCCAGATTGCAAGGCCTATGGACATTGTATTTGTGAAAGCCAACATCGAATTGCTCGAGCTTTCTTTTAAAGGAATAAAAGTTGTTCATGCTGAAGATATGGATCTTGCACCTGCACTGTATCGGAAGAAGAATGACAGAATTTTCATAAAGGAGGAGGGGAGTGCCTTTTCATCCGGGGAATTCCGGGAGTATCTTGAAGCTTCTCATATTGGCACTGTATACCTGGTAGGGTTATTTGCCAGCAAATGTATATCAGCAACAGCCATCAATGGCGAAGAGAGAGGATATGAAATGATCCTGATAGAGGATGGTGTCGCTGCTAAAAAAGCATCTAAAAAAGAAAAGATCTTAGGTAATTTGTTGAATAGCGGGGTAAAGATTATTAGTGCAGCAGAGTTTGAAAAGCAGGTAGAATAAAAACTCCGCACTCTGAACTCAGCACTCCCAACTCCCCCTAATCCAACCACCCCAACGATCGGCTCACTGCTTTGTCCCAATACTTGATCAATTCTGCTTTTACCTTGGCATCAATTTTCGGATCGAAGGAGCGATCTGCTTGCCACTGGTTCTTCAACTCATCGGTACTCTTCCAAAATCCTGATGCAAGTCCGGAAAAATAGGCCGCCCCAAGGGCAGTGGTTTCAAGAACAGATGGCCTGGTGACTTTTATTCCCAAAATATCTGCCTGGAATTGCATGAGGAAATTATTCGCTGAGGCGCCTCCGTCAACACGCAATTCTGCGATAGGTAAACCGGTGTCTTCCATCATGGCAGTTGCCACATCATTCACCTGGAAAGCGATGCTTTCCAATGCTGCCCTTACGATATGTGCTGTTCCTGTTCCCCTGGTCAGACCAAAGATTGTTCCGCGGGCAAATTGGTCCCAGTGTGGTGCCCCCAGTCCGGTGAGTGCCGGCACCAGGTATACACCTCCGTTGTCGCTTAATTCCGATGCTAGTTTTTCTGTTTCAGCTGCGCTGGAAATGATTCCAAGTTCATCTCTGAGCCACTGGATAATTGCTCCTCCTACAAAGATACTCCCCTCAAGGGCGTAGGTGATCTGACCATTCATTTTCCATCCAACGGTGGTTAGCATCTGGTTCTCAGAGAATACGGGTTTAGTACCGCTGTTCATGACCAGGAAACACCCGGTTCCGTAAGTATTTTTGGCCATTCCTTTTTCAATGCATAACTGGCCAAACAGTGCGGCCTGCTGATCTCCGGCAACACCGGTAATAGGAATATTGAAACCCGTGGTATCGCCTGATGTATCGGCAAACCATCCGGATGAATCCTTGACTTCGGGAAGCATGTATGCCGGTATGTCAAAAAGCTCCAGCAATTCATTGTCCCAATCTCCACTTATAATATTATACAGCATGGTCCGACTGGCATTGGTAGCATCGGTTGCATGTGTCTTTCCATTGGTGAATTTCCAGATGAGCCAACTGTCTACCGTACCAAAACAGAGGTCCCCGTTTTCTGCCTTCTTGCGTGCTCCTTCCACGTTTTCCAGTATCCAGCGAATCTTAGTGGCTGAAAAGTAAGCATCAATGATCAGCCCGGTTTTCTTCCTGATAAGATCGGTCTTACCCTCTTCAGATAAACGCTTGCAATACTCTGCTGTACGCCTATCTTGCCAAACGATTGCATTGAACACAGGTTTACCGGTATGCCTGTCCCAAACCAGGGTTGTTTCTCGCTGATTGGTAATTCCAATAGAGGCAATTTCGCGAGGGGAAATTCCGGATCTGGCCAGCACTTCGGCTGTTACCGAGGCCTGGCTTGACCATATCTCTTCAGGATCATGTTCTACCCAGCCGGGCTGAGGAAAAAATTGTTTGAACTCTTTTTGAGCAAGAGACTTAATGTTGCCCATCTGGTCGAAAATGATCGCACGTGAACTGGTTGTTCCCTGGTCAAGTGAAAGAATGTATTTTTTGTCGGTCATACTGTTAATTTTGCATCTGAAATTACAAATTTGTGCTTAAAAAGGAGTATTTCTTTATATGTTTAAGCGGAAAAAGGTAATTTCGCTTTTTTCAAATTCAAAAATAAGGAATGAAAAGAACAGTTTGGGAACAGGGATCTATGTCATCTACACTTGAAGATACTCCTCCTCCGGAGCTAATTGAACATACTGAAACTGTTTATTTGGGAACGCCTGGTGGACTTCAATACCACCACATTACAGCAGTTGATAAGCTTAAGAAAATGGACAATGTCTATTTGCTTTTTCTCAGAAGGGCAGGAGCAATGATGGGATCCATCGGATATGTACTGCGTGATGCGCATACTGGTGACCGTACTCATAAAACCTGGCTCATACGTTACTTTTCAATGAAGGCACCTTTGCGTAACAAGAAGAAGGGGACTGTTAAGAAAAGACCCATTGAAACCAGGAGCATGTCTATGTTGAAGGATATTACACATATTTTTCATCAAAATCCAGAGCGATTAAGAGACTTTGATACACAAGAGATTCCCCAGGCAGTGATCACCGGGCTGGTTGAGAAGGACAATGATCGTTCCAGGAATTTTGCTGAGATTGGTGGGTTCAGTAAAATCGGGGATGTAGAGACCATTATGTTCAGCCGGTTCAGAGCAAGAAAAAATATTCCTGTGGAGCAACTGGAAGTGAGTGAGCAGCCCGAAATGAGAAAAATCATCCGGGAATTTTATAAGGACTATGCCATCTTTCACGATGATTATATTTTCCACAATAACGATTATTACGTACTCAGAGAGAATGGTGAAATAATTGCGGGATTGCAAGCCAATCCTGAACTTTGGGAGATAAAAACTACAGGTAGTGGGTTCCTTGATTTTATTTTCAGATTTGTATCTAAATTTCCCGCTGTAAGAAAACGTATTTCTATTGACGAGATGCGCTTTTTGGGGATAGAAGGAATGTATTATAAGCCCGGTCATGAAAACGACCTGTATAGGTTGCTGGAAGGAGTCATGACCCTGAAAAAGCATTACCTCTGCATGCTGGTGATAGATGTCACATCTCCCTTGTACAAGTTATTTATGAAAAAGAAAAAATTCGGTCCAATCAATGCAGTAGTCGGTAGTTTTGAAGCTGAATTGTGGGCCAAGTTTTTTAGTTTCCCTGAAGAGGAGGAGAGAGAGATTGTGGAGCGACCGAAGTATTATTCTGTTTATGATAATACTTGAGAAGTGAACTAGAGTTGGGGGTTCCGTAGAAAATCGATTGATCGCGTCTGAGCTAAGAACAGATAATTTCAAACTATACCAATGCAAATACCTACATCAATCCCAAATTTTACCCTAAAGCATGCTTCTGAAGAAGATGTTCCCTTGATCCTGGCATTCATAAAGCACCTGGCTGAATATGAAAAGTTGTCGAATGAGGTTGTGGTAACTGAGGAACTTTTGAATACCTATTTATTTGGAGAAAAGAAAACAGCTGAAGTGGTTCTTGGCTATGAAGAAGACAAGCCAGTTGGATTTGCACTGTATTTTTATAATTTTTCTACCTTTTTAGGAAAACCCGGTATTTACCTGGAAGACCTTTTTGTGCTTGAGGAGTATAGGGGAAATGGCTATGGAAAACACTTGCTGCTGTACCTGGCAAAACTCGCAAAAGACAAGAATTGTGGAAGATTGGAATGGGCAGTGCTAGATTGGAATCAACCCGCCATAGATTTCTATGAATCACTGGGGGCTAAGCAGTTAGACGAATGGATTGTAAATCGTGTTAGCGGAAATACACTGGATGAATTGGCTGATCAGTTCTAAGAGATTCATTTTCAGTAAGTAGCATTTTAGATTCAATATAAAGAACTGATAATCTTTCTGCATACTAAAAAATAATACTACATTTCGTCACTAGACTATGACAAACACCTGGCGCATTAAGCTATATACTTAGTGCTTAAAAACTTTAACCTTATGGCCTTAACCATTAGACGGGTTGAAAGTCGGAAAGAACTCAGAAAATTCATTCATCTTCCTGCTAAAATTCACAAGGACCATCATAACTGGGTGCCGCCATTGTATGGTGATGAATGGACATTCTTTGATGGTAAGAAAAATGTTTTATTTGATCATTGTGACACCATTCTTCTACTTGCCTATCGTGACAATAAGGTTGTGGGCAGGATCATGGGGATCATTTCTCCAAAGTATAATGAGATAAAGAAAGAGAATAATGCCAGGTTTAATTTCCTGGAAGCATGGGACGACAGGGAATTCCTCGGAGGAAAGGTGTACAAACGTTTCAGGGTGTTCCAAAGGAAAATTTCAATTTGAGTTTGTAGTTTAAAAAAAAACAGTCTACTTTTACGGAAACAATTCAGAAAACATGAGAATTACATTATTTGATACGGTTATTGTACTTCCATCGCTTACCAAATAGCGATCGCGACTCCCTATTCAAATTAGTAATCTTGTAATTCTTTTATCATGTCTTTTATCTCAAAGAAATCTTTAAATACTAGTTTTTCATTTCGTGAATTTTGGAGCGATCTCCGTGAATCTATTGGAGGAACAGAGAAAGACTTCACTAAAATACCATTGCGCAAGGCAATCATACTATTGAGTATCCCTATGGTACTTGAGATGGTCATGGAATCAGTCTTTGCACTGGTGGACATATTTTTCGTATCCCGACTTGGTTCCCAGGAGGTTGCCGTTGTAGGTATCACTGAATCACTGATGTCCATCGTGTACGCCATTGGAGTTGGATTGAGTGTAGGTACAACTGCACTTGTCTCCCGACGTATTGGGGAGAAGAATCCGGAGAAAGCTTCGAGGGCTGCTGTGCAGGCAATTTTTGCAGCAGTTTTCGCTTCCCTCTTTTTTGCTGCATTAGGAATCTTTTATGCGAAGGACCTTCTGCGTTTAATGGGAGCAAGTCAGGAAACCATCGAGATGGGATTTCGCTATCCGATGATTATGCTGGGTGGTAATGTTGTCATCATGCTGCTGTTTGTTATCAACGCAGTATTTCGCAGTTCCGGTGATGCTGCCATATCCATGAGAATCATGTGGATGGCAAATATCCTGAATATTATCCTGGATCCGCTGTTGATATTTGGTATTGGTCCTTTCCCTGAATTGGGAGTGGAGGGTGCAGCTATTGCAACAAATATTGGAAGAGGAGTAGCTGTCGTGTACCAGATTTACCTCTTGCTGAAAGGAAATCACAGGATAAAGGTCAGATTACAGGATATCCATTTTAGGATGAATACTATTCTGAAAGTGATCCGCCTTTCACTGGGAGCCATTGGACAAAATCTCATTGGTACCTCATCATGGGTATTTCTTGTCTGGGTTGTAACAAGTCTTGGCGAAGATGCAGTAGCAGGTTATACCATTGCCATTAGATTGATCATATTTTTTATTCTTCCGGCATGGGGATTGGCAAATGCGGCTGCCACGCTTGTAGGACAAAACCTGGGGGCTAAAGAGATAGCGCGTGCTGAGCGATCTGCCTGGATAGTGGGAGGAGTAAATATGCTATTGATGGGATTGGGTTCAATTGTATTTATATTATTCCCACAGGTATTCATCAGCTTTTTCATCGATCGGGCAGAGGCTCCGGTAGTTTGGGAGAGTGGTGTTGAATGTCTGCGTATAATCAGCTTTGGTTTTATTTTTTATGCCCTGGGCATGGTAATGATTCAATCGATTAACGGGGCAGGAGATACAGCAACACCAGTTTGGCTTAATATAATTGCCTTCTGGATCATTGAGATTCCCCTGGCATTCTTACTAACTCATTCATTAGATATGGGTGTAACAGGCGTTGGATTGGCTATCATTATTGCAGAATCTACACTTACTGTTATGGCGGTTTTGATATTTAGAAGAGGGAAGTGGAAATTAACAAAAGTTTAACGTTTAGCGTTTAGCGTTTAGCGAAGTCTCTCTAAATGCTCAACGTTTAACGCTCAACGCCCACTCCCCACTCTTGCATATCAACCTCTTATTCCATACATTTACGTCAATATGAAAACTTCGCTTCACATTCAACCGTCCACCTGGAACGGACAAGGACTCTTCGAGTGCCTGATGAATTGAGCCATTGAGTCAATGAGCCAATGAGTCAATGAGCTAATGAGTCAATGAGCTAATGAGTCAATGAACCAATGGGATAATGAGTCAATAGAGAATCGCCACTTTTCCCCTTTTACTTTTCCCATGCCAACTATTTTCGACATAAAACGTTTCGCCTTACACGATGGCCCTGGTATACGGACTACCGTATTTTTCAAGGGCTGTCCACTACGTTGCCTCTGGTGTCACAATCCTGAAAGTCACTCTTCCATTCCTGAAACACATAAGGTGAGCAGGGTAATTGACGGAAAAGAAATTTCCATGGCAAGGATGTATGGAACAGAAATAACGGAAGAGGATTTGATGCAGGAGATAATCCGGGACAAAGTGTTTTTTGAAGAATCAGGGGGTGGAGTTACTTTTTCCGGTGGGGAGCCCTTGTTGCAATACCAGGAACTGTTATCCCTGTTGAAGTTAAGCGGTGAAAATAATATTCACCGGGCTGTTGACACTTCCGGTTATGCATCTGAAAAAGTTATGAGAGAAGTGGCCTTGCATACCGACCTTTTTCTCTATGATTTGAAAAATATGGATCCGGTAAAACATAAGAAATTTACCGGGGTTGACAATGAAAGAATTCTGAAAAACGCTGATATTCTTTTAGATATGGGTAAAGAAGTCATTTTCAGGGTGCCGCTAATTCCTGGCATCAATGATGCTGAAAAGGAATTGAAGGCCTATTTGCATTTCTTTGAAAAACGCGCCGACAAATTCAAAGAAGTACATATTCTGCCCTATCATAAAATCGGATCAGATAAGTACAGGCGACTCGACCTGGAATACTCGCTTGGAGATTTGATGGAACCAGGTAAGGAACATTTGAATATGATCAAACAGAAATTTGAAAGTGCCGGCATTAAAGTATCAATTGGAGGATAAGATTATGCTTACAAAAAGAATACAACTCTTAAGAAAAAATAGTCTGAATGCAGTAAATACACTTTCTGCAGAGAGAGCTGTTTTGATGACGGACTTCTATATAAACCATATTCCAAAAAATAAATCCATTCCTGTTCAACGGGCTCTCTCATTCGATTATTTACTGGAAAATAAGCACTTATGTATTCTTGAAGGCGAACTGATCGTGGGAGAGAGAGGACCTGCTCCCAAAGCGACACCGACCTATCCGGAAATCAGCTTGCATACCTTGAAAGATCTTGAGGTTCTAAATAACAGGGAAAAAGTTTCGTTTCAGGTAGATGAAACCACAAGAAAGATTTACGCGGAGAAGATTATACCATTTTGGGAAGGAAAGACCAATCGGGACCATATTATCACTCAGATGGAATCTGCGTGGTTGGATGCCTACAGTGCCGGTGTGTTTACAGAGTTCCAGGAACAGCGGGCTCCGGGGCATACCGTGCTGGGGAAAAAGATTTACACGACGGGACTGGATGAATTTACCCGGCAAATTGATGAGCGTTTGAAAGAGCCGGGAATACAAGAGGCAGAAAAGGAGGAGCTTACAGGAATGAGGATAGCGGCCAATGCCATTATCAAGTATGCCCGGCGGAATGCAGAACTCTTGAAAGAAATGGCCCTGGCTGAACAGGATGAGGAGAGGAAGCAGGAATTGGGAAATATGGCAGTCATCTGTAATAAAGTACCGAAGCATGCACCTGAAACGCTGCATGAGGCCTTGCAGTATTATTGGTTTGTTCACCTGGGAGTCATCACAGAACTCAATCCATGGGACTCATTTAATCCGGGTAGACTGGATCAGCACCTACTGCCCTTTTATCAGAAAGATATTGAAGAGGGAAGACATACTCCCGAAACTGCAAAAGAGCTTATCCAGGCATTTTGGGTAAAATTCAATAACCATCCCTCTCCTCCAAAAATGGGGGTGACAGCCAGGGAAAGCAGTACTTATACCGACTTCTGCCTGATCAATATGGGTGGATTGAAAGAAGATGGTAGCGATGCTGTGAATGAGATGAGCTTCATTCTTTTAGATGTCATTGAAGAGATGCGCCTGCTGCAACCCTCGTCAATGATACAGGTGAGTAAGAAGAATCCAGATGCTTTTATCGATCGGGCTGTTGAAATCGTCAAAACCGGTTATGGACAACCTTCAATTTTTAATACAGATGCCATTGTTGAGGAGCTGCTGCGCCAGGGGAAGTCTCTTACTGATGCACGAAATGGTGGCGCGTCCGGTTGTGTGGAAACGGGTGCCTTTGGTACAGAAGCATATATTCTCACCGGCTACTTTAACCTGGTGAAGGTGCTTGAATTAACCATGCATAATGGACTTGATCCGGCCAGTGGAAAGAAAATCGGGATCGCTACAGGCGATTTTAATAGCTTTAGCGATTTTGAAGATGTAAAAGATGCTTTCACCAGCCAGCTGAATTATTTCCTGGATCTGAAAATTAAGGGCAACAGGGTTATTGAACAGATATTTGCTGAGCGGATGCCGGTACCATTTCTATCTTTATTTATTGAAGATTGTATCGCCAATGGAAAGGATTATAATGCAGGTGGGGCACGTTACAATACAAGTTATATACAGGGTGTAGGACTCGGGTCCATTACTGATATGTTCACTGCATTGAAGTATCACCTGTTTGAGAAGAAGACAATGAGTACCGATACTTTGCTGAAAATTCTTGCAAACGATTTTACCGGTCATGAAGAGATCCGTGCCGAGCTCATCTACAACACACCAAAATATGGGAATGATGATGACAGAGCAGATAAGCATGCAAGCTGGGTGTTTGACAGGTTTTATGAAGGTGTAAACGGAAAGCCGAATTTCAGGGGAGGGGCATTCAGAATCAATATGTTACCCACAACTTCTCATGTGTATTTTGGCAGTGTGGTTGGAGCTACTCCGGATGGACGACATGCCGGTATGCCATTATCCGAGGGAATATCTCCCTTCCAGGGAATGGACAGGAAAGGACCAACGGCGGTGTTGAATTCAGCGTCTAAAATTGATCACCTGAAAACTGGTGGGACCCTGCTGAACCAGAAATTTACACCTGATTTTTTTAAAGACGAACAGGGGATTCGCAAGCTCACCCAGCTGATAAGATCTTACTTCAGGATGATGGGCCACCACATTCAATTTAATGTTGTTTCTGCTGATACACTTCGCGATGCTCAGCTTAATCCGGAAAAATACCAGGACCTGATTGTGAGGGTGGCAGGATATAGCGACTATTTTAATGATTTGGGCAAGGAATTGCAGGATGAGATTATTCGGAGGACGGAGCAGGAGTGACTCCCTGCGGGAGTGAGAGAATACTCCTTGCGGGAGTGTGAGAATGCTAACTTTGTTAGCGAGAGAGATTCTCTCCTTCTCACCATTTCTCATCTTCTCTCCCTTGTATGTATTATCTTTGTGATGAAATAATAATTTTAGTAAAGCGTTACTATAGAAAACAACATATTATGAAAAAACATATACTCCCCGGCATTATATTAATTACTCTAACAGCAGTTCTAATGTCAAGCTGTACCAAATGGCTAGAAAACGAATTCCATCCACTTGCGGCTAACCTTTATCCCATATATGAAGAGGGTGACACATTTATGTATAGAAGCACGCTTACTGAAGACATTGATACATTTGTTGTTTCTGAATTCAACCTGGACACTGTATTTAATGGTTCAATTCTATTCGAGCAAACTTTTGCAGCATTTGGACAGATAGTAGCCGATACCTTTGGAGGGGATTTCTTTTATGTCTTCAATTATCCCGATGGAGCATCCTTTATATGGGATTCGGCTTATGTTAGTTTTGTTAATACGATAGCTTCACTTGATACAACTATTCAGGATTTCACCTATAACGATTTGCTTGTAGCAGCATCTGTTAGATCTGATACCATTTCGGATATACTATACAAGGTATATTTCGATTGGAATTATGGTTTAGTGAAGTATGTTCAGAATAACCTGGATACTTACGAGCTTTTCTATCGTCCGGAATAGGTTTTTTTAATCAAAGTGTACGCCTTTTTCACCGGCCCTGATCTCCAGGTCGAGGATGTTTTCCAGGGGAGGTAAAGGGCAAGTGGCATAGGGACTGAATGCACAGGGTGGGTTATAACACCTGTTGAAATCCAGGATTACCTTATCACCATCCACCTGGTCGGTATACATAAAGCGACCCGCACCGTAGGTATCAATACCATTTGTGGCATCCCCAACAATCAGGAAATATCCTTTCCCGGAGGTAAAAGGGAGAAGGGTGTGTGTTTTTCCATCCTTTTTAAACCTTAACTCACCGGGAACTTTATAGTACTCAGTAAAACCGGGAATCGCAGTTGGTACTTCAATAGTTTTTGCTGAATCGTATGAAATAAATTCTGCTTTTATCACCCAGTCACTTGAAAGGGGGTAGGAGGGAATATGGTCCAGGAGCTCAATTTGCGGATGCTCCAGGTTGCGCAAGCGTATGCCATATCTGTCTCCGCGTTTAATGATGAACCACTTGAAACGTTCATATTCAAGGATGGTAGTCTCCTTCTCCTGGTCGTGACGAAGTATCATTTCAGTTACAAGCTGGTCATTGGCAGTAACAGTAATGGATTCAGAAACCTGTAATGTTACCATGCTATCTTCTAATACAAGTTCCCCACCTTTCGAGGGGAAATTTTCAGGAAATACGATTTTGTTAGATGCTGCAGAGCCGAAGGTATTCTTTCCTTCTTCCAATCAGAATAATCTGTTTTGAACGCTTCCTGGTCCTTCACTACAGCGGGTTGTTGCTTGCAGGAAGAAAACAGTAAGGCAAGAATCAGGGCAGAAAAAAGAATACGCTTCATAGATACAAAAGTTATTTAACAGCTTGCTGTGAAGATAGAGCTTTTGCTTCATATTTTGTATGGTCAAATAAAAAAACCCGGAGTCTCCCCCGGGTTTCATGGATGGCTTATTATCCAGAATTATTCCTGCCCGGCTGTGAACCTTACAGGAACAACGATGTTTACATTTACTGCTTTACCACGCTGTTTGCCGGGACTCCAAACTGGCATATTGCGAAAGATATTCATTGCTGCCTCATCGAAAATTTTATCGCTGGACCTTTTTACTTCTATGTTTTTGAGTTCTCCTTTACCATTTACAATAAACCCTACAAATACCTCACCTGTAAGACCTTTATTTTTGGCTTTTTCAGGATACACCTGGTTTTCAATGATGTAGCCCTTCATTTTCTCCTTACCACCTGGGAAGGAAGGCATATTCTCAACCACGTAGAATACTTGTTCCTGGGGACTAAGTACCTCTTCACTGCTCCTGGTCTTTTCCTTAGTAGTGATCATTATCAGGCCATTTTCAGCATTATATTTTTTTGCTTCAGGGGAAGTAGCGTCTTTGACCACAGCAATATATTCAATATCATCAGGATCAAGTGATTCGATCTCTTCAACCACTTTCCCGTCAAGCACATATACCGGTTCGATATCCTTTCCATCTGCTGTTGTTATTATGATCTTGCTGCCGGATTCCTTTTCAGATTTCCGGGCTGTAATCTTTACAATATTCTCACTTGGATCACTTGCTTTTATATCCTTGAGGTCCATTTCATAAGCTGTTGGATGCAGCACAATATCTCCTTTGCTCAGAGCTTTGGCGTAAATTCTCTCCGTTTTATATCCCACGTAAGAGATGAACAATTCAGCATTTCCATCCAGTTCGAGAGAGAATGTCCCATCGCGATCGGCTACAGTACCAAAAGTACTTCCGGCTACAATTATGCTTGCACCTGTTGCAGGGGAACCATCTTCAAATACCACCTTTCCGTGGTAGGTCTTTTGTTGTGCTGAACTTGCCGCAGTAAATAAACCAAGCGAAATAATTATCGCGGGAATGAGTGCCAGGTATTTGATATAACCTTTCTTTGGCGATTTGATTTTTTTCATCATTTGAAATCGTTTTTTGGTTAATGAATGATTAAACTGGTTGCCCAAACTGAAGAGTTCCACACCCACGGCGTGGTTCAGCAGCTGGGCCTTGTAATGAGCCGGGTTAACCCCCCTGGACAGAACGGATCTGTCGGCAAGGTGCTCATGATTTTCTTTAATCATTCTGGAAATAAGCCAAGAGAAAGGATTGAACCATGTGAGCAGCAGTGTGCTTTCTGCAATGAGCAGGTCGATCGCGTGCAATTGTTGCAAATGTGCTTTTTCATGGATCAAAATGGAGTTTAAGTCTCTACTCGATTTTAAATCACCGGGTATAAATATTTTTGAGAACAGTGTAAATATCTGTTCAGAGTTGGTATAAACAATACTTTTATCCTTGTTGTCGCTTTTGCGATCGATGCCCTTAAGTTTTCTGAACATGAGGAGATGTCGAAGGGCTAAAATAAGCAATCCCATTATATAGATAATCAACACTACTGAGAACAGGGAAAAGCTTATCCCATTTCCGGTTTCCGGAAGGGTGCCAGGAGCTGCAGATGCATAGGGGTCGATCAGGTAGGCATTTGTAAAGGTGCTGATTGCTGCCGGTTTTTGAATGGACAGCAAGGGGAACAACCATGATAGGACAATTCCGCCGAGGAGATAAAAACGTTTTACATTGAGCGCCGCATCTTTCCTTAACCAGGCATAGTAGGGTAAGGCAACCAGCGATATCGCCAGTGATACTTTAAGCAGGTATATTATCGTTGCATTCATTAATTCTTGTTCTCTTTTTTGTCTTCCCGAAGATCCTCTTTAACCTCATGCATCATATCTCGCAGTTCTTTCATGCTGATATCATTTTCAGTAGCAAAGAAAGAGGCAAGGTTGGTGAAGGAACCATCGAAATATTTATTGAGCAAACCGGATAAAGAATGTTTGGCGTAATCTCCCTGTGAGATCAAAGGATGGTAGATATGTGTTGAGCCAATAGACTTATGAGCTATGAATTTCTTCTTTTCCAGGATGCGGATAAAGGAGGCAACCGTTGTATATGCCAGGTCATTGTCTTCAATCTTATTGATAACATCCCTGACCGTTGCTTCTTCTAACTCCCATAGGATCAGCATTATCTCTTCTTCGGCCTTTGTAAGCTTATTCATCTCTGTTACGTTTTACTAAATGTATAACGCAAATATATACTAAATATTTCGTAGATCTACTAAAAAACTCGTAGATCTACTAAAAAACTCGTAGATCTACTAAAAAATTAGTAGATGCCTTGAAAATCAGTAAGCTGGGAAGTGAAAAAATAATAATAACTTTAACAGATGCATTAGGCATCTAAATACAATACTTATCAAAATAACAATCCACGTTATGAGAAAATTTATTCATATTACATTTCTTCTATCCCTAATTATCCTTATTAATTCTTGCTCTCAGCAGCCTCGGCAAACACTTGAACAACGGGCCGAAAAAGTAAGCAAAGTTGAAATGCAGGGTATTGCAGAATTTCTGGGCAATGATCTCCTTGAAGGACGTGCCCCGGGGACCCGTGGTGGGGACCTGGCAGAAACTTATATTAAGAGCATGTTTAAATTTATGGATTTAGAACCCGGTGCAGATGGATCGTATTTACAAGAGTTTGTAATGAAAGGGATTACTAGCAGTAATGTTTCTCTTACAACAAACGGAATTGAATTAAACGACATTGAAGAAATAGTGGGAACTTTTATGGAAGAAGAAGAATCTATTGATTTTAAGGGAGAAGCAGTCTTTGTCGGCTTTGGGATTACAACAGATATTTGGGAGTGGAACGACTACAAAAATATGGATGTGAAGGATAAAATTGTGATTACCCGTGTGAATGATCCGGGCATGTTTTTGCCAGATATTTTTGAAGGGAGCACCTTAACTTATTTTGGACGGTGGACCTATCATATTGAAGAAGCTGCGCGACGTGGGGCGGCGGGTATATTGTTGATACATACTGATGAATCAGCCGGCTACGACTGGAATGTCGTAAAAAATTCCTGGACCGGAGAGAACCTATTCATCGAATCGGATTTGCAAAATAGTCTGAAGTTCAGTGGCTGGATAAAAGAAAGCAGCTTAAAAAGATTATTAGAAACCAACAATATTAGCATGGATGAGCTTTACAAGAGCAGCACATCAAAAGATTTCCAACCCGTCGATTTAGGTTTTAGAATGAACATAGCTGGAAACAACAGCTACAGAGATGTTACCAATCATAATGTGCTTGCTGAAATTCCCGGTCAAACGGAAGAAAGAATTGTATTGAGTGCGCATATTGATCACCTGGGGATGGATCCAAACAAGGAGGGTGACAACATTTACAATGGTGCCATAGACAATGGTACTGCGGTTGGAGCCATGATGGTAGTTGCAAAAGTGCTCAAAGAGTTTCAGGATCAGCTTCATTACTCCGTCACAATCCTGGGCTGCAATGCAGAGGAATCCGGATTACTGGGATCGAAATATTATGTCCAAAATACGGATCGTGACAATATCATTGCGAATATCAATTTTGAATCAACGCCGGTATGGGAAAAGTCGGAAAGTATCATGGGTATCGGCGCCAGGTTTTCAAGTTTAGAAGAAATGATCAAAGCACTGGCAGAAAAAGACAATCTCGCTTATTCTACATTCTCCTTGTCCAACCAGGGACTTTTTTACAGGTCTGACCAGTTTTCATTTGCACGGTATGGCGTTCCGTCAGTTTGGATTTCTGCAGGTGAAGATGAAATTTCAGGAAACAAAAATTATACTGAATTCTGGGGAAAGGATTACCATACTGTGAAAGATGAGTTTAATCCGGAATGGGAATTAGAAGGAATGAAGCAAACTATCAAATATGCACTGCTGCTGATTGATCAAATCAATAAAACCCAGGAGTCTCCACAATGGAAAAGCGAGTTGCCTTTTCCGATGGAGAAATAAATCGCCGAAACCTGAAACCTATTGCCTGACGCCTGATGCCTCACGCCTCACTCCTACCTCTTATGTTCTTCCTTAAACACGATCCTCAGTCTCAGGTCATCGTCGACATATGCCCCGTTGCGGGTGGCCGGGGTCCATTTTGGTCCCGTAGTAAGTGCGCGTTGGGCTTCATCTGAAAATGCCTGGGAGGGCGATTTCAGGATTTGGATATTGTGGGGTCGGCCATTGGGCAAAACATAAAACTTGAGGACAACAACGGCTTTGTTCAGTGCGTATTCTGATGGGGGAAATACCATGCTTGAGTCTATGTATGTTTTGAAGTAGGGCATTCCTTTCTCAGGAACAGCATTTTTGTAATCTGAACTTTCTTGTCCAAGATCCACAACTGATCCTGTTGGTTCTGAAGTAGCAGATGTTCCATAACCCACAACAACAACTTCGTCGAGTGAGACATTTGAAGGATCGAGTTTGAATTCCATTGGTTCACCACTAACTATTGGTGATTCTTCCTGCTCCATTCCAATGTAGGTAGCTACCAGCGTGCTACTTTCTGTTTCATCAACTAATATTTCGAAATTTCCATCCATATCAGCAATTGTTCCGACGGTTGCTTCCTTTACCAGAACATTGGCACCTGGCAGTGGGCTTGAGTCCTCTGATGAACGGACCACACCGCGGATGCGGGTTTTCTCTTTTGTTACAGCTTGTTTAGCCATTCTTTTTGAAGTGGTTGGCGTGGCATCATAATCTTGCGCTAATGCCACAGGCTGAGCTTCTGCCTGAGTAGGATCAATAAAATCTTCGTCTGTTTCTATCACTTCCATGGCTAACTCCTCATCTGCCATTACGTCTTCTTCAAATTCAGTATCTTCCATGACGATGCCTTCATCGGTAGTACCAGCTACAAGTACCTCTTCAGAAGTTTCTGCGATAGCTTCATCCTTCGCTAAAGCTTCGGATGACTCGTCGGATGACTTGATAGCGGAGGTGGGCTCCATCGCTTTGTTCATCTCCCTGATTCTATCGTCCTTGTCAGATGGCGTTTGATCAACCGTTAAGAATATAGTTGTGATAACAAGGATGGCGGCCAGGCTTGCGGCTGCACTATACCAACCGATACGTCTCCTGAGGTTGATCCTGTAGCGGATTTTTTTCCCTGCAGCGGCCAGGTCCTGTTCTGCCTCTTCCCTTGAAACCATGGCGAATCCCTCGGCAGCATCTTCATTGAACAGGTCCTTTTGAAGTTTCCTTTCGAATGCATTTCTTTCCTTCCCCGACATCTTCCCCTCGAAATAGTCAAAGAAGTCAGCTGACTGTGTGCGGTATTTATTCTTTTTTGACATCTTGCTTCTCAATACAAATTTTCAAATTTCTCTTGCCGTTCTGAATAAAGCTCTTGACTTTCTTCTCTTCAAGTGTGAGTGCATCAGAAATCTCTTTGTATGATTTATTATCATAATAAAAAAGTTTGATACACTGCTGTTGTTCTCCCTTTAGCTTCTCTATGCATTCCCGGAGTACCTTATTCAAAAAATTCTCCTCTTCATCTATGGGATGCATTTCCTGCTCCGATTCCACAAATATTTTCTGATCATTCTGGTAATCATGCAATCTTTTTGTCTCGCTCTTCTGCGCCCTGATTTGCATCAGGCAGTAGTTCTTTGTTAGCACATAGAGCCAGCTCTTAAAAATTTCGACTTCGTGCTTTGGCAGTTCAACAATCAGCTTTTCGAAAATGGAGGTGACACCATCCTGGGCAGCTTCCCGTTCTTTAAAATATTTCAGACAAACACCATAGACAAGGTGCATGTATCTTGCATACAGGGTCCCAAGGGTCTCCAGGTCATCGTTTGACTTGAACCTGTTCACCAATTCTTTATCGGAATCTTCTTTATATTTTCTCCAGGATATCTTCACATTGAACGCTCTTCTGCAATTTACAAAGAATAATTTTGGCGACCGTAAATTGTTTTTAAATCATTTGCTGGTGCGGTTTATCTATAGTATTTCTCAAAGATCCATTCTATTTGTTCGTCGGTAACAATTCTGTCGATAGGTTCCTTGTCCTGGAGATAGCTTTTATTGTGGAAGGCGATATTGTTATTCATGTAGATTGTTTTACTTAAAACTTATTATCTTTTCTCTGTTTTTTTAAAGTCTTTAATCAACTTCCCCAGGTCTTTGTCTTTCTTTTTTCTTTCTAAGGTATCGGATTCAAAATGCATTTTTTCCTTTTCCATCTTTCGAAAATTGGCATACGAATCTTCATCAATCTCTCCACATTCAACCGCTGCCAGTATAGCGCAACCTTCCTCGTGCATGTGTGTGCAATCTGCATACCTGCAATCTTTAGCATAATTGATAATAAAATCGAATGTAGTTTCCAGGCCTCCGGAAGTATCAGTGATTCCGACTTCTCGCATTCCGGGGTTTTTACAGCATACCTTTCTTTATGCTCCGCTGTAACGCGACCAACTTCAAATGAATCTAAGTTTTGTGTGATTCTGAACTTTTCAAGAATGTCACTATATCCAAGATCCTGGTAGGTCATTTCAAATGTTTTTCTTTATAATTTTTGCGTAAGAAGTTTCTCCATTGCTTACTATGTGAATAATATAAGTGCCAGCTGGCAAATCACTTATATCAATTATCCTGCCTCTGCAATGATCTTGTTTTATAAATTGTCCATGCATATTATAAATATAAAATCTTCCATCCAATACTTCACCATAGCCTCCTACATATAATGTCTCTTTGGCCGGATTTGGAAAAACCCGGGCAAGAGGTACCGACATACTATCCTGACTCGTTTTTTCTTGCTGTTGCAGCCATAGATACAAGTGATCTGTATCAGTTTGTTTCCAATCATGCCCCCCGGCTACAACATCAATTTCAACATTGCTATTGCCGGCAGCTTTCAATAAGTGGTATCCTATTTCACACCATTGAGTTAAATCGTCCTCTTCACCAGATATGAAATACACAGGAACTTTTGATAATCCTTCTATGTACTCTTTCTCAAAACCGCCTTCGTATACCACAACCCCTGACTGGATGCCTACTGCGGCCCAATAACTATGTGATCTTGATCCGATATACCAGGCACCCGAACCGCCCATAGAATACCCGGCAAGATAATTCCTGAGGGTATTTATCTTAAATAATTCGTTCATTTTTGCTACGCATTCCCAGATATCGGTCTCAGCAATGCCTCTGTACCATAAATTTCCTCTTCCCCAGGGCTCTACAAGGTAGCCATCTTGAAATGCAATAGGTGGCGCAGCAACACCATCCTCTAAACTTGGTAGCAAGGAATAATGGATTTTATCGCCGGCAATATCCCAGAGTCCGTGAAGGTATATATACATTGGGTATTCCTTTTCAGTTTCCCAGTCATATGGCAGTTTGACTAGAGCGAACGAAATCTCTCCATCTGTCGGGGATATCCATGAAAGAATCCATGAACGATGCCTTCCAATATAGCTTGATACGTCAGTTAATTTATAGGGATTTGAATCATCAGAAATAATATCATATAGTTCTTCTAAGAGAGTGGTATCGCTATTCGATAAAAGTGATTTTGAGTTGATTACCTGATATATAGAAGAGAAATTTAATTTGATAATTTCATGGTCGGCTTGTTCTTCTAATATTAAAAGAGTATCCTTTAATGCTTTAACTTTATCGAGATTTAAGGTGTTTGCACGAAGATTACCCAGAAGTATTGTACATAAAGCAATTGCCAATATTGAGCTTTTAAAAACCTGCTTGTATCTTACTTTTAATATTGACATCTGTGATGATTAAGCAATTTATTTAAGGATTAAGAACCGTTCAATATTTTAGTTTTTGATTGACAATTGAGAAGAACTAAAATATGTTTACTTTTTGTCTTCTAATAAGAAGACTGGCAGACAGTTAAAGTTACGATTTTTTTTGGTGTAGTAAGAACGCTGTATATCCTCTACAATGGCTGTTCTTCTCTTCTTTATATCTCAAAAGAAAGAAAATCAATTTTTTTTATGGAATTCTTCATACCCATGCATCCTATGGGTGAAAACGAAATTTTATCAACCAAATTTTTATATCATGAAAACAATAGTTTCATTTATTTCAGTAATCGTTTTATCGCTTGTTTTAATGGCTGCTGGTCCCTCAAGGGTGATCACTGGTGCTGTAACAGACGATAATGGCTATGCCCTGATCGGGGCAAGTGTTATGGTAAAAGGAACCTCACAGGGTACCGTTACCGATATCAATGGTGAGTATTCTATTTCTATAGGTGAGAAAGCGAAAATCCTCGTATTCTCTTTCATTGGCATGGGAACGCAAGAAGTGCAGATAGGTACCAGTAATGTGATTGATGTGCAAATGTATACAAGCATGGATGCCCTCGAGGAGGTAGTTGTGATTGGCTACGGTGAAGCATCAATGGACATGACTTCAAGTACTGTACTTACTGGTTATTCCAGGATTGGGAAGACACGTAAAGGCGGACGTGAAAAGAAAGACATGGCAGCACCGGGTATGTGGGGCTCAGGAACTTATTATGAAGGCCAGCCACAGCACAATACAGAAGCGTATGCCACCATTCATGAAAATGGTTTCAAGGATGTGAGGCATAATCCACTTTCAACTTTTTCTATCGATGTGGACAAGGCATCCTATGCGAATGTTCGCAGGTTCATCAATATGGGACAAAAACCACCGGTTGATGCTGTAAGAGTAGAGGAGATGATCAATTATTTTTCTTATGATTACCCACAGCCAGATGGTGAACATCCTTTCACAGTATCACATGAATTATCCGTTTGCCCATGGAACAGCTCACACCAATTATTGCATATCGGACTGCAGGGCAAGGATATTGACAAGGAGAATTTACCGCCTTCCAACCTGGTTTTCTTATTGGATGTATCTGGCTCAATGAGCGACCATACTAAACTTCCACTGTTGAAATCTGCTTTCCGGCTCTTAGTGAAGGAATTGCGTCCTGAAGACCGTGTAGCGATTGTAGTTTATGCAGGCGCTGCAGGTGTGGTTCTGGAATCAACCCCGGGCACTGAGAAGGATAAGATTCTTCGCTCACTTGACAAGCTGAGTGCAGGTGGATCAACTGCCGGTGGGGCAGGACTGAAGTTGGCTTATAAGATTGCACAGCAGAATTTTGCCAAAGAAGGAAACAACAGGATTATCCTTGCTACGGATGGTGACTTTAATATAGGAGCATCCAGTGATGCCGAAATGGAGAGAATGATTGAGACAGAACGTGAGAAGGGAGTCTTTATGACAGTGCTTGGATTTGGAATGGGAAATTACAAAGACAGTAAGATGGAGACCATTGCCGATAAAGGAAATGGTAACTATGCTTACATCGACAATATCCAGGAAGCAAACAAAGTATTTGTCAGTGAATTCGGAGGAACGCTCTTCACTATAGCCAAGGATGTGAAATTCCAGATAGAGTTTAATCCGGAGAGAGTGAAGTCTTACCGTTTGGTTGGATATGAAAACAGGCTCCTGAATGACGAAGATTTCAATGACGACACAAAGGATGCAGGTGAAATGGGAGCAGGACATACAGTAACAGCGCTATATGAGATTGTTCCGGCTGGTTCCGAAGAATCTTATGTAAGCATTGACCCGCTTAAGTACCAGTCAAACAGAGACAAGATGATTGCAAGGAATACTAATGAGCTGATGACCATTAAGCTAAGGTATAAGAAGCCAGATGGAATCAAGAGCACACTGTATGAGATTCCGGTTAATGACAGGGTCAAAAAACTAGAGAAAACATCTGAAAACTTCCGTTTTGCGGCAGCAGTTGCTCAATATGGTATGATTCTCAGGGGTTCAGATTACCTGAAGCAAGGGTCAATTGAGGATGTGCTTAGCCAGGCAAGGGCAGCCAGGGGCGCAGATACAGAAGGATATCGCGGAGAGTTTATTAAGCTCGTGAATACCAGCTCAGGTATTATAGCGATGAAATAATTGTAGAGACGCGATTTATCGCGTCTCATCCATCCCCAGGCGTCTCAACCTTGGATGAATAACTAAAAAAAGGGGGTCTCGATGAGACTCCCTTTTTGTATGACAGACATTGCTCTCAACCAGAGCTATTGAAATTTCTGCGGCCTATTTCTTCTCCTTTTTATCTTCCTTTTCCAGTTTATTGTAATATTTACTGGCCATGGCGGCGCCAATGATGCCAGCTTCGTTGAGCAGTGTGGCCGGTACAACTTTTGCACGGGTTTTCAGATGGGGAATAAATTTTTCATCCTTCTTGCTTGCGCCTCCCCCTATAATAATTAAATCAGGCCAAAGCAGGTCTTCCATGCGGTTCAGGTATTCGTTGAAACGACCAGCCCATTCTTCCCAATCGATTTTATCAGCTTTTCGTGCGGCGTCTGAAGCATACTTTTCAGCATCATCTCCATGCAGAAGAATATGTCCCATTTCCATATTTGGAACAAGTTTCCCACTTGTAAAAGCAACAGTACCCAATCCGGTGCCTACGGTAACAAGTAATGCTACTCCACGAAATCCTTTTCCGGATCCAAATTTCATCTCGCCCATGCCAGCAGCATCTGCATCATTTACCACATGAACCTTGCATCCTGTCTTTGTTGAAAATAGCTTATTCAGATTCTTATCTATCCAGCTGTCATCGACGTTTGCAGCAGTTCTTGCAACTCCGTGTTGTAAAACTCCGGGGAAGCCAACTCCAATTGGACCGTTCCATTCGAAGTGTTTTACAATCTCCTTCATCACATCGGCAACTGCCTCAGGTGTAGCGGGTTGCGGGGTGGAAATACGGTAACGCTCTGTAAGTAATTTTCCTTTTTTTGTATCTACAATGGCACCTTTAACGCCAGAGCCACCTATATCAATCCCAAGAATCTTGTTTAATTTCATCTTTTTATTTTTATTTTTCTTTTGCCAGCACCAGCCATCCCTTATCTTAAAAAATAGCAGCCGGATTTCTTATTTATTATGATTCAAAAATATTACTTTTTATCAAAGTGTTTAATACTTTTGCCAATATTTATCATTTAATTTCCCTAACTTAGTATAAAAGAATTTCATTTTTTTTAACGCATTGGAAAAAAAGACGGCATATCATTGGAAAAATAAGCATATCCTTATAGTTGAGGATGATGAGTCTAGTGCTTTGCTGCTGAGAGAGATTCTGAAAAATACAGGTGCAGATTTATCTTTTTCCAGAACAGGGGAGGAGGCAGTGGATCATATCCGGCAGCATCCTGAAATTGACCTGGTGCTTATGGATATCAATCTACCTAAGAAGGATGGAGTTTCTGTAACCATGGAAATCAGAGAAATACGAGAAAATATAATTGTCATTGCACAATCTGCCTATCTCTTATCTGCAGAACAACAACAAGTCAGTTTGACCAAATTTGATGATTTTATCACCAAGCCCTTGAATCAGTATTTGCTCCTGTCAAAGATTGAAAAATATTTATCCTGATGTTTTCTGTTTAAAACCCGGTTTAACCTGGGTTTTGAGCGTATGTCTCCCCCGGCTTCTATACCTTCTGTATATATAAAGTTTTTTACCTCCCCTCCTTTTAAAGGAGGGGTGTCCACCACAGGTGGACGGGGTGGTTTATCTCAGATAAAAGGGGTGGTTTACTTATACACCGCTCTATACTTTACCTTCTTCTCTACTGCTTCTCTGGTAAACGGGTCGTCATGGTATTTGAAATCCATGTACATATCTGTCTGGTTTCCATAGTAGGGTGATGCCGGGATTCCTGATGTGCCTGTTGGTATGACAGTTTTTGAATCATCCCAGTTACTTGTTGAAAACACGTGGCGTTCCGATGCCCCGTGGTTAGCATTAAAGTTTCCTGAAGAAAGGGGATAACTGAAAGGCGCAACAGTGTGGAAGCTGCCACCTACCCTGTATGGTCCCAGGTTTGGATCAAACAGTTTAGCCACGAGATCAACTCCGCCCATGGGATGCTCAATGGTCAGGGTATGTACATCTCCCCATTTCCATGCATTAACATCCTCTCCAATTCTATTTGTAAGTGTGTCGATGGCAGCATCGAATGCGGTTCTTATGTTATCGTCGAAGGATTCAATTTTATCTGTGGTATTGACATCATCGCACCAGCCAGAGCTTTTTGTTTCAATTGTTTTGTAGATATGGTACCTGGCAATAATATTGTTGCCCAATACCTGGTCGAACATAGCCGGTCCCAGCTCATCTTTATACAGGGCGTGAATCAACTGGATAAACATCTGCTCGTAGATCAGGGGGGCAGCCAGCTCTTTGTCCATCTGGTAGTCCCAGTCCCGCAGCTTCCCAACTGCGAGTGCTTTGGCTCCTTCATAGTCTCCGGCAAGGGCCTCCAGGTAAAGGGGCGTTAGCTTCCGTGCAAATATGGATAACTGGTCGCTGTGCATTTTTTGGAAATCTTGTATTGACAGTTTTTCTTTGGCAGTAATCATTTCCACAATCCTGTCGTAACGATTTGGAAGAGAATACCATGTTCCGATATAGTGTGGATAATCAGCATCCACAGTTTTATTGTTCGCGCTGGCTACGAATCCGCATTCCGGGTTATAAGTATAAGGCATATTCTCGAATGGTACTATACCTTTCCAGTCGTATAGCGTTGTATCCCCGGGATAGATCATAATATGGTTACCTTCCCTAATGGGCAGTCCGCCTGTTGACTGCAATCCAATATTTCCTTCTATGTCGCCATAAACAATGTTCTGACTTACAGCTATAAAGGTGGATGCTGCATCCCTGAATTCTTCCCAGTTGGAAGCCCTGTTGAAAAGGTGGACAGACCTTAGTTCATTACTGAAGTCTGTACCAATCCAGCGGGCAGTTATAGTTTTGTCTTTTATACCCTTAAAACTGCTAATCACAGGTCCGCGGTGGGTAAACCTGTTAATCCTTGTAACAGGTTCGCTGTCTTTCACCTCGATGGTTTCTTCAACGGTTCGCATATTTACCCATCTGCCATTCAGCTTATACTGGGTAGTGTCTTCAGGATTCAGGGTTTCGAGGTAGAAGTCAAGGTTGTCCACTGTAACATTGGTCATTCCCCATGCAATATCTTCATTGTGACCCGCAATTACATAGGGCTGACCGGGCAGAACAACACCAGTAACATTCAGTTCTCCTTCGATAACCTGGTGCATCTGGTACCAGATTCCGGGTGACATGAATCCAAGGTGCATATCATTGGCAACCAAAGGCATGCCTGTCTCACTTTTCTCGCCGGATACCGCCCAGTTATTGGAGGCCTGGAATACCTGTGCACCAAGGTCGTCAATGGCTTTCACTGCCTCATCAAGCATGGTATTCAGCACCAGTTCGGGATGTTCTTTGATATAGTCAGGGTACACAAATGATCTTTGGTAATCTTCGTTAGGGAAAAGCTCCATGAGAAGGGAGTCGCTCACCAGCTGTGAAATTTTGTAGATGGCCATGTCGGAGCTCCAACCGGAGGTAAGGTCCCATGCCATATAGCCGATTAGGTTAGTTGTGTGAATCGGTGTCCATGTCTCGGGTTTATAACCCAGTAAGGTAAATTCAAATGAAAGCTTTTTCGAGTTTTTTTCGATATACTGATTGACACCGTCGCAGTATGCTTCAATGCACTGAAGTATTTCCGGGTCGGTTTGATTCAGCACGCTCATTGATTTTTTTGAGAATTCGAAGGATCTGAACATCTGGTCCGCTGTGAGCATATCTTTCCCAAATATTTCAGACAGTCGGCCCGTTGTTATTCTTCTCATCAGATCCATCTGCCAGAGTCGGTCCTGGGCTGATAAATAACCTACTACCCTGTAGAGATCCTCCTTGTTCTTCGCATAAACGTGAGGTATGGCCAGGGAGTCCCGCAGCACTTCAACCTCTTCGCTCAGGTTTTCTATATCCACTGAAGCATTGTAATCGGGGATGGCTTTTTTCTTCACACTATTAAGGAAGATAAGGCCACCAATTATGCCTATCATAATGACTAACAGGATGGCTTGAATGATTCGTTTTAGCACTTTCATTGTCAGGTATGTTTTAGTTAATTAGATCTTCTTTTTTCAATGAACTTTTTTTAAAAATAGTTAAATCAGTTTGATTCTCATACTTTTCGCATGAATTAGTTAGTAGTAAGTATTTACAAATGATTATTTTACAATTGAAATTTAAAAAAAATGAAATATAAAACAGTTATCTGAGAAAATTATTTCTAAATTCAAGCCATAACTAAATCTAAGACTTATGAAAAAAATACTGCTAGCTCTTTTTCTGGGGGCCTTTTTAATGCCAATGTTTGCCCAGGATGATCCTGTGGTAAAAACTGAAACTGCAGAAGAAACAGGAGATAAGAAAGATGAAAAAGTCAAGACAGGGTGGAATTTTGGAGCGCTTCCTGCGATTGCTTACGATGCAGATGTTGGATTTCGATATGGTGCACTTGCCAACATTTATAATTATGGTGATGGCTCCAGGTATCCAAAGTACGATCATTCAATTTATGTAGAGTGGTCAAGAACAACGAAAGGGAGTGGAAATAATATGCTGACCTGGGACTCCGACAAGTTAATACCTGGTGTTAGGTCATTTATTGAGACGAGTTTATTAACCGAACAGGCCCTGGACTTCTACGGATTCAATGGTTACCAGGTGAATTACGACAATGCTTTGGAAATTGGAACTGATGATTTTGATTTAAGGAACAAATTATTTTACCGGCATTCCAGGAAACTGCTTAGAATAAAAGCAGATTTCCAGGGAGAGATCATTGGACAGGAATTTAGATGGCTTGCAGGTATTGGATATTTTGGCAACACAATTGGTGCTGTTGATATTGATAAGCTGAACGAGGGAAAAGATCCTGTAGATCAACTTTCAGCACAGAGTTTGTATGAAAATTATAAAGATTGGGGGATTATTGGAGCTGATTCCCTTGGTGGCGGTCACACCATGCTAAAAGCAGGTTTAGTGTTTGATACACGCGACAATGAACCTAATCCTTTTAGTGGGATTTGGACTGAATTGCAGTTGCATTACCTGCCTTCTTTTTTGAGTAATACTGACTATGGCTACGGTCGTTTAGTATTAACCCACAGGCAATATTTTACTATTGTACCTGATAGGTTAAATTTGGCCTACAGACTCTCTTACCAGAGCAAGATATTTGGTGATATGCCATTCTATATGATGCCGTATATGTTCAACACTGCTCCAAAAAACACATCAAATGGTGTTGGGGGAAATAAAACAGTAAGGGGCCTCATGAGAAACAGGGTTGTTGGCGAGGGTGTTGCTTTTGCAAATGTTGAAGCAAGATATAAAGTAGTCAAAACACAATTTCTAAAGCAGAATTTTTATATCGCGCTTTCTGCATTTTTAGATGCTGGAATGGTAACGCAAAAGTATAAAATACCTGAATTTAATGTTGATCACCCTGCAATCACAGGAGGATTTATTGATCCGGATGCCAAGGAAACACCTCATATTGGATATGGTGGAGGTGTTCATTTTGTTTTAAACCAGAATTTTATTGTAGCGGTTGATTATGGTATGGCTCTTAAAGAAACCGATGGGGTTGGTGGAAATATGTATATCGGGTTGAATTTCTTGTTTTAATGAACGTTGAGCGTTTAGCGTTTAGCGAGGAGACAACAATAAAAAATAAAGTGCAGAAATACAGCGATGTGTTTCTGCATTTTTGTTTCTAATTTTACTTAACCCTTAACTGACATTGTTCCTGGTGAGTGGTTTTTCAATATTACGCTTTGCCATCCCATTCCTTCATAAACCTTTTCACAAATTCCTCCATGTACAGATGCCTTTCTTCTGCCATGGCTTTTCCTGTTTCTGTATTCATCAGGTTTTTTAAGAGGAATAGTTTTTCGTAGAAGTGGTTGATGGTAGGGGCATCAGATTTTTTATACGCTTCGATTGTGGAATATTCCTGGAGAGGTTTTTCAGGATCATAGATTGCCCTGTTCTTAAAACCACCATAATTAAATGCACGGGCAATACCGATGGCGCCAATGGCATCTATCCTGTCGGCATCCTGCACAATTTGAAACTCAATGGAGGAGATGCTTTTTTCTGTCATGCGGCTCTTAAATGACATCTGGTTGATGATCTCCCTCACATGGGTGGCGCTCTCCTTGTTCACTCCTTCATTGATCATGAAATCATATGCCATATCTCCACCAAGGGATTCCGGACCGTCATGGAATTTTGAATCTGCAATGTCGTGTAAAAGTGCAGCAAGTTCTATGATCAGCAGATTACCTGCATTCTCTTTAGCGCAAATCGACTTTGCGAGTTTCCAAACCCTTTCGGTATGAAACCAGTCATGTCCTCCATCAAATTCCTTTAGCTTAGATTGTACGAAGGCAATGGTTTTGTTTATTAAAGAATCTATTTCCATATATAAATGGTTTAAACAATACCGGCAAATCCCATGAATGCCAGTGCCATCAATCCGGCAACGATGAAAGCGATAGGAACGCCTTTCATGCCTTTGGGTACGTTCATCATATCCAGCTGCTCCCTGATACCTGCAAAAGTTACCAGCGCAAGTCCGAAACCAACGGCATTACCAATGGCAAAAACCACACTTCCCATGAGCGTGAAGTCTTTTTGAACTGCAAGTACAGCAACACCAAGAACAGCGCAATTGGTGGTAATTAAGGGTAGAAAAATACCCAGTGCCTGGTAGAGGGGTGGACTGATCTTTTTCAAAATAATTTCAACCAGCTGAACCAGGGCTGCGATTACCAGGATGAAGGTGATGGTGCGCAGGTAGACAATATCCATGGGTACTAATACATATTGAAAGATGAGATAAGTGACGATGGTTGATATGACCATAACGAAGGTTACGGCACCTGTCATACCCAGGGCAGTTTCAACTTTATTGGAGACCCCTATAAAAGGACATATTCCAAGAAACTGGTTCAGTACAATATTGCTGACAAATACAGCAGAAATGATTATGATTACATATTCCATGATCTAGGCAGTTTTTTCTTTAAGTTTATTAGCCAAAACAATCAGGTATCCGAGTGCGATAAAGGCACCCGGGGGGAGTATAAACAGCAACATCCCATCTCCTTTAATGAAGGATAGTCCAAATATGGATCCGCTGCCAAGTATCTCTCTCACTCCTCCCAGAACTGTCAGGGCAAGCGCAAATCCAATTCCCATTCCTAAGCCATCGATGATGGAAGAGAAAACATTATTTTTAGAAGCAAAAGCTTCTGCTCTTCCCAGTACAACACAATTCACGACAATAAGCGGGATAAACAATCCAAGGGCGTCAAACAGGGATGGAACATAGGCCTTCATTACCAACTCAACAACTGTTACGAAGGTTGCGATGATAACGATGAATGCCGGTATGCGTACTTTATCCGGAATTTGATTTTTTACTAATGAAACCACCAGGTTTGACATCACAAGAACAAAGGTGGTGGCGAGTCCCATTCCCAGCCCGTTGACGGCTGAAGTGGTTACACCGAGGGTGGGGCAGAGGCCAAGAAATAATGCCAATACAGCATTTTCTTTTATGAGGCCTTTACTAAAGTTTTTCCACTGGTTCATATCCTATTATTTTTCGGCTGATAGCCTTATTCTTAGTTTTTACTTATCTTATATGCATCATAAGCTCTCTGTACTGCCTTGCAATAGGCCCTGGAAGAGATGGTTGATGCTGTTATAGCATTTACATCTCCCTTGTCTTTGGTAACCGACAACTTGAAGTCCTCCGGGTTTTTTCCCTGGAACTGCACATGGAAATCTGATTTTCCACTTTCCATTTTATCACCCAGTCCGGGTGTTTCAGCATGTTTTATTACTGCGACATCCACGATTGATCCCTCAGGTGAAAAACCAACCATAAGTTTTATTTCTCCGCTGAACCCCGTATTTGTGAAAGTCTCTACTGCTGTGCCAACAAGCACGCTATCCATTGTTGCTGTATACAAGGTTACCGAGTCTCCATCTATTCCTACCTTCACAAAATCTTCTGATGGAAGATTATTGAATGCTGGAACAACGGCCTCGATGGCTTCATTTTTCTTCTTCAATTCTGCGAGCCTAATGGGTTCTTTTGTCAGAGCATATACACTTCCCAGCAGTCCGGCTGCAACAAGTGTTATCACAATGAGTGTAGAAACCATATTGAAGAAACTGGATTTCTTTTTAGCCATTTTTCAACTCCTTTCCAAAACGTTTAGGTTTGATATATTTATTGAGCAGGGGTACAAATGCATTCATGATGAGGATTGCAAACTGAACTCCCTCGGGGTAGGCCCCGAAAACTCGAATCAGCACAGTAATAATTCCGATGAAGACCGCATATATCACCATCCCTTTCTTTGTCATGGGAGAGGTGACATAGTCGGTTGCCATATAGATAGCCCCCAGCATCAGGCCACCTGTTAAGAGGTGGAACAGGGGATCAGCATAACTTTCCGGATTAATAAGCCACAATATCCCGGTAAAAAAGGCTACTGTAAGAAGTATCGTAACCGGAATGTGCCAGGTAATAATCTTCTTTATCAGGAGATAAATGAGTCCGATCAGCAGTGCAAGGGCAGCAACTTCACCAACAGAGCCCATCATTTTTCCAATGAATAAATCCATATAGGAAGGCATTTCTGTCATCAATTCACTTACGTCCTGGTTGGCCAATCCTTCTTTCAGCATTCCCAGGGGAGTAGCACCTGTTTCTGCATCGATATATTTTAGTCGCTGCAGTGGCTCCGGCCAGCTGGTCATGGCAACGGGAAAGGAGATAAAAAGAAAAACCCTTCCCACAAGTGCCGGGTTAAAAATATTATTACCCAATCCGCCAAAGGTCATTTTCCCTATTCCAATGGCTACAAGTGCGCCAATCATCACCATCCAGAAAGGTATGTTTGCCGGCAGGGTAAATGCCAGCAACATGCCAGTCAGAATCGCCGATCCATCTAAATGTGATGGTTTTCCTTTCAGGATAAATTTCTGAATCAGGAATTCGAACAGCACGCAGGATACAATCGATACAGCTGTGATGATCAGCATGCTGATTCCAAAGAAATAGATGGAGACAGCCAGTGCCGGTACAAGTGAGATCATCACCCCATACATCAGTTTTGGAACCGATTCTTTGGTCCTTGCATGCGGTGATGGTGATACTACTAATTTATTCATTCTTTATTGCGTTTAACACATTTCTATGTGTATGATGCTTCTTGTTATTTATACTGCTTTCCTTGATCTGATTATCTTCCCAACTTCTGCCTTCCCCAGTCGAATGTAATCTAATAAAGGCCTTGAAGAAGGACATGTGTATGCGCAGCTTCCGCATTCGATGCAGTCCATTACCTTATTATCTTCCAGGTCTTCAAACATGCCTTTTTCTGCCTGTGTCATCAGGAGGTAGGGTTCCAATCCCATGGGACAAACCGTTACACATTTACTGCACCTGATGCAGGATTGCATTTCCTTGCGATGTGCTTCATCTTCTTTAATAAGCAAAATTCCGGAGCTGCCTTTTACAATGGGAACGTCGAGGTTCGACAGTGCTTTCCCCATCATTGGTCCGCCATTGATTACTTTGGCAGTATCTTCAGGTAGCCCTCCTGCTTTCTCCACGAGAAATGATACGGGTGTGCCAACTCTTGTAAGAAAATTGGAAGGATTTTTCACGGATTTCCCCGTGATGGTAACGACCCTCTCAATGAGTGGCCTGTTTTTCTGTACTGCAAGGTAGGCCGCATAAATTGTTCCTACATTAAATGCAACCACTCCCACATCAATGGGCAGTCCACCCGATGGTACTTCGCGTTTTAGCAAGGCCTGCACAAGCTGTTTCTCACCTCCCTGGGGATATTGAACTTTAAGCGGCTGTACTTTTATATTGTTATATTCAGCCGAGGCCTTCGTTATCACCTCAATGGCATCGGGTTTGTTGTTTTCGATTCCGATGATCGCTTTTTCAACACCCAGGCCCTTCATCATGATCCTTATTCCGACAACAATCTCTGCGCTTTTCTCCAACATCAATGAATGGTCTGCCGTAAGGTAGGGTTCACATTCTACTCCATTTATTATAAGGTATTCAGCAGTCTTCCCTTTAGGAGTCATTAGTTTCACATGTGACGGGAAGGTAGCGCCTCCAAGACCTACAATACCAGCTTGAAGAACTTTGTTCCTGATTTCCTCTGTCGACAGGTTAAAATCCTTAACGAGGTCTTCAGAGAGGTCAATCCCATCTACCCACTCGTCTTCTGCAACCTGTATCTGAACTGCCTGTCTCCTGTATCCGGATGAATCAGGGAAAAGATCAACTTTCAGTACTTTACCTGTCACTGAGGAATGGATGTTCGTAGATACGAATCCATTCGGCTCTGCAATCACCTGTCCGGTTTTAACAGTGTCTCCTCTATTTACCAGCACTTTTGAGGGGGCTCCCAAATGTTGTGAAACAGGAATAATTACTATTTCCGGTTGTCCCGGAGATTCAATAAGCTTTCCTGCTGAAATCTTGTTTTCCGGAGGGTGTATTCCACCACGGGAGAATGTCAGTAATCCCATTTTTAATCCTTTAGTTTAGTTTCGTTATCTGCAGCTTTAGTTGTCTCTGTATCTGTGTTCGCCTCAGGTTCTTTCACTTTTGGAGGAGGAAATCCTATCTCATGAATTGCATGTGTAGGACAAACAACAACGCATTTCCTGCATAATCTACATTTCACCGGGTCGATGTATGCCAGGTTGTTCTCCATAGTAATGGCATCGAAAGGACATACTTTAACACAAGCACCGCATCCGATGCAGGCAACTTTACAGTTTTTCCTTGCGATGGCTCCTTTCTCTTCATTTATGCAGCTGACAAATATTTTTCGATCTTTTTTGTTCTTCTTTCTAAGTTCGATAATATCTCTCGGACAAGCTTTCACACATGCCCCGCAGGCAGTACATTTATCATCTATTACCTCTGGCAATCCGGTTTCGGGATTCATATGAATCGCGTCAAAATCACAGACATCAACACAGTCTCCACAACCAAGGCAACCGTGCGGGCATCCTCCTTCACCACTGTAAAGACTATGTGCTACAGCACAGGAAGGTGCACCCTCATAGCTATTTGTTCTTGGTCTGAACTCCGGAGTACCGTTGCAACGAATAACAGCTACAAGGGGATCCTGTACAATAGCTTCACGGCCGAGAATGCTTGCCACTTTTGCCATTACTTCGTTTCCACCAACCGGACAATTCAGTCCTTCAAAAGTTTCAGATTTTACTAAGGCCTCTGCAAAGTTTCGACAACCGGCAAATCCACATCCACCGCAGTTGGCAGCTGGAAGGGCTTCTTCCACCTGGTCAATGAGCGGATCTTCAAATACCTTGAATTTTTGTGCTACAAAGTAGAGTATGATGGCCGAAATTGCTCCGATAGCCACCAAAGTGATGATAGTGTATAAAATTATCTGACTCATAGGTCGAGGTTTGTTTTTTCTAACTTAAAGGTAAATACGTTTCCAATTTTATTTCTCAGCAGGTAGATCACCAGGTAATAAGGAAATAGTGAGACCAGGGCAAACAGTCCTGCCTGGAGTTCACTGTATCCTGTTGTAGTGAAAACAATGAGTACAAGCATGAGCAACAGAAATGGATAAACATATCCAAATGCCACTGCCCTCAAGCCCGTCTTTTTGGAGATCTTTACCCTCACTGTTTCTCCCGGAGTTACTTCGATTCCGTTCAAGGGAACCATCAGTATCTTTTCTTTTTTATCTGCTGCAGAGCAAGCTCCTTTCGCATGACAAGCCGCACAGGCAGACTGACTATCAATAACAACTTTTGCTATATCATCTGAAATCTGTTCAACGATTCCCTCATGATCTATTACATTCTTCCCCGCCATAATGATTTGTGAAAACAGTTACAAAATTATTCATGTTAGATTTCTAAATGGAGTTACAGATCATATTCTTGCGAACAGATTGCTATTTATAAGCTGTTTAAATAAGGAAAGCTGATTAATCACCTTATATACAGTAATATAATATCAATTGGGATTTTTTGTTCAGAGGAGGAATTTATCGATGCTCAACTGATATTTTCCCAATTGATCTTTTGAGGTGATCCTTTTTTGATATGTTTTGCGAAAATGAAGTTATTTTCAGCTGCCAGGTGAGGATCAGTTTCCAGTATTTTTTCTGCAACATCCCTGGCAAGTTGAAGAATTTGCTGATCTTTTGCGAGATTAGCAATTTTTAGATTAAAAGGTACGCCACTTTGTTGTGTGCCTTCAATATTACCCGGGCCACGTAATTTCATATCTACTTCAGCAATCTCAAAACCATCAGTGGTTCTTACCATGGTATCAATTCTCTTTCTTCCATCGTCAGATAATTTGTAGCCGGACATCAGGATGCAATATGACTGGTCGGCACCACGGCCCACTCTTCCGCGGAGCTGGTGGAGCTGAGACAGTCCGAATCGTTCAGCACTTTCAATCACCATGATAGTTGCATTTGCAACATCAACGCCGACCTCAATTACAGTAGTTGCCACCATGATATGGGTTCTTCCTTCAACAAAATGTTTCATGGAGATTTCTTTCTCTTCCGATTTCATTTTACCATGGACTACACTTACCTGGTAATCGGGGATGGGGAAAGCACGTGAGATACTTTCATATCCATCTTCCAGGTCCTTGTAATCCATTTTTTCAGATTCCTGTATGAGTGGATATACGATATAGACCTGTCTGCCTTTCTGGATCTCCTGTTTCAGGAAACCGAACATTTGTAAACGTTTGTTATCGAATAGGTGCATTGTTTTAATTGGTTTCCGTCCGGGCGGCAGTTCATCAATTACCGAGATATCCAGGTCGCCATAAAGTGTCATGGCCAGGGTCCTGGGGATGGGTGTGGCTGTCATAACCAGGACATGGGGCAATACCTTACTTTTTTGCCATAGCTTGGCACGTTGCGCAACGCCAAAGCGGTGTTGTTCGTCGATAATGACCAGTCCGAGATTTTTGAATTGAACCACATCTTCCAGCAGGGCATGTGTGCCTACCAGTAGCTGAAGCGAACCATTTTCCAATGACTCATGAATTCTTATCCTGTCGGCTTTCTTTGTTGAACCCGTTAGCAATTCGATATTGATGTCAAGTCCTTCTATGAATTTCGATAGACTGCGATAATGTTGTGTAGCCAGAATTTCTGTTGGAGCCATCAAGCATGCCTGGAAATTGTTATCCAGTGCAATGAGCATCGACATCAGTGCTACCAGGGTTTTTCCACTGCCCACATCTCCCTGGAGGAGCCGGTTCATTTGCTTTCCTGATCCCAAATCAAACCGAATCTCTTTAAGGACTCTTTTCTGCGCTTCGGTAAGTTCAAAAGGAAGGTTATCCTGGTAAAAATTATTCAGGTGTTCTCCAACCCTTGCAAATGTGTTTCCCTTGATTTCATTTTTCCTGAGAGATCTTTTTTGAAGAATATTGAGCTGGATATAGAACAGTTCTTCAAATTTTAAGCGCAGTTCAGCTTTTTTGTAATCGTTGACATTATTCGGAAAATGTATCTGTTTGAGTGCTGTATCAAGATTAACCAGGAAAAGTTGTTTGAGCAGCCATGCAGGCAGTGTCTCACTAAAACCAGTTGGTAGCAACTGGATTAGTGTAGACTGAAGCTTACTAATTGCTTTTGAAGTTAAGTAGCTGTCCTTCATTTTCTCCGTAGTAGAGTATACGGCCTGTAAGCTTGATTTTACAGTTTTTGTTTTAGAAGGATCCTCCATCTCAGGATGAACAATATTAAATTTCCTGTTGTAGACTGAGGGCTTTCCAAATATCACAACTTCTTTGCCGGGTGGGAAATTTTCAGGAATCCACTTTGCTCCCTTGAACCAAAGCAGTTCAATATTTCCTGTTTCATCTCCAAATCTTGCCACCAGTCTTTTCTTTCTCCCGCCACCAAGCGAGGTATATCCCTGGATGGTTCCTTTAATCTGAATATAGGGTAGGTCGGGATTGATCTCGCTAACTTTATAGTATTTACTTTTATCGATGTATCGGTATGGGAAGTAGTACATCAGGTCCTCAAAAGTTTGTATATTTATTTCCTTTCTGAGCAAGTCTGCTTTTGCCGGTCCAACGCCGGGAAGAAACTTAATATCTTGTTGAAGGAATTGTTGCATACTATTTTAAATATAGACGATCACTAAACTGTAAAGTTATAATTTTGAATAAAACGGGCTCAGGTATATTAACAGTTTTCTATAAATATATTCGCTACAAGCTTCGGGCTGGTCATAAGAAGGGCAGGGGAGTTCATTCTTCCTTCGTTTTTGAACTGGTAAGTAAGGTTATTTATAACTATGAAAAAAAGATTATTCCGGGAAGTATAACTGGCTTCTACAAAAGCATGCTGAAATGCAATGAGGAATTACAAATTATTGATTATGGGCCGGGGAGCCGGGTCACATCCAGTACTGTTCGAAAAGTCTCTTCTATAGCAAAGCATTCTTCAATATCTCATAAGTATGGAGAGATATTGTACAGATTATCAGAATGGTATCGTCCAGGGGCTGTTCTTGAATTAGGCACAGGTATTGGTTTAAGTACTATCTATCTGAGTGCTGGCTCGCCTGGTGTGCGTATTATTACTGTAGAGGGGAGTCCTGAAAAAATTCAATTTGCGAGGGAACAGTTAACTCAACTTGGAGTAAACAATGTCGAATTTGTGAATGAAATTTTTGATGATTGCTTGCATGATTTATTGAAGAAGATGAAGAATCATTGCCTGATCTTTGTCGACGGAGATCACAGGTATGAGCCAACGGTGAAAACGGTGGAGCAAATTATTGAAAGTGAACACCTGGAAGAGGTAATTGTTGTTCTAGATGATATTCACTGGTCGGATGGAATGGAAAAGGCATGGAAAAAGTTAAGTGAAGACGAAAGAATTAGTATATCTCTTAATCTTTTTTTCATGGGTATTCTTATCATTCGGCCAGGTATAAAAAAACAACATTTTAATATATCTTTATAACAATTTTGTAGGTATTTCATCCGTATTATAGCTACATTCGTAATCAATTTTAGCAAAAAATGGAAAATGTTATTGATCTGAAGCAAGTAGATAAGAATTACTATATTGGAACCATAGTTGTAGAAGCACTGCGATCTGTTAATATCTCAATGAAACCAAATGAATATGTTGCCATTATGGGGCCATCAGGTTCCGGAAAATCAACCCTGATGAATCTCATTGGTTGTTTGGATACAGCAACAGGAGGAGAGTATATTTTGAATGGAACTGATGTAAGCAAAATGGAAGATAATCAGCTTGCAGAGATTCGTAACCGGGAGATAGGATTTGTTTTCCAGACTTTTAATTTACTTCCAAGGTACACTGCGTTAGAAAATGTGACTTTGCCGATGGTTTATGCAGGAGCAAGCAAGCAGGTGAGAATGGAGAGGGCTAAGGAGGTCATTGAAAGTGTAGGGCTTACTGACAGGATGGATCACAAACCAAATGAATTGTCGGGTGGACAGCGTCAGAGAGTTGCAGTTGCAAGAGCATTGGTAAATAATCCATCGATAATACTGGCTGATGAGCCAACGGGTAACCTGGATTCAAAAACTTCCATTGATATCATGAATTTGTTTGACGTTATTCACTCACAGGGAAATACAGTGATACTGGTTACGCATGAAGAATCGATTGCAAAGCGCGCACACAGGATTATTAGGTTAATGGATGGCGAGGTTGAGGAGGATGAGATCAATAAGGATATCACCATTAGATAGCCCCATTTACGGCAAATAGTTTTCAATCTTCAGTTGAAGAATCAGCTGGGAATAATTGTTGGTAAAGGTCACTTAAAGATAAATTTGGTGTAAGATGAGTGCTAAAAAATCAAATGTTTATACCAGGGGTGGAGACAAAGGACAGACTTCCTTATTAGGCGGTAAACGTGTTCCAAAATACCATTTACGGATTGAGGCATACGGCTCTGTGGATGAGTTAATGGCACATACCGCTTTGCTCAGGGATTATGTGGATGATGAAGGTATTAAAGAAGAATTATTAAAGGTGCTTGGAATGCTGATGACCTCAGCAACAGTTCTGGCATCAGAAGGAGATAATCTTCCAGAGAATTTACCATCGATAAAAGAAGATGATATAAGTTTCCTTGAGGATTCAATTGATCGAATGGATGCCGAGCTTGGACCCTTGCAGTCATTTATTCTTCCGGGAGGTGCTATTGAAGTGTCACAGGCCCATGTTTCACGTACAATTTGCCGAAGAACTGAAAGAATCATCCTTCAATTGGCAGAAAAGGAGCAGGTAGAAGAAATCGTTTTACGATTTATTAACAGATTATCTGATTATTACTTCCTGTTATCCAGGATGTTAGCATCAAATAGAGACATTAATCAGATGGTTTGGAAACCATGATTGTATTATTGAAAAAAAATTTTATATTTGCGCCCTATTGAAAACGGCAATTGACCGTAAATTAAAAAATTTGTTTATTGTATGTATTGGACATTAGAATTAGCTTCAAAACTTGAGGATGCACCCTGGCCGGCGACTAAAGATGAACTTATTGATTTTGGTATAAGATCAGGAGCGCCACTTGAGGTTATTGAAAATTTACAGGAAATTGAAGATGAAGGTGATGTCTATGAAAGCATCGAAGATATCTGGCCGGACTATCCGAGCAAAGATGACTTCTTCTTCAATGAAGATGAATATTAAAGAATTAGGAACTGATTTTAGTTCCTTTTTTTATTTCCAAATAAAAATATCAGAAAACATTTTAGGTCTCCAGTCGTCATGCCAGGCAAACCCGTCAAGAAAAGCTTGACCGGAGGGGAGAAGTGATAAGGGATAATATATACCGGAGGGCTGGACCAGGTAATTAACTTTGTGGACATGATTATCCACCAGGTAAATGATCAAATCAGTACACTCCGCTTTATTGACACCTATGATAATATCATTGTCTTCGGCATAGTATAATGTCTGACCGTTTCCTGTTACATCCAGTCGTACCAGGTCATTGTCTTTAAAATAACCCGTCATACTTTTTCCCCTGATCTGGTTGTACTTTGCAGTATCTTCCTGGGAGACCAGCAGTGCCGTGTTTTTCATATATAGACGGTGCATCTGATTGTTTTTTGTCTGCAGCTCAATTTTACTTGCTGTAAGTTGGTTTTCTTCTGCCCAAAGCACCGGCTCTCCAAATAAGTGGAAGATGCTGTCTGCTTCACTATAGACCAGGGAATCACACATTCCCTGAAGATCGTGCCTGAAGATTTTTACATGCTTGTAGGCAAGGAGAACTTTCGTGTCTGTTTCACTGGCAGTATCCCTTAAAGATTGTAGAGTGTCAGCATGAATAAACAGCGAGTCAAGACCATCGATTTGCACCATCATTGCGCTGTCTGTAAGCGTAGCCAGACCAAGATCTTCATAATATATGCCCCAATTTCCTTTTAAGATGATATTTTGTGTAGTGTCGATCATTTCCACGTTGTGCCTTGCACGGCCGAATCCATTATTTCGTTCATAATAGAGTGTATCGCCTTTCAGGATTCTTCCATCGCTTTCCAGGAGTGCATTTTTGCTTACCAGGGAGATGTCCTGCCTGGTATCGTACCATCCACCCTCACAATAAATATAATTATCTTCACCTATGATCTCTGTTGGACCAAAGAAATATGATACTTCTGTCTGTGTATTATATTTGAGTGTGTCTGAATAGATCAGGTAGTCGGGGTTATCTATTACTACACTGTCTTTAAAATAGAAAACCTCTGTTTGAGTATGGTAATGCCCCTGCTGACTTGTGAGGGTATTTTCATCTTGTGTAATTATGCCACCGTTCAGGTAATAGGCAATATCCGTCTCCCTGTTATAGTCAAGGTATTCTGTAAGAAGCACGGTTTCGTTATCGATCAGTTTTACATTCCTCCTTACCTTGGCAATGCGCGTCTCACCTTCATAGTGCAAATTGTCTCCATATAGAAACAAGGTATCTCCTTGCTCCATCTTTACATTACTGAAAGCATCTAATGAATGTGTTTCTGAATAGAAGTATGCCGAGTCACAAGTCATCAGGCCATCTTCGTGTCTGAGTTTTACATTTCCCAGGAGCCGTTGGGCACCTGAGCCAAGTTTATCGTCATACTCGATTAAATCGGCTTGCAGGATCTCTATCTGGCGAACTTTCTGAGCATGTAGCGATGAGATAGGGGAGATCAGAAAAAGCAGTACCAGGTAAAAGAATGAAGAATAGCCAAAATGTGATATTTTTCTCATTACACAATAAAATACTTACAGATCAATTGCCACACTTTTCAAATGAGTGGTCAATTTTAATATATGTCTTTTCTTTCTTCTCTTTATACCATTCATTCATTACATCTTGTCTTTTCTTAGCAAGAGCCATGTTTTGAAGGAGAAGATAGTCCTGTTTCAGATTTGCCCTGTGCGGCTCTGTCATGGATATAAGCTTGATTAATTTGTAACAGAGTTTTTGATTCTGGTCCTTGGTTTCAAAGGGTTTCGAAATTTCACTAATCTCCATCTCCCTGGTCGTATAATAATCCTTTGTTTCCAGTTGATTGAGTTCGAATGTAGCTGCACTTGTCATCGGATTTACAAGCAATCCTCCATTTACGCTGGTATTCTTATCCTGTGAATAATACATCGCAGCTTTTTCAAATGCAATTGAATCACTAACAATAAAAGTTCTTATGCTGTCGATTCTTTGAATGGCGTTGGTTTTAGCCAAGGCATCAACCTTTGGTTTCATTAGTATATGCCTGGTATTGAGCATATCACCTTTTCGTTCGATGGCTTGAATAATGTGAAAACCAAATTCTGATTCAACAATTTTCGAAACCTGTCCAACTTTCAAGCCCCAGGCAGCAGTGGCATATGCCGGGTCAAGATTTCCCTTGGCCATAAATCCAATTTCACCCCCCTTTGGAGCAGATGGTCCGTCTGAATAAAGAATTGCCAGGGTAGCAAAATTTTCGCCACTATTGATTCTTTCTCTCAGGTCAAGCAACTTCTTCCTCACCTCATAAGTCGCATCATCGCTTGTTTCCGGGTATCGAATGATTTGTGCAATCTTTACTTGTGCATCAATATAAGGAATACTATCAGTGTCGAGTTTCTTATAAAATGATTTCACTTCTGAAGGTGTAATGGATATTTCGCCTGTGATGCTTTGCTGCACCTCCTGGGTAATCATCATTTCTTTCATAGTCTTGCGAAGGTCATCTTTAATGTCATAAATGGATTTATTGAAATACTCTTCCATCTCCTTCTCGCTTCCTATCTGTTGGATAAACGTATTCAACCTTGATTCCATTGACAGCTCTACTTGTCCGGGAGATATTTCAACACTATCAATTTTTGCCTGATTCATAAGTAACTTTTGTTCAACGAAGTAGATGAAGATATCACACTTAACATCCTCAGAAACATATGGTTGACTTGCTTTAAGCTGAATAAATTGTTGCTCAATATCTGACTGTAATACTTCAAAATCACCCACAACAGCAACTACACGGTCGAGTATCAAGGCATTGTCTTGTCCATATAATCCTGAGACCATTAGTATAGCAACTATTGCAATTGAAAATCTTCTCATCTTCTTCATTCTTTAATAAATTTCAAACTGATTGCGATTAACTCCCTCGTTATACACCTGGGATTCAAGGTTTTGGTAGAATTCTATCTTTCTTTTGTTCAGCAAGATACTCTTTATATCTTCCTCGATAAGAACCATTGGGGTGGTTTCACCTTCAGTTTTATGTTCGCTGATATGAACAAAATAGTGGTAGAGTGAATCGGATGTTTCGATGTTATTATTATACCTCAGGAACCTGGTTGGTTGACTTATAGGTAATGGAATTCTCTCCTGTATGGCAGAGAAATATATCCATGTGTCATTAAAAGTGTCAAATTTTTCAGCATAGTTGATGCAGTACTTCTCCAACTGATCAAGAGACTCAGCAGTACCTGACCTGGACCAGTTTCTTACATTTCCAATATTCGGTGCTGTAATGGGAACCTTAACAAAGGTACTTTTCACAATATCCTTTGACAGGATAAAATTATTGATATTATTGTCGTAATACTCCAGTATCTCGTTCTCTGTTATTAAGGTATCCATTTTTTGAAGCAGCAGTTTCTGACGATATGAATAAATGAGTAGGGAGGATCTGTATTCTTCAATTTTCTTTTCAAAATCCTTTTGCTCATTCGACAGTGCAAGTTCAGCCCTGTTGAGCATCAGTTGTTGTCTTACCCAGGTTTCAATGTACCTTCTGGATATCACAATACTGTCTTCCTTAGTGGAACCTTCCGGAATGGCATCTATGAGATCAGACCTGTAAAGATATTGGTCAAGCGTCCGTGCCACTACCTGGTCAGCTTCTTCTTTCTTCAGAAGATTACAGGAGCTTATTTCCACAAGAATGATACAAATTAAAAAGAGTTTTGTGAGTTTTAACATTTTATTGCTCAATCTTGGATAATAATTCTTTATTGACAATTACTTCATATTTGCTTTTCAGCTCTTCAAGCCAGAGTATTTCAAGGTGATCCTGGTAGTCAGAGGTAACCTGCCCCCGGGTTTCGTTGAGTTCTTTTGGAACGGGTTTGCTCTTCCCGGTAGCGATAACGAAATTATTTCTCCCGTTTTCCTTGGTTATTTCTCCTATGCCTGTTGATTTGCCAAGAGCATCAATGTGCTCATTCACACCTTCTTCAACAATAAATGATGAAAGCGTAATGCAAGGGATAGTGTCAGAGCTGCAAAATTTTTGATTCAGCTTTTTCTCATTCCATTTGCCACTTGATATTTTTGCAGCTTTACTTTTTACCTGCGATACATCTACTAAACTGTCACATGATACGATGATGGCATTCACTCTTTCTTTCCACATGTACTCTTTTTTGTGTTCTTTGTAAAATGCTTCTAAACCAAGTGTGTCTTCAACTGCGTGTGTCCAGACTTTTTGATCCATAAGATCAAAGAGAAGGATTCCATCATGGTATTCTTGCAGGATATGGCGGTATTCCGGAAATCTCTGTGGAAGTGTGGATTTTTCCGTTTCCAGCATATAATTTTCCATAAATTCACTGAACCGGCTGTCTATAAATGTTTGAATTGGCATTTTTTGACTTCTTCTGTGCAGATCGATAATGTAATCTAAGAAGTCGCCTGTTGAAACCCGTCCATTTATTATTGTAAATAATTCTTTATTGTATTCCGATGCAGCAATATTCGGTGTCCAGTCTGCTTCAAACTTTGTTGAGTCGAAGAGTGAATAGATATGATCGTAATTCTCCTGGTTCAATTGATAGTTATATGTGTCTTTCAGTTTTGCCAGGTACCTGTTTCGTTTGATTATGTCTCTTTCTCCTCTTAAAGCTTTGGATTGCAATGTTGATTCCATCTCTTCGTAAGAGCCGATTGGTTTCTTTTCGATGAGTTTAATAAGGTGCCATCCATAGTTTGATTTAAATGGTTCCGATAAATCCCCTGAATTTTTCAGACCGAATGCAACACGCTCATATTGGGGAAACATTTTTCCTGTTCCAAAAAATGGAAGTTCACCACCATTAAGCGCAGAGGGATTGTCGTCACTCATTCTTTTAGCCATATCTCCAAAATCGACACCGCTACGGATGCTGTCATATGCATTAAACATCTTTTCTTTGGCAGCTTTTACTTCGCCAGCATTATACTGTTCCGGTGATCTGACAAAAATGTGAGCAATTTTAATCTGCCCGAATGCAGGACGCCTTTCGTGCAACTTCATAAGGTGATATCCGTAACGAGTTCTGATTGGCATAGATATGTCTCCTGGATCAAGTTGATAGGCCGCAGATTCGAATTTATAGAGCATCATGAAAACGGTGAAGTAACCCAGGTCGCCTCCGTTAGTTTTTGCTGATGGATCATCAGAAGTTGCTTTTGCTACTGTGGCAAAATCTTCACCTTCCATGATTCTCTCCCTGATTTCCATGATTTTTTTATAGGCAGCTAATGTATCCTCCGGAGAGGGATTATTGTTTAAGCTGATCAGGATATGGCTTGCATGCACGTCGAATAATGAGCGGGCATATGCTTCTCTCATCAATTCCTCTTTTGTGTCGTCGTCAGTCAGGTAAGGTTCTGCAAGTTGCTCCTTATATTTGTTGAATTCTTTCCGGAATGCATCTGTTGTATCCATTCCAAGATTTTCTGCCTCAGTTACTTTTAATTTAAAATTGATAAATAATTCTAAATATTCCTCAGGTGTTTGTTGATTTATATTAAGACTATTGTTATTCTTTTTGTAAATTCTCTCAAATTCTTCAACGGTAACATCTTTTCCGGCAATTGTCATTAAAACTTCCTGACCAAATGTTGCTGTAGCGAAAACTGTTAAGGCTATTGCTATGAAGAGTGTTTTCAATCTTGAAATCATAAGTAAAAGTTTAATTTAAATAAAAACGATATATTCTAATGGTTATTATCTGCTGTAGTTTGGAGCTTCACGGGTTATTGTAACATCGTGTGGATGACTCTCGGTAACGCCAGCATTTGTTATTCTTACAAATTTGGCTTTTTGCAGGGAAGGAATATCTCCTGCACCACAATATCCCATACCGGCTCTGAGACCGCCAACCATCTGGTAAATAACCTCATTCAAAGAACCTTTGAACGGGACCCTGGCAGCAATTCCTTCAGGTACAAGTTTATTGATATCATCCTCAGCATCCTGGAAGTACCTGTCTTTTGACCCCAGTTGCATGGCCTCAATGGATCCCATTCCCCTGTATGATTTATATTTTCTTCCGTTATAAATAATCGTTTCTCCGGGTGATTCTTCCACTCCCGCTAATAAGGATCCGGCCATAATGGTGCTTGCCCCTGCTGCGAGGGCTTTTACAATATCTCCAGAATACCTGATTCCACCGTCTGCTATTACAGGTACTCCAGCTGCTTGCGCAACCATTGCAACATCATAAATTGCAGTAAGCTGAGGTACCCCAACTCCTGTTACTACCCGTGTTGTGCAAATTGAACCAGGACCTATCCCAACCTTGATGGCATCAGCTCCAGCTTCAATTAATTTTTTTGCTGCGGCTGCAGTGGCAATATTACCAACTACAACGTCAATATCCTTAAACTTCGATTTAATCAGTTTGCAGGTATCAATTACTCCTTTATGATGTCCGTGGGCCGTATCTATAACTACTGCATCAACTCCGGCATCATGAAGTATCTCCACATTCTTTAAAACATCGCCTGATGCACCAACGGCAGCAGCTACTCTTAGTCGCCCCCGAATGTCTTTGGCTGCATTTGGCCTGTCCTTTGATTTTGTAATATCCTTGTATGTGATAAGTCCAATTAGCTTATTATTTTCGTCAACAACCGGTAATTTTTCAATTTTATACTCCTGAAGTATCTCAGCAGCTTCCGTAAGATCAGTATTGCGTTTAGTTGTTACAATGTTTTTACTAGTCATTACTTCACCAATTGGCCTGTCCATGGTCTTCTGAAAACGAAGGTCGCGGTTGGTTACAATTCCTATGAGTGTGCCTTCTTTATCAATAACAGGGATGCCGCCAATCTTAAACTCCTTCATCAAGTCCAGGGCATTTTTAACTGTACCCTCTTTTCTGATTGTAATTGGCTCATGAATCATCACGCTTTCAGCCCTCTTCACTTTTCTTACTTCATTGGCTTGTTGATCAATAGGCATGTTTTTATGAATTACACCTATTCCTCCATCGCGGGCAATGGCAATAGCCATCTTTGCCTCCGTAACAGTATCCATAGCAGCTGAGACAATTGGAGTGTTTACCATGATATTCTTCGAAAAGGAACTCTTGAGAGATACCTCCCTTGGAAGGACCTCTGAATATGCGGGAAGCATCAGGACATCATCGAATGTCAATCCCTCATTTTCTATTTTATTCTCGACAAAGGACATTTTGATTAATTTTGGTTAATTTTAAATGTGGCAAAAATACAAAAAAAACAGCAATATTTTGCGCATTTGGCAGGGGATTATAGTTTATTAACATCTTAATATTTATCAAGAGGAAATTAAATAATTATGAGTATTTACAGTGAAGCATTAAAGCGTTATTGGGGATATTCTGCCTTCCGCTCTCTGCAGGAGGAAATTATTGAGTCTGTTGGTTCAGGGAAAGATACCCTTGCATTAATGCCCACAGGAGGTGGGAAATCCATTACTTTCCAGGTTCCTGCGATGGCGAAGGAGGGGATTTGTCTTGTAATTACGCCACTGATATCCCTGATGAAGGATCAGGTAGAAAATTTGAAAGCCAGGGAAATTAAGGCCCTTGCTATACATAGTGGGCTCTCGAAACATGAAATTAGTAATGCGCTGGATAATTGCATCTATGGGGATTTTAAATTTTTATATCTCTCACCGGAACGATTAGCAACCGATCTGTTTCGAGCAAGGGTCAGCATGATGAATGTTAACCTGGTGGCTGTTGATGAAGCACATTGTATCTCACAATGGGGGTATGATTTCCGACCATCATATATGCGTGTTTCAGAGCTGAGGGAGATTCTTCCTGATATACCAATATTGGCACTTACTGCAACTGCTACGCCGAAAGTGGCAGAGGATATCATGCAAAAACTGGCTTTCCGGGAACCTAATCTTTTAAAGAAGAGCTTTGAAAGAAAAAACCTGGTGTATGTGGTTCGCAAGACGGAAGACAAACAAAAAGAGCTGATAAAAATTGCGTCTAAGGTAAACGGGACTGGAATAGTTTATGTGAGGAACAGGAAAAAGACCAGGGAGATAGCTGCCTTGTTAAATAAGGAGGGTATAAGTGCTGATTATTATCATGCTGGCTTAAAATTTGAAGATCGGGCCAGGAAGCAGGAAGAGTGGCAGCATGATAAAACAAGGATCGTTGTTTCAACCAATGCATTTGGAATGGGGATTGATAAACCTGATGTGAGATTCGTTGTGCACATGGATCTTCCGGATTCACCTGAAGCATATTTCCAGGAAGCGGGGAGGGCAGGAAGAGACGAAGAGAGAGCCTGGGCCATTATGTTGTTTAGCCCGTCAGATGAGCGAAGTGTTGAGCAGCGCATCAGTGTGAATTTCCCGGGATTGGATGTAGTCAGGGATGTATATAAAGGGCTTTTTAATTATCTCCAGATTCCTGTGGGTAGCGGAAAGGGACAAACCTACGATTTCATCCTTGGCGAATTTTTATCCATGTATAAATTTAATGCCCTTGTGGCAAGCTCAGCACTGAAAGTTCTGTCTCGTGAAGGTTACTTTGAAATCACCGAGGAGATCAACAATCCTTCAAGAGTGATTTTTATTGTTAAAAGGGATGATTTGTATAAATTTCAGGTGAAGAACAGCAAGTTCGATGGATTTATCAAGCTCCTGCTAAGATCATACTCAGGGCTTTTTTCACAATATGTTCCCATCGATGAACATATTCTTGCGAAGCGATCCGGCTTGAATTTTGATCAGATTTATAAGTACCTGGTCTCTTTGTCAAGTTCAAAGATCATTAACTACATTCCAAAAAAGAAAAATCCGGTTATTCATATGCTGGAAGAGAGGTTGGAGGATAAGAATGTATATCTTTCGTCGAAACAATACATCTTCAGAAAGGAAAAGTATATATCCAGAATCAGGGAGATGCTGGCTTATGTCAAGTCAGAAACAAAATGCCGCAGCCAGTTTCTTTTATCCTATTTTGGGGATACCGGGGCAGCACGATGCGGACAGTGTGATATATGTCTGGATAGGGATGATAAGCATGTGTCGAAAGAAAAATTTGAAGCCATTCAAAAAAGGATTGGGGAAATACTGTTGGAGCAGCCGCAAGAGTTAATTAAGCTCATCAGGTCTGTTGACTACGACGAAAAAGATGTCATAATTGTTATTGAACACCTGTTGGAAAATGGAGTTATTGAGCGAAGAGATGACATGCAATTAACATGGAAAAAGCCAGGGTCTTTATTCTAAGGGAAGTTTTATTAATTTTGCAGCATGGCAGAAAAAGAAGAAGTCAATAAAATTGGTGTATATGCTCCTGAAATACTCGAATTTGTCCGCCTGGCAAATGAGTATTGTAAGTGGCTGGAGGAAGCTGATCAAGAGAGCAGTATGAAGTTTATTGAGAATGCTGTAAAGATATTACCTGATATTTATCATAGGGTATTGCTATTTCAAGAAACTGAGCCGGTTTTGGAAGGAGGCAATGAAAAGTTTGTTACAGAACAGGATTGGTCAGAAATTTTTCAGAAAATACTTCATCAGCTTGGTCAGCACAATTCTTATTTGCGATTGGCTAATGACCAGGAGTTTGATCGTTCTGACCTCGTTACCCATACAATTTCAGAGGATTTATCAGATATTTACCAGGACCTGAAAGATTTTACAAGTCAGTTCAGACAAGGTGTTGAGGAGATAATGAATGATGCCGTATGGGAATTAATGTCGAATTTTGATCAGTACTGGGGTGTGAAATTGTTAAATTCATTGAAAGCATTGCACAATTTGTATGTAAACAGGATTGATCCGCAACAGGATGCAGAAGGCGCGGCACCTGCAAGTGATGATGAGGATAATACACCAAGCTATGATAATTCATTTTTTACCAGGATGCAGGATTCAAATGAGGAGGAGATTTAATGTTTTTAAATGAGATAGGGAAAGAAGAGATCAACAAGCTTGACGTTCATCAGTTTGAAGGGAAGATCAATGTTGTTGATAACAAGAACGATTTTGACCGTGCGATGTCAGAATTAAGTAAGTATGATGTTCTTGGCTTTGATACAGAAACAAAGCCAGTATTTAAAAAAGGTGTGAAGCATAAAATTGCACTTATACAGATTTCGAATACCCATCAATCCTGGCTCTTTCGAATTAATATGATTGGCTTTCCAGGGCAGCTCAAGGCCCTTCTTGAGGACGAAAGCATTATGAAAATTGGTGCTGGATTGCCTGATGATATGCGAAAAATGAGAGAACTGGGTGAATTATATCCGGCCGGTTTTTTAGATCTTCAGAAATATGTAGAGGCCTTCAATATTGAGTCAAAGAGCTTGAAGAAAATCGTAGCCATTGTTATGGGTTATAAAATTTCAAAATCCCAACAAATGTCAAACTGGGAATCCCCGGAGTTAAGTGAGATGCAGCAGCGCTACGCTGCTACTGATGCCTGGGTTTGCCTGGAGGTGTATCATAAATTACGCAAATCAATCTCAAAATTAATATAATGGAATTGGCAAAAGTCATACTCAAGTCCGGTAAGGATATATCGTTGCGAAGAAAACATCCATGGGTGTTTTCCGGTGCCATTAAGAAAATTTTGGGACAACCTGCCGAGGGTGATCTTGTGCAAGTATTTGATAACAAGGAGGAGCAATTGGCAACAGGTCATTATCAGAATGGATCAATTGCCATCAGGGTGCTTTCTCTTGGAGAAGAAGTAATTGGAGATGATTTCTGGAAAAACAAAATTAACAATGCCTGGGCGCTGAGAAATGAAGCCGGGCCTGCCAATAATGATGATACAAATGTCTTTCGGCTGGTGAATGCTGAAGGAGATGGCTTACCGGGATTGATTATCGATTATTATAATGGCACTGCCGTAATTCAGATGCACTCGCTTGGTATGTATCGTCAGTTGGAGAATATTAAGTCAGCGTTATTGGAAATTGAAGGACTTAAAATTGATACCATTTATCACAAGAGCAGTAATACACTGCCAAAACGTGATGGCATTGAGATCATAGATGAAGTCATTTATGGCGAAAGGGAAGAGGGACAGGTGACTGAATATGGGAATACATTTTCTGTGAACTGGCGAAGAGGACAGAAAACAGGGTTCTTTATTGATCAGCGAGAGAATAGGAAATTATTGGAGTATTATTCAAAAGGGAAAAATGTATTGAATATGTTCTGCTTTTCAGGTGGATTCAGTGTGTATGCGATCAGGGGAGGTGCAAAATTGGTGCACAGTGTAGACAGCTCAGTACATGCCATAGACCTGACTCGTGAAAATGTTAAATCGAATTTCCCCGCTTGCAGTATCCATGAAGCATTTGCTACAGATGCTTTCGACTATTTGCAGGATATTGAGAATAAGTATGACCTTATAATTCTTGATCCCCCCGCTTTTGCCAAGCATCATAATGTGCTAAACAATGCCCTGCAAGGATATAAGCGACTCAATCAGAAGGCTATGGAGCAAATCAGGCCTGGAGGAATTCTATTTACCTTCAGCTGTTCTCAAGTGGTGAGCAAAGAGAATTTCAGGAAATCGGTTTTTGCAGCTGCTGCAAACAGTGGCCGCAATGTTAAAATACTGCATCAATTAACCCAACCGGTCGATCATCCGGTAAGTATCTATCATCCTGAGGGAGAATACCTAAAAGGTTTAGTATTGAAAGTAGACTAGTAGAGACGCGCCATGTGGCGCGCCTATCTGCATTATCAATTTTGCTGTTTGCAGCCGGTAGTCAACCACTTACCGATAATTCCCCGATTGTTGCTTTAGATTCGGTTCTATAAGCATTTGATTATTTATCTTGTTTTCTGTAACTAATTTCTAATAAGATCGTCATTATATTATAACTTAAATACAGAAACTATGAAACGAATTTTTTTATTTGCTGGCATACTTGCTACCATTTGTCTTCAATCTTGTGTCTTCGGTGATTGGAATAATGGAATAACAGGGAATGGTGATGTAATTACCGAAACGCTTAATATCGATGGTTTTACAGGTGTTCATGCAAGCTCTGGAATTGATGTTGTGATTTCCCAGGGTGATTTCTACGTTGAGGTTGTAGCAGATGAAAATTTGCAGGAATACATTTCCGTTGAATTAAAAGGTGATATGCTTGTTATTGGTTCAGAAAGGAATATCTACAGGGCCGAGTCAAAAGTTGTGAATGTAACATTGCCGGAGTTGGATGAATTAAAAATCAGCAGTGCCGGTGATATGGATGCTGACACAGATTTTACCTGCGATGAGTTGAGCATCAGTATTAGCAGTGCTGGTGATTTAAAGATGGGTGTAACAGCAGAATCTGTCGATATTGACATCAGTTCAAGTGGTGACTGTGATATCTGGGGTAAGACGGGTCGCTTAGATGCTTCCTTGAGCAGTGCCGGAGATTTAAACGCCTACGAGCTTGAATCTGATTATGCTAAGGTTAGAGTCTCAAGTGCAGGTGACGCAAAAGTATGGGCCATTGTTGAAATCGATATGGGAGCTTCCAGTGCAGGTAGTATTTACTATAAGGGAGATGCCATTGTGACACACAGCAGCACATCAAGTGCGGGAAGTATTTCGCATAAAAACTAAGTAAACTTATATATGTAAACATGGGTCTTCTGCAGGTAGAACTACCTGCAGAAGACCCATGTTTTTTTGAAAGACTGCCTACTGCTCACTGAAAAATTATCCCAAATAACTTTTCAATATCTTACTTCTTGTTGTATGCTTTAATCTCTTAATGGCTTTCTCTTTGATCTGGCGAACACGCTCCCGTGTAAGATTAAATTCTTCACCAATTTCTTCCAATGTGTGTGGATGCTTACCATTCAGGCCAAAGTAGAGCCGGATAATGCTTGCCTCCCGATAGGTGAGTGTTGACAAGGCTCTTTCGATTTCCTTACGCAGCAAATCAGTAAGTAATCCCTTGTCAGGACTGGGAGTATCGCCATTCAGCAATACGTCATACATATTTCCGTCTTCTCCATCAAGCAGGGGAGCATCCATAGAAACATGGCGCCCGGAGCTTCGTATGGCATCTTTTACATCTTCGGGAGCCAGCTCCAGTGCTTTTGCAATTTCCAGAATGGTTGGCTCTCTTTCAAATTTTTGCTCTAATTCAGCAAAAGTTTTATTAATCTTATTGATGGAACCAATTTTATTAAGGGGAAGTCTTACAATTCTTGCCTGCTCCGCAAGTGCTTGTAGTATAGACTGTCGGATCCACCAAACAGCGTATGAAATAAATTTAAATCCCCTTGTTTCATCGAATCGTTGTGCTGCCTTGATCAAACCCAGGTTTCCTTCATTTATCAGGTCAGGTAAACTTAATCCCTGGTTCTGATATTGTTTTGAAACAGATACAACAAATCGCAGGTTGGCTTTGATCAGTTTTTCCATGGCTGCAGAATCGCCTTTCTTAATCTGTCTGGCTAGCTCAACTTCCTCATCTGCAGTAATTAAATCAACTTTTCCAATCTCATGAAGATATTTATCCAGGGAAGGGGTTTCCCGGTTGGTTACCTGCTTGATTATTTTTAACTGCCGCATACCAAATAGTGGATTAAGATGGCTGAATTGGCTTTTATACGTAAAATTGAGTATAAGGTTACAAAAAACTATTTAATTTCTATTATGCCTATACTGTTATATAACAACAATTATCTACTTTGTTTATAGTAGTATTTCATTAATTCACAAAATATAACTATCATATAATCAACACGATAAGTAATTCAATTGTTTTTTTAATAGAATTACCTATGTATTCATTACTAGTTAATTATGAAAATATACTGACAATTCTTTAAGCTTATATTTTGCTAGTTGCTTATAATTCTTTAATATTGCATCAAATTCCAGACAAACTTACGTCTGTAGCTTTTCAAAAAAGTTTCCTTTATTATATTTTAATAATCCATAAACATTTTCAAAATACCTATTAATATTAAGTATGTACGATATTCTTGAATTAAACAAAAAGCTTCTTCCTGAATTAAAAGAGATAGCTAAAGAACTAAAAGTCAAGAGGGTAGAGTCATTTCGTAAACAAGATTTAGTTTACAAAATTCTCGATACCCAGGCGATTGTAGCTTCTGAATCAAAGACAGTGAAGAAGAAGGAGTCATCTAGAAAAGAGCAAGAACCTGCGAAGAAGGAGATGACACCAAAAGAGAACAGGTCACAAGGTCCGCCAAAGCAAAAACGCAACAGGCCGCCGAGAAAAGATGAGATAGAAAAATCTCCTGACCGAAAACAAAATGAGCCTATTCCGGAAGGAAAAGGTGCAGAAGAAAAACCAAAAGATCAAAAAAGCGCGGATCATAAAAATGAGCAGCGTAAAGGTCAACGGGAACAAGGCAATAAAGGCAATCAAGCCAGCCAGCCAAATAAAGGCAATCAAGCCAGCCAGTCAAATAAAGGTAATCAAGCCAGCCTGCCAAATAAAGGTAATCAAGCAAGTCAAGTTAACCAGGGCCATCAAGCTGGTCAAGGTAACTCAAGCAACCATGATAACCAGGGCAACCAGGCCAGAAAAAAGGATGATTATCAGAACAGAAGAAATCAGCAGCCGCAAGACCGAACTGGTGGAAAGAGGCCGTTTGATAGAAACGATCGGGGAGAACAGCCAAGGCATGAGAAGCAGGAACGCAGGATTGTGGATAAGTATGATTTTGAGGGTCTGATTATCAATTCAGGTGTTCTGGAGATAATGCCTGATGGATATGGGTTCCTTCGTTCAGCAGATTATAATTACCTGAGTTCACCTGATGATATATATGTATCACAAAGTCAGATTAAATTATTTGGTTTGAAGACTGGTGATTATGTAAAAGGAGCTATTCGTCCTCCAAAAGAGGGGGAAAAGTATTTTCCACTGATTAAGGTCGAAGAAATCAATGGTCGTAGTCCCGATTATGTGCGTGACAGAGTGCCATTCGATTATCTTACACCATTGTTCCCAGACGAGAAATTTACGCTCGTTGGCAAGGGCGAGAATAATTTGTCTGTAAGGGTCGTAGATATGTTTGCTCCTATAGGTAAAGGTCAGCGTGGGCTGATCGTTGCCCAGCCAAAGACCGGTAAGACGGTTCTTTTAAAGGACATTGCCAATGCAATTGCAGCTAATCACCCTGAAGTATATATGATTGTTCTCCTCGTGGATGAACGTCCTGAAGAAGTAACTGACATGGCAAGAAATGTAAATGCAGAAGTTATCTCGTCTACTTTTGATGAGCCGGCTGAGCGTCACGTTCGTATTGCCAGTATAGTGCTTGAAAAGGCTAAGCGTTTGGTTGAATGTGGTCATGATGTAATGATTCTTTTGGATTCTATCACACGTCTCGCAAGAGCATACAATACTGTATCTCCTGCTTCAGGTAAAGTACTTTCCGGTGGTGTGGATGCTAATGCACTCCATAAGCCAAAAAGATTTTTTGGTGCAGCCAGGAATATTGAGGGTGGAGGTTCACTTACCATTTTGGCAACTGCTCTTACGGAGACAGGATCGAAAATGGATGAGGTTATTTTTGAAGAATTTAAAGGTACAGGTAACATGGAACTTCAGCTTGATCGTAAGCTTTCCAATAAGCGTATTTATCCTGCTGTAGATGCTACTTTATCAAGTACACGTCGCGAAGACTTGCTGTTTGATAAGCCGATGATGGATAAGATCTGGATACTTAGAAATTATCTTTCAGATATGAATTCTGTTGAATCAATGCAATTTCTGAGGGATCGCATGAACAAAACCAGATCAAATGAAGAATTCCTTATCTCAATGAATAGCGAGTAGGAGATATTTAAAATAAGAGTTAAAAGGGCAATGCGTTAGTGTTGCTCTTTTTTTTGTATTAAATGGGATTTGTAGAGACGCGCCACGTGGCGGGTCTCTACAAATCTACAACCATTTAGCTCACTCAAGTCACTACTTATTTGTAATCAATTTATATTGTAAATTATTGGATAATATCCTGAACTATTACAGGTAAAAATTATAATTTTACTAGCCCTCTCTCAAATAAGTTAATTTATTGTAATCTAAATACTTAAGTTTTATAAAATGGCAAAAAGTAAGAGTTATATCACTTGTGATGGCAACTATGCTGCCTCACATATTGCGTATATGTTCAGCGAGGTCGCTGCCATATACCCAATAACCCCCTCTTCCAACATGGCAGAGAATATTGATGAGTGGTCAGCGAATGGTCGAAAAAATATTTTTGGTCAGACCGTTCAGGTGACAGAAATGCAATCAGAAGGTGGAGCATCCGGAGCAGTTCATGGCTCTTTGCAAGCCGGTGCATTAACATCAACATTTACAGCTTCCCAGGGATTGCTTCTAATGATCCCAAATATGTATAAAATCTCAGGTGAATTGTTGCCGGGTGTTTTCCATGTGTCAGCAAGAAGTCTTGCCGCACAGGCATTGTCAATTTTTGGTGACCATAGCGATGTAATGTCAGCTCGTCAAACTGGCTTTGCTTTTTTAGCTACAGGTAGTGTTCAGCAGGTAATGGACCTGGCTGGTATTGCCCACCTTGCTGCAATCAAAACAAGGATTCCTTTCGTTCACTTCTTTGACGGATTCAGGACATCACATGAGATTCAAAAGGTAGAAATATTGGAGAATGAAGATTTTGAAGGGATGATTGATATGGAAGCACTACAAGCATTCCGTGATAACGCCTTGAATCCTGAGCATCCTGTAACTCGTGGTACAGCACAGAATCCAGATATCTATTTCCAGTCACGAGAGGCTGCTAATAAATTCTATGATGTAGTACCTGATGTTGTTGAAGAATACATGCAGGAGATTACTAAATTAACAGGTCGCGAGTACCACCCATTTACTTATTATGGTGCGCCGGATGCTGAAAACATTGTGATTGCAATGGGATCAATTACCGAGACTATCCAGGAAGTTGTTGATTACCTGATTGAGAAAGGTGAAAAAGTAGGTGTTATTTCTGTGCACCTTTACAGGCCATTTTCTGCAAAATATTTCTTTAATGTTATTCCAAAAAGCGTTAAAAGGATTGCAGTACTTGACCGAACCAAAGAGCCGGGAGCAAATGGTGAGCCAATGTATCTCGACGTAAGAGATTTATTTTATGGCAAGGAGAATGCACCAATAATAGTTGGTGGGCGTTATGGACTATCATCTAAGGATACTACTCCCTCAATGATGCAAGCCGTTTATGAGAACCTGAAACTGAATGAACCTAAAAATCAGTTCACTGTAGGTATAGTTGATGATGTAACCTTTAAGTCACTTCCTCTTCTTCCTGATATCTCTGTGGTGAAAGAAGGTACATTTGAAGGTAAATTCTACGGACTCGGATCCGATGGTACTGTTGGTGCAAATAAGAACTCCATTAAGATTATTGGAGAATCAACCGATAAGTATTGCCAGGCATATTTTGCATATGATTCAAAGAAGTCCGGTGGAATAACAACCTCAAACCTTCGTTTTGGTGATAAGGAGATCAGGGCACCGTACCTTGTTGGTACACCTGATTTTGTTGCTTGTCACGTATCATCATATCTTGAAAAGTATGATATGCTAAAAGGATTGAAAGATGGAGGTGTCTTCCTGCTAAACTCAATTTGGGATGCAAAAGAGACAGGAAATCATTTGCCAGACTATATGAAAAAATATATGGCAGAACACAATATCAGTTTTTATATCATCAATGCTACTAAACTGGCTCAGGAGATTGGTCTCGGTACCCGTACCAATACAATCATGCAGTCGGCTTTCTTTAAAATTGCTGATATTATTCCTTATGACCAGGCAGTTGAAGAGATGAGAAAATTCATCGTTAAGAGCTTTGGAAGAAAAGGTGAAGAAGTCGTAAATATGAACTTTGCAGCCGTTGAAAAAGGTGGAGAGGTGACCAAAGTTGAGGTTCCTGCTGAATGGGCAAAATTAAGTAGCGATCCAATTGCAGCCAGAACTGATGTTCCTGATTTTATCAAAAATGTTTGTGATCCTATTAACGGATTGAAAGGTGATGATCTTCCGGTCAGTGCTTTTACAGGACGTGAAGATGGAACTTTCCCTGCCGGAACAACTGCATTTGAGAAAAGAGGTGTTGCAGTGAATGTACCTGAATGGCAATCAGAAAATTGCATTCAGTGTAACCAATGTTCATTTGTTTGTCCTCATGCTTGTATCCGTCCGTTTTTATTCGATGACAAAGAGCTTGCTGGTTTACCTGAAGGTGTTGCCACCATCGATTCTAAAGGTAAAGGTGTATCAGGAATGCAATTTAAGATACAGGTATCTGTACTCGACTGTACAGGTTGTGGAAACTGTGTTGATGTTTGTCCATCAAAAGAGAAGTCACTTGTGATGAAACCTTTGGAAACTCAATTGCAGGAAGCAGAAACATGGGATCATATTGTTAAGAATGTTACTTATAAAGATACCCTTGCTGATAAAAAGCAAACTGTGAAAAATAGTCAGTTCGCTCAACCATTGTTTGAGTTCCATGGAGCTTGTGCAGGTTGCGGTGAAACACCTTATATTAAACTGATTACCCAATTATTTGGAGATCAAATGATTGTGTCTAACGCAACAGGTTGTTCATCTATTTATGGAGGATCTGCTCCGTCAACACCGTATTGTACCAATGCCGAAGGACAAGGTCCTGCCTGGGCAAATTCATTATTTGAAGACAATGCAGAATATGGATTGGGATTAGCAATCGGTGTTAATAAAAACCGAGAGCGTATCGCAAACATGATGTTGGAAGCAAAAGACAAAGTAAATAAGGCAACTGCTGAGGCATTTGATGCCTGGATAGCTTCCATGACTGAGCTTGATGCTTCAAAAGAAGCAACTGCTGCACTTCTTCCTATATTAGATAAAGAGGAAAATGATGTTGCTAAAGCGATCCTGGGTATGAAACAATACCTTGTTAAGAAGTCATTATGGATATTTGGTGGTGACGGATGGGCATATGATATTGGATATGGCGGACTAGACCACGTGCTGGCTTCAGGTGAAGATGTAAACGTCCTGGTTTTGGATACTGAGGTATATTCAAATACCGGTGGACAAGCGTCTAAAGCAACACCAGTTGGTGCTGTTGCGAAATTTGCTGCTTCAGGAAAGAAGATCAGGAAGAAAGACCTTGGCGTTATGGCCATGTCATACGGATATGTATATGTTGCACAGGTTTCTATTGGTGCAAGCCAATCACAGTACTTAAAAGCTGTACGAGAGGCTGAAGCTTACAAAGGTCCATCAATGATTATTGCCTATTCACCTTGTATCAACCACGGTTTGAAATATGGAATGGGTAAATCACAAGCCCAGGGTAAATTCGCAGTTGAGTCAGGATACTGGCACACATATCGCTACAACCCTGTTTTGGAAACAGAAGGAAAGAATCCGTTTATACTTGACTCCAAGGAGCCACAATGGGATCAGTTCCAGAACTTCCTGAAATCAGAGGTACGTTATACCTCACTTCAGAAATCATTCCCCGCGGAAGCAGCTAAGCTGTTTAAAGCAGCAGAAGAGAATGCGAAGTGGCGATATAACAGCTATGTAAGAATGGCAAGTCTTGATTATTCAAAGACTGAATAAGACCATTTATGGATTAGATATAAAAACCGTCTCTATTGAGGCGGTTTTTTTTATTATAATTGTTAATTTTGCATCAAAGATTTTAACTTGGGCAGATACCTATCTATCGATTATGGAACTAAACGCTGTGGAATAGCAGTTACAGATCCATTGAAAATGATTGCCAGTGGAATAGATACTGTAGCTTCACATGAGCTGATGAAGTTCCTGGAATCGTATTTCAAAAAAGAAGATGTGGAGTGTGTTGTTGTTGGAAAGCCTTTGCAGATGGATGATACGCCTAGTGAGTCATTTATACATGTAGACAGATTCGTTCAGGCCTTCAAGAAGCGATTCCCGGATATGCGGGTGGAATGGATGGATGAAAGGTTTAGCTCAAAAATGGCAGTGCAAGCAATGATTGATGGAGGAATGAAGTTGAAAGACAGGAAAAAGAAAGAGAATATCGATAAGATCAGTGCAGCAATTATTCTACAATCTTTTTTAGAAGAAGAAAACAATAACAAAGTTTGACTGTTACATAGTTATATTTATCTAAGTGGCTAGTCACTTATCAGGTATTGACATTTAATTTTTTAAAATTTTTATAATGATACTTCCGGTTTATGTATATGGTATGTCTGTGTTAAGAAAAGTTGCACAGGAGATTGATGAGAATTATGAAGGTCTTGATCAGTTGATTGAGGATATGTTTGATACCATGCGCGTAAGTGATGGTGTTGGATTGGCAGCACCACAGATTGGTAGATCGATCAGACTATTTATGGTGGATGCATCACAAATGGAAGATATTGACGATGAACCTGATATACAGTCGTTTAAAAAAGTATTTATCAACCCTTATATCGTTGATAAACAAGGAGATAAATGGGCTTTTACTGAGGGGTGCCTGAGTATTCCCAATATACATGAGGATGTAATGCGTCCTTCAATAGTAAAGATCGAGTATTATGACAGGAACTGGGAGTTTCATGAAGAAGAATATGATGGTGTAAAAGCGAGAATCATTCAGCATGAGTATGACCACCTGAACGGCAGACTATTTGTTGACAGGATCAATCCTCTAAGAAGGAAATTGCTTGCACCAAGATTGTATGCTATCTCAAAAGGAAATGTGGATACTGACTACAAGATTATCTTTCCAAAGAAGAAATAAAAAAAACCGGCTGAATTTCTTCTTCCGGTTTTTCTGTATTCTTGATCTAACTAATCTCTGGTCTTAGACTATCGGATTAAAATATTCTTCAGACTTCAAAATCATATCAATATACTGAGCCCGTTTGTATACAAATGGGTCATTTATTGCTTTGCTTGAAAGACTTCCCTGGAAATCTTTTATTTCTTTATATCCTTTTCTGTCCATCCACTCTTCAAGTTCTTTCAGCATTGCTGTAATATGGTTCACTCCGTTATGATAGAAAGTGGAAACAGCTTCAACACTGTTTGCTCCGGCCAGGATCATTTTTACGATATCCGTTCCTTCATAAACACCATTGTTGGCACTTATCGAAGCTTTGATATTGTCATACAGCAATCCAATATAACGGATTGAAAGTCTGTGATCTCCCGGTGTACTTAAGTTCCATGGTGAAGCATGCTTTTCTGCCTCCACATCGATATCCGGTTCAAAAAGTCGATTGAAAAGAACAACGCCATCAGCACCTGCTTTATCAAAATCTGATATCGTTTTTAAAACGTTTGTATAAAATGGACTAAGCTTTACGCTTACCGGTATTTTTACTGCACTCTTCACTGCCTTCAGAACTTCAACCTGGTGGGCAGATATGTCTATACATGATTTGCTAAAATCTCTGGGTACAGAAAAGAAATTCAATTCAAGCCCATCAACACCTGTCTCTTCGACCTGCTTTGCATAATCGACCCAGCTCTCTTTGTAAACTGCATTGATACTTGCAAAAAGTGGTACGGATACACTCTCTTTTGCTTGTCTTAAGTTAAATAAATGCTCTTTTGGACCGCCATGCTCTATGTTTGGAAATAGGTTGATCATTTCAGCATTTCTCTCATCGTAAGCCTCCATTTCATTGCCCATCTGGTAGTCTTCCAATTGCATTTGCTCCTCGAAAAGAGATTTGTATACAATTGCAGCTACACCTGCATCTTCGGCTTTTTTTAGATTATCAAGATTTGTGACGAGATTGCTTGCGCCCAGAATCAATGGGTTCTTAAGAGCGACTCCCATGTGTTGCGTAGTTAAATTTGCCATTTTATTAAGGGTTTTTATTCGTTTCAGTTTATCTATAAACCTATTATCCCGGTAAAAAGTTCAAAATTTACTCATAAATCTGCGATAATTTATCAAAATACGACATTAAGAGATAAAAACGAAATTGAACAAATTTATTAGAGATCTTAGACGAGTTCCGGTAATACGAATCCTGTTTCCTTATATAATAGGAATACTGCTTGAGAAAATCTTTCAGCTGAGATTTTTTCCGGATGTGCTATTTATTGCTTCGCTACTTCTTTTTGTTCTTGCTTTTGGCCTTAGACGTATAAAGGGCAGAAAGTCATTCCAAAGTGGGAGGATGTTTTCTCTTGCATACTTTATCTTGTTTGTTGGGTTCGGGATTTTAAATCTCAGGGCTACAATTAGCAGTCCCCCGAATTTGGAGCATGGGGATTCATGCTTTGTTACCGGTTTCCTTACTTCAGATCCCCGGGAGAAAGAGAAAGTCTATTCTGTTACCATGGAAACGGAGCGGATAAGGATCCATGATTCACTCATTACAGGTAAACAAAATCTTGTACTCTATTTTAAGAAAGATTCTCTATTCCCTGTGATGCTTGCTGGTGAGAAATGGGTCTTTGGTGGAACACTTCAGGAAATCAAAAACAATGGGAATCCGGGTGAGTTTGATTTTGCTGATTACATGCATAGAAGGAATTATTGGAGCACAATGTTTGTAGAAGACCGTGTTCATGCTAAATTACCTGGGACATCAGGAAATCAAATCAAATATCTGCCTCATAGAATCTCTCGTAAGATTAGGCAGGGATGGAGCACAGATGATCCCGATCTGGCTATCTTATGTGCAATTACACTTGGAGACAAGAGCATGCTTAGCCAGGATACCAGGAAAGCTTTTTCCGGCTCAGGAGCCATGCACCTGCTTGCTGTTTCAGGATTGCATGTGGGAATGATATGGTGGATACTCGATCTCTTGATTGCTTTTCCAAAGCGAAAGCGCCTTTTCAGAGTCTTAAAGGTGCTGACTATCCTGGGAATTCTCTGGATCTACGCCGGGATTACCGGTTTTTCAGATTCCGTAACCCGTTCCGTGACTATGTTTTCATTGGTGTCTGTGGCAAGAGCCATCAGCAGAAACAGCAATATTTTCAATACTTTATTTTTGTCTGCCTTTTTACTCCTTATCCTGAAGCCGGTGCGTCTTTTTGAGCCGGGTTTTCAGCTCTCATATCTTGCAGTTTTCGGCATTGTGATCATTCATCCTTTGCTTGCAGGCATATTCAAAGTGGAAAATAAGCTCCTAAAAAGAATCACCGATCTAATCTTTGTTAGTATCGCGGCACAACTGTCAACCCTGCCTTTATCATTACTCTTTTTTAACCTTTTCCCGGTATATTTTATTCTGACAAACCTCTTTGCTATCCCAATTGTCAGCATTCTTTTGGGGTTGTTTGTTTTGTTTACTCCTATGTTCCTGCTCAACTTTCATCCCGAATTTTTCTATATGATCCTTTTGAAGATTACTCATTTACTGAACGAGGGTATAGGTCTCATTTCTTCTTTACCTGGATCGGTAGTTGAGAATATCCCGATGAATTCAGTAACAGCTGTGCTTTTGATTGTACTGCTCTTTTCTGCCACAGCTTTTGTAGTGTACAAAAGGATTAACTGGGCCCTGATCTCATTTTCTGCCCTTGTGCTCGTAATACTATTCTCAGCTTTTATTCGCATGCCTGCTCAGGATGGAAATGGCATCAGTGTATATAATTTTAAAGATTGTACTGCTATATCGTTTTGTCAGAGAGGAAAGCAGAACACTTACCTTATTTATAATGATGAAAAACCCTCTTCATTTGTTTATGAGTATTTAAACTCCCCGAAGGTAATTCGATTACAATCAGCAGAATATCAGTTGTTTGAGATAGCGACCGATGTTAGTTATTCAGTTGATTTTGAGGGTCTCACATGGCTTTGTCACGGGGCGTGGGGAATTTCTGAAGGTGGATTGCGCATACTTGTATGCGGGAGTTGTGAAAAAAGTGATTTTGGAGAAATCTTGCATGGGATCGATTGGGATATAATTGTCTTCAGAAGAGGAATCCCATTTCTAAAGAAAGAGGTATTTGAAGCTGACGAGCATCCTGTTTATATTGCTGATGGAACCCTGAGAAACTATGAGCTGACTCGCTTGAGAGATATATTACCAGGACTTTATTGCACTGCCACAGAAGGAGCATGGTTGTATGATTTTTCAGAGTAAATGGTGGATATATATAGAGTATAACTACTGTCTTTCTGTGCTGATTTAATCTTTGAGTTCACAATCTCTAATAAAAAAACAGAAAAGCTTTGGTCAAATTGGAAGATTATCTGTTATTTTGCCAATTCATTCTACGCATATCAGAATATGAGAATAATTCTTGCCGGGGCCGGAGAGGTAGGTTCACATCTTGTCAAGATGTTGAGCAACGAAGATCACGACATCATAGTTATAGATAACGATGGCGACCGATTAAAGTCTGTTAGCGGATCTCTTGATGTTATGACACTTGAGGGCAATGCTAACTCTATTAGTATCCTTAAGGAATCAAAGGTAAATAAGGCAGACCTTTTTATTGCCGTTACTTATTCTGAAGATGTGAATATTAATTCAGCGATTCTGAGCAAAACACTTGGAGCAAAGAAAACCATCGCTCGTATTGACAATGAGGAATACCTTCTCCCTGCAAATAAGGAAATATTCTCAACACTGGGGATTGACTATATGATTTATCCTGAAAAAATTGCTTCACGTGAGGTGGTAGGGTTGATAGCTCAGACAGGAAGTACAGAAGTAGTTGAGTTTTCGGGTGGTAAGCTTCAGATGTATGTAATTAAGTTGGATGAACATGCCTTGATTATTGATAAGTCTCTTAAAGAGATAGATCCTGAAAAAGCAAACAAAGATTTTCGTGCAGTAGCATTGACCAGGGGAGGTCGGACACTGATCCCAACAGGCGACGATACATTTAAAAAGGGTGACCTGGTATACGTGATAAGCAATAAGGCTGGGATGAAAGACCTGTATAAGTATTCAGGAAAACAGCAATTCGATGTGAGGAATATCATGATTCTTGGAGGCTCAAGGATTGGAATGAAGACTGCGAAGGCGCTAGGTAATCAGCATTATGTTAAGATGATTGAGATCGACAGACAAAAGAGTTATAAACTGTCGAACCTCCTTCCCAATACACTGGTTATTAATGGAGACGGCACCAATATGGAGCTCTTGAAGAATGAAGGGTTGGAGAAGATGGATGCATTTATCGCTGTAACAGGCAATTCTGACACAAATATTCTATCTTGCCTGCTGGCAAAGCATATGGGTGTAAAAAGAACCATTGCTGAAGTCGAAAATATGGATTATATCCAGCTGGCTGAGCAAATTGGTATTGATACAATCATCAATAAGAAACTTATAACTGCAAGTCGTATTTTCAGATTTACAATGAGTGAAGAAGTGTCATCTCTCAAATGTCTGACAGGAACTGATGCAGAAGTATTGGAGTTTATTGTCAAACCGGAGTCAAAAATACTTAAAGCACCGCTCAAAGATATTAATTTTCCCAAGGAAGCGATTATTGGTGGTGTTATCAGGGGAAAGAACAGCTTTATTGCACATGGAGACACAGTGATAAAACCCTATGACAGAGTGATAGTTTTCGCCCTTCCTTCACAAATTTTTATCGTTGGAAAATTCTTTAATTAAGCACTTTGAATGTTTAATCCTAAAACAACTTTACGTGTACTTGGAATGCTTCTGATGCTTGAAGGATTCTTTATGTGGCTTTCCATACCTGTGGCACTCATATATAAGGAGAATGACATGATGCAATTCCTGATATCAGGGGCAATCACTTCTGGAGTCGGTTTCCTGGCATATATCTCTACAAGGAAGGCACACCTGGAAGTGACAAAAAGAGACGGTTATATTATCGTGACCATGGGTTGGCTGATTTTTTCTTTTTTTGGTACACTGCCCTTTATCCTGACAGGATCCATTCCTGGTTTTACAAACGCATTTTTTGAAACAATTTCAGGATTTACAACAACAGGTGCGTCAATATTGAATAATATTGAAGAAATGTCCCATGGCATTTTATTTTGGAGATCGCTTACTCAATGGCTTGGTGGTATGGGGATAATTGTTCTTTCTCTCCTGGTATTGCCTGTTTTGGGCATTGGAGGTATGCAATTATTCGCTGCTGAAGTGCCTGGCCCAACACCAGATAAACTTCATCCCAGGGTAAAGGAGACTGCAAAACGTTTGTGGAGCATCTACCTAATCTTTACCGGTGCTGAAATCCTCCTTTTGTGGGCAGGAGAGATGGGATTGTTTGATGCCATTTGCCACTCTTTAACTACTATGGCAACAGGAGGATACTCAACAAAACAGGCAAGTATTGCCCATTGGGATTCTCCATACATACATTATATCATTACTTTATTCATGTTCCTTGCTGGTACAAATTTTACACTCTCCTATTTTGGATTCCACCTGAAATTTGGGAAAGTTTTTAGGAACGAGGAGTTTCGCTATTACATTGGATTTGTTTTGGGGTTTACACTGGTAATTGCTTTAGGATTACATATGACCGCAGGTGAGGGCGTGGAAAGATCTTTTCGGGATTCAATCTTCCAGGTAGTTTCAATTATCACGACCACCGGTTTTGCTACAGCTGATTACATGAAGTGGGCACCGCCACTCATTTTTCTGATATTTATACTTATGTTTTTTGGTGGATCAGCTGGATCGACAGGTGGCGGACCGAAAATCATGAGGATAGTTGTCATGCTGAAGAATAGTACACAGGAGCTGAAAAGACTGATTCACCCCAACGCAGTTATTCCGGTTCGATTGAATAAACAAGCGGTAGATACAGAAGTAGTCACCAATATTCTTGCTTTTGTTGCCTTTTACGTTGTACTTGCGGTTATAAGTATGTTTATAATGTCGCTGTTTGGACTGGATTTTGAAACAGCAACTGGTTCAGTTGTTGCTACATTAGGTAACATAGGCCCCGGTATCGGTGATGTAGGCCCGGCATTCAATTATGCAGAAATAAGTATTGGTGGCAAATGGTATCTTTCCTTCCTGATGTTGGTTGGACGGCTTGAATTGTTTACTGTGTTAATCCTTTTCTCACCGAATTTTTGGAGGAAGTAACCCTTTGACTCCGCTCAGGGACCGCCCTTCGACTTCGCTTTTGCTCTTAATTCATTAAAAATCCCTCTGGAGTTTTGCCAAAGTTTCTTCTCAGCCAGAAATGGAATTTATGGAATCCATCTCCGACGAACATCAATGGACAGAACCCGTAAATCAGAAAAATGGGTTTTTAAATGAGTTCTCCCAGGCCTTCCCTGATGATTTCAGGTTCATCCCCGGTGCAGTCGATAACCGTTGACGGTATGACACCTCCATAACCTCCGTCAATGACAATATCCACAAGGTCACGGTATTCTTCATAAATCAATTCAGGATCAGTGGAGTATTCAACAATCTCATCGTTCTCTCTTAACGAAGTGGTAAGTATAGGGCGTTCCAGTTTTCGAACGATTTCCAATATTATATTGTTATCCGGAATTCTGATTCCAATAGTTTTTTTATTCTTTTTAAGAATCTTTGGGACATTATAACTGGCATGCAGGATAAAGGTATACGGTCCCGGCAGGGAGGATTTCATTAGCCTGAAAGTGTTATTATCTACCTGCCTGGCATAATCGGAGAGGTGACTGAGGTCAGAACAGATGAAGGCCATGTTCGCTTTTTCCGGTTTTAAGCCCTTGATCCTTGCAATTCTTTCAATGGCTCTTGTTTTTGTAATATCACAGCCAATTCCATAGACCGTATCAGTGGGATAAATAATTACACCACCTTTCTGCAGTATATCGACTACCTGGTCGATCAATTGCTGATCGGGATTCTTTTCGTAAAGCTTTATAAACATAAGATTCAAAACAATTGCGATCAAAAGTAATTGAAAATCTGCCAAATTATTCTTAACATTCCCGGAATTATCTAATTTTATTTAATTTCAGATCAAAATATGGGAATATAGCAATGAAATTGGAAGTTTTGAAAGGATCGTGTTTTGAGCTCAGGCCATGGCTTACAGAGGATGCAGAAAGCATTGTCCGACATGCCAATAATCAAAAAATTGCAAGAAATCTTCGAGATGGATTTCCCCATCCGTATACACTCTCCGATGCCGTGTCCTGGATTGAGATGATTCAAAATAATAATAAGGACGTAGTTTATGCTATCGATGTAAGAGGTGAAGCCTGCGGTGGAATAGGTTTGCATGCGCAGCAGGATGTTTACCGCTTCAATGCAGAAATTGGTTTTTGGTTATCTGAAATCCATTGGAACAATGGAATCGTCACAGAAGCGGTTGGACTGCTTGTTGACTATGGATTTGCAAATTATCAATGGGTCAGAATCTTTGCCGGAGTATTTAGTTCCAACCTGGCATCCATGCGTGTTTTTGAAAAAAACGGATTTACGCAGGAAGCCATTCACAGCAAAGCGCTTAAGAAAGAAGGAATATTCCTGGATGAATATATTTTTTCTAAGTTGAAGTAGCACTGTGCCCAATATCCTCCTGTTCACCCTCCTCTTCCAACTCCCAGCTTGGTTTATACGGTTCCGGACCCTGGTCGCGAAATAGAATGGCGAGAATAACTCCACTAATTGCTCCCATTAAATGTCCTTCCCATGATATTTTATAGTCATAGGGGAGAAGACCCCAAATCATACTTCCGTAGATGAATACGACGATTAGGGAAATAGCCATGAGATTCCTGATCTTGCGAATCATTCCACTGAGAAAAAGAAATGCAGCCAAACCGTAAATGATTCCACTTGCTCCAATGTGATACGCTTCTCTTCCAATAATCCACACTAATGTATTGCCAATGAAATAGATCAGGAAAAAAATCCGATATGAGATGCCACGGTAGAAGTAAAATAGAGCCAAGCTTAGTATAAAAGCCGGTATTGAGTTATCAATTAAGTGTTTCCAATCTGCATGAATAAGTGGAGCAGTGATGATTCCCAGGAGTCCTTTTGGGTTCCTGGGAAGAATACCACCCTGAACAAAATTCATTTCCATCGCAATCTCGAAAAATTTCACCAGCCAGAGTAGTAGTAGAAATAATAGGGGGAATATAAGACTATGTATGAGTTTACGTTTCTCTTCCATGGACGTAAAGATATAAAGAAGTGCCTAAAGTTGGAGTAATTTGAGTGTCTTGAGTACTTAGAGTACTTAGAGTGCCTTGAGTACTTCGGGTACTTCGAGTGCATTGAGTTGGGGTCAAAGATTATATTAAATAAAAAATTGTACCCGAGGCGATCCCTTCTTCCGGCGGGGGAAGGTCAGGTTGGTGGCGAATGACCGGAGGATACCTGGAAGAACTGAGTTAGATATTTAATCCTTTTCCTTATCTTTAACAAAAGCTTTTTACATGACAAATATTTTTCTGGGAATACTCATATTATTCTCCATCGTGATTATTATTTTGCTATTAATTAGTAGAAAAGACAGTGGTAATGATCAGTTATTAGGTCAATTAGAATCATCCTTGAAAAAATCAGAGATTCTCCAGGAACGCCTGGAGAAAACAATCAAAGATGAATTTCAACGCAGTCGCGAGGAGGGGTCAAAGCAATCCATGGAAAACAGGCAGGAACTTGCTAAATCATTGCTGTCATTTGAACAGCGGCTTGAAAAAGTAAGAGAGACTATTGAGCAACGATTAAAAGATATTCAGCTCGATAACAACAAGCGACTCGAGGAGATGCGTCATACTGTCGATGAAAAATTGCAGGAGACACTGAATAAGCGAATAAGCGAATCTTTCAAATTGGTAAGTGAGCGCTTGGAGCAGGTGCAGAAAGGTTTGGGAGAGATGAGTGAGCTTGCAACCGGTGTCGGCGATCTTAAAAAAGTATTGCAAAATGTAAAAACAAGGGGAGTTGTAGGGGAAGTACAGCTGGGTGCTATACTCGAGCAGTTTTTGTCTCCTGAGCAATACAGTCATAATGTGAAAATTAAATCAGGAACTACTGAAAGTGTGGAGTTTGCAGTTAAGCTTCCTGGAAAAGATGATTCTGAAGAGGAGCTGCTCTTGCCCATCGATTCTAAATTTCCTATCGAGGACTACCAGCGGCTAAATGAATTGTACGATCATATTGAGGATTATACGAAAGAAGAAATTCTGAAAGCTGAGAATCAGTTTGCAAGCATAGTGAAAAAAGAAGCTAAGAAGATCAGTGAAAAGTACCTTTCACCACCAAAGACAACTAATTTCGCCCTGATGTTTGTTCCGACAGAGGGACTGTATTCTCAAATTCTCAGGAGCACCGGATTGTTTGAAACCTTGCAGCGTGATTTCAATATTACTGTTGTTGGGCCATCCAACCTTGTTGCATTCCTCAGTAGTTTGCAGATGGGATTCAGAACCCTGGCTGTGCAGAAAAGATCAAGCGAAGTTTGGCAGATTCTCGGAGCCGTTAAAAATGAATTTGGAAAGTTTGAAGATGTACTAAGAAAGGCCCAGGAACAATTGAATAATGCAAGCACTAATATTGATAACCTGGTAGGAACCCGCACCCGGGTGATTCAGAAGAAACTCAAAGAAGTGGAAGAATTACCAAATTCTAGTAGCTCAGAGTTACTTGGACTGGAGGATGAGCAGGAATAAGCCATTCTCTCAAATGCAGTCCATTATATCAATATGGTTATAAAAAGGCCGGGGCTTTTTCTTGTTTTCAAGCCCCCTTTTTCTTATGCGTTGAATACACTACAAGCTTTGATATTAAAGAATATTCTTACTATCTTTGTGGCTTGGGCAAGTCTTATACGACCAGCTCCTGTTGAAGCCCCCCAGGACCGGAAGGTAGCAAGGGTAGACGGTTGTAGCGGTGCGATGTAAGTAGCTTGCCCATTTTTTCATTTTTTTCTGCTTGATAAATTCCCATATACTTCCTTAAGCTTGTCTTCGAAATGATCACTTACTAAGGTAAGCTCACATTTCTCATCCTGCACTTAAGTCGTCTATGGAAATTTCTCTTCGCGAAAACTATTTTTTTGGTATTGTAGTTCTTCAATTCCCATATACTTCCTTACGCTTGTCTTCGAAATGGTAGTTTACTAAGGTAAACTTCCCTTACTGCTCACTGCCCACTGCCCACTGCTCTTCTCCCCCTCTCCCAGTCTCCCTTTCTCTCCCTCTCCCAATTCTATCATTCCTTTATCCCAATATTCCATCATTACATCAATCTTTCAGACTTTTTCATTAAATTCAACTCCTGAATGAAATATCCAAATTGAAAACACACGTTATGGAAGAAAAAGCAAAAAATCCGGCAATAAAGGCAGGGCTTATCTATGGTGCAATTATTGGATTCGTATCTATTGTAATTAGCGTTGTACTTGATTTACTTGGTTTGACTTATGAAACATGGGCAGGATTGATAAGTATATTAATTGCAATTGGCTTGGTGGTTTACAGCTTAAGGGCCTACAGAAATGAATATTTGGATGGTTTTGCCAAATATGATCAACTGTTGTTGATGACAATATTTATGGCATTTGTCTCAGCAGTTCTTACCACTACATACTCTGCAATCAATATTACCCTGATTGATCCGGATGCATTGGAAAAGATGTTTAACATGGCCTATGATAAGATTGCTAATAATCCAAGGATTACGGAGGATATGCTGGATATGATAGTAGAACGGATGGAAAGTAAATTTACTATTGGCCGCGTGATCACACAAGGTTTTTTTGGCGGATATGTGATGACTGTTCTTATTGGTGTTATTGCAGCTGCATTTATTAAGAAGACACAGGACGGACCTGCTGAGAATGTTGCATAATTGAATTTTATGGATGTATCGTTAGTTATACCCCTGCTAAATGAAGTGGAGTCGCTGGATGAATTATCACAGTGGATCCACAAGGTGATGTCGGAAAATAAGTTTTCCTATGAACTTATTCTGATTGATGATGGTAGCAGTGATGGATCATGGGATAAGATTGTGGCCTTGAAGAAGGAGTATCCTTCGATCAGGGGAGTGAAATTTCGCCGGAACTATGGAAAATCTGCAGCGCTGCAGGTTGGGTTCCAAATAGCAGAGGGTGAGGTAGTTGTAACAATGGATGCCGATCTTCAGGATAACCCTGAGGAGATACCTGAAATGAGAAGGATGATCCTGGAAGATGGGTATGACCTTATTTCGGGATGGAAAAAGAAACGATATGATCCTTTTCTCTCCAAAAACCTTCCCAGCAAATTATTTAACTGGGCAGCAAGGAGGTTAAGCGGTATAAAATTGCACGATTTTAATTGTGGATTGAAAGCATACCGACTTTCTGTTGTGAAAGGAATTGAGGTATTTGGCGAAATGCACCGATATATTCCTATTCTCGCAAAGGGAAGTGGATTTACGAAAATGGGGGAGAAGGTGGTGCTGCACCAGGAGCGAAAATACGGGGTAACTAAGTTTGGAATGGAGCGGTTTATTAATGGCTTCCTTGACCTCTTTACAGTTACTTTCGTTACCCGTTTTGGGAAAAGGCCCATGCATATCTTTGGTACTGTAGGTACACTGATGTTCTTTCTTGGATTCCTCTCCATTTTATTTATCGGGATACAAAAGTGGTACTTTCTGAGACATCAAATGCATGGCAGTTTGGTGGCTGATAATGTGCTGTTTTATATCGCCTTAGCATTTATGATCATTGGATCTCAATTATTTATTGGTGGATTCCTGGGAGAGCTTGTTTCAAGATCTTCAGCGGATAGAAATAAATACCAGGTAGAAAAGGAATTTTAATTAACAAAATTAGAAGGTAACTCTTTTTAACCTGATCCCTGGAAATTTCTTATAGAATTGCATCGTATATGGGAAGATCAATTCTGGTCGATTAATTGTGTTATTGATTCTACCATCCTATTCCAGGAATATTTCTTTTTTTCTATAGATGCATTCTTTGAAAACTCTATTTCAAGATCTTCTTTATAAAATCGATGTACTGCGCTGGCAATAGAATCAGGACTCCTTTCTACTACGAAACCAACTTTTCCGTCGGGAACTATTTCTGGAAGCCCTCCAACGTTAGTGACTATCATTGGCTTATTAAAATGATATGCAATTTGAGAGATTCCACTCTGCGTAGCAGTTTTGTAGGGCTGAACAATCATGTCGGCAGCAGAGAAATAGTATTTAACATCCCCGTCAGGGATGAAATTTGTATGCAGCTCAATGTAGTCTCCCAGCTGGTTTTCCTTAATTAGGGAAAGGTAAGCTTCTTCATTGGAGTAAAACTCTCCAGCAACAAGCAATTTAAGATTTAACTGTTGTAATCGGGGATCTTTAAAGGATTCTATGAGAAGATCAAGCCCCTTGTAATCTCGGATAAATCCAAAAAAGAGGATATAATTTACCGATTCTTTCAAACCAAGATGTGCTTTGGCTTTTTGTTTTTCAATAACTTCTCCAAAGATATCATACAGTGGGTGAGGACAGTAAACACGGGGTTTTAAGGTGTTAAATTGTTTTGTGTCTTCAAGTACAGACTTTGACATTGCAACATAGGCGTCAATTGGCTTAATAAAATATTTTGTAAACATCTTGTCTCCAAATCTCTTTTCATGTGGTATGATATTATGGAATATAGAGACAATTTTAGTGATATGGTTTTTCTTTATCATTCTTGCAATGAATCCAAAACACGGTCCCATAAATGGTAGCCAATACCCAATAATTACAATTTCTGGCTTTAGTTTCTTGATCTGTATTCCAACTTTTATCCAGTTAAATGGATTTATAGAATTTACCTTCCTCAAAATTGAAAGATGAGCTGGCTTTTCCCAATTAGCCATTTGAGTTTTTCCCGGGAAAAGAAATCCCGGATACTGTATTGTAAATGTATAAATACTTACATCATGGCCCTGATTCTGGTATTCGGTGGCGAGTCGTTCATTATATGCAGCCAGCCCACCTCTGAATGGCCACGATGTTCCGATAATAATGACTTTGGACTTCTTCAACGATCTATTACTTTACTACAAATATAGCTAATGTTCTGAGAGTCCCCCATGGATTTTAATATTGGAAAAACTGTTATTTAGGGTGTAGTTATGAAACTGAATCAATTATGCACTTATTGCAGTATGCTAACATTTTTTCAGTTTCATCAGGATGAAACCATGGATACAATTCATTCTTGCGAAACCAGGTGATTTGCTTCCTTGCATACTTCCTGCTGTTTCTTTTTATCAAATCTATCGCTTCATCCATCGTTATATTTCCATCGAAATAGGAGAATATCTCTTTGTAACCTACTGTTTTTAAAACATTTGTCTCTCTCAGATGCTTTAATCCTTCTGCTTCCTCTGCCAGGCCCTGTTCTATCATCAGATCTACCCTAAGGTTGATCCTGTCATACAAATCTTCACGATTCATGTTTAGTGCCAGGCGAATAATATGAAAATCACGTTGCTTTTTCTGGTGGGTAAGGAAGCTGGAATAGGGCTTGCCTGTCTGGATTGTTATTTCGAGTGCTTTGAGTATCCGGAGGTGGTTTTTAAGGTCAACTTTCCCATAGGTAATCGGATCAAGCAGTTTCAAATCTTTTCTGATGCTGTCAATCCCCTCTTTTATAAATTTTTTTTCCAGTGAAAGCCGAATTTCGGGATCAACCGTTGGGAGGTCATCAATACCATCACATACCGCATTAATATATAAACCTGAACCCCCGACCATTACAACAAGGTCCTTCTTTTTGAATAACTCTTCCAGGGTAGCAAGTACATCTATCTCATACATGCTGGCATTATAGTATTTCTCTAAACTGATAGTCTGAATAAAGTGGTGTTTAATTTCTTTGAGTTGCCCCGGTTCTGGAACTGCGGTTCCTATAGTTGTTTCTTTATAGATTTGTCTTGAATCGGCAGAGATGATTTCTGTATCGAAATGTTTAGCCAAATTTATTCCGGTGGAAGTTTTTCCTGATGCTGTGGGTCCTCCTAATACGATAAGAAACTTACTCATCCTGGTATTCTTCTGTATCGGAGATGTTATATCCTTCTCCCAGGTCCTCCTCGTTGTAACCAAGTGAGTCATCTTCATCAAACTCATCTGAAATAGTCAGATTTTAAGGTTCGAGGTTGATCTGCGGGGGCGGATCGCCGCGTTCAAAAGAAATTTTTGGTAAAATCTTACTCTCAATATTATCCAATACATCTGTAAGTTCGATAAAGAATGAGCGCTCAGAGAAAAAGTCAAATACATAAAGCATACGCTGACCGTCCCTTTCAACATTATCCTCAATCCTGGCACAATCCATGGTAGCACTGGTATCACTACCATTGTCCATCATATCAATAAGTGTGATTTGCAAGAGTTTCTCCCATCCCGAATTAGTGATGAAAAACGAGGCCAGTTGATGTGGATCATAGCCCAGGTTCTCCTGGAGAGCATTATGAAAGTCAAGAAATGTCTGGTCCCCGTTAATCAACAGCTCCCTGGCAAAATCCTTGTTTTCGTCAGATATTATTCTGAATTGAAAGATCATCTTATTTCGAAATATCAGTTAAAAACAACAAAGTATCAATACCATCAGCATAGTCCCATAATTCCGGATATTGCGCTTGTCCGAGAAGGACGCTGCCTTCAAATCCCTTTTCATTTGTCACAACACATTGAATTTCTTCCTTGAGCATTTCTATCTCTTTCCTGACAAAATCAAGTTCCGAATATTTTTCATAAAAAACAACTCCAACCGGGCTGGCAATATTTTTATCTTCTCTTACAAGCACTGCCAGGTTATCGAGGAAAACAACACGGTTCATGAGATAAACAGATCGCTGATAATCAATATTGTTTGCATACTTGTTATGATTGCTGATGTCTATAAAATCTTCAAGCGCCTCAAGCAATATTGTAAGGTCATAATCCTCGGGAATATAAACCTTTGTAACATTTCTGCACCCCATTCCGAAGTAAGTAAAAATATCTTCCCCCAACTTCAACAACTCATTCCTGGTTTCCTTGCCATTAAGCACAGCGACGGCATTCCTGTTTTTGCGTATAATGTGAGGGATGTTTCTGAAATAATAATTGAAATACCTTGAAGAATTATTGCTTCCAGTGGCAATCTGGGCATCTGCATTTTTTAGATAATCTTCCGTAAATATAATTCTGTCTTCAAATTCGGGTTCAATATCAATAATGATATCAGCTAATACACGTATCAGCTTATCATCTTTTGAGGATGGTTTTCCAAAGAATTTGTGACCGGAGATTAGCACTGAGAGAAAATCGTGAAAGCCCACAAGGGGTATATTTCCCGCCATAACCACCCCAACAGTTTTTTGTTTAGATGAATCAACAGGTAAAGTGGGATAATTACTTAACCATACCCGCAATTTATTTTCATCAAGCATAGAGGCGATGGCTCCAACAGCAGTACGAACTGAGTCGGGAGTAAACCATGGATTACTAACGTGTTCATTTTGTATTATATCTTCAAAGCCAGAGAAGAATTTACTGTTAAGCAACGAAAGTTCAGCGTCGGCTGATGCTTCTCCTTTTAAATGTTGATGAAGGTATTTCCCTGTTAATCCAAGGACTTCTATCATGTGATCTTTTTCCAAGAGCGGGGGATTAAATGAAGTTTATTTATTCTGCTTTTTGATCAGGTTCAGGGCTGAGCCGGACTTAAACCATTCAATCTGTTGCTTATTATAGGTATGCTTTGCTGCAAATTCATCTTTGCTTCCGTCACTGTGTTCCAACACTACCCGTAAAGCTTTCCCCGGCGCAAATTCTTTCAAACCAAGTACACTGATGGTGTCATCTTCCCTTACTTTGTCATAGTCCCTCTTGTTATCAAAAGTCAGGCCAAGCATTCCCTGCTTTTTAAGATTTGTTTCGTGGATTCTTGCAAAAGATTTAACAAGAACCACTCTAACGCCTAAATGTCTCGGTTCCATGGCAGCATGTTCCCTTGAAGATCCTTCCCCGTAATTTTCATCACCAACAACAATGGTATTTACTCCTTCGGATTTGTATATCCTGGCAACTGCTGGAACGTCGGCTTCCTCACCGGTAAGCTGGTTAACAACCGCATTTGTTTTTTTATTGAAGAAATTGACAGCGCCAATTAGCATATTGTTGGAAATATTATCGAGGTGTCCCCTGTAACGCAGCCATGGTCCGGCCATAGAGATATGGTCAGTTGTACATTTTCCTTCTGCCTTGATGAGCAGTTTCATGCTTGTCAGATCATTACCGTCCCATTCATTAAAAGGGGTCAGCAATTGCAGTCTTTTTGATTCAGGATTTACATCAATCTGAACACTACTTCCATCTGCCGACGGTGCCTGGTAACCATTGTCTTCAACAGCAAATCCGTTTACAGGAAGCTCTATACCCTTTGGTTCATCCAGCATTACCTGTTCGCCTAGTTCATTAGTGAGTGTATCTGTTAATGGATTAAATCTCATATCACCGGCTATAGTCATTGCAGTAACAATCTCGGGTGATGCCACGAAAGAGTATGTATTTGGATTACCATCATTACGCTTGGCAAAATTCCTGTTAAATGAGGTGATAATTGAGTTCTTCTCCTGTTTGTCAGCATTGTGACGTGCCCACTGTCCAATACAAGGGCCGCAGGCATTGGCCAATACTACTCCTCCGATATCTTCAAAAACCTTCAACATGCCATCACGCTCAATGGTGTATCTAACTTGCTCTGATCCGGGAGTAACCGTAAATTCGGCACCTACCTTCAGTTTTTTATCCAGGGCTTGTTGTGCTACTGAGGCGGCACGAGAGATGTCTTCGTACGATGAGTTGGTACATGAACCAATCAGACCGACTTCCATTTTAGGAGGAAAATCATTTTCTTCCACTGCTTTGGCAAATTCTGAGATGGGCCATGCCTTATCAGGAGTAAAAGGGCCATTGATATGTGGCTCAAGCTCATCAAGATTGATCTCTATTACTTCATCGAAATATTTTTCTGGCTGGGCATATACTTCAGGATCTCCCTTGAGGTGCTCCGCGACGAGATCTGCAGCTGCAGCAACATCTTCGCGCTCTGTGCCCTTTAGGTAGTCAGCCATTTTCTTGTCATAACCAAATACTGATGTTGTGGCCCCTATCTCAGCTCCCATATTGCATATGGTTCCTTTTCCTGTGCACGAGATAATGTCTGCTCCTTCTCCAAAATACTCAAGTATTTTTCCTGTACCACCTTTTACTGTTAGCATGCCGGCAACTTTCAGGATAACATCTTTTGCTGATGTCCAACCACTAAGCTTGCCTGTTAATTTTACACCAATTAACTTTGGAAACTTCAGTTCCCAGGGCATTCCAGTCATGACATCAACAGCATCTGCACCACCAACTCCGATAGCAACCATGCCTAGTCCGCCTGCATTTACCGTGTGAGAATCAGTACCGATCATCATCCCCCCGGGGAAAGCATAGTTTTCGAGAACCACCTGGTGAATAATTCCTGCACCTGGTTTCCAAAAACCTATTCCGTATTTATTGGAGACGCTGGCAAGGAAATCGTAAACCTCCTTATTATTGTCTATGGCATTTTTCAAGTCATCTACTGCACCGCTTTTTGCCTGGATTAAATGGTCGCAATGGACAGTTGAAGGGACCGCTGCCTGGCTTTTCCCTGCTTGCATGAATTGCAAGAGGGCCATTTGTGCTGTGGCATCCTGCATGGCAACCCTATCGGGAGAAAAATCCACGTAGTCTGTACCTCTTTCAAAATCAGATACTTTCGATGAATCAAACAAGTGGCTGTATAGAATTTTTTCAGTAAGTGTGAGGGGTCTGCCTAAACTGCCGCGAACGTTTTGAAGTTCTGATGCAAGTTTCTGGTAATGCTTCTTAATGAGATCAATGTCAAATGCCATAACTATAGAATTTTGTGCACACGAATTTCGTAAAAAAAATGATCGTGTCTAAATTTTTGTGTGATTAAATAACGTCTTATAATACAAACAAGATGGCTAAGAGTTCAACTGAAGAATATTTTTATTCAGTTTAACAGAACATGATGTGAATTCCCTCTGCGTAATTTATTTTTAGGATGTGAAATATTTTTATATCATTCCGCGTAATAGAGAGTAGATTGTTGGTAATTTTATACCTTTAAGAGTTTAAATGTAGTATTCCTATGAATTCATCCGCACTGTTTTGGGAAAATATTCAGATTTCTCTAAAAGCGATTCGAACGAATCTCTTGCGGACGATTCTTACTGTAATGATCATTGCATTTGGAATCATGGCTTTGGTTGGAATTCTAACCGCCATTGATGCAATCCAGGGTAGTCTTACCCAGCAGTTCAGTATGATGGGTGCGAATACTTTTACCATTGAGTCAAGGAGTATGAATGTGCAGATCGGTAATGAGTCATACCGAAGAAAGAACCATGCTTTTATCAGCTACAGGCATGCCAGGGAGTTTAAAGAACGATTTAAGTTTCCTGCAGAAGTGTCAATTCAAACATGGGCTTCCGGCTCAGCAATCATTAAGAGCAAGACTTATAAATCAAATCCCAATACCTCTGTCAGGGGTGTTGATGAAGGATTTTTATATACAGGTGGGTACGAAATTGAGAAAGGAAGAAATTTTTCTCCAACAGATATCGAGAATAACGAACCTGTTGTATTAATAAGCAGTTCAATAGCAAATGATGCATTCGGAAAGGACGTGGATCCCTTGAATAGGTTCCTGATAGTTGGTAATGGGAGATACAGGGTTATCGGTGTATTAAAAAGCCGGGGATCCTCCATGGGATTTGGTTCCGACCGTTTATGCCTGATTCCTTATACAAATGTTCGTCAGTATTTTTCCAGGCCATCCATGAACTATCAAATCAGCGTAAGAACATTTGATCCTCTGCTGATGGAAATAGCTTTGTCGGAGGCAGAAGGAATTTTTCGTTTGGTAAGAGGACTGGATGTAACTGATGAAACTGATTTTAATATTACAAAGAGTGACCAGCTTTCGCAGATGTTGTTGGAAAATCTCAAATATGTAACCTACGCTGCTACCGTTATTGGCATTATCACCTTGCTGGGGGCAGTAATCGGTTTGATGAATATTATGTTAGTGTCTGTTACAGAAAGGACTAAGGAGATTGGAACACGTAAAGCATTGGGGGCAAAATCAGTAATGATAAGAAGACAATTCCTCTATGAGGCAATTGTGATTGGGCAACTGGGAGGTGTTGTTGGGATTATATTAGGAATTTTAATTGGAAATGCAGTATCTTTATCCATCGGGTCAAGTTTTATAATTCCCTGGATGTGGATTATTTTGGGAGTTTTACTTTGTCTGATTGTTAGTTTGGTTTCGGGATATTTCCCTGCCATGAAAGCATCAAAGTTGGATCCGATTATTGCGCTAAGACACGAATAAAAGTAAGTGATCAATATGGACGACCTATATTTAAAAAAGTCTTTTAACTCTCCCGAGGTAGAATTTATTACTGAAAGTGGAGAACTTAATATTGAAGGTAGATCCATACCGGAAGACCCTGGAGAATTTTTCGACAGGTTAATTAACTGGCTGAATGAATACTTTCTGAATCCCATTGATGCTACCGTTATGAATATCAAACTGGAGTATATCAATAGTGGATCATCCAAATATATGCTTGAACTCCTCAGGATCATGAAAGTGAATCATGAAAAGGGCAGGGATGTGCTGATTAAGTGGTATTTTGAAGAAGGAGATGAATCCATCGAAGAGCTGGGACAGCATTATGAACAAACGATACAAATTCCATTTGAATTGATTGAGTATTACTAGGCAATCGCATTATCATATGAAAAAGCCGTTCCATTTGGGACGGCTTTTTAAATCAATATCTAAAGATTTCAAGAAAAATTCAAATGCGAAGCAGTTGAAAGACTCTTAAAATTATAAGCTATGCGAAAAGCTTAGGAATAAGATCTACAACCCTTGCAGAATATCCCCACTCATTGTCATACCATGAAAGAACTTTTACAGTTTTTCCATTAACCATAGTTGACAGTGCATCAAAAATTGATGAATGTGGATTGTGAATGATGTCTACAGAAACGATTGGATCCTCAGTGTACTCAAGAATTCCTTTCATTGGTCCATCTGCAGCAGCTTTCATTGCAGCATTGATCTCTTCAATAGTTACTTCTCTGCTCAGGTTAGCTACCAGGTCAACACATGATCCGGTTGGGGTTGGTACCCTAATTGCCATACCGTCAAGTTTACCATTCAGTTCAGGAATAACTATTCCAACAGCTTTAGCTGCTCCTGTTGTAGTAGGAATTTGTGAAACCGCAGCTGATCTTGCTCTACGTAGATCGCTATGAGGAATGTCAAGGATCGCCTGGTCATTGGTATAGGAGTGGATGGTTGTCATTAAAGCATTCTCAATACCAAATGAATCATTCAGAACCTTAACAATAGGTGCCAAACAGTTTGTAGTACATGATGCATTAGAAACACACTGATCTTCTGGTCTAAGCGCTTCGTCATTAACACCGAGTACGATCATATTATCAATAGCATCTTTTGAAGGAACAGTCAGGATAACCTTTTTAGCTCCGTTCTTAAGGTGATCACCATAACCGCCTTTAGCACTTTCCTTAACGCGGAAAACACCGGTAGACTCAACTACAACGTCAGGAGTCTCATTCCAGGAAATGTTTGCAGGGTTTCTTTCAGCAGTAACCTTATACTTGACACCGTCAACAATAATATTTTCATCATCAAATGAAACACCTGGGAATTGTCCCTGGGTTGAGTCATATTTAAGAAGATGAGCAAGAGTCTTATTGTCTGTCAGGTCATTAATTCCAACAACAACGAGATTCTCATTTTCCAATGCAAGTTTAAATACATTACGACCGATTCGGCCAAAGCCATTAATGGCAACTTTAATTTTTCCCATAACTAAATTTATATTAATTGAACAACAATTGCTTTTAGTAGATTTTCGGAGTGCAAGTTTAACCAATATATATCATTCGACCAATAAAACGAATGTGAATAAATCGTTAAGAATCTATAAGTTGAGAATTCTATTTGAAGGCATCTGCTTCATGGCGGCTTTGCGTTCCTGGTGTTTCTCTTTGCGCGTTTTTAATTTACCCTTATCGCTGATATCAATGATGTTGCCAAATCGATACCCAAGATACATTTTAAAGAAAAAGAAATTTGTCTCTTCCGTAGCCATGATCTCTATGTCAGTTGGGTAGACTGTTAAACCAAGACCCACTTCCAGGGCATGGACAATGGGTTCTTTTTTGCTATACTCGAAATTAAATCCGCCTTTTACTGTAAGACCGGGAATGACTTTTAACTCGTCAAAGCCCATTAGGAAAGAGGCCGTACCACCAAAATTGTACACATGATCGCTGAGGTCAAATTTTTTAACTCGAAAATCAACAATTTCACCGATACTGTTGTATGTTACGATATCATAATAGATGGGTTTCTGAAATCCTAATGAAATCCCTCCGGAATAAAATAGTTTGATGGAGATTGATGAAGCATCATGCTTGCTGTACAATTCTTTGTGACGTCCAATATAGCCCTTAATTTCCCAAAATAGATTCTCTTTCCCATATACGAATCTTTTTGTGTATATCTGGTAGTCAGAGCTGTAACTAATAACAGATGTGTACTCTTTCGGGTGCTTTATATAGTCGAAGTCGATGTCATAATGCCACCGGTTCCTATAGTCCATATATCTTGCGTAGCGGTAACTGACACCAAAACCATTACTATTTAGATTCGCGCCAATTGTACGCTCGTCTGAAAACAGGGTCTTCTGTTGCTCTTCCAGGATACCCTGTCCGAATAGACCAGTTATCAGCATGAAGGAAAATATTGCTATAAGAATCAGCTGTCTCACGTAGTGTTTAATATAATTACTTTTAATACAGGTGTAAAGTTATAACGAAAAAAGTGAAGTGAAGTTATCTGGCAAAAAAAAAGATCTACCTGCGTAAATCTTTTAAATATCCTTATATGTAAAATTTAATCTAACCTATAGTCTCAACCTGATCAGTGTCGACTTGAGAATACGCGGGACAAGCTTCTTTGCTGCATGAACTCATGATTAGACCAAGGGCAAATACAAGTACGATTAAAATAGCTGCTTTTTTCATAACGGTTTTTTTTAGTTCTGAGGCAATACGATTACAAATATAAAATTTAATTGGAATTAAAAAAACAGAAAATCAAGTATAAGTATTTACAAATTGAGAATTGTCCACTGCCCAATGCTCACTGCCCACTGACCTACTGCTTCATGAAGCCTTGCCTCTTCAATACCGAGAGTAAGGTATTCGAAAAAGCTACATTATCGGCTTTCTTATACCTGACATCGGTAAATACCTGCGCCAGGGATTCGAGCTTGTTCTCTTTAACAAACTGAATGTTTTCTGCTAACTCTTCTTTCGCGCTGTATAACTCATCGATTTTTTCTGAAGTATAATCCTGGTATTTTTCATAATGAACAACTGCATCCAATGGCAGACGGTCAGTCAGTTTTGGATTTTCATCCGGATATCCTAGCGTTACCGTAGTAACCGGGATCACACCTTCAGGAAGATCGAGGATATCGATGATCTTTTCTGCCATGTAAATGGTTGTTCCCAGGTAGCATATTCCAAGTCCTTCATTTTCAGCTGCTATGCATACATTCTGTGCAACTAACAAAGCATCAATGGCTCCTGTGACAAAAGAAAGGAAGTTATCGTATCCGGGTTCCGCCTTTCTTTGCTTGCACCATAGGTTAAAGCGATTGTAATCTGCACAAAATGTGAGGACTACGGGTGCCTCTCTTATCATTGGCTGGTTGAAGTGACAGGGTGATAATTCATCCTTTATCTCCTGCTCCGTAGTGGCAATGATAGAATATACCTGCATATTTCCGGTGGTAGATGCCCGGGTGCCTGAATACAATATCTCTGATAATAACTCCTCTTTAATAGGGGTCGTCTTATATTTTCTGATGGTCCTGTGCTGGTTCAACATGCTTGTCATTTCTCAAATTTTTGCTAAAAATAGTGATTTCTATGATATGCATGAACACTTATTTCAGACTATGTTATTAAATAATTAACTAAAGTTTCCTTGTTGATAAGATATTGATAATGAGATGAATGCCCCCACACTGAGAAAGCATTATAAGGAGCAATGATCAGAATATCTTCTTGCTGTAGCTGTTTTGACACCCCATCTCTGTCAATCCAGGTTATTTTTTCAGACATAAGATGCTTGACAATTTTCACAATTTACTCAACTTCTTCTTTGGATTGACTTTGATTTCCGAAATGATCCACCGGTACGTAAAAAGGACCGCTACCACCAAATGGGATATTTCCTTCCAGTTTTTGGATTTCAAGACCTTCTCTTTCCTCCATCAATTCATTAGGTTCAAGGTCGAGTAACCTAAAATATTCCCACCAAGCACTTCTCATTTCTCTACGATAAAACTCAACCTGGTGTGCCAAAAGCCATTTCGTTTGTTCCTCATTACCCCAATCAGCAGGATCGTCAGGCAGATCATTGACAAGTCCATCATATAGTATTCTTGCATGTTCCTCTCTTTCTGCAATATGGTCTGCTGCATCCCCAGTTGAATCTTCTAATCTTTTTAGGGCTTAGTTCCCCGAAGCTCTGCTTCGAATAAAGGATTGTTTTAATACCTCGTCAGCTTTGCTGCGAGGTAGTTTATTTTTACTCTCCGACTGCTTTGTAGGTATTACAGGTTATTCCTTCTGTAAAAAAAACCTTACCTTGTACTTCATATTTGATAAATGGTTCACTGTTTACTGGTAAGAGTGTGACTTTTTCACCTGATATTCTACATGAAATATAAGATATGTTTCGAGTTAAAAATAAGCTGAGATTTCTTACCCTCCTTGTAATTCTTTTACCCGGTATTTTGAAAGCCCAGATTACGGCTCTTGTAGCCTCATCTGAAATGTCGCGGGGAATTAACATGGGGAATACCATGGAACCACCTCTGGAGAGTGCCTGGAATAACGGGCCGGCGCAGGAAGACTATTTCGATATGTACAAGAATGCTGGGTTTAAAACTGTACGCATACCAGTTCGATGGGACGAACATACCAGCATAGTTTCGCCATATACCATCGATGCTGCCTGGCTTAACAGGGTAGAGGAAGTAGTAGACTGGGCCCTTGGGCGCGACTTTTATGTTATTATTAATGCCCACCACGATGATTGGCTAAAAACCGATTATAGTAATCAGAAAAACCGTATGGACAGCATCTGGGCACAGATATCACAGCATTTTAAAGACAAGCCCGAAAACCTTTTCTTCGAAATGCTTAACGAACCACGGACCTCTGATCATGAAGGGCTTACACAGGATGAACTCGATGGGTTTAATGCTCGCACGCTTGGCATTATCCGAAAAACAAATCCTACCCGTATTGTTATTTTTGCTGGCAAAGGATGGAGTAGTTCCGACGATTTGAAAAATACTCTGGTTCCCGATCCTGACGATTCCTACCTGATGGCTAGCTATCATTCTTACGACCCATGGAATTTTGCCGGTACCGGAAACGGTACATGGGGCAGTCAGGCAGACATTAACCAGATGGCGCAGCAAATGATCGGTGTGAAGATCTGGGGCGACCAGAGGAATGTACCTGTACTTATCGGTGAGTTTGGGGCCCTGAAGAAATGTGATTACAATTCGCGCATGCGTTACTATGCTAATTATGCCCGCCTGGCAGTAAAATATGGCCTGGCTTTTACGGTTTGGGATGACGGTGGGGATTTTGAGGTTTTACAACGTGAAGATTTATCCTGGAACGAATTGAAGGACATTCTCATTTATGCCTCTGATACTACCGCAACTGCGCTCATTATTGCAGCGGTGGAAGATTCGCTGGTACGACTCACCTGGGAAAGCCCTGGAGAACACCACATAAAAACCATTGTGGAGCGAAAAACACAGGATACAGAATTTGAATTCTTGAAAGAAATCGTTGCGGACATAACTACCTTTACCGACTCTTCGGCTGCATGGGATATTAATTATTATTATCGGTTGCTGGAAGTTTATGCCAACGACAGTATTCCTTCATATCCGGCTAGCATTAGTTTGTTGTCCAACAAAAGAGAACCCTTTGGCGGACAGGCCATTCCCATCCCTGGAACATTTGAAGCAGAGGATTTTGACATCGGACAGGAGGGTGTTTGTTACCACGACATTGATGTGCAGAATATTACCGGAGCCTATCGTACTGATGTAGGTGTTGATATTGAAGCCCGCAGCAGCGGAGGTTTTCACATTTCCTATGTTGAACCGGGGGAATGGCTGGAATACACCATTAATGTGGCCGCGGACGGTTTATACGATATTACTGCTTATGTGGCTTCTTTGAAAGGGGGCGGCTCAATTCAATACCAGTTCGGAGCCGTTACCACTCCTCTGTCAATTATTCCCATAACCAGTAACTGGGAAACACTGGCAACAACTCGGGTAAGTACCGAGCTTGAAGCCGGAGAACAGATCATGCGACTGAAGATTATCAGTAAACCTGCTTTTAATATCGATAAAATTGAAATTAGCCAGGGCGTATCTGTTCGCAGTCAAACAATAGAAACAAGCCGGCTGTTTCCTAACCCGGTAAGGCGAACTCTATATCTGAAGGCAGCCAGTCAGATAAAGAGCCTTTGGATTACCGATGTATGTGGAAGAACTATTGCGAAGTATACTATCAATGCATATGAAACGGAGTATAACATGCAGGGGCTTCACAGCGGCATGTATATTTTTCATTTACAATTTGATAAGCATACAGAAACAATTCGTATTTTAAAATCTTCGGAATAATCGTGCTGCTGGCATTGCCTATGTTATATTGGAATTGCATAATAGCTATCTCGAAAGTATGAAGCTGACCATACTGCAAATATTCTTTCTGCTGCTCGTGCTGTCAGTAAGAACATTTGCTATTGACGATAATCATACTTTTCGGCGGATGACCATCGAAGATGGCCTGTCGAACAGTAACGTTAACTGTTTTGCTCAGGATAGCACAGGATTCATCTGGATTGGTACTGAGAATGGCCTTAACCGCTTCGATGGTTATACATTTACGCAGTACTTCAGCGATGTTAATAAGCAGAATGCGCTCTTAAGCAATGAAATACTTAGCTTGTTGGTCGATTCGGAAGGTACTTTATGGCTTGGGTCTTTCCAGGGATTGTACCGTTATAGCAGGCAATCTGACAATTTTATTCTAATTGATCTGGAGAGTGTTAGCATCTTTAATTCTGTGATGCAGATCTATTCCATTTTTGAGGATCATGAAGGTACTTTATGGCTTGGTACAGCCGGTAATGGTTTGATAAAATACAATAAAGAGACAGGTGAAGCTTCGAGCTATTATGCAGATGAGAACAAGCCGAATTCCATAAGTAGCAACTTTGTATTTTTTATTACCGAGGATAAAAAAGGAAACTTTTGGATAGGTACCACTGACAATGGCCTGGATGTGTTCAATCCGGAAACAGGGATGTTTTTCAATCATAAACCCATTAAAAATGACAATAATCAACAGAATGTAAATGCGGTTCTGAAGATATTCAATCTGAATGACAGTACCTATCTTATTGGAACACGTGCAGATGGCATCTTTTCTTTTAATATCCATACGGAATCTTTCCACCCTTACACCATTGAATGTAAAGACGATTATCGCTCCATAAGTCCATATGAAGTTTACGAGATTTTCAGGGATAGTAAAAATAACTTATGGATATCTGTTCATGGTCAGGGGCTGTATTTTAAGCGAGCTGATTTATCTTACTTTACACGTATTGAATATTCAGCTACAAATCTCAATGGTCTGATAAATAATAATGTACGTAGCATTTTGGAAGATGCACAGGGGAACCTGTGGATTGCTTCGTTTCAGGGGGGCGTTAATTTTCTACCGAATAAAATTGAAAATTTCGATTCGTATCAGCTCATTGATCAGAATTCAAATTACGTAAGTACCACAGTAAATGCCATTGTAAGTGATGAAAACAGAAATGTCTGGGTAGGTACGGATGGATCCGGACTCAAATACATCAATAAACTGAGCAAGCAGGTAAGGCATTACTATCCTGACAATAACCCTGAATCAAGTATTCCCGATAAGGTAATTATGTCTCTTTTGCTGGATGGGAATGAGCTTTGGATGGGTACTTATCTGGGTGGGCTTAGCAGAATGAATGTAAAAACAAGAACATTTAAAAACTACATTGCCACTGGACAGGATGGAGCAATAAGTGCGAATTTTGTTACCTGCATTTATAAAAGTAAAAAAGGCGATATCTGGATCGGGACAAACAGTGGCGGGCTGAATAAATATAATAAACACACCGACAGCTTTTCTCATTTCGTTGGAAGAAATGGATCGGGCGAGGAGAGTTTAACCAATAATTACATTAATACCATAGCCGAAGATAACAATGGTCGCCTGTGGCTTGGCACTTACTGGGGGCTGAGTGTTTTTGATCCGCTAAATGGCATGTTTATTAACTATTTACGTGATCCGGAGGTGCAGAATACCTTAAGCAACAATATAATTTACGATATTCTGATTTCATCCAGAAATGAAGTATGGATAGGTACCAGGGATGGTTTAAATAAATTTATTCCAAGGCGTAATGCCTTTCAGTCTTTCAACCTGTCCGACGGCCTGGCAGGTAATGTAATATACGGCATTGAAGAAGATGAAGAGGGCAATCTCTGGATAAGCACCAATAATGGTTTGTGTAATCTTAGCACTATTACTTTTCAAACCAGGAACTACCATAGTAACGACGGATTATTAAGCAATGAATTTTTCAGGCATTCATCGCATAAAGCATCAGATGGCGAGTTGTACTTTGGCGGGATTAACGGATTAAACTCCTTTAATCCTAAAAATATTCAGGAGAATTATTCCATTCCAGTTCCTAAAATCACCCAGTTCCGTGTTTTTAATCAGGTGATACAGCCAGGTGATACCATAGACGGAATACGTATTTTAAAGGAGTCGATTTGGCTGGTAGATACAGTAATACTTAAGCGCCGGTTTAACAGTTTTGGATTCGAATTCTCGGCCATGGATTACATTCAGTCCGTGAGAAATTCCTATCGATGTAAAATGGAAGGCTTTGATAATGATTGGCGCGAAATGAATTATGCGCAACGATTCGTAACCTATACAAACCTCAATGCCGGAACCTATACCTTCAGGTTAAAAGCGTCGAGTATCGAAAACCGGTGGAATGATACGGAAAAGCAGCTGACCATTATTATTACACCTCCCGTTTACCGGACCTGGTGGGCTTACAGTATTTATTTCATATTATTTGTCGCCGGCCTTCTGTTAATATGGCGCATTGTACTTCGTCGGGTTAACCTGCGAAATCAAATCAAATTAGAGCGTATGGAAAGCATGAAAATGAAGGAGATTAATCAGGCAAAGCTCCAGTTTTTTACAAATATTTCGCACGAATTCAGAACACCTATAACCTTAATACTTGGTCCTTTGAGTAAGATGCAGAACGATAATTCGCTCCTTAAGAAGTATGGCGACGGTGTCGATCTAATGATCAAAAATTCAAAACGTTTATTAAGGCTGGTGAATCAACTAATGGACCTCAGGAAAATAGAAACAGGAAAAATGCGCCTGAAAACTGAGCATGCAGATATAATCCTCTTTTTGCAGGATGTATTTGACACCTTCAGGCAACTGGCTGAAAAACAAAATATTGACTTTAAATTCATTTCATATACAGAATTTAAGCACATCTGGTTCGATCCGGATAAAATCGATAAAATTATCTTCAACCTCCTGTCCAATGCTTTTAAATTTACTCCCGAATATGGTGAGATCGAACTGATAATCGAAGAGGAGGATGGAATCGATCAAAAGAAATGGCTGCGTATTGCTGTAAAGGACTCTGGTAAGGGTATTCTTGAAGAAGAACAGAATAAAGTATTTGAACGCTTTTTCCAGACAAGCGATCGTACAATGGCTTCCAGTGCAGGATCGGGTGTGGGGCTATCGCTCACCCGCAGCTTGGTTGAACAACACTATGGTGAGATTCATTTAAAATCGGAAGAGGGTAGGGGGGCCGAGTTCATCATCCTGCTTCCAATCGATGAAAAAACGTACAGCGACGAAGAGAAATTCTCTCCAGAGGTTCCCGGTGTAAACAAGTACATTCACAACGAACCCTTTGAAACTATTAATGAAGAGCTGATAGTGAAGCTGAGTGTTAACAAGGATCAGTCCATACTGATTGTAGAAGACAATCCCGATCTCCGCTCTTATTTGAAAAATGAACTGGTTGATTTCTATAATGTATACGAAGCCGCCAACGGAAAAGAAGGTTTTGATATGGCCCTGAATAAGGTTCCCGATTTAATTATTAGCGATGTGTTGATGCCCGAAATGGATGGCCTGGAAATGTGCCGGCTGGTAAAAATGCATTTTTTAACCAATCATATTCCTGTAATATTGCTTACTGCCCGGGCGTCCATGGAACACCGCATAAAAGGAATTGAATATGGTGCTGATTCTTACATTCCCAAACCTTTCAACTTGCAACATTTACGGATCCGCATTAAGAAACTGCTAGAATTGCGTAGTGTGCTTAAATCAAAGTATGCAAACAATATAGATTCTGATGGATCCATTTCGGTTATGGAAGAAAACCAGTATTTGAAAGTGCTGAACGAATATATCCTGGACAAGATCGATGATTTGAGCCTGAACATTGAGGGTATATGCAAAGACCTTGGGATCAGTCGTGCACATTTTTATCGGAAAATTAAGCTAATGACCGGAAAAAGCCCCTCAGAATATATTCGAATGATCCGCTTAAATGAGGCTGCAAAAATTCTTTCAACAGAAAATTATTCCATAAGTGAAGTGGGTTACAAAGTTGGTTTTAATTCCCCTTCTTACTTTTCAATATCGTTTAAAAAACAGTTTAAGCTAAACCCTGTTGAATTTGCCAAAAGAAGAAAAGGTGCTGAATGATCATTTTGCTCTAGTGTTCTGAGAATTTCTCAAAGCCGGCAGCCAGCTCATATTCATTCTTAAATTTTAAGTGGTTTTCAAGCATTATCTGCCTGAGCTTTTTCTTTTCATCTTCAGAGAAATTTGTAAGAATAGCCCTTTTCTTGAAACGAACCTCGTGCATGAGTCCGTCTTTTCGAAGGTAATACTGGTAGCGCTTAACAAAATCATCGCTCGTTTTCAGATAAGTGACTTTCCGGTGACAATAAAACGATAGCTTCCCTTCTGCTAATACTTCCAGAAAAATACTGTGGTGTTGTAGGCCGCTCGTATCGCCATACTGCACAAAATGCAGACTATCACCAGCTTCCGTAATAATTTTAAATGCTGCTATACTTTCCTTTATCACAATGCCGGTTTTGAAATCCGATTCGCGCAACCAGAGCAAGTCGTCTTTCCTGCTATGATAACGCAAAAGACAATTACTTGCTTTTTGTCCATTTGTAAAATGTATTTCCCCCCTGTTCCAGTTGTTGTAATATTGATCTTTTCTCCCCGGGAATTCATCCACGAAAGCAATCGCAGTAATGGGTGCGTTCTGAGCATCCTGCCCCGGCAGCATATTTGAGACCAGGAGCCCAAGTATTCCAATGCATATGTTTATTCTCAGGTTCATTCTAAAATACAATAAGCTTCTGATAACTATATGGTTTGTTATTTATTAATCCATTCATACGCAAGCAGTAAGTGTTTCCTATATCGGGTTTGCGAAGCTTTATGGTTATGGATTTTTCTCCCTTTAATTCCATCTGAGGGTTCCAATAAATGTTATTCTCCGTTAAAGGTTCGTTTTCGGGCTTCAGACATATCCCGGACGCTGCCTGGTGAAAATTGTTATCAAAGCGATAAACAGCGCTGCAAAACATCTTATCTGTTACCCCTTTATTGAAAGTGTAAATACTAATGATTCCCTGGTAGCTTAGCTCACCATGCATGACTCTATGGCTAAACAACTCAATGCGTTCAATATCTTTCGAATGAAGTGTGCTTAAATAGGAAAGGTTGAGGCAGGGAATTCCGTTAAGAAAAACCAGGGATTTACCATAAATCACTTTGTTATTCATAACCATACCCAATTGTATGCCCTCCTCGGTTTCTCTGTAGCGTACCGGGGGCAATATATTGTTGCAAATATCCTCGAAATCATCCAGTTCAATAAAATCTGAAGGCCTGATAATCATTGAGGGTGTTTGGAAAAAATTAGGCTTCGATTTACCGGATATCTTTTCATTTACCTTTTGATCCTTACGATAAATACGGCTGATTAATTCTCTTGTTTTAAGCTGGCTTAAATACGCTTTTTGTGCCCTGTCCAGTGGGACTGGTTCAAGGGAATTCTCATCATTATTTATATTATTCCCGTCCATAAGCCAGGCTACATTAATAGCACAATCGCCCTCTGCCAGTTGCAAATAGCATTCGCGGTTATCGTAGTCAGCCTGAACCATGAAGCAAAAAGCCCCGGTACTGTCTGTTCTGGTATATAAGAAGTTTGCAGTAGTATCGGCAAATGACAAAAAGACCAGCTTGTTTGCAAGATCCTTCGAATCCGGGAGCTGAACCAGCTTGCCCCTGATTGTTTTTCCCTGTCTTTCAGCTGGGGTAATTGCGTAGCTCTGCTTCTTTGAATTTAGCAAAAACTGCTCGTATGTCTCAGAAAATGATGCTGTTTGAAGAAGTGAATCCAGGGGTGATACCTGGTTCAGGGAAACAGATAAACCAGCCATTTGAAGCTCTTCGGTAAATCGAAGTTCCAGAATACCAGATTCTGCATTGTATGCGGAATTCATTAGGCCTGTATTATCCCGGGTGGGTATATCCGACTGTTGAATTACCAGAACACTATCGGGAACAATGTCTTGCAGAAGCTGAATAAATACCCGGGTCTTAAAGATCATATCAGCGGGGTACGACAGCATACTCCGGGTATAGGCACGCAGATCATATATTCCGCTTTCTATCTCCATGGGGATACTGATACGCATGCTGTTAGAAGCGTCAGCGGCTATTTTCTCCTGCCATTGGTGTACGCTTGTTCCGCTATTATCTATCAGATCAAAATAGATGATTCGACTTTGTTGTTCTTTGTCGGTGTTTACTATGTAAGTGGAATAATGAAGGTCACTGCCTGTGAATAAAAGATGACTGCTGAGATGGACATACACCATTTCCTGCGGCATTACCCTGGCGGCAGACAACAGCAACACCACCAGTATGCAAGCTCTATGTGAAATCTTCTTTTTCAAATTCTCTCCTTTAATCTGCTTAGTAGGTCAAGACCGAATCAATCAGAAACGTATCAACCTGATACCATTTTGGATACCACCCGGCACTTATTACTGTATCTTTCAGCCTGCGTCCCCTGTACATCCGATAGCCCAGTGATTCGTACTTATATACTGAATAATACTGCCTGTTAACCGAGGATACATCGAATAAACCCAATACAGGTGAGCTTTCATCGCCAACGTTAAATACATTGCCTGTAAGTTGCTGGGGAATGGGATCGAAAATCTGTCCGCTGGCCTGCAACTGCTCACCGGCTTCTTCATAGTATTGGTATATATTTTTATCGCACTGATAGATATCTACCGGAATCACCCATTCTATAAACTCGTAATCGGTATATAAACTAAAATTATAACAATCGGGGTCGGCAGGAAGGAACATGGGGATAACTGTTCTCTCGGAAGGTGAATAATTTATATCAGCCGACAGATTGCCAATTTTGGGAAATTCTGTATTTGTAAAACCCTCGTATACATCATACACGGTGTCGTAGCGTATCTCATATATATAATTATAATCTCCCTCCGACACAACATACTCACGTGAACGCCGATTGCGGGTTTGGGAATGTACGTAATAATCTGCGCGTGCACGGTACCACAGATCGTGTTGTGGCTGATTTAGCCGTGCCTGTAGAATAATCCCCTGCCTGTCCAATGTAAAGAACTCACCATCTGCATTCTTTTCTACAGTTGATAAGGTGTTGTATTCAAAAAATATAATTTCTACTGCCACAGTATCCTTCAATTCCTGATCTTCCGACTTCAGTATTTCGCCGTTGGGTAAATGCACTTCCAGGGTATATATGGTATTTGTATGTGGCGTAAATTCCAGGGGAAAGCTATACTGCCCCTTGGCGGTTTCTGTAAGTTGATATTGATTTCCTTCGCCATCACTTATGACAACCAGATCGGTCGGGACATACTCTTTTTTTGTCTCTGTATACGGCATCGCATAGTACAATTCGAAGGTGTTCAGGGCATCCAGATTACTCAGACGACTACTCAGCACAGGTATCTTCTCGCTGGCATCAAGTGCTTCGTTTAAGTAGGGCTCCTGGCAGGCTGATACGAAAGCCATGCAGAGCAGGAGGACGCTATTTTTACAGAACTTCTTCATGCTAAAAAATAAAGTTGTAAGTAATTACCGGCATTGGAATACCAATGAGGTACATCTTATATAAACTGAAAGGCTGATAATTATTGTCCTCTGTAGGTACATCTTTTTGATAGAATATTGAATAGGCATTCTTGCGGCCATAAACATTCAGCAGGGAAAAGGTCCAGCTCCCCTTCCACTTCTTTTTAATTCTCAGACTTTCGTCGATGCTGAGCGAAATATCCAGCCGGTGATAATCAGGAATCCGATATTTATTACGATCAGAATAATATACCAGTTTTTCGTACTCCAGGTAATAGGTGTATTCCGGCAGGGTAACTGGTCGTCCGCTGGTATAATTAAAATTACATCCCATACGAACCCTTCTGTTAAAACTATAGTTTAGTCCCACTTTAAGCGCATGAGGTATGTCATAGGCCGAAGGGTAGCGATTGTTGCTGTTAATTATGTCTTCGAACCATTGTCCATCGGTTTGCTTGAAAGCCCGTGAATAGGTGTAGGAAATATTTCCTTGAAGTTTTCCCCTGCTTTTCTTCAGGAAAAGCTCAATACCATAATTGGTACCTGTAGCCGGCAACAATTCTGTTTCAAGATTGGGATTGAATTGCAGATCCGCGCCATTTCGGTATTCCGTCAGATTTTGCAAATATTTGGTATACACTTCAGCTGAAAACTCGTAGGTGTTTTCTTCGAAATTCTGGTAATACCCAAGTGCTATCTGATCGGCAATTACCGGCCTGAGGTAGGGGTCTGACAATTTCCAAACATCTTCAGGTGTGGTAATGGAGGTATAGGACAGACGTGTCAGGTATTGCTTATTCCGGTTGTAGCTGAGCTTTATGGAATTGTTCTTCCCCAGCATATACTTCATCGACAATCGGGGTTCCAGGCCTCCGTATTTACTAACACTTTCACCTGCGCCATATACAGAACTATCGCTTACATTTTCGGGGTGCATGGGTTCGCCGGGAACATAGGCATATACGGTTGCCGGCCCGAGAAAATTATACAGTGTATAGCGTAAGCCCAGTTGTACTGTGAACCGCGAAGCAAAGGTGATTTCATCTAAAACAAAACCTGAGATTTCATAAGCTGTTTCCAGGTGGGGATCGTAAACAGAAATTTCACTGTTGTTCAGAGGATTCCTCTCTCCCGGATTCACAGAGTAATGACTTGCCTGCATACCCAGCGTCAACTTCTGTATTCCCGGGCCCTGGTATTTTGCCTGTATTTTTCCCGATAAGGACTCAATGCCGGTTTGTAGTTCATAACGATATGATTCGTGGTAATTATTATCGCTGGCCAGGTTATAACTGCTATAATCGGCTTCAAAATCCAGAAAGAATACCGTGCTGAAAATATGGGTCCAGGATGCAGAAAAGAGACTGTTGTTATAATCGTAAGCCACATTACTGGCATATTTAAAGTAATCGTGACTGTGATAGGCAAATAGTGTTAAGAGGTTTTCCTTCAGGTTTATATTTACTGTTGCGCTGACATCGTAAAAAGAAGCTGAACTATTTTGCAGGTTGTAATCAGGCATATGGGTAAGCAGGTAATCGGAATAGCTTGAACGCCCGCCCAACTTTAACTTTACCAGATCCTTTGCCAATGGCGTTTCCAACAGTAAACGGCTGCTAAAAAGGCCTATCCCGCCCTTTAACTTAAATTCATCGATGGCAGGATCGGCTATTTTAATATCCATGACCGAAGATATGCCCTGGCCGTATTCGACCGGGATATGCCCCTTATATAAGGTAACATTGTTAAGTGCATCAGGATTTATTACTGACAAAAGGCCCATTACATGTGAGGTATTATACAAAGGACTATTCTCCAGCAGGAACAGGTTCTGATCTTCGCTTCCTCCCCTTACATTAATCCCCGAACCAAATTCGCTCGCCGTTTTTACCCCTGGCATTGTGGCAAAGCTCTTGATAATATCCGGCTCACCCACCAGTGATGGCAGGTGCTTAATGAACTTTGCATTCATTTTCAGAACACCCATGTGCACACGGCTAACATTGGCATCCTGCTGTTCGCCGATTATGGACACTTCTTCGATTGAATAGATTTCTTCAAATACCTCAATATCCAGACTGCCGGAAGTAATTGCTTTTATGTCGAGGGTTGCATCTTCGTAGCCCATGCTCCTCACCCTTATGCGGTATAATCCGGCCGGCAATTGTAAGCTATAATTTCCCGAATTTCCCGTAACAGCATAATAGGTGGTATTTTCAGCCTGAATTACAGCTCCGGGCAAGGGCGTACCATCAGCTCCATTGCTTATTATTCCCCGAATAGTAAGCACGCTGTGTTTACCCGCTTCATTGGGATTCCCGATAAGGATATAATCCTTTACTCCTGTATTATGATTGTTCCCGTTATTCATTTGTTTTTGCAACAATGCTAGCCCTTCCCTGGGTACCACATAGATGCATTGTTCCAGCTGGAAAGACGTCATTCCGGTTTTTTCCAGGATCTTATTCATGACTTCCTGGATGGAAACTCCCTTAAAGCTTCCGGTGAAATAGTTCTCATCAAACCATTCTGCTTTGTAATAGATGTGCAGGGAATATTCCCGGGCAATTTCATCCAGGATTTGGGGCACATAAACATCCTGCCAGGTATCAGTGAGTAATACTGTATCCTGAGCTTGTCCAAACAAAGGTGTGGCGAATGGGAACAGAAGTATAGTAATTATTAGTACAGGATTGTATTTATATAACTGTTTTTCCTTCATTCGGAATTATGCTTCTACCAGCTACAAAGCTAACCCTTTCAGCGCTAATGCTATTTAATTATTGATACACATTGACAGAAAGTCTTTTTCTTATGTCTCATTTTAATGAGACAATACAGAATCATAAATGAGACATTAGCAAATATGTGAAACATTAGTGACAAAGAATGAACGATTAGAGAAAATGTAATAGTTTGTGGCGGCATACCTTTACAATACCTAAAACTATCAGCACTCTGAAGATTAGAAAAGACCATATCAGGGAAGGATTATACGGTTCAGTTATAGCATTACTGTTTCTGAGTCTACCACTGATATTATCCTGCGAGGGACCCGCTGCTTCTGTGAAGAATGAGAATCTATTAAGCGATTCTCTTGCTACTATACCGGCCATTGAACTGTACAGGCAAATGGAGCAGATTTCGGCCTCCTATATCATGGTAGGCCATCAGGATGCACTGGCTTACGGTATGGGTTGGCGGGGAGCTGAATTTAAATCGGATATTCATGATGTTTGTGGTGATTTCCCTACTGTTTATGGATGGGACCTGGGTCATATCGACGATCTTTATAATATAGATAGTGTTCCTTTCGCAGATATGATACGCTGGGCGAAAGAAGTACACAAAAGGGGTGGTATTAATACCTACAGCTGGCATATTCTTAATCTGGTAACAGGGGGTAGCAGCTGGGATTCTTCGGAATGTGTTTCATCCATTCTGCCCGGCGGTAAGTACCATGAAGATTTCATGAAAAAGCTTGACCGGGCAGCTGCCTTTTTTAACAGGCTTCGCGATCAGGACAGCCTCCTGATACCTGTACTTTTCCGCCCCTGGCACGAAATGAATGGCGGATGGTTCTGGTGGGGATCAGAATCCTGTACTCCTGAAGAATACAAACAACTCTGGCGCTTTACCACGGACTACCTGCGCAATGAACACAAACTGAATAACCTGATCTATATTTATTCAACAGATGTATTCGAGAATAGCGAAGAGTACCTGACTTACTACCCCGGTGATGCCTATGTGGATATTCTGGGTTACGACGATTATAAAGGCCTGTATGACCGGAGTACGACTTACAGAACCATTGAAATGCTGGAAATACTGTCCGACATTGCAAGGGAGAAAACCAAGCTCTATACCATATCGGAAGGAGGCGTAGAAACCATTCCCGATTCAACCTGGTTTAGCCAGGTGGTGCTTCCTGCCCTTACAAGCAACGGTAAAACAAGAGGAATCAGCTATATACTGTTTTGGCGTAACGGACGACCCGATCATTTTTACGCTCCTTACCCCGGTCATGCAAGTGCTGAAGATTTTATTGAATTTATGAAAGACTCCTCCATTGTCCTTTTGGAGGAACTCCAACAAATACTAAACAAGAAATAGAAAGAAGGAAGCGTGAAATTAACAGGACTTGATATAGCAATAATTCTCGGGTATTTAATCTCCACCATAGCTATCGGGCTGATTATGAAAAAGCGGGCCCAACAAAGCAAAGCGGCTTATATGCTTGGTGGAAACAAAATCCCCTGGTATATGCTTGGCCTGTCAAATGCTTCAGGGATGTTCGATATTTCAGGTACCATGTGGTTGGTAAGCCTTGCTTTTGTATATGGCTTAAAAAGTATATGGATACCCTGGTTATGGCCTGTTTTTAACCAGATATTTCTAATGGTATATCTGTCCATCTGGCTACGCCGTTCAAACGCCACCACCGGGGCTGAATGGATTTCCACCCGCTTTGGAAATGGAAAGGACGGACGATTATCGCACAATATTGTAGTGGTATTTGCCCTGATAAGCTGCCTGGGATTTCTGGCTTACGGTTTTATTGGCTTGGGTAAGTTCGTGGAGATATTCATTCCCTGGGAAATGATAGCGGACCATATTCCTTTTGATATCCCGGAAAAATATGTTCCGCACGTTTACGGCATTGTTTTTACGCTCTTTGCCATGTTCTACGCCATCCTGGGTGGAATGTCGAGTATTGTCTGGGCCGATGTGCTCCAGTTTACTATAATGACTGTTTCAGCCATCGTAATCGGTGTAATTGCCATGAATGCGCTTGCTGTTAATCCGCTGAATGTTCCCGACGGATGGATGAACCCATTTTTTGGTGCAAAGCTGGATATCAGCTGGACAGGCATAATTGATGAAGTAAATGCGAAAATTGCGTCAGATGGTTACTCCTTATTCAGCATCTTCTTCAGCATGATGTTGTTTAAGGGAATTCTGGTAAGTGTTGCAGGTCCGGCCCCAAATTACGATATGCAAAAAATCCTGTCGACCCGGTCACCCAAGGATGCTGCAAAAATGTCGGGCTTTGTATCGGTAGTGTTAATGCCTACCCGCTATTTCATGATTGCAGGCTTTGCTATACTGGCAATTCTGTTTTATGATAAGCTCGATTTAATCACAGGAGGCCGTTTGGATTTCGAACAGATTTTACCATCGGCCATCAACCAGTTTGTACCTGTAGGTTTTATGGGACTGCTTCTGGCTGGTTTACTGGCAGCTTTTATGTCCACATTTGCAGGAACCCTAAATGCCGCCCAGGCCTATATTGTAAACGACATATATTTAAAGTATTTGCGCCCGAAAGCCAGCAACAAACAGATTAATCGCACAAACTATTTAACAGGAATTATTGTAGTAGTAATCAGTATAATATTCGGTATATTTGCCCTGGATGTTAACAGTATTCTACAGTGGATCGTTTCTGCATTATTCGGTAGCTATGTGGCCTCAAACGTGCTTAAATGGTACTGGTGGCGATTCAATGGTAAAGGCTTTTTCTGGGGCATGGTAGCCGGTATTGTTCCTGCCCTTATTTTCCCTTATGTCTTCGATACGCTCGACTTGTATTATTTCCCCTTAATACTGCTTATCTCTATTACCGGATGCATTATCGGAACATATACAGCACCTCCTGTGGAGGAGGAAACACTAAAGGATTTCTATAAAAATGTCCGGCCCTGGGGGTTCTGGAAGCCCATTCAAGATAAAGTGCTGGCGGAAAATCCGGATTTCGAGAAGAACAAAGATTTTAAGCGGGATATGTTCAATATTATTATTGGTGTCATTGCGCAGACCGCACTGGTGATATTCCCCATATATATCGTGTTAAAACAAATCCTGCCATTGCTTGTTTCATTATCAATTATTGCTGTTGCAGCCATAATTATGAAAAAAACATGGTGGGATAAACTGCCGGAATCCTAAATTAAATTGAATGTTTAGAATTCGCTCATATTATGTTCTTGGTTTATTGGCGCTTAGCATCTTAACCTCGTGCAGGCATTCTGCCAGAATGCCCAATGTAATATTTGTACTTACAGATGACCAGGGTTGGGGTGATATTGGTTACAATGGCAACCAGATGCTCAGCACCCCAACACTTGATTCGCTGGCTGCCAGTAGTGTGGTTATTGACCGTTTCTATGTATCCCCGGTATGTGCTCCCTCACGCGCAAGTTTTCTTACAGGCAAGTATCACCTGAATACAGGAGTATCATGGGTTACCCACCGAAAAGAGGTCATGCATGAATCAGAAACTACGGTAGCTGAGATATTTAAAGAGGAGGGATATCGAACTGCTTATTACGGGAAATGGCACAATGGCGCTCAGTATCCGCATAGCCCGCTCGGACAAGGTTTCGACCAATTCTTCGGTTTTTGTGGCGGACACTGTAACAGCTATTTCGATACCGAATTGCAATGGAATCATGAAATGATACCGACACAGGGATATGTGGCCGATCTGTTTACCGATTCCCTGATTAATTTTATTGATGATTCAGAAAAACCATTTTATGCTGTTCTGGCCTATAATACACCTCATACCCCCTACCAGGTTCCGGATCTGTATTATGATAAATACCTTCAGATGGGTCTCGATCGAAAAACAGCCGCTATCTATGGAATGATAGAGAATATCGACCACAACGTGAACCGTCTGCTGGACGCACTTAACAAAGAAGATCAGATGGAGAATACCATTTTCGTATATACCAGCGATAACGGACCAAATTTTGTGCGCTATAATGGCGGGTTAAAAGGCCGTAAAGCACAGGTTGATGAGGGTAGTATTCGCGTACCATTTATTATCCATTATCCTGAAGGACACTTTAAGACTAGACATATTTCAGAAGGTTTTGCCAGTCATATAGACCTCCTGCCTACCCTGCTGGATCTTTGTGGTATTCAGACAAACAACGAATTCCATGGTTCCAGCTTTGCTTCCTTTCTTCAAAAGAATAAAAAGCTCAGTACGGAGAAAGTTTTATTTACCCACCAGTTATTAAACGATGACTTTGCTGCTTCTTCGGCAGTACGCACCAACGAATACTTGCTTACCTGTTATCCGGGAGATACAGCACTCTTTAACCTACAGAACGACCCCTACCAGTTGAAAAACATAATCGGTCAGCAGAAAAACATTAGCGATGCGCTGATTCGGGCTTACAAAAATTGGTACGAGGAAGCAATCGGTGAGGGTGTTGATCCTGAACCTATCACAATTGACGATCACATGGATATCGACATAGATTTCCCGGCTCACGAGGCTGATTTATCCGAAGGTTTGGATTTCGCCGGAACGATGGGGTGGGCAAACGACTGGATCATAAACTGGGACTCCGGGAAGGATAGTATCAGCTGGGATATTCAGGTGGAATCTGATTGTTCATACAAGGTTTCACTCTTGTATGCATGCAAGCAGAAAGATATTGGAAGCAAGCTGCTTTTAAAAACTAAAAGTTCGCAAACACCAATAAGGATATCACAAGCCGACGAAGGAATTCTGGTAGATAACCCGGATCGGGTAATTCGTAAAGAAGTCCAGGAAAGAAAATGGGGTGTATTGGAAGCGGGTATTTTACGGTTGTCAGAAACCGATAGTACAATAAGCATTAGCCTGCTGGATGATGTTTCTACCTCAATTGAAATAAAAGGAATCGTACTAAGGTCAAATGAATATAAAATAGATTAAAAAATTTTATTTGATGAATTTTAGCGAACAGTTAAATAGAATTAGGGAACAACACCAGGCACTATTGCAAGAGCCAAACAGTAAAGTTCTGGATGAATACAACGGGATTTACGTCCGCTATAAGAATCCTGTTCTTAGCGCTGCACATGTGCCGCTTAGCTGGCGCTTTGATATGAACCCTTTTACAAATCCGCACCTGATGGAGCGAATAGGGTTTAATGCGGCTTTTAATGCCGGAGCTATGAAATTTAATGGTAAGTATGTACTTGCCGTTCGTGTAGAAGGTAACGACCGTAAATCGTTTTTTGCCATTGCAGAAAGCCCGAATGGTATTGACAATTTTACTTTTTGGGAGTATCCGGTCCTGATGCCCGAAACCGATAATCTGGAAATCAACGTCTACGATATGCGCTTAATACAGCACGAAGATGGATGGATATATGGCATATTCTGTAGCGAAAGAAAGGACCGGGAAGTTCCTGAGGGCGATACTTCTTCGGCAGTGGCAGCGGCAGGAATAGCGCGTAGCAAAGACCTGGTTAACTGGGAACGTCTGCCTGACCTGTTAAGCTTTTCTGGTCAGCAACGCAATGTGGTATTACATCCCGAATTTGTAAACGGTAAGTATGCACTTTATACACGCCCGCAGGATGGTTTCATCGATACCGGATCGGGTGGTGGAATAGGTTTTGGCTTTTGCGACAACATGGAAAGGGCCGTAGTGAAAGAAGAAAGCATTCTGGCCCAAAAGACCTATCATACTGTATACGAAGTGAAAAACGGATTAGGTCCGGCTCCCTTTATAACTGATAAAGGATGGTTGCATTTGGCTCATGGGGTACGCAATACCGCAGCCGGATTACGCTACGTTCTGTATGTATTCATGACCGATTTGAATGATTTGACGAAGGTTATATATAAACCTGCAGGACATTTTCTTGCCCCAAAAGGTGCTGAAAGGGTAGGCGACGTTTCAAATGTGGTTTTCTCGAATGGATGGATAAAAGATAATGATGGGCGGGTACTCATTTATTATGCCTCGTCAGATACACGTTTACATGTGGCTGAGACCAGCATCGAACAACTTCTGGATTATTGTATAAATACTCCCGAAGATGGCCTGAGAAGTATTACAACAGTTCAAAGAATCAATGATTTAATTAATACTAATAAAACTACCTGACGAGAATGGGTTTTCTGCCATAGGCATTTTCTGGCAGCATTTAAAAATCTTAAGCTATGAAAAAAATACTACTATTTGTATCCATCTCGCTATCCTTACTAATCGGATTGCCGGTGATGGTTTTGGCTCAAACAGCTTCGGTTTCCGGAAAGGTTACAGACAGCAATAACGAGCCGCTTATTGGTGTAAACATTGTTTCACAGGGCAATATTGTCGGAACCGTTACTGACCTGGAAGGTGAATATATCCTTGAAGGCCTGCCTGCAGAAGCTGTTACTCTTATGTTCAGCTATATTGGCTATACTACCAAGACCTTAGATGCAGACTTAAGTGTTAATCAGAACCAGTTAATCAATGTTACCTTATCGGAAGAAGTTGCAGAACTCGACGAAGTGGTAGTAATTGGTTATGGCGTTCAAAAGAAATCAGACCTCACCAGTGCAATTTCTTCTATATCAGCCGAAGACCTGGAAGAGGCCAAAGCTGCAAATATCCAGGAAGCTTTGCAGGGACTGGCTGCAGGGGTACATGTTTCTTCCAATACAGGTGCCCCGGGTGCTGGTGTAAGTGTGAAGATACGGGGTATCACTTCCATTAATGGTACCGATCCCCTGTGGATTATTGATGGTGTTGCAGGTGATCCTAATTCAGTGAATGCTGCCGATATAGAGTCGATGGAAATCCTGAAAGATGCCTCGTCGGCAGCAATATATGGTGCCAATGCCGGTAGTGGTGTTATCCTGGTAACCACAAAAAAGGGTAAAGCTGGCGATACCAAAGTTACCTTCAATGCCTATCAGGGCATGCAGAAAGTTACCAGGCAGATAGAACTGGCCAGTGGCCCTGAGTTTACCCATATGTTACACGAATACGAAGTACTGGCTAATAAGCGGAAATATTTCAGTACCCAGTTCGATACCTTTGATACTTATAACTACCAGGATATGATATTCCAGGAGGCTTTAATGCAAAATTACGATGTAGGTGTTAGCGGTGGTAACGAGAAATCCACCTTTTACATGGGCGCTTCCTACTCCAATCAGGAAGGTATACTGAAGACAACCGGATACGAACGCTTAACAGTCCGCCTTAATGGAGAACACAAAGCCAATGACTGGTTTACTGTTGGTTTTAATACAAGTTTTTCGCAACAGAAATATAAAGGTTTCGAAGAATGGGAATTGCAGGACGATTATGCCTCTCCCATTCTAAACAGCATTACCTTCCATAACTTTGTAGCACCTTATATCGATCCACAGGATATTCGTACTGATTCTGAATACGATAAAGGGTGGTCATCATCTCCCCTGGGGAATATTTCCAACCCGGTTTCCATGATAGAATTGAAAAATCGCGAAACAGCAGTATCCAATGCCAGCGGAACCTTCTTTGGTAAAATAATGCCGGTAAAAGGGTTAACACTGGAATCACGCATAACCGGTAGTATGGGCTATAGCGGGACCAGCGATTTCTATCCCGTGTTTTATGTTACGAACTCCTATCAAAATGCAGAAAACTCATTACGTAAGAATTCCAGTTCGAACAAATCCTGGAACTGGCAAAATCTTATATCATATAATGCTTCCTTCCAGAATCACAATCTCAGTGTGCTGGCAGGTTTCGAAGCCGGTTACGGCAAATACGAATACATAAACTCCGAGCGTCACAATTTAATTAACCAGTCTGAGGAAATGCGCTATTACGATGCGGCATTGAACGATTCACTAATCCTGCTAAATGGATTGGCAAACGAATCTTCCGGTTATTCCTATCTGGGTCGTGTAAGCTACGATTACAGAGGGATGATCCTGGGTCAGTTCAACATCCGAAAAGATTACTCATCGAAATTCGGTCCGCAAAACCGAAGCGGAGTATTCCCTTCCTGGTCGGTAGGATTTAAGTTCACGGAACTTGAGGCTGTTAAAAATGCACTTCCTTTCATGAACTTCGGTAAAGCCCGCTTTGGCTGGGGTAAGGTGGGTAACAATTCCGTTATCCCCTACCAGTACTTCACCACCGTGTATACAACCGAAGTCCTGGGATACAGTTTCAACAACAGCGGTATTTCCACCGGTGTGGCTCCTTTCGGTATAGCAAACCCCAACATTCGCTGGGAGGATGTGATAACATCTAATCTCGGTTTGGATTTACGCTTCTTAACCAGTCGCCTGTCAACTACCATTGAATATTTCGAACGACACAACAATGGGATGTTAATGGTGTTTGAGGATGCCGAACATGTAGGAAACTATACCGATGCCGGAAGTATCTCGCAGGAAGGCGGACGTTCGTATTCCGATAAAAACATTGGACAGTTCAATAACAGTGGGGTTGAATTCGACGTGGGCTGGAAAGACCAGCGCGGAATGGTCAAATATGGTGCCAATTTTAATTTCACCTATATTAAGACAAGTGTTGGCGAAATAGAACCTGATACGCTTACTGCAGGTAAAGCCAAAGGTCTTGGCATGGATCTTACCCGTACAATTCAGAACCAGCCTTTCGATATCTTTTACGGTTACATAACCGATGGTTTGTTCCAGATTGAAGATACCCCCGATGGCGACCCCAATAGCACGGTTACCAATCAGCCTTCTACAATCAGTCCCGATGGCGAGACGGTATATGCACAACCAAAGGCGAAACCGGGGGACTTCAGATTCAAGGATGTAAACGGAGATGGTAAAATAAATGAACAGGATATGGTATCCCTGGGTAGTCCGCATCCGAAATTCGCTTTTGCCCTGAACTTATTTGCTGACGTGGATTTACCGGCAAACCTGGGGACCATCGACTTCCGGGCTTTCTTTCAGGGTGTTGCAGGTAACAAGGTATTTAACGCTACCAAGTTTTACCTGTTCAATAAGGAAGGCGCTTTCAACTGGGGCAAGGACTATTACGACAATCACTATACCATAGAATTATATGACCGCGAGGGTATGCTGGTAACAGAAGCGAACGACGACGCCAAATACCCCCGCCTCGATCCTACCAATGCAAATGAAAACTTCATGAACCTGTCAGATTTCTATATTGAGAATGCTTCATATTTGCGATTAAAGAACCTTGAAATAGGATACACACTGCCTGAATCATTCATGAGAAGAGTAAAAATAGAGAGGCTCCGCGTTTACGGTGCTGTTAAGAATCTGTTTACCCTCACAGAATACTCTGGTCTTGATCCGGAGGTTGGTGGTTCCAGGAATGCAGGTGGATTTTCCGATCCGCGTTCTGCCGGTATTGACAAAGCATCCTATCCTGTCTCACGCATGTGGACAATAGGTGTAAATGTAAATTTTTAATAGCCCGATAAATACAGAATCATGAAATCATCAATAAAATATATCGCAGCCTTGCTTCTTGCCAGCTTTCTGGTGGGATGCAGTGAAGATTTTCTCGACCTGAAACCTTTAGGGCGTCCGTCTACCGAATCGTTCTATACCGATTTTGAGTCCCTGGATTATACCGCTACTTCAGCTTATGGTATGCTCTGTTCGCGCGATGTTTACGACATTATGTATAGCATCGGATTTCAGAGTGCCAGTGACGATTCAGAAGTGGGTGGTGAAAATACCAGCGACTGGCCGGAGTTTCAGGTAATCGACCGTTTTACACATACCACGAAAGAAGCGCGTATTCATCGTTTCTATGCCTACGTCTACAAAGGAATTCGCATGACCAATGAGTTTCTTACACGTGTGGATGAAATAAGAGAGATAGAGAATGCCAAAATTAAAAGTCCTGCTGAACATGATGCTACCAACGCTCTGATTGATTTAAGGATAGCGGAAATGCACTATTTGCAGGCATTTTATCACTTTACCCTAGTACAGGTTTACGGTGGTGTGCCTATTATGGATGTTTTGGGTGGTGGTGAAGAGCAATCCATGGCCCGTTCTTCCATTGCCGAAGTACTGCACTTTATTGAAAGTGAGTTGGAGGCAGCCATACCCGATTTGAAAGAAAAAAGCGAACTGGATTTAAACCAGGGACGTGCAACAAAAGGTGCTGCACGTGCTTTATTGGCCAAGGCTTATTTGTACGAATCATCCTATGCAAAGAATTATGGTGGAGACAGCCGCTTTGCCGATTGTGAAACTAAATATGATCTTGCTTTGAAGTATGCCGAGGATGTGATTCTCTCCGAAGAGTATCTGCTGGTGGGTGAAAATGGTGAACGCTTTCCCTCCTGGAATTCTTCCACCGGCCTTCCTGTAGGTGGCTTCCGTTGGATGTTTACGCTTGATGGTGATAACTGTGATGGATCAGTGTTCGAGATCCAGAGCCTGAACGATGGCGCTGAATGGACCCGTAGCCGTGGTAACTATATGACCGTTTACACCACAGTACGTTTTTGCTACGCCAGCGATGGTACACCAGGGCAATCGGCGGGCGGATGGAGTTTCAACCTTCCGACCAAATACCTGGTAGCAGCATTTGGCAATAAGGATACCCGGGAAACCGGCTTAAACTCAAGCCCGGTGGATGAAGATCTCGACCCGCGCTTTGCCACGACAGTTGGCCGTGCCGGCGACCTTGTTAAAGTTGGCAGCGAATGGTTCGAAATGGATTTTCAGAATCTGCCCACCGAAACCATTAGCCGCAAATACGAGTGTTCCTATGATGAATACTGGGGCAGTATGTATGATTTCCATGGAGGTCCGATAAACATCCGCTTAATACGCTTTGCCGACGTGGTTTTGATGGCTGCCGAAGCTGCTTATGAAGAAGGAGATATGGGTGAAGCTCTGGCTTATGTGAACAGGGTACGCACCCGGGCAAGAGCATCTGGCGATACCGGTTATCCGGAAGATTTAAGCACCCTGTCTTTCGAAGACATCGTACATGAGCGCCGCCTTGAACTGGCCATGGAATCGAGCCGCTTCTTCGACCTGGTACGCTGGAACCTGACCGAGCAATTCATTAAAGGAACCACACTTGCCTCTATGGGTGAGGGATTCATTATAGACTTCGAATCCGGAAAGCATGAATTTTTACCAATACCAGCAGTTATAATGCAGAAAAACTCTGCGCTGGAACAATACCAAGCATGGAAATAAAATATAAGTTATTTAACTATTTACTTTTTAATTATTAACCAAAATTATTATTATGAGAAAACAGATTTTTACTCTGATGATGTGCATGATGACCCTTGGTCTGTTAAATGCACAAACCGTGATCTTCGATCCCGCAACAGTTGACGAGGGTACTCTTCCGGCAGGTATGTCTATAGTTGATACTTTGGATGGAACATACCTTCAGGTAATTGTGAATGGCTGGGATACTAAACTTGACATTCCGAAAGTAGAAAACATTGAAGGAAACATGTTTACCGCATCTGTTGGTTTCGGACAACTTGACCCTTCAGACGCAAAGGTTCTGGCGGTACAATGTATGGACACCGTAAATTTAATGCCCAACTGGGATGGTTCTGCAATGGAGCCTTCTACTTGTTCGCTGAACCAAAATCCTGCAGAGGATGGTTTTGTTAAACGCAAAGGTGCCATGCATGAAAACATGGTTTTTGTACACCAGATTCAATTCTTTGGTCAGGAAACCACAACCTGGGGGCCTACAGTAGGGGATACCATCTGGTGTGGGAAAATTACTTCTTTCGATGCTTCTGTATTGCTCGATGCTGCAATGCTTGATCCTTCTACCCTGCCAACCGGATTCGAAATTGTTGATGAAGGAGGGAAAAAGCTTTTGAAGGCTACTCTCGATGAGTGGAACCAGATTCTGACCATCGATAACTTCGAAATCCTGAAAAACAATAAAATGATCTTGCACGATATGAAATATGATAAAGGTGGAACATCATACGAAGCGGCAGGCGTAAAAGTCCATTACGAAATGAAGTATAACGACGTTAGCAAAGGTCTTTATGAATTTGATCCTCCTGCTATGACGACACTTTATACTGATACTGCTGATATTACAATGAATGATACTGTTAACCAGATTCAGTTCGCTGTAATGGAAACAACTGATTGGTCTGCCATTAAAGATGCCTACCTGTATGTTGGTAAAATCTCCGTTATTTTTGCGGATAAAGTTCCGGCAGTTGCACCCGAAACCGGAGAGATTGCCTTTACCAGTGCTGCAATTACACTTGATGGGATTCTGGACGATGCCTATGCACCATTCGACGGTTATCCGGTGACAAAAATCGCTCTTAATGAAACTGGGAACGATGTTATTCCGGCAGACCAGAGCTCAGGAACATGGTATTCCTGTGGCGATACCGAAAACTTCTATTTCTTCATTGTAGTTAAAGACAACGATCCTATTGATATGGCCGTCACAAGCACAGCTCCGTGGAACAACGATGGTGTTGAGCTATTCTTAGATATGCAAAACAGGCGTTATATTGGTGGAAGCCGGATTAGTAATGAACAACACCAGATTCGTATTAACCTGGGTACTGACAGTCCGCTTACAGGCGATGTTGGCAGCCTTACAAATCAGGGTATGCCAGGATTCTTCGGCGACAGTGATACTACAAATATTACCTATGTGATCTCAAAAGGTTCCAATGGTTACGACGTTGAAGTAGTTGTTCCATGGGCCACTTGGTTTCGTACCAATTCAAACACCAACCTCGATGCACTCGATTCTGTTGCAAGCGCTTCATTCAAAGGCCGTAAGGTAGCTTTTGAAGTTTCTTTAATAGATGCCAGTGCCGCCGATACCCGTGTTTCAATTCTTAACTGGGCTAACCCAACAGAAAAGGATATTGCCTACTTGTATAACGAGCATTATGGCGAACTTACCTTAACCGGTGATTGGATTACAGGTATAAAAGAAGCTGCGTACAATTACGAATTGCTGCATGTTTATCCGAACCCAACCAATAGCATGTTAACTGTTGAAATGGAGAATATGAAGAACGTTGAGGTTTATAACATACTGGGAGCCAAAATGATCGACAGCGAAATGATTAGCAGGCAACTTGATGTTAGTGATTTGGCCAGTGGCATTTACTTTATTAAAGCAACTGATACCAACGGAAAACTTGCCGTTACCAAGTTTGCTAAAAACTAATTAGCACACAGAGAAACCGGCAGGAAAAAGCCTGCCGGTTTTTTTATTCATACAATCTGTTCCCTGATTGAGTCAAAGGCATCGAAAATGAATACAATACTACAAACACTTAAAACTGAATTATCAAAGGAGCTTACCAGCATTCTGGACTACTGGATGCAAAATGCCTTCGATAATGATTTTGGTGGCTTTGTGGGTGAGATAGACGGAAATAACCAGGTGGTAGCCCATGCAAAAAAAGGCGCTATCCTGAATGCCCGTATCCTTTGGACCTTTTCATCAGCATACCGTCTTACCCGGAATCAAAAATATTTGGCCACTGCAATTAGGGCATATGAGTATATCCTGAAATATTTTATCGATGAAAAACATGGGGGTGTATTCTGGGAGTTAAATGCCGATGGCAGTATATCAAATGGAAGGAAACAAATATATGCCCTGTCCTTTACCATTTATGGCTTCTCGGAATATTACCACATAACGAAAAACGAGGACGCACTGAATGAAGCCATTAAACTCTTTAAACTCATAGAGGATAATAGTTACGACCGTGAACGAAATGGTTATATGGAAGCACTATCACACGATTGGAAGAAACTCGATGACCTGCGACTGAGTGAAAAAGATGCCAATGAGCCCAAAACCATGAATACCCATTTGCATATTTTGGAAGCCTATACCAGCTTATATCGGATCTGGCCCCATAAGAACCTGGAACAAGTCCTGGAAAACCTTATCCGCTTGTTCCTTGACCGTTTTGTTAATAAGGCGGGTAATCTGGGCCTTTTTTTTGATAATGACTGGAATTTGAAATCTTCAGAAGTTTCCTATGGCCACGACATCGAGTGCTCCTGGCTGCTATACCAAGCGGCAGAAGCCCTGGGAAACAGGACACTTATAGATAAAGCCGCTCAAACGACCATAAAAATGGCAGAGGTAAGCAGGAAAGGTTTGGATAAGGATGGTGGCTTATTTAATGCTTTTAATCCTGCAAGCGGTCTGACTGATACTGACAAACACTGGTGGTCACAGGCAGAAGCGATGCTTGGCTTTTACAATGCTTTCCAGATAAGTAATGACCCTGTTTTTTTACAGGATGCCGGAAATTGCTGGACTTTTATTAAAACTTGCCTCATCGACCAGGAAAACGGCGAATGGTTTTGGCGGGTAGATAAATCTGGTAAACCTTATAATGAACAAAAAGCCGGTTTCTGGAAATGTCCATACCATAATGCACGTGCATGTATGGAACTAATTGAACGTATAAAATAAAACTCTATTCAGCGTGAAACAGATACTGCTGCTTGCTACGATACTTGTTCTTCTAATTTCATGTACAAAAGATAAGGGAAGCATATATAGCCCTGAGGTACTGGATTTGCTTTCCCAGATGACCCTGGAGGAGAAAATTGGGCAAATGAACCAATACAATGGTTTCTGGGAAGTCACCGGTCCTCCCCCCTCCTCTGGAGACGATGCCACCAAATATGAAAACCTGAAAAAAGGCCTTGTGGGTTCCATGCTGAATGTACATGGTGTAGAAAATGTACGCAAGGTACAGGAACTGGTTGTGAACCAGTCCCGCCTGGGGATTCCACTCATAATTGGTTTCGATGTTGTCCATGGTTACCGGACCATGTCGCCAATACCTCTGGCCGAGGCTGCCAGCTGGGACCTCGAAGCCATCGAGCATTCTGCCCGTATAGCTGCAGAGGAAGCATCTGCCTCAGGTGTTGCATGGACTTTTGCCCCCATGGTTGATATTTCCCGCGATGCCCGCTGGGGACGCGTAATGGAAGGTGGTGGTGAGGATCCCTATCTGGGCGCTAAAATTGCAGCTGCCCGTGTTAAGGGATTTCAGGGGGACGATTTAAGTGCTGAAAACACTATTGCAGCCTGTGCCAAGCATTTTGCTGCCTACGGTTTTGCTGAAGGTGGTCGCGACTATAACACAGTAGACATTAGCCATGCTACTTTATACAACCATGTTTTTCCTCCCTTCCAGGCTGCTGTGGATGCGGGTGTCAGTACCATAATGAACAGCTTTAATGAATTAAATGGTACACCTGCCACCGCAAGCTCCTTTTTGCAGCGCGATATCCTAAAAGGACTTTGGGGTTTCGAAGGCTTTGTTGTATCCGACTGGGCTTCGATAGAAGAAATTGTTGACCACAGGAATGCTACCAGCAGGAGAGAGGCGGCTTCAATTGCTATAAAAGCAGGTTCCGATATGGATATGGCATCATCAACTTATCTGAACAACCTTAAAAACCTCGTTGAATCGGGGGAAGTTCCGGAACGCTTAATTGACGATGCCGTTTGCCGCATTCTGCAGGTAAAGCACGATTTAGGATTACTGGAAGATCCGTTTCGTTACCTCGACGAAGATCGTGAAAAGAATATTGTAGGGTGTGAAGCGCACCAGGAAGCTGTCCTGGATATGGCACAAAAATCTGTGGTGCTCCTGAAAAATGAGCAAGAACTACTTCCCTTGCCCAAAGAAGGCAAAACCATTGCACTTATCGGGCCTTTGGCTGATGATAAAAATTCACCCCTGGGTAACTGGCGAGGTAGGGCTATAGATAGCTCAGCCGTATCGGTTCTGGAAGGTCTGAATGCCTATCCTGGGAATCATGTACTTTATGCAAAAGGCTGCGAATATCTATTGGAAGAAGGCGATTATATCGCCCACCCTGTGATTAACATAGATGACCGTTCCGGATTTGGGAAAGCAGTAGATGCTGCAGAAAAAGCCGATGTGGTAGTAATGGTTCTGGGTGAAGGGGCCAATCAGTCTGGCGAAGCCAGAAGTCGTTCCTCGCTGGGCTTGCTGGGTGTACAACAAGAACTATTGGAAGCTGTATACCAGGTGAACCCTAACATCGTTCTGGTGTTGATGAGTGGCAGGCCAATGGCCATCACTTGGGCAGATGAAAACATCCCGGCGATTCTGGAAGCATGGCTCCTGGGTTCGCAAAGTGGCCATGCCATTGCACAGGTACTTCATGGAGATTACAATCCTTCAGGAAAACTACCCATGACCTTTCCCCGTACTGTTGGACAGGTACCCCTGTTCTACAACCACAAAATATCTGCCCGCCCCTGGGACCCTGAAGCCGATAATGTCTACCTGGGTGGCTATGTGGATGGTTCGGTATATCCGCTATATCCCTTCGGCCATGGACTAAGCTATACGCATTTTGAATATGATAATCTCCAGGTAGAAAAAACCGGAGATCAGGAATTCAGTGTAAGTATACAGCTAGGCAATACAGGAAATTATGATGGCGAAGAAGTAGTGCAGCTGTACATATGCGACAGGGTTGCCTCTGAAACCCGTCCGGTGAAAGAACTGAAAGGCTTCAAAAAAGTGAAGCTCAGAAAGGGAGAAGAGTGCAGCATTCAGTTTAAGCTGGGAGAAAAAGAACTTGGTTACTATCTTAATAGCGGACAATTTATTGTAGAGCCGGGTACATTCGACCTCTGGGTTGGAACTAGTTCCATGGAAGGTCTGCATACACAATTCGAAATCAAATAATATGATGTTGAAACGTATACTGCCTATTGTTTTGTGTTTGGTGACAATGCCTGCTACTTCCCAGATGCTTGCAGACTTTGAAACATCTGGAACAATTCCGGTTTTTTCAGCTGAAGGGGAAAGTGCGGTCCTTGATAATCCTGATAAAACCGGGATTAATACCAGTGATAAGGTGGGCTATTATGATAAGCTGGAAGGAAACTGGCATTATGTATCGATGAATTTTACCACCCCTGTGGAAATTGGCTATAATAACACCTTGAAGTTTAAGGTTCACGCCAGTCAGAAAGGTCGTGTATTTGCCAAGTTTTGGAATAGTGATCAAGTACTTATTGAAAATTGGGCTCCGGTATGGGATTTTATGCCCGAAGCAAATACCTGGACAGAATGCCATATGGATCTCAGTCCTGTCCTGCAAAAAAGCTTTACCAAGCTACAGCTGGCTGTATGCATCGATAACAATGCACAGGCTAATGTATTTTTTGACGATATTGAGCTTGCCAACCCCGAACTGGCTGATGGCTTCCCTAAAGTACTTTTCACAGCAGCGCCAACAAAAATCACCGCTGGCGATTCGCTTAGCTTTGATGCCTCTGCTTCGTTCGATTATGATGGTTCTATAAGTAGTTATTACTGGGACTTCGGCGATGGTAATAGCTCAGTAAATCAGAATGTAACATACCAGTACAACAATGCCGGCAGCTACTGGGCCAGCCTCACCATTACCGATAATGAAGGAAAAAGCAGCACAGATTCCACAGCCATCTTTGTTTTCGGTCATGATGAAAAAGTTAGTTCCCTGTTATGGACAAGTGACAAGGTAGCTGTCAATGAAAAAGCAGAAGCCATCTTTCAAATCAAAAAGGCGTATTCAAATGTTTTTGATCCGGATGAAGTCCGTGTGGATGCACTTATTACACTGGCTGATAACAGCATTCTAACCGTTCCTTGTTTTTACTTCATAAACAGTTATGCTTCCAATACCCAATGGTTAGTAGACAGTAGTTACCAGGGCTGGATGCTTCGTTTTGCTTCCTCGCTCGAAGGGGATGCAGATGTAAGTATCCGCATCAGCGATTCCAGCGAAACCATTACAGCTGCAGCGGAAACCATTCATATATATCCCGGTAGCACAAGGGGCATTATTCGAAACGATGCGGTGAATACGCAGTATTACCGTCATGCTGGTGGTGAGCCCTATTACCCGCTGGGCATAAATATCGGCTGGAATAATATTAATGACTATACCAGAATTATTAATAATCTTTCTGCCAATAATGCAAACCTCTTCCGTTACTGGCATACCCCTTTTGCCCAACAGGCCCTGGAATGGAAGAATGATGGCTTCTACCAGGGATTGGGACAATACAACCAGCAGGCTGCAGCGATGACCGATTCGCTTATTGAACTGGGATTTGCTACCAATATGTATATGCAATTGGTGATCTTTCAGCATGGCATGTTCTCTGAAAATGTGAACGAAATGTGGGAAGACAATCCTTACAATTTAGCTAATGGTGGTTTTGTGAATAGCGCTGAAGAATATTTCTATAATACCGACTGTAAAAATTACACAAAAAAGCTTCTTCGCTATATCGTTGCCAGGTGGAGCTATGCAGGCAATATATTTGCCTGGGAATTCTTTAACGAGGTTCAGTTTACCGGTGTTTATGAAGCCCAAACTGCATTGTGGTACCCCGGTGTACAACAATGGCACAGCGAAATGAGCAGATATATGGAAGCTATCGATCCGTACAAGCATATTCTCACAAGCAGTGCGGCCGATGATATGTTAGCTGATTTTGATACCATTGCAGCCCTGGATGTCCTGCAATACCATTTGTACAGCAACCATGTTATTGAAAAGCAAAAAGAGCTCGACTACCATTTTAAGGAAGAGCTGAGCAAATCCATTATTAACGGAGAATATGGCCTGTCAACCGATGCTGAAATGACTTTCGAAGGGCAAGGTCATGCTATATGGAACAGCCTGATGACTGAAGTTCCTCATTTCATGTGGATCTGGGAACATTATCTGAATGAAAAATGGGCCCACTTATTTCATATGCCCTACCGTTTTATCGAAGCCGAAAACATGGCTGCCATGGGAACGTTGAGCCCCTTCGGGTTTAGTGTGAATGCTGGTACTGAATTATCTACAACCGGTCTGACAGGAGAAGGTTACTACAGCGGGTATATATACGACATGAATAACAGCGGAACCATCAGCGGTGCAAAGTTAGTCCTGCCTGATATTCCCTTTGGATATTATAATTTGAGCTATTACCTGCCTGTGGAAGACACTATAATAGAACAAAAAGACACCCCGTTTATTCAATTGTCAAACAAACTTGATTTGCCGGACTTCACCGGTGGTTTTGCCTTTAAGATTAAATACACTGGCGAATACAACTTGCCTATTGCCATTGCCGGAAATGATACTGCAACAGCACCCGGAGTTACTTTAAGTTTCTCAGGAGTAAACAGTGTATCACCAAGGCCTGGCAGTACCCTGAACTATAGCTGGCAGATATTGGAAAAACCTGACGGAAGTAATATTGGCATTTCTGATCAGGATAGGCGCGATATTGAGATAACACCCGACGTATCCGGGCATTACAGGATCAGCCTTACCGTGAATGACGGTGTTCAAAGCAGCTTGCCCGATGAACTTAACATCAGTGTTTCGAATAGACCTGTAGCCATTGCAGGTACAGACACTACCATCGACAACAGCGGAAGGTATTATTTCTTCGATGGCTCACAAAGCTACGATCCCGATGGCGACAAAATAAGCTACCTGTGGGAAATAGCGGAAAAACCTGACGGAAGCAGTGGAAGCCTTTTAAAATACGACCAGGCCGATGCCGTTCTGAAAATTGATGCTACAGGAATCTTTAAGTGTACACTTAAAGTAAACGATGGTGTATCCAGCAGTATGGCCGATACCATCAGCGTTCAGGTTATACCGGTAGGAATTCAGCAATTCACCAGCCCAACTGTAAAAGTTTACCCGAATCCCAGCACGGGGTCTTTCTGGATCAAAAGCAATGAATTCATTGATAAGGTTGAGGTATACAGCGTAAGTGGCAAAAAAACTGCAGAATATTGTTTTAAGAATCAAGCCCATGTGCATATAGCAAACCTGCAAAGCAATGGTTTACTCATACTTAAAATTCATTCCTTTTCCGGAGTAACAGTCAAACCTGTTCTCATAACATTGGAATAAGCTCAGGATTCCTGAAGGCCTGTCAGTGTTGATTGGTAAACCTTCTATAAAAATACTCCCCCTGCCCCTCGCTAGGGACATATGTAGAATCTTTCAAAAGGGTGGGATACCAGTGCCAGGAATATACCCATGGGCTATATGATATATTTTTGTCATTGAAATAATTCAGAATAGCATCGCCATAGTGCTCGTCAGATATTACAGGTATATGCGCACCTTCCTGGTGCTCATAACAGAAACCAAATTCTGTGGCGAATACCGGATATTTATCAGTAACAAAGCCGAAATAATTATCCCAGTTCTCAGGCCATGGCTCCGGACTTTTCTGCGGGTAAGGATGTGACACATAAGCCACGTTCTCAAATTCCGGATCATATTCGTGTATACCTGTGAGATCGTAAGACCAGTTTAAACCTCCCAATAAAGCAACCTTTGCCTGATCATATACCCGAATCGTATCGAGTAAAACTCCATAAATACTTGTAAGCTCTTCCCATGACAAAGTGCCCAATTCTCCGTTATAATCTGTCGGTTCATTATATAGCTCATAAAAAGCAACAGCAGGTTCATTAGCATATTCCCTGGCAACCGATACCCAGAAATCGATGGTCTGCTCCATGGTGGTGTGATACATGGAAGCCTGCCACCTGGTTTCTTTCATGTTACCAATGATGTGCCAGTCAATAATACTGTACATGCCATACTTTTTTGCCCAGTCCACACCTTTCCCAAGTTCCTCCAGGTATTTTTCCTTGCCCAGGCGATTCAAGTGTTTCGGATGTACCGGAAAGCGCACGATATCAGGTTCCCATAATGATACCTGCCGAATATATTCTTCTCCCCAGTGGCCAAGAACAATTAGTTCTCCGGGATCCACAAGACAAATGCCTTTAAATTGGACAATACTGTCCCCGATCATGAAGTTTCCCCCCTTTACTGTAACCGGCAATAAAGCGGCTGTTTTTTCCATAGAGGGTTTTGGAGTTGAACAGCTGAAGACAATTGTCAGAAACATGCTAGTAAACAGCATATGTATTGAGTTTCGCATAAGAATTGTAAATATTTTTTCGTACACTTAATATATCAAATTAGCGATAAATTAGCGTGAAAACAAAGAAATCACTCAGTTAAAGCATAGTAGAAAAAAACAGCCTCAAATCAATAAATTATGAAATTCGGATATTTTGATGATTTAAATCGTGAATACGTAATAACAAATCCCGCAACTCCCTGGCCCTGGATTAATTACCTGGGTAACGAAGACTTTTTTTCTTTAATCTCAAATACTGCGGGAGGATATGCTTTCTATAAAGACGCGAAATTCCGTCGCATAACGCGGTACCGGTACAATAATGTCCCCATGGATAATGGCGGACGTTATTTTTATATCAAGGATGGTGATACACTTTGGTCCCCGGGCTGGAAGCCGGTAAAAACACCATTGGATAAATACGAATGTCGGCATGGGATGAATTATACCAGGATCACAGGCGAGAAAGACGGTATAAAAGCAGAAACCCTGTTCTTTGTTCCGCTTAAAACCTGGGCCGAAGTGCAAAAAGTTACCCTGAGTAACCACTCGGACAAAAGCAAAACGTTGAAGCTGTTTTCATTTGCTGAATGGGCTCTATGGAATGCTGCTGCAGACATGGAGAATTTCCAGCGTAACTTCTCAACCGGCGAAGTGGAAATCGAAGGATCGACCTTGTATCATAAGACGGAGTATAAAGAGCGTAGAAACCATTATGCATATTATACTGTAAACAGCGACATTGCCGGTTTTGATACCGACAGGGAAACCTTTTTTGGCCTTTACAACGAATTCAGCGAACCGAAAACCGTTCTGGATGGCACGCCACAAAACAGCGTGGCTCACGGTTGGTCGCCAATTGCATCACACTGCATTGAAGTGGAATTGCAAGCCGGCGAAAGCAAGGATTTTGTCTTTTTGCTTGGCTATGTGGAAAACGAGCAGGAAGATAAATGGGAAGCAAAAAACATTATCAATAAAGCGAAAGCGAAAGCCTGCATGGCTCAATTCGACACAGCTGAAAAAGTGGATGCCGCATTGGCCGAATTAAAGAATTACTGGGATGAACTTCTGGGTGTTTATACCCTCGAATCGGGTGACGATAAGTTAAACAGGATGGTGAATATCTGGAACCAGTACCAGTGTATGATTACTTTTAACTTTTCACGCTCGGCATCTTTTTTTGAGAGTGGTATTGGCCGTGGCATGGGTTTTCGCGATTCCAACCAGGACCTGATTGGTTTCGTTCACCAGATACCCGAACGTGCCCGCGAACGCATCCTCGATATTGCAGCCACTCAATTCCCGGATGGAGGTTGTTACCATCAGTATCAGCCACTTACTAAGCGAGGAAATAATGATGTCGGGGGCGGTTTCAACGATGACCCCATGTGGCTCATCCTGGGTACAGTAAGCTACCTGAAAGAAACCGGGGATTTCAGTATTCTGGACGAGATGGTTCCCTTCGACAACGATATGAGCCTGGCCAAATCATTATTCGATCATCTGACTATTTCTTTTGATCATGTAATCAACAACCTGGGGCCCCATGGTCTGCCACTCATCGGTCGTGCCGACTGGAACGATTGCCTGAACCTGAATTGTTTCTCTGAGGATCCCAATGAGTCTTTCCAGACCACCGAAAACAAAACAGAAGGCTCGCGTGCCGAGTCGCTCATGATTGCCGGTCTGTTCGTAGTGTACGGAAACGACTATGTGGAACTGTGTAAACACCTTGGTAAACAAGAGGAAGCTACCCGTGCCCAAGCCTGTGTGTATGACATGATAGCAGCAGTGAAAAAGCACGGATGGGATGGAGAGTGGTTTCTGCGTGCCTACGACTTCTTTGGCAATAAAATCGGGAGTAAGGAAAACGAAGAGGGCAAAATATTTATTGAGTCGAACGGTTGGTGCACCATGGCGGGAATTGGTCAGGAAGAAGGAATGCCTGAAAAGGCACTGGATGCAGTGAAAGACCGACTCGACTGTGATTACGGCATTGCACTGAACAATCCGGCATTTACCAAATATGTCATCGAATATGGCGAAATATCTACCTACCCGGCTGGATATAAAGAAAATGCGGGCATCTTCTGCCATAACAACCCATGGATCATGATTGGTGAAACTGTTTTGGGCAGGGGAGACAGAGCCTGGGAGTATTTTAAAAAGATATGTCCGGCCTACCTTGAGGAAATTAGTGAGCTGCATAAAACAGAACCCTATGTATATGCCCAGATGATAGCCGGTAAAGATGCCTTCAAGCCGGGTGAAGCTAAAAACTCGTGGCTTACAGGTACTGCTGCCTGGAATTTCTATGCCATTTCGCAGTACATACTGGGCATCAGGCCACAGTACGAAGGCCTGTTGATCGATCCCTGCATCCCTGCCAGCTGGGACTCCTTTACCGTAAAACGCCGATTCAGAGGTGCCCTTTACAACATTCGGATAACAAATCAGAACAAGGTGAGTAAAGGTGTCCGTAAGCTTACCCTGAATAGGGAAAGTATCCAGGGAAATATTATTCCGCTGCAGTCACCCGGCACCCAGGTTGATGTGGTGGTAGAAATGGGTTAATCCATAAGATAAATGAGAAAAGATACTGTGAATGATTTCCTAGGGACTTTCGAAGTGGATTAAGCCGAGGTAAAAGTGATATGATTGGTTTGGTTATTCCGAATATTTCCGATAGCTTTTATGCAAGAATTGCCAGGAGAATTGAAAGAAAGGCCAGATTATCCGTAATTTTCGTGTGTTGCATGTTGTATTTGGTGTCTAACTAACTCAAATATAGCCTTTTATGCTAAGACATGCAACACTTTTTACTTATATATTCATCTCATTATCAATATCTTATCAACAAGGAAACTTTAGTTAATTAATATCACTAAGAATGTGACGATTTTATATTATTTTTAAAATCCAATTCTGAGTAAGACCTAACATGTAATAATTTAAAATTTCAACAATGAAAAATCTTGCCAGCTCTCGTATTTTATCATCTTTTATGGCACTTATGGTTGTACTTTTTTCAATGGGATCAGCTAATGTTTATGCCAAAGAGAAGAAAAAAGACGATGGAGATAAAGAGAAGAAATCTGAATCTTCCATTTATAGTGGACTTAAGTGGAGAAGCATTGGTCCGGCAATGACTTCCGGACGAATTGCTGATTTCGCGGTGAATCCCGAAAATAACAGTGAGTGGTATGTTGGTGTGGCTTCCGGTCATGTTTGGAAAACCATCAATAATGGTACAACATTCAAACCGGTATTCGATAAAGAAGGATCTTATTCCATTGGCGTGGTAACCATAGACCCAAATAACCATCATGTGGTTTGGGTTGGTACGGGGGAGAATAATCATCAGCGTGCCCTGGGGTACGGAGATGGTGTGTATAAGTCTGAAGATGGTGGTAAGAGTTGGAAGAATATGGGATTGAAGGAGTCACGACAAATAGGAGGGATCGTTGTTGACCCGAGAAACTCAAATGTTGTATTTGTTGCAGCAGAAGGATCTGCCTGGGGACCAGGTGGTGATCGCGGCTTATATAAATCTTGCGATGGAGGAGAAAACTGGAGGAAAGTGCTGGAAATAAGTGAGAATACAGGTGTGAACAATGTAGTCATTGATCCGGTGGATCCTGGAATCATGTATGCAACAAGTGAACAACGACGCAGGCATGTACATACTAAAATTGGCGGCGGACCGGAATCTGCCTTGTATCGCTCAACAGACGGGGGAGAAACCTGGGTGAAGAGTAACAAAGGACTTCCAGGAGTGCATATCGGGGGAATGGGAATTGATGTTTCACCGGTGGACCATAATATAGTATACCTGGTTGTTGAAGCAGCGGAAGACAAAAGTGGTTTTTACAAGTCTGTCGACAGGGGAGCTTCCTGGAACCGCATGGGTGATTATCACGCCAGTGGACAATATTACAATGAAATTTATTGCGATCCTGTGGATGTGGATATTGTTTATTCCATGGAAACAGTTTCAAAGGTAACAAAGGATGGCGGCAAGACATGGAAGAGTATAAGCACAGATGGCAGACATGTTGATGACCATGCCCTATGGATCGAACCTACTGATCATTCACATTACCTGATTGGTGGTGATGGCGGGGTTTATGAAACATATGATGCAGGAAAAACATTTATGTATAAGTCAAACCTGCCTGTAACACAATTCTATCGTGTGAATGTGGATAATAATTTTCCGTTTTATAATGTATTTGGAGGAACGCAGGACAATAATACCCTGATGGGGCCTTCAAGAAACCTGAGTAGAGCCGGAGTGACAAATGAGCAATGGAAGGCCATCCAGGGTGGCGATGGATTCTGGGTTGGCATCAGTCCGGATGACCCGGGAATTATCTATGCAGAGTCACAATATGGCAATGTAAGCCGTTATGACAGCAAAAGCGGAGAAAGTATCAGTGTGAAGCCAAGACCACGACAGGGAGAAGATACTTACAAGTGGAATTGGAATGCACCACTCGTTGTGAGTAAGCATTCTCCAACCCGTGTTTATATAATGGCCAATAAAGTTTTCAGGTCTGAGAACAGGGGAGATGGATGGGAGGTGATCAGTGATGATTTAACTTCTGGTGTAGACAGGAATACATGGCCCGCTATGGATCATTTCTGGAGCTATGATGCTGTAGTTAAAGATGTATCTACCAGTTTGTTTGGAACTGGTGTTTCATTTTCTGAATCACCACTGAATGAAGATCTGTTATTCGCTGGAACCGATGATGGTGTATTGTCGATTACCGAAACCGGTGAAATGCCCTGGCGTAAAGTGAAGACTTTCGAAGGTGTTCCGGAGTTTACTTATATCAGCGATATCATGGCGGATAAATATGATGAGAATGTCGTATATGTATCCTTTGACAACCGCAAAAGAGACGATTTCAAACCTTATGTACTGAAGAGTACAGACAAGGGGAAAAGCTGGACTTCTATAGCAGCTAACCTACCGGAGAACGGAACGGTTCATACCCTGGAGCAGGATAGCGAAGTCCCTTCATTGCTTTTTGCGGGTACCGAATTTGGATGTTTCTTTACTTTGGATGGAGGAAAAGAGTGGACGCAACTGAAGTCAGGACTACCTGCCATAGCTGTAAGAGACATGGTGATCCAGGAAAGAGAAAAGGACCTGGTACTGGCAACATTTGGAAGGGGTTTTTATATTCTCGACGATTATACTCCGCTTAAAGAGCTGGCTAAGAACAAGGCAATTAAGGAAAGCAGTGCTTATATATTCCCTATAGCAGATGCAAAGATGTTTTCAGCTACCGGGGGAAAATATGGACAGGGATCAACCTTCTTTACTTCAAAGAATCCGGATTTTGGTGCTGTGATTACCTATTTTCTGAAAGAGGTTCCCGAGACAATGAAGGCAGAGCGTCATGAGAAAGAGACGGAATTATTTAAAGAGAAAAAGCCAATTCCTCAGCCTACACGGGATCAACTGAGGGCAGAAGAGAGTGAGATTGCGCCTTATCTTGTATTTACAATTTATGATAATGCAGGAATGGCTGTTCGCAGGATTACCCAAAAGGCAGGCAAAGGCATCAACAAGGTGAATTGGGATCTCAGGTATTCGAATACCAATCCTTCAAGAGGAAGTGTAACGAAATTTAATCCTGTTTCTGAGAGCAGGGGAGGCGTCCTGGCAATGCCTGGCGAGTACAATGTATCGCTCGATATGGTGGCGAAGGATGAAGTAAAAAGAATGGTTGAACCAGTAGCGTTCAAAGCTAATCTGCTAAATATGAACATATTGTCTGATGTGGACAGGGAAGGTCTTATAGAATTCCAACTGAATATGGCAGAATTGTCCAGGGTATTTATGGGTGTTGACCGGATGATTAGCGAAGAGCTTAACAAGGTAGTTTCAATTAAGCAGATTTCACTGCAGACTCCATCTGTTGATCTTGACATACAGCATAAGATTGCAGGAATTGAGAAGCAGCTGAAAGATATGCAATACCTGATTGATGGTCCGAGCGCCAAAGCAAGTTGGGAAGAACTGCCACCGATGGATATGCCACTGGGCAGAAGGTTAAATATTGCTGTTAGGACACACTGGAGTAATTCGCAAGGTCTGACAGCAACCGCAGTGACTCAATATGAAATTCTAAAGGAAGAGTTTCCTCCGCTGATCGAGCAACTGAAAGCAATAGACGCAGAAATAATATCTATCGAGCAGGAGCTTGATGAAGCTGGTGCTGCCTGGACTCCTGGCAGGATTATGGAGCTGTAGGTAGCATAAATCAGATACACACATAAACATCCTTGATGGGTGTTTGTGTGTGTTTTTTTATATATAAAGTGCACTGGAATGCACTATCTAAAATAATTATGTTGATTCAGACAATTTAACTTTCAACTCCTCTATGTTGCTTTTATACTACATCTTTCGTACCTTGCTGTATGTCTTGTTGATTTATTTGAGGGAGAAGATTTGTTATGCACCCAAACAATTCTAACCATAAATGAAATACTCTTTTCAGTCCATCCTGCTTCCGCTTGTCTTTTTAATTTTCACTTCATTTATTAATTTGTCTGCACAGGATCTCAGGTTTGGCTTTTCATTTGATATTGGATTAGGGAACAAGATTCAGGAACTTGATGATATTGAGTTTACATGGCTGGATGAGGTTTACACAGCTCATCCTGGTGATGCAGATTTATTCTTGAAGATGGCAGGTACTGCAAACCTTGATTACCTGTATGGGAGGTCTGCCTTCATGTTGGAGAGTGGCTATGGCATTTATTCAACTGCCTGGCGCTATTTCAACACCATCTTTGAAGTAGACACTATAAGACTGAATGTTGCTAAATCAGCGATTCCAATATATCTGAAGTATGGATATCTCTTTGGTAAATCTACTTATATCCAGCCTTTTGTCGGCATAGGGATAGCATACCACTATAATTTTTCTTCATTTTCTGAAATGCTATATCCGGCGGAGCTGCCTCTCTACTATGATGAGGAATCGCTTATGAGCAGATTACCTGAGGATATGGTCCGGAATTCTGTAGATTACCTGGCAGTGGCTGGTGTAGAGGTGATCTTTCCTTCTGCACTGAAACTGAGTCTGAATTATGAATATAAATTGTTTTCTGAGTTCGGAACCTCGTTTAATCACATAGGAACATTTAAAATTACAAAGACCATATCCTTAATGAACCGAGAAAAAAAGAGGAACGCACAATTACTTAAATATATCAAATATGAAAAGTAATTGTATCTGTGTTTTAATGCTGATTATACTGTTTCATTCTTCGCCGGGAAACGGGCAAACTCCTATCGCTCAAACCGGGCATATCTCGCCAATCAGGCAAGTTTGTTACAGTGATGATAACAATTACATTGCAACACTGAGTGAGAATAACAGGATAATCACATGGGACATCCGGAAGAAGCTTCAGGGAAATAGCATTGATATCCCCGATAGCATTGAAATAAGATCTCTTGATTTTATTCCGGGGGAGTCTTTTTGTCTTCAGGCAATCACCAGTACAGGAAGTAGGAAGCTCGATGTAAACAACGGCACTTTCGATAGAACTCATGGTTCATCCGTAAAGGCTGGTCCTGAAGAAAAATATAAAATTCAAGGCGCTGTTATATCTTTCGGTAATGTGGCCAATCCGGGTTATAAAACAAAGTGGCCCAATACCGTGTATTCCAGGAATCCATTTGTAGAATTCAATTGCGCAGATTATTCTACCGCAAAAGATATTGTCATTGCAGGGGATGATGAAGGAAAGTTATACATATGGCGCTTATCAGATGGTATGAAGATAAAAGTGTTTAGCCCACACTACAGTCCTATTAGAGATATTTCTATCAGTAATGACGGTAGAACTTTTGTAACTGTTGGGGATGATAGGCTCATCAGGATATTTAATACAGATGATTACAATGAAGTGTTCACTTTCAAACCTTTGGTGAATATAGTTAGCTCAGTAAACTTCGATCCTAAATCGAGCAAGTTTGTCGTAAGCACTAGTCTGGGTAATATTATTGAAGGACGGTTTACAAGCAGGTCCTTGATCCTTAAAAATGTCATCAATAAAATTTACCCTGCTACCTATGCTACATATTCAGGTAAGTCAAATTACATAATTGGAGGTTTTGAGAATAACTTCATCTCAACTTATCACAGGAGCAGAAAGGAAATTGCAGATATTACCCTGGTGCATCCCTTAAGCATTGGCTTGGTTAATTTCAAAAATGTTTTCATCAATGTTTTTCAAAGTGAAAAGATAAGGCTGTATAGTAAAGTTACAAGTATTTCAAGCATTGCCGGGTATAATTCAGCTCTTGTAAATACTACCGAGAATATTCGCAAATATGAAAAGAGGACTCCATTTATTATTGATATTGAAAAAGGATCAAAGCTTGCCGAACATCCGGATGGTGAGGTATTGCGCAAAGGTGAAAAGTTCAAAAAAGATAGTGTGCTTTCTTATATAAGAGGGAATACAATTTATGTTATTGATGATAGGAAAATTTTTCAAGGAGGGCGTGCCATTCCGTTTGTAGGACACACAGACAAGGTTGTCGATTGGGATTTCGATCGTAAATCAGGACTGTTAATTAGCTGCGGGAGCTCTGGTGAATTGAATTTCTGGGATTTGAATACAGGAGAATTATTGAATACAGTCTTTATTATTGGAGATGAAGATTATATAATTTTCTCACCCGATAACTATTATTATTCTCCTTCAAAATCTATCGATGCAGTCAGCTTCTCAATGAATGGAGAGCTTTATCCATCTGCCCAGTTTGATATAATTTACAATCGGCCTGACATGGTGCTGAAACGTTTTTCTTTTATTGACAGTTCATTGATAAAGGGTCTGGAAAGCGCTTATCAGAAACGACTGACAAGATTGAATTTTACGGAAGATATGTTTGATGCAAGTTTCCATATCCCCGAACTTAAAATATCGAACAAAGCTGCTTTGAACTTAACTACTAATCAAGAATCACTTGAACTTGAACTGGAGCTCTCAGACTCAAAATTCCTGTTGAACAGAATTAATGTTTGGGTGAATAATGTGCCGGTATATGGAATAAAGGGAATTGATCTGATGAATAAAAAAGCTAAAACTCTCCATGAAGAAGTAGAGATCGAATTGTCATCAGGAAATAATAGGGTTGAGGTTTCATGTATAAATGAAAAAGGAGTGGAGTCAGTGAAGGAGACCTTCGAAGTCCGATATGTACCTCAAAATGAGATTAAACAAGATCTGTACCTTATCGCGGTGAGTACGTCAGAGTACAAACAAAATCAATATAACCTTAAGTATGCTGTAAAGGATGGTCGCGATCTTGTGCAGAAACTGGTGTTAGCAAAAGGGTATGATGATTACCATATAGATACTTTGTTTGATGAGCAGGTAACTGTTGATAATGTAAAGCGTCTAAAAGAAAAATTATTGAAGTCCAATGTTGAGGACCAGGTTGTATTGTTTGTGTCCGGACATGGCTTGCTGGATTATAATTATGATTTTTACCTGGCCTCCTATGACATGGATTTTGCTGATCCATCAGCAAGGGGAGTTTCGTATGAATTACTCAATGACCTGCTGGATAGTATCCCCGCAAGGAAAAAACTTTTTATGATGGATGCTTGTCATTCGGGGGAAATTGATAAAGAGGAATTAATTGTAAGTGTGGAGATAGAAAATGTTGTAGGTATGAAGAGTGGAGTAAAATCCTACAGCTATAAATCAGGATTAGAGGAAAGGGGCGGTGGAGGTGCCTCAGCAGGATTACAGAATTCATTTAAACTGATGCAGGAATATTTCTCTGATCTGAACAGAGGGTCCGGCACAGTAGTTATTTCCGCAGCGGCAGGAGAGGGATACGCCATGGAATCTGATTTATGGAAGAATGGAATATTTACATACTCTTTTTTGGAAGGTATAAAAACCAAAAAAGCGGATAGTAATTCCGATGGGGAAATAAGCGTATCCGAAATACGTAAATATGTCTTTACTAAAGTTAAATTTCTCACCGGAGGACAGCAAAGCCCAACCAGCCGGCAGGAGAACCTTGAATATGATTTTAGGGTTTGGTAGGGCTTACATCCCCATTTCAAACTCTATTCCCAGGGCGTCGGCGATCTCTTTCATGTCTTTCTGAATGGGTTCAAGCACATTGACGCCCTCTTTTGAGATGCGTGCGCGCTTCTCCCTTTCCAGGTCGCCTGGAATGAGTACGCGATCATAACCTTTAGCTGGTTTGGCTGCTCTGAATGTCTCGATCCATTTATCCATCTGGGAAAGGAAAGCGTCTTTTTCCTGGAAAGCATCAATTCGCATGGCTCCAAAGAAATGACCTGTTCCTTCTCCAACTTTCTCATCCTTAACAGGTAGATATGCTACTGATGGTGGACAGAAAGGACCGAAGTTTGCACCCGACAATACGCAGGAGAAGATATCAACGATGGCACTCATGCAGTAACCCTTATGACTTCCATGTTCATAGTCACCTCCCAGCGTTACCATGGTACCACCTTCTTTTAGGATATCCGGATCGGTAGATGGAACACCATCTTTATCCTGGACATAGCCCAGGGGAACTTTTTCACCTTTCTTACCAGCAACAGCCAGTTTACCACGGGCAATTGGTGTGGTAGCGAAATCTGCTACAAAAGGAGGATATGATTTTGCAGGAACAGCAACCGCAATTGGATTGGTTCCCAACATTTGTGAAACGGACCATGTGGGCGCAACAACTGGATTGGCAATGGTCATACAAATACCAATCATATCATGCTCCAGGGCCATCATTGAGTAAAAACCGGCGATTCCGAAATGATTTGAGCCCCGTGTGGAAACCCATCCTGTACCTGCTGTCTTGGCTTTCTCAATAGCTATTTCCATGGAGCGTGTAGCTGCCAGCATTCCAATAGCACCATCACCATCGACTACAGCGGTGCTGGGTGATTCATGTACAATCCTTATATCCGGTTTTACATTGATCCGGTCGGCCTGCCATAGCTGATAGTAATCCTTGATTCTCAACATCCCATGGGAGGGAAGTCCGTTCAATTCAGCAGCTATAAAAACCTTGGTGGCAGCTTTGGCGTCAGCAGTGCTGCAACCCATTTTTTCAAATACTTTGATGGTAAAATCTTCCAGATATTCGGGAGTGTACATAGTAAAAGTTTTTATGGTTATTTGATCCGTAAAAATAGAAAAAAATAGGACACTGGGAAGTAAAAATTTTTACTTATGAGCCCAGGATTGAAAGGGCGTTTTTAGAGTAGATTTGTTCCCGCTTATCCAGTTCGATATCCAGAGATTCTAAAAGGGGATAGAGCCCCAGTTCATTATTATCGGTGCCAAAAAGTATCTTATGTGAGAACGTAGTAAGGAAAAGTTTGCTGGCCGCGTGGTTCCTGTTCATAGCATTAAAACCACTGAAGCCGGAAATGTCGCAATAAAAATTAGGATACTCTTCCAATAATCTCCAAAGAATCCCCGGTCCATGGAATTTTTCTTTTTGGTGAAAGAGATAGTGTTTTTCTGGCACCGAATAATTATTCCAGATATGTGGTCCGTGTCCAATAAAAGTAATTCCCGGGTAAGTGGAGATAGCTTTTTCAAGTGCGTCGAAATCTAACAGGTATCCCGGAAATTCGACCAGTCGCTTCGATAAATATTTTTTTAGGAATCCGGTTTTTTTACCCAGGTTTTCAATCATATGGGCTGGCTTTCCATTGTATCGCTCATTGATAAGCCGCTTCATGAGCCAATCTAATCCTCTTTCTTTTTTCGGAACAAAGATATTTCTTCCCCTTTCCATATGGAAGATCAAGGGCAGTTTCTTTTGATCCAGGAATTCCAGCAAGGCAATTACTTTTGGATCGTCCCATCTGTATGAAACCTTGAGTTCTGCGCATCCGGCGAAACCTTCATCCAGGCAAGACTGCAGGTCCTCCTTCCAACTGGGTCGCCCTGGATCAGGTGCATAAAATGGAACAATTCTGTCGGGGTGATTCTTGTAGGCCTTTTTCACCATTTCAAGATCCAAAGGGATATAATAGCCAGGTACGATGGGATCATTTTCTTCCCATGTGAGTATCCACGCTTTTTCTATCTGGTTATTATCCAGGTATTTAATCAGATATTCTTCTGTCCAGGCTTTGAGTCCGATATGTAGATGAGCATCAATAATCACCTTGCCAAAATTAGTTTTTTTGTTTAGCACGGCGAATTGACTTACTTGCGCTTGCCTGGGCGGTTGGCATGATAAGCATTTCGTTGATATTTACATGTGGTGGTCTTGTTACAGAAAAAAGAACTGCCTCTGCAATGTCATTGTCGTATAAGGGTATTAGTCCATCATACACCTTATCTGCTTTCTCTTTGTCACCTTTGAAACGTACCATGGAAAACTCTGTTTCAACCATACCGGGATGGATGGCGGTAACTTTGATTCCGTATTCAACCATGTCCGTTCTCATTCCGCGGGTAAGTGCATCAACTGCAAATTTTGTACTGCAATACACATTTCCCTTATCATATACTTCTTTACCAGCAATGGAACCGATATTGATAATGTGGCCTGACTTGCGTTTGACCATGCCCGGGGAAATAGCCCTTGTCACGTACAGCAAACCCTTGATGTTTGTATCAATCATCAGCTCCCAATCTTCGATATCACCTTCCTGTATTGAACTGTAACCGGCAGCTAAACCGGCATTGTTAACTAATATATCAACTTTTTTCCATTGTTTTGGAATGGAATTTATGGCTGCTTCCACAGCCGACCTGTCCCGAACATCAAAACAGAGCGGTAATACCTCAGCAGAAGTTTTCGACATAATTTCCATCTCCAACTTATCGAGCAATTCACTTCTTCTTCCAGTAATAATTACATTGTATTCATTCCTGGCCAGCAAGAGTGCTGTGGCTCTTCCGATACCGGCTGTTGCGCCTGTTATTAATGCAATTCCATTCATCTTCTTAAGGTTTGAAACAAAGATAGCAAAAAAGTGCCTTGAGTACTTCAAGTACTTCGAGTGCCTTGAGTTAGTTTCCCAGGAAATACGAATTGATAATAGAATACTCTAAGTACTCAAGGCACTTTCTCTTTTAGTTCACTTATTCTTATATTTACCTAAAAGAATAATTTTTATGAAGAAGAAAGATACCGAACACAGTGATTCAATAAAGGCATTTCTCACTTCAGATGAGCTTCATTCTATAGAAAAATTGCTGGACAGAACAGCCAATCCTTTTGAGTTAAATATGTTTGCGGCTATGTGGTCTGAGCATATTTCTTATAAAAGTTCTATTAAGTGGATCGAGGAGATGCCAATTAAAGGCGAGAAGGTTCATATTGCTGCCAGGGAAGAAAACGCAGGTGTGATTGATTTAGGAAACAATTTGGCTTGCGTTATAAAGATGGAGTCTCATAATCACCCAACTGCCATGAATCCGGGTGAGGCTGCCGTAGGCGTTGGGAACGTATTCAGAGATTTGATTGCTATGGGAGCAAGACCTGTTGCACATCTGAATATATTAAGATATGGTGTTCCACGGGAAGAAAAAATTCAAAAATCTTTTGCAAGCGTTATAAAAGCACTTGGATCTTACTCCAACAATTTTGGAGTGCCTGTTGTGGGAGGGGAAGTATTATTTGACGACAGTTATATCCATAATCCTTTACTTAATTTGATGGCAGTTGGCCTGGTTGAGAAGGATAAAATTGTTAAATCTTCTTTCAGGGAAAATAAAAACCATTTGTATTTGATTGGTCGGAAAACATCCGGGACCGGTGTACACGGAGCAGGATTTGCATCAAAGGCATTTTCAAAAACAATGAATCACCTGGTCCCCGAAACCCAGTTAGCGGATTCCTGTGCAGGAAAGATATTGTTCGATAGTATCATGGAGATGAATGAGATGGGAATAATCAGGAGCATGCAGGATATTGGTGCTGGTGGTGTTTTTTGTGCTGCTTCCGAAATGGCATACAGGGGCAGGAAGGGAGTTGAGTTACACCTGGATGAAATCCCTGTTTCCAGGGACGACCTGGATCCAACAGAGATCATACTTTCGCAGTCACAGGAACAAATGCTGATTACCATCAGGCCACAGGATGTAAAACATTTGCTGGAAATTGCTGAGAAGTGGGAAATCTCCTATGCAAAAGTAGGGGAGGTGACAGAGGATAATCGCATACGTATTCTTTACAAAAATGATAAGCTTGGTGACCTTCCGGTATCTGCACTTGTAAGAGGGGGTGGTGCGCCGGTATATATCAGGAATATGAAGACTCCCGAGCGGAAAATAGTAAAAGTTACGGCAGAGGAAGTGCCCTTTCCCGGCAATCTGAAAGAAATAGCAAAGACAATGATTAAGTTGCCGAATATATCTTCCAGGAAGTGGATATATGAGCAATTTGACACCATGTCCGGACTTTCAAATATCAGTTCTGAATATGCCTCTGATGCAGGAATAGTTCATCTGCCCGGTCAGGAAATTTTGCTGGCGCTGAGCGTCGATGGCAATGCCAGGTATGTCAGAAAAGAACCGAGGAAAGGATCCATGATTGCTGTAGCTGAGGCATCCAGGAATATTATTTGTTCTGGAGGGAAACCTGTGGCACTTGCCAACGGATTGAATTTTGGCGACCCAGGTGATGTTCATGTATATTTCGATTTCACTGAAAGTATAAAAGGAATAAGAACAATCTGCGAAAAGATGAAGCTTCCCGTTATTGCCGGAAATGTGAGCTTCAATAATTTCACATGGATAGAAGAGGAGGCACTTTCAGTTCCCCCTACACCTGTTATTGGTATGGTGGGAATTATTGATAAGCTTGAAGATGTTATGGCCGTGAGCTTCCAGAAAAAAGGAGATATGATTTATTTAATTGGCAGGTCAGACAATGATTTGTCCGGTTCCGAATATCTTGCGACAATGCATCTGATAGAGGAGACTGCAGCGCCTGAATTGGATTTAGATCATGAATTGAAGATTCAAAATGTAGTGAGCAACATCATTAGTAATGGATATGTTTCCTCCGCACACGATGTCTCCCTGGGTGGATTGTTTGTGGCACTGGTAGAGTGCTGCCTGGCAAACAGTCTTGGTTTTGATGTTACCTCGCCAGCGGAAGTCAGGGAAGATGCTTTCCTGTTTGGAGAATCACAGAGCAGGATAATTGTTAGCGTCTCTCCAAGCCGTGAGACCGGGTTCCTGGATTATATGATGGAACAGAATCTTCCTTTTTCTGCACTGGGACATGTAACCAAAGAAGAGCTGAGAGTGGATGATACATCCTTTGGTTTTATCGCAGACTATGCCAGGGATTTTGAGGAATCACTGGGCGAGTTGCTCGAAGGAAGTGCT
>Ga0307990_1000023_pt1 | contig 134952 bp, 125 predicted proteins | sample EllFjometagen129_FD_203168 | JGI IMG/M metagenome (GOLD analysis project Ga0307990, IMG submission 203168) | Marine microbial communities from Ellis Fjord, Antarctic Ocean - #129 | ecosystem: Environmental > Aquatic > Marine > Unclassified | place: Southern Ocean | collected 2014-10-08 | reverse complement strand
GTCCGGGTTTGAAGGAGAATTTGGGGGGAAACAGTAATTTTTGCTCGATTCTCACGCTATCAATCTGCAATGAATATGAAAAACAAATAGAAATTCAGAAAACAAAGAGTTTTCTGTCAGGCACTAAGTAATTAATATTTTAAATTGTATCCCTGCTTTAGCGTTGAAATTTCCTTGCAAGAATTGAAATCTAAATTATAATTTTTTATAGAAAATTCAAACTTTTTGTGCCTTATTCCCTATTAAACTTTGATTTAAGTAAGAATGTCCAAACTCAACATATTTTCCTATTTTTGATGTATGCAAAAAAACAGGCAAAAAATATATACCATCATATTTGGGACCGATACACCTGCGGGGAAAGGTTTTGACGTGGTTTTGCTGGTAATGATCCTTCTGAGTGTTCTGGTGGTTTTACTTGAAAGTGTAAAAACACTACAAGTCAAACACCATGACTTTTTTGCCAGTACAGAATGGTTCTTTACCTTTATTTTTACTATAGAATACCTGCTAAGAGTATATTCTCATCCCAAACCCATAAAGTATATCACCAGTTTCATGGGGATCATTGACCTTATGGCTATACTTCCAACCTACCTGGGTATATTTTTCGATCAGGCCACCTTCATGTTAACCGTGCGCGCATTCAGATTGCTCCGGATGTTCAGGATACTAAAATTAACAAGGTATGTGGTTGAAGGTAACCAGTTGTTGAAGGCCATGCGTGGCAGCTTTTACAAGATCACCATCTTCTTTGGAGTGATACTAACTATGGTCCTCCTAATGGGTACCCTTATGTACATGATTGAAGGAGAAACCAGTGGGTTCACCTCCATACCGCAAAGTATTTACTGGGCCATTGTAACAATCACGACTGTTGGCTACGGAGATATTGCTCCTGTAACGGTTATAGGCAAGATGATTGCCTCCATTGCCATGCTTACCGGCTATTCCATTATTGCTGTCCCCACCGGTATCATATCGGTGGAAATCGGAAGAGCAACGCTAAAGGGAGGTAAGAATGAAGCGACAAGAAAATGTGAGCAATGTGGTCATATCATTATTGATGACAAGGCCCAGTTTTGTTCAAGATGCGGGAAAAGTCTGGATCAAGGATGATACTTCGATTCCCTCAACACTTTTTGGTAATCCGTCTCTGCCATTATCTCAGGGACGGTGAGTTCGGGATTTCGTGCGACGTACTCACGAACGATCTGCCATCCTAACCATATTGCTGCCCGGCCGGGAGATTCACTTGTGAAGTAGTAGGTGTAAGGTGCTTCATCAGTAATTTTCCTAATAACAAGGGGATCTGTTTCAAACAACAATTTGTGTTCTACCAGGTAGGTCCACATCTGCGATTCGTTGTTTTTACACCAAATCATTTGCTCAGGTGAGAAGCCAATTTTAATGCTGTCTGCCTCATCAGGAAGCATCACATCATTGAACCAGAGAAGCAATCCGCCATAGATCATATGGCTTAACACATTATTTACCGAGTCATTATATGGATACTTTGCAGAGCCCCACACACTAACGACATCTGATACAAGTTTTCCCGGGTGCTGATTATATTGAAGATATTCAGGTGTTTCCAGGAGATCATAGTAGCGGGAGTCTCTTCCCAGGTACTGGTCAAATCCAATACCGATATAAGACCCAACGGTAAATAATTTATGGTTAAAGCCACCAATAAAACCTACCAATTGGGGTACCGTGGAATCGGGAAAATGATAAAGGTACCTGCTGAAAGCATCAGAGAGCTGATCTTCTTTTTCTGCAAGGTCGCTGAAGACAAATGCAGCTTCATTATATACTTCTTTATTGGTGGGATCGTTAACAAACATCGATAAATATGATCCGTAATACTTCTGAGAACCTGGACCAATATTAATAACATGAACATTATACACATCGAAAAAATCTTCATACTTGCTATAAAAGGATGAAATAGCATTATCGATTGTATCAAAATCCAGTGTAAAGATCTCCCTGTCAAATCGCTGAATATCAATCTGTAATGTATTTTCGGAGATGTCTACATCGAGAGGATTCCTGTTACAGCCAGGCAATGTTACTAACAATAGCACGTTGAAAATGTAATATGGGATGCTTCGATTCATATACTCTTAAATTTTAACTTTAGCGAGAGATCAAAAATAGTAAATTTCAACGCTCAAAAATAATAAACTAAAAGTATGAAGAGATTAGTATTAATAATTGCCATTCTGATGACAATTGCGAAAATATCAGCTCAGAATTATGACATATCTGTGTATGCAGAACCACAAATAGCATGGATCACATCAAACCAGGGAGGAGTAGAGAGTAATGGTTCTATAGTACATATCAATGCAGGCATTGAACTGGACCTCTTCTTTGCCAAAAATTATGCCTTCACCATGGGCATTTGCATGAATAATACGGGTGGAAAATTGCTCTATGTATCTCCTGTCTCTTTTGTGCAAAAGGGAGACTCCCTCAATATTCCGGGAGGATCACCATTGAAGCATAACCTTCAATATGTTGGGATACCCTTGGGCTTAAAACTTAAATCGGAAGAGTTGGGATATACAACCTTTTACTTTCATGGCGGACTTATCCCTATGTTCAAGACCAATGCCAGCACTTCTTCTGAAAGCCTGAGTATAAACAGGACAAATATCTCTGCAGATGTTAATCTTTTCAATCTTAATTATTTTGCCGAAGCAGGTATCGAATACCGGCTCGGAGGCAATACTTCTCTAAAAGCGGGACTGAAATGGTCTGCCGGGGTTACCGATGTTACCAAAAATGACCTTTCAACAAACTATTTAAACTCTGTCGGTCTTCTTCTCGGAGTTTTGTTTTAATTTTGCATCATGAAGATCGCGCTGGCACAACTAAACTTTATTGTAGGTGATTTCGGGTTCAACAGAACACTGATGCTTGAGAAAATCCTGGAGGCCTCCAGGAACCAAGTCGACTTGATCATCTTCTCTGAGTTATCTATTAGTGGCTATCCACCCCTGGACTTGTTGGAACGCAAGGTATTTATCGACCGTAGTATCGATGCCATACAAACCCTCGCTGCAGAAATGCCTGGAGACATCGGTGTACTCATTGGAGGACCTGAACTGAATGATCAGAAAGAAGGAAAGCTATTATTTAACAGTGCCTATTTTCTTTATAATGGAGAGGCAAAAGACACTTTCAGGAAATCCCTTCTCCCCACATATGACATTTTTGATGAATACCGCTATTTTGAACCCAATAAGGAGTTTAAAATTCTTGAGTTCAAAGGAAAAAAGATTGCCGTTACAGTTTGTGAAGATCTCTGGGACGATCAGCCAGTTGAGAATGAGTTTTCAAGAAGCCGGTTGTACACTATTAATCCAATGAAGGAATTGATTAAACTTCAACCTGATTTTATTGTAAATATTGCCGCCTCACCCTATTCATTTGGGAGACAGAAGGTAAAACGGGAAATTTTCACTAATAAAGCCAAAAAGTACGGACTACCAGTTTTTATGGTAAACCAGACAGGTGCCAATACAGAACTTATTTTTGAAGGGGGATCTCTTGTTGTCTCCTCAACGGGAGCCATCAAACACCAGCTTAAATTTTTCGAAAACGATTATGTTGAGTTCGATCTGAAAGAAGTAGAAAATTTCAGTTCTGAAACCGATCCTGCCTTGCCCGACCGACTTGAGTTAATGCACAACGGTCTCGTACTTGGCATCCGGGACTATTTCCTGAAATCGGGCTTCTCCAAAGCGACATTGGGTTTATCAGGAGGAATTGACTCGGCTGTGACACTTGCCATAGCAGCTGATGCACTGGGAAGTGATCAAATACACGTACTGCTGATGCCTTCACAATATTCGTCTGATCATTCTATTAATGATTCTGTTCAGATGGCGGAAAAACTTGGTATTAAGTATGATATACTGTCTATAGAAAACATTTTTAGCTTGTACAAGGATGCCATGAACCCAGTTTTTGAAAACAGGCCCGAAGATGTTTCTGAAGAGAATATTCAATCTCGCATCAGGGGAACACTTCTGATGGCCCTCTCCAATAAATTGGGACATATCTTGCTAAATACCAGTAATAAAAGTGAAACTGCTGTTGGTTATGGCACACTCTATGGCGATATGGCAGGTGGTTTGTCGGTACTTGGTGATGTATATAAAACTGATGTCTATGCCCTGGCGGAGTATATAAACAGGGAAGATGAAATAATTCCAGAAAACATAATTACAAAGCCCCCATCAGCTGAGCTGAGGCCCGACCAGAAAGACTCTGATTCCCTTCCGGATTATAATCTGCTTGATACGATCCTTGAAATGTATATTGAACGGCAGATGTCCGACGAGAATATCATTGCAGAAGGCTTTGATTCAAATATTGTTAAACGTGTTATTCGTCTCGTAAACAGCAATGAATACAAGCGTTACCAGACGCCTCCTATCTTGCGAATCTCTTCAAAAGCATTCGGCGTTGGAAGAAGAATCCCATTAGTTGCCAAATACTAAAATTATTTGCAAATTTGTCGACCGATTTGTCCATAAAAAGATTATTTCATTTGATTTTCTGAAAAAAAGTGTTCTTTCAACGATTGAAAGGAAAAATTAGTTACTTTAGCATGTTATTCAACACATTAAAAAAATTTACGACTTATGCAGGAGAGGAGTTATAATGCTGATAACTGCATTGACAATCCAAAGTCAGTTTTTGCTGTACTTACCGTAAAGGAAAAAGATTACCTCAAGCAAAATTATACTTGTGCCTTTTATAAAAAAAGTGAAATCATCTTCAAAGAAGGAGATAAGCCCATTGGACTTATGAGTCTTTCAGAAGGAAAAGTAAAAGTTTTCAAAGAGGGAGTTGGGGGAAGAGAGCAAATCGTACGTATGGCAAAGCCAACTGGATTTGTAGGATACCGGGCACTCTTTGCAGAAGAAAATCATACAGCAACAGCAGTTGCTATTGAAGACACAATTGCCTGTATTATCGATAAGGACTGCTTATACAAAGTAATGAGAAGCAATCCGGAATTATCCATTAGCATTGTTAAATCCTTTGCAACAGAATTGGGATTTTCAAACGACCGCACTGTTACACTTACCCAAAAGCATATCAGGGGAAGACTTGCAGAATCATTAATTTTCCTGAAGGACACCTATGAGTATGAAGATGATGGTAAAACTATAAAAATCTACTTGTCCAGGGAAGATGTGGCTAATCTCTCTAACATGACTACTTCAAATGCTATTCGTACACTTTCGACCTTTGCGCAGGAAGGAGTAATTTCCATTGACGGAAGGAAGATTCGTATCCTGGATCTGCATAAGCTGGAGCGGATCAGTGAACTTGGATAGATCATCTTTTTGTAGTTATTTGGATCTCCGGAACAAGATTGAATGAAATTTATCGGCTATATATTCAGTATTGCATTTCTCAGGGTGCTTTCCATACTCCCCATGTTTATCATTTATTTTTTCTCCGACCTCCTTTATCTCATCCTATACTACCTGGTTGGCTACAGGAGGAAAGTTGTTATAAAAAATCTTGCCTTATCATTTCCGGAATATTCGAAGAAAGAGGTAATGCATACTACCAGGAAATTTTACAGGCATCTTGCAGATATTATACTGGAGTCCGCAGTTTCTTTGTATTTCTCCCGAAGAAGATTAGAAAAAATGATTCAGTATACAAACCCGGAGATGATTGATAAATATGTGGCACAAGGAAGAAGTATTATTATTAATACAAGCCATTATAACAACTGGGAATTATCGGTCACACTATCCTATACAGTTCAACATCAACTTATTGCCTTATATAAACCATTAAAGAATAAGTATTTTGACAAGGCAATACAAAAAGCCAGGAGAAGATTCGGAGCCAGGACTGTACCCATGAAACAGATAAGCAAGGAACTGATTAACTGCAAAAACAAAGGCGAATTGACAGTCACCGGTATTGCGTGTGACCAACGTCCCATTAAACAACGTGTTCAGCATTGGACCAAGCTACTTGGTCAGAATACACCAGTCTTTTTGGGAACAGAGAAACTGGCAAAAAAATTCGACATCGTGGTGATGTATATGAAGATGCGCAAAGTTAAACGAGGATTATACCTGGCCGAGTTTGAGCTGATTACTGATCAGCCAAAAGAAACTCAACAGTACGAAATTACCGAAAAGCAGATTTCCATTCTTGAGCAACTTATTCGCGAAGAACCCGCACATTGGCTGTGGAGCCACGATCTGTGGAAATACCCTTCGGCTCCGCTCAGGGACCGGTAATTTGTTGAAATACAAAGAAGAATTATTTATTTTTTCCTGTGCTCTTTCCAGTGATTCCTCAATTTACTATACTTTAAAAAGGTTTCATGGGCAGAGTTTTTGCTTATAACGAGGCCATAATGTCCGTCGAGGATGCCAAGACAGAAAAAATATTCCTTTGAAAAACGCCAGCAGGTATGCAATAAAACGCCTATGTAGCTCGCTTTTCTTCCTTTTTCGAAATATGCTTTGGCCTGGATCGAAGAGAAGCTGTTGAGCTGCTTTACGTGTTCACTGATATTGTAATAGGAATAATGCAGAATATCACCCTTAAGAAATTTCTTTGTAGCACCTTTATCCAGGATGTATTTATCGTGCGGATTAATTCCTCCCCAGATTCCTGAACGGGAATCCCATAAGCGCAATTTCCTGGACGGGTACCATGTGGTATGCCTGATCCATTCTCCGCAATAGTTGGTTAGCCGATTGAAGTAATACCCGTCATAAAGCCAGTTTTTCTTTACTTCCAGGATAGAATTCTTCAGTGTTTCTGACAATGATTCGTCAGCATCTAACGAAAGAATATGTGGATATTTGGCCTGATTGATAGCCCAGTTTTTCTGATCTATGTGACTATGAAAAGTGTGTTGTACAAACCTTGCTCCATGCTCCCGGCAGATCTTCTCGGTATCGTCTGTTGAATAGGAATCTACCACCACGATATCATCTGCCACATCTTTGACAGACTCCAGGCATCTGCCAATATTTTTCTGTTCGTTATATGTTATTACAACTACTGATATGCTTACTGTCATCTGCTCACTCTCTTATATAAACTCTCTTAACCCTTTCCGGTATACTTGTTAACACCTCGTAGGAGATGGTGCCTAATATCTCTGCTATCTCGGAAACTGGACACTCCTTTCCAAATAACTCCACAACATCTCCAACAGTTGCATCTATTGAAGAAAGATCAATCATTGTCATATCCATACAGATATTTCCAACGGTGGGTGCATGCCTCCCGTTGACAAAAAATGAAATATTTCCATTTCCAAGCCGCCGGTCAATGCCATCAGCATAACCAACGGGGATAACTGCAATGCGTGCATCATGATTCAACTTTCCGCTACGGGAATATCCTACTGTTTCTCCTTTTTCCAGTTCCCTTACCTGGGAGATTACTGTTTTAAAGGTGCTCACCTGTTTCAGGTGCTTGCTGATTCCTTCACCGTACAGACCAATGCCTATCCGCACCATATCAAAATGATATTCCGGGAAACGCTCAGCACCGGCAGAGTTAAGGATATGTCTCATAACTGGATAATCCAGTTTTTTCATAAGTTCACCAGACAAGCGGATAAACAGCTGGGCCTGTTCGTTAGAAAATTCATCAAACTTTTCCTCATCACTTCCTGCCATGTGAGAAAAAATGCTGTTTATTTTTATCTCTTCAGCAGGCAGTTTCTCCAACAGTCCGGGAATTTCCTTTTCCGTGAACCCGAGGCGGTGCATACCTGTATCCAGTTTCAGGTGAACAGGATAGTTTACTTTACCACTGAAGCGGCACGCCTTCCTGAACTTATCTAATCCATCGAGGGTGAAAATCACGGGTTCAAGCTCATTATCTATTAGTTGCTGGTAATCTGCCGTGGCTGAATTCATCACCATAATTGGCAATTTAACACCTGAATGCCTAAGCTTAAGTCCCTCGTCGGAGAAGGCCACAGCCAGGTAATCAACTTGCTGATGCTGCAGTAACCCGGCAATCTCATAGCTGCCAGAGCCATATGATAAGGCCTTTACCATCACCATGATTTTTGTTTCATGGGAAACGATGGACCTGTAATAGTTCAGGTTATCGATCAGAGCATTGACATCGATTTCCAGGATGGTTTGGTGGACCTGCAACTGGAGCTCATTAGTGATTCTCTCTAAACAAAAATTCCTGGCTCCCTTAATAAGCAAAGCATAATTCGTAATGCCTGCTGCATTGAATGCTGACAGGAAGGTAGATGTATCCTTAAAAAATTCAGCATTACCAGGGAAAAGATGACGGTGCCCGCTGATGGCCTCTCCTATCCCATAGAATTTATCAATGTTCTTAAATTTCAATAAAGATGCCACCTCAGAATAAAGTTCCGTCTCTTCCATCCCACTTTGAAACAGGTCGGAAAGGATGACAGCACGATGGCTATGATTTCTTTGTTGCATCAACACATCCAGGGCAGAATTTAAACCCGCCAGGTCGGAGTTATAAACATCATTCACCAGGGTTGATCCGTGAATTCCCTTAAGTATCTGCAGGCGCATCTCCACAGGTTCCAATTTGGAAATTTTTTCTTTGATTACCTTTCTGTCCATTCCAAGTTCCAACAGGCAAACAATTACATGACAAACATTTTCTATGGAGGCATCATCTGAAAAGGGAAAGAACAAGTCGAGCTTTTCATGATCGTGAACCAGTTCGATCATTGTTTTTTCACTTTCTCTATCCAAAATTCTAAAGCTGTACTTTGCTTTTCCGCTCAGCGACCATGCAATTTTTTCTGCATCCATATCCTTAAGCAAATCGGTGATTTCCTCACCATCCACCATTATATCTTTTCTGAAGATTATTTTTTGTGATGCACTAAAGAGTTGTAGTTTCTCCAGTAATTTCTCCTTGTCGGATGTGAAATTTTCACGATGTGCTGATCCGAGGTTGGTCAGGATACCAATTTGTGGAGCGATCATTTTCTCCAGCTTTTGCATCTCCCCTGTCTGGGAAATACCCGCCTCAATGATGGCAATATTGTATTGATTGCTGAGGAGCCACAGCGACAGGGGGACTCCCAGCTGGCTGTTATAAGATCGAGGGCTTCGGATCACCTTGCCCACCTCCGCTGAAGCTACGGCGGGCTCATCCTCCTGAAATGCCTGGTAGAGCCATTCCTTGACTATGGTTTTTCCATTACTCCCGGTAATACCAATTACGGTTCCTTCAAAATCTGTTCTTTGTGCGGTGGCTATTTTCTGCAAAGCTTCCAGGGAATCATCCACGTAAAGAAATACTGCCCCGGGAAATTTCTCCAAATCGGGCTTTTCATCTACCAGGAAGGAGACAACTCCTTTGTCATATACCTGTTGAATGTAATTGTTGCCATTGTGCCGTTCACCATCGATGGCCACGAAGAGAACTCCCTCTGAATGTGGCAAAGACCGGCTATCGGTTGAAAGAATCCTGACATCCTGTTGCGAAGTACCAAGAATCTCACCTCCCACAATAGCTGCCAAACTTTCTATATGATGTGAAACTATCATTTATTATTCTTCAGCATCTATGTTTTTCATCTCTAACTGATAACATTTTCTGCAGAGAGGTTCGTAGATATCAGTCTCTCCCAAAACAACTATCTTTTTATCTTTTGATGTACGGTGAGAGTGATTGGCCAGGCAACCGCATCTGACACAGATCGCATGTACCTTGCTTACATATTCAGCGGTGGCCATCAATGCTGGGATAGGGCCAAATGGATTGCCCATAAAATCGGTATCAAGTCCGGCAACCACAACACGCAAACCTCTGTTTGCTAAAATATTACATACTTCCACCAGGCCATCATCGAAGAATTGGGCCTCATCAATACCTACAACATCCACATCATTTGAGAGGAGTAAAATATTCCTGGCTGTTTCTACTGGTGTGGACCTGATGGTGGTTGCATCGTGTGAAACGACTTCATCTTCGGAGTAGCGCACTTCCATCTTTGGCTTGAATATTTCAACATTCAATTTGGCAAATTCGGCTCTTCTGAGCCGGCGTATCAGTTCCTCTGTTTTTCCTGAAAACATGGAACCGCAGATTACCTCAATCCAACCTCCTTTATTAGAACTTTTTATAGTGTCTTCAAGAAACATACTGTGGAAAACCTTGCGCTTTTAAATGAATAATAAAAGGTATTTAGTTGTACATTTGCAACAGTCTGAAAATACAAAATAACCGACCATCAATTATGGAAATCAAGCATACTGTCGAAATATTGACTAAAGATATACAAGAAATAGAAAAACTGGTTCGAAACCTCAATAATTCTCCTGTGCCACCCCGAATTGAACTTGATCTCGCTCTATCAAAGTTAAGGAATGTTTATGAATTATTGACTATGATTCGCACTGATGCTGAAGAGGAAGCTGTTTCTGAGCCCTCCTCCGCTGAAACTACGGAGGGCAAGGCCGAAATTCCTCAACCAGAAGAGGATGTGAAGCCACAAGCTGTCCAGCAAGAGCTTCACATCGAAGAGCCACTTTTAGCTAAAGCTACGGAAGACAAACCCTCCTTCGCTAAAGCTACGGAGGGCAAGGCAGAGATTCTTGCCGAAAAATTCAACCATGACACCAGCATTAATGAGAATATTGCATCCGCTGCAGACAGTAAGAATGTTACAAGTAAGATAACACATCAGCCCATTGATAATATTGGAAGGAACATTGGGATCAACGACCGGTTTTTAATCATTCGCGAATTGTTTGAGGGGAACAATGATAATTTTACTCAGCTCATCAGTCAGCTCGACTCTTGTACAAGTGCGGAAGAAGCAATTGGCATACTTGAATTAAGTTTCCCAGGTGGAAAAGATCACGAAGGTTTTCAATTGTTGGCTCAATTAGCAAGGAGAAAATTCATATAGAAAATGTCTCAACTGATCCTTATACCCACACCAATTGGCAACCTTGATGATATTACTATCAGGGCAAAGAAAATGCTCGAAGAAGTAGATTTAGTCCTGGCTGAAGACTCCCGCAAAACCATCTTTCTCCTAAAGCATCTTGGCATTTCCAAGCCGGTTCATTCACACCACAAATTCAATGAACACAAGTCGCTGCAGTCCGTGATTGAGCAGCTTCAGCAGGGCAAGGTAATTGGCTTGGTTACTGATGCCGGCACGCCGGGCATATCTGACCCCGGATTTCTTCTGGTCAGGGAATGTATCCGGAATGAGATTGAAGTTGAGTGTTTGCCAGGGGCAACTGCCTTGATTCCGGCGCTTGTAAATTCGGGCCTGCCAGCCGAACGGTTTGTCTTCGAGGGCTTTTTACCGCAAAAGAAGGGGCGCCAGAAACGCCTTGGAGAGTTAGCTAATGAAAGCAGGACCATGGTTTTTTATGAATCGCCATACCGGCTTCAAAAATGCTTAGAACAATTTAAGGAGATATTTGGAGAAGAGCGCCAGGCGTCTGTATCCCGTGAACTTACAAAGATCCACGAAGAAAATATCCGGGGCACCCTGAACGAGCTTATCGAATACTACAACACACACACTATCAAAGGTGAGATTGTGATTGTTGTAGCGGGGAAGTAATAGATTCAAAAAAAAATCGCACCTTTAATCTACCATTGATTTATAATAGTGGTTTTCTGCACATATCGCTCCATGTTGTGATCTTATAGAGCAATTCACCACATATACAATCATCTAAGCATGCATTAAGATTAGATTTCGACAAAAATACTGGAAAATAGCTTATGAAAACTGACAAAGACATTAATCCAATTGAAGTTTTTGCAGGTACTGCATTGCAAGCCACTCTGGTAAAAAGTCTTCTGGAAAATGCAGAGATTGAAGCTTACTTAAAAGACGAATTCACTGGAATACTGTATCCATGGCACACTTCCCCTGGTGGAGTTGCAGCCGTGAAGGTATTTGTCTCCAGTGTAGATCATGAAAAAGCAAGAATAGTTGTTGACGAATATGAAAGCAATTTGAAAAAAGATTAAAACCCTTGCTTACAAATGGTAATCGCCATTTGCCATCTATTTCTTATTGATATTTCTTTGAGTCCTATAAACAATTGGAATACACATCATGTTCATTATGCAGTGCAAATCAAATTGTCTTTCCCGAGACAACAAGCTATTGATAAATCACATAACTTCAGAGCAATGAAAAGTAGGATTGAATTACTGGCACCTGGTGGAGATATTGATTCCATAAAAGCTGCAATTCTTGCGGGAGCTGATGCAGTTTACTGTGGTTTGAATAAGTTCAATGCAAGAAACAGGGCAGCAAATATCAGCTTCGAAGATTTACAGGGAATTTTAAGACTCGCACATAAAAACAGTTGCGAAGTTTTTCTGACCCTTAATATCATTATCATGGATAGTGAAATTCCGGCTCTTATAAAGTTGCTGAACAAATTAGTTAATACAACTATTGACGGAGTGATAGTTCAAGACTATGGATTATTCTACCTATTGTCTACATATTTTAGTGGGCTAAAAATACACGCATCTACACAACTTACCACTCATAACAAAGGTCAGATTCAGTTTTTAAGTAAATTAAATGCTAAGCGGATTAACTTATCAAGAGAGTTAAATATTCATGAGATAAAGGCATTAACTGCTGTAGCTCATAAAAAAAATGTCTTAAGCGAAGTATTTGTTCACGGTTCGTATTGTATCTCCTTTTCAGGCATCTGTTATATGAGTTCTGTTCATGGAGGAAATTCTGGGAATCGGGGCAGATGTAGTCAACCATGCAGAGACCGTTATGTAAGGACTCCTGCCGGTAAGGACTACCCTCTAAATCTTAAAGATAATTCTGCATATATGGATTTGAAAGAATTATATGATGCCGGAGTTAACTCTCTAAAAATTGAAGGTAGGATTAAGGAGTTCGAATACGTTTATACGGTGGTAAAAACGTGGAAAAATCAAATGAATAGTTTTTTTGGGGAAAACCGTCTTTTAACTGACAATAGTGATCTATACAAAGTATTTAACCGCGATTTCTCAAATGCCTTTTTAAGGGGAGATATTAATAAAGACATGTTTATTGATAATCCTATGAGTCATTCAAGCAAGTACCTTTCTGAGATTAATGATTATTCATCGAATGATGATCTGATAAAGGGTCAAACTGAACTTTATGAGAAAAAAGAAAAACTAAGATCTAATATAAAAAATGAAATAGATCAATTTAATATTGAAAAAATTCCTTTAATAATAAGCATTTCCGGAGAATGTGGTGCACCATTAAAAGTATCTGTAAAAACACCAGGCACATCATTTGATGTGCTCTCAGAAGTTAACCTGGTTGATTTCGGCACAGAGGCCATCAATCATAAGATGATACTTAAAAGACTGCAAGCAATAAACGATACGGAATTTTACATCATACACACAGAGTTTACCCTGGACAGTGAACTTTACCTACCTTTTAAAGAGCTCACCTCAGTCAAGAAAAAAATATTATTCATTTTGAATGGTTCAAGAACTTTACTTGCGCCGCTTAATATACCCGTTTTAAAAAGATACAACACCCTGGCCAATAAGCCTGATCTTTCCGTATTAATATCTTCACAGAAGGATGTTGATATGTGTAACGATACCTCTGTAAATGTTTATTTTCAGCTTCCGAATAGTTTTAATAATAAAAGTGTCGGGTATATCGACCTTTTTAAAAAAAATAAAAATCTGCTCCCCTGGTTTCCTTCCGTTTTAATAGGCGATGACTATATCGCTGCTGTCAAATTTCTTGAACAACTGCAACCCGAATGTATAGTAACGAACAATACAGGAATAGCTTTTGAATGCTATAAAAAAGGGATCCCCTGGATTGCTGGCCCTTTCCTCAACATTACTAATTCTTATAGCTTAATAAGTTTAAAAGAAAATTTTAATTGCATTGGCTCATTTATTTCGAATGAAATTAGTAAGCAACAGATGAAGGCCATCAAAAAGCCAGATAATTTTCAATTATATTTTAGTATCTACCATCCTATTATACTTATGACAAGCAGGCAATGTTTGTTTCACCAGGTAAGTGGGTGTGAAAAAAATAAAATAGACGATAGCTGCATTCAACAATGCGAGAAGTCTTCAACAATTACAAATCTAAAAAAGGATACTTATATTATTGAGAAAACAAAAGGGAACTATCATACTGTTTATAATTCCACTAATTTACTGAACACTGATATTGTTAAAGACATCGCTAATCTTTATTCCAGTTTCTTGATTGATTTAAGGGATATAGAAACTGAAACCAAAATTGAGTTGGATAAACCTGGAGTAATTGAGCTTTTTAAAAATCATCTATGCGGAAAATCTGATTCAGCACAGCAACTCAAACAAAATATTCATCCAACAAATAACATTCAATACAAGAAGGGTATCTAATTCCGACTTCAAAAAAACGAACTAAGCTGAGGTAACTCTGACACAAAGCAAAAATACATTATCTTCGTAGCGAATAACATCGAACCAAACTCCAGCTATAGCCAGTATATCTCTGCTGTCAATCGTTATTCAAAACAAAATATAACAAACTACTAAGATGAAAATAGGAATAATAATCTGTGACCGGTATAAAAACTGCGCAGGCGGAAAATGTTTCAGAGCAGCACAAAACAGGGAGGGTGCTTTTGATATTTATGATAAAAACGAAGTATTGGAGATAGTCGGATACACGAGCTGCGGCGGGTGTCCGGGAGGAAATATTGAATATACCCCGGAAGAAATGATAAAAAACGGGGCTGAGGCCATTCATTTTGCAACAGGATTTATTGTCGGCTATCCCCCATACCCTTATATTTCGCATTTTAAGAAATTTATAGAAGAAAAATACAAAGTGAAAGTTGTTGTTGGCACCCATCCTATTCCGGAAAAATATTTAACTACACATAGCATGCTTGAAACATGGAATAGTCCAGAATGGAAGGAACTAATTCAACCAACAATGGTTAATGAAGCTTTGAGAAAAGAATATAATTAAGCACAAGGAGAAGAAGAATGTATAAATATTTATTTGGACCTGTTCCATCAAGAAGATTAGGGATGTCACTGGGCGTTGACCTGGTTCCCAAAAAAGTGTGTTCACTCGACTGTGTTTATTGCGAAGTTGGCGAGACAACAAAATTAACACTCGACCGAAAAGAGTACATAAAATTAGATAAGATAAAAGAAGAAATAAGGATATATTTTCAGCATAATCCCGACCCCGATTATATTACTTTCTCCGGATCAGGAGAACCAACATTAAATTCGCACATTGGCGAGGTTCTTCATTTTATCAAAGAAAGTAAACCCGGAATTCCTGTTGCCCTCTTAACAAATGGGACCCTGCTTTTTGATGAAAAGCTCAGAGAAGAAATATTAAATGTCGATGTTCTTCTTCCTTCCCTGGATGCTGCAACTGAAGATGTTTTTAGAAAAATAAACCGTCCGTCAAAAGATTTAAACATTGATACATATATCCAGGGATTAATTGATTTTAGTAAAGTATTTAAAGGTGAAATCTGGCTGGAAATATTCATTTTACCAGGCTATAACGATAGCGAAAACGAACTCAAAGCACTCAAAGAAGCAATCTTGAAGATACAACCCGATTCAGTTCAGTTAAACACCTTAGACAGGCCGGGAACAGTACCAGATTTAAGGGGTGCGACGAGAACAGAGTTACAGCGAGTGGTCGATTTTTGGAACCTGGGAAACGTTCAAATAATTGCAGCATCCCCGCAAAGAAAAAATATACAATCCTACAGGGAAGACACAGAAACAGCTATTATAGAAACCATTGCAAGAAGGCCTTGTACGCTGGATGACCTAGCTAAAATATTGGGACTGCATATCAATGAAATCAATAAATACCTTGACGTTCTGGAAGCAGATGGAAAAATTGAAACAGTGAGACAGGAAAGAGGCATTTTTTACCAGGAGAAGGATAAATAAATTTTTCACAATAAGGTAAAACACAACCTGAATAATGGACGCACTTAAAGAAGAAATACTAAACTGTACAGCATGTAAATTACACCAAACAAGAAAAAATGCTATCTGGGGAGAAGGTAATTTTTCGGCTGAAATAATGGTCATTGGCGAAGCCCCCGGTGCCGATGAAGACCGTATAGGCAGGCCTTTCGTAGGCAAATCGGGCCAGCTGCTCGATAAAATTTTCGCTGCCTGCGGTTTTACAAGGGAAGAACATATTTTTATCAGCAATATTGTAAAATGCAGGCCACCGGCTAACCGGGTGCCTACCGAAGAAGAAGTCAAAGCCTGCTTTCCCTTCCTGCTTAGACAAATTGAGCTGGTGGATCCCAAAATCATTATTCCATTAGGAGCAACAGCTTTAAAACGTTTGTTCAATGACCCTAGCATGAAAATCACAAAACTCCGCGGTACATGGATGGACTGGAATGATCGCCTGGTAATGCCTGTCTTCCATCCATCAGCCCTGCTTCGTGACCCCAACTTAAAAAGACCTACCTGGGAGGATTATAAGAAAGTAGTATTTAAATACCGTGAGCTGGTTGATGCAAATCATTATTCGGCACATGTCTGATTTAGCTGATTGATCTTATAGCATATCTGCCTTGTCATGCCTCACTGTCACAAAACAATAATTATTATCTTCGCAAAATGCTTTTCAACTCTATAGATTTTGCGATTTTCCTTCCGATAGTTTTTTTTCTCTATTGGTATATTGTTCGCAAGAACTTAAAGCTTCAAAACCTTCTTATTGTTGCTGCCTCCTATGTTTTCTATGGCTGGTGGGATTGGAGGTTTTTGTCCTTGATAATGATCAGTACTCTTGTAGATTATTTTGTTGGCCGGGGAATGCATAAAGAAGAGAACCAGAATAGAAGGAAGGTACTGCTCTGGACAAGCATACTTGTAAACCTGGGATTCCTGGGGTTTTTCAAATATTATAATTTTTTTCTTGACAATTTCATTACAGCATTTACCTTCTTTGGTGGAGAGATAAAAGCAAACTCATTGAATGTGATTCTTCCTGTTGGAATCAGCTTTTATACTTTTCAAACTCTAAGTTATACGATTGATGTTTACAGGAAGAAACTTGAACCAACGAAAGACTTTATCGCTTTTGCAGCATTCGTAAGTTTCTTCCCCCAGTTGGTTGCCGGTCCGATTGAAAGAGCTACGAATTTACTTCCTCAATTCTACAAAAAACGCAACTTTGATTATGTGCAAGCCGCTGACGGAATGCGTCAAATACTCTGGGGTTTATTCAAAAAAGTTGTCATTGCAGATAACTGTGCAGAATATGCAAACCAGATCTTCAATAATTCAGGCGATTACTCAGGCAGCACATTGGTTTTAGGTGCCTTATTTTTTGCTTTTCAGATTTATGGTGACTTTTCTGGCTATTCTGACATTGCGATAGGTACTTCCCGTCTCTTTGGTTTTAACCTGATGAGAAATTTCAACTTCCCCTATTTTTCAAGAGACATTGCCGAATTCTGGAGGCGCTGGCATATCTCCCTGTCTTCCTGGTTCAGGGATTATCTCTATATCCCATTAGGCGGCAGCAGGGGTGGCACATGGATGAAGATCAGAAATACATTCATCATTTTTATAGTGAGTGGTTTTTGGCATGGAGCAAATTGGACCTTTATCATCTGGGGAGCATTAAATGCCATATATTTTCTGCCACTAATGCTAACGAAAAATAACAGGAAAAATATCGACATTGTTGCAAAAGGAAAATATCTTCCAAGTATCAAAGATGCTTTATTAATGCTTTTGACATTTGTACTCACCCTCTTTGCATGGATATTTTTCAGGGCAGAGAATATCGCTCACGCCTTTCAATATATATCCGATATCTTTAGTCATCCACATACCTTCTTCGTGATACAAAAATTTGCACAATACAAGACCATACTGATTCTTAGCCTCGTATTTCTATTGTTTGAATGGTTTGGACGGGAGCAAGAATATGCACTCGCAAAAATTAATACCAGAGTGAAAGCACCATTACAATATGTAATATATTATCTGATCATCGTAGCGATATTTTGGTTTGGGGGACAAGAACAGCAATTTATATATTTTCAATTTTAAGGTATGAAACGATTTTTGTATAAAATATCATTATTGTTACTGCCATTGATTCTTATATCCTATCCGGTGGATATATTTATCTCTAATCAATTGAAACAATCTCATAATCTTTCCGGAGAATACGAAGTATTGAGTGACCTCTATGGCGGACATGCCAACTGTGATATTGCTATATACGGATCTTCAAGAGCATGGGTGCATATCAATCCCCAAATACTGGAAGACTCACTGGGAGTTTCTGCCTATAATTTCGGGATTGACGGACATAATTTCTGGTTATCATATTTACGTCACCTTGATCTTCTTAAGTACAATGATAAGCCCAAACAGATAATCATGTCTGTTGATATTTTCGCTTTGCAAAAGAGGAGTAATTTGTACCAGATGGAACAGTTTCTGCCATTCATGTTATGGAACGGGAATATTAGAAAGTATACATCAACATATATCGGATACAATATATTAGATTATTTCATCCCTTTAAAACGATATTTTGGACAGAAAACCATTTTGAAGGAATGTTCAGCTATTGCAAGGAATAAAAACCCGTTTAACGAATTCAGAACAAAAGGTTATGCCGGTATGAACCGAACCTGGAATTCGGACTTAGAGAAAGCACAAAGCATGCAAGATAAATTTCAGGTTCACATGCACCAGGAATCAATTGAGCTATTCGAGCGTTTTATTAATGAGTGCAAAGAAGATAATATTGACCTAGTGCTTGTGTATACACCTGAATACATCGAAGGCCAGAACTTTATTGCAAACAGGAATGATATCTTGGATATATTTAAGAATTTTGCCGAGGAATACGGCTTATTATACCTCGACTACTCTGACCATGAAATGTGTTTAAACAGGGACTATTTCTATAATGCCAGTCACTTAAATAAAGAAGGTGCAGAATTATTTACAAGAGTATTAGCAGAGGATCTATTAGCACATACACCCGAAATAGTGTATAAGTAAAAATAAATTCGATAAAAAAAGAAAATACTATCAATTGGATTAAGGGTATAAAGAATCTAACTATTGTTTTCGTAATACTCATGCTACAAGGCATTGTTTATGCCCAGGAATAAACACTTATACTCCCCCCAAAAAATAACACGTTTAAATTTTTGTAATTAGAAAAAGCTACTTACCTTTGTTCGTGTTATTACGAACAGTTATGAAGATAGATACAGTTACTACAGATAAACATCAACGAGCAGCCAGGTATGCCAAAGCTATGGGACATCCGGTTCGCATGTACGTATTGGAATTACTTTCAACCCAGAGCTGTTGTTACAGTGGAGATTTAAGTGATGATTTGCCCATTGCCAAGTCTACCCTATCGCAACACCTGAAAGAATTAAAGGATGCGGGATTGATCCAGGGAGAAATTGAAGCACCGAGGATAAAATATTGTCTGAATAAAGAAAACTGGAAAGAAGCACAGCTGCTGTTCAAGCATTTTTTGGGAATCTAAAAAATTTATACTCATTGTTCGTATTTTTACGAAATACGAACAACTAAACACTTAAACGAAATGGAGATTAAAGTACTGGGCACAGGATGTGCAAAATGCAAACAACTTGAGAAAGTAACAAAAGCAGCGCTAGAAACAGCCGGTGTTGATGCTAGTATTACCAAGGTAGAAGACATTGTTGAAATCATGCAACTTGGTGTAATGACCACCCCTGCACTGGTTATTGACGGAGAGGTGGTGGTTAAAGGAAGAGTGCCTTCGACAAAAGAACTTATAACACTAATTAATAAATAATTCATCAAACCATGAAAAAATTAATCAGTATTTTCATCCTATTACTTTTTGCAGGAGTAGTAAGCGTTTCTGCTCAGTGCTGTGACAAATCAGCAGTAGAAAAACCGACAGATGATGAGGCAATTTGTGCCGGGAATCAAGAAACAACCCAGGTAAAGGTCTATTATTTTCATGCCACCCGACGCTGTGCTACATGCCAGGCCGTTGAGGCAGTATCAAAGGAAGCTATTACCGAGTATTATGGTGATAAAGTGACCTTTGAGTCAATCAACAATGAAGAAGAAAAAGACAATCCACTGATAAAGAAATATAAAATTAGTGGTCAAACATTGCTGATCATTAAAGGAGAGTTTTTCGAAATGGCTTGATTTATACATTGGGACGTGCAATATCGTATACCGGTATTGGTTTTCTTTTCGTTTTGACGAGTTGAAAAGAAAGTGATGAGAGAAAAAGTAATCGCAATAAACAGAAATATGAATGGTTGGTTTATACCTGCCGTTCTTCTTCCCATATGGATAATCATATATTGGAAACTTCAGCCCTTTACTGATTTTGTTGTAGATGATCTGTTTGGACTGAAAGCAGGAAATCACCTGACAGAAACCATCCGGTTTTTTGTTTTCGAAGTCCCCAAAGTAATGCTTTTATTAGTGCTGATAATTTTTGCAGTTGGCATTTTAAGAACTTACTTCTCCCCTGAAAAAACCAGGAAAATACTGGAAGGAAAAGCTTTATTTACAGGAAACATCCTGGCTTCCCTGCTTGGAACCATCACACCCTTCTGCTCATGCTCAGCGATCCCTTTATTTTTGGGATTTGTGGAAGCCGGCGTCCCTTTAGGAGTAACCTTTTCTTTTCTGATTGCTGCTCCCATGATTAACGAAGTAGCCCTGGTGCTGTTGGTTGGTCTTTTTGGTTGGAAGGTTGCCATAATTTATATGGTGACAGGACTTACAATCGCTATTTTCTCAGGATGGCTAATTGGAAAACTTGGCCTGGAAAAATATGTTGCTGAGTGGGTTTACAAGGTTAAAGCAAATCACGAAAATGAAGTCGAAGCTAAGCTCAGCTTTTATGACAGGATCAAGTCCGGATATACAACTGTTAAGGAAATTGTTGGGAAAATCTGGATATATATTCTCATAGGTATTGCTGTAGGTGCAGGGGCACACGGCTATGTCCCGGAAGATTTTTTGGGTTCCCTGCTCGGAGAGGGGAACTGGTATGGTGTTCCATTAGCTATACTGATAGGAATTCCAATGTATTCAAATGCAGCAGGTATCATACCTATTGTAAGTGTTTTGATAGAAAAAGGCGTTTCACTGGGTACAGCCCTGGCATTTATGATGTCTGTAATCGCACTATCCTTACCAGAGATAATTATTCTTAAAAAAGTATTGAAGTGGCAATTAATTGCGATTTTTGTTGGGATAGTAACAGTAGGAATAGTTATTGTTGGCTTTATATTTAATTATCTTATGTGACGATGAAAGCCATTTATAAAAATAGTTCAAGATGAAAATTCTTATTCTATGCACCGGAAACTCTTGTCGCAGTCAGGTCGGCGGGAACAGAAGCATCCGGTAGACTGAATGACAGTGCTGCATTAGTAACTGTTGTTGGAGTTTTAGTGGAAGTCCCGGCGATGCTATCCCTGGTAGCATTGGCAAACAAGTGGAAATATTAACACTTCTCTTATTCACATCTCAAACAGTAACAAAAATATATTATACGCCATTGAATAGGTGGCACTTAACATATATTAACAGATATAGGACCTGTTCGTCTTCTATTGTTCGTTTTCGTACACACCTGTTTCACAACCGTTCGCTTTTGACCAAGTGAGCGAAAACAAATATCGTTCATATCTATCTGATTTTGTGTGTTTTACAATTTATGGCACACTTTGTGCAAATCATCTATCAAACAACAAATAAATTTAGTCATGAAAGCAAAAACTAGAGTCACAAACAAAAACAGGATCCTTAGCACAACAGGATTATTAATTCTGGCAATTACAATTGGATATGGCCAGGGATTACTTGCAGAAAGTGCAATGAAATTATTTAAGATCAACCAAGCTGTTATTGAAACTAGCGCACCTGAGTTCACATTTGCCGATTATGCTGAAAAAGAAGACAGTTTCAGTTTTAAAAATTTATTCAGGGATGCCTTCCTAAGCGAAACTGATTATGAAACAGAAGCAAATGTTTCAAGAACTATTATGGCATCTTCAGTTGAGATAAGCTTTGAAGCTGACATTGAAGCTGAGAAGTGGATGACAACTCCACTTTCTAACAACATGGAAAACGCCTTAGCTGTTGAAACTTGGATGACAAAGCCACTGGGAACATCTATTGAAAGCGATCTGCTTACTGAAGATTGGATGACACAATCTTTCTCTGAGTCACTTGAAAGCGAACTTGTAGTTGAAGATTGGATGACAGTTTCTTTAACAGAATCTATTGAAAAGGAATTGCTTGTTGAAGATTGGATGTTAGTTTCATTTGCAAAATAAGCAGACAGGGAAGATCTTGCTTTCATGACAATATAACAAGTTTTATCCCCATATATTTCAGGCCGGTCCATTTTGGATCGGCTTTTATTTTTTAATACAAACAGATATTAATTCATACATTTGACATTGAAAAATTCAAATGTGAAATACAAATATCTTTTCTTCGACCTGGACCATACATTGTGGGATTACCATGCTAACTCTGCAAAAGCACTGACTCAACTATACAATGAATATAGATTAAATTCATACTTCGAAACTCCATCTGAATTTATTGCTATCTATAATCAATATAATGATGAGTTATGGGAGCTTTACAGGCAGGGAGATATATTAAAGGAGGAATTGCGTTACAGGCGATTTAGGGATACATTCAGAGAGAAGGAACTATTTGACGAAAAACTTCCTGTAGTTATTGGTGATCTTTACCTGGAAATCACTCCCCGACTCAACGTACTCTTCCCAAATGCCATTGAAACACTGGAATACCTTAAATCCCGGTCTTATAATTTATATATACTCACCAATGGATTCTTAAAGACACAGGAAATTAAACTAGAGAATTCCGGTCTAGATAAATTTTTCAAAAAAATATTCTCTTCTGATGAATTGGGGATCAACAAACCGCACAAAGATTTCTTCCACTGGGTAATATCGAGTCTGAATGCGAGAAAGAGTGATTGTCTCATGATTGGTGATGATGAGAAGGTTGATGTGGGCGGTGCAAAAAACTATGGAATTGATGCCATCTGGTTCAATTCTATTGATCAAAAGCAGTCGGGGAAAGCCATTAAAACCATATCAAACCTCGTACAACTAAAGGAGTTTCTTTAATCAGAAATCAGAACGGTACTGCATCTTCATTCCCCTGGTTCAGCAAATCTGAATTATCAGGGGTATCGCCGCTATTGAGTCGCGATTGAAATGTTGCAGTGGAATTTCCATTCTCATCTTCATAAACAGGAACATCTTCTTCCATGTCGGCAAATTTTGCAAACTCCCTGATAAATTTCAGTTGAACATCTCCAACTGGTCCATTCCTGTGTTTTGAAATAATAATCTCCGCAATACCCTTCAATGAATTTCCTTCATCATCCACATCTAGCCCGTAATATTCCGGACGGTGAATAAAGATTACCAGGTCGGCATCCTGCTCGATAGCCCCCGATTCCCTCAAGTCAGAAAGCTGAGGTCTTTTGTTTCCTGATCTCATCTCTACGCTTCGGTTCAGCTGTGATAGTGCAATAATTGGAATATTCAATTCCTTCGCAATACTTTTCAATGAGCGACTGATACTACTCACCTCCTGCTCACGGCTTCCTGAGCGGTTACTTGGTCCTGTCATCAGCTGCAGGTAGTCAATAATCACTGCCTGAATATCATATTTCTGCTTTAGTCTTCTCGTTTTTGCCCTAAGTTCAAAGATGGAGATTGCTGGTGTATCATCAATATATATCGGTGCCTGTTCCAGGTCCTTGATCTTATATTCCAGCTGCTCCCATTCGTAGTTCTCCAATCGACCATTTCTGATTTTATCAGATGGAAGTTGCGTTTCTCCAATAATAAGCCGGTTAACGAGCTGTAATGATGACATCTCCAGGGAGAAGAATGCAATGGGCCTATCATGCTCTACAGCCATATTTCTTGCCATGGAAAGCACGAGTGCTGTCTTACCCATAGATGGACGAGCTGCAACAATGATTAAGTCAGATTTCTGCCATCCGGATGTGATTCGGTCGAGACGTGTAAAGCCAGAAGGAACACCACTTAAGCTATCATCCCGCTTTCCTGCCTCTTCAATCTGAATCAATGCATCAGAGATCAGTTTATTGATTTTAACAGTCTCCTTTTTAATATTACCTTCTGCAATATTTAGCAGCTCCCTTTCTGAAAAATCCAGCAGGTCATCAACGTCGATGGTTTCATCATAAGACTTATTTTGAATTTCTGAAGATACACGAATCAGCTCTCTTTGTATATACTTCTGAGCAACTATCCGGGCATGGTATTCGAGGTGAGCCGCAGAACCAACCCTGCTGGTGAGTTGAGAGATAAAGCTTGCTCCTCCAATCTCTTCGAGTAATTCTTTCTTTCGCAATGCCTCTGTTATAGTTAAGAGGTCAATAGGTTTCTCCCTTGTAGATAGATCCACAGCAGTTTCAAAAATCTTTTGGTGTGCTTCCTGGTAGAAACATTCGGGTTTAAGAATATCCAATACCGAAAGAATAGCATCTTTTTCCAACATGATTGCTCCAAGCACTGCCTCTTCAAGATCAAGTGCCTGTGGGGGCAGTTTCCCATAGTCAGCAGCAATAGGATTCATCTGTTTTCGTGGTGCATTTTGTTTAGTTGCCATTAGCTTCCGCTTTTTAAGATTCCAAAGGTAATGAAGTCGATGTTCAGCAAAAAAAGGAAAGGTGCCGACTTGTAAACAGCAGATAGGAAGTTATCATTAACAATTGTTGAAAACAACTCAGGATACCTTTGCAGAAATAAGGTATTTGTGTAATATATCAAACAGAACATTCATCCTGATTGGTTTACTGATGTAATCATCGCATCCAGAACTCAGCACTCTCTCAGCGTCTCCCTCCATAGCCAAGGCAGTTTGCGCTATAACAGGGATATCAGGATTTTTGGCTTTGATGATAGCCGTTGCCTGGTAGCCATTCATTACAGGCATCAGAATATCCATTAATACAAATTCAATTTCCGGATTTGCAGAAAACAAATCCACTGCTTCCTGTCCGTTTCGGGCCCTTAATACTGTGGCGTTTGTCCTCTCCATCACCTTTGATAGAAAAAAGTAATTTGCATTCTCATCCTCAGCAATCAAAATGATTTTCCCTGATAGATCAATGTTATCTGTCTCCCCAAAAGTCTTCTTCTCAATTTTGACAGGCTTATCAATGCGTATGAGTTCAAATGGAATTGTGAAATAAAACTCAGATCCTTTACCATACACAGATGTAACACTCATCTTACCGCCCAGCAATTCAGCAAGATTTTTGGATATTGGAAGACCAATACCTGTCCCTGGCTGGATTTTCTTTGACCTGTCAGTTTCAATCTTTCTAAATCGATCAAAAATTTCATCCAAGTGCTCAGGCTTAATCCCTTCTCCCGAATCCCTGACATAAAACTTTAGGTTCTCTTCTTCTTGTATACATCCAATATATATTTTTCCTGACTCGGTATACTTAATTGCATTATGCACCAGGTTAGTGAGTATTTGCTTTAGCCGTGTACTGTCAGTTTTTACTACAAGCCCCTCTATTCCACACTCCTGAACGAGTTCAATATTTTTTTCAGGATACTCACACAATACTTGATTGAAGTTTGACACGAGCTCTGCAAGTACCTTATCCAGGCAGGTCTCCACTTTATGAATCTTTAATTCTCCGGCTTCAATTTTCGACACGTCAATAATATCTTCAATAAGACGCAGCAGACTGTGTCCATTATCCTTGATCACTTTCAGATAGCTCTCCTTTTTCTCACTGGATAAATCGTTTTCCAGCAGCTGTGCAAAACCCAAAATGGCATTCATTGGTGTTCTGATTTCATGGGACATATTTGCAAGGAAAGCTGTTTTTAATTGATCTGATTGCTCTGCCTTTTGTCTTTCCCGAACATATGCATTGAGTGTATATAACATGATTGCACCAAGCATGATTACATACATTAAGTATGATAAGTAAACATCAAACAACCTGGTTTCCTCACTCGCATATGCCTTTATAAATTGAGGGAAATACAATTCCAGAAAAAGAAAAATCAAAATATTTAGAGCGAACAAAGCGATCAAAAAATTCCGTGACCGTCCATTCCAAACTATAAGCAGTAGCAAGAAAAACACCATATATAGAAACAGAAGAGGCCCTCGGGATCCATTGTTTATAAAGAAAATATACCCTAGCAAAGCGAATAAGAAAAGTGTTAAACCCAATCTTGCTAAATTGAATTTAAGTTTGAACCTGCTCAAATAAAATGCGCCCCAGCAAGCAAGAAGTGCCAAAGCTGTCAAAATAGTAAGAAGGGTATCTGCACCAATAGCAAGATCCACAATAGTACCAAGAATACTTATCAAGCCACCAAAAAAAACAATCAGATTAAAAAACCTGTGCTCCAAAGGTAAACTCTCATTTGATCCTATATAAGATGCGATTTGATTTTTAATGGCGATTTATAAGCTTTTCGTCTATTTTTTTAATCTATTCGTCAAATATATGAATTCTTCTTTAAATGTCTGCACTTCAAATGCTGAATCTACAATTTTGTTAAAAAAGATCTAGAATCTCCAATAGATTAGACCGGATAGAATGACTATTTTTACAATTCAAACCATCATGGTATGATTCTGTATTCACCTGCTAAAATAAATATCGGACTACACATTCTGAGGAAACGTGAGGATGGTTATCACGATCTGGACTCGCTCATGTATCCCATCCCCTTTTGCGACATAATCGAAATGCAGGTTGATCCTGGCTTCCCCGAAAAACTTGCATTCACCAACTCTGGAATAAAGGTGCCCGGGGATGCGGGGACGAATTTATGCGAGAAGGCAATTGAGCTGTTCTTTAATGAAACAAGCACTTCTTCAGGTATTAAACTGCACCTTCATAAACAGATACCCTTCGGTGCCGGATTGGGCGGAGGATCATCCAATGCATCTACTGTTTTGCTGGGCATAAATATGCTGAATAATGAGATACTGACAAGCAAACAGCTGGCAGATATGGCAGCACAGCTTGGAAGTGATTGCCCGGTGTTTATTTATGGAAAAGCAATGATGGCCTCCGGCCGGGGAGAAATACTTGAGGAGACAAATGTTGACTTATCCGGATACTATCTGGTTTTGCTAAATCCGGGAATTGTGGTTCCAACAGCAGAGGCATATAGCAAAGTTGTTCCCAACTGCAACAGGAAAACTCTTGCACATATCATATCTGCTCCGATTTATAATTGGAAAGATACCCTAATCAACGATTTCGAGAATTCAATTTTCCCTCTTTATCCTGAAATACAAGAAATGAAGCTTATGCTTTACAAAAACGGAGCTATCTATTCCTCAATGAGCGGTAGTGGTTCTTCTGTATATGGAATATACGAAGCAAGCCCGGAACTGCCCGAAGAACTAAGAAAGTTGGTTACTTGGAATGGATGGCTTTAGGAAAGTTCGAATTCAAAAATCACTTTCCCTTTCGGCACCTGCTCTCCAACGTTCAAATTAACTTTTGTTACCAGACCTGACACCTCTGCAAATACAGTATTCTTCATCTTCATGGCTTCCAGAACCATCAGTTCTGTACCTGGCTCAACCTTATCACCTATTTTTACATATATCTTTGTAATTGTTCCCGGTATAAAGGAGAGTACCTTACTTGGATCATCTGGCTTCCACTTGGTTCTATTCCTGTATTTCTCAGTCAGTTCAGTTTTATATTTCCTGAACTCCACCACAAAATCGTGCAACTCTTCTTTCTCTTTAACCTGTTTCTTTGAACCGGTCTTGCTATTTTCAGTCGATTTACTCATTACTATTGATTAAAAAGGTGGAATACCATGTTTCTTTTGTGGAGAACCAATGGATTTATTTACAGAAACACCAAGTGCGTGAATTAGCACTTTCCTGGTCTCTTTGGGCTCGATAACAGAATCGATAAAACCTTTGGCCGCTGCAACGTATGGATTGGCAAATTTCTCGATGTATTCAGCTACCTTCTGCTTACGCATTTTATCGGGATCTTCAGCTGCTGCAATCTCCTTACGGAAGATAATATTTGCAGCTCCTTCAGGACCCATTACTGCTACCTCTGCATCCGGCCATGCAAAAACAAAGTCAGCCCTCAAGTGTCTTGAGTTCATGGCAATATAACCGCCACCATATGCTTTTCTCAGAATTACGGTAATCTTTGGAACAGTTGCTTCACTGTATGCATAAAGAACCTTAGCACCATGTCTGATTACGCCTGCATGCTCCTGGTCAACACCAGGAAGATACCCGGGAAGGTCAACCAGGGTTACAATTGGAATATCAAAGGCATCACAATACCTGATAAACCTTGCACATTTGTCAGAAGAATCCACATCTAGTACACCGGCCAGCACTTTGGGCTGATTCGCTACAAAACCTACGGTCTTACCTTCGATCCTTCCAAAGCCAATAACTATATTCGCCGCCCACAATTCCTGGACCTCCAGAAAATCAGATGCATCAGTAATGGAGCGAATCACATCTCTAACGTCATAGGGCATTTTTTTATCTGCCGGTACAACACGAGAGATATTGAATTTTTTATTTGGTTCAGCTACTTCAATCTTCTCAGCAGCATCGCTGTTTGACCTCGGAATATAATTCAGCAGTTCCTTTATCTGGTCAAAGCATTCGGCTTCTGATTCTGCAAAGAAATGAGCATTCCCGGTCATCTCAGCATGAACCCTGGCACCGCCAAGTTCTTCCATACTGATATCTTCTCCCAACACTGTTTTTATTACTTCCGGACCGGTAATAAACATTTTTGAAATATTCTCAACCACGAAAACAAAATCAGTTAAAGCAGGTGAATAAACTGCTCCACCAGCGCAGGGACCAAGTATTACTGAAATCTGTGGGATAACCCCGGATGCTAATGTGTTTCGGAAGAAAATTTCTCCGTACCCGGCCAGTGAGCTTACACCTTCCTGGATCCTGGCACCACCTGAATCGTTGATCCCGATCAATGGCATCCTCATCTTCAAAGAGTGGTCCATGATCTTGGTAATTTTTCTGGCATGCATCGAACCAAGTGATCCACCGGCAACAGTGAAGTCCTGGGCAAAAATACACACTGGTTTTCCTCCCATTGTACCTGTACCGGTTATAACACCATCTCCGTGCAATATCTTCTGTTCCATCCCAAAATCACGAGCTTCATGCTCCACAAACAGGTCATATTCATTAAAGGATCCCTCATCCACAATCTGTAGTATTCTTTCCCGCGCTGTCAATTTACCCATTGCCACTTGCTTCTGGATAGCTTTTTCACCACCGCCGAGAAAAACTTCCTCTCTGCGCTGTTGTAATTCCTTCACCTTTTTTGTTGAAGCCATAACTCTTTGATTTATTACAGTTTAGTGTCTACTATTTATTTTCTTGAAATTTGAAGGTATAATCTTTCATTGTTAGAGAAAACTATTTGACAAACGGAAATCCAATATTGTCATTACATCCTGATTTTAAAATTATTACGAAAATAATAACTTCTAAAACATATTTTATTACTTTGGAGCCATCCGGAAGAGGAAAAGTGCCACCCCAAGGAAAATAATATTAGGAAGCCATGCGGCAAGTGCCACAGGTAATAATCCGCCAATCGAAAATTGTGTCGAGAATTGCATAAACAAGATATATGCAAAGCTAATCGACACGCCCGTAGCAATCTGGAAGCCGATTCCTCCCCGAACCTTTCGTGAAGAGACCGCCACCCCAATAAATGTTAGAATGAAGGTTGAAAAAGGAAATGCAATTCTTTTGTGTCGTTCAATCTGGAAGGCCTTAACGTTTGTCTCTCCCTGCATTTTCTGTTGCTTTATGAAGTCATCGAGTTCATGTAAACTCATGGTTTCCACCACGTTGATTCTTCGTGCAAAATCTTCTGGTCTAATATTGATTGTTGTATCCTTTATTCTCCCTACAGACAAGGTTTCATTCAAACCATCAATATCCCGGATATAGTATCGCCGTAGCGACCATTTAGTTTTTGCGGTATCCCACCTGATTTGATCTGCCATCAGCTTGGATACCAATTCACCGCCTTCAAATTTCTCCATTGAAAAATTGTAACCTACTTTTGAGATGGTACTGTAATTCTCCAGGTAAACATAAATACCGGGTTCAATCTGCCTGTGAAAATTTTTCGTTCTGAATTTCACCGGCCTGTTATGAATATACTCTTCTTCAAATGCCAGTTTTATCTTGTTTGAATCAGGAATAACAAGATCATTGAGCATGAAAGAGAACAATGCAATGACCACTGCCGAGATCAGGTATGGCCTGAGCAAGCGCCTGAAGCTCATACCACTGCTCAGAATGGCAATGATTTCAGTATGATAAGCCATCCTGGAGGTGAAATAAATTACTGAAATAAATGTAAAGAGGGAGCTAAACAGCACGGCGAAATAAGGGATGAAGTTAAGGTAGTATTCAAAGATAACCTTCTTCAGTGTTGCCCCGTTTTCAATGAAATCATCAATTTTCTCTGAAATATCAAATACAACAGCTATGGTAAGGATAAGTGCTATAGCAAGGAAGAAGGTCCCCAGGAACTTCCCGATGATATATGCATCAATGATCTTAAGACCTAATAGTCTTATAATCTTACTCCTAAGTCTTTCACCATTTGTGCCTTCCATGAACTGAAATCACCTTTTTCAATATGAATAAACGCTTCTTTAACTAACCACAAATAAAATGACAAATTATGAATACTTGCAATTTGTGCTCCCAGCATTTCACCTGCAATGATTAAATGACGGAGATATGCTTTTGAATATTGTCTGTCAACGGCTGAAATTCCCATTTCATCTATAAGAGAATAATCTTCCATCCACTTCCTGTTCCTAATATTGATAACACCCTTGGCTGTAAACAGCATTCCATTCCTTCCATTCCGTGTGGGCATAACACAATCGAACATATCAACTCCCAGGGAGATAGCTTCAAGAATATTTATAGGTGTCCCTACCCCCATCAGGTATCGGGGTTTATCTTGTGGCAAGATATTATTTACCACCTCAATCATTGCGTACATATCCTCAGCCTGCTCACCAACAGATAATCCTCCAATGGCATTTCCCGCTGCATTCAAAGATGCAATTTTCTCTGCCGATTGCTTTCTCAGATTTTCAAATACACTCCCCTGTACAATAGGAAAAAATGCCTGTTCTTGTCCGTAGAGTGGATCTGTATGTTGGAATCTTTCCCACCCCCTGTCAAGCCAGTGGTGTGTCAGATCCAGCGAATCGGCAGCATATTTTTCATCACATGGCCAGGGTGTGCACTCATCAAAAGCCATCATAATATCTGAACCAATGGACCTCTGAATATCCACCACACTTTCGGGCGTGAAGATATGTTTTGATCCATCAATGTGGGACCTGAAATGCGCTCCTTCACGAGTTAGCTTCCTGTTGGCCGCCAATGAAAAAACCTGGTACCCACCACTATCTGTAAGGATTGAACGATCCCAATTCATAAACTTATGTAATCCACCTGCTTTATTCAATACATCCAGTCCCGGACGCAGGTAAAGGTGATAGGTATTACCCAGGATAATTGGGGCATTAATATCATTTGTGAGCTCGTACTGATGAATGCCTTTTACAGTTCCCTGTGTTCCTACTGGCATGAAAATGGGAGTACTAAAAGTTGTATGGGCTGTTTTAATCATCCCTGCTCTTGCATTGCTTTTTGGATCCCTGTGAAGTACTTTAAATTCCATCTCTCAACTTTAGGTCGCAAAGATAGACAATTGTTAATAAAAATATGACAGTAGCATTAAAGGTAGGTTGTTTGAAAGAAATATCTTTTCTAACATTGTCACACAATTCAATACATATGTTTTTTAGAGATCTAATCATATCAACAAATATAAATACATGGGTGGTAGCGGGTGTTTTGCTGCTTTCCCTTCTTATTCAACTCATCTACTACCTTGGAGTATTTGGGAAGATGCTCAGGTATAAATCCCCTTCCCAGAAAAAATACAACATTGATATCTCTGTTGTTATTTGTGCGCGCAACGAAGCAGAGAACCTTGAGAAACACCTTCCGGCCTTCCTTACCCAGGATTATAAAAATTATGAAGTGGTTGTCGTCAACGATTGTTCCACAGATAATTCTGAAGAGGTGCTTATGGATATGAAAGTAAAGTTTCCAAATCTAAGGTATACTTCTATTCCGCTTGATAGAAAATTTTCTCATGGCAAGAAACTAGCGATGACCGTTGGCATAAAATCTGCAAAAAACGATTGCCTGCTATTCAGCGATGCAGATTGCTACCCGGTGTCCGACCAGTGGGTCTCCATTATGAGCAAATATTTCAAAAAGAAAACAGACCTTGTTCTAGGTATAGGAAAATATGAGCGTAGAAAAGGTTTACTGAATATTCTAATCAGGTACGAAACCTTATTCACTGCAATACAATATATCTCTTTTGCCATTGCAGGAAAACCCTATATGGGAGTGGGAAGAAACCTGGCTTACAGGAAGGAATTATTTTTTAAAAACAAAGGTTTTGCTTCCCATCTAAAGTTGCTGTCAGGAGATGATGATCTTTTTGTTAATGAGACTGCCACAAAATCAAACACGACGGTTTGCATTGAACCAAACAGCTTTACCCTAACAATTCCACCTGCCGGATTCAGAAGTTGGATTCTTCAAAAAAGAAGACATCTAACTACCGGAAAGTACTATTCCAGAAGTTCAAAATGGAGACTGGCAGGAGAATATTTTAGCAGAATATTCTTTTACATTGGCTTTGTTGTTTTACTTTTCGATGACAACTGGAAGTGGATTTCATTAGGTGCGTATGTTCTGCTGGCTACCATAAAAGCTATACATTTTAAAATGGCGATGCGGCGTTTGAATGAACGGGATTTATTCTTACCTTCGCTTCTGTTTGATCCACTGATGCCTTTGATATTAGGCGCAATTAGTGTGGTAAATTTGTTTAGTCCACGAGAACCTAAATGGAATTAAATTCTAATTTGTCTGATAAAGCAAAGCATGATCTGGAACTTGTAGAAAAAGCAAGGGAAGGTAACCAGCAAGCTTATGCACAGCTATTGGGCAAATATCGGGATGCCATATACTACATGTTACTCAAGATGGTGAATAACCCTGCTGATGCAGATGACCTCACAATGGAGGCCTTTGGAAAGGCATTTAAAAATCTTGATCAGTATACACCAAACTTTGCATTCAGTACCTGGTTGTTTAAAATTGCTTCCAATAACTGTATCGACCATATTCGTAAGAAAAGAGGAACAACTGTTTCACTCGATCAAACTTTAGATGGTGATGATTCACTAAGTCCATCATCACTTATTCAATCAGATACTCCGGATCCTGAACTGAGCATGATTAATCAGCAAAAAATAACGATGATGCACGATGTGGTATCAAAACTAAAACCAAGATACAGGGACCTTATTCAACTTCGCTATTTCAAGCAATTCTCTTACGAAGAGATATCTGTTCAGCTTGAACTTCCAATCGGAACTGTAAAGGCACAGCTGTTCAGAGCACGCGAATTACTGCTTAACATTTTGAACCGGACAGGAGAAAAAATGTAATCAAAATGGAGCTGGTAAAAAAGTACTTTCCCGAAGTCTCCCAGGAACAGATTTATCAATTTCTCCTGCTTAAGCAAGGTGTGATTGAGTGGAACGCAAAAATCAATGTGATTTCCAGGAAAGAAATGGAAGAGCTGGATGAGAGACACATCCTTCACTCACTTTCCATCGCAAAATTTCATTCTTTTAAAAAAGGGACTACTATAATAGATGTGGGCACAGGTGGCGGATTTCCGGGTCTACCCCTGGCAATTTTGTTCCCCAACTGCAAGTTTACACTTATTGACTCCATTGGAAAGAAAATTAGGGTAGTCAACGAATTGATAGAATTATGCGGACTTAAGAATGTAAGAACAATTAATGGCCGGGTAGAATCTGTAAAGCAAAAATTTGATTTCGTGTTGAGCAGAGCGGTTACTGCATTCCCGACATTCTACACCTGGACTAAGGGCCTGGTGAATAAAGAATCCAATAATAGCATCAAAAATGGCATCATCGCCCTTAAGGGGGGTGACCTGAAAGAAGAGCTGAAAAGTTTTCAAAACAGGGTAAATGTTGCGCACATTAACCAATGGTTTTCAGAAGATTTCTTTGAAACGAAATCAATTGTTTACATGAAATTCTAGAAAGTAAAGAAGGGCGCTACCTAAATTATTATAGATATTTTTCCTGAAACAAATATTAAAAATATGATGAGAAAATCTAATTTAATTCTTCTGCTGAGCGCAATATTGTGCTCTACTTTGATATCAACATCTTGAAGAACTATTGGATCATGAAATAGGATCTATCGCATGGTTTCCTACCTGGGCCGAGCCCTTCCCTGCTAAAGAATGTGAATTGGTATGTCTGGAGCGGGAACAAAAACGGGAGAGAGAATGGTGGTCCTGCTAAAGTTGTTGCTGTCTGGAAATATGTTGTAGATAAATTCAGGGAAGCCGGAGCCGACAATGTAAAGTGGCTATGGGTACCGCACGGCCCGTCAACTGATCTGTCGACCGAAGCATGGAATCAACTTTCAAATTATTGGCCGGGTGATGATTACGTTGATTGGATTACAGAAGCTTTCACCAAAATAAAAACCGAATACCCCAGGATTAAATTATTTACCTGGTTTCATATTAAGAAAGAACTTGATTGGAGAGTAGCTTCCAGTCCGGAAGCACTGGAAGCTTTTAAGGAAGCAATGGAAGACCCATATTTTATAGGAAATCCGGACATGTAAAGTTTGCAACCATATCTATTTTTGAAGTATGACGGGGAGGGTAGGATATTTTTTACTTACAATCTTCATTTTGTTTTGTTTTTCAAATTAAATCACTAATTTTGCAAGCCGAATTGTAGAATATTGAATTTATAGTAAATCGAGAATAATGAAAAGGACATTTCAACCTTCCAAGAGAAAGCGTAGGAACAAACATGGTTTCAGGGAAAGAATGAGTTCTGTCAGTGGCAGAAAAGTTTTAAAACTGAGAAGAAAAAAGGGCCGCAAGAAAATATCAGTTTCTAGCGAGCGTCGCCACAAAGCGTAACAGAATTAATAATCTGATCCTGAAAACCAACCCCACAAGGTTGGTTTTTTTATTTTATCTTGTTTGAACTTTTACGCAAAAAAAATAACTCCAATGCGCAGAAAAATAATATTAGTACTTCTAACGGCTCTCATATTTGGCGCAAGTCAGATAGGATTGACTCAATCGAAATACCTTTACGAGACAGGAGAAATTGACAGCTTGTATTCAAACATCCTGGAAGAACAGCGTGTTATCTGGGTGCAACTTCCTGAAAAATTCAACCCGGAAAGCGTTCAGAAATATCCCGTAATATATGTTTTAGATGGCAGCATACACTTAAAAGCTGTATCAACAGTGATGAATTACTATTGGGGTGGATTTATACCTGAAATGATTATTGTCGGAGTCTCAAATGCGAACAACAGAACCAGGGATTTAACAACTTCGGAAATAAAAACCAGACATGGTTATAAATTTACCGAAGAAAATGGGCAGGCAAACAACTTTACATTGTTTCTGGAAAAAGAATTGATACCATATGTTACCAGCAATTACCCAGTCACCAATTACAGGACTTTGATTGGACACTCCTTTGGAGGTTTATTCACCATGAACACATTGTTAAACCACACAAATTTGTTTGATAATTATTTGGTCATTGATCCAAGCATGGATTGGGACAATCAAAAATTATTAAAGCAATCTGAAGAATTACTCAAGAATAAAAATTTTGAGGGGAAGTCACTCTTCCTATCTCTGGGAGGACAGCTCCATATGCAGAATAACAACATTACTATCAATAATGTAATGGAAGATACTTCCGAGTACACACTGTTCACCCGATCAAATATAGAATTCAAAAGCCTGGTTGAAAAAAACATTCAGAATGATTTAAATTTCCAATGGAAGTTTTATGAATCAGATCTTCACGGAACTGTGTCATTACCCTCGATAATGGATGGACTCATTTTTCTTTTTGATTGGTATCCAATAGAAAGGACTGACAAGTTCAACAGTCCAGATACACCCACAGAGGAACTGGTTCAACTTATCAGAAACCGGGAAAAGAAGCTTAAGGACCATTTTGACTATTTTGTCCCTCCTTTCGATGAAGAACTTCTGAGCATGCTCGGTTACATGAACCTGGAATGGGGCGAAACTGAAAAATCGCTTTCATTTTTTCAGCTTTGCGCTGAATACTTCCCGACGAGTGCCAATACATATGATTCATTAGCCGATTTTTATGAGTCACAGGAAGATTATGTCAATGCACTAAAATATGTCCAAAAAGCATTCGCAATTAGTGGTGACAGTCAACATAAGGAAAGAATAGATAAATTTGAGAACTTGGTTAAGTAAAGTGCTTGATAATAATTAATTTACATATTCCTCTCATTCAAAATTGAGTTTCACTCAAAATCATACTCTTCATATGAAAATTGCAGTAATAGGAGCTGGACCCGCAGGCCTCACAGCAGCATACCAACTATCGAAAGAGATAGGAAAAACAGTGACACAGCTGGATGTGTATGAGAGCAGCAATGCTGTTGGCGGTATGTGTAAATCAATTTCACTCTGGAACCAGACCGTGGACCTGGGGCCACACCGTTTTTTCAGCAAAGACAAAAGGATCAATGAGCTTTGGCTTGAGTTGGCTGCAGATGAATATGAAATTGTAAATCGTACTACCCGGATCTTCTATAACCAACATTTTTTTTACTATCCCATTCGGATATTTAATGCCTTGAAAGGACTAGGACTGTTGGAAGCTTTTCGTTGTTTATTCAGCTATTTGAAACAGAAAATAGCTCCTGTGAAAGACTGCTCAACATTCGAAGGCTGGGTAACACGTCGCTTTGGAAAACGTCTCTTTACAATCTTCTTCAAAACCTACTCTGAGAAACTGTGGGGCATCAGCTGCACAGAACTTGACAGTGACTTTGCATCCCAGCGTATAAAACGGCTTTCCCTTATTGAAGCGATTCGAAATGCTTTGCAAACAAAGAAAAAAGAACAACACGCTACATTGGTAGAACAGTTTGCCTATCCAATTGGAGGCACCGGTTCTGTGTATGAAAAAATGCAGGGGCAAATTATTAAGAACGGAGGTAATATTCACCTGCAAACTGGAGTAAAAAGGGTGATTGCGGAGAATAAAATTGTTGTGGCACTGGAATTGGAAGATGGTAGTAAAAGAAAATACGATCAGATTATTTCCTCGATGCCTCTGCCGCATCTTATTGAATCACTGGACTCTGTTCCTGAAAACATTAAAAAAAATTCTGGTAAACTTCGATTCAGAAACAATATCCTGGTTTATTTGAAGGTAAACAACCCTTCCCTTTTCAAAAATCAGTGGCTTTATATTCATGATAAAGAAGTAGAAACAGGCAGGATTACGAATTTCAGAAACTGGATACCCCAGTTATATGGCACTGAAAAAAGCTCCATCCTCTGTATGGAATATTGGTGCAATTTTGAAGATGAACTGTGGAATGCTGATGTTGAATCACTTAAAAACAGGGCCTCACAAGAGATAGTAAAGATTGGGCTGGTGAAAAAAGATGAGATAATGGATGCTTCAGTATATCGAATCCCAAATTGTTACCCAGTCTATTTCAAAAACTACCGGGAAAAATTAGAGCCCATACAACAATTTCTGAAGGAGATAAACTGTTTACATATCATTGGAAGGTATGGCGCATACAAGTACAATAACCAGGACCACAGTATACTGATGGGAATGCTTTCAGCAGAGAATATCCTTTTAAATATGAATCACAATTTATGGGAGATCAACACCGATTATGAAACATACCAGGAGTCTGCTACAATTTCAAAAACAGGTCTTTCCGTTGATGTCAATAAATAATGTTGCTAAGCGAGGCACAATTATTTTGTATGATTATCTTTGCCCTTACAGAAACTAGCATATATGAACTTCTTAAAATTCCTCATCACAAAAACTTTCTGGCGACACTTTTTGCTTGCCATATTGATTTCTGTTATCGTTTTTCTAGGCACGCTTCTGTGGCTTAAAATATACACGCATCACGGACAAGCCATTTCTGTACCAAACCTCACAGGTTTAACCGAAGATGAAGTGGATGACGTAGTGTCATCAAGACGGCTCAGATATGAAATTATTGACTCAATCTTTTCTACTGAAATGCCCCGTGGAACAGTATTAAAACAAAATCCCAAACCGGGTTCCAAAGTGAAGGTTAACAGGCGCTTATTTATCACCATGAATGCCGTGAATCTTGAGACGGTGTCTATGCCTTACCTGGTAGATCTTTCGAACCGGCAGGCTTTTCTTGCCCTGGAAAATGCCGGACTGGTGCTGGGTGACATTTCATACAAACCAGATTTTGCAGTGAACAGCGTATTGCAACAAATGTATAATGATTCCGTTATAGACGAAGGTACTATAATTACCAAGGGGTCGAAGATAGACCTGGTTCTGGGTATGGGACTCAGTAGTGAGACCACGCTCGTACCGGATCTTGTGGGTAAGAATCTGCCGGAAGCGAAATCAACCATCAGGCGAAGATTCCTTAACCTGGGTATGGTTTCATATGATGAATCTGTGCTTTCAAACAAGGATAGTGTGCGCGCCCTGGTTCATTGGCAGTACCCTGATTATGATGGGAGGAATAGAATTAATAAGGGAATGGACGTAGATATATGGCTGACAGTTGATTCAACATTGTTGCCCGTACAGGATACGCCCCTCCAGGAACCTTTTGCAGAAGCTGAGAATGAGAACTTTTAATAGACTATATTTCTTAATATTTTTAACTTTCCTCTTCCAAAATGGAAGAGGACAAGAAATGATATTGCCATTGGGAAGCAATGGAGTAGTTAAATCTCATTCAAAACTCCTCCCGATCAAAAAAGCAGCCACCGATGTGTTGCTTGAACTTCCTTTCGTGGATGATTTCTCGGGTAATTCTCCCTTCCCCGACCCTGCATACTGGATAGACAATGATGCTTTCATAAATCACTCGTACGAAGTTAACCCGGTTTCATCCGGAGTTGCAACCCTGGATGCTATCAATGAATTTGGCTCTGTCTATGCCAATGCCACTATTTATCCGAAAACATTCATAGCTGATTACCTCACTTCGCATCCTGTAAACCTCGACTACCCGGCAACAGACGATATCTATTTCAGTTTTTTCTACCAACCAACTGGACTTGGACTTGAGCCGTCAGAATATGATTCACTCTGTGTTGATTTTTATAATCCGACACTGGACATGTGGTCGAATATCTGGCAAAAACCAGGCGATACTTTGCAAGCATTCAAACAGGTAATGATCCCTATTACAGATGCAGCATACCTTAAGAATGGGTTTCAATTCAGGTTCCGGAACAGGGCAAGCTTACCTCTCAATTCAGACTATAGCGACAAAAGAGGTAATGTTGATCACTGGAACATCGATTATGTACGACTGGGCAGGTTAAGATCAAGCACAGACACTATTATCAGGGATGTGGCATTCTCAAAACCGCTTACTTCCATGATAAAAGATTATCAGGCAGTGCCCTGGGATCATTTCAGCATTGCCTACAATACCCATTACCTGCCTAATATTGAGATAGAATATTTCAATAATGATTCTGCCACACGGATCATAACCCGCTACCTGAAAATAAAAGACCTGTTGTATGATGAAACATTCTCCGCTGGATCTTCAACAACACAGGATATTCTTTCGGGAGAATCGACTACCTACAAAATTTCAAGCATCTACCCCTTTGAATTCGGAAGAGGGGATACAGCACATTTCGAAATTACGAGTTACCTCCATACCGATGATTTTGACAACAAAGCAAACGACACCATAACCCGGATACAAATATTCAGAGACTATTTTGCGCATGATGACGGCACAGCTGAAAGAGCATACGGACTAAGAGGGCAAGGTACAAGTGGAAGCATTATGGCTGTGCGTTTTGATAGCTTCATTAGCGATCAGCTTGGCGGTGTAGACATCTATTTTACTCAGCTAATGGATTCACTGAATCTCAACTATTACTATAAGTTTATGGTGTGGGACGATGATGAAGGGATGCCTGGAAATGTACTTTACAATGCAGAAGCAGATTACAGTGTGATGTATTCTGATGAATTAAACAAATACACCAGGATAAAATTTGAAAATCCAGTTGATGTGAATGGTACCTTCTACGTTGGAATCAAGCAATACAGCCAGTATATGTTGAATATTGGACTGGATTTGAACAACCCGGCAAACGGAAGCTTAATATATTCGCTTGGCAGCGACTGGCTTGTATCTGAAGCTCCCGGAAGTCTGATGATAAGACCATATGTGCAAAGAAGTTATTCTTCCATAGGAGAGCTGATTAATCAACAACAATCAGTAGTATTGTACCCGAATCCGGTTTCAGAATACCTGCATTTCAAATTCCCGGACACAATTTTTAATGAGGAGATAAATATTAATATCTACAACATTACGGGGCAGGTTGTGGCTTCTGAAAAGAATTGCAGCGAAGGCATGTATGTTGGTCATCTTCCCGAGGGAATGTATATTGTTGACTTCCAATCTGACAGATTCTCATTTTCTTCCGAAAGAATTATAATCAGCAAATAAGCATGCAAGAAGACCAATTTGAACAGAACGAATTATACGAACATTTCAGGTTCGAAGCTGATAAAGGTCAGAATTCCCTGAGGATCGATAAATTTCTTTCTAATAAACTTGAAGGAACATCAAGAAGCAGGATTCAGTCAGCTGCGGAAGCTGGCAGTATCCTGGTAAATGAACGCCCGGTAAAATCAAATTATAAGGTAAGACCACTTGATATCATCTCCATTGTTTTACCCAATCCACCACGAAAGATAGAACTGATACCACAGAACATCCCACTGAATATTTTTTATGAAGATGCTGACCTGGTAATTGTCAATAAGGAGCCAGGGATGGTAGTCCACCCGGGACATGGAAATTATGACGGAACTTTGATCAATGCTTTGATGTACTACTTGAGCGACAACCCAATGTTTCAATCCGGTGATGAACGTCCCGGGCTGGTGCACAGGATCGACAAAAACACATCTGGACTGCTACTAGTAGCAAAAAATGACCATGCATTGAGTAATCTTGCTATGCAGTTTTATAATAAAACGACGAAACGCACATACCAGGCAGTAGTTTGGGGTAATATGGAGGAGAATGAAGGAACCATAACAGGCAACCTGGCTCGCAATCCAAAAGACCGGACTAAGATGATGGTTTTTCCAGACGGATCGGAAGGAAAACATGCAGTCACCCATTACACCGTACTGGAACAATTGGGCTATGTCGACTTGGTTGAATGCCGGCTTGAAACCGGAAGAACACATCAGATCAGGGCGCATTTTCAATACCTGAGACACCCACTATTCAATGATTCTGAATATGGCGGTGATAAAATATTAAGAGGAACTACATTTACAAAATACAAACAGTTTGTTACCAACTGTTTTAAAATTTTGCCCAGGCAAGCACTCCATGCAAAGTCTCTTGGATTTATTCACCCAACTACAGGAAAAGAAATGATTTTTGAATCAGAGCTTCCTGAGGATATGCAAACGGTTATCGATAAGTGGAGAAAATACATCATAGGCAGGGATCCTGATATAAGACAAGATTAGCCCAAAAAGCATCACAATAAGACATTTCACAATCACTTATACCATGGTTTATGGAAACTGTCGTACACTCATCAAAATAATGCACCTCTTTATGATACTATATTGTACAAAACATAGTATTTTTAGACGTACTTATAGGGAATAATAATATGAATATAGCAATATTAGCGGGTGGTGATTCATCAGAGTTTAAAATCTCCGTGAAGAGTGGAAAAGAGATCATTAAATGGCTGGAAAAGGCCGGCTATACAACATATCTTGTCATCGTACAAGGCAATACATGGACCGTGAAAAATGGGGAGAAAGAACACTCGTTAGACATAAATTTCTTTGGCTTTGCGGAAGGGAAAAAGAAAACGAGGTTCAACTATGTCTGGAATGCAATACACGGTACACCAGGAGAAAACGGGAAGATACAGGGTTACCTTGATATTATGGGAGTACCATATAGCTCTTCCGGGCTCCTTTCCTCTGCACTTACTTTTAATAAATTCGTCTCCAAAACATATCTTAAACAATTTGGAGTACTTTCTGCTGAATCGAAATTGGTGAAAAGGGATGACGAATACGTGATTGATGAGATTATTGAGTTAGTAGGCCTCCCATGCTTCGTAAAGCCAAACAGTGGCGGGTCGAGCTTTGGAACAACAAAAGTTTCCCAGGCCGACAAACTGGATGCGGCAATTGAAGCATCATTAACAGAGGATACAGAAGTGATCGTCGAATCATTTGTTAAAGGAGTCGAGGTGACATGCGGTTTACTCAAGACCAATCAGGATGAACTGATCTTTCCTCTTACGGAAATCGTGCCAAAAACAGAGTTTTTCGATTACGAAGCGAAATACAAGGGATTATCTGAAGAGATAACACCCGCAAGGATTGATGCCGAATTAGCTAAGAAATGTCAATCACTGGCATCAAATATTTACGATTATACCCAATCCAGTGGTATCGTTCGGATTGATTTCATCATTAAAGGAAATCAGCTCTACTTCCTGGAGCTCAACTCTATTCCGGGAATGACTAAAGAGAGTATCATTCCGCAACAAATCCGTGCCATGGGATTAAAAGTCGAAACTGTTCTTCAAAAAGTGATTGAAGAATCCATCTAAGCTTTTATACTACATAAATTCTGTTTCCCTTTTTTTGTTACTTTAGCCAGCAATTTATTTGCTATGAAAACTACTACTATAAGCCTATTGATCTTGCTAATACTTAGCGCATGTGACTATTCAAGCGACGAAATATATTTTGTTGAAGTTGATTTGTCCGACTTGCCAGAGCTAGAGATATCCAGCAGCTTAGATACTATGGAAAGTGTTTTAATTACTGACAGTCTATTATTTGAATACGAAATCTCCATTGACACCGGAAAAATTTTTTACACCCAGATATTTTTTGATGAATCCTTTATTTTCGCTTCAGATTCCCTGGCAAACAGTGTATGGATAAATCCTGATACAAGTTATAATGATGGTCATTATGACATATATATGGAGGTTATCTATAAGTCATCCACAGGAAGTCTGGCCGACCGGATCAATGCAGAATACTTACTAAAAGATACATCCTGGGTTGTTACACTTAACAGGGGAGACGTTCTGCTATGAAAAAAATTAAATTAATTCTTATCACGGTTGTCTTTGCATCAAACATATATGCACAATATACCGGGTTCTCAGTTGCCGCAGGAATTGGGTATTATCAGCTTGATGATTTGAAGCAATTCCAGGATGACTTTATTGCTTTCTCAACAGTTGATGCAAAGGGGTTTACATATTTTCCTCCTTTTACCCACGTCCGCCTGGAACTATATAGAAAAACTACTTCTGGTTTAAAATATGGCCTCTCTTACGATTATTCAACAACAGGAGCCCATGCCAATTACAGTGATTACTCGGGAAACATGAATCTCGATCAATATGTTAAAGCATATCAGATTGGAGCAGCAGCATACTACCCCCTCCATTTTAGAAAATATTTCGAAGTTCTACCTTATGGCAGAATTTTAGTTGGCTATACTCGCAATCTGATCAATCGCACTGTTAATACATTATACGATTATCAATATTACAATGTAAATATGCATTCCTTTTCGCCAGCCCTGGAAGCCGGGGCTGAAGCCATCTATCATTTTTCCAGGTACTCTTTTGGAATTGAAGCTGGATACCAATATGATGTAGGCGGCACAATGAATATTGCAGATAAAGATAAAGATAGGGCAAGTTTGTTTGTTCCTGACCGCCAGGTGAAATCAAATTTATCTGGCTTAAGAGCTATGGCAAAATTCATTATCAGATTCAACAACGAGCTCCTTACCGAATAGTAGAAATAAATTCCTGAATACTTGTTTCAAGGTTCGATTTTACACTTTCAGTCAGATGAGGAATCTGGATATCCAAATCTGAAATTATCTATTCCATGTCAACTAATTGTTAAACACTAAGCACTCAATGCTCAACTTCTTCCTGTACCCAGTTCTTAATCATTAGTGCACCGTATCCTGTCAGCACAGATTCAGGATGAAACTGAACACCTCTCACCTTGTATTTCTTGTGGCGCAAAGCCATCACATCACCTTTACTATTTCTCACGGTAACTTCCAAACAGTCTGGAATCTCCTCATTGACAATCCATGAATGATATCTGCCTGCATCAAATTTTTTGGGTATGCCTGTAAAAAGCTTTTCATCGTCAACTATCCTGTTCATCTCTGCAGCCACACCATGATAAACCGTATCGAGGTTTCTAATGGAACCGCCAAAAACCTCAGCAATTGCCTGATGACCAAGGCAAACACCCAGTATGCTTTTTGTTTCTCCATATTTTGAGATTAGTTCTTTTGTTATCCCCGCTTCGTCAGGAACACCAGGACCCGGCGATATTAGAATTTTATCAAATTGATCAATTTCCTCAAGAGAAATTTTATCATTTCTTCTCACCGTCACCTCAGTTCCTTCAATCCTTTCAATATACTGTACCAGGTTATAGGTAAATGAATCGTAATTATCCAGTACTAAAATTTTCATCTTCATCTCTTTTTATTTAGAAGCTTCCTGCCATTTCTGCTATTTGTTATACATTAAAAAAGGCCTACCGAAGTTCGGTAAGCCTTTATGTGTTATATACAATGACTGATCGTTCTCCGTTTACTGCGTATCGGAAAACCACCACCAATTTGTATTTACTAAAACCTGTTTCATTTCAATTTGAAAGCATAAAAGTAGAATTTTTTTAATTAAAATACCAAATCACTGAAATAAATATCAATTTGCATTTGTAGGACCTCTTGTTGATACAATGAAAAAAACTTACATTCGTGCTCTCAAAATTGACTGGGCAGGCATGAAAAACATTCTTAGAAATAGCGGGGTCTTCTTTGGCATCTGGATCCTTGTAATGATTGTTTACTCAGTATCAGCCGGCGTAAAAGATTTTTCATTCTTATGGAAAATATCTTTGCTTCCAGGACTGGTATTGGCTGCCATCGCTGCATTTGGAAGCGTTTTACAACAATACACTAAAGTAAAAAAAGGTATTAATATCATTTTTCTTCTTATAGCTATCGGGGTCGACCAAGCTATAAAAGCTTATCTTTTCAGTCTGGATTGGGAAAGCATTTCTCATCCCATTATTCCCCCTGTATTTTACCTTGACCCAACACAAAACACAAGTGGTTCATACTTATGGGTCCTCCTAAAAATTAATTCAGTTCCCCACCTGTTTAATATCTTACTGTTTTCAGTTATTGGACTTCTGTTTATTGAGATCTGGCGTTTTTATACGACCAGAAAGAGAAACAGCTTCTGGATCAATGGTTTTATTCATTTGTTCCTTGCTGGCTTGTTTGCCAATATTATTGACAATGCATTCTGGGGTGGATCATTGGACTATATTACCATCAGGCCTTTTTACACCTTTGACTTAAAGGATATGTACATCACACTTTGTGAATTGTTTCTGATTACCGAGCTGATAGACAACAAATTGCTAACACGGCTATTCAAAATGCCTAAAAATGAAAGTAAAAAACTAAACCAATCATTTGCTGCCTTCGTCAAATCAGATTTTCAAGGGCTCTTCCGCAGAAAGAGGAACAAAGATTAAACACATCATATTATTTTCATGATTATAGATTTTGAACAAATCTAATTTAGAAAAGAATACCTATTTGTTAGAATTTCAAAAAGAGGATGGAGAATTACTCCATGCAGAATACATCTTAGACACACTTTACATTAAAATTCAGGTAATTTTTAATCTCTTTGTAAGCGGAAAAGGTAAAGTTTTCGATGATTTCACAAGGGTTGAACTCCTCTATACTGCAGATGACGGAGTCGTGGAGCTGGATTATTCTGCATTATTGGAAAGATAAAAGAAGCGGAGAAATCGGCGATATACTTTTTGATGGCATGACCATCCTTTCTAACCCTTAACTTTCAGAAATGTATAACCGTCGCTCCCCCGCCCCTGAACCCCGAAGGGTTCTCACTAAACCAGACCTGAGTCTTAAATATCCTTAATGTAATTTCACTATCAATTACAATAATTGATAAAATAAATGCCGCAAAATACATGCCAAATAAATATGCGTTACTTAGATTTAGTCTGACAGAAAGGAAACACCGGTCAATTCTTCAGAATTAAGCCACAATTTTTTTTGTAAATCCTTTGTTATCTTTTTGTTATTTGGATAAGTCCGTGTCGGGTAACCCTTCATCCCGGCAAAACCACGTGGGCCATAATAACCACCCTGCACTACATCCTCTGATGTTGCTGCATAAAGAGTCGGCAATGCCCCCATCTCTGTACTCTGGGCCACAAGTTTGTTGGCAAGATGCCCCGCCTTAACAAGCCATTTCCGGCCCTTCATGGTCGGTCCCTTTTCTAACAAATTTGAATCAGCATAGCCAGGATGAGCAGCAAGAGCAGTAATATCAATACCTCTTTTTGAGGTCTTGTCTGCAAGCTCAAGAATAAATAGCAAGTTGGCCAATTTACTTCTCCCATATGCAAACCACCTTCGGTATTTTTTTTCCCAGTTCAAATCTTCAAAATCAAAATCTCCAGCTTTAGCCGCAATACTTGAAACAGCAACTACCCTGGCTCCCGGAGTGCTTTTTAATATATCGAAAAGATGTCGCACCAGTGCAAAATGACCCAAATGATTCACTCCAAACTGCATTTCAAATCCATCCACAGTCTTCGCGTATGGAATAGCCATTAAGCCAGCATTGTTAATTAAGATATCTAACTTATGAAATCTTTCTAAGAAACTGTCTGCAAACCTCTTCACCGAAGATAAATCAGAAAGATCCAAATGCATTATATGTAACTTAGCACTAGGATATTCATCCACTATCTCACTGGCAGCAATTTCACCTTTTTCAACATTCCTGCATGCCATAATCACTTCTGCGCCTTTAACAAGCAATCCTTTTGCCGTATAGTAACCCAATCCGCTGTTAGCACCGGTGACAATCGCAATCTTTCCTTCCTGCAAAGGCATATTATCTGTATTCCACTTATTCATGTCTAATTAACTAAACGCTATGAAAGAAAATTCAATTTGTGTATAGGGTATTTATTAACTTATGCATCTTATAGATGAAAGGGAACCTAAAGAATTAAAAAACTATGCAAATATAATAATAAACATCATGAAAAAGATTCAAAGAATATCGGTTACTCTGATTGCTCTGATGATTATCGGAACACAAGGAGTTAGTGCTTCCTCCTTCTCTTTTGATAAGAAAGAAGAAGCTGTTGACACTACTAATTACAAAATTTATACCGGCAAAATTATTGATGCTTCGGACCAGAAAGCATTGCCATTTGCAACCATTGAAGCTGAAGGGATGAACGTTGCAACTGTTACGAACATCGATGGTGAATTCATACTTAAGATTTCTAAAGCTAAGGATGTTGGCAATGTTAAAGTATCATACATCGGATATAAAAACAAAGTAACATCCCTGGAAAATTATCAAAACAGCAAAAACAAAGTTATTAAGCTGGAGCCCAGCTCAGTGAGTCTACAGGAAGTTACAATAAGACCTGAAGATGCTGAGAAATTAATCAAAGACGTTCTTGCAAATATCCGCGATAATTACAGTACGGAAGCTATGATGATGACCGCTTTTTACAGGGAGACTATTAAAAAGAAGAGAAACTATGTTTCCATATCAGAAGCTGTAGTTGATATTTATAAATCACCCTATGAAAATGATTTCAGATTCGACCAGGTGAAGTTAATCCAGGGAAGAAAAAGTGCCGATGTAGAAAAAATGGATACTGTGCTATTCAGGGTACAAGGTGGGCCGGTAACAACGCTTCTGCTCGATGTAGTAAAGAATCCTTATATACTCCTGTCTAACCAATACGATAAAATCTATTCATTCTATGTTATGGACGTTATTTCAATTGACGACAGGTTACATTACGTAATTTCATTCCTGCAAAAAGAAAATATTTCAACCCCGTTCTATAAAGGAAAACTCTATGTTGACATGGATCGGCTTGCCATTACAGAAGCAGAATTTGAACTGAATATGGAGAATGAAGTTGAAGCCGCCCAAATGTTTATTCGAAAGAAGCCCATCGGTATGTCAGTCATTCCCAAAAAAGCAATATACCGTTCTAAATATACAATCCAGGAGAATGTATGGTATTTTTCATACGCCCGTGCTGAAGTGAAATTTAATGTGGATTGGGAGAAGAAGTTATTCAATACATCCTATTCAACCATGTCGGAAATAGCAATTACTGAAAGATCCTTTCAAGAAGTGACAAAATTTGAAAACAAGGAGAGATTCAAAAGATCACAGGTACTCGACAACCTGGTGTATGTATTCTTCGATCAGGATTTCTGGGGAGAGTATAATGTCATTGAGCCAGATCAAACCATCGAATCAGCTATCAAGCGCCTTAACAAGAAGTACCTGAAGAAATTAAACTCAGAGCCACAACCTTAAACAACTAACTATATTATAAAGGGCTGCCTGAAAAATTGTAAATTTGAATCCCAATGCAAGCATTCAGGCAGCACTTTTTACGAGAGCAAACTATGAACTTAACTGAACATCGCACATTAAGTAGAATAAGGAAAGGAGACATCAAGTCTTTTGAAAACCTTTTCCACCACTACTACCCGGGCATGTGCAGTTATGCTGAGAGCTTGATAAAAAAAGAGAACGTTGCAGAAGAGATAGTGCAAGATGTATTTTATAATATATGGAAAAACAGAAATGATCTCCGAATCACAAGCAGCTGGCAAAGCTATCTCTACAAGGCAGTATTTAATAATTCAATGATGCACCTACGTAAATCAAAAAGAGAAATGCCGCTCGATGAACGATGGGCAGAAAGCCAGGTGCAATCATCGGATAATCCGGCTGAAGAACTGGATGCCAAAGAACTGAATGCTGTGATACTTAATACGCTGCAAAAATTACCGGAGCGTACCAGGCAAATATTTAATATGAACCGGTTTGAAGGATTGAAATATAAAGAAATTGCTGAGAAACTCTCCATCTCTGTGAAAACAGTAGAAGCGAATATGGGAAAGGCCTTAAAAGCCCTGAGATCATCACTGGAGGAATTCAGTAAAATTGCTTAGTTATGACGAATCAAAACAATAAATGGACAAGAATTGCTGCATATCTGGCCAACGAGATGAATGATAAACAACAAGAAGAATTTCTTCTGGAAATACAAGAAAACCAACTCTTAAAAAATGATTATGTGCTGATGAAAAACACGTGGAAACAATTTGATGCCAATCCTAATGAAGAATATAAGGATACTGTAAATGCATGGAATTCTTTACGAATGAGAATGCAGTCTGATGGCATGGTGGCAGAAGAGAATAGTCTAACCAGGATACAGAGGACTCACTACTTCCTTAGAATAGCTGCTGTTATTGTTATGATACTTGCAGTAGGTATTCCCACAGTATTCTTTTCTTTACAAAACGCACCCGGAGTAGTGGTTGAGCACAGCTCAATGGAGGGTGTTCTTACAGTAGACCTCCCGGATGGTAGTAGGGTTTTTCTAAATGAAGGATCTACTCTAAATTATAACAAGAGCTTTGAAGAAAACAGGAAAGTTAAACTAAAGGGAGAAGGATTCTTTAATGTCATGTCAGATCCTCAAAGGCCATTCAATGTTCATTCCGGTAAAGTAATTGTAACAGTATTGGGCACTTCATTCAATGTGAAAGAATCTCTTGAAGAAAATAATGTGGAAGTTTTTGTTGAATCAGGATTTGTCACGGTGAGTATGAACGACATCAATGAATCAATTACACTCGAGCCCGGTCAGATGGGAACAGCCACTAATAGATTGACCACTACGGCACAGGAAAATGAAAACTACCTATCCTGGAAAACCAAAGATTTTAAATTTGTAGATGAAAGCATTGAAGATATACTCGGTGTTCTAACACGTGCATACCATGTTGAAGTAAATACTGAAGATTTATCCCTGGTTGATATGCGACTTACCTCAACCTATAATGATCAGTCCTTCGACGCCATTCTTTCGACTATCTGTCTCGCTCTGAATATGGATTACAAAAAGGAGGGGAAAGTTTATATCTTGCATTCAAAATAGAATAGTATGACCATAAAAAGAATAGGAATTGTTCCGACTATTATTCAGTTGTCGGTCTTTCTTATTCTGTTATCTAATACTGCCTTCGGACAAAGTCCACTTACTGAAATTCATGTTTCTATTCGATCCAACAACAAAGCCCTGCATTCCGTACTCGATGACCTGACCGACAAAACCGGCTATTACTTCACATTTGATTCAAGGGCTATTGACAGCCAAAAGGAGACAAGCATATCTCTTCAACATGTACTGCTCAAAGATGCACTGGACTCCATCTTCCAAAACCCGGATTTGAATTACCAGGTGATCAATAAAAATATTGTGATCTATCCTAAAAAAATAATTGAAGAAGAACCCACCGATACTGCAGCAATAGGAAATACAGTTTTTAGAGAGATCCACGGCATCGTTATAGATGCAAGGAATCGCAAAGCCCTCCCCTACGCCACCGTTGGTTTAAAAGAGTCACATTATGGCACGATTACCAATCAGACAGGCAATTTTGTACTGCGATTGCCTGATACACTACAACAACCTATACTGGTTATTTCCTTCATCGGATACAGGAATTATTATGCTCCGGTAAGTATAAATTCCAATGATTTATTGGAGATAAAAATGAGCAGGAATTACATCTCCCTGCAGGAAGTAATTATCAGGTACCAGGATCCCGTTTCCCTCCTAACGGAATCCATTAATCGCATTAAAGATAACTACATGAATGAACCAGCCGGAGCAATCGGGTATTATAGGGAACGGGGTCAGCGGGATGAAAAATGCGTTATCTTTTCTGAAGCAGTTGTGGAGATTGATAAAGCTTCTTACTCTGCCCCGGTGCTAAATGAGAGAACCAGAATTCTGAAGGGCAGAAAGATCACTAATGTAGACTTTAGTGATACCATAATGCTAAAAATAAAATCAGGAATCAGCTCCATGCTTGATCTTGATATTGCTCACAAACTTCCTGATTTTCTAAGTGAGGACTTCACATTCAGGTATAATTTTAACTTCGAAGATGTAGTCTACTATGAGGATAAACTGGTATATGTTATTCGATTTGCTCCAAAAGATGGAATTAATGAAACACTGTTCAGGGGGAAAATATACCTTGACAGGGAATCGCTGGCCATTATCGCGGCAGATTTTGAGTACGATCCTGTAAAAATTGGCAGGGAGCAAAGTATGTTTGTTTCAAGGAAAAGCCGACGGCTGAATGTCAGACCCACAGGAGCCAATTATCATGTGGAGTATAAAAACACAGAACAGGGGTATCACCTGAATCAGGTACATGGAGAAGTGAGTTTTAAAGTAAGGAAAAAACGCCAATGGATCGCTTCAAAATACACTATTAAACTGGAGATGGCCATCACAAATATTGACCCTGGTAACCGACCCCATATAAAATTGAATGAAAAGATACATCCCAATATCATCATGTCTGATCATGAATTTTCATATGATCCGGATTTCTGGGGAGATTATAACACCATCGCACCGGAAGCCAGTCTCCGGGATGCCCTAAAAAAGATTGAAAAATCGATGCTGGAAATTTCTGAAAAGTAAAATTATACTACACGATTTTCTTCAATACCGGATCCCATTCCATCCTGCGCTTCTCAACACTGGAGAAAGCAATTTAATTATGCCTTCATATAACATATGCCATCCTATTAAAATTCTAATACCTGACTATGTATCAAAGGATGGATTGCAGGAATTGAAAATTTAAATGGAAACCTAAGTTTCAAATTGGAGATCAGTGCCAGAATAAAAAAATTGATAACTCGACCTGAAATACTGTTTCAGTTTTCACAATAATTTGCTAGCTTCAATGCCCTTAAATTACTGACTATATTAAATGAAATATTCTACTAAGAAAAATCCAAGTGTAAGAACCGCAACGATTGATTTTGGACGTGTTTCACAGCGACGTCATAGCATCATCGGAATGATAGAAGTGGATATCACCAATGCCCGGGAAAATGTTAAAGCAAGTAAGAAAATTTCCAATATTTCCTTTAACGGCTGGCTGGTAAAATCCATCAGTGACCTGCTTGCTGATCACAAACAAGTGGCGGCCTATGTCAGGCGAAAAAAGAAACTCTTCATTTTTGACGATGTTACTGTATCAATGGTAGTTGAAAAAAATAAAGATGGATTAAGGATTCCTGTACCCCTGTTAATACTATCAGCCAATAAAAAGAGCGTAGAAGAAATTACCGAGGAAATTGAGATAGCCAAGAGAAAAGATCTGCAAAAGAATGAAATTATCCTGCACCAGACCATGTCATTCATAATGCAGATTTACATTTATCTGCCACCGTTTATTCGCAGGGCAATTTGGAGGCACATGATCAAAACTCCAAAACTTGCCTATGGCAGAATGGGGAACGTAGTTATTTCTTCCGTTGGAATGATGGGTAATGTAAATGGATGGTTCATTCAATCAACTATTCATCCGATCTCTTTTGGAATCGGTTCAATTACTAAGAAACCCTGGGTTGTAAATGGCGAAATAATGATAAGAGAGATCTTACACATTACTATTCTCTTCGATCACGATGTGGTTGACGGCGGTGAAATGGCCAGGTTTGTCGGGGCACTCGCCAAGAAATTAGAAAGAGGATAATTGTTCAACATGCTTTATTTAAATCATTGGCTATATTTAGATTCAACTAAAGTCAGCTGATATGAAAAAAATATTCCCGGCATTACTGCTTTTTATAGCCATAAATCTCACTGCGCAAACAGCACCTGTAAATACTAGTTTCATTGTGTTTAGTGATCCTCACTTCTACGATCCATCACTGGGAACTGGGGGGAAAGCATTCGAAGATTACCTTGATGAAGACAGAAAATTGCTGGAAGAAAGCCCTCTGCTGCTTCTTGAAACATTGAAATTGATCGAAAATTCTGATGTTGACTTTGTGATAATTCCGGGAGACCTGACAAAAGATGGTACCGCAGCTTCACATCAAACATTTGTATCCCGGATGGAACAACTGGTATCCTCAGGAAGAAAAGTGTATGTAGTTCCAGGCAATCACGACATAGCCAATGGAGAGTCAAATTCTTACCAGGGAGACAGCGTGGTAAGAGTTGAAAATATCTCTTCTGAAGATTTTGTGGCACATTATATGGGCGATGAGCCACAAGGAGATCATAAACTCGATCTCAATGGAGTAAAACCACTGGGAAGAATAATTATTTCTTTCAGAAAAAAACTGATTAAAGGCCTCTATGAAGATCTTTACCCACAGGACAATGACCTGGTGATTAGCATGAAAACCGGCAAGGTGAGGTAGTGCTCCACATTTTCCTTTTACCTTTTTCCTTTTACCTTTGCAAAATGTTGGAAGAAATCATTAAAAAAAACTTTCCCTTTTTTGAAGCTGAATTGAGGGAAGTAATCATAAACGACGGGATTCTTAAAAAAGTAGATGCCGGTGAAGCACTGATTGAAGAAGATCAGTTTATCAGATCCTTTCCTATATTAATCGCTGGCTTAATCCGAGTAACCAGGATGGAAGAAAACGGAAATGAATTACTGCTCTATTATCTTCAACCCGGTGAAGTATGTAGTGTCTCGTTAAGTTGCTGCATGGACAGAACAAAAAGCCGTGTAAGGGCAATTGCAGAAGAGGAAACTACAGTTGTAGTGCTGCCCGTAGAGCTATTAGACAGCTGGATGTCCAATTTTCAAACATGGAAAGAATTTGTGATGTTCTCCATGCGCAAGCGATTCGATGAACTGCTGAATACCCTTGATGCCATTGCATTCCTAAAAATGGATGAACGGCTGGAACGCTTTTTCCTGGATAGGTACAGAACAAGCGGGACAAAAATATTTACGGGATCACACCAGGATATTGCACTTTCACTAAATACTTCCAGGGAAGTAATATCTCGCCTGCTGAAACAGATGGAGAATAAAAAAATGATCACAATTTCACGAAACAGGGTAGATTATTCATCCTTATGTGACTAAAGTTACTGTACAAAATTCAGCAATATTGTTTATTTGTATCATAGTTTAATATATGATGCAGAAGCACAATAGCAACGACACATTCAGCAATATAATTCACGGCAACACTCCTGTCCTGGTGGATTTCTATACAGACTGGTGCATGCCGTGCAGAATTCTATCTCCAATCTTACGTTCTTTGGCCGAAGATATGGGTGATGAGGTAAGAATCCTCAAGCTGGATATAGATAAACACAAAGAAATAATGCAGAGATATAAGATCTACAGCGTTCCCACCATATTTATATTCCAGCACGGCGAAGTGATCTGGAAAGGTTCGGGCGCAAGAACAAAAGAAGAACTAAAAAGAATCTTCAGAAGCAAGGTGAAAGTATCACAGGCATTATAAATTTTTTAGATGATATAGTTCAACCCAAAAATAGATTTCATGATGTGGATTTAGACTGAAAAGACTGTTATCAGGATCTGTAAGATCTAAAAGGATGACGGCCTTTTCTTATATCACAATTCTAATCTGTTGTAAAGACTATACGTATTCATTGCATTTTCAAAACTATAGCACTAAATTCGGGACTTAATTTTAACTAAACATATAATTGTGAAAAGAATCCTAATTCTGACTATCGGAGTGATGATTGCATTATCATCATGTAATAATCCAAAAGAAACAAACATGAATCCTCTACTTAGCGAGTTCGATACTCCCTTTGGAGTTCCTCCATTTGATCTTATTGAATCTGAACATTTTATGCCTGCTTATGAGAAAGCTATGGTCCTTCAGAACGAAGAAATTGATGCTATTGTTCAAAATGAGGAAGCTCCAACTTTTGATAATACCGTAGCCGCATTCGACTATAGCGGAGCACTGTTGACGCAAGTATCAAGCATCTTTGGAAATATCCGCTCTGCGAATACAAATGATGATTTGCAGGCAATTGCAAAAGAGCTGGTGCCATTAAATTCTGCACACAGGGCAAATATCAGCATGAATACGGTCCTCTTTGGTAAGATAAAATCTGTATATGACCAACAGGAAGAAATGAACCTGACTGCTGAGCAGACTATGTTGCTTGAAAAAACTTATAAAGGCTTTATCCGCGGTGGAGCAAATTTGAACGATGAAGATAAAAACAAGCTCAGGAAAATTGATGAGAAGCTATCCATGCTAACATTACAGTTTGGCGAAAATCTCCTGAAAGAGACAAATAGCTTTCAAATGGTTATTGAGGATGAAGCTGACCTGGCCGGTTTAACGGAAGCAATTGTTGCCGGGGCTGCTGAGGCGGCTACCGATGCTGATCTGGACGGAAAATGGTTGTTCACCTTGCACAAGCCAAGCTGGATTCCCTTCCTGCAATACGCTGAGAAAAGAGCGCTGAGGGAAAAAATTTATAAAGCCATGTATAACAGGGCCAATAATGGAAACGAGTTCGACAACAAGCAGATCATCAGTGATTTAGTAAATCTGAGAACTGAGCGTGCTCACCTCCTGGGATACGACAGTCATGCCAGCTTTATGCTTGAAGATCGCATGGCTAAAGAGCCCGGAAATGTATATGACCTTTGCATGCAACTCTGGGAACCAGCTTTGGCAAATGCCAAAAAAGAAGCAGCTATGATGCAAGAGATGATAAACAAAGAAGGCGGTGATTTTAAACTTGCCTCTTGGGACTGGTGGTATTATGCTGAGAAAATCAGGAAAGAAAAATACGATTTGGATGAAGAAGAAATTCGTCCATACTTTAACCTCGAAGCCGTAACAAACGGAGTCTTTAGTGTTGTAAAAAACCTGTACGGAGTTACCTTTGAAGAAAGAGATGACATTCCTGCTTACCATGAAGATGCTACTGCATACGAGGTAAAAGAGAGCGACGGAACCCATTTGGGAGTACTCTATATCGACTATCATCCACGTGCAAGCAAACGTGCCGGAGCATGGAGCACAAGCTATCGCAAGCAATGCTATATCGATGGTAAGAAAGTGCATACAATTGGTTCAATCGTTTGCAACTTCTCGAAACCAACAGGTGATAAACCTGCACTTTTATCATTCGATGAGGCCTTAACATTGTTTCATGAAATGGGACATGCCATTCACGGACTCTTTTCAAATTGTACCTATCCAGGCATCTCAGGTACAAGCGTTCCAAGAGACTTTGTAGAGCTTCCTTCACAAATTATGGAGAACTGGGGAGCACATCCTGAGGTCTTGAAAACTTATGCCAAACATTACGAAACAGGTGAGCCAATTCCTGATGCCCTGATCGAAAAGATTTCTGCAAGCAGCAAATTCAACCAGGGATTTGTTACCACAGAATACCTTGCTGCTTCATTGCTTGATATGGACTATCACACAATAAGCGAAGTGAAAGACATAGACGTAAATGCGTTTGAAAAAGATGCAATGAAAAAAATTGGTTTAATCGAGGAAATTATTCCACGTTACCGCTCTACATATTTCAGCCACGTCTTTTCAGGTGGATATTCCGCAGGATACTATAGTTACATCTGGGCTGAGGTTCTCGATAAAGATGCTTTTGAAGCATTTAAAGACACTGAATTGTTCAACCAGGAACTGGCTCAGTCTTTCCGCAATAATATCCTGGCTGCGGGTGGAACTGCAGATCCAATGGAGATGTACCTCAAATTCAGGGGACAAGAGCCTGATGTTAATGCATTGCTTGAAGGACGCGGTCTGAATTAGTAATTGATTTACCCTATAGCGAAAGCCTCTGATTTATGTCAGGGGCTTTTTTTATCTAAAATTATATTCGAAGCGAACTCCCTCTCCCAGCGGGAGAGGGCCGGGGTGAGGGCAATTGATATAGGAGGAAAGCCAGGTTGAAGGCAATGGAATTCTACAAGATTTAACCTTAACTTAAAACAGGATTGGGTCATTTTTCCAATTATAAGTATACTTTTGCCTATCGTTCAAATTTTGTGAAAAAGAAAACAGTATGAAAATTTACCCGAACCCTTCTCGTTCAACCTCTTACATTAGTATCCCTGCAGAATTAGTTGCTGAATGCAATCTTACCGTAACAAATAACCATGGAGAAAAAGTATACGAGCAAACATACACTGATGTCCAAACATCACTTATCTCCCTCGATATGAGTAATTACCCAGTTGGCTTATACAAGGTAACAGTTGGCAACGATGTGCGCCACGAAAGTAAAGATCTCCTTTTGATTGCGGGAAAAAACTAGGATTGCTTATACACCTGAACCACGAAAAATAGTAACAACCGTATAGAACAATATTTTCAAATCTACAAAGAGCGACATATTCTCAATATATAGAATATCGTACCGCAGCCTTTTTATCATCTGTTCCACATTCTCAGCATAACCGTATTTTACCTGTCCCCATGAAGTAATACCAGGACGAACCTTATGCAGGTGGATGTAATGAGGTGCTTCTTCAGTTATTTTATCAATAAAGTATTGCCGCTCCGGACGAGGCCCGACAAGTGACATGTCTCCTTTTATCACATTGATGAAATTGGGTATCTCATCCAATCTGTGTTTACGCATAAACTGCCCAAACTTTGTGATTCGAACATCATGTTTTGAAGATAATTCCGGCCCGTTAGTTTCAGCATCCTGGTACATGGATCGAAATTTATAAATCTTAAAGGGCTTACCATATTTACCTACTCTCTCTTGCCTGTAGAACAAGGGTCCTGGTGAAGACAATTTTACTCCAATCATTAATACCAACTCAAGTGGCAGTAATAAAATGATGGCCAATGTAGCAAGCAACCAATCCAACATTTGTTTAACATTGGCCTGCCAAATGGGCATTAATTCATGGCTCACCTCGAGTAAAGGGGTATCAAAAATAGTAGTGGATTTTACCCGTCCCGAAAGAATATCCGTCATGCTTGGAATAGCGCTGATTCTCACATCCATCAGGCTCAACTTATTGATAATATTACCAATCTCCTGATGTTCCGACGACTCCAGCGCAATAATCACCTCCTCAATCCTGTTGACATTAATCACACGCTCAAGATCTGTTAATCCTCCCAGGTGATCAATGTAATCCTGCAGTTGATAATGCACCTTTTGGTGTACATTAACGAATCCCATAATGGTGTGGCCACTGGCATGTTTTTCGTTTTGAAGATCTTTATATACTTCTCGTGCATTTTCATTGCTGCCTATAAATATAGTTCTGAATCCAATTTTCCTCCTGTGAATCTTACCAACAGTTATACTCGTAATTATCATTCTCGGAATCAAGGTGAAAACAAACTGAAGGAAGAACAAAGTGAAAAAGAGATTGTAGTAATGTGTATAGTCAGGAATGACATCATCAAGAATCAGGAGGAAGAAAATTATCACAACTCCCAGCAATATACTTAAAAAGGTTTTCAAGAAATCATCCAGCCTGGATCTGCGAAAAATATTTTTATAAAATCCGGTAAAATAATAGAGTATTAACCACGCGGCAGGTATGCCAAAAAATACTACCCAGAACCTTAGATCAAGGTTCACAGGCACTTCATATCCAAATATTTGAGGTTCAATATTTAACTTACGATACAAGTAAAACAATAGCCAGGCAACTGTTGCAGCCAGGTAATCACTTACCAGGTATTTCAAACGTTGCTTAGTATAATTCTTCATGAAGCTTAGGAATTCTATTCTTTTAACACAATTTTCTCCAAAAAATTGTACGAAAGTATAAAAAATATTAAGGTAGTCTTAACCCAATCTTAATTACTTTGTAGTAAAACAAAGAATAGTTAAAAAGAGTTGCTTCGTTTAGTAATTCGTAGAGACCCGCTGGGGGTTGTAGAGAGGCGTTGGTGCCTTGTAGAAACGGGTTGGAGACTTGTAGAGATGTGTTGGGGATTTGTAGAGATGCGTTGGAGAACAAAATCCAAGGGTAAATGCCTTGAGTACTTGGAGTATTTGGAGTGCCTTGAGTTGGGACTCCAGTTTATATCAATAGATAAATATTGATCAGGGTGCAATTCTTTTCCCTTGGAAGGATTGGAAGAAAGCAGCAGAAATTAGAGTGAACTAAAGTTAGGCGTTAAGGACAACTTTAGCTCACTCTAGTTCACTTTTTACTTATATTTGCCCCCAAACCATTCTCTACATGAACGACTCTTACCAACACAAAGGATTACGACAAAAACTCATTCAATCTCTTGGTGAAAAGGGAATACGAAACAAGGAAGTACTGGATGCATTGAACAGGATACCTCGTCATCTTTTTATGGATAGCAGTTTCATCAATTTCTCTTACGCCGATAAGGCATTTCCCATCGCTGCAGGACAAACAATATCACAACCATATACTGTAGCATTTCAGACTGAACTACTTGAAGTTAAGAAACACCAGAAAGTATTGGAAGTAGGCACCGGATCAGGTTACCAAACTGCTGTGCTCCTCGAATTAGGTACTCGCGTTTATACCATAGAAAGACAAAAGGAGCTCTATGCAACGGCTATGGAAATACTGAAATCCCTTAGCTACAAAGCATCCTTTCATTACGGCGATGGCTATGAGGGACTGCCAACCTTTGCTCCTTTCGACAGGATATTAGTTACTGCAGGCGCCGCCGAAGTTCCAAAAAAGCTATTGGAACAGCTTGCCATTGGTGGCAGAATGGTGATTCCTATTGGAGGAAAATTTAGTCAAAAAATGATTCTGATAGTCAAAGAAAGTGAAGAAGAATACAAAGAAACCGTGCATGGCAACTTTGCATTCGTACCACTGTTACCGGGAAAATCTAATTAATATGATACAACTGGATAAGCTTGTTTTTAACTCCTTCCAGGTAAACACCTACCTGTTACACGACGAAACAAAGGATTGCATAATTATTGATCCTGCCTGCTACGAAAAAGACGAAGAAGAAGCCCTGGCAAAATATATTTATGAACATGGACTCCATCCTGTTCTGCAAATTAATACTCATTGTCATATCGACCACATCCTTGGTATTCCCTTCGTTCGTGAAAAATATGGAATTTCATCCCAGGCCCATGAGCAGGAACAAAAATTGCTAAATAACGGACACATTATGGGTGAAGCATTTGGTTTCCACGTCGGAGCATTTCCAAAGCTCGATAAAACAATCACTCATAAAGAAAAAATATCTTTTGGCAATTCAGAACTTGTTGCCTTGCACGTGCCAGGGCATTCAGCAGGTAGTTTGGCTTTTTATGTCGAAGAAGAAGGATTTGTAATTACCGGCGACGCACTGTTTGCAGGTAGTATAGGAAGAACAGATTTGCCAGGAGGTAATTACGATACCCTTATTAGCAGCATTAAAAATAATCTCTTCACCCTCCCGGGTAAAACTACGGTTTGGCCGGGTCACGGTGGCTCATCTACCATTCAAAATGAAATCGATACAAATCCGTTTTTTAATGCTTAAAAAACATGCGAAAAATGGACAAGAATGAATAGTTGATTTTTTATCTTTGGGTTTCGAAATTCTACAATTTACCTATTAAAAAATATACTGATGAGAGAAGATAAATTTAGCAATCGTCATATCGGTCCCAGGTCACATGAGATTGATGAAATGCTGAAAACTGTTGGAGCTAAATCCCTTAATGAACTCATTGAAAAGACTATCCCCTCCTCCATTTTAGCACCAGGGAAAATTGAGCTCCCCGAAGGTATTACTGAAGCTGCTTACCTGGAGAGAATTACAGAGATAAGTAAGAAAAATAAAATTTTTAAATCATACATCGGCCAGGGATACTATAACACTTATCTGCCCTCAGTTATCAAGAGAAATATCCTTGAAAATCCTAATTGGTACACCTCCTATACTCCATACCAGGCAGAAATATCACAGGGTCGGCTTGAAGCACTCTTGAATTTCCAGACTGTGATCTCGGAACTTACCGGTATGGAACTGGCCAATGCTTCCTTGCTGGATGAAGCAACTGCTGCATCAGAAGCAATGATCATGATGTTTAATGCACGCTCACGTGCCGACGTTAAAGCAGGTAAGAATGTATTTTTTGCAGACAATAACATATTCCTTCAATCACTTGATCTATTGCGGCTTAGATCTGAACCACTGGGAATTAAGGTCGTAACCGGAGATTTCAAAAATCATATCTTCTCTGAAGACACTTTCGGCTGCATGGTCCAGTATCCGGCGGCTGATGGAAAGATTCAGGATTATTCAACATTTACCGCCGCTACAAAAGAACAAAATATTTTGGTCGGTGTTGCAGCTGATATTATGAGTCTGGCCATCCTGACACCTCCCGGCAAATGGGGTGCAGATATCGTATTTGGTTCTACACAACGATTCGGTATACCCATGTTTTATGGTGGACCACATGCTGCGTATTTTGCCACAAAAAACACTTTCAAAAGACAGCTTCCTGGAAGAATTATCGGTATCTCTATCGATGCCCAGGAAAATCCTGCCCTGAGAATGGCGCTGCAGACCCGTGAACAGCATATCAAGAGAGAAAGAGCTACATCTAATATCTGTACCGCACAGGCACTGCTAGCCATTATGGCTGGAATGTATGTGGTTTACCACGGCCCAGAAGGGATTAAGGAAATTGCTGAAGATATTCACACCGGCACTGTATACCTTAATGAGAAACTAAAGGAAATTGGCTATGATCAAGAGAATAAAATTTTCTTCGATACGCTGAAGATTAATCTTCCCGAATCAATCAAGTCCTCAGACATAAAAAAGATAGCGGAAGACGCTAAAATTAACTTTTACTACCCATCAGAATCTGTAGTTATTATTTCTACAGATGAGACTACCAGGGAAGAAGATTTGAATGAGATATTGAATGTGTTTGGCATTGCAGCAAAGAAAGCATTCATGCGAATCGCATCACTGGAGAAAATGAATGCTATACCTGCACATATGCTTAGAACAGACAGCTATATGGACCATGAGGTATTTCATAAATACCGTTCCGAAACAGAGATGATGCGCTATATAACCAAGCTGGAGAAAAGAGACTTCTCCCTGACGCATTGCATGATATCCCTGGGCTCCTGTACCATGAAACTTAATGCAGCGACAGAGATGACCCCGATAGGTTTTGCCGAATTTGCCAATATACATCCTTTCGTTCCTATGAACCAGGCAGAAGGATACTACCAATTAATGAACGAGCTGAATCGTGCACTGGAAAAAATCACTGGTTTTGATGCCATTTCTCTTCAACCAAATTCAGGTGCAGCCGGTGAGTATACAGGTATGATGGTTATACGGGCTTATCACCTTAGCCGTGGTGATAAACACCGGAATATAGTTCTGATTCCTGCCTCTGCTCATGGAACCAATCCTGCCAGTAGCGTTATGGCCGGAATGGAAGTAAAGGTGGTGACATGTGACGATAAAGGGAATATTGATACCGATTGTCTGAAAAATATGATAGAAGAATTTAGCACCCATCTGGCTGCTATCATGATAACCTATCCTTCAACCCACGGCGTTTTCGAGGAGAATATCAGGGAGATCATCGACCTGGTTCATCAACATGGCGGACAAGTCTACATGGATGGAGCAAATATGAATGCCCAGGTTGGACTAACCAGTCCGGCCATCATTGGAGCTGATGTTTGTCACCTCAACCTACATAAAACTTTTGCCATTCCGCACGGTGGAGGCGGCCCTGGTGTTGGTCCCATCGGTGTAGCTAAGCACCTGGTAGAATTTCTTCCAACCCATTCAATAATCGAAACAGGAGGTGTAAATGGAATTAATGCGGTATCTGCAGCCCCATTTGGAAGTGCAGGAGTTCTTCCTATATCACACTCTTACATCCAAATGTTGGGGAAAGAAGGATTAACTTTATCTACACAAATTGCAATACTGAATGCCAACTACCTGGCAGCAAGATTGAAAGATTACTATGATGTTCTCTATACTGGGGCAAACGGATTTGTGGCCCACGAAATGATTCTCGATTGCCGGGGTTTCAAAGCAGAAACTGATATTACTGAATCTGACATTGCCAAGCGGTTAATGGATTATGGGTTTCATGCTCCTACCCTCTCCTTCCCTGTGCACGGCACACTGATGGTGGAGCCCACAGAGAGTGAATCTAAAGAAGAACTGGATAAATTTGCAGAGGCATTAATTGATATCGCAGGAGACATCAAAGCCATCAAAGAAGGCAAAATGGACAAGGTAAATAACGTACTGAAGCATGCCCCTCACACACAGGAAGTAGTAACATCAAGCGAATGGGACAGACCATACGAACGACAAAGGGCTGCTTTCCCGCTAAGCTGGGTAAGAGAAAACAAATTCTGGCCCGCAGTTAGCAGAATCAATGATGGATACGGCGACAGAAACCTGGTATGTTCCTGCGCACCCATCTCCTCTTACAAAGATGAATAAAAAGAGGCGCCAAACAATCAAAGCGCCTCTTCTAAAAGTAAAAACAACTAAACGATTCGGAAATCTTTAACCCCTATGCTTCCGAATCTTTACTATCACCGTTAAATCCGGGCCTCAGGAACAGGAAATTGTTACAGTGAATTTCTGTGCTGTAGTGCTTGTTCCCTTCTTTGTCATCCCAGGTATTATTCTCAATTCTACCTTCGACATACAAAGCATCGCCTTTCTTAACCAGCTTTTGAATAACAGAAGCTTGTTTGTCCCAGACCTTGATCCGGTGCCACTGTGTCTTTGTTACCTCTTCCCCATTTTTGTCTTTATAGGTCTCAGAGGTTGCAAAAGGAAAACTGGCCAGGAAAATCTCACCATTTTTCTCATTGATCTTCGGCTCATCACCGACGTTACCCACAAGGGTAGCTTTGTTAATTCCGTACTTCATAATTTTTAATTTTTTATGGTTATGTACTGGTTAATGTGATGAGAAATCGAATTATCGGACGAAAAGTGATTTTTTTTGAAGAAGCTTCATTTTTTTATCATTTCCTTTTTTCAATGACCATGATATTATCGTAACCTAGTCCCGCTAACTCTGGATAATATTTGTAGGTTTCCTGACGAGTATAGAAACCAGGAATTAGCACCCTTGTATAATCAAACTCCTGAACAAGATTAGACTGGAAACCTAATTTACTCATAATCCTTCGTTGCGCCCTCTTGGCCTCAGATAAATCTGAGAAAATGCCAGCCTGAATAGAGAACCTTGGTTGTTCAATAATTAGCTTCTCAACTTTTGCTTCCTCAATAAGTGGTTTCTCTTCTAGCTCTTCCTCCGGCACTTCCTCAACCACTACCTCTTCAGGCAACTCTTCTTCGGCAACCTCCTCCTCAACAACTTCCTCAACCACTACCTCTTCAGGCAACTCTTCTTCGGCAACCTCCTCCTCAACAACTTCCTTAACCACTACCTCTTCAGGCAACTCTTCTTCAGCTATCTCTTCATCAACAACTTCCTCAACTACTACCTCTTCGGGCAACTCTTCTTCAGCTATCTCTTCCTTAACCACTACCTCTTCAGACAACTCTTCTTCGGCAATCTCCTCCTCAACCACTACCTCCACAGGTAAGTCTTCTTCAGCTATCTCTTTCTCAATTTTTTCATCTTCAATTACTCTTGTAATATCTGTTTCTGTTAGAAAGGGAACTTCCTCGGGAGCTCTGATTTCTGTCTCATAGAGGCTTGTATCGTATGGCAACACCCAAACATCTCTGAATCCCAGTTCAAAAAGCTGAGGAAGAATTGCATCCCGTTGCTCTGGCTGAGTAAACCCAGCAAGCCTTACTTTAAAATAGCCATCTTCCTTATGAATTATTACAGGTTGATCGACGGAGTTGGAAAGCTTCAACCTTAGCGCCTCTGCTCTGGCTGAATCCCTGAATGCACCAAGCTGTAAATTGAGGTTTGAATGATCGTCTGGATTAGGCATCTTAGTTCTTATTTCGATTACTTCTGTAATTGTATCACTAATAGACAGCAGCATCATCTGTTTCCGCATTCCTTTTAAGTTGATAACCCACAATTCCTCGATACCATTTTCACTTAGTACAGGTATGAATTCATCCACTTCTTCTCTGGATTCGAAATCTAATATCCGAACCTTATACAGTCCATTCTCAACAATAATTTCGACATCTCTGCTAAGTTCTGCAGCGAGCTTATCCTTAAATGCAATCGCATTTGCTTTCCGTCCGAATGCACCAAGCTGGATTGCATAACTGTCGATTGTGTCTGTAAGCACTTCCTGAACCAATTCATGTATCTTAATATATGTTGAATCCTTTCTTGTAATTTGAACCAAAGGTTCAGTGATAATACTTTGAACTGAATCTGGCTCAACTTTTTGTGGCAACTCTTCTTGTGGCTCTGGAGTCAACTCCAACATGAAATCCAGCCCTTTAACAGTTGTTCCTCCTGAATCAGATGATATTTCAAATTTGATGGAATCAGGGGTACAGGTCATTCCTATTCTTTGCAACTGAATACTGTCTATTTTAACAACATAAGATCCAAGAGAAAGACCATCGTACTTGTAAGAACCATCTGCTCTGGAAAAAATCCTGCCAACACGTTTTTGATCTTTGTCATAGAGATGCGATACTATACCATCAAGGCCTCTTATCTCACCATCCCAATTGACCCTTATTGTGCCTGAAGCTTTACCGGCAATAATTAAGGGAACTTCAATCTCCTTGAGCATATTTGGATCAACATGCACACTATATGTCCTGTTTAACAATTTCAATGGAGGACTATCAAAATTACTATCATCAAATTCAATAATACATTTAGTATAGGCTTCAAGACTCAGAATACGAATGCTTGTATCTTTTTCAATTCGCTCAATTTGCCCTGCACCGGAGTGAAGATTCAATCCGAAAACTTTGACTTCCCCTGAATCTCTTCTACCATTGGAATTTTTATCAAAAAAAGGTATGATTGTAATACCACCCTTGCCCACGTTAGGTCTATTATCTGCTTTAAAATAGTTAGTTTCGAAGTCACTTATTATGCTACCCCTTGCGTACTGAACCAGGGTAGTTTTAGTATCTGACCGTACACCTGATATACCCGTTTGAGCAAAGTTAAAGTTGTAACGAAATCCGAGTTCCGCAGACTGCAGACTGCGTTTGAAATCTTGTTCAAATGACAGATTTAGATAAGCATGCTTAATCAACTTCTTTTCCAATCCAATTTTCAGTGATAGTAGTTTTCTATCAGAATATCCGTATTGTGCACTGGGTGTTATTCTTAATCCAGAAGCAAAACGGTATGAGAGGAAGAGCTTACTGTATACATATGGTGCGGAGCCGCCAATAAATAAACCAGAAGTAGTGATATTCGTATTCACCCCAAATAGCGAACCAGAAAGCAACCATTCAGCACTAATATGATTTGTAGTTAGTAATACGGTCTGATTAAAAGTCATCCTGTTATAAACTGAGAAATTTTTAATATTAATCGGCATTAAAACCGATACATTACGTTCTTCGAGGTAGTTGTGATGTATGGCCTGCTGTTCCCTATTATATCTCGTATAATCCAGATCAAACTGGATGTTCGAGGGTAGTCTGTAGGTAAGTGTACTTTTTGCTCTCACTTTGTAAGTAAGCTCTCCTGTAAGAATGAGATTTGTAGCCAGTTTAAATGAACCTCTCACAAATGGCATCTGTGGACTAGAAGTGACAGAGGTGAGATGTTCATATCCCATTCCAATAGTAACATTTCGCGAAACACCATAATTTACATTGGTTCTTAAAAGCCTGCTGCGAAGAGAATCTTCAACAATACCTGCACTTAAATCGTACTCAAGTACATCCTTAGGGACGAAGCTAAAAGGAAGTGAGATAGTTCGCTCTTTTGATCTTTCTTCTCCCCATGGACCATAGAATTTCAACTTGATTGGTGTATTGCCATATACTAAGGGGACCTCAAAAGTAAAAAAACCAGCTGCATCAGCCATGGCATATTCAACCAGAACATTATTTACATAAAGCTCCACGATCCAATTTGGTTCTGTTTTTTCACTAAGCGTATATGTTCCGGATGATTTCCGTAATGTTGCCGGAGCATTAGTGAACTGGATTCCAATAACAGGATCATCAATTGTAGATGTTGAAAGGAGATTGATTTTACCTGCCGTTATCTGGCTCACGGTAGTGTTATAATTATCTACATATCGCCACAAGTAATGTTGCTGCTTTTCTCTAAAAGGTTCATTGCTATTGTAATTTAATGATGCTGTGGCTTCTCCTCCTGCGATAACCGCTCCAAGACTTAGATTAAGATTTGTCTCGAACGGTCCATTTATCTCTTGCTGCGATTTTACTGACCAGTCAGCTGTGCCAAAATTAAACGGTGGATAAGATCTTCTTATTTCAACTTCTGACTCATCTTCTCCTGCTATACGATTCAAGTTAACACGAAGTTCTCCTTGTCTCAACTCGCGTATAACTGGGATTTCAAGTTCAGGCTCAACTTTAACTGATTGATTTTTAAAGCTGTAATTACATTCGAGTCCAAAGATTTTCTCAAAGTATTTTGCTTTAAGATAGAGATCCTTATCAGTATTGATCAGATCACCTTGTTTGAGTTTAAACAATTGACTTCCGCACTGTATTTCATTTTTATTCCAGCTAATACTGTAAGTAGATCCCCGATCGAGAATAAAGCCTGAGATAGTTTCAAATGCTGTGGAATGATTTATCGTGATATTAAAAAAATCAAACACCTGATTTACAGGCAAAAGAATCTCATCCTCTTTAACCAAGGCATCAATTTCTTTGCCTCCTGTTTTAGACACTTCCAGAAAGACAGATATTTCGTCATATTCAGTTTCCGACTGGGCAAAACTTTTGATGCCAGGCAAAAGAAGGAGATAAATAAGAAAAACAATCGTACGCGTTGACCAGTGTAGCTTTTGCCTTGAAAAGATCTGTAAGAAGTATGCTTCAATTCCAGTCATTAATAATATTCATCTAGATTGGTCATGCCACCTATTTTAAAACAAAAATACTGATTTAACTTAGGGTTGCTTATTAAGTTACTAACTACCAAAACCGATAATGCGCAATGTCAGTATGTGAAATCAGGCATGATACCAGCTATCAGTCAATAATTTGAATTCATTCTTAAGCGCCACATTCTTCTTATTGAAATGATAATGGTGCATACTAATTGCTTATCTCCCTATTAGTCCTCATTAACCCATTTTTCAACCTTCGTAGCTTGCGCCACCACTAAAGCTCTCCGCGAACGCTGAAACTACTCAGCGGAGGCGCTAGCGCACGCGGTTAGTGAAGAAAGTAACTCATTAGCTCATTGTCTCCTTGAACTATTTATATTCATTCTAAAACACATCTTTTATATTGTACAGCACCCTTTGCTGCCTACCTTATTTCTTTATTGTACAGACGTTTAATACAATTCTCACTGAAGAAAACGTCGTTGTCATAAAAAAAGTTGATCTGGAACACATTTTTTATGAATCTGTATCAATGGCGCATCTGATACTTAGAACATTAATTTCAATATTTTTGATACTTAATTCACAGTAAATAAATAACCACAGAAAGATGAAGAGAGTTCTATCTATTTTTGTCCTAGTAATGCTTACAGCGGCTTTTCACTCTTGCGAGAAATATGAAATTATTATAGGAGATGATTTCCAGGCAGATATCCAGCCAATTTTCGTTGGTAAATGTGCAGGTTGTCATCCTTCACTACTGCCCCCAGACTTTACCGAAGGAAATGTATATACCTCACTGACGCAACATAACGGAGGCAGATTGCTGGATATGGATATCCCGGAAGATAGTTACATACTTGAAAAAGCAACCGATGGTCACAGTTCTAATGATATCAATGACGCTCAGAAAAAGGCAATCATTTCATGGATTACGGAAGGTGCCCTGGAAGAATCAACAGAATAAAAAACTACAAAACCCAATATGAATATGAAACGTTATCTATTTAGTTTTCTTATCGTCGGATTATTTATCAGTATGCCGACATTTTCACAGCTTATTCAGTTTTCTTCACTTTCAGAGGATTCACCTATTTATCAGCCATTTGAAACGGTAACACTGATTGATAATCACACCACAATGAATCCCTATAAAGGGGCAATGAATATTGAGATCCAGCACCGCTTCGCTCCTATTTCAACCATTAGCGACCTCTTTGGTATTTATGGATCTGCAAATACGAGAATGGCTGTGGCGTATGGTATAACAGACAATATTATGCTTGGATTTGGTACCACCAGGAAAGACAAACTGCAAGACCTGGAGTGGAAAGTAAGTCTTCTCCAACAAACCGAATCAGGAAAAATGCCTGTTTCAGTGTCTTATGTTGGTAATGCTGTGCTGAATGCAAGCGATGCGGCAAATTTTGGCCCGGAAAACGAATTCAAATTTGCACACAGGTTATCCTACATGAACCAGGTGCTTGTTTCAAGAAAATTTGGAGAAAAAATTGGTGTCCAAATAGCTCCTACATTCGTATGGATGAATGCAGTGCAAGAAGGATATAACAATGCTAATTTTTCCGTGTATGGTGGTCTTCGTGCCCAGGTGCTTGGCTTCCACTCCATCATATTCGAATATGAGCAGCCAATAAACAAACCTGCAGATGTTGATGTATATCCAAACCTCTCACTTGGAGTTGAAATAGGAACCAGTACACACTCTTTCAGAATTTTCGTTTCTAACTACAACTCACTGGTAAAGAACTACGATGTTGTGTATAACGCGAATAATCCATTTGGATTGGATTATCATTTTGGATTCAATATTTCAATTAGATTTTAGCTTATGAAAATCCGCACAATTCTTTTTTTATTAGTGCTATTCGGGACGGCAAATTTTGCATCGGCTCAAATAGATGACACAGTAAAAATCAAACCTTACTTCCATGAGGTGAATCCTTTTGTTGAAGACAATGAAGGTTGTCTGAAATGTCATGGGGAACAAAAATTTACTATCATTGATTCCATTTACGAGAGGAAAATCACTAAGAAAATGTATTCCGAACTGTATGTAGACAGGGACGATTATTATTCATCTGTCCATAAATCATTTTCCTGCACAGATTGTCACTCATATGATTTCTTCACCTACCCGCATAGCATTGAATCAAGGAATGAAGTACAACTGGTGTGTTTGGATTGCCACGGCTATGATGAAACTTTTGCCCAGTATCATTTCGAAGAAATTGAAATGGAGTTTGAAGAAAGCATTCATAATATGGACGAATTCACCTGCTGGAAATGTCACAATCCTCACAGCTATAAAGCGTTTATGAGAAACGCCGAAGATATTAGTGATGCTATTTTGTACGACAATAATATGTGTCTGCAATGCCACGCTGATTTTTCAAGATTCATGCAACTTACAAACAGATCTGAGATCAATATACTTGAAAAACATGATTGGTTGCCCAACCAATCTGCCCATTTTGCTACCGTTAGATGTATAGAATGTCATACAGAGCTGAATGACACCATCCTCATTGCGCATAAAATCCTTCCAAAAAAGGATGCGGTCAGAGATTGCGCTGAGTGTCACTCCAAGAATTCCAGGCTACTGCATTCCTTGTATAAATTCCAAAGTGTGGAAATGCGTAAATTAGGATTCGTCAATGGAGTAATTAGAAATAATGCATTTGTAATTGGAGCCAACCACAATATCTTTCTTAACTGGCTTAGCTTTATCATCCTGGGATGTACTTTATTTGGTATCCTGGTACACACAGTAATACGTATAATTAAAAAATAACAGGACATGTCAAAAACAAGAGTATACCTATACCCCGTGTGGATCAGAATATGGCATATCATAAATGCTATTACCTTCCTTCTCCTCGTTGCAACCGGAATAAGTCTACATTATGCCAGTCCAGACAATTTTGTAATACCATTCGAAATCTCAGTTTCTATACATAATGTCTGTGCCATTATTCTGACAGTAAATTATGGATTTTATGTTTTGGGTAATATTGTCAGCGGAAATGGAAAGTATTACACAGGACTAAAAGAGGATGTGCGTAAAAACCTCATGAAGCAGGCTATATTCTATATCTCAGGAATGTTTAAAAAAGAGAAGCATCCGTTTGAAATTGATGAGAAAAGAAAATTCAATCCCTTGCAAAAGATTTCTTATGCTGCGGTAATGTATGTATGTATGCCACTTATAATCATCTCAGGAATTGGACTTCTTTTTCCGGATATTGTAATAATGAATATTTTTGGAGGAAGAGGGCTTGCAATAACAGATTACCTACACCAAATTATGGCTTTCTGTATATCTATCTTTTTACTTATCCATCTTTATACATGCACGCTCGGTACAAAACCAGGCACCTTGTTTAAGAGTATGATCAACGGATATCACGAAGAGGAGCATTAATTGAGAAATGTGTCAATGAGGCAATGAGGCAATGAGTTAATGAGTTAATGAGTTAATGAGTCAATGAGTTAATGAGTTAATGAGTCAATGAGTCAATGAGTCAATAGGTCAGTTGACTAATATCTTCTACTCAACTTTTGTTGCTTTTTCCAGCAAGATCTCATAGCTGTAACCATACCCAAAGTCAATATCAACAGCCAGTATACCTTCTACGGTTACAATGGTGCCTTTCTCAAAATTTTCAGAGGTAGTAACAGTCAGGTCATACCTGCCCTCATGCTCTGTCCCATCCTGGAGATGCACCCAATTGCGCTCCATGATAGCATTGTTGACCTTGGTAACTTCTCCCTTGATGCGGATGGTCTTTCCTTTAAAAGAGTCGGGATCAGAAAATAGGTCTGCGATAGAGATTCCTCCCTTACTATTGGATATCTTCACAGCTGATTTTTCATTTACTATAGCACTTCCGGGTGTAAGTTCTTTTATTCCCTGGTGCGCAGGAATATCTTTCATATCCATGCCACTCATCTGATTAGCTACCTTGCTCTCTTCAACATTTTCTGCAATGATTTCATCCAGGAACAACACTTCCTCAAAGGTCTGATCAAGCTCCTTGCTATAGAAATCCTCCATAAGTAAACCACCTTTATATTGGTACGTTTCTCCCGGACGAGCATCCATTGTTGATACAGCGATCCAATACTCCGGACCCTTTGCCTTCACAAGCAAATAAGTATAAGTGTTTACCTGTTCCACCTTACGAACCTTGACAGTAGTATACGTATCGGTTGAATTGTTGCTACAAGAGAATGCAAACAATACCAGAAATATAATTATTATGTTTCTCACAATGAATAATTTTTAATAGTGAATACCGTATTAGTTTCTATATGCAATATTAGTAAAAGAAAAATCCTTTGGTAATAAAACCAAAGGATTTTTAATTCATTAGAAGTAACTTTACAATCGCTAGTTTGCCTTTGTTGGGTTAAGATGGGCAATTTTAGCTGATTTAGTCGCAAAATCAAATGGCTTGTATGTTGGACTTTCAGGATTATGACAGGTCTTACAAACAGCTTCAGTAGGCAGTATCATTCCCTTCTGCATTGCCAGTTCGCGGTTCCTCATTATAGAAGCTCCCTTATACATGCTTCCTGGTCCATGACATGATTCACATGATACTCCTTCAGTAATTTTTATACCAGCTATAAGTTTTGCTTCAATATGTCCTACTGTTGAATGACACTTAATACAACTTGCATCAGTTGTTGGATCAGCAATCCCTTTTTCTTTTGCAATTTTCATGGCCTCTTCACTGCTTAAACTTTTCATAGCGTTAGCATGTGGGCCCTTTAGCCATATATTATACTGTTCACCTTTAGCAGGTTTTAGATGGCACATTTTACATTTTGCAGCTCCAATATACTTGAAAGTCTGCGCTTGCATGGCACCACCAGCAAAAATGGCCAGTAAAGCGATTATTAAAGTTCTCTTCAGCATGATTGTAAGTTTTAAATTAGTTGTCTCTAAGCTTCATAAATTTATTTATTTTATAATTAATACGCAAGATTCGGGCCATTTTCTCCCACCTCAAGGTAATATATAAACAATATAAATACTTATTAGTAGCGTAACTTATTTATTTTCTGATACTTCTGTCGTTTTGACAGGGCTCTCAAACTCCTTTTGCAGCAATATCTTCCATTCTAAATTTATAAAGCAGTCTATATTTTCGAACAGAATCGCTTTTATTCTGTTCAATATGAATAACTTTATTGACATGAAGAAACATCAAATTGGACTCCTGATACTTTCTCTGGTCCTTGCAGGCTCATGTACTAATAGTGATTACCTTAAAATAGCGGTCACTACAGACGTTCACGGGATGATTTACCCAATAGATCTGATTGAGATGAAGCCATCAGATCACTCACTGGCGCATGTCTCCTCCTATCTCAGGGAACAGCGCGAAGCAAAGGATACATCTCTGGTTTTACTTGATAATGGAGACTTTCTCCAGGGACAACCAACCGTATATTATTACAATACTCAAAAAGCTGACTCAACACATATCTCTGCTCTTGTAATGAATTACATGGCCTATGATGCAGCTACTGTTGGAAACCATGACATTGAAACCGGTCCTCAGGTATACAACAAGATTGTGGAAGAATTCAATTTTCCCTGGCTGGCAGCCAATGCAATAAATGTTCATACAAACAAACCCGGATTTAAACCTTATACAATCATAAAAAAGGGAGGAAAGAAGATTGCAATACTGGGACTCATCACGCCGGGAATTCCCCACTGGCTTCCTAAATCATTATGGCCGGATCTAAGGTTTGAAGACATGATTGAAACCGCCCATAAATGGGTTCCGCTTATTAAACAGAAAGAGAAACCTGATCTTATCATTGGCTTATTTCACTCGGGCACTGACCCCACATATGGAGGAAAAACATCCACAGATAAGTTTAATGAAAATGCTACTCTTCTTGTAGCCAGGCAAGTACCAGGTTTTGATATAATATTTGCAGGACATGATCATCGCTTATCCAGTCAATGGGTTAAAAATATAGTGGGTGACAGCGTTTTTGTAATGGATCCCGGCAGTCATGCCAGGTACGTAGGTGAAGTCATGGTAGACTTTACAAATGAAAAACAAAAAAATATCAGGGGCCGTATTATAAATTGTAACGGATACGAGCCGGATCCTGTATTTATGACGCACTTTAATCCTCAGCTACAGGAAGTAACTGAATACCTGTCAGATACAGTAACTACACTGGCATGCTCCATGAGCAGTCGCGACGGATTATTCGGGCCCTCTTCCTTCATCACATTAATTAATAAAGTTCAGTTAAAAGAGTCAGGCGCAACTATCTCTTTTACTGCCCCATTGGCTTTCAACTCAACCCTGGATAGCGGAGCAGTATATGTTTCTGACATGTTCAAGCTGTACAGATTCGAGAATATGCTCTATACAATGAAGCTTACAGGAGGAGAGATCGACGGATTTTTGGAACACGCTGCCGGCCTGTGGTTCAATACAATGACCAGTAATAATTCATCTCTTTTGAAATTCAATCCGGATAGCAGGATGAACTTGCAGAACCCATACTATAATTTCTCTTCTGCAGCGGGAATAGACTATTCCATAGATCTCCAAAAGCCAGACGGTGATAAAGTAACTATTCATCAAAAAAGTGACGGTTCCCAGTTCTCAGTAGAAGATACGTTCCTGGTTGCAATAAATTCTTATCGTGGAAACGGTGGTGGAGGTCACCTAACCAGTGGATCAGGAATTCCTGCCATAGAGTTGCCGGGAAGGATAGTCAATGCAACCCAAATTGACCTGAGATTCCATCTAATGCAGTACCTGGGCGAACAGGATGTTTATCAACCCGACACTTTTTTCAACTGGAAATTAGTGCCAGAAGAGTGGTGGGTTTCCGGGGAAAAACTTGACAGAATGAAGCTTTTCAATTGATAAATCCGACATAAAAACAACAGAAGAAAACAAGGTAATTCGAAAAAATTTTATGATTTTTTACGTGTAAAACACTTTAAATCAAGGCGGTTTGAATGCTCATTTAACAAAATCAAAATTACGGGTCGAAAATTAGATTTTATTCATAGTTTTGCCTTACGGTTTATGACCATTTCTTGTACTTTGATTACAGATTTGATCTTTTAGTTTAACTAGACCCGCACTTTATGGATGTAACAGGAAAAAATTTCAAGAAGTTCCTTGACAGACAGCAGATTTTCGAAACGCAATACAATGCGAAATCTCAGCAAAAACAGCATGGCAAAGGGAAGCTAACCGCAAGGGAGAGAATAGCGATCCTATTCGATGAAGAAACATTTGAAGAGGTCGACGCTTTTGTCACACCAAACAAGGTAGATGGTGGCTTTGGTAAAGTGCAGGAGTCATTTGGAGATGGTGTTATCATTGGCCATGGACAGGTAATGGGCCGCCTGGCATTTGCCTACGCACAGGATTTCAATGTCATGGGTGGTTCTCTTGGTTCCATTCATGCAACAAAAATTTCCAAGATTCAGGATATGGCTCTCAAAATGGGGGCACCCATTATCGGATTAATTGATTCAGGCGGAGCAAGAATCCAGGAAGGAGTTGCCAGCTTAGCCGGCTATGCATCAATATTCTACAGAAATGTACAGGCATCCGGTGTTATTCCACAGATTTCTGTTATCCTGGGGCCTGCAGCCGGTGGCGCAGTTTATTCCCCTTCAATCACAGATTTTATATTCATGGCCAATAAAACCAGCTACATGTTTGTAACCGGTCCAAATGTGGTTAAAGAAGTACTCAATGAAGAAGTTTCATTTGATGATCTTGGTGGAGCAGAAGTTCACTCCCAGAAGAGTGGAGTAGCGCAGATGGTATACGAAGATGAAGAAAATACACTAATGGGTGTTCGTAAACTCATCTCTTACCTGCCTGCAAATAACCTCGAGAACCCACCGGAGGCAGATATTGAAGAAAATGAAACCAAAGATTTTGAAGAGAAGCTGAGAGATATAGTCCCTGATGATGCCAATAAACCTTACGATGTAAAAGATGTCATCACCTTGCTGGTTGATAAAAGATCGTTTTATGAAGTGGGAGAGCGTTACGCTCAAAATATTGTAGTGGGCTTTGCACGAATAGATGGAAAAGTCCTTGGCATTATCGCCAATCAACCAAAGGTGCTGGCCGGAACACTGGATATCAACTCTTCAAATAAAGCAGCAAGATTTATTCGCTTCTGCGACTCTTTTAATATACCTATACTCACACTTGAAGATGTACCCGGATTTCTGCCCGGAATTGACCAGGAGCATAGTGGTATCATAAGGCACGGCGCAAAGCTCTTGTATGCCTATGCTGATGCCACGGTCCCAAAGATTACAGTAATCTTAAGAAAATCATACGGTGGAGCATACTGTGTGATGAACAGTAAAAACCTTGGAGGAGACTTCAACTTTGCCTGGCCAACAGCCGAAATTGCAGTGATGGGACCCGAAGGAGCAGTGGCCATCCTTTATAGAAAAGAACTGGCAGAATCAGACAATCCTGTTGAGCTCAAGAAGGAACTGGCAAAAAAATACAGGGATGAAATTGCTAATCCATATGTGGCTGATGAGAAAGGGTTCATTGACGAAGTAATTGATCCTGCTATCACAAGGAGAAAGCTGAAGTCTGCTTTCCTCGCACTCGAGAATAAATATATCACAAACCCTTCACGAAAACACGGAAATATTCCTTTGTAATCTTTCATTATGAAGATAAAAAGTATACTTATCGCCAATCGGGGAGAAATCGCAATTCGGATCACCCGAACTGCCAGGAAGATGAATATCCAATCGTATGTGATTAAAACCTCCAAGGAGCCCAATGCGTGGTATCTGGATGAGGCAGATCACATCATCGACTTCACGGAAGTTACAAGCGAAATAGCTGAATTCCTGGATATCGAACGTATCATTGCAGCTACAAAGGAGAATAAGATCGATGCTATTCATCCGGGCTACGGTTTCCTGGCTGAAAACCCACATTTTGCCAGGCGCTGTGAAGATGAAGGAATCATTTTCATCGGACCATCAGCAGATGTAATATACCGGATGGGAAACAAGACTGTAGCAAAGGAAATCGCAAAAAAAAGCAATGTTCCACTCCTACAGGGCAGCGAAGGCAACCTGAGAGACCCGGAACATGCTATTGAAATGGCCAATAGAATTGGCTACCCCGTGATTCTTAAAGCAGCTTCAGGTGGTGGAGGACGTGGAATGCGCGTTGCTACAAAGGAAAGTGAAGTTGAGAGAATGTATAATATCGCATCCAATGAAGCAGCAAAAGCTTTCAATGATCCGGATATGTTCATCGAAAAATATGTCCAGGAACCCAGGCACGTAGAGTTCCAGATATTGGCTGATCAACATGGAAATGTGGTCCACCTGGGTGAAAGAGAATGTTCTGTACAAAGGAAACATCAGAAACTTCTTGAAGAATCGCCCTCCCCTGCCCTCGATGCTGCATTGCGTGAGAAGATGGGACAGGCAGCCATCGATATCTCCAAGGGCTGTGCTTACTACTCTGCAGGAACAGTTGAATTCCTGTTAGATGCCAATAAGGATTTCTCCTTCATGGAAATGAATACACGGATACAGGTGGAACACCCTGTAACAGAGATGGTAACAGGAATCGACCTGGTAGAGCAGATGATCCTCATTGCCCAGGGAGAAAAGCTCAGGTTTAAGCAAAAAGATATAAAGCTTAAAGGACACGCCATTGAATGGCGAATCAATGCTGAAGATGTTCAATCCGGTTTCTCACCGAGTCTGGGTACCATCGAAAAAATTTCCTGGCCGGAAGGAAAAAACATCCGCATAGATACAGGTGTCAGAGATGGGTCAGTGATAACACCCTATTTCGATTCAATGATTGCCAAGCTTATTATCTATGGCGACACAAGGGAGAAAGCAATGCAACTATCCTCACAAGCCATCAAAAAATTCTGGATAAAAGGAACAAAAACTACCCTCTCTTTTTGCAGGGCTGTTCTTCAAAATAAGAATTTCAGAAAAGGAGAGTTCAATACATCTTTCCTTACCAATGAGTTGAAAATCCACTACCACAATGCACCTGATGAAGAGATGCTGGCAGCATTCTTTGCCGTTTACGACTATGTAAGAGATGTGGAAAATGCAGAAGGCAAGAAACTGAATGTGGAAAAGAGTAAAAATATTACACCCTGGTTACTTAATAAGCGATTGCGCTAAAAATCACCAGCATGGCAGAAAAAGGTAAAGGAACAATAGGTAATGGTAAGCAAGGCAAAAATGAACTCGGTAAAAGCACAGGTCGAAGCAACAAAGGCTCAAGGCAAAAAGTAATTGCTTTGAGTTCAAGCAAGAAGCAGTTTGAATTTACCAATCCTTTAGAGAAAGAGATTAAGTATAAGGGTGAGAAAGTGAAGCTTAAGCTTTACGAAGATCCCAATGGTTTTTCATATATCGTATGGAAAAACAGGAAGTACATGCTCGATATCATTGAAAAAAACCAGAATAAATATACAGTGATGGTCAATGGCGTATGGCATACCTTTACCGTTGAATCTCCATTCTCCCTAAAAAGAAAAAAATACCTGGAGAAGCAGGAAGGTACTTCATCTACAGAACTTGTTAGTGCTCCCATGCCAGGTAAAATCATTGATATCATGGTCGAAGAGGGCGCTGAAATTAATTCAGGAGAGCCACTGCTTATACTCGAGGCCATGAAGATGCAAAATGAAATCAATTGTCACATCAACGGTATCATCAAAAAGATCTCAGTCAAAAAAAATGAGTCTGTTATGAAAGACGACCTCCTCGTTGAAATCGAAAAGCGATAGAATTTCATTGTCTTTTACTTTTCTTTCATTTTTAAATTCAATAAATTGTGTGTTGATTCATGCCACGATGTATTCAAAAGTTTAAAATTAAAACATATGAAAACAATTGCAGTAATTCTATCCGGTTGCGGGGTCTACGATGGCGCCGAAATTCATGAAGCAACTTTAAGTCTTTATTCCATAGCCAAAAATGGCTGCGCCTACAAAATATTTGCACCCAATATTGTCCAGCACCATGTTATCAACCATATTACAGGTGAAGAGATGGACGAGACAAGGAATGTGCTGGTGGAATCTGCCCGCATCGCACGAGGCGATATATCACCGCTTAGCGAATTTGTTGCAGCCGATTTCGACGGACTACTCTTTCCTGGTGGATTTGGTGCTGCTAAGAACTTGTCTGATTGGGCATTTAAAGGTCCGACGGCTACCATCAACCAGGAAGTTTCAGATGCCATCAAATGCATGGCAGGACTCAAAAAGCCAATAGCTGCACTCTGCATAGCCCCGGTGCTTATTGCAAAGATACTGGGAGATGTTGAACTCACTATAGGCGACAATGCAGATACTGCTGCCGGCGTGGAAGCAGTTGGTGCCACACATGTAATTGCAACACATGGAGAGGTAATCATCGATAAAAAACACAAAGTTGTAACAACTCCTTGCTACATGCTCGACGCCAATATCGAACAAATAGGCACCGGCGCTGAGAATGTGGTAAAAGCCATGCTGGAATTGATGTAATTTATCTGATATCCTCAGTGATTCTCTTCACAATAACTCTTACAACCACAAAAAAAGAATTACATAATTAATTACGTAATTAATTATGTAATTAAGCTATTCTATCTTCTTGATTACTTGTTTTATACGAAATTTATTTTGATTTTTTTTTGACTATTTTGATTTTTTTATCAAATATTATTATCAATATTCACTAAAAGGCCTGATTTTTGTAATCTCTAAATTATGAAGGTGAAAATCATTAAATATATCATCCCCGCATTGGTGCTTTTCATGTGTTTGCTAAGCCCTGCCAGGGCTCAAGCCGACACCAGCAAACATGTTATTCGAACCAACAGGGCAATTGTGTATGCGAGCGATACTGTTCCGGTTATGCATATCCCGGCCGTAAATATTTATGATGTCAATAAATACAACTACCTGTTAAATAGCCGGAAATACCGTCGCATTATTCGCAATGTTAAAAAAGCGCATCCCTATGCTGTTATTGCTAACCTGAAACTCAGGCACCTGGACAGCACATTGGTGGATATTGATTCCAAAAAAGAACGGAAAGAATATACCGAGGTAGCCGAAGCAGAGATTATGGCAGAATTTGAGAACGAGATAAAACGACTCACAGTAAAGCAAGGTATCATTCTTGTCAAGCTTATCGACAGGGAGACAGGCAAGACTTCTTACGAAGTTCTCAAAGATATTCGCGGTGGCTTCACCGCCTTCTTCTGGCAGGGTATTGCCCGACTGTTTGGCAACAATCTTAAGATGCAATTTGATCCTGACGGAGAGGATAAGGTGATTGAAGATATTGTCATGGCCATGGAATGGGGGCTTATCTAAAGATTAAACAACAAACTTTCTTTTTGTTGAGAAACGATTGATCCCTTCTATCTGGACAAAACAAAATCATCAACAACTCAATTTTGATAATTCTTTGTATATTTAGTATGAATTAATCACAATTAATAGGCATCCAACCCTTTAGACATGCGAATGAATCGAAAAGATTTTTTCAAAAAAAGCATCGCTCTTGGAGTAACTATCTCTTTTAGCGGGTACTTGTTTGAGAACAAACTAATGGCTGAATCAGCAACAAAGCATGTATTACCTTTTGAAGGAATAATGGCTTTTGATGCGCACTCCCACCCCTACCACCTTCACCATCCTCCTCTTTCACCGTATGGAAGAATCAAGCACCTCAGAACTACCGCAACAGTAAGTAGAATGAAGGAAGCCGGATTAGTGGGATCCGTATTTGCAGCGCTTGGTGATTCAGTAAAAATTAAAGGATCAAATGTAAGCGCTTACACCGATACCATTGAACAAATCGAACGAATAGAAAACTTTGAAAGGAAAAAGAAAATTCGACTGGTATCAAACGTGTCTGATTTAAAATTCACTGGAAATAATGATCTCTTTGCTGCCATTATGGCTATTGAGGGTGGAGATGCCTTAGAAGGAGATATCACAAACATTGACAGATTCCATGAAAAAGGAGTAAGACTAATTACCATCCTACATAAAATTGATAACGAGATTGGTTTCAACCAGGAATCAAAATTCGACGGTCAGCTAACTCCATTTGGTAAAAAGGTAGTCGAGAAAATGAATGAAAAAGGAATGATTGTTGATGTCGCACACTCCAATACATTAACCTTAAAAAGTGTTTCTGAAGTGAGTCAATTGCCCTTGTTGGATTCACATACTGCTCCCTTTCCTGAAAGTGAAGAAAACAATTTTCCCAACAGGGCAAGAAGCTGGAATGAAATGGAGTTAATTGCGAAATCCGGTGGAGTGATATGTACTATGCCTATAGCTTACAAACTCGGTAGTTATGAAAGAACAACACTGGCTCACTGGGCATCCGAGATTCTCTTAATGAAAAACCGGCTGGGCATTGAACATGTGGGACTGGGATCTGATAATGCAGGTCTGCCTAGTCTTGTTGAAGGATGGGAATCAATTGCTTCCCTTCCTGATTTAATTGAGGAGCTTTTGAAAATCGGACTTTCTGAAAAAGACATACTTGCCTTCACAGGGGGGAATTTCCTGAGGATTGCCAGTAAATGTTTACACTGACCTTTACGGTAGGAAGAAAAAAATATACTTTCCTAATATTGTTCGTAGAATAAATCCACCTTTTCGTTGGGAAAATTGGCTCTCCCATTGATTCGTTTTGCCTGAAATAGGGCTGTAGAATATATTTGTTTCAAATATGTAAAACTAGAAAATGAAACAAATGAAAACAGCAGCGATTGTATTATTTATAACAATCATTTCCGCCAGCTCTGCGATGGCACAACAGCAAAGACCAACAGGTCCACCTCCAGTCCCTACCGACAAGCAAATTGAGAAGATGGTAACAGATCTATCATCTACACTGGATTTAAGTAAAGAACAAGAAACAGACGTGCGTGTACTTTACAAAGATCATTTCAAGCAGGTAAAAAATAGTAAAACGAAGGGCCCACAGGCCATGGAAAAACTTAAAAGCCAGTTGGAAAAGAATGTAAAATCTCTACTTACTAAAGAGCAGAAGAAAAAGTACAATAGTTACTTATCCAAGCAGGAAAAGGAAAGACAACAGTCCAGACCACAAGGCAAACCACAAGGCAGAGCACAGGGAGAACCACAGGGAGGCCCCGGACGTTAGAGTTTTGTCAAACACTAAGAACTCATGAAGTTCAAGTTGATAAAAGGTGTTTAATAAAAAAAATAAAAATTATGACAATCAATAGAGATAATTCACCATTAAGTAAACAGTCCAAAAAGGAACTTGAAGAATTAAAAAAAGAGTTACATAAAAGCAATCCGAATCCTGAGAGAATAAATTTTCTACTCAATGGTGATAAATATTCGAATCCTATTTCATAGCTCATAATCATCCTGAATCACAAACCACCAATCTCATGTCTATAGTAAGTATAAACGGTTGCATCGGATGTGGGACTTGTATTGAAACTTGTCCCACCGATGTGATTCGTAAAGACCCCAAAACAGGGAAAGCCGTAATTAAGTACAGTGCTGACTGCCAGATTTGTCACCTGTGCCGAATGTACTGCCCGGTAGATGCCATTACAATTTCACCAGAAAAAACCATACCCGTTATTGTCTCCTGGGGATAATCATGAACACAACAATTAAAACATACAACCGTATAGCCGGAGTGACTCTCCTGGCAATCATCCCCCTGTTATATTTTTCATTAGGAAATTTTCCGGAACGAACTGCCCTTAAGGAGAGCATTTCCATTATTACACTTCTCGCCTATTTCATGGCAATCGGACAATTCTATCTGTCGAGGGGAAATAAAAATATTCTAAAGCCACATAAGGCAAGTAAGGTGGTAAAACTCCATAAGATACTTGGCTATGTGCTGGGAGGAGTAATTATCTTTCATCCCTTCTTTGTTATTCTACCCCGGTATTTTGAAGCTGGTATAGCTCCGGCTGATGCTTTCACCACCATGATAACAAGCTGGGACTCTACAGGAATAATACTGGGAATGATTGCATGGGTTTCCATGCTGATCCTGGCTCTTACATCAATTTTTCGAAAGAAACTCGGAATGAAGTACACAACATGGAGGATATTCCACGGAATACTTTCCATAGTATTTATCATTGTTGCCACATGGCACGCTATCAACCTTGGTCGTCATACAGACACTCCACTGTCGATATATATGATAGTGATCGCTGCAGTGGGTGTATTCATGATCCTGAAAGTATATTTCATAAAGAATTCTAAACCCGGAAAAAATGACTGAGCAAAACAATAATACAATATCCCGACGTCGCTTCATGGCACTGGCAGGCAGCGCTGCAAGTATAACTGCACTCGCTGCTATGGGCCTTCCAATGGGATGGGGAGAAAATAAAACAGAGATGGATACTGACAAGATAAAATATCTCGAAAACGAGACAGATGTGCTGGTAATCGGATCAGGAATGGCTGGACTCTTTGCCGCAGTAAAGGCCCACGATGCCGGATCTAAAGTAATTATGGTTTCAAAAGGCCGACTCGGATCTTCCGGACAAACCCCTTTTGCAAAAGGGATTTTTTCCTATGACGCCACACAGACTGATGTCACACTGGATGAATTCACTCAAATGGTTTCTAAATCTGCACTGGGAACAAATAACCCTGTCTACACAAGACAAATGGCAGAGCATTCTCTAGCCAGGGTAAACGAACTCCGGGAATGGGGATTCTTTGATTCTCCCTTGTATAATAAATCCTTCATTAAACCAATTAAGGAAAGAAACATCAAACTAAGTGAGCGGATCGTTATCACACACCTGGTAAAAGAAAAGGGCCGTATTGCCGGAGCCGCAGGATTTAGTTTAGACGAACAAAAGATGTTGTTATTCAAAGCCAAAAGTGTAATCCTTTGTACAGGAGCAGGGGGTTTCAAACCAAATGGTTTTCCCATTTGCGACCTGACCCATGATGGCACAATAATGGCCTATAATATCGGGGCAAAAGTGACCGGCAAAGAATGGAACGACGGACATAGTGGTCAACAGGAAAATTCTGCAGCTTGTTTTGACGGCTGGCATGGCATGTTTGAGCAGAAACCTGAAACAACAAGTGTGGAGATACACCATGACCTGGGTGTGGACCAAAACTATATAGCTTATGTTAGTGGTAACCCGGTAAAAGGAATGGGTCCGGGAATGGAAAATAACAATGACGTATCGGGAGGACCTTACAGACCAGAAGGTTTTAACAGGCCTGCAAAGATGGACAACGAGAGGCCAGGCCCTCCAAAAAGTGACAAGCAAGGAAAAGAAGGTGCTCCTCCGGGCATGCATGGAACAACAGTTGGCGGCTCATCAGCAGGAATGGCAATCCATAAATCTGAAGGACTGGTGCCTGTCAATGACAAATGCGAATCGAACATACCCGGTCTCTATGCTGCAGGCGATGCCCTTGGATCATATATGGCAGGTGCAATCTATACCCAGATCGGGTCCTCCCTGGCAGGTTCTGCGGTGCAGGGAGCAATCGCCGGAGAAGCAGCAAGTGAATACAGCACATCTGCATCCCTTGCCGATATTCCCAGGAAGAAGATCGAAACAATCAAAGAAGAAATATTTGCTCCACTGAAAAGGGAAGCAGGATATAGCCCTGCATACGTGACACAAACCCTCCAGGGCGTTATGATCCCAAACTTCGTCTTGTATATCAAAAAGGAAAAGATGATGGATGCTGCCCTCGCTTATATCGAAGAATTGCGCGATCACCATATGCCAATGCTCAGGGCAGCTGACATGCACGAACTCAGGCTGGCACATGAAACAGAAAACATGATTATTAGTGCCGAAATGAAACTTAAAGCCTCCCTGATGCGAACAGAAAGCAGGTGTAGTCACTACCGGCTGGACTATCCCGAAATGGATAATGAAAACTGGAGAGCATGGATCAATATCTTTAAGGGAGAAAATGGTGAAATGCAAATGGAGAAACAAGCTTTCGACAGCTGGCCTTCGACAACTTAAAAACCCATAGCAAATGAACATTCTACAAAATAAAATAACCTGGATACTATTGTTTCTAACAGGGATGACAGGAACAAACTTCATATTGGCACAGGAAATTGACAATGATTTCCAGGCACGCACAGAAGCTAAACTGACGTATAAGCCGATTAAAAAAGTGCAATTAAGCTTCACGCCGGAAATACGCTGGGACGAAAACTTTTCAGTAAGTAAATATCACTTTCAGTCTACCGTTTCATATAATCCTGTCAAAGGATTGGACTTAAGCGGAAGCTACAGGTTTATTGTCAACCCACGTAGTACAAATCCTACAGAGTACCTGCATCGCTTTGCCTTTGATGCTGAATATGGCAGGAAAGTATACAGGTGGAAACCCTCTGTGAGATTGAAATATACAAACTATACTGATGATGATGCCAATGGAGATTTTCTTCGCTACAGGGCCAAGCTTGATTACAATGTTAAAAACTTCAAACTAACTCCATATGCCAGTGCCGAAGGCTTTCATGATATTTCGGTAAATGAGCTTTACAAAATGCGCTACTCTCTGGGAGCATCATACAAACTAAATAAGCATAACTCACTCAAACTTGGATATGCACTGGACTATTATATGCTTGAATACCGCAACAAGCATATCATAAGTATTGGCTACAAATATAAATTCTAAAACTATGAAAAAGACATTATCCATTTTTACCAAGTTGACATATTACATACTCTTCGTCGCTATACTAATTGCTTTCAACTCGTGCAGGGCCGACGATCTGATTATTGATGTAGAAGAAGAGGAAACCCTGGAAAATGATTCTATCAGTAGAGAGGGGCTTGCCGATTGGACAGAAGAGACTCATGGCAGCAGCACTTTCCCAAATTACGATATCGTTTTTAATCAAAATGAAGTACTCCGTTTTGACATTACAATTAGCAGCGATAACTGGGAGCTTATGCAGGATGACCTCGACGACAACCTGGGTTCAACGGGCACACGTCCGGGAGGTCCTCCTGGAGGTGGAGGAGGAATAACAGCAGTGTCAGACTTTGATCCTGTTTGGGTTCCATGTTCTGTCAACTTTGATGATACAGAATGGTACCATGTTGGAATACGCTACAAAGGCAACTCAAGTTTATCTACAACCTACACTTCAGGAATTAAAAAATTTGCTTTTAAACTCGACTTTGATGAGTTTGAAAGTGATTATCCAGAAATTAGAGACCAGCGTTTCTATGGCTTTCGGCAGTTGAACCTGAAAAATAATTATGACGATCCCTCGCTTATGAGGGAAAAAGTAGGATCCGACCTCTTTCTTGATTATGGACTAGTGTCTCCGCAAACTGCATTCTGTGTAATCTATGTCGATTATGGTAACGGACCTGTATACTATGGAGTGTACACCCTTGTTGAAGAAGTGGACGATACCGTGCTGGATTCCCAATTCGGGGAAAGCACAGGTAACTTATATAAACCTGATGGTGATGCTGCCAGCTTTGCTTCAGGGACATATGATGAGGAGGAGATGGAAAAAAAGAATAACGAGGATCTGTATGATTACTCCGATGTAAACTCCCTCTATACGATAATAAATAGTTCCGACAGGACCAATGATACTGCATCATGGAAAGCAGAACTCAATACAGTTCTTGATGTTGATGTCTTTCTAAAATGGCTGGCGGCAAATACTACTATGCAAAATTGGGACACCTATGGTTTAATGACACACAATTATTACCTGTATAACTTTTCTGAAACCGGCAAGTTGACATGGATTCCTTGGGACAATAATGAAGCATTGCAAGAAGGCAAGCAAAGCGGTGCCATAAACATGTCACTTGACGAAGTGGGCAGCTATTGGCCCTTGATCCGCTACCTGGCAAATGATGAACAGTATATAGAACGGTATAAATATTTCATGCTTGATTTCTGTGAAGAGATTTTTGAGCCGGCAAGAATGTCTTCACTCTACGATCAATACTATGATTTGCTGAAAGAACATGCCTATGCTGAGATACCTGGATACACCTTTCTACAAAGCGATGCAAGTTTTGATGCTGGTGTAGAAACTTTAAAAAATCATGTAACTGCCAGGAACAATGCCATGGAATCCTTTTTAGGTTTATAATATATTTCGTCGAATTATTCCTAAATTTCTAAACCAAATGAATGCACTAAAAAAAAGGAAACGTATTATGAAGTTCCAGGAGCCCTTGATCATATCGATCTTCTGGGTGCTCCTGTTTGCATCACCACTGGTTTTTGGAAATTCTGAAAACGGCATAAACTGGGCTCACATCATAGGCGTTTGGAAGATGTTTATTCCCTTCCTTGCAGTCTTTCTGATTAACAGATTTATTTTGCTACCCTACCTCTTCTTCAAGGAAAAACGACTGTACTATTATATTACAACAATAGTATTGCTTTTAGTTTTATCTACAGGTGTTCATCTCTATGAAACCGAATATAAAATGGGGCCTGTTTCCAATGAAACCAGGCATAATCACCCGGGGCCTCCCGATTTACAATTACCTCCCGGAGAAAGATTAGCACCACCACCGGAACATATGCTGCCACCTCCTGACGGTCCGGTAGGAAAGGATAATCCTATAAGACAACCGAAAGCGCTGCCTCCTTTTCTGGGTTTTTTTGTGATTTCCCTATTAATTGTTGGATTTGACACCGGACTTAAGGTCTCTGTGATATATGCACAATCAGAACAAAAAAGAGTAAATGCTGAAAAAGAAAATATAGAAACCAAACTGGCTTTTCTTCAAAACCAGGTTAGCCCCCACTTCCTAATGAATACCTTAAACAATATTCACTCTCTTATGGATTTCGATGCTGAAGAAGCAAAAGAATCTATTATTAAACTCTCCAAATTGATGCGTCATCTTCTGTATGATTCACAAGGAGAGCGCATTGCTCTACAGAAAGAAATTGATTTCGTAAAAGCTTATGTTGAGCTAATGCAACTCAGGTATTCGGATAAAGTTAGAATTGAGTTGTTCATTCCCGAGAAATTGCCAGACAAAAACATACCACCACTGTTGTTTACTTCTTATGTAGAAAATGCATTTAAACATGGTATCAGTTACAAGGAAAACTCATTTATAGATATTAGATTCAGCTATAACTCCGACAAGTTGAATTTTGAGATCAGGAACAGTAATCCCGGTACGGTGGAGGGAACTGAAGCTTCAGGTATAGGGCTGGAGAATTCACGAAAACGTTTAGGCCTTCTATTCGGTGAAAACTATTCTCTTGAAATTACTGATTCCTTAGATATATTTGTAGTAAATCTAACAATACCTGTATGATACGTTGTATTGCCATAGATGATGAGCCCCTTGCACTGAAACAAATTGTAAGCTACATCGAAAAAACTCCATTTCTCGAACTGACAGAGAAATTTGAAAACGCTTTGCAGGTAATTCCATTTCTCCAGGAAAATAATATAGACCTGATGTTTGTTGATATCAATATGCCCGACCTTAGCGGTATGGATTTCGTTAAATCATTGAAAAATCCACCTAAAATTATTTTTACAACAGCTTACAGTGAACATGCAGTGGAAGGATTCAGGGTTGACGCAGTTGATTATCTTCTGAAACCCATCAGCTATATAGATTTCTTAAAAGCAGCCGAGAAAGCCAGGGAAAGATTAGCTCCAAAAACTACTGATGAACAGCAAATTAATAGTAACGAAGAATTCCTTTTTATCAAATCAGAATACAAAATTCTGCGGATTAACCTGGCAGAAATTCTCTACATTGAATCCATGCGTGAGTACGTCCGCATCCATATTGAAGGCCAACGCCCGGTCATGGCACTAATGAGCATGAAAAAAATGGAAGAATACCTAAATCCATCAGATTTCATGCGAGTTCACAGATCCTATATTGTCAGTCTTAAAAAAGTAAATACAATAGAACGTAACCGTATTATTTTTGGGAAAGATGTGTACATCCCCATAAGCGAGCAATATAAAGAACAATTTCAAAAATACCTCGACAACAACTTTTTGGTCTGATACACATGTAAGTATTCCTTGACTTCATTGTCTAAGTAATAAATCCGTACATTAGGGATCAAAACCTTGAAATAGTGAAAAAGAAATTTCAACTCCTGCTATCTGCCAGCATACTAGTACTGGTACTTAGCGGAACCATCCTGTTTACATTCATTGTCCGGCAATTCATTACAAAAGAGATGACCAAACAGATTGTCATGGACAATCAAACCCTCGGTTCTGAAGTAATCAACTATTTATCTACCCAGATCGATACTTCCAATGCGGACGAAATGATAGCTTCTCTTCAAAATATTTGCGAGGAAATCAATCTGCCAAATGGTGGATTCATCTGTGTTATGAACGAGCATGGCGAATTGCTTGCCGCTCCAAATTTCAATGAGATAAAGGTGAAAAACCTGATGATTGAGAATTTCATCGATTACCAAAGCAGGGATGAAATTGAGCAGATGAAATTATCAGAAGAAATACCATTATTGGGAGTGCTCAACTATGAAAATGGTGACAAGACAGATATCATTGCATCACTTCCCTTGTCAAGCTCGGGCTTAAGACTTAATGTGCACCAAAATATGGATATTGCCTTAAAAGCCACCAAAAATTTTATAAAAAGTTTTTTCCCACTTGCATTTATAGTTACGCTTGCTATTGCAATCATTGGATTCCTCATGGTCGACCGGATCGTAATGGGCTACGAGCACAAAATTGAGAAACAAAATACCATCATCAAACAAAAAAATAAAGATCTTACCGGTAGTATAAAATACGCCAGTTTTTTGCAGAAATCATATCTCCCCGGTCGCAATAACCTGAAAGACTTATTTCCTGAATCATTCATTTTTCTGAAGCCAAGAGATATAGTGAGTGGTGATTTCTTCTATGTGAATGAAACAAATAATGTTAAATACTTTTCGGTTATCGACTGCACCGGACATGGTGTGCCCGGCTCCTTGCTCAGTATGATCGGTTATGGCCTGATTGAACAAGCAATTTCGACACTGGAATATCCCTCAACTGCTAATATTCTTGGCTTTCTCTGTAAAAAATTTCCTGAAGTTCTTTCACACAATGAAACTCATGTAGATACCGATGGAATGGATATGGCCATATGCTCTATTGATAAAAAGAACAAAAAACTGAATTTCTCCGGGGCAAAAAATCCATTGCTGCTCGTACGAGACAATGAAGTCATTAAGTATAACGGGGACAAGCGATCTATTGGTCAGAAGTCAGAAGAATCAGAAGGCTGCTTCGAACAACAGGAAATTGACATTCAGGAGAACGATATGTTGTACCTTATTTCTGATGGTATGCAAGATCAGTTCGGCGGACCAAAAGGTAAGAAATACATGATGTCCAGACTAAAAGAATTACTCATCAACATCAGTAAGCTTCCGTCTGATAAACAACATATGAAGATAGATACGGCACTCACCGACTGGATGGGAGAACTGCCCCAGGTGGATGATATTACTATTATGGGGGTACGAATCACAAAAGAATTGGTATAGTTACACCAAAGGGCTTATAAACCAGAAGCACTATTTTAATTTTCTGATTATCTTAACTTTATAAATGTTATATACATATATATATACATATTAAAATACGTATATTTCACCTAACCACACTGCTTATCTTTTCCTTCATCCCTACCTTCTTCCAGGAACGGAACAGCGAACCATGGCTACAAGATGAGAACCCGCTGGGGCCCCAACTTCGAACTCCCAACTTCAGCTTCCTCTTAACGCTGGCTCACTTCCTAAATGAACATTCACAATTCCTCATTGTTCTTAACTTTTAAGTAAATTTATAGCAATGGAAGATCCAAGGGAAAGACAATATACCAACGATGAGATAACGGTATTCTGGAAACCATCAAAGTGCATTCATGCAACAACATGTTTCAGAGAATCGATTGAAGTATTTAATCCTGGTAAACGGCCATGGGTGAATATTAATGCCGCTCCAACAAGGCGAATCATTGAAGTAGTGAATAAATGTCCAACCCAGGCACTGGAATGGAAATACAACAAAGAGATGAATGAGGAGGAGCTCCAGGCAAATAATTACTCTTTATCAGAAGAAATCACTCCTGAAACCTTGTCTGAGGAAGAAACTTCCAAACCCGCAAAAGTTACCATCATGAAAGATGGTCCGATAGTAGTGGAAGGAGAATTTAAAGTTGTCGGTTCAGACGGAAACGAGTTAAAATCTATGGTAATGACCTCATTTTGTCGTTGTGGGGCTTCGAAAAGCATGCCTTTTTGTGATGGAACACACAGAAAAATAGGTTTTACTGAAGCAAAATAAAATATGAAACAAAAAGCTGCTCAATTCCGGGTTGTTGAAGACAAATACATTGAGGTAACCGGCTCATTTGAAATCCTAAATTCTAAAGGAGAAATATTAAGGAATGAAGGTCCGGTATTTCTTTGCAGGTGCGGCTTATCAGAGAACAAACCATTTTGCGACGGCCGGCATAAAACCTCAGACTTCAGCGGATAATCCCTCACCACTCATCCATACTCTCCCTCTTATTTCTATTGTACTAAAGCAGAAATTGTAAAAATTCTTTTATTACTTTGAGCTAAACTGTATCCTAATGTTAATCCTGATCAGTGTATTTCTTATCGGTATTTTGCTTGGGTGGCTATTCAGGAAAAAAGAAAAACTTGAATTTGTATCAGGAAAACTAACCTTGGTTTCCATTGCAGCTCTTCTCTTCCTGCTTGGCCTGGGAGTTGGTATCAATGATGAAGTCAGAAACCACCTGGATACTCTTGGACTCACTGGTTTGCTGATCGCCCTGTTCTCTGTGGCCGGAAGCATATTCACTGCTTGGATCACCTGGAATATCTTTTACAAGAAAAATGAAAGATAGTTTATTCATCATATCGTTTTTTGTTGGTGGATTGTTCCTGGGGATCGTTTTTCGTGATGCTATTGACTTTGATATCAGCAGAATAACGGATTACGCCTTATATGCATTACTTCTTTTTGTAGGAATCAACCTGGGATCTGATCCAAAGTTTCTCTCGATCATCAAATCAATTCGCCCCCGGATTTTCTTTATTCCTCTTTCTACAATTATTGGCACGCTACTCGGAGTTGTAGTGTACCATCTTATCTTTGGGAAACTGCAGTTTGGCGAATCACTAGCTGTGGGATTTGGTTTCGGCTATTATAGTTTATCAAGTATTATTCTAACAAAATTGTCAGGGGAATCGCTGGGTGTTATTGCGCTCCTGGCAAATATCAGCAGGGAAGTTATTACACTGTTACTGGCTCCATTTTTTGCTAAAATCGCAGGGAAACTAGCTCCCATATCAGCAGGTGGAGCCACTTCCATGGACACAACCTTGCCCATTATTATTAAATCATCTGGGAAGGAATATCTGATTCACTCTATGGTTCATGGTGTAATACTTACGATTTTGGTACCTTTCCTTGTATCACTGGCTATCCAATTATTTTAAAAGCTATATCTTTGCACATCATTTTATCAGAGGGAATAAATCTATGTCGAAAATTAACGTGTTTTCAGAAATTGGAGAGTTAGAAGGAGTCATTCTACATCCTCCCGGACCGGAAGTGGAGAACATGACACCAAAAAATGCAGAAAGGGCACTATACAGTGACATTCTGAACCTGACCGTGGCCAAAAAGGAATATAACCAACTTGAGTGTACCCTTCAGCGACTTACAAATACATACAGGGTTTCTGACCTTCTCACTGATATTCTCCGATCAGCAGAGGTGAAAGAAAAGATTATCAAGCAAACTTGCTACCAGGAAAAACATTCCGAGCTGCTGGATATTCTCCTGGAAAAAACAGCTGAAGAGTTGAGCCAATTAATGATACAGGGAGTCCCTCTTCAAAAAGACTCGCTAACAAATTTCCTGAGCAACGAGCATTTCGCATTGCGCCCTTTGCATAATTTCTTCTTTACAAGAGATTCTTCCATTGCCCTTCACAATAGCATCCTAATTGGTAATATGGCCAGCAAGGTAAGAGATCGCGAAGCATTGATAATGGAAGCCATCTTCAAATATCATCCCTTGCTCAAAACTAAGACTATCGTTGCTGAGAAATCCGGACATGCAACAGAAGCACTTTCTATTGAAGGAGGTGATGTAATAGTTGCCAGGGAAGATATTTTATTGATTGGACTCGGAACACGCACCTCAACACGGGGAATAGACTTTATTATCAACCAATTAAAGAAAGACAAGAAGCAACACCACGTGATTGTGCAACAACTTCCCTCTACCCCGGAGTCATTTATTCACCTGGATATGGTTTTTACCATGCTGGATCGGGATGCATGCATGGTATATAACCCCCTGATACTCCAGCCCAATAAATATGAAACCGTTCATATTGAAATCGATAACGGGAAAGTAAAATCAATTCGTGCCGTGGAGAATATCCTCGTCATATTGAAAAAACTTGGCATGGACCTTGAACCCTCATTTTGTGGCGGAGAAGCAGATTCCATTAACCAGGAACGGGAGCAATGGCACAGCGGGGCGAATTTCTTTGCATTCGGGCCGGGGAAAATTATTGGCTACAGCCGCAACAGCCATACACTCGACAATCTTAATAAAAACGGATTCAATATCATTAAAGCCAAAGATTTTCTAAGTGGCAAATCTGTCATTGACCAATCAAAACGTTGTGTTATCACTATCGAGGGCAGTGAACTGGCGAGAGGTGGAGGAGGTGCCAGGTGTATGACTATGCCATTCAGCCGTAAGTCTCTTGACTAACTAACTTTCAATAAACCTTCGCTAATATCCTCTTAGAAATTCCAATATTTCATTCTCTTCAGGCATACCTTCCGGGAAAGCTCCTCTTTGCCAGCTGCCATACATCGGATTGGGTAGCATAATGAAGTGCGTTCCAAATGCTTCTTTAAATTCTCTTACCGTCTCTTTTCCATATTCATGTGCCCTTTCATCAAATACACCATCAAAATCACCCAGGTTATCTCCCAACAAGAGCAGAATAGTATAATTCTCTCTGATGGCTTCCCTCCTGGCATCCTTTGAAGAAGTCTCCTTTTTCAGCATTACATGCGCTTCATCAGTAAAAGGAAACCCAAATTCAAGCATGTTATCCAGGGTAGCATCCAACAAATTTTCTTTTCTGTTGGACACATAAAACACCTCAACACCAAGTTCCGCTGCCAGTTGTGTAAACTCTAAGGCACCAGGAATGGTAATGGCCTTCCGCATCTCACACCATTCGGCCCATATTTCTTCAGAATATGATGCCCCCGAGCGCAACATCTCAACGTTAAACGGTGAATTATCCAATACCGTTTCATCGATATCAAGCACAACAGCCCATCGCTTATCTTTGCTAATCGCTGCACTATCCGTTGTAATTCTTGATGCAATATTAAATCCCTGCAGGTACAGTGCCTCCGCCTCAGCCGAATATTGACTCCATAAAATACTCTGCACACCCAGTAAACTCAATGGTTCATTTCCCTGCTTCCTCTCCCCGCAGGAAAAAAGAAATAGCAGCATTGCTGCAAACATAATTGCCGTAATTTTCCTCATTTCAGATCTTCTAAATAAGTTTATACTATCATCCAAAGATATAAAATTCCAATGTCTAAAGTCTCATGTTTTACAATCCTTCGGTTAGCCCAGGATACGTGAATTATTAAAATTTGCATGGTAGTTTCTCGATAAAAATCAACATCCACTCCGATAATTTGCTTTCCCATCACATTAAGAGTTAAAAAAGATGATGAAAAAAATAACAGAAGAGTTTCTCCACTTTTTATGGAAAAATCAATCCCTGGCGGGAGTAACACTTGCAACTGATAGCGAAAGTAAAATTGATGTTTTAGATCCGGGTCAGCACAACCATGATTCCGGGCCGGACTTCTTTAACGGAAAAGTCCAAATCGATGGAACGATTTGGGCCGGAAACATTGAGCTGCACATCAATGCTTCTGATTGGTTAAAACATGGCCACCAGGATGATAAGTCCTATGATTCTGTCATTCTGCATGTCGTATATTTTAACGATTGTGTTATTACGAGGCAAAATGGTCAGATAATACCTGTCGCACTTATAAAGTTTCCCTCTATTCTTTGGGAAAAATATAATACCCTTCTACATAATGATAGTTGGATCCAATGTCAGAATAATTTCCGGGAAATACCACCTGTGCTAGAGGCACAGTGGATCTCGAGATTAATGATTGAAAAGCTTTCTCATAAAAATAAGATCCTGCATACCTACTTTGAAAAAGCAACTTCACATATGGACGATGTCATGAACCAACTCCTCTTCCGTTGTTTCGGTTTATCAGTAAATACTATCCCCTTCGAAATGATGGCCTCGGTTATTCCCTATACCAGGCTCTTAAGAACAAAAGGAAATCAGTTTCAGCTTGAAGCGCTACTCTTTGGTGTTTCCGGAATGCTGCATACTGTATTGCCAAATGACATTTACATGCAAAACCTGAATCGGGAGTATACTAAATATAAATCCACATTTCTTGAGAAGCAGGTACCAACACAAAGCTGGAAATTTATGAGAATGCGTCCCTCCTCCTTCCCCACAATTAGGATTGCCCAGCTTGCCTCTCTCATTCATACAACATATCCTTTAACTGAGAAACTGCTAAAAACACCTTCCCTGAAAACACTCAAGAATATGTTCCGTGTGCGTGCGGGAGACTACTGGAACACACATTATCTCTTTGGCAAAGAATCAAAACATAGTCCCAAATTTATTGGACAGGATTTTTTTCACAGGATTATTATCAACGGAATCGTACCTTACATGTTCTTCTATGGAAAAGTTACGATGGATCAGCAATATTCTGACTATGCCATTTCCCTATTGGAACAAGTTCCTGCGGAGAAGAATGAAATATTGGAAAAATGGCGTAAATTTGGATTGAAAGCACATAATGGCTTAGAGAGTCAGGGTTTACTATATCTATTTAAGGAATATTGTAAACATAAACAGTGCCTGGATTGTCAATTTGGAAACTACTTGATATTACATGGTAAAGAAGCATCGTAAATCATCACTCACACAGGCCTACATGTCATTTGGGCTCTTATTCATGATTGTGATCATCGGAATCACGGGCTATAGAATCCTTGGGTTCACCTTTGTTGAAGCATTTTACCAGACGGTTATCACTATTGCTACTGTTGGATTTCAGGAGGTGCACATCCTGTCGAATTCAGGAATGATTTTTACTGCATTCCTGATAGTCTTCTCCATTGGAATATTTGCCTATGCTGTTTCCACCTTCACTCGACACATCATAGAGGGCGTTTATAGAAACTATTATAAAGACAATATCGTGAAACGAAAAATTGACCGGCTCAGCGGCCATGTGATTATCTGCGGTTACGGAAGAAACGGAAAACAAGCAGCTCTTGAGCTCATAGAGCACAAGGTACCTATACTGATTATTGAAAAAAACCCGGATTTAGTGCAAACGCTGAGAGAAACGCCCGGCATGTTATACATCGAAGGAGATGCAGGAAATGAAGAGATCCTGGAACAAGCGAGCATAAAAACTGCAAAGGCATTAATTTCTACCCTTCCGGTTGATGCAGACAACCTGTTTGTAGTTTTAACAGCCAGGGAATTTAATCCCGACCTTACTATCATCAGCCGGGCATCGCTCGATCGCTCTGACGTCAAACTAAAACGAGCAGGAGCCACCAATGTAATAATGCCGGATAAGATCGGGGGAAAAAGAATGGCTAAGCTTGTTGCACAACCTGATATTGTTGAATTCATCGATTACATGTTGCTTCAAAGTGCAGAGAATGCTATATTAGAAGAGATATCTTGTGAAAAAATTGCATCTTTTTTTTCTGGGAAATCTATACAGCAACTCGATATTAGGAATGTCTCCGGAGCAAATATTATTGGAATGAAAAGGGGTGACAACTCTATTTTGATTAATCCACTACCTGAAACACTCTTAACACCAAGTGATAAACTATTTGTATTGGGATCAAGGAAGCAAATCGACTCTCTGGTAAAACTCATTGCCTCTGAAATAGAATAAACAGCAAGAATATGTCATATCCAAAATTGATGGTCTCAACACCTTGAACTCCTTAATAATCAGCCCAAATAAATTTATGTTCTATGTTGTAATTTTGAAAAAAATAAATACCTTTGCATCTCTAAATAAAAACAGATTAAAACAGTAAGAAAAGGATGTATTTAACGGCTGAAAAGAAACAGGAAATTTTTAAGAAGTACGGTAAGTCAGAATCTGATACAGGATCAACTGAAGGGCAAGTTGCTTTGTTTACCTACAGAATCAATCATCTGAATGAACACCTCAAATTAAACAAGAAAGATCACAGCACTCAGCGTGCTCTCCTTCGTTTAGTTGGTAAGCGTAGAAGCTTACTTGACTACCTTAAGGACAGAGATATTGAAAAATATCGCGAAGTCATTAAAGATTTGAAAATCAGAAAATAAGATTACGTTATATTATAAGCAGAAAGGCAATTCGAAATTGCCTTTCTTGCTTTTTGTACATATGGAAATATAGAAATAAACAAGATGTCAAAACCAACACCAATAGTTAAGACCATCGATTTAGGAGATGGTAGACAAATTACAATTGAAACAGGAAAATTGGCCAAACAAGCTGATGGAGCTGTGGTTGTAAGTTTGGGAAAAACGATGCTTCTGGCAACAGTAGTATCTGCAAAAGATGCAAAAAATGACGTGGATTTCATGCCACTCTCAGTAGAATATAAAGAAAAGTACGCTGCTTTCGGACGTTTTCCGGGTGGATTCATGAAGCGAGAAGCAAGACCTGGTAACAGTGAGATTTTAATTTCACGTTTAATCGACAGGGCATTACGTCCGCTGTTCCCTGATGATTATCATGCTGAAACATTTGTTACAGTAAACCTTATCTCCGCAGACGGAGAGACTATGCCTGATGCATTGGCAGGATTAGCAGCTTCAGCTGCCCTGGCCGTTTCAGATATTCCATTCCACGGTCCCATTGCTGAGGCAAGGGTTGCCAGGGTAAATGGAGAATTCAAAGTAAACCCAACATTCGAAGAGCTCAGCCAGGCAGATATCGATATCATGGTTGGAGCAACTTACGACAATATTTTGATGGTTGAAGGTGAAATGAGTGAAGTTTCTGAAGCAGAGATGCTGGAAGCTATCAAAATTGCCCACGAAGCTATCAAGCCAATGTGTAAAGCGCAGAAAGAGCTGGAAAAAGAAACCGGTAAAACTGAAAAGAGAGAATACTCACACGAGGAGAATGATGATGAGCTGAAAGCACGCGTTTGGAAAGAAACTAAAGCTGCTGCTGCAAAAGTTGCAGCTTCAAGCGAAAATGATAAGCATGCTAGAACAGAAGCATTTGGTAAGATTGAAGAAGAATTTACAGCTAAACTAATTGAAGAGCTTGGAGAAGAGGAAGTAGACTCAAAACTCATTCACAAATATTATCACGATGTTGAAAAAGAAGTTGTAAGAGAACTTATCCTTGACAAAGGAATCAGACTTGACGGAAGGAAAACTGATCAGATCAGGGATATCTGGAGTGAAGTTGACTACCTGCCGGGAGCACATGGTTCAGCTGTCTTCACCCGCGGTGAGACACAATCACTTACTACGGTTACTCTCGGAACCAAAATGGATGAGAAGATGATCGATGAGGTACTGAATAAAGGAACTGAGAAATTTGTTCTGCACTATAACTTCCCTCCATTCTCAACAGGTGACGCAAGACCGGTTCGCGGTTTGAGTCGCAGAGAAGTTGGGCACGGAAACCTTGCTCACAGGGCATTGAAGAAAATGGTTCCAAATGAAGATGATCTTCCTTATGCAGTAAGAATTGTATCTGACATCCTGGAATCTAACGGTTCATCTTCCATGGCAACAGTTTGTGCCGGTACCCTGGCAATGATGGATGCAGGTATTCAAATCAAAAAGCCTGTCTCAGGTATTGCAATGGGTTTGATTACAAATTTAGAGTCAGGAAAATATGCAGTCCTGTCTGACATCCTGGGAGATGAAGATCACCTTGGCGATATGGATTTCAAAGTTACCGGAACAAAAGACGGTATCACTGCAACACAAATGGACATTAAGGTAGAAGGTCTTTCTTATGAGATTCTTGCTAAAGCATTGGATCAGGCAAAAGAAGGCAGACTTCATATCTTAAATGAAATGAGTAAAACTATTGCAAAGCCAAATCCAGAGTTCAAGCCACATGCTCCACGTATCGAAAGAATTGAGATTCCAAAGGATATGATTGGTGCAATTATCGGACCTGGTGGAAAAGTTATCCAGGAGATTCAGAAAGAAACCAATACTACCATAACCATTCAAGAGGTAGAGAATATTGGTAAAGTAGATGTCTTTGCAGTAAACAAAGCTGATATTGATGCGGCTATGGAAAGGATTAAAGGCATCATCGCTATTCCTGAAGTAAATGAAATTTATGAAGGTACTGTAAAAAGCATCCAGCCTTATGGAGCTTTTGTGGAAATTCTTCCAGGTAAAGACGGTCTTTTGCATATCTCAGAAATTGAGTGGCGCAGACTGGAAAAAGTTGAAGAAGTACTGAAAGAAGGGGATAAGATTGAAGTAAAACTCATTGATGTTGATCCTAAGAATGGTAAACTGAAGCTTTCAAGAAAAGTACTGCTTCCAAAACCTCCACGTGATGAAAGTCGTGACGAGAATCACGAGCAACGTGGTGGAGACCGTCGAAGAGACGACAGGGATAACAAGAGAGATAATTAATCCCAGCAAATATATATTTAAAGGGTGCCCAATCAGGCACCCTTTTTTTTAGCATATTAATTCAGTTGCCAATCTCATTACATATATATACTTTTATATTTTCCGTTAATGTTTTACTGAATTCAACCATAAACTAAACCACAATGAAAAAAGTACTATTCTTAACATTAATTATTGCAGCAATGGGTTGTACACCTAAGAAACAAGCTCTAATCTACCCTGAAACGGTAAAAGGGGAAACAGTTGACAACTATTTTGGAACCGATGTCCCTGATCCATACCGCTGGCTGGAAGATGACAGGTCTGCTGAAACTGAGGCATGGGTTGTTGAACAGAATAAAGTTACGTTCGACTATCTCAACCAGATTCCATTTAGGAGTGCATTGCAAGAGCGGCTGACAGAAATATGGAACTATCCTAAAATGGGAGCACCATTTAAAGAGCAGGATATCTATTTCTACGGATACAACACAGGCCTGCAGAATCAAAGTGTTATTTACATGAAAAATGACCTGGATGCAGAAGGTGAAATCTTTCTTGATCCCAATCTACTTTCTGAAGATGGGACTGTAGCATTGAACAGCTTTTCAATATCCAATGATGCAAAATATGCAGGATATGGAATTTCAAGAGCCGGATCTGACTGGAAGGAATTTTTCATAAAAGATATTGCTACGGGTGAAGACCTTGAGGATCATCTCAAATGGATCAAATTCTCAGGAATGTCATGGTACGGAGATGGTTTCTACTATAGCAGATATGATGAGCCAATTGAAGGAGATGAGCTAACGGGAGCGAATACGAACGAAAAGGTTTTCTACCATGCAGCTGGAACAGATCAAGCTGAAGACAAACTTATTTATAAAGATCCGGAGAATCCTGAAAGAGGATTTGGCATAAATGTAACTGATGACGAAAAATACCTTGTCATCTTTGCAACTGAGAGCACAAGTGGAAATGCTTTTGGATTTAAAAAAGCCGGAATGAATAACAAACCATTTACCTGGTTGATTGATTCCTATGATAACAACTATTCACCAATCGGAAACAAAGAAAACATCATGTATGTATTGACAAATCAAGACGCTCCAAAATATAAACTGGTAGCCATTGATTTGAACAATCCTGCTCTGGAAAACTGGACAGACATTATTCCTGAATCAGAAAAGGTTTTGGAAGGATGCTCACTTGTAGGTGGACACCTTATAGCTACTTACATGAAAGATGCTTATAACGTTACCGATGTTTTTGCGCTTGACGGAACTTACAAACACAGTGTTGAATTTCCGGGAATTGGCTCTGTTGGCGGATTTGGCGGAAAAATGAAAGATGAAATTACATTTTATACCTTCACTTCATTCAATTATCCACCGGTAATCTTTAAATATAATATCGCTGAAGATAAATCTGAAGTTTTTTATACTTCAGAGGTTGATTTCAATGGTGATGATTTTGTAACCAAGCAGGTATTCTTCGAGAGCAAAGACGGAACAAAAGTTCCTATGTTCATCGTTCACAAGCAAGGTATTGTTCTTGATGGTACAAATCCAACCCAGCTCTACGGTTACGGGGGGTTTAACATCACGTACAAGCCAAGATTCAGCGTTGTAAATGCTGTATGGATGGAACAAGGTGGTGTGTATGCACTGGCAGGAATCAGGGGCGGTGGAGAATATGGTGAAGAATGGCATAAAGCAGGTACAATCCTCAACAAACAAAATGTATTTGATGATTTTATAGCTGCCTCAGAATACCTGATTGCAGAAAATTATGCAACTCCCGAGAGAATGTCAATCATTGGTGGTTCAAACGGAGGTTTGCTTGTTGGTGCAGTAACAAATCAACGTCCGGACTTATACGCTGCGGTTATCCCTGCAGTGGGTGTTATGGATATGCTGCGTTATCATGAATTTACCATTGGAAGATACTGGGCAACTGACTATGGTACTTCTGCTGATTCAACCCAGTTTGAATATCTCTATAAATACTCTCCTGTTCATAATGTATCAGCTGACAAAGATTACCCTGCTGTAATGGTAACAACTGCTGATCATGACGATAGAGTTGTTCCGGCACACTCTTTCAAATACATCGCTGAATTACAGGACAAGTATAAAGGAGATAACCCGGTAATCATCAGGATTGAAACTGACGCCGGACACGGAGGAGGAAAACCAACTGAAAAAATTATTGCTGAAAAAACAGATGAGTTGGCATTTTTCTGGTACAATATGAATTTTAAACCGAAATTCTAATTGCTACTAATAAATAAATAATAAAAAACTTGTCTGGAATCACGTTGTTCCTGACAAGTTTTTTATTTTTAGGGTCATTTTTAATGAACACCAAACTTGGAATATAATTACCTGGTCATAGAGGGAAATATTGGGGCCGGCAAAACATCGCTTGCACGAAAAATTGCTGATGATACCAACTCAAAACTGATTCTTGAACAGTTTGCCGAAAATCCATTTCTCCCCAAATTTTACAAAGACCCCGACAGGTATTCATTTCCTGTTGAACTTGCATTCCTTGCAGACAGGTACCAACAGTTACATAAAGAAATCGCTCCCAGGGATCTATTCCAAACTAAAACTGTGAGCGATTACTATTTCATTAAATCATTGATTTTCAGTAAAAACACGCTGAAAGAAGATGAATATAAACTCTACAAACAACTATTCGATATTATTCAACAACAATTACCTCTCCCCGATTTATACGTATACTTGCATGTCAATACTGACAACCTCTTAAGAAATATCCAGAAACGCGGGCGCGACTATGAAACCGATATTAAAAAAGAGTACCTCTCGCAAATCCAGGATGGGTATTTTGAGTTTATAAAATCGAGGACAGACTTGACATTTATTGTGCTTGACATAAACAATATTGACTTCGTTAGCAAACAAGAAGATTATGATAAGGTGAAAAAAACCATTTTTGACACCAAATATGAACCAGGCATGAACATGATAATATTATAGAAAAACCTCGCAATTCCGCTTTATTTCTTTATTTTTAGGAAAAACATTATTAAATTTGTAATTCAGAAAAAAAATTCAGAATTTGAATACATTAAAACAAATAACCAGATCGCTATGAAAAACTTCAAAAACTTTGCTCTTTTAATTCTTGCAACAGCTGTACTTAGTAGTTGTGGTGGGCTTAACAAAATGGTTAAGAATGCTGATCAGGTAGTTTATACAGTATCGCCCGAAGTGCTTGAAATGCACGGAGGAACTGTTGACGTTACCGTTGATGTTCAGTATCCTGCTAAATACTTTAACAAAAAAGCTGTTTTAACCCTGACTCCGGTTGTAAAATATGACGGTGGAGAAACCGAACTTAAACCAATCATTGCACAGGGTGAATCTGTAACAGAAAACTATACGGTCATATCCAATGCTACTGGTGGATCTGCAAAAGTTTCAGATTCATTTGAATACGAAGACGATATGATGATGTCAGAACTCTTCGTTAAAATTTCTGCAGACATGAAAGGAAAAACTGCAGTGTTTGAAGATGTAAAACTTGCAGATGGAATTATCGCTACTCCAAACCTTGTAGCTATAGCACCTAAGACATTAACATTCAGCGACAAATTCCAAAGGGTTATTCCTGAGGAGTATGTAACTGATATCAAGTACACAATCAACAAAGCAAATGTTCGTAAATCAGAAGTTAAGAAGGAAGATGTTGTCGGAATGACAGATTTCCTTAAAGCTGCTGGTGCCAATGAGAGAGTTGAGTTGAAAAATATCGAAATCTCAGCTTACGCTTCTCCTGATGGAGAACTTGACCTGAACACAAAACTTTCAGAAAAACGTAAAGGTACTGCTGAAAAATACCTGGGCGGACAACTTAAAAAAGCTGACATAGATGCAACTGAAGAGTTGTTATCAATGATGTCTACTGCTGAAGACTGGGACGGATTCAAAGCATTGATGGAAGCTTCAGAAATTGAAGACAAAGAAATGATTCTTCGCGTTCTGAGCATGCATTCAGATCCTGAAGTTAGAGAGCAGGAAATTAAGAACCTTTCAGCTGTATTTGAAGTAATTGCTGAACAAGTTCTTCCTGAACTGAGAAGATCTAAATTTACCGTTAGCGTTGAAAACATTGGCTGGAGTGATGAAGAACTTACTGGACTATGGGCAAGTAATCCTGATACACTAAATTTAGAAGAATTGCTTTATACAGCTACTCTTGTTGAAGATGTTGCTGTTAAAGAAGCTGTCTATATGAAAGCTACAGAAGTTTCTCCAAAATGTTTGCGTGCTCATAACAACATGGGTTGGGCGCAATTTGAACAGGAAAAATACGATGCAGCAGAAAGTTCATTCCTCGCTGCAAAAGAGCTGAAGGATCTTGATATTATCAATAACAACCTCGGCGCTGTTGCTCTTGTAAAAGGTGACATTGCTAAAGCTGAAGAGCTGTTTACAGCTTCTTTGGGTGCAGGTAAAGAGGTGAACTACAACCTTGGTATTGTGAATATCATTAAAGGAGATTATCCTAATGCAATCAGCTATTTTGGTAGCACTCCTTCTTACAATGCAGGCTTGGCTTCATTCCTTGATAACCACTCAGAAACAGCAATGAGAATCGTTGCAGGACTTGAGTGTGATGGCGCTCCTAAGTATTACCTGATGGCAGTTATCGCTGCTGATCAGGATAAGCCCGAAGTTGCTATTGAGAACCTTAAGCTTGCTGTTGAAAAAGATGCTTCTTTGAAAGAGAGAGCTAAGAAAGACCTTGAGTTTGCGAAGTTATTCAATGATGCAGCTTTCACTGCAATTGTTGACTAAATATAGAATTCATATAAAAAAAAGAGGGTGTTAATACACCCTCTTTTTTTTTGCTGTAAATCAACAGAACTTGGAGATCCTCGCAATTTTATGAATCAATTTCAAATTTAATCAAGGATTAATTATACCAGCCATTTTTCGATAGAACTCCCACAATACAACTCCCGCAGAGACAGAAATATTAAGTGAGTGTTTTGTACCAAACTGGGGAATCTCGATACTCTTATCCGCAGCATCTACAATGGCCTGCTCAACACCCCTCATTTCATGTCCGAAGATCAAAGCATACTTCTTTTTTTTATCAATTGGAAACTTTTCCAGCATCACACTGTCAACAGTCTGCTCAATAGCACAAATCTCATAGCCATCAGCTTTTAACTCATTCAGTGCATCCATGGTACGTTCAAAGTATACCCAATTAACCGATTCAGTAGCCCCCAGGGCCGTTTTGTGTATATCCTTGTGCGGTGGGGTGGCAGTGATGCCACAAAGATATATGGCTTCAACACGGAAAGCGTCTGAGGTACGAAATACAGAACCAATGTTATTCAAACTTCTTACGTTATCAAGGATGACAACAAGTGGCAATTTAACTGAATCTTTAAATGATTCAAGGGTTAGTCTGTTTAGTTCTTCATTCAGAAGCTTTCTCATAGCATCAGCTTTTTACGAAAATACTGAATATTGATGGCAGGTATGCTGAAAAAAACAATATTTTTGTAATTATATAAAAAAATATACAAACATGAATCTACACGAACATCAGGGAAAAGAGATTTTAAAACATTTTGGCGTTAGTGTACCAATGGGAATGGTAGCAGAAACTCCTGATGAAGCTGTAAAAGCAGCAGCAAAAATCACAGCAGAAACAGGAGCTAATACTTTTGCTGTAAAGGCACAGATACATGCTGGTGGTCGTGGTAAAGGAGGTGGAGTGAAGATCGCGAAATCACTTGACGAAGTCAGGAACTTTGCGAATGACATTTTGGGCATGACACTTGTCACCCACCAAACAGGTCGTGAAGGTAAACTGGTAAGAAAAATTCTTATCGAACAGGGTATATATTACCCGGGTGAATCTGAACCTGAGGAATATTACATGAGTGTATTGTTGAACCGTTCGACAGGAAGAAATATAGTAATGTATTCTACAGAGGGCGGAATGGATATTGAAACAGTTGCTGAAAAAACTCCCCATCTGATTTTTAAAGAAGAAATTGACCCTGCCGTAGGGATTCAAGCTTTTCAGGCCAGGCGGGTGGCTTTTAATCTTGGCTTAAGTGGCAATGCACTCAAGCAGTGTGTGAAATTTGTCAATGCTTTGTACCAGGCATACGAAAAATCTGACGCTGCTATGTTCGAGATCAACCCGGTTTTCAAAACATCTGATAACCTTATTATGGCTGCTGACTGTAAGGTGAATCTCGATGACAATGCGCTCTACAGGCATCCCGAATATGCTGCCATGAGAGACCTGAATGAAGAAGATCCAACAGAAATTGAAGCTGGTAAATTTAACCTGAACTTCATCAAACTTGATGGGAACGTAGGTTGCATGGTAAATGGTGCCGGACTTGCTATGGCAACCATGGATATCATAAAACTTTCGGGAGGGGAACCTGCCAATTTCCTCGATGTAGGCGGTACTGCAAATGCTGAAACAGTTGAAGCAGGATTCAGAATCATACTGAAAGATGAAAGCGTTAAAACCATTCTAATAAATATTTTCGGAGGTATCGTTCGCTGTGACCGAGTTGCACAGGGAGTTGTTGATGCCTACAAATCAATAGGCAATATTGATGTTCCGGTAATTGTTCGTTTGCAGGGAACCAATGCAGAAGAGGCGAAAGTATTGATTGATGAATCAGGATTGGCAGTTCATTCAGCCATCACACTTCAGGAAGCAGCAGATAAGGTCAGGGAACTGGTCTAAGGACTGCGCAGATTAAATCAAACCTTTTTTCTTCAGGAGTGATTCCATCTGGTCCCTCATATCAATAGCTGCCTGGCGCGCTGCAATCTCGAATTTATTGGAGCCATCTTTGTATATAATTGATCGACTGGCATTTACAAGAAGCCCACATCGGCGATTCATCCCATGATCAACCACTTCTTCCAGGCTACCACCCTGTGCTCCCACACCAGGAATTAAAAGAAAATGATCGGGTGCTATGGCCCTGACAGAATCAAGCATCTCAGCTTTTGTAGCCCCGACAACAAACATTGTATTGTCCGTATTTCCCCAGGAAACCACCTTCCTGATAACTTCTTCATACAAAAGCTTATCGCCCTTCATTCCTAATTGTTGAAAGTCCTCAGCACCATCATTAGAGGTCAGCCCCAAAACAACAGCCCACTTTTGGGGATACTCGAGGAAAGGTTGAATACTATCCCTGCCCATATAAGGAGAAAGCGTGATAGCATCAAAATCAAGGTTGTTAAAGAATGCCCTGGCATACATGTTAGAAGTATTTCCAATATCTCCCCTCTTGGCATCCGCAATTAAAAAGATCTCAGGATAATTTTTTCGAATGTAATTTATGGTCATCTCCAGGCTCATCCACCCAGCGGTCCCCATACTTTCATAGAATGCCAAATTAGGTTTGTAGGCCACTACCAGGTCTTCTGTGGCATCTATTATCCGCTTATTGAATTCATACATCGGGTATTGTTCCTGAAGAAGATGTTTCGGTATCTTATTGTAGTCTGTATCAAGCCCTACACAAAGGAAACTTGATTTCTTCTTAATATTGTTGAATAGATCTTCTGAATTCATTATTGTGATATATTATTCCATGCCACTCTCTTTGAGTCGTTCTGCATTTTCTGCCATCTGCAATTTATCAATGATTTCTCCAATATCTCCATCCATAATGGGTCCCAGGTTATACATGGTAAGATTGATACGATGATCGGTCATTCTACCCTGTGGATAGTTATAGGTTCGGATTTTAGCAGACCTGTCTCCCGATGAAACCATGGTTTTACGCTTACTGGAGATCTCATCCATATGTTTCTGATATTCGAGGTTATAAAGCCGTGCCTTCAGTTCTTTCATGGCTTTGTCAAGATTTTTCAACTGCGATTTCTCATCCTGGCAGGTCACCACAATTCCTGTGGGAACATGCGTCAGACGGATTGCGGAGTAAGTAGTGTTAACAGATTGCCCCCCGGGACCTGATGAACAGTATGTATCTTTACGGATATCTGCCGGGTTTACCTCAACCTCAAATTCCTCAGCCTCAGGTAATACTGCAACAGTAGCAGCAGATGTGTGAACCCGTCCCTGTGTTTCAGTTTGGGGCACTCGCTGTACACGATGTACTCCGGACTCATATTTCATTACTCCATATACACCCTTCCCTTTTACAGACATGATGATTTCTTTATAACCACCGACGGTCCCCTCTGTGAAACTCGTGGTTGCTATTTTCCATCCTTTTGTTTCTGCAAACTTGCTGTACATCCTATAGAGATCACCAGCAAAAATACTAGCTTCATCTCCACCTGTCCCCGCTCTAATTTCAACAATAGAATCTTTATCATCCTCAGGATCACCAGGAATAAGAGAAATTTTAATCTCCTCTTCCAAAGGAACCTGTTGACTGGTCATCTCCTCGAATTCCATTTTTGCCATCTCCCTCATCTCTTCATCTGTCTCCTCTGCCAACATTAATTTAGCATTATCAATGTTGCTCAGAAGATCTTTATATTTTCGGTATAAACCAACAATTGGCTCGAGCTGCTTATATTCCTTGTTCAACTTCACATACCTCTTCATGTCCGTGATGATATCCGGATCTGTGATCAGTGTTCCAACCTCCTCAAACCGGTGGGCTACACCTTCCAGTCTCATCAATATTACATTATCACTCATAATAAAATTCCTTAATAAACAAATTCTCCAAACTCTCCTCGAATAGTCAATTTCTTCTTATCCGACTCCACACAACGCCCAACGATCTGGGCGTCAATAGTATATTTCTCTGAAATCTTTAGGATCTCTGAAGCTGTTTCCTGATCTGTATAAAATTCAAATCTGTGTCCCATATTAAAAACCTGGTACATTTCCTTCCAGTCAGTTTGTGATTCCTGCTGAATTATTTTGAATAATGGAGGAACCTCAAACATATTGTCTTTAATGATATGCACCTTTTCCGCAAAATGGAGCACTTTGGTTTGGGCGCCACCTGAACAATGTATCATTCCATCAATCTTGTCCCTGAAATTCTTCAAAATATCTTTTACTACGGGAGCATAGGTTCTCGTGGGAGACAGCACCAGTTTTCCTGCGTCAATGCCCAAATGTTCTATCTCCTGGGTCAGGCTATAAGTTCCTGAATACACCAAATCATCAGGCACCTCATTATCATATGCTTCAGGATATTTGGATGCCAGGTAGTGAGCAAAAACGTCGTGACGGGCAGATGTTAAACCGTTACTCCCCATACCACCGTTGTAGCATGATTCATAGCTTGCCTGGCCATATGAAGCCAGTCCCACAATAACATTTCCCGGCTTTATATTATTCACTACTATTTCATCTCTTCTCGCTCTTGCAGTGACCGTTGAATCTACAATAATTGTTCTTACAAGGTCACCCACATCAGCGGTTTCTCCACCACTTGAATAAATACTAACTCCCAATTTTCTCAGACCTTCCAATATCTCCTCTGTTCCATTGATGATAGCTGCTATAACCTCTCCGGGAATCTTCAGCTTATTCCGTCCGATAGTAGAACTCATCACAATGTTATCCGTTATCCCAACACAAAGGAGGTCATCAATATTCATTACAATTGCATCCTGGGCAATCCCTTTCCATACCGACAAATCCCCCGTTTCCTTCCAATACTGATAGGCGAGAGATGATTTTGTTCCTGCTCCATCTGCATGCATTACCAGGCAATACTCAGGATCATTAGTCAGTATATCCGGAATCACCTTACAAAAAGCGTTGGGAAAAAGACCCTTATCCACATCCTTAATGGCATTATGTACATCCTCTTTAGAAGCTGATACACCACGGGCTTGATAACGGGATGTTTGACTCATAGATTTTTTTCTGTATTAACACGCAAAAGTACAAAATAATCAACACTATGTAAAAAGTGTAAAATCCTATCTGATCCATTAATTTTATGCCTTTACATATACACAAACAGAACCTTGGCCATACTTTCCGTGGCTAATAAATAGGAAAAGAAAATAGTTGGCTACTCTTCCGGAATGTAGTTGGTAGAAAGCACCCTGAATTCTGTTCTACGATTAATCTGATGCGCCTGTTCTTGTTGTACAGCCGGAAGTAGATTGATATAATCCTCTGTCAGGATATCTTCCAATTTCAGGAATCGGTATAGACCTTTGATCTTTTCATCAACAACTTTTGGTTGTGATTCTCCATGCCCTTTTGCCTGCAAACGGTCTTGAGCAATTCCCTTAGAGATCAGGTAATCCACAACAGATTGGGCACGTTTCTGTGACAACTCTTCGTTATCGGCCGGCGTACCACGTGAGTCGGTATGTGACATCAGCTCAATGGTTACATTCGAGTTATCATTTAATGTTTCTACCAGGTTATCAAGGGAAACCATTGACTCCGGGCGTAAATCCCATTTTGCAAAGTCGTAGAAGATATTCGGAAGCTCAATTACCTGCTCAGTAGAAGCCAGGTAAATTGTTACCCTGAAATTTTTACTCTGATCAAGTCCTTTTGTTGACTCTCTCTCTTTTCCTTTCAGGTAACCATCTTTTCCTGCAATAAAAACATAATCCGTATTGGGTTTCAACATGAACCTGAATCCTCCATCGTCATTGGTTGTTGATTCGATTGTTATACCATCGCTACCCACTGAAGTTACCTTGGATCCTGGCAGCACAGCATCAGTCCGGTCATCTCTAACAATACCTCTTACAGTAAATTCCAATGGAGGCAAAACAAATGAGTAAATATCATCATTCCCTCTTCCTTTCCTTGTGGAGCTAAAAAATCCGCGTTCCATCTCTTGCTCATATACAATTGAAAAATCATCTTCATTAGAGTTGATGGGAGCCTTCATATTTTCCACGGTCCAGGTATCTGTTTCATCCAGGGTAGCTTTAAATATATCAAGTCCACCCATTCCAACCCTGCTGTCAGAACTGAAATACAGCGTACCATCTGAATGAATGAAAGGGAATAATTCATTTCCCGGTGTATTTATCTCTTCTCCCAGGTTCCTGGGGCTACCCCATTCGCCTGAAGGACTTTCCCGGCTTATCATCCATATATCATTTTCTCCAACTCCACCCGGCATATCAGACACAAAATAAAGCGTCAGGTCATCTGGTGAGATTGCAGGATGTGCAGCCGTTACGCTGTCCCCATTAATATCCAGTGCTTCCGGTTCTCCCCAATCCATTCCACTGCGCTTTGAAACATAAATCTGACAAGCAAGCCGTTGGTTTTTACCCTGGTTACACCTTGTAATGTATAATGTTGAGAAATCACTCGATAGGTTTGGAGAGCCATCTTCAAATTCTGAATTTATGGATTTCACAGGTACAGGAACACTCCACTTTCCTTTTCGGTCCATGCCGGAAGAAAAGATATCTGCAAAATTCTGCCCGGTAGCACCATGAGTTGTACTTCCTGTGGCATCTTCCCTGGTGGATGTAAAAAATATCTCCATGAAATCATCTTTTGAATAAGAAGGGCTCCAATCGCGTTGGAAAGTATTAAAATAACGCATATTCTCAACAATATATCCGGTGGGATTCTCTTTCCATTCCTCTGCAATCCTTGCTGATTCAATTCCCCAGGACCCCCTTGGATCATCGGGAACAAGCTCCTCGTATTTTGTAAACTGTTCAGTTGAAATTTCGTATTTCTCATTCTTTAGAGCTGTTTGACCATAACGCAAATAAAGTTCTGGGTTCTGATAATCCTGCTGTATCGCTTTCTTATACCATAAATCAGCCTGACGAGAGTCTCCGGTGATACGATAGCATTCAGCAATTTTATAAATCACCTCAGCTTTCTTGTCCCTCTCCGATACTTTATTGTAGGCCTTCTTATACAAATCAATCGCAAAAAAATATTCTCCGGCCTCAAAGGATGCATTCGCCCTGGAATCTTTATCTTTCCGTTGGGCATCAACAGGTTGACAAATTACAAACAGGACCGTGACAATTAGAAATAAGATACTTTTCTTCATAATATATAATGCTGACGATAATGTGTTATCAATGGCTAAAATTACTTCTTTTTACTAATATAATAAAACGTTCAATTTTATACCTTTAATATACATAATACATAAAAAAAGAAATGCTTCGGTTTTCACCGAAGGTTTTTATATTCAAAGCTCAAAAATTAACTACTAAATAGTAATTCCCTGTATTTTGGCAAAGGCCACATCTCATCATCCACGATCAATTCAAGTTTATCGATATGAATCCTGATCTTATCAAGATAAGGAAACACTTTCTTCGAATATGCCCCTGACTTCTTTTCAATATTTTCAATGATATTGGCTACTTTTCGCGCTTCAACCATTTCATTTACCATTGTCTTAATATTTGTAACGTGATCAGATATCTCCTTGATTAATTCAATCCTGTTACCTGAAAGTGTCTTATACTCCTCACCATAAAGTTCTTTCAGCTTAAGTACATTTTCCATTAAGACATTTTGGTACTTTACAGCTGTTGGGACAATGTGGTTAATAGCCATATCTCCAAGAACCCTCGCTTCAATCTGAATCTTCATGATATAATTTTCATACATCACCTCAACCCTTCCTTCAAGCTCATTTTCTACAAAAATTCCCTCTTCAAAGAAAAGCTTTTTCGATGATTCACTTTTATATGCACTAATGGCTTCAGGCACATCAGTAATATTTGTCAAACCACGCTTCTTTGCTTCTTTCAACCAACCTTCACTGTAGTTATCCCCTTCAAATCTAATTGGTTTTGATGCAATTATATATTCTCTCAAAACCTGGAAAATAGCTTCATCTTTCTTAACATCCTTTTCGATTAGCGCATCCACTGCAATTTTAAATTCACTCAGCTGTTTTGCCATTGCCGTATTCAACACTGCCATTGGAACTGCGCAATTTGCAGTACCTCCAACAGCTCGAAATTCAAATCTGTTTCCTGTAAAAGCAAATGGCGAAGTCCTGTTTCTATCAGTATTATCCAGAAGTATTTCAGGAATCTTGCCAATATCCAATTTCAACTCAGTCTTCTCATCAGGTGTCATCTTTCTGTCAGTTACCTGCTCTTCAATCTGATCCAGCATTTTTGAAACTTCAGAACCCAGGAAACAAGAAAGTATTGAAGGAGGTGCCTCATTAGCCCCCAATCGATGTGTATTGGTTGCTGTTAGAATACTTGCCCTCATCAAATCCTGGTTGTCATAAACCGCCTTAACTGTATTGACAACAAATGTCAGGAATTGCAGATTAGACTTTGGATTCTTACCTGGAGAATGAAGAATAACTCCTGTGTCAGTAAACAAAGACCAGTTATTATGTTTACCCGATCCGTTAATTCCTTTGAAAGGTTTTTCATGAAACAAAACCCTGAAACCATGATGCCTGGAGATCCTTTTCATTAGTTCCATAATAAGAAGGTTGTGATCTACAGCCAGGTTGCACTCAGAAAAAACCGGCGCAAGTTCATATTGATTTGGAGCCACCTCATTGTGTCTTGTCTTTACCGGAATACCAAGTTTATAAGATTCATATTCCAATTCATTCATAAATGCTGTAACTCGTTCAGGTATAGAACTAAAATAATGGTCGTCAAGCTGCTGGTCTTTCGCAGAAGCATGTCCCATTAAAGTCCTCCCTGTCAGTGCCAGATCAGGGCGAGCATAATATAATGCTTCATCAATGAGGAAATATTCCTGCTCCCAACCTAAATTTGCCTGTACTTTTGTTACATTCTTATCAAAATATTGGCAAACATCAGTCGCTGCTTTATCAATGGCATTCAGAGCTTTAAGAAGGGGGGTTTTATGATCCAGCGCTTCTCCTGTATAAGAGATAAAAACCGTTGGAATACTTAATGTATTTCCAATTACGAAAGCCGGAGAAGATGGATCCCAGGCAGTATATCCCCTTGCTTCAAATGTATTTCTTAATCCGCCACTTGGAAAAGAAGAGGCATCCGGCTCTTGCTGTGCAAGCGCTTTACCGGAAAAAGCTTCAACAACATTTCCAAATTCACCGGGCTCCATAAAAGCATCATGCTTTTCTGCAGTTCCTCCAGTTAAAGGTTGAAACCAGTGAGTATAATGAGTGGCTCCGCGCTCCATTGCCCATGCTTTCATACCGGTAGCAACAATATCAGCCATTTTTCTGTCAATCGGAGTTCCTTTAAGTACTGCATCCTTAACATGCTTGTACGCTTCTTTGGAGAGGTATTTCTGCATTTTCACTTCATCAAATACATCCTCACCAAAATAATCAGATACCCTGTCTGAAGGAGGACTAACGAATACAGGTTTTCTGTCGTGAACCTTTTCCAGGGATGAAAATCGAATAACTGCCATTGTTTTAAGTTTTATTTATTAAAAAACGATAATCTGTGTAAATATATATACTTATTTTTATTACTCCCCCCTATTTTATCATGCTTAAGTGATTTTTTTAATATGTTTTTATAAACTACCTGTGTTTTTTAGGGGTTTTTGTAAAGTTTTTAATGTTTCTAAATAAAAAAGGGTGTCCTGATCGATCAGGACACCCTCAATTATAAAAAATAAATTATTCTACTTCATCTCCGCATAGTATTTAAAGAAGTAGGGAATCGTTTCAATGCCTTTAAAGAAATTCTCCAATGGATAATTCTCATTTGGTGAGTGGATTGCATCCGACTCCAGTCCAAATCCTAATAAGATGGACTTTACGCCTAAGACTTCTTCAAAATCAGATACGATGGGTATACTTCCACCACTTCTGAAGGGAACAGGTTTTTTCTCCAGGGTATGCTCCACTGCTTTGCTGGCTGCCTGGTAAGCAGCTGTATCAATGGGTGCCACATAACCTTGTCCGCCGTGCAAGCTGGTAACCTTAACTTTGACTCCTGCCGGTGCAATTGCTTTGAAGTGTTTTTCAAATATTTCATCAACCTTTGAAGATACCTGGTTCGGCACAAGCCGCATAGAAATTTTAGCATATGCTTTCGAAGGAAGAACAGTTTTTGCTCCCTCGCCAATATATCCTCCCCAGATACCACAAACATCCATGCTTGGCCTGATTCCGGTACGTTCTGAGGTAGTATACCCTTTCTCCCCGGCTACTGTCTTAATATCTATTGCATTCTGGTATCCTTCTAAATCAAAAGGTGCCTTTGCCATCTCAGCTCTTTCTTCGATACTAACCTCCAAAACATCGTCATAAAATCCGGGAATAGTAATATGCTTATTCTCGTCCGTCAGCGAAGCTATCATCTCTGTCAGTATATTTATTGGATTAGCAACAGCGCCTCCGTATAAGCCGGAGTGAAGATCACGGTTAGGACCTGTGACTTCAACCTCGAGGTAACTAAGCCCTCGTAGTCCTGTTGTTATTGAAGGTATGTCAAGAGAGATCATTGTAGTATCAGAGATCAAAATCACATCTGATTTTAGCATCTCCGTATTCTTCTTACAGAACTCCTTTAAGCTTGGAGATCCAACTTCTTCTTCACCTTCAATCATAAATTTAACATTGCAGGGAAGTGAATTAGTAGCATTCATAAACTCAAATGCCTTTACATGCATAAACATCTGTCCTTTATCATCGTCTGCTCCCCTGGCATATATCTTACCATTCCTAATCTCCGGCTCGAAAGGTGGAGATATCCATAGGTCCAGTGGTTCAACTGGCTGAACATCGTAATGGCCATAAACCAATACTGTTGGTAAGCTTCCATCGATGATCTTCTCTCCATAAACTACAGGATGCCCTTCGGTTTCCATTACTTCTACCTTATCGGCTCCGGCCTTAAGCAGAGAGGATTTAATATACTCTGCTGTTTTCAGCATATCTCCATTATGTTCTTCCATTGCGCTGATGGAAGGAATCCTGATGAGTTCGAAAAGTTCCTCGAGGAATCGATCCTGGTTAAGCTTGATGTATTCTTTTATCTGTTCCATATTTTATGAATTTATTTATATTTTCAAGACTATTTGTTCAATTCCTTATACACTACTTCCATCTCTTCATAAAAATCCTCCCCATATGCCCTTTCGATCGCATCCTTTAAAAACCGAAAAACAGGCATATTATATTCTTTGCCCAATTTACGCGCGGGATCACAAACATCCCAGCGGTGATAATTTAGCGCAATCTGATTACCAATTTTGCTGGTACGTATAGGGTAGAGATGACAGGAAATTGGCTTCCGAAAGTCTATTGCTTCTGAAAAATATGCAGTTTCAATAGCACATCTGGCTATTCCATTATCAATAACTGAATAAGCACAATCATCCTTCCCCATCAATGGAGTCACCTTGTCACCGTCATCATCAAATTGCCAGGTACCTTTTTCCTTGATTGCCTTAATACCTTCCTTTCTTAAGAATGGAATAATCTTGTCAATATTTTTTTCCAGCTGCTCTGTTTCTTCATCTTCCAGTGGAGCACCGGCATCGCCATACACGCAACATAAACCTTTGCATTTATCGAGATGACAAACAAAGTAGCTATCGAACAGCTCCCTGCTTATTATTTTATCTCCTATCTGTATCATATATATATTATAGAGATACAAATTTGCAAAAAAAAAACACAAGATTCTTTACGCAATTGATTAATTCCATATGTTATTTCACTATCTTATCTTTGTTGAATGAGATTCAAAGTTTTAATTATAATCTTGCTTATTAGTAAAGGCGCAATATTTGGACAGGAGACAATCTTAGATAATCCGGAAATACAGGTCAAAATTCAAACCTGCTTGCAAAGTATATATAATTATGATTTTTCATTGGCAAACCAAAAACTGCTTGAAATAGAAAATCAAATCCCAGGCCACCCTGTTTGTAGCTTTCTGGAAGGGTTAAAGATTTATTGGGAAAATATGCCATTGTTATCTGAAGACCCTCAAACAGATGAGTTCTTGAAATCAATGGAAGAATCCATTTCGATAGCAAGCAATATGTTGAAGAAAAATCCCAATAGCATTGAAGGTATATTCTTTGATCTCCATGCGCGGGCTTTTATAGCAATGTTCTGGGCCGATAATGGAAAACCTTCTAAGGTGATAAAGGATATCGACAATCTCTACAGAAGAACGATGCAAGGCATTGATTTGAAAAATATATTCAATGAGTTTTTCTTCAGTTCAGGACTCTATAGTTACTATATTGATGCATATGTTGATCTGCATCCTGTATATAAACCTATTGCAAAATTGTTCAGAAAGGGAGACAAGGAGAACGGATTAAAAGAGTTACAGCAGGCCATAGATAGTTCTACATACATGGCAGTGGAATCCCTGCTGTTCATGTCTCTTTTGCAATTAAATTACGAAAAGAATATGATAGGAGCCCTTGAATATGCTGCTATACTTCACAATAACTGCCCTGCAAATACATACTACACTGGGCATTACCTGATGATTCTATTATATCAGAATGAGTTTGAACTAGCCGTTTCAGTTCTTCAGAAACTGGAGCTAAATGAAGATGATTTCTCAGAAATGATCCGTATAATAATGCAGGGTTTTATTTTAGAAAATTATCTAAATAATTCAAATGACGCTGAAGAAAATTACATGAAGGGAATTGCGCAAGCGGATAAATTTGGCCCTTTCACACATATTTACCAGGCCATTGCATATGCAGGACTTTCAAGAATTTATAATACTAGAGAAGAACCCAGACTTGCCAGGAGATATAGAAAAAAATCAAAAGCTTTGTCGAAATATGAGTTTATTCTTGCTTATCACCAGCAATCTTCATTGTAATAAGATATACGCCAAGAAGTGTTAATAATCCACCTGCAAGCTGGAGCCCGCTTGGGAAAATTCCAAGGAATATCCATGCCAGTATCAAGGTCCAAACTCCCTTTGAGCTAATTATCAGTGACGTACTTGTAGCTTCAATCCGTTTCAACGCCTGGTAAGCAAATACAATAGTTAGTAAGGTCTCAAAAATAGAACCAATAGCCATGTCTCTCCACACATGCCATTCAAAAGATATTGCCTCTTTGGACCTAAGAATTAAAACTGCAAAAACTGCAGCAAGCATCACAGATCGGATGAGAGACATAAGTCCAGGATCAAGGAAATTTTTATACCTGCGGCCGGTAATTGTAGCTAGCGCGAACAGTAGAGAAGCACAAATTACATATATAGCTCCGGGGTCAAGAAATCCGCCAAATGCCTGACCTTTGAAATTGATAACAAAAATACCAATAATTGTCACTGAGATACCAACAATCTGCCACCTGCCAAAGCGTTCTTTAAGCAAAGTAATGCCCAGGATTGTGACAAATACGGGTCCGATATTCCCAATAAAAGAAACTACGGCAGGATTCTCCATCGCCTTGATGGCTATATAGAACAGACCTGTTGCAGCCGCTTCAAGAATCGCAATAGATATAGCAACCAATAAGCGCTTCTTTGTATCAATAACAAAATACTGATATTGTTTTCGCGCAATGTACCATGCGCTGTTCCATATCACTCCCAGGGTAAACCAGACAAATCCAAACTGGATCATGCTTACACTATTCAGAGCAGATTTACTGAATACGAATGAAGCAGACAAGGCAAGTGCTGCTCCAAATGCGTACATGTAACCGCTCTTGATTTTCGAAAGCATGATTCTGTCCTAAATTGAAATTTCAGTCCGCAAAGTACGCAATTCAAACATAACCTGAAAAAATTATATCTCAAACAAAAAGACCCCTGAGAGGGGCCTTTGAAAATTACTTAGTGGTCACTAGGATTCATATTCTTTTAATATCTCCTTTACATCGTCCGGAGCAATTCTTCCATAGGTTTTATCTCCAATCTGGACAACTGGTGCCAACCCACAAGCACCCACACAGCGTAGACAACTTAATGAAAATTTTCCATCTTCACTTGTCTCTCCAACCTCAATTCCCAGCTGCTTTTTAAATTCAGCTAATACATTCTCAGCTCCTCTTACATAGCAAGCAGTACCTGTACAAATGGAAATTGGATGCCTGCCCCTGGGCTTCATGGTAAAGAATGAATAAAATGTTACCACTCCATATACCTTGGCAACAGGTATATTCATCTTTTCTGCAATTACCTCCTGAATCTCTGCCGGCAGGTAACCGAATTCTCCCTGTGATTTATGCAACACATTGATTAATTCACCCGCTTCGTTATTAAATTCATCACAAAAACCGTGAATCTTTTCTATTTGATCTTTTCTGAGTTCTATTTTAACGCTTGACATTATTTAGCTCTTTAGATTGTAACAATTATTATACTTCAAAAGTATTCTTCTTTTTATCAAAATAGTGGGTATGCAGCAGTTGATGCGCCTTATCACTCATTGGTTTATCAAGGAACTCCTCATATAACTTAATGATATATGGATTTTCATGAGACTTCCTCAGGACCTTTCCTTCATCCTCTTCGTAAATAGCCTTTGTTCTTGCGCTTAAAATTGAAGAATCTCCATGATGCAGGGGTTGACCTCCACCACCGATACAACCACCTGGACATGCCATGATTTCGATAGCATGATATTGGGATTCCCCGGCTTTCACCTCCTCAAGAAGTTTCCTGGCATTCCCTAGTCCATGTGCAATTCCAATCTTAATCTCAAGTCCATCGAAATCTACTGAACCTGACCTTATGCCATCCATTCCTCTAAGCTGTTTGAAATCTACTGACTCAAGTGATTTCCCTGTATACAGCTCATAAGCTGTACGAGTAGCAGCTTCTATTACTCCACCTGTGGCCCCAAAAATTACTCCGGCGCCGGTTGACTCTCCAAGAGGTTGATCAAAATCACTTTTCTCCATGCCTACAAGATCCATGTTTGCTTGTTTGATCAGGTGCGCCAGTTCGCGTGTGGTAATAGAATAATCCACATCTGGATTTCCATCCACCTTAAACTCATCACGCTGACATTCATATTTCTTTGCCAAACAAGGCATGATTGAAACCACAATCATATCCTCGCGTTTAATTCCAATTTTTTCAGCAAAATATGATTTTGCAATTGAACCAAACATCTGCTGCGGTGAGCGAGCTGTTGAAGGAATATCTTTCATATCCGGAAAATGATATTCAAAGAAGTTGACCCAGGCCGGACAGCAACTTGTAAGAATAGGAAGCTTGACATTCTTATCCCCATTCAAGTGTTTTGTTAGTCTATCCAATAATTCAGTTCCCTCTTCCATTATGGTAAGGTCAGCTGCAAAATCTGTATCGAATACATAATCAAAACCCAGGTTTTTTAATGCAGTAACCATTTCTCCTGTCACTCTTGTTCCTGGCTTCAATCCAAACTCCTCTCCTAGTGCAGCGCGTACTGCAGGAGCCGTCTGTACAATAACTGTCTTCTTAGGATCACTCAACGCGGATATTACTTTTCCGGTATGATCTACTTCTGTAAGTGCGCCTGTAGGACAAACTGCAACACACTGTCCACAATAGGTACATGACGAATGCTCCAGGTTCATCTCAAATGCAGGAGCAACAACTGCTTCAAACCCACGGTTTACAGCGTGCAGAGCCCCAACGGTCTGAAAATCATTACACATAGTTTCACACCTTCTGCACATGATACACTTGTCCATATCACGGATAATAGAAGGTGAAGTATCCAGTCTGTAAGTTGACATCTCAGCATATTCCTGTCCCGGGATTTCCCTGATACCAAGTTTTACAGCCATATCCTGCAATTCACAGTTTCCTGATTTAGCACAGGTTAGGCAATCCTTCGGATGGTCGCTAAGAATAAGTTCCATTATAGTTCGGCGTGCATTTAAAACACGAACGCTGTTTGTTTTTACAAGCATACCTTCTGCAACGTCTGTAGAGCATGATGGAGCAAGATTTTTTCTCCCCTCAACTTCCACTGAACAAATCCTACATCCTCCTGGTTTATTTTCAATGTTCAGGTTCTCCAGGTCCATGTAGCAAAGAATAGGAATTTCAATTCCGAGCTTTTTGGCAGCTTTATAAATAGTTGTCCCCTTAGCTACTTCAATTATTTTTCCGTCTATCGTTAATTTTATAAAATCCATCTTTGCCATTTATTTTAAGATAACTGCATCGAATTTACATTTCTCCATACAGGCACCACATTTAATACAAATATCAGGATTCACCGTATGTAATTCCTTTCTTTCTCCGGTAATAGCGCCAACAGGACAAGCCCTGGCGCAGGCGGTACATCCTACACAATTTTCTTCCAGGATAAAATACTCCATCAGGTCTTTACAAACACCAGCTGGACATTTTTTATCAACCACATGTGAATAATACTCATCATAGAAATTATCGAGTGTAGACAAGACCGGATTAGGTGAGCTTTGCCCTAATCCGCAGAGAGAAGTGTCTTTTATAACCTCTCCAAGGTTCTTCAGTCTGTCCAGATCAGCTAATTCACCTTTACCACTGCAAATTCTGTCCAATAGTTCATGGAGTCGTTTGTTTACAATTCTACAGGGAACACACTTCCCACATGATTCTTCAACAGTAAAACCAAGATAAAATTTGGCAATTGAAACCATACAATCATCTTCATCCAAGACAATCATACCACCTGACCCCATCATTGAGCCATTAGCCACAAGATTTTCATAATCAATGGGTGTATCCAGGTGTTTTTCTGTTAAACAACCTCCCGACGGGCCTCCTGTTTGAGCTGCCTTAAATTTCTTACCATCCTTGATACCTCCGCCAATCTCAAAGATTACTTCTCGGAGAGTGGTTCCCATAGGAACTTCAATTAAGCCAACATTATTTATCTTTCCTGCCAGTGCAAATACTTTAGTTCCTTTTGATTTTTCTGTACCTATACTTGAGAACCATTCTGCACCTTTTAGAATAATTGAAGGAACATTCGCAAGCGTTTCTACATTATTTACATTGGTAGGTTTTCCATGATATCCGCTTTCCGCAGGGAAGGGCGGTTTCAAGGTTGGTTCTCCCCTTTCACCTTCCATAGAATGTATAAGTGCTGTCTCCTCTCCACAAACAAAAGCACCGGCACCATATTTAAGCCCGATATCAAAATTAAACCCGGAACCGAGTATATTTTCTCCCAGCAGTCCATATTCTCTTGCCTGGTTGATCGCAATTTTTAATCGTTCAATAGCAAGCGGATACTCTGCACGTATGTATATGAATCCTTCATCAGCACCAATACAATATCCAGTGATGGCCATAGCTTCAAGGACTGAATGTGGATCTCCCTCCAGGATAGATCTGTCCATAAATGCCCCAGGATCACCTTCATCTGCATTACAGACTACATATTTCTTATCAGATTCATTGTTTCTGGCAAATTCCCATTTTAATCCAGAAGGGAATCCTGCTCCTCCCCTTCCCCTGAGGCCTGAGTCTTTCATCAATGAGATGGTTTCTTCCGGACTTAATTCAGTAAGCACCTTACCTATAGCCATGTAGCCATCCCTGGCGATATATTCTTCAATTTTTTCAGGATCTAAAAACCCGCAGTTACGCAATGCAATCCTGAGTTGTTTTTTGTAAAATCCCATATGCTTGGTATCTTCAACTGCTGTATTCTTCTCAGGATCTTTGTAAAGCAACCTGGTTACACGACGGCCCTTAACTACATGTTCCTCAACGATGTCTTCCGCGTCTTCCGGCTTTACCTGTGTGTAAAATGTATTATCAGGCATAATCTTTACGATGGGGCCCTTTTCACAAAAGCCAAAGCAACCAGTCATAACAACCTGGACAGTCTCTTCCAATCCTTGTTTAAGCAACTCCTTTTTAAGCTTCTCAACAAGAATGTCGCTGTCAGATGATTTACATCCTGTGCCACCGCAAACAAGCATATGCATGCTATAGTTCGACATATTTAATCCTCCTTATTTTTTGAATCTATTGTTTCATAATTTACAGGGATGATTCCATCAACCAGTTCACCACCCATAATATATTTCTCGATGATCTCATCAGCTTTATCAGTGTCAACGCCACCAAATACAAGCGGTTCCTTTCCTGGCAATGTCACTTCAATAGTTGGTTCCGCATAGCAATAGCTCATACAACCTGTTTGAGTAACTACGGCCTCAACACCTCTCTTCTCCAAGTCATATATCAGAAATTCCATTGTTTCTTTTGCGCCGGAAGCAATTCCACAGGTCGCCATGGCCACCCTGATTTGTACAAGCTTTTCAGCATCATCTCCCTTATTGCGAAGATTTATGTCTGAAACCTGCTTGTCGCGAATCTTTTTGAGGTCCGCAAGTGTTTTTATCTTTCCCATCGTATCTCTATTGTTTAACTTCTTGTTTCTAATATCTAAAATTAAAGATTAAGTATTATCAATCAATTATTTCATACCCAAACTAAGGTCGTCTATGTTATTTCTAATCATTCTTTTTAAACTATCCATTACTTCAATACTTTGGAGAGAATCCAGCTCCAGGTATTCCATTACCTCATTTGAACTAATTTCATATTCACCAGTATTTGTCTCAAATTTCAGTTTAATGTCAATACCAGGATATGAACTGGCTAGCAACACCCAACATCCTTCGATATCTCCCAAAGGTTGAATATCAGGGTGATTAGCCACAAAATCTGCCCGAACCGTTGTTCCAGCACCTGCTTCCGAGTCAATAGTCAGTTTCCCACCTGTCATCTCCGCATGCTGCTTCAGTAATGGAATTCCCAGCCCTACCTTTCTGCTTGTTTTTGAAGTATAAAATGGATTTTCAGAATTGTGCTTTACCTCTTCACTCATCCCTATGCCATCATCTTCAATCCATACACTAATTATTTGAGTTGCATGATCTACTCTTATGCTTAATGTGATATTGGCCGCTCCTGCAGAAACACTATTTTCGGCAATGTCAAGAATATGTAATGCAATCTCTTTCATTCTATATTATCATTCTGCCATTTAATCCATGAAGGGCTTTACCCAGTTCAACAAAACTCTTCTCCCTCATTTTTAACTTACTGTAACTTCTCCCAATATCTTCTATGAAATGAGCATCCGAACTCACTAGCATCTGATATTTTTCAAGCTCCTTATGCTCCCGGATTATGTCATCCTTTTTTGTGTTTCTGAATATCTCTATTGCATCAACTTCCAATTTAAGAGGAAAAAAACCTAATTGTGAATACAATCCATTCACTTTCCTGTCAATATGAGCTGGAACAAAATACCCCCCGAGATGCTTAACCTTTTCGGATATCTCCTCTATCCCTTGTGATATTCCGGGATAGAGAGAATGCTTCAATTCTTCCAGGATATTTTCATTTTCATCAACAATCAACTGTTGCCCAAATACAGATGTATCATTTGCAATTTTCGGTAGAAAATGATCAATGTATTCCTGGAACAATTCCACTTGTTCGTCAGTATCAAAGAACGCCAAACAATGCACCTCCTCCCTTGAGGTAACTTCTACACCATAGACCACCCAAATCCCTTTCTTTGCGCCAAACTCACGAGTGATTCGGCAATGACCTGTATGATTATGGTCTGCTATAGCAATAATATCAAGTCCCTTTTGTGCCGCTTGATCTACAATCCGTACCGGACTCATCTCCAGGTCTCCGCAAGGAGACAAGACAGTGTGAATATGCAAATCTGCACAATAGGTGTTCATTATTTATTTAATAATTGAAACAGCTCTCCAGCAATAGAAAAAGTTGACGCTCTACTTCCAAGAATTGGAATTCCCTTCTCCTCTGCTTTCAATATTACACTTTCATCAGGGACAATATTTTTCACCAGGATTACTGCTGACATCTCCTTTAAAGAAGCAATAGCTACGACATTTAAGTGCGACTGTAAAGTAATCCAAACTTCTCCCTCGCTTACATTACCCATTACATCACTGAGCAGATCAGAAACATAAGCTCCATGTACTTCTCTATCCAGTAACTTGTTTCCACAAAAAACCTTCAATCCTAAATTTTTTACAATCTCTTCTAATATCATACTTAAATTATTTGACTTCTGTAATTTCTATTTTCACCCCAAATCCCATCATTTATCTTATTTACCTCCTCAAGTGAAATCTTATTATTGCTGATGTATAATTCCTGGAGAAACACTCACCATGATAATTCTGCTCGTCCTTGTACAATATCTTCAGCCAATGACCTACAACTAGGCGATCCACAAGCAGCACAGTCTATTCCAGGAAGTACCTTCAGTTCGTGATGGAACACTATGCCTCTTTCTTTTTCGATCAATTTGTAAGCGTATTTGCTAGTTTTACTATGGTCCCTTTACCGGGCACACTCTCAATATGAAATGAATCACTGTTCTTCTTTATGTTTGCTAAGCCCATCCCTGCTCCAAATCCCATTTCCCTCACCTCTTTTGTTGCAGTACTAAATCCAACCTGCATCGCTTTTTCAATATCTACAATACCGGGACCTTTGTCTGAAACAACAATAGTTATCTCGTTTTCACTAATTTCAACTTCTATATCCCCTTCATGTGCATGAGCTGCAACATTTACCTCCGTTTCATACAATGCAACTACAACTCTCTTAATTAACTTTTGCTCAACATTCAGTTTTTTTAGAACTCCTTTTACCTGGCTGGAAGCTTTCCCCGCATTCACAAAATCACCACCGTTAATATGAAATTGCATTTTCATTAATAAACAGGATTGATACCAGCTTGATACAATAAACCAGAAATATGAAACATAGAATATTCAGACTGCAGAAGTACAATGCTGCTCTCTTCGGCAAGTGCTATCATCTCTCTATTCACCTCTTTATTCCGAGCAATAATGATATGACCAATATCCAACATTTCTGCTGTTCTAATTGCCTGAAGTGTAGACAAGCCAGTTATTAATATTGTCTGATCGTAATCACTTGTCAGAACATCACTCATCAGGTCAGAAGAAAACGCTTTGTAAATTTCAACGTTAACATCCGCATCTGATGTCAAGATTCTGGCGCTAAGTATATTGGCAATTTCTTTTATCTGCATTTAAACTATTTATTCATTTATTGTTATTTATATAACAATTACTGTCGCGTTTAAATATATTTTTAAGAGGACAAAGATAATCCTAAAACGGAAAATGATATTAATTTCTGTTATAATAATAACAATATATATTAAATCTAAATAAATTATATTTATCTACTCCAAAATGAATACTCAAGATAGCAGATTTATAACAATCTAAATAATCAACTTTCTAAAAATTGCAGTATTCTCTTCAAAAAAATATGATATTGATTACCTGGCACCATCAGCAAAAAACACCAATGAACCAAGCAATGATGTATTGGTGTGATTTTTATATATTGCGAAGCAGATTTACCCATATATAAACCTGAGGAATGAATAAAAACCGATGTAAATGGTGTCTTGGTAACGATTTATATATCGAGTACCACGACAAAGAGTGGGGAGTGCCTGTTCATGATGATAAAACTCATTTCGAATTTCTGGTTCTTGAGTCAGCCCAGGCCGGTTTAAGTTGGCTTACTATTCTCAAGCGTCGGGAGAATTACAGACGGCTATATGATGACTTTGATGTAGAAAAAGTATCTCAGTATGATGAAAAACGAATTGAGATGATGATGAATGATGCGGGAATCATCAGGAACAGAAAAAAAATAGAAAGCTCCATCAGCAATGCTAAACATTTTCTCGAAATAGTTGATGAGTTTGGCTCTTTCGATAAGTATATCTGGGGATTCACAGAAGGGAAAGTCATTGTTAATAAATTCAAATTTTTGTCAGAAATGCCCACCAATACTGTGTTGTCGGATAAAATTACAAAGGATTTAAAGAAAAGAGGATTTCGCTTTCTCGGAACTACAATTATGTATGCTCATTTACAAAGCATAGGAGTTATTAATGATCATATGGTTGATTGTTTCAGATACAAGCAGGTCTGAGTTTCTCTACTCAGAAATTCAATTTCTCCCTCATCACCTGCATCCCGCTTCTGCTCACAGGAATTTTATTTCCATCTTTCAGAATTAGAATGTAATTGGTCTTTTCGTATGGTTCAATTCGTTCTATACACTGCACGTTAACTATGTATGACCTATGTACTCGGAGAAACAACTCCTCATCCAGGTGTTTTTCAAAATATTTCATAGTTTGCTGCTTAAGAAACCTCTCCTCTGCAGTGTATATCATCACGTAGTCATCCTGCGCCTCTAAGTAATTAATATCTGTTGTTGAGATAACATGGATCTTACCTGACTTCTTTATTACTACCCGATGGATAACTTCATCGTTGCTCTCCAGGTGCTTTTTAATCTTCTCCAGTTGATTCTCTCCCGAACCAGCATTTTCCAACCTCGACATAAGCTTTGTCAGTGACTCATCGAAGCGAACCTTGGAAAATGGTTTTAGAAGATAGTCAACTGCATTTTGCTCAAATGCTTTTATCGCGTATTGGTCATAAGCTGTGGTGAATATAATCTCCGGCTTATCATCCAATAATTCAATCATTTCAAAACCGGTTAGCTTTGGCATCTGAACATCAAGAAATATAAGTTGTGGCTTAAGCTCCTGGATGGCTTTTAATCCATCAAATCCGTTATCGTATTCGCCTAGCAATTCTATCATCGGATTATCAGATATATATCTCCTAACCAGCTCCCTTGCCGGCTTTTCATCTTCGATTATTAGAGCTGATACTTTTTTCATAATCATTACTTATTCAACTTCGGAATATTCATTGAGACAATAAATTTTTTATCCTTTATTCTCCAATTAATACTCCCTTCCCTATCGTAAACGAGCCGAATTCGTTCAGACACATTTTGCAAACCAACACCAGTGCCTTTGCGTGAAGGTTGATCAGGATCGAAGTCATTTATAATTTGCAAGGTAAGATATCCATTTTGTACAGAACATGTAACAAATATTTCAACCGGATCAAGACTCTCATACACTCCATGTTTTATTGCATTCTCAATGAGTGGCTGCAGAATCATCGTTGGAACCTCAACTTCACTACATTCCTCGTCTGTTTCCAGCGTATAGATGAGCTTGTCGCCAAAACGAACTTTTTCAATGGAAAGATAATCTTCCATTCTTCCAATCTCCTCTTTAAGCGTCACATATTCACTTTCCCTATGCTTCAGAGAATAACGGATAAAATCTGACAACCTATGGATCATTTCTTGTGCTTCAGCAGGGTTGCTCATAATCAGGGAAGAGACAGAATTTAAAGAGTTAAAGAGAAAGTGTGGATTTATCTGGGATTTCAGCATATTCAGTTCAGACTCCTTTACCAGGGTTCGAAGTCTCTCTTCTGCCTGAACTCTCTCACGCAAACTTCTTGCATTCATTACGAGATAATAAACCAATATCAATACCAGGTACATAAAAATACCTGAAATAGCTCTCCATAGTATTGAATTTGATAGAAAACTGGTATAATCTTCATTAGCACTAAAAATTGTTTCTAGTAGAGCAGTTGCAACGACAATCCATACAAGAATTACTAAAAGTCCCACTGTAACATGAGCTAAAATAGAATAAACAGGAGCGTTTTTTTGAAATGGGATATAGCGGGTTGGATACCATATCATTATCCCCAAGAGTGCAAATAATATATTAGAAATAAAAGAATCCGAAAATGAAATAAGTAAAGAGAAGTCTCTCCCAAACATAAATATGAATGCATAGGCAACTATAACCAACAACCATATTAAAAGGTATATGAAAAGTGTTTTGCGATGACTGGTAATGGGATGAGCCATTTGATCAGAAATTTACGATATCACCTCCACCGAAAAGATTAACCCCTTTTATTACCAGTGTTTTGTCAGGATCAACAACAACAATACTCCTCGTCCGCTTATCAGAGAAACCACCAAAAATTGAGGTCATTTTCAACTTTATATCCCATCCTTCCGGAACAATTAATTTCGTGCCTCCAAAAAGCATAGTTAATTCTAACTCGTTAGTGCCTTCAGCCAGAACGGCCTTCCTGAAATCATATTTGGATCCACCAAAAATGTGGGTAATTCTACCCCCTTTAAAATTTTGAGAATGTATATTCTTATCTCCGCCTCCGAATATTGCTACATCATCAAGGTAATCATTTTCAGTGCCGGTGCTGTTTCGGTGAGAAAATCCGGATCCACGCCTCGAACCTGAGCGGTACCCTCCCCTGTTAAATATTATCGCTAAACCCAAAACTATAAGCATTACGGGCCAAAACAGACGTCTCCAATCGTCAGAAACACTATGAAATATTTCTGGTATTAAGAAGAATCCACCAATGGCGAGAAGAATGTATCCTGTTGGTTTACTGTCACTGCTTGATATAAAAATAACTCCCAGCGCTACAAGAAGCATTTGCCAACTGAAAATAATATTTCTAATATGCCAGTTTCCAATATCAAACAGATTAGTGATTACTGCTATACCAAATAAAACCAGGACCACACCTAATATGAGATGAGTCCTTTTATTGCGCTTGGGAGTCTCTGTATACTTCTCCATAATAAACCAAAATTATATTTTATTCAAATGTACTATTTAAGGAATAGTCCAGGAACTGGTAATCGGTGAATGGTCAGATTTTATCGGTAAAAACAAGCGATTCTTGCCAGGAAAACATAAAAAAGGAATTTAGAATCTAATTGAGAAAAAATCCGGGAGATTATAATTACGCTTTTAGTACCTGTTGAGCCACCTGTAGCGCCTGGCGCTATCACCAAATTTAGCGGCAAAAACAAACTCATGCGTTCCAAAGCTGTGCTTCATTATGCTCGACATAGAAATATCAAATGCGTAACCAAAAATTAGTCTGTCGATACTTAGTCCGGCCATTATAATTAATGCATTACCTGTGCGGTAAGTCAGGCCACCCCAGTATGTTTGATTATAATATACTTTTCCACTTATATCGGCCTGAAAAGATCCGTTTTCTGCAAATTTCAATAAAGTTGATGGAGTTAAGATAATCTTTTCATTAATCTCAAAATCATATCCGGCCAGCAAATAATAGTTACGCTCCATTTTATATTGGTCATAACCAGTATTACCCAGTTTTATAACTGATTCAAATAATTGATCAACGGAAAAACCAACATACCAGCTTCTTGCATCATAATAAATTCCTGCATCTGCATCAGGAATAAATGTTGTACCATGCGCATTGTTCCAAATATCATCATCAGGATTTTCAAGAATAATTTTATCATCATTCAACCTGAACTGATATGCGGATAAAGCCATTCCCATGGAAAGCTGAGAATTATGAAAGAACATATGATAAGCATAGGATACTTTAAACCCCGTCCTTTCTACAGCCCCATTACGATCATTAAAAACATAGCCCCCCAGGCCAACTTTACCACTCCTGGAACTATACCTTTGACGTTTCTTAACTGAGGAGCTCTTGGAAATATAACTTTTCTTTAATACCCGGGTTTGAAAACTTAGCGCATAAGTACCCGGAGCATCCTGGAATCCGATCCATTGCTCACGAGCAGTCAGATTCACTGCAGTATATCCTTCAGACCCTGCTATGGCAGGATTTAGAAGGAAACCATTCAGCATATACTGACTATATAAAGGAACCTGTTGCGAAAATGCCTGTAATGAAAATATCATTACAAGCAACACAATAAAAACCCCTCTTCTAAATAGCATTCCTCTACTCAATTTATTTCCTTATTATCTTATAACAGTAATCGTTCCAATAATTCTATCATCATCTCCAAAGTTAAAAAGAATTACAAAATGATAAGAATCCATTGGTACAAATTTACCCCTTGCATTTCTTCCATCCCACGGATCCGGATATCCGGGCTCAGATCTAAACACCAGCTTACCCCATCTGTCATATATATCAACAACAGCTCCTGAATAAGCTTCCAGCTTTTCAATTCTCCAAACATCATTGATTCCATCACCGTTCGGAGTAATCGCAGTTGGTATATCTTTGAAGAAAAGACCCGGATCACAATCGTCAATAACTATTGTATCATAATTTATACATCCAAAATCATCTTCTACAACAACTGATATCATCTTATATCCCTGGTAAACGATAATGTTTGGAGAATTTTCTCCCGTTGACCAATCAAAACTGATTGCATCATATCCACCACTAAGATCCAAATACTGCTCCCCACACAATGAGGTATCATTGCCTAAATCAACATATGGCAGGGGCTTGACCTCAAGGAATAATTCATCTTCCCAGAAACAGCCATATTCATCTGAGACCTTACATGTTATATATCCCTCCTCAGAAGCTGTATAAATTGGCAGCGTGCTTCCGTCCTGCCATTCATACGAATAATAATCTCCAATTGGGCTAAGTGTCTTAGACTCTCCATAACAAACAAAAGTATCCTCACCCAGGTTAATTTCCGGAGCGGAAATCAAGACACTCAAAGACATCGGAATACTATAGCACCCGTATTGTGAGATTTCCTGCACCGTGATTTCATATTCACCCGGCTCCATTCCCCATTCTACAATAACAGAATCACCATAATTCCTGGAAATTACACCTCCTTCAACTGTCCATTCAAAAGTTGAACCCAGAGTTCCTTGCACAGAATAATCCATAGCTGTATCACCAGGACAGACCACGTAGTCTTGACCAAAGACTACTGTGCTCCATGCTGACAGCATGACAAACAGGATTAATATGTGCTTTCTAAGGTTCATCTGTTCCTTAACTATCTATATTTAATTCAATACTTAAACCAAAAAGTATTCAAATTCACAGCTCCAATACAAGATTACTAAATCCACCTACTGAACATTAACGCTCTGATAGCTTTTCACTTGTAACATTTTTACTCGTGTTCCATATGAAAATCTGATCCATATTGGAACTGTGTTTATTAACTTCTCTTATCTATTCATTTCATCTGGCTTGAAGGCTTTCCTTCAAGCACAATAATTTTTTAATTTTTAACTAATACATGAACTAGTCATGTAACTATACTTTTTAAGCTTCAACTGTAGACTGCAATTTTACAAATTACGTGTCAGTGAAAAATCACTTACAATCGGTCCAGTTTCAACAGTTGGATGTACCGTAATTGTATATGTTATCTTATTTTGGACTACTCCTGCTCCGCTAAAATCATCATGCATTGATATCAATTCAATTTCAAAAGTTTCATCTCCTGTAGTGTTTGAGCTAATCAATCCATCAGGTAAGCTAATAGTCATAGTTGCGCCATTACCTGGTAATGAAACATTTGTTGCGTCCAGTGAATTACCTAACAGGTCTGTAAGATTATTAGCAGTTACATCATAAACAACCTCAAATCCGTTTCCAGCTCCATCATCAGGAGCACCGGTTACATTAATTAAAATACTGCCTGCAACAGCATCACCCGAACACATTTCATAGTTAGCTTCACCAGCATCAATTTCAGCAGTTGCATCGTTCCATTGACGTGCTACCATGGTTTGAAGCTGACTCGGACAACCACCTGCAAAAGTTTTCTTCTGCACGAGAACGTCTCCATCAAATGACCCAATGGGGGTTAATGATAAATCCTTATTCCAGGTAACTGTAATCTCACTTGTATTGGCAGAAAATTCAATTATTGAACTGTCGCCAACAGTGGATACAAACGCTCCATTATTAGAACCTGTAATCGTACCGCCAACAACTGCCCAACGGTATGAATCACCAGCAGTGTGATCTGCTGTAACATTGTAGATAATTGCGGATCCGGTTCTTACCTCCTCCATTGCCTGAGGAATAGGAACACTAGGGTCTGGTAGTTCCCACTGCGCATTTGCAGATACAAACATGAAAAGAGTTACTACTGCTACAAAAGCAGCTTTTAATGAATTTGAATACTTCTTGGTCTTCATAACTTTTTGGTTTTAATTGTTATTTAAGTGTTATTTATTAATTATAATCTTCTGTTTAGTTTGCTACTCGACTGAATTTCTCCCGTCGAAGGAGTAGCATTTTTATTTACGTTTATTGTATTTGAGATAGTACATCCTGAAACTGATTTAACATCAAGTGTTACTGTTCCATTTGTTGTTCCGGCCCAATCAATTGTTACATTATCATTGGTCGCTATGCCTGGAATATCACCGTCCGTCACACTCCACAAATATGTCTTACCCGCAAGTACAGTTGTTGAATAATTTAATGTTACCGGCGTACATACATCTGTATCTCCTGAAATCACAGGTGCCGTCACCTGGTTCACAATAACATCAAACGTACATATATCTGTATTCCCTCCAGGATCCGTTGCAGTATATGTTACTGTTGTCGTTCCTACATCGAAGAAATCTCCCGGATTATGTGATGATGTTAATGTAACACTACAATTATCTGTTGCAGTGGGCGCGGTCCACGTTACATTATTTCCACAATATTCATCAGTTGCACTTTCTGTAATATCTGTTGGGCATCCAGATATGACTGGTAATGTATCATCGGTGACTGTAATATTTGCTGTACACGTAACACTATTATCCGCATCATCAGTCACTGTTAGCGTCACAGGTGTTACTCCAATTCCAATGATGGTTCCTGCAGTAGGCGACTGAGTTACTGTAAAGGTACCATTGTCTGTTGCTTCAACCTCTCCTGTCAGATTTGGCACAGTACTCTCACATGAAGCATCCAGACTTTGTGTCCTGTTACCTGCGCAAGTTGTTATTGTTGGAGAGGTATCATCAACAACGTTTACTTGAACAGTACATGAACTTGTATTATTTTCATCATCTGTAACCGAGATTGTCACAGTAGTTATTCCTAATCCAATGGTTGTTCCGGCTACAGGTGACTGGGTAATTGTAGGTGCTGGATCACAATTATCAGTTGCTGTGATCTCTCCAATAAGATTTGGAACAGTTGACTGACTGCTTCCATCTGCGCTTTGGGTTTTGTTTGTTGCACAGGTTGTAATTGTGGGTAATTCTGTATCGCTGATAACTACATCAAAGCTACACGCGGCACTAACATTGCCTGCAGCATCTTCTGCGGTATAAGTAACACTCGTGGTGCCAACAGCGAACGTAGCACCTGGTAAATGACTCTTGCTCCAGATCAACGCGCCAGCGGCAGTACAGTTATCACTTGCTGTGGGCTCAACCCAGCTGACTACAGCATCACAGCTGCCTGCATCATTCGCCTGGGCGATATCTGATGGACAGCCTGCAAGAACTGGTAATTCGGTATCGCTGATAACTACATTAAAGCTACACGCGGCACTAACATTGCCTGCAGCATCTTCTGCGGTATAAGTAACACTCGTGGTGCCAACAGCGAACGTAGCACCTGGTAAATGACTCTTGCTCCAGATCAACGCGCCGGCTGCAGTACAGTTATCACTTGCTGTGGGCTCAACCCAGCTGACTACAGCATCACAGCTGCCTGCATCATTCGTCTGGGCGATATCTGATGGACAGCCTGCAAGAACTGGTAATTCGGTATCGCTGATAACTACATTAAAACTACACGCGGCACTAACATTGCCTGCAGCATCTTCTGCGGTATAAGTAACACTCGTGGTGCCAACAGCGAACGTAGCACCTGGTAAATGACTCTTGCTCCAGATCAACGCCCCGGCGGCAGTACAGTTATCACTTGCTGTGGGCTCAACCCAGCTGACTACAGCATCACAGCTGCCTGCATCATTCGCCTGGGCGATATCTGATGGACAGCCTGCAAGAACTGGTAATTCGGTATCGCTGA
>Ga0307990_1000022_pt1 | contig 135018 bp, 107 predicted proteins | sample EllFjometagen129_FD_203168 | JGI IMG/M metagenome (GOLD analysis project Ga0307990, IMG submission 203168) | Marine microbial communities from Ellis Fjord, Antarctic Ocean - #129 | ecosystem: Environmental > Aquatic > Marine > Unclassified | place: Southern Ocean | collected 2014-10-08 | reverse complement strand
GAGGGAGCATTGCAGGAAAATCATCTCTCGTCTACAATAGGGTTATCTGGCCTCCAGTTGCTTCAACTTTCATTAACCAATGGAGATTGATTATGGATACAGTACGAGACAGTTTTAACAAAGGAATAAATAGTCCCCCGATCATGACAGCAGTAGGTGTTATAGTCGGAATCATCTTGGGATTGGTTTGGGCTTATTTGATAAGCCCAGTACAATTCATCGATGCTAATATCGAACAGCTCCGTGATGATCTAAAAGTTGATTATTTGCGGATGGCGATCGATTCCTACGCCTTGAACCAGGATGCCTCACAGGCTGAATCACGATATTACCAGCTGGGAGAAAATTCCTCCACATACTTGTCGGATATTGAATTTAATCCCGCTGATCAATTGATCAGCGATATTGATTCCTTCCGCGATGTGGTGGAAATGACTTCTCCATTGGATGTGCTGGAAGATGTTGTACCAGTTGTTGAGGAAGAATCTTCTGGGAATAATCTACTTAAATGGGCTTTACTGGTCACAGTAGTGCTGGCTGGAGCCCTTGTAGCTCGTTATTTCCTCGCCAAACGCGCTTCAGGAGGAGGGATAGCACCAAAATCCGCTTCCAGTATGGCACAAGAAATTACAGCTAAGATCGATTCTCCTGAATATAATGGAAAAGGCGAAACACCGCCCATGCACCAATTTGTTACAACCTACGTGCTGGGTGATAATCTGTTTGATGATTCCTTCAGTGTTGAATCAGCTGCAGGTGAGTTCCTGGGCGAATGTGGTGTCGGTATCTCCGAGGCTATCGGTGTGGGGGAACCCAAGCGTGTAACTGCGTTTGAAGTCTGGTTATTCGACCAGAATGATATTAAAACTGTCACAAAGGTGCTTATGAGCGGGCATGCTTTTTATGACGACGCTATCCGTTCTGAACTGGAAAAGAAGGGTGAACCTGTTCTGGCAGACCCTGGCGTGGAGTTTGTCCTCAATACCAATAACCTGCAGGTGATTGGACGGGTGATGGACATGGGCTATGGTGAAGGCCCGCTTCCTGAAGAGAGCTTCTTCGAACGGCTTTCTATTGAGCTTTCCGTTTGGCCCAATGACGGTGCCAGTGAAGCAGAGGGTTTTGAATTTGATGAATTTTAGTCAATAATTAAAAGAGATCCCGGAGTTATTACACTCCGGGATCTTTTTATTTAATAGACTCATGGAAACTTATGATTTATTATTGGATATCCATGATCTTCAGTGAGTAATCTTCCCCCGGTGTTTTAATCTCAACTACCTCGCCAACTTCTTTATCGATCAGTGCTTTTCCTATGGGGGATACATTTGAGATCTTATTCTTCGCAGGATCCGCTTCTCTGCTGCCAACTAGAAAATAGGTCTCGACAGGTAAATCCTCTTCCTGAACAGTGACCTTGCAGCCGACCCTCACTTTATCCCGCCCAGTTCCGTTTTCTTCCACGATAAGGGCAAAGTCAAGTGTATACTTGATCTCCAGTATTTTCCCTTCCAGGAAACTCTGATCTTCTTTTGCTTTGTGATAATCTGCATTTTCAGATAGGTCACCCATTTCAATGGCTGATTTTAAACGAGCTGCGAGCGCTATTCGCCGTGGTCCTTCCATCTCTGCCAGCTCAAGCTGCAGCTTTTCTTTACCTTCTTTAGTTAAGTAGATTTTTTCTCCATCCGGCATAGTTTATTCCTTCTTACTGAAAATTATGGTCGTCGCGTTGGATCAAATAATTTTTGGTGTTCATCAATTGCAAATCGGTCTGTCATGCCCGCAATATAATCGCAAATAGATCGCTGAAGACCCTTTTTCTCGATCCCGATTTGGATATGTTCTGGCAGCATCAAAGGTTCTTTTTCATAAGCAGAGAAAAGAGCACTGATGATACCTTCCGCTTTGACTTGCATGCGAATGACTCGGTGATTCTTGTACAAATTCTTAAATAGGAAATCTTTCAATTCCCGGTTGTTCTTTTTTATCTCATCGCTGAAACTGATCACATTATGGGAAAGCTTCTGCAGCTCTTCAACTGAATTGACACCGCTCTCAATGATATTTTTATCAGTGCTTTCAATCAGATCTCTGACTTCAATACCTATCATTCTGCGGATGATCCGTTTCCGGTCTAATTCATTCAGATCTCTACCGTTCCATCCCACACTTTCTATGAGAATTTTCCAAATTTCAAGATCCTTTAATTGCGCTGTCGAGATCAATCCCGAGCGCAGGCCATCATCCAGGTCGTGAGCTGAGTAGGCCAGTTCATCTGCGGCATTGGCAATCTGAGCTTCGAGATGTCCCCGAAGTTCAGGGGCAAAATCCTCGGCGTCTGAGATATCATATTCCGTCTCGTGTTTTACAATGCCTTCCCTGGTTTCCCAGGTCAGGTTGAGACCGGGAAAATTCTCAAACCGGTTTTCAAGTTTGGTGACAATGCGCAAGGATTGTTTGTTATGATCAAATCCTCCCTGGCTTTCCATTAGCTGATCAAGGATACTCTCTCCGGAATGACCGAAGGGGGAGTGACCGAGGTCGTGAGCCAGGCAGATCGCTTCTTCGAGGTCTTCGTTTGCACCCAGGGCCAGGGCAACAGTCCGACCGATCTGCGCTACTTCTAAAGTATGAGTTAATCTGGTTCGGTAATAGTCTCCCTCCGTATTGAGGAAAACCTGTGTTTTATATTCCAGGCGTCGAAATGCCGTGGTATGTAAAATTCTGTCACGATCACGTTGAAAGGCAGTCCGATATATTGGTTTATCGTCAGGATATTCTCGCCCTTTGCTGTCCTTGCTGCGAATCCCAAAAGGTGCTAGACAATGATCTTCCAGCTCTTCGCGTTTTTCCCGTATAATTGCCATATTTTCCTCACTTTCCCCGGTTTGATAGGCAGAACCAGTTTAATTCAGGCTTATCCGACTGTCAACACCCATCTAATCGGAGCTTTCGATTTCATCAATCAGCTGGATTATTTTAGTTAGATAGCTTTGTAATTTCTGACTAGCTTGTTGATTCTTTTCGTTTTCGGACCTGATGAACCTGGTATAAGGTTTGATTGTGTCCTTGATCTCCTGTAGACTGCGGTCAATCTCATGACCGAAATGTTCTGAAAGGGAGGTCGTAAGCTGGTCTCGCATTGATTTAACTTTTTGGCGCATTTCTTTTTTAGCATTTCTGCGCCTGGTTGGGATGATAAATAAACCCAGGGCAGCCATAACACCCGCCAGCAGTATACCGGTGACGTCTGTTGCCATTGTAGTCGCCAGGATTGTTACCAGGGTTCCCAACCCGACAGCACCCGCACTGATAGCGGCCGTTGCAGCAACCGCATTCTGGGAGCGCCGAGCGATCTCATCTGCCTCGCGAGTCTTATTGTAGCTATCTATCACACGGGTAGATTCGTCGCGGATGCTGGTTATCAACCGCTCACGGTCGTAAATGAAATTACCAATATCCCCCACCATTCTACCTTTGTGTTTTTGCCGTCCTTCAGCGATATGGTTTGTGATTGCCTGCCACTGCCTTAAATTGGAATCCACCAGCCAGTCTATGATCGCTGTTACCTTGGCTTCTACCAGATCAGGAACGTTTGCAATAACCTCATCCTCGTAAATTTGCTGGATCTTTTCTTTTTTCATCAGGTCGACGATGCGTGCCAGCCTGATATATTCGGAGAAGAAATCCTCTCCCCGCTGTTCCATTTCCAGCAGGATCTTAATGATGTCTGATATTCGCAGATCAAAACTTTCCAGCATGTCTTTTTGGAAAGCGTTTAATTGTTCTTCGATATCTTTGATCAGAAAAAGGTCATCTTTGAGTAATTTCAACCGGTCTTCAAAGAATTCCGCATACTGGCTGGAGAGGCGTTTGCCAACGCCAAGGGGGTTCAGTAGTTTGAGTTTTAAACGGCTTTCTTGATCTAGTGTTTCCAGGATGTACTTTTCCAGGAATTCAAAACGGCTTTCTGCCCACAAGGAAGGTTCACCGGTTTTTGCTTTAAGGGCCTGCTGGGCGCTGACAGGGAAGATTATCGGATTGGTTTTGAGGATTTTTTTTGCATTCTCGGCGACAAAAGACTGGATCTCTTCCAACGATTCCGGGGTTTGCAGGATGTCGATCTTATTAATGACCAGGACAACCTTCTTCCCCCAGGATTGGATCTGTTCCAGAAAGACCCGTTCACTTTCTGTATAGGGACGATCAGCTGATGTTACGAACAGGATCAAGTCAGAACGCGGTACAAATAGGGATGTGATCTCCTCGTGTTCGCGAACGATCGCATTGGTCCCTGGTGTGTCAACAATGCTGATCTCTTTCAGGTATTCTGTATCCAGGATCAAGCTATCAATGTTTTCGGATATGACTTCTTTGCCTTTTTCTTTCCCATACCGCAGTATATTCACTTTTGTCGTTGTGGGAGTAACTCCCTCTTCCAGGAGTCTTTCACCCATGAGGGCATTGATAAACGCGCTTTTTCCGGCATTAAATTCACCAACTACAACTAGCAGAAAGAAATCATCCAGCTGGTGGATGGATTCCATCAGTGCTTTTTGATCCTTCTCAGCTACACCATATTCCACCAGGGTAATCTGGATCAGGTTGAGAAGTTCACGCTCCCTACTGAGGAGGTCTTTCTGTGTTTTAGTTAAAATTTCCATGCATCCTCATTCATTTGAAGGTGTCTATCCATTATAACTGATAGGATATTTGGATTTGTTTACTTATGGGGAATTAATAATATATCTACAGGGTGAGGAGTGTTCCGATATCCTGGCCTGAAAGTACATTTGATATACTGCCAGGTTCATTTCCGGAGAAGATCAGGCAGTCTAGTCCCGGGATATCTTCGATCAGGTTTAGCATTTGTTCGACTTTGTCTGCCATGCCACCAGTGACGTCTGGCGCCTGTGACTGGCTTACAGTTCCAGGAAGGGTACTCCGGTCTGCGGTCCGGATCGTATCATAAATAGCGGTACACTCGGGGAAATCTTGCCAAACCCCGGGATCCTGGCCGGCCAGCAAGATCCGATCCGGTTCAAGATTCTTTGCTAAATGCACAAAAAGATCTTCAGTGGAAAGGATCGTACCGCCAATGCTGGAATCAAAGACCACATCTCCAAATACAACTGGCAAAAGACCTATATCTAATGCGGCATGAATGGGCTTCAGATCCCAGGATGTTATCTTCCTGTCAGAAGAGAATACTGTCGAGGAAGGCGGGAATGCTATGGGGGAAAGATCGGCATCCTTTAAGGCTTTCATCACCAGCTGATTCAGGGACGCAGCGTCATACCATACCTCTGCGAACCCCAGCCATTCCTCCTGGCTTGAAACGCCATCACGTGTCCCGTATTTTTTACCTGAAAAATGCCCGAAAGACCCCGAACCGTGTCCGAGAAGGATCTGCAGGGATGCATCCTGTTCAAGAGAGGATTTGATCTCTCTCCCCACCCGTTGAAGGACATCAATCCGGGCAGTTCGATGAGAATTTTTGTCGGTGATCAGGGATCCGCCGAGTTTTAGAAACACCAGCTTTTTTCCTATTTGTGAGGTTCCGAGTTTATCCATGAATTTATTGTAGTCAGGGCTTAGTTCAGGGTCAAGAGAGAAAAAGACAGGGCTGAGAATTTCCAGCCCTGTCTTTTTCTTTTTTATTGATCAGATTTGGATCTGGTTAGATCCAAAATCCAGGCCAGATCAGTTTTATTATTGTATCCAGGATGACTGCGATGAGGTAGAGGCCCCCAAATCGCCGGGTGTGATGAAAGGCAGCAGCGACATAATAATTGGGCCAAACATCTGGAAAATCTTCAGGTTTTTCATCCGGTTTTGGGTTGGAAAGAATGGGCCAGATCTCAACCAGGGTAGGGATCGCCAGCAGGATCAGCAGCATGACTGGAGTGAAAAAGCGGGTCCAGACCAGGTAAATAGCGATCACATAGGCCAGGATCAAAAGGGCAGTCATAACCCAGCGAGCTAGATTCTCACCCAAAACAACTGGCAAGGTATATATCTTGAGATCCTTATCTTGTTTAAGTTTATCTATATGTTTTCCGAACAACATTGAAGTGACACCGAGGCCGTGCGGCAAACTGGCCAGAGCGATAGTCCAATCCCAGGGTAATCCTGTGATCACGTAATAACCACCAGCAATCATCAGTGGTCCCCAGACCAGGAATACAGTCACTTCTCCCATGGCGATATACTTCAGCGGGTAAGTATAAAAGAGCACAAAAAGCACTCCCACTGCCATCAGGATCCAGGTGCCTTCGCCCCGTATGATCCCTAGAGCAATACCGCAGGCGGCTGCGATAGCGCCAGTTACCCCGGCATAGGTCAGGAGTTCTTTCTTGGTCATCAATCCATGTAAAAGAGGTTGGGGACCGTATTGCGCCCGGTAGTAATTATCGACATCAACACCTCTGACAAAATCTGTGTAATCATTCAGAAAGTTGTTAGTTCCATGCGCCAGGTATAAACCAGCTGTAACCAGGATCCAGCGCCAGAAATCAAATGCCTCAACTCTAAACGCAAAAATACCCGCAAAAGCAGCTGATAGGAGTGTGGTTACCAGGACAGCTGCCCTGGTAGCAATCAGCCAGCGAGAGATCAGATCCAATTCATCCCATTCTTTTTTGGTGATTTTGGGAATAATCTGCAATGCTTTACGCCACATTGAAAAATTCATACAGAATAATCTCCTTCAATTTATAATTTTTCCACCATATCATACCACAGGGTCATCTCCCCAGATCAGAGCAGAAAATTACGCCTATGAAGACCCAAACCGGAATATTATCGGTAAAAATCCTGGTTTGAAACTGGTGTGAGCAGAGTGGATATTGCACCTTTTTTTACTAATTCCTTGCTGACATCAGCTGCATCCGATTTAACCAGGGCGATGATGTGGCCCCCAAGTCCTCCGCCTGATAGTTTGGCACCTAACGCACCTGCATCTCGCGCAACCTGTATCAGCTCATCCAATTTAGGGGAAGAAACTCCTAATTCCTGCAGCAGTCCGTGATTTTCATTCATTAATTCCCCGAGATTATCCGGGTTTCCTGTTTCGATGATCCTTTTGGCCGTTTCTGTGATCTCACCTATCCTTGAAAAAAGCTGGTTATATTGATCGGGTTCTTCTTGCCATCTTTCCCGGACCCCCTCGACTGCTTCTTTGGTTTTGCCAGGTTTACCAGAATATGCGATCAGGACTGAAAACTCCTTCCCGATCTCGAGGAATTCAATGGGGTTTCCCTTCCGATAATAGACTGGTTTTTGATGGGAGATAACCGTGTTGTCGATCCCGGATGGAGTGCCGTGGTGGATCTTTTCTACTTCATAAGCAAAATTTGACACTTCTTCATCACTCAGACGTTTTCCTAAAAAGGCTGAAAATGCCCGGATAAGTGATATTGAAATAGCGGCGCTGGATCCCAACCCGGATGAAGGGGGTATCTCAGATGTAATTTGAATATTGCAGGAGGGGACTTGATTGAGTTCTTTATCACCGATAACCACCTGGATAGCTGCCCTTAACGGGTGGTTGATTTTTAGTTGGTCTATTGGAGCCGATAGAGAAATATCTGGCGCCTCTATCCATATTTCCCCGGGTTTACCCTGGATGTGCGCGGAGACAATAGCGTTAGCTTGAGATGAAAAAACCGGGATTGCGATTGCCGGTTCACCATAAACAACAGCGTGTTCGCCAAAGAGAATGATCTTGCCGGGAGATGTAGCTGAAAATGCGGGCATATCTTAGAAGAAATAAAAAACCAGCATGACCACCATTGACCAGAGTAAAATGGCTGCTTGCAGTGGCCGGTCGGATAGGGCGATATCTTCCGGGGCGCCACCTTTCCCGGCCTGGATCAGGTAGAGATATCGAAAAATGCCGTAAAGGACAAATGGTATTGTTAGCATCATGGAATAATTATCTGGCAAATTTGGGGCAGAGAAAGTATACAGGCTGTATGAGACAATTGTCGTTCCGGAAACGATGATTATCAACTGGTCGAGCAACTCAATTGTATAGCCTTCAAGAACAGGACGGACTTTCCCCCCGCTGTCGTACTGCAATACCAGCTCAGCCCGGCGTTTTCCCAGACCGATAAAAAGTGCAAACAGGGAAGTGACCACGTACAACCAGGGTGAAAAACGCCGAACTTCGATCAAAGTAGTTCCGGAGATGACCCGGAGCAGGTAAAAAGATGCCAGAACGAGAACGTCTATCAATGGAATATGCTTTAGTTTGGCAGAATACAACAGGTTTAAGACAAAATATACCAGGCAGATCGCCAGAAAGGCGGGGTCTAGCAGGTATGCCAGTGGTAATGCAATTATTAGCAGGATGATGGCAGCTGCCCAGGCTGCTTTTAGACCAAGCTTGCCGGAAGCGATTGGACGGTTCTTCTTTGTGGGATGCTGTTTGTCAGATTCTCTGTCAGAAATATCATTGAAGATATAAACTGCGCTGGCGATCAGACTGAATATGGCCGCTCCTGCCAGGGTTGTCAGGAAGGCCGGAAGGTCCAGAAGCTTGCGATCAAAAACCAGGGCTGTAAATATGAAAATATTTTTTGCCCATTGTTTAGGGCGCATGGTTTTTAGTAAGGCGATTATCATAAGGAAATAATAGCATGAATCAATTGGGAGGGGGAGGGAACCCTTCAGTATTGGGCAAGGGATGTTAAAATAGACATATGGCAAAAAAACAACGAATTGACCTGTCGCTGGTCAGCATCGGGCTGGCGAAGGACCTTGAGGAAGCCAAGCGGTTGGTGATGGCTGGCAAAGTTCTCTACCTTGGCCAGCTGGTATTCCAATCTTCCCAAAAAATCAGTGATCCTGAAGAGATCTCCCTGGTACCTGGACAAAAATTTGTTTCCAGGGGCGGGGATAAGCTTCTGGCAGCATTTGACCAGTTTCCCATCGATGTCAATGGAACGGTTTGTGCCGATATCGGAGCTTCGACCGGTGGATTCACCGATTGTCTACTGCAGCATGGTGCGAAGAAAGTGTACGCCATCGATGTGGGCTATGGGCTCCTGGAATGGAAACTCCGCAACAACCCTAAAGTGGAGGTTTTGGAGCGTACCAATGCCAGGAACCTGGAAAAGCTGCCTGAGATGGTTGAATTCATAACTGCGGATGTTTCCTTTATCTCCTTAAAGAAGGTCCTGTTGCCGGCTTCGGGGTGGATATCAAAAAAAGGAGGACAGGCTGTGGTTTTGATCAAACCTCAATTTGAGGCCACGAGGGAGGAATCCGCCAGAGGGGCGGGTGTTATACTGGACCCTGTTATTCATCAGAGGATATTGATTGATCTACTGGATTTTGCATCTGCTCACGGTTTTACTCCGGCGGGATTGATTCGATCACCTCTTCGGGGTCCAGCAGGAAATGCGGAATTTTTAGCCTGGTTGATCTATCCGGGAATTGAGAGTGGAAAGGATGATATCCAGGGAATGGTATCCAGTTTATTTTAATTGTGGATCTGGCATAATATGAAAACTCAATCCCCGGCAATTATTAGGGATAGCATGTTTTACCGCTTTTCCCTTTACGGTTTCCTGAAGAACCTTAGATTCTTTGATCCATTTATCTTGCTGATCTTTCGATCCTATGGCCTTTCGTTTTTGCAGATAGGGATTCTGTACTCTATCCGTGATATTGCAACCAACTTCTTAGAACTCCCAACTGGGATTCTGTCAGATTCCTTCGGTAGAAGGAAAGCCATGGTATCCGCATTCATTGCGTACATTGTGTCCTTTGTGATCCTGTATTACTTTAGAGACTTTGGTTTTTTGGCACTGGCTATGGTATTTTTTGCATTTGGAGATGCGTTTCGAACCGGGACCCATAAAGCCTTGATCCTGGAATATCTGAAGATCAATAAGATCAGTGACCTGAAGGTTGCCTACTATGGATTAACGCGCAGTGCTTCTCAGCTCGGTTCAGCATTAAATGCTTTGATCGCTGCAGGCCTGGTATTTTATACTGGCAACTACAGGATTATGTTCCTGGCATCCACTATTCCTTACGCCCTGGATTTGATTAACCTGGCAACTTATCCAAAAGAGTTGGATGGAGAGATAACCCCGGTTAAAGGCAGGGAGATTTGGACCAGACTCGATTCAACGTTAAAAGGGTTTTTCAAGACGATAAAAGATGGAGCTGCTGTAAAGGTTATCTTGAACAGTGCCAGCCTTACAGCTGCATTCAAATCAACCAAAGATTATTTACAGCCTATGGTTTCTGGTTTTGCACTATCAATTTTGCTTTTTACAACACTGGAAGAGACCCGCAGGGAAGCAATCCTGATAGGAGTGGTCTATTTTGTGATTTATTTATTGACGAGTTTAGCCTCCAGGCGGGCATATCATTTTAGCAACCGATTTAGCAATATATCCCGGGCCGTGAATATCACATATCTGATCGGGATTGGTTTATTGATAATTGCAGGTTTGATGGCCGCGATTGACCTGGAATTGATAGCCGTGATCTGTTTTATTGGCATGTTCCTGTTGAATAATATTCGCCGGCCTATCAATGTTGGCATCATCAGTGACCAGATTTCATCGAGGGTAATGGCCTCAGGTTTATCAACAGAAACTTTATTAACAACCATATTCTCCGCACTATTTGCCCCCCTGCTTGGTTTTATGGTGGACAAAATAGGATTAGGAATTGGAATTACCTTGATGGGCCTGGTAATGGTGCCTCTCTTCTTTGCAGTTAGGGTGGGGGAAAAAGATGATCAGTTGCCAGCAAACTAATTGCCCTCAAGGACATCTCATCGGTTATACTAGCCCTGATTATGAATATTAATAAAATACGTAATTTTTCTATAATAGCTCATATTGACCACGGGAAATCCACTCTTGCGGATCGACTGCTGCAAATCACAGATACTGTCTCTGACCGCGATATGGCGGACCAGGTACTGGATAATATGGACCTGGAACGTGAAAAAGGGGTGACCATCAAAGCTTCGGCAGTTCAAATGCGATATGAGTCCCTTGACGGTCAGGAATATGAATTGAATCTGATCGATACACCCGGCCATGTAGATTTTGGTTATGAAGTATCCCGGGCTTTGGAGGCTTGTGAAGGCGCTCTGTTGGTGGTCGACGCTGCACAGGGTATGGAAGCTCAAACAATCGCCAATATGTATGCTGCCCTGGAAGCTGACCTGGAAATCATTCCCATTATCAATAAGATCGATCTGCCAGCCGCCAGGCCGGATGAAATCGCCAAAGATATCAGTGCTCTATTGGGTACTCCCCCAGATCAGATCCTCCGCATTTCAGCCAAGGAAGGGGAAAATATCCAGCCCGTCCTGGAGAAGATAATTAAGGATGTACCACCTCCAACACACGACCCGGATGCGCCCCTAAAAGCCCTGATATTTGACTCCCATTACAATTCCTTTAAAGGCGTGATTGCCTATATCCGGGTTTTCGATGGGACCATCACCCGCAAAGACAACCTGCGATTGATGGCAGCAGGCAAGAATCTCGAACCTTTCGAAATTGGGGTATTCTCACCGAAAATGACTCCGACCGATGTGATTTATCCTGGGGAAGTGGGATATATTGCTACGGGTTTGAAATCAGTTAATGAATGCAGGGTAGGGGATACGATCACTTTCGCTAATAATCCTGCCCTGGAACCCTTGCCGGGATACAAACAGGCCAAACCGATGGTATTTGCCGGATTCTTCCCGGTTGATAATGAGGCATACGCTAGCTTAAAGGATTCGCTGGAAAAATTGCAATTAAATGACGCTGCCCTGGTTTTTGAACCTGAATCCTCCCAGGCTCTGAATCTCGGTTTTAGGTGTGGTTTCCTCGGAATGTTCCATATGGAGATAATCCAGGAAAGGTTGGAACGGGAATATAATCTAGATATCATAGCTACTGCTCCTTCTGTTAAATATCACGTTGTGATGAGGGATGGATCGATCCGGGAAATTGATTCCCCGGCTGATTTACCAGATAAAAGTGAATACGAGGAGATCCAGGAGCCATGGATGGATCTGCAGGTATTTTTGCCACTGGAATATTATGGTCCGGTAATGGAATTGGTCACAGTTAGACGTGGAACATATGTCAGTCAGCATTACCCGAGCCCTCAGCGGGTGCAATTGAATTTCCAGATTCCGCTCTCGGAGATGATAGTGGATTTCTTTGATTATCTGAAATCAGTTTCGAGAGGTTATGCCTCAATGGATTATTCTTTTGCTGGATATCGGAGAGAGAAACTGGTCAAACTTGATATTCTGGTCAATGGAGAGCCGGTAGATGGGATGGCTTCTATTGTCCATAAAGATAAAGCCCAGCGCAAAGGGAAGATCCTGGTTTCGCGCTTGAAGGAATTGATCCCGCGCCAACATTTCGCGGTGCCCATTCAAGCTTCAGCGGGTGGGAAGATCATTGCGCGGGCTGATGTTAAAGCACTGAGGAAAGATGTCACAGCCAAGCTCTACGGGGGTGATGTGACCCGGAAACGGAAGCTGCTCGAGAACCAGAAAGAAGGAAGAAAGCGGCTTAAGCGAGTAGGGAACGTAGATATTCCCCAGGATGCCTTTATGGCAGTCTTGAGGTTGGAAGATGACTAAAAATAACAAAACCGGGACTCAGCTAAGACTAATTATCGGCATAGCGTTAAGCTTGATAGCTTTGGCTGTTTTGATTATTTTCATTGATGAAAAACAGGTGGTCGCTGCTCTAAGGCAGATCAATATTCTGGTCGTAGCTCCATTATCGTTATTGTTGGTGCTTGCTCTACTTTGCCGGGCCTATGCCTGGCGGATAATCTTGAAAGAAAAAGTCTCCCTCTCTCAATCCTTTTTGATCATTAACGCCGGCTATTATGTGAATACGATCCTTCCATTCAGGTTAGGGGAACTTGTCAGAGTGTTTTTATTGGTTCCATCTGGATTTAGGTTTTGGAGTGCAGTCCCGACAATTCTGGTAGAACGGATCTTTGACTTGGTTTTCGCTCTCAGCCTGTTCTTTGTTGGTTTGCCTTTTGCTCTTGATTTTTCACAGAATGTTTTCTCCATTTACATTTTGGCAGGTATTTTTGTGCTGGGAATTGCTATCCTGATCCTGTTGGTCAAGAATTATGAAAAAGTAATTCAGTGGCTCGAAAATCTTAATTTTCTCGGAGAAAAATTAAAATCCAGGTTGCTCAATCTTGTCCAATCAGTCCTTTTAAGTCTAGATACTCTCTCTGATCCAGTCCGATTTTTCAAAGTATTCTTAGGAATGGCCCTTAGCTGGGGGTTATCATTGGTTTTTCAATTTCTTTTGCTGAAGGCTTTTATCCCGGATGCGAACTTTATCATGGCAGTATTTGCTATTGGCGCAGTCGCACTCGGCATTTCTATCCCTTCAACCCCTGGTAATATAGGTTTTTATGAGGTTAGTATCACCCTCGCATTATCGGCTTTTGGCATAGATAGCTCTGTCGCGGTCAGCTACGCCCTGACCAGCCATGTTGTAAATCTTATTGTGACAACGACCTTCGGCGTATTTGGGCTTGTGAAGGAAGGATACAGTTTGCGCGATGTCTGGCGGTTAAGCAAACAACACAGAAAGGAAGGTGATTTATGAGTAGGCCAACCCTTATCACTGGTGGTGCCGGTTTCATCGGAACCAACTATGCTTCCCGTTTGATCGAGAGAGGTGAACATCCCACCATCTTTGATAATCTATCACGTGCCGGGACACCAGGTAATATTCAATGGCTGCGAGATACTTATGGGGTGGATTCGTTTGAAATGATCGAAGGGGATGTGAGAGATGCTGGTGCCATATCCTCGGCCATACAGGGCGCCGAATTGGTGTTACACCTGGCTGCCCAAGTTGCTGTTACTACTTCTGTGATCGATCCTAGGACGGATTTTGAGATAAATGCCCTTGGCACTTTTAACGTTCTGGAAGCGGCCAGGAATTCATCTCAAAAACCAGTGATTATTTATTCATCAACCAACAAGGTTTATGGAGACCTGGAGGATGTGGAAGTTGCTGAAGGGGAAAAAAGCTATTATTTTCCTGACCACCCTGAAGGGATCTCAGAATCCCAATTAATGGATTTCCATTCACCCTATGGATGTTCCAAAGGTGCCGGTGACCAATATGTCAGGGATTATCACCGTATATTTGGCCTTCCTACAGTAGTGTTTCGCCAGAGTTGTATTTACGGCACTCACCAATTTGGGATTGAGGACCAGGGTTGGGTTGCCTGGTTTGTGATCGCAGCGGTGACAGGAAAACCTATAACTATATTTGGTGATGGCAAACAGGTCAGAGACCTTTTGTTTGTGGATGATCTTATTGCCGCTTATGACCTGGCAGCTGAAAACATTGATAAGACCGCAGGACAAATATATAATATTGGAGGCGGCCAGGAGAATACGCTGTCCATCTGGAAGGAATTTGGACCGTTGTTAGAAAAAGAGCTCGGTCAGGAAATTCCTGTTTCTCGGGAGAACTGGAGGCCGGGAGACCAGCGAGTGTTTGTCGCTGATATACGGAAGGCTGCCCGCGATCTTGGCTGGAAGCCAAAGATCGGTGTTGAATTGGGTATCCAAAAGCTATTTAAATGGGTAAAAGCCAACCGGGATCTGTTTTAGGTATTCCCTTGATTAGGTTACCAGCCGCGAATTTATTGCTATGAAAATACTAACAGTCCTCACATATTACCGACCCCATACTAGTGGATTAACGATATATGTTGAACGTCTGGCAAAATCCCTTGTAAAGCTGGGTCATGAAGTGACGGTGCTGACTTCCCAATATGATAAAAACCTGCCCCGGGAAGAAATCCGGGATGGTGTCAAGATCGTCCGCGCTCCTGTGATATTTCGGGTTAGCAAGGGTGTGATCATGCCAACTTTTGGCTTGCTTGCCTGGAAACTTGTCTCAAGCCATGACGTAGTCCATTTACATCTACCCCAATTTGACGCCGCCGGTGTCGCTCTACGGGGGCGGATCCTCAAGAAACCAACTTTGATCACCTACCATTGTGACCTACTGCTTCCCAAATCGTTCTTCAACAGGATTATCAATGCAGTAGTGCATTCTATGAATTACTTGGCTGGAATGCTGGCCCACAGGATCGGTGCCTATACAGATGATTTTGCAACTCATTCTCCTTTCTTACAACGCTATAACGATAAGGTGCGGGTAATTCTTCCACCGGTGGTCATGCCTTCAGCGGCTCCGGATACTATCAAGGAATACATCACTAAGACAAATCCCATTGGGAATTCACCAGTTATAGGGATGGCTACCCGGTTTGCTTCGGAAAAGGGGGTAGAGATCCTGATTAACGCCCTGCCAACTGTGATGGAATCTTTCCCGCGAGCTATGGTCCTGTATGCAGGCCAATATCACGATGTGATGGGCGAACATACTTACTATCAGAAATTATTGCCTGGCATCCAGGCATACCAAGAGAAAGGACAATGGGAATTCCTGGGCGTGTTAAAACCAGAAGAGATGACTCTCTTTTATAATTGTCTTGATGTGTTGGTTGTACCCAGTTTAAATTCTACTGAGACATTTGGTCTCGTTCAAATTGAAGCCATGCTCCAGGGTACTCCCACTATTGCTTCAAACCTGCCCGGCGTGAGGGTTCCGCCGAGGTTGACCGGGATGGGAGAAGTAGTACCTATTGGAGACAGTACCGCTTTAGCTGAGGCGATCGTGAAAATAGTGTCGCAGCCAGAAAAATATCAGGGATCACAGGAAGAAATAAGAGATACTTTCGATCCACTGGTAAACGCGGCTGCGTATGAGACGATTTATAAAGAATTGCGTGGAGAGCTGATTTGAAAGATTATCTGACGCCTCATTTAAGAGACCTTCCATATTTCCGGGCCTTGCTGCGAGCGGTGGAGGCTCGTTTTTATGAGAATATCTCCCTGGCGGGACCTGTTCTGGACCTGGGTTGCGGAGATGGTCATTTTGCGAGCCTGGCGTTTCAGGATCCACTGGATATGGGTTTGGATCCCTGGTGGCGGCCGATCCTGGAAGCAAAGACAAGATCATCCTACCAGGATTTAGTGTGCGCAGAGGGTGATAGGATGCCGTATCCGTCAGATTATTTCTCCAGCGCGGTCAGTAATTCGGTTTTAGAGCATATTCCTGACCTGGATCCAGTTATAAGAGAAACTGCCCGGGTGTTAAAACCAGGAGCCCCTTTTATATTTTGTGTGCCGAATCACCGGTTTCTAGATACGTTGTCAGTCAGTAATGGTTTGGATAAGATCAAGTTCCGGGGATTAGCAAATCTTTATCGGAGTTTTTTTAATCGTATCTCGCGGCATTATAATTGTGATTCACACGAAACTTGGAAAAAAAGACTGGAGAAATTCGGCTTTGTGATCGAGGATTCGTGGGATTATTTTCCTCCAGAGGCTTTGCATGTCCTGGAATGGGGTCACTATTTTGGTTTACCATCCTGGGTCTCAAAACTTCTTTTTGACCGCTGGATTTTATCTCCCTCACGCTGGAATCTGTTCCTGACCGACCGCCTGGTTAGGCCGCACTATGATCGTGATCCAAGAAGCCCGGAGGGTGTATATTCGTTTTATATAGCTAAGCGGATTGAATGATCCGAATTATTTTGAGAGCAGGTATATATGCAAGAACCTAGTGTCCTTGATTATGTATTAGAGAAACTTGCATTCTGGCGCAAAGGCAGCCTGGTAATTCCTCCTGCGGAACAGGGGACAGAGCTGGATAAACCAGTCCAATCCGGAAGCAACGTCGAAAGAGGTTACTGGAAAAAATACCAGGTATTCCTCCCTGCTTTATTTGCGATCATTGCCCAAATTTTCGGTGAACCTGAAAGTCGCTCCCCAGCCTTGATGATCTTCTTTTATGCAGCATCCGGTATAGGATTACTGCTGTTGATCTTATTTAAGAATTGGGAGCTGGATACGCTTATTCCAGATGATGGAGAAGCGAATAATTTTTCTGTTCGCTGGATACCGTTTCTGGTTGGTAGCGTTGTATCTATCCTGGCGTTCTTCTTTTTTACCGGCAATTTGTTTAACTTTCTTAATATCTTCATCTGGGGCATTGGTTTTGGTTTGATCTGGTGGTCTCTGCGAATCCCTATAAAATGGCAGGGAAAAATCAAAAATACCTGGCAGAAATTCATGTCTGATGGACTCAGAGTAACTCCCTGGATGATGCTGGTTGCAGCTGTGTTTCTACTGGCTGGGTTTTATAGATTCTACTTGCTGAACCAAGTTCCTCCAGAAATGTTCAGTGATCATGCGGAAAAATTGATAGATGTCACAGATGTTCTTCGGGGAAACACCTTCATCTTCTTCCCTCGAAATACGGGACGTGAAGCTTTCCAGATATATTTGACCGCTGCCATGGCGAAGATCTTTGGCACCGGACTATCATTCCTCAGTCTCAAATTAGGCACATGTCTGGCAGGCCTGTTTTCACTTCCGTTTATCTACTTGCTTGGTAAGGAAATAAAGAATAAAGAAGTTGGCCTTTTAGCTATGTTCTTTGCCGGTATTGCCTATTGGCCCAATGTGATCTCGAGGGTAGCTTTGCGTTTTGCTCTTTATCCGGCCTTCGTGGCACCAACGATCTTTTTCTTGGTCCGGGGTATCAAAAGAAAAAAATGGAATGATTTCCTTTTCGCCGGGCTATTTTTGGGCATAGGCCTTCATGGTTATAGCCCATTCCGAATAGTTCCATTTGCAGTAATCCTGGTCCTGCTGATCTATTTTCTGCATACAAAATCAAAGGATAACCGCCGCCTTGCTGTGATTGCCTTGCTGCTGGTGGGTTTGATTTCATTGGTAGTATTTCTACCTCTGGGCAGGTTCGCGGCAACGAACTATCCGATGTTTTCTTACCGGATGCAAACCAGGATGACGGACGTGGAAACCGCTGTGCCTGGTTCAGTCCTGGGTATATTCCTTTCAAATTCATGGAAAGCGTTGATCATGTTCCAGTGGGATAACGGCCAGATCTGGGTTCATTCTGTCCCCGGCAGGCCGGCACTGGGTGTGGTTTCAGCGGCGATGTTGAGTCTGGGTGTGATCCTGTTGGTGTTCCGCTATATAAAGAAACGGCACTGGATGGACTTGGCTTTGCTGTTGTTGGTCCCGCTATTAATGCTGCCTTCTATCCTATCAATAGCCTTTCCTGCTGAGAATCCTTCCCTGAATCGCACGGGTGGAGCAATTATCCCTGTTTTTATCATCATTGCCATTGCGGTGGAGAATCTTATTATCAATCTTAAGGCCAATATTCCCGGGAGGGCGGGGAAGTGGGTTTCAACAGGTATCATTCTGGTTCTGGCTGGTTTCAGTATGCAAACCAATGCCCGGCTGGTGTTTGTGGATTATTATCAGCAATTCAAGTCCAAAGCCTGGAATACTTCTGAGATCGGGGCAGTGATTGAAGAGTTCGCTGACACGATTGGTAATGTGGACCACGCCTGGGTGGTGCCTTACCCTCATTGGGTAGACACACGCCTGGTGGGGATCAATGCCATTGATCAGGTTCGGGATTTTGCTCTCTGGCAGATAGATATCCCGGGTACCGAGATGGCAGCTGCTCCTAAACTGTATATTTTCAAACCCGACGATGAGGATACTTACCAGATCCTACGAGACTTATACCCTGATGGTATAAGTGAGAGGTATGAATCCGAAGTTGAAGGTCGTGATTTCATGCTTTATTATGTGTTGCAGTAAAACTGTGGCAGCAAATTTATGGATATAAATACAAAATCTGATCTGAAGCGCTGGCTGACTGCCGTCCTGTTGATTCTTTTACTGGCAGCTGGGGCATACCTGCGTTTTATTGGCCTCGACTGGGATATTGAGCAACATCTACATCCAGATGAACGGTTCTTAACCATGGTGGAATCCAGTTTGATTCCAGTAGATTCAGCGTCCGGATTTTTTGATACTGCACAGTCGACTTTAAACCCTAATAACCAGGGACACAGTTTTTTTGTTTACGGAACGCTGCCAATATTCATGGTCAGATATGTAGCGGAACTGGTTGGTTCAGCTGGATACGGCAGTGTATACCTGGTTGGTCGGGCTATGTCTGCGGTTATGGATTTATTGTCAGTAGTGCTGGTGTTCTTCATTGGAACGCGTCTTTATAACAGGCGAGTTGGGATCCTGGGAGCTGCTTTTTCCGCTTTTGCGGTCCTCCAGATCCAACAGTCCCATTTTTTTACAGTTGATACTTTTACGACTTTTTTCACCCTGCTGGCAGTATATTTTTCGGTTGAGGTGATCACCACCAAGAATGAACGTATTGATCTGATCTCTTATTTACTGTTCGGGGTGGCCCTGGGAATGGCGGTTGCTTCAAAAATCAATGCAGCCCCTGTCGCGATTGCCTTACCGCTCGCTGCGCTGGTTTACTGGCTTGGGTTAGACGATGAGAAAAAAGACCAGCAGATGCCCAAGATATTATTCTTCCTTGTTCTGGCGGCATTGACCAGTTTGGTGACTTTCAGGATCTGTCAACCTTATGCATTTAATGGCCCGGGCTTCTTTAATGTGGGATTAAATGAAACCTGGGTTTCAGGGTTGAGATCACTCAGGGCTCAAACAACTGGTGATGTTGACTATCCACCAGCATTGCAGTGGGCCAGGCGCCCGATCTGGTTCTCCCTCCAGAATATGGTGGTTTGGGGGTTGGGAATTCCACTAGGCCTGCTGGCCTGGTCTGGATTTGCCTGGATGGGATGGAAGATCTTTTTCAAGAGAGCCTGGAACCCCCATCTGGTTTTGTGGGTCTGGACAGGTTTGTATTTTGCCTGGCAGTCCTGGCAGTGGAACAGCACCATGCGCTACCAGCTTCCAATCTATCCCTTGTTGGCAATTTTTGCAGCCTGGATCCTGGTCGAGGCTTGGGAAACCCTCAAGGAAGGGGAGTTAAAGGTAGGCCGCTGGAACCCTTCTCGCGGTTTGATGAGGTCATTTGTCCTGATCATCGGGATGTTTTCCCTGTTATTCACTGCGGGATGGGCGTTTGCCTTTTCCCGGATCTATACTAGTCCCCAGCCCCGAGTGGCTGCAACGCGCTGGATCTTTGAGAATATACCAGGTGCTGCAACATTGGTTGTGGAGGACGAGGGTGAAAGCCATCAACAGCTGCTCTCTTATCCGGAAGGATTGATCATTCAGGGCGATTCCAGCTGGCTGACCAGTTTTGACTCAAAATTTAACGGCCAGGTATCCTCTCTGTATTTACCGCATGTTATAAACCAAAATCCTTCTGTTACCCCGCTGACCATAAAGGTCACAATAAACGATTCCTCCGGACAGACTCTGACAGAAGAAACAAGCCTATTCACATTCCAGGAAGGTTCTTCATCTGGGTCAATTTCCTTTTCTGATCCGGTTTTCGTCAAAGCTGGTGATGTGTATCAGATCCAATTATCAGTTACGGATCCGGTTGGAGCGATTAGCATTCAGGGAACAGGGATTGCCAACGAGAGTTCCTGGGATGACGGGATTCCACTCCGGATGGAAGGATATGACCCCTTTGGAGGTATCTATCGGGGCGGGTTGAATTTTGAATTGTACTGGGATGACAATCCGGAAAAACTAGATCGTTTTCTTTTTACGCTTAACCAGTCAGACTATTTAATGATTACTTCCAGCCGGCAGTGGGCTACTACCACTCGGGTTCCGGAAAGATACCCGCTGACAACGGAATATTATCGCCAGCTGATGGGGTGTCCGGTTAATATCAGTATTGAGAATTGCTATAACCGGGCCCGACCTGGTGATTTTGTAGGATCTCTGGGATTCGAGCTTATCAAAACCTTCCAGAATAATCCCACTATTGGTCCGATCGAGATCAATGACCAGCCGGCAGAAGAAGCCTTTACTGTTTACGATCATCCCAAGGTTTTCATCTTCCAGAAAACAGATGATTTTTCACTAAGTGGAGCAGCTAATATTCTGTCAGCAGTCGATCTCAGCAAAGTGATCCATATCACCCCTAAACAAGCTGATAACCATCCGGGAAACTTGCTACTACCGCTTGATCGTCTGGCTCAGCAGCGGGAAGGTGGAACCTGGAGCGATTTCTTTGATTTTGATTCCATCCAGAATAAGTATCAGATAGTGGGAGTGGTTTTTTGGTATGCAGCGGTATTCCTGATCGGGTTGCTGGTATACCCACTTATGCGGTTGGTTTTACCCGGATTAACTGATAAAGGGTATCCGCTGGCCCGCACTTTTGGGCTCTTGCTGCTCTCTTATCTGGTCTGGTTGGCCGGGTCTGCTGGTATTCCATTTCTGAGGAGCACCATTCTGGGAGTGGTTTTCTTGCTGGCCTGTGCTGGCCTGTACGCGGGTTACTGTCAGCGAGAAGATCTGTTGACAGAATGGAAAGAGGCCAAGCGATATTACCTGACCATCGAGGTCATTGCTCTGGCACTATTCGTGATCGCCATCCTGATCCGTTATGGAAATCCTGACCTATGGCATCCCTGGAAAGGCGGCGAAAGGCCAATGGATTTCTCTTATTTCAATGCGGTTTTAAAAAGTACTACCTTCCCGCCTTATGATCCTTGGTTTTCGGGTGGGTATATCAATTATTATTATTTCGGATTTGTGTTTGTTGGAGTTCTGACCAAACTGTTGGGCATCGTGCCCTCATTTGCATATAATCTGATCCTTCCCACTATTTTCATGACCCTTGGCCTGGGAGCTTTTTCTATTGCCTGGAATTTGTTGAATGGGAACACCGCTGAACATCATCTCCGGGATTACCCTTATCTTGCCGGCGGCTCAAGTGTTTTGGGCCTGGCGATTTTTGGTAACTTGGGAGTGATTCAGATGATGTTAAGGGGGCTGCAGCGGCTGGCATCTGCTGGTGTGAATGTAGTGGACGGCAATTTCTTCCAGCGTTTTAAATGGACCCTGATGGGATTCGTCCAGTTTATAAATATACCAACACTACATTACAGATTAGATGAATGGTATTGGAATCCAAGTCGGGTGATTGGCGGTGAACATGGCGGACCGATCACGGAGTTCCCCTTTTTCACATTCCTCTACGGGGATCCCCACGCCCACTTCATTTCATTGCCTTTGACTGTTTTGGCATTTGCCTGGGTTTTGTCGGTCATTAAATCAACCAGCCAGAATAGTAAAAATAAATATAACTTTGGGAATATGATCGGAGTAACGCTGTTTGGTGGATTAGCTGTTGGTGTGCTGCGCCCGACAAATACCTGGGATTTTTATCCCTACCTGGCTTTAGGTGCGGCTGCCTTGATCTATGCCTGGTGGAAGGAAAGTAAAGAGCAAGGGTACAACTGGTTCCAACCGGCACTGCGGTTACTTCTGTTCCTAGTTTTTGCTTTCATCACCTTCCAACCCTATGCAAATTGGTATGGAGAAGGATATACCAGCATCAAACCCTGGTTCGGGTCCCACACCCCGCTCGGTGAATATCTAACTCATTGGGGATTCTTCCTTTTGATCCTTATCAGCTGGATGTTTGTGGAAACTGTGGACTGGATGGCGAAAACGCCAGTTTCGGCGCTTAGAAAATTAAGGAAATACCGGGAGCTGATCATCGCCGGTCTGTTAATCATGATGGTGATCGTAGTCAGCTTTGGAGTAACCCTGGAGAATGACTTTTCTGTGGGTGGGTTCACGCTAATAGGCGGTGGAGTCCATATCATCTGGTTTGTACTGCCGGTTATGGCCTGGGCTCTGGTTTTGATATTACGGCCCGGCCTAAGTCTGATGAAAGGTGTTGTTTTATTCCTGATCGGTACAAGTTTGGCGATCACATTGATGGTTGAGCTCGTTTATGTAGAAGGTGATATTGGCAGGATGAACACGGTGTTTAAATTTTACCTGCAGGCATGGACCTTGATGGCTGTTAGCGCAGCAGCAGCGCTTTGTTGGATGATTCCCATGGCAAAAAAATGGAATTCGCCAATCCGGATTACGTGGCGTGTTCTCTTTTTTATTTTACTGAGCGGTGCCGCCCTCTACCCGATATTGGGTGGTGTGGCAAAAATTAAAGACCGGATGGTAGCAGATGCACCCCATACGTTGGATGGCATGGAATTCATTAAGTATGCCACTTATCACGATCTTGATACAGCCATGGAACTATCCCAGGATTATGACGCGATCCGTTGGGTGCAGGATAACATTAAGGGTTCGCCTGTTATAGTGGAAGCTAACCAGGTTGAATACCACTGGGCCACAAGGTACACTGTATATACAGGACTGCCGGGAGTTGTCGGATGGAATTGGCACCAGCGCCAACAGCGGACAATAACACCCCATGACTGGGTCTTTTCTCGGGTGGAGGATGTTAATGTATTTTACGATACTTCTGATTTGACCGCTGCCGGGGAGTTCCTTGAGAAGTATCAAGTGAGTTATATTATTGTTGGCCAGCTGGAGCGGGCAAAATATCTTCCAGATGGCATCAATAAGTTTGAACAAGGCCTTGGCACTCTCTGGCAGGTAGTCTATCAGAGCCAGGAAACTACCATCTATCAAACGATCTCTGTTGCGGATTAGGAAATATTATGCTTGATTTTATTGCCTGGTATGTGCTTGTCACTGCTCTGGGTTGGATTGTTTTTCCCCTGCTATTTCATGTGCTATCTGATATCCCGGACCGCGGTTTTACCTTCTCAAAAATATTTAGTTTGCTGCTCTGGGGTTATTTGTACTGGATTCTGGGACGACTTGGATTTACAGCTAATAATATGGCTGGGCTGGTCTTTACTTTGCTCCTGGTTGTAGGATTAAGTCTGATGGTTCTTCGTAAAAAAGGGATTTCAGACTTTCGTGACTGGGTTCGATCAAGCTGGCGTTTGATCCTAACCACTGAGATCCTCTTTCTTGCGGCATTTGCGGGATGGGCTCTGATCCGGTCATTGAATCCTGAGATACTGGGGACAGAAAAACCGATGGAACTGGCTTTTATCAATGCTATTTTGCACTCTGAAACCCTGCCTCCCAACGATCCCTGGTTGTCTGGTTATGCGATTTCTTATTATTACTTTGGCTATGTGCTGGTTGCCATGCTGGCCAAGTTTGCCGGCACACTCGGCAGTATTGCCTTCAACCTGGGTGTGTCACTGACCTTTGCGCTGGCTGCAGTGGGATCCTTCGGGGTTTTATTCAACTTGCTGGCATTGCGGACAGGAAAAAGAACCTCTCAGCTGCTGCCAGCTTTATTAGGGCCATTTTTCACCTTGATCCTCAGCAACTGGGAAGGTTTTCTGCACTATCTGCACTCTAGAGGATTTTTTTGGAGCGGATTGCCTGACCAGCCCAGTTCAGCTTTCTGGAAATGGTTGAAAATCCAGAACCTGGTAAATCCTCCCACGGGAGACTCGTTTGGTCATTGGTGGTGGTGGCGTGCTTCCCGGGTAATTCAAGATTATGATTTTTCGGGTTTTGGCAGAGAAGTTATCAGTGAGTTCCCATTTTTTTCATTCTTGCTATCAGACCTTCATCCCCACGTATTATCAATTCCTTATGTTTTCCTGATCCTGGGATTCGGCCTTGCGCTTTATCTACGCCCGAGAGGTAAATCGTTCCGGTGGATCACGCTGGTACCTATTGAAATTCCCCTGCTTTTTTTCCTGATCTTGGCCTGGCTGGCAGGGGGGATGGCTTTTTTGAATACATGGAATTTTCCTGTGTATGTTGGCATACTGGCTGGTCTTTATGCATTGCGCAACCAGCGGGAGCGGGCAATTTGGCAGACACTTGATATAGTCAAAGATTTCCTGTTCTTCGGTGCGACATTGGGTTTGACCGGTGGATTGATGTATCTGCCCTGGTATTTTGGGTTTGCTTCCCAGGCCGGGGGCCTCATTCCAAATGTTTTATTTATCACGAAAGGAAACCAATTCTGGGTTATGTTTGGTCCTTTGCTGGTGCCAATATTTGCCTGGTTGATCACAGCCTGGAAAAAACAGGAACCCGTCGGAAATCCAATTTCCGGCCTTTCGATTACAACAATTCTGGTTTTAGGTTTATTCTCTCTGATGATGCTTATGGTTGGATCAATGACCTGGTTCCCTCTTCAGAGAAATGGCACCGAAGCGCTGCCGCATTTTTTGAGTTTAGTGGGTGCTCTGGACCTGAAACAGGCTGTTCTGGAGGGATTGAGGCGAAGAATCAGGTGGCCAGGAACCCTGCTTACATTGATCGCACTTTCAATATTAGCCTGGGGACTGGTCTTTTATAAAAGGTCCGGGAAGAAAATTGAGAAGCATTTAGCTGGAAGTTCTGCCAACGTATTTGTTTTGATTTTAATAGTCGCTGGCGGTGCGCTGGTCCTATTCCCGGAATTCATTTATCTTCTGGATCTTTTTGGTTATCGAATCAATACAATATTCAAGTTCTATTACCAGGTGTGGTTATTATGGAGTATTGCCGCAGCTTATGGTACGGTGAGGTTAATTCAATCCCTGAAAACACCCTGGCGGCACTTGATATTTAGTGGGTTGGCCTTGTCTATCCTGATGGGAATGTTTTATCCGGTGCTCGGATTACAATCCAAGACCAATAACTTCACCAGAGCGGCTGGTTTATCTTTGGATGGAGCCTATCTATATCCGGAGTCCGATTATGATGCTGTCGAATGGCTAAGGAATCAGCCTCCTGGGGTCATTGCCGAAGCGGCTGGCGAAAGTTATAAACCTTCTTATTCCAGATTGGCTACCTATACCGGAAATAATACGATTTTAGGTTGGGATTTCCACGAGGTCCAGTGGCGTGGAAATGCCGAATTGGTCAACCCGCGGAAAGAAGACCTGGCCACGCTCTACTGTACCCATCAATGGGACGTTGCCAAAAGTATACTGGATAAATATAACGTTCTTTACCTGGCGATTGGTGATGTGGAATATACAAAATATGGTGTTGGAACCGAAAATTGCCCCAACGGGTTGAACGCTGACAAGTTCTTTATGAATCTCCAGCCTGTATATCAAAATGAGCGGCTGACGATCTTCCTGGTATCACCAGCCCCTGCTAATTAAAGTCAAGTTTTGGAACACTAGATCGAATCATAACTGGATTGGACAGCATGAATAAAGACACCCGGATTACAAGAGAAAAATTCGTTTATATTTTGATCTTTTTGACAGCCTTGCTGTTGCGGTTGATCCTGCTGGGTAGGTCACCCCTGGTAGATTCTGAAGCAGCCTGGGCGTTTCAAGCCTGGCAGATCCACCTGGGCGAGCAACTCTCTGTAGGTTCCCAGGTTGGTTATCTTTCCTTTACAGAGATCCTGTTTTCATTTTTTGGCGGGAGTGATTTCCTTGCCCGCTTATGGCCAGCTTTCGTTGGTAGTCTGATCGTCTGGGTGCCTTACCAGATGAGAAAGAACCTTAAAGAGATTCCTGCCCTATTGCTGGCTGTTGGATTGGCTTTTGACCCCGCTTTGGTGTCTGTCTCCCGGATTGCGGCCGGGCCGATACCTGCCCTGATCTTTTTGTTATTATCGGCAGCAGCGTTCTATAGAGGAAAGTGGAGTTGGCTGGCAATCACCCTCGGGTTGGGATTAATTTCGGGCCCCGCCTTCTGGTTGGGGTTCCTGCTTTTGATTTCCACAGGATTTGTGAGCAGTTTGCTTGGTATTTCCGATCTCCGTCAATTCATTCAAAATCGTATGTCGCTGCTCCAGGATAAAAAAGGCAAGTTGTCGAACCTTCTGGACACTTTCACGATACCGTTGATCATTTTTGTTTTGATCAGCTCTTTTTTCCTGCGGAATATCCAGGGATTAAGCGCCTGGACGGGTGCGCTGCCTGAATTTATCACTGGTTTGATCCAATTCGATGGGTTTCAAGCCCTGGGCCTATTAATCAATCTGGTTGTAAGTAATCCGTTAATTCTGGTATTCGGAATTGCGGGATTTATTTCATCCTGGCGAAAAAATGATCAGGTTGGAAAGGTTACCTCGATCTGGTTTGGATTATCCCTGCTGTTACTACTCCTCATTCCTGGCCGGCAAGCAGTTGATCTGGTCTGGTTGGTATTTCCACTTTGGGTTGCCGCTGCCAGAGAATTATTTAGAATTTATAACTCAACTAATAATTCCTGGCCTATATTTGGTCTCACTGCGTTGGTTAGTGTTTTGTTTGTTCTGAACTGGCTGACTTTTACGGGAATGGTGTTTCAGATAGGTAATTCACAGGCAGTGTTGCTGCAGATTGGCCTCTTGCTGGCGTCAATATTGCTAGTTTTGATAGCTTCGGCTATGGTTTCAGGGGGGTACACCATTCGTCTCTGGTTGATGACTGCAGAAGAATGGCATCCTTCATTGAAGGGTTTATCCCTCGGTGTTGCCGGGATGTTGATCCTTTACGTGTTATCTGCATTGGTCCAGGGAGGGTATCTTCGACAGGGTGATCCCCGATCATTATGGTCCGATGGGTCCGGAGCGGGTCAAATCAAACTGCTGCAGGATTCAATTTACGATGCCAGTATCACCCAAACTGGGCGAGGAGATGCCATCCAGGGTGTGGTAGTCGGTTCCTGGGATACACTTCATTGGGCGCTGCGCGAACTTGAAGGTATCGAATACCAGGAATCATTTGACTCGGAAAAATTACCGTCACTGATCATCACTTCTGAGTTAGATCATTTCCTGGTTAATCAGGAAATGTATCGTGGGCAGGATTTTGTTCTGGAAACCAGGCCGGGTTGGGAGGGAATCATTCCTACAGATTGGAGAAGCTGGATTGCATTCCGATCCGGACCAGTGGAAAAAGAGGATATAATCCTCTGGATTCGAAATGATATATATTCAGGTTATTAGAGATCAACCCGGAATAATTAGTAAAATAGATAGGTATAAATTCGAAGATTATGAAATATCCAAATATCATTGCCATTGATGGTCCAGCCGCTTCAGGGAAAACCACCATTGCCAATCAATTGGCAGAGAAGTGGGGTTATCTTTTTTTTGATACCGGTGTAATGTACCGGGCTGTTACCTGGATGGCCTTGCATAAAAAAATATCAACCAAAGATGAAGCACTGGTTACCGATCTGGCGGAAATAATTAAAATCGATGTCGCCCCTCCCTCCCAGAATGATGGAAGGGAATATGATGTCATAGCTGATGGGATCGATGTCACCTGGAAAATCAGAAAGAAAAAAGTGGACTCACGAGTTTCGCGAGTGTCTGCCTACCCAGGTGTAAGGAAAGCGCTTACTAAACAACAACGCCGGATCGGGATGGTTGGAAAAGTGATTATGGTAGGAAGGGACATTGGTACCGTGGTCTTGCCAGAGGCTGATATAAAGATATACCTTGACGCATCTGTTGAAGAGCGGGCCACTCGTAGGTATAAACAGCGAGCAGATCGGGGAGAAAATGTCGATTTATCAAAAATCCTAAAAAAACTAGAGAAACGGGATAGGATCGATTCAACAAGAGAAGTTGCCCCGTTACGAGCGGCCGAGGATGCGATTTTAATAAATACAAACGACTTGAGTGTAAACCAGGTTGTTTCCAGGATCGAGAAAATTGCTCTGGAAGCGATGAAGGAATAAGATGGAAGATCGATATCTCGTACCTTTTTGGACCAAGATCAATCGGAGATTTCTACGGGTATTTTTCAGGACCTTTTTCCATGTGCTTGGAAAAGTTGAGTTATACGGTATGGAGAATATCCCCAACCATAGTAAATATGTCGCGATATTCAACCATGTATCACTAGTTGAGGTCCCTTTTATCGCTGCGTTTTGGCCAACGATCCTGGAGATCATTGGGGCAGCAGCGGTCTGGGACCGTCCTGGCGTATCCATTGTTGTGAAAATGTGGTCAGGTGTACGTGTGAAAAGGACCGAATTCGACCGAGATGTATTTAAGCAGGTAATTCAGGTCTTTGAAGCTGATCGTCCATTAATGATCTCTCCGGAAGGTGGGAGATCCCATACGCCCGGGTTAAGGCGCGGGAAACCAGGAGTTGCCTATATTATCGATCAGGTCGATGTTGAGGTCCTCCCCGTGGCAGTTGTAGGAAACACGATGGATTTCATCAAAAAAGGGTTTAGAGGAAAACGTCCTCTAATTCAACTGATCGTCGGAGAACCTTTTAAATTGCCATCTCTGGACGGGCGAGGTGAGACCCGACGCCTTATGCGCCAGCAAAATACTGATTACAGTATGGCGCGATTGGCAGCCCTGCTGCCAGAATCTTATCGCGGAATGTATGCTGAATATGAAAAAATCCTGGACGGAGAGCCGGTTGTTTTCCCAGAATCTGAGGATTGAAATATTCACCTTCCAGAAAACTTAGGGGGAAAATTGAGAGATGAACCATGCTATAATCGAGTATGGATTTCAACCAGCTGCGACCGATACAATCCGGGAACTAATGCCCTTCATTCTTACCCTATTTAACGCACCCGCATATATAATCTGGCCTTCAAATCGGCTGGGTATTTCAGCGTTAATAGTGATGTCGGCGGGACTGGTGTACGGGAATTGGCATTGGCGCAGATATCAACGGGAAATGAAAGAACAGCAGTGGTTCCTGTTCGGCATCTTAATGACACTGGCACCCATCACCGCCCTATTGCTGGGAGTGCGCTTGCCGGAATGGGGGGCAATACCGCTTCCGAATATGTCACTGGAACCGACTGGCGGAGCATTAATGATCATGGCTGCCATCCCGGCACTGATTGCCGGCTGGATACTGGGCCCGACAAGTGCCTCGGTGGTTGGATTGATCTCTGGAATTTGCTTGGCATACTGGGATACGCATTCACCCTTTACTATCGTTGAGTTCACCTTTTTTGCAATGCTGGTATCGGTTGCCATCCGCCAGCGATATAGGACTGCAATATTCAGTATCCTAAGACGCCCTTTTCTGGCTGGTTTGTTAATTGCTGTCGTCCATTCCCTGGTTAATATATCAGGAGCCTTTTTTTGGGCTTCAGGATCTATCGTAGAAAATCTTGACTTTGCAATCTCAAACGCCCGTACAGGTGTAGTGGCAGTGGCGGCCTGTTTTGCCATTGCCGGGTTGATCATGGAATTTGCATTGGTGGCTTTCCCCCGGGCGGATGGGATCAAAGCTAAATTAATACCTTCTCCATCTGAAAGCAGTATAAAAATTCGTTTCCTTCAGTATGTGGTTTCCTTAACTTTGGTCTTGGTATTGGTTCTTCTGCTCGTGAACTGGTTTGTAGCCGGAAGATCGGCAGAGAAGATGGTTCAATCCCAGTTGGAAAATATTGCCAGGACAACTACAAATAAGATCCCATTTTTCTTCAATACCGGACAGAGCTTGATCAGTCAATATGCCTCTGATCTTTCGGGAGATTTTGCTGCTCCAGAGGATCTGGATGAAGTGCTGCGGAAAAGTTTCCGGGCTATTCCATTCTTCTCTCAATTTTATATTTTTGATGCCAATACCGAAATGATCAGTGCTTACCCTGATCAGACCATCGAAGATATGACCTTTTCTCCAGAGTTTCAGGTCGGGTTAGGGTCGGCATTAAATGGTGTCCCAGTTCAGGTTTATGTTTCTCCACCATCTGGTATTGGGAATAAAACAATAATAACCTTTATGGGAAGCATCTCCGCACCAGAGGGAGAGACTTCCGGGGTGCTGGTTGGATTGGTTGACCTGGAATCAAATCCCTTTACGCAACCAATTCTCAGCGATCTGAAAGGCATAAACGAATTGGGTGGGGTGGGGTATTTGCTGGATGAACAGGGCAGGGTTTTGTATTCTTCGGAAGAGAATCTCTTCGGGGTTTTCTTCCCGAGTTTTGATCTGCGCCATGAAGAGGTGTTCTCAAAACAGACCACTGCTGATGGTATTCGCCAGCTTGTGTATATCAGATCAGCTCTAGGGCGGCCCTGGACAGTGATGTTGACTATGCCTGCAGTTAAAGCACAACAGTTGGCTCTGGATCTCGCGGCGCCTTTATCAGGTGTTGTACTATTAATCGCTCTGATCACAATGGCTGTGATGTATTTCGGATTGTCCTCGGTGGCTGACTCACTTCATGTTCTCACAGAAGAAGCTGACCGGATCACTAAGGGGGAGCTCGATCATCCCTTGCGGATGACCCCTCGTGTAGATGAGGTCGGACAATTGAGGCGGGCTTTTGAAAAGATGCGCCGGAGTTTGAAGAACCGGATGGTTGAACTGAATCGTTTGCTTACGGTCAGTCAGGGTGTGGCTTCTTCCCTAGAGATGGGAGATGCAGTAGATACGATCCTATCCTCTGCTCTTGAGATCGGGGCCAGTTCAGCCCGGATCGTTCTGGATGCGGATGTCCTTCCGGAAGGATTATCAGAAAGCACTGAAATGACCAGCATCGGACAGGGAGAAGATACTGAGGCGTTTGCTTATCTGGATTCCCAGATCCTGGAATTGGCCCGGAATCGGTCCCCTGTGATGTTATCTAATCCAGCCCGGATGCCGCTTTTGGATATTGAAGATGATGATTCTCTACCTGGAGCTATCCTGATTGTTGCCCTTCAACATGAACAGGGATATTATGGCGCCATTTGGTTGGCATATCTTGAACCTCACACTTTTATAGACAGTGAAGTTCGTTATATTGTTACCCTGGCAGGACAAGCCGCTCTGGCAGCCACGAATTCTTCGCTTTTTGGAAAAGCCGAAATTGGCAGGAAACGTCTGGCTGCAATTCTTGCATCCACACCAGACCCTATCCTGGTTCTTGATCACCAGGATAAGCTTCTACTGACAAATCCGGTTGCTGCTGAACTGCTGGGAATCGAACACGATTTTGGAATTGGGGAATCCATTAAAGGGATCACTGATCAGCAGGAACTGATCGAGCTGCTGGATGGAGCTCCAGGCGGGAGATCATCCAAAGAGGTAAAGCTGAAGGACGGCCGGATATTCCTGGCGACTGCTTCCCCTGTGATCTCAGGCGAACATCAATTGGGTCGTGTTTGTGTGCTGCGGGATATATCTCAGCTTAAGGAAATGGATGAATTGAAATCCGATTTTGTTGCCACCGTCAGCCATGACCTGCGCTCTCCGTTGACTTTGATGCGGGGTTACGCCACTATGTTAGAAATGGTGGGCGAACTGAATGACCAGCAGCAAAATTATGTCCACAAGATCATTACAGGTGTCGAGAGCATGTCCCACTTGGTTCAGAACCTGCTTGACCTGGGCCGGATTGAGGCTGAAGTGGGATTGAAGCTTGATATGATCTCCGCTCCGGATATTGTCTCCGAAGTAGCGGACTCATTCAGTATCAGGGCTTCCCAGAAGAAGATCAAATTGCATGTATCACCCCCAAACCAGACGATTCCGTTTATCTCGGCTGATAAAGCTTTGCTTCAACAGGCCTTAAGGAACCTTGTAGATAATGCGATCAATTTCAATCAACAAGGCGGCAACGTCTGGATCCGATATAAAATGGAAGAAGGGAAGATCATATTTGAGGTTGAGGATAACGGAATCGGCATATCCCCAGTGGACCAACAGCGGTTATTTGAGAAATTCTACCGGGTCGAAAACCGAGAAAAGGATAAACAAGGTGGAACAGGGCTGGGATTGGCAATTGTCAAGTCCATCGCTGAAAGGCACGGGGGTGACGCCTGGATAAAAAGCGAACTCGGAACAGGTAGTACTTTTTTATTGGCAATTCCAATTCGCCAACCAGAAAAGAAGCACAAACCATAATATTTATGGAAAGAAGGTCTGTATTGTGGTAGACTGATGCTGCAGTGATCGACTGGGGGAATTTTGAGTAGAATGAGTTGGGTAGTAAAACCCCTGAATCCAAGCAAGTCCTCTTGACTGAGCCCCCATCAACCTGTATAATAGCTAGTTGCATGTTAAATATCAATCCCCTCACATGATGCGAGCGCTAAAGAGCGTCCTCTTTTGCGCTTGTTTTTGTGCGTGCTGGTACTTAAACATCTATTCTGACTGGCGGTGCCGTTTTTTGGACACAAACAGAGCTCACAATTTATTATCTTGAAAGTGTCGTCTGACTGATCGCTCAATGGGGTTTTCAGTCAGGGATAAGTGTGATTGTTGTGGGAAACAGATAAGTGATTTTATAGGTGAGGGTTGTAGCGTTAAGCGGTTGAGAGCGCGATCATACAGGAGGTTTTCGAGTGAAAAGTAAGGGGATACAAAAACTTCGAATTGGGATAGCTTCACCAGAAATCATCCGCAGTTGGTCATACGGTGAAGTCCTGGAACCAGAAACCATCAACTACCGACGCTTGCGCCCGGAAAAAGATGGTCTTTTCTGTGAAGCGATCTTTGGTCCTACCAGGGACTACCAATGTCATTGTGGAAAATACAAGAATATTCGATATAAAGGCATCGTTTGTGATAAATGCGGTGTTGAAGTTACACGTTCTGCGGTACGTCGAGAGCGCATGGGGCATATCGAACTTGCTGCCCCGGTCGCACATCTCTGGTTTTCCCGCCGGATTCCTTCAATCCTGGGGCGTTTGCTTGATATGTCGCGCCGTGACCTGGATCGGGTTTTGTATTTTGCCCAGTATATTGTTATCTATGTAGATGAAGAAGCCAGGAAGCGAGCGCTGGAACAGCTTGATACCCGCTTCACCTCTGGAGAAGGAGAGGTTGGGGCAGATTTCAGCGAAGGAATCAAAACTAAGGAAATTGAACGGGAAGAACGTCTAAAAGAGCTGGAAGACAAGCAAATTGATGTTGAGGCCCGATATGATGAACAAATAGCGGCAGATCTGGAACCTGTGATCAAGCAGGGTCAGCGTTTGGAAAAGACACTACAGGACAGCGTTGATGAACCTGCAAAAGATGACCTGATCTTCCCAGAGACCGATGTTGTGATCGTCAAGAAAGGAAAAAAGATCAGCACGGCTCATATTGCCAATATTCAAGATGTTGTTAAGAAGCGCTTAACTGAGATTGAAGAAAGTCTTAAGGAAGCCAAGGAAAATGAACTGGAACACATCAAACTGGATGTGGCCAGGGTTCGGGCAGAAACAAATCAGGAGATTACACAGCTTCGAGATAATCTGGGTTTGGCGATCGATTCCGCTCAATCTGAATATAAACGGCTGAGAGATGAACTGTTAAACTTGCAGCCTCTGACCTTCCTCGGTGAAGCAGAGTATCGCGAACTACGGTCGCGCTGGGGGCAGGTCTTCCAGGCTGAAATGGGAGCTGAAGCATTTTATGATATTCTCAAACGCCTAGACCTGGATGCTTTATCCAAGGACCTCTGGAACGAGATCAAAACAACTGGAAGCAAACAAAAACGGAAAAAAGCTATCAAACGCTTGAAGGTTGTGGATGCTTTCCAAAACACAAATAATCAACCCGAGTGGATGATCCTGACTGTATTACCTGTGATCCCTCCTGATCTGCGCCCGATGGTGCAGTTGGATGGTGGTCGTTTTGCCACATCGGATCTAAATGACCTTTACCGCAGAGTGATTAACCGCAACAACCGGCTGAAACGGCTTCTGGAATTGGGCGCGCCGGACGTGATCGTCCGTAATGAAAAACGCATGCTCCAGGAAGCTGTAGACTCACTGATTGATAATTCACAACGAGGAAAAGCACTCTCCCGTAGGGGACGCAGGGAACTAAAATCCTTGAGCGATATGCTGAAAGGCAAGAAAGGACGCTTCCGCAGGAACTTGCTAGGTAAACGCGTAGATTATTCCGGTCGTTCTGTGATCGTGTCCGGTCCCAAGTTGAAGATGTCTCAGTGTGGTCTCCCCAAGAAAATGGCTCTTGAGTTGTTCCGACCCTTTGTGATCTCTATTCTTGAAAAACGAGGTTTCGCGACCAACGTCAAAGGTGCCAAACGATTAATTGAACGGAACCGCCCAGAAGTTTGGGAAGCATTGGAAGAGGCCGTTAAGAGCCGTCCTGTCCTTCTCAACCGTGCTCCGACTTTGCACCGTCTGGGTATTCAGGCCTTTGAGGTCGAGTTAATCGAAGGCAGCGCAATTCAGCTGCATCCTCTGGTATGCCCCGCATTCAATGCAGACTTTGACGGTGACCAGATGGCAGTCCATGTGCCGCTTTCACAGAAAGCAGTGACGGAAGCCCGTGAGCTGATGCTTTCTACTAAAAATCTGCTAAAACCGGCCAATGGTGAGCCGATTATCGCTCCTTCTAAAGATATGGTTCTGGGTGTTTTCTTCCTGACCAGGGAAGATGAACGTCCTTATCCTGGAGATGGTCGAATATTCTCAACCAAGATCGAAGTTGAGATGGCGTACCAGCTCGACCAGGTAAAAATCCCGACTAAGATAAAACTCCTGGCTGAAACCTGGTATGACGAAGATGGAGAACGGATGAATGCCCCGGAAGAACGGGTGATCGATACTACCGTTGGTCGGACTATATTTAATCTGGCCCTTCCATATGAAGTCCAGTTCATGAACTGGCCGTTGGTGAAGGGAGATGTAAAAGACCTGATCACAGAAATTTACGAATATTGTGATAATGAAACTACAACCTGGGCAGCTGACAGTATTAAAGACCTGGGATTTGAGTTCGCAACCAAGTCTGGTTACTCGATTGCAGTGGCCGATTTGCAAATTCCACCGGAGAAGGAAGTAATCGTAGCAGATGCTTTTGAAAAGGTTGGTGCAGTAGAACGCAGCTTCCGGCGCGGTTTGCTGACAGCCCAGGAACAGGATGATCGGCTGATCGAAATCTGGCAGAAAACCACGGCAGTTGTTGGTGATGCAGTTAAAGCCAACATGGATCCACATGGAAATATGGCTGTGATGGCCCTTTCCGGAGCAACCAAAGGTGGTTTCGGGCCGGTTTCCCAATTGGCTGGTATGCGTGGTTTGATGGCTGATCCATCTGGTCAGATTATCCCGGTTCCTATCCGATCCAGCTTCCGTGAAGGACTGACTGCGCTCGAGTATTTCATTTCCAGCCATGGTGCCCGGAAAGGTCTGGCAGATACCGCTTTGAGAACTGCTGACGCGGGTTATTTGACCAGGCGGCTGGTGGATGTGTCCCAGGACGCTATCATTAACTCTGAGGACTGCGGGACCGATAATTGCATCATCTTGGAACGATCGGAAGATGTGGCCGGGCAAACCCTGCAGGACAGGGTCTTCAGCCGGGTTCTGGCTGATCATGTTGTAGATCAAGAAACTGGCGAGGTTCTTGTTGAAAAGAATACGATCGTATCTCGAGAAATCGCTCGCAAGATCCAAAAATCCAATGTTGAAAGCGTCAAAGTGTTTTCACCATTTACATGTGCCCTGGAATACGGGTTGTGTGCAAAATGTTATGGCCTTGACCTGGGTCGAGGCGAACCGGTTCAGAAAGGTGCAACGGTTGGTATTGTTGCCGCACAATCCATTGGTGAGCCCGGTACTCAGCTGACGCTGCGGACTTTCCATACTGGTGGTGTGGCTGCTGCGAGTGATATCACAACAGGTTTACCCAGGGTTGAAGAATTGTTTGAAGCCCGCAAAGCGCCAAAGGGTGAAGCTGTATTGACTGAGATCGCTGGCCGAGTCAGCATTGAGAAATCTGACCGCTACAGCGATATGCGAGTGGTACGAGTCACGCACAGTGAAATGATCAGTGACGCCTATGAACTGGAGAAAAGCTGGCGAAAACGCGTCAAAGATGAAGATCAAGTTGAAGAAGGTGATGTGATCGCCTCCCTTGATGCAGATAATAAACTTCTCGCCAGAAATGACGGACGGGTCCGTATTGAAGGTAGAACGATCATAGTTTCTTATGAAATTAACGATGAGAAGTATTACGAGATTCCCAGCAATTCCCGTCTGGCAGTAGAAGATGGGGAGATGGTCGAACCAGCCCAACGCCTGACAGAAGGATCATTGAATACCCATGATATTCTGCGAATTAGTGGGCGTGATGCTTGTCAGAAATATATGCTTAACGAAGTCCAGTCAGTGTATCGCTCTCAGGGACAGAGTATTCACGATAAACACTTTGAGATCGTGATCGCAAAGATGATGTCCCGAGTGAATGTGACTGATTCTGGAGATACGGAAACACTTCCGCGAGAGTTAACCAACCGGATCGGTGTCATGCGGGAGAATGAGGAACTTCTTAAGCAGGGTCGCCAACCGCTGAAATATGATGATGTGCTTTTGGGCATAACCAAGGCTTCATTAAGCACAGATTCATTCCTGGCGGCGGCTTCCTTCCAGCATACAATCAAAATTTTGACCCAGGCTGCAGTAAATGGGGATGAAGATCCCCTTTTCGGTCTGAAAGAAAATGTGATCATAGGGAAATTGATCCCAGCTGGCACTGGTTTCATCCGGGGTCCGTTTACTCCCGAAGACGAAGTGGTTAATGTTGAGGAAGAAAGCGCTGAACTTGAAGGCACAGTTTCGGAAATCGATCTTGATGTGATCAGCGAAGATACAGTTGTAGAAGATCTGGAAAAAGAAGTGGCAGTAGAAGAATAAAAATTCGCCCAATCTAAGATCAAGGATACGGTTTCCGTTCATGAGATCGTATCCTTTTAATTTAAAATGCATCCTCCTTTGGTGTAAGTTAAATAATTGCAAGTCTTTTAATGTTATAATGCTCATCGGCAAAAATCCCTGAATATTATGAATGTGGAAAATTTACGGAATATGAAGCGTGGAGAGTGCACCGGGTTCATCGTATTCCGTGTTGTGTTGTAGTTGGAGGAAAAATGGATTTTGGTTTGATCCGACCAATAGATATTGAAGATGAAATGCAACAGGCATATTTGGATTACGCAATGAGCGTGATCATTTCCCGAGCTTTGCCAGATGCACGGGATGGGTTGAAGCCTGTCCATCGACGAATCCTGTATGCCATGCATGACATGAATATGGGTCCCGATTCTACCTATAAAAAATCAGCCCGCATTGTAGGTGAGGTGTTGGGTAAGTATCATCCACACGGTGACATGGCGGTTTACGAATCGATGGCCCGCATGGCCCAGGACTTTTCTATGCGTTATCCGCTAGTGGATGGTCAGGGGAACTACGGCTCGATTGATGGGGATTCCCCGGCTGCTATGAGATATACGGAAGCGCGTATGGCGCAAACCGCTACATTGATGCTGGATGATCTGGAAAAAAATACGGTAGATTTCAGGCAGAATTTCGATGGAACGCTTAAAGAACCTGGTGTCCTGCCTGCCTCTTTTCCGAACCTGCTGGTAAATGGGGTCACTGGAATAGCAGTTGGAATGTCTACCAGTATTCCACCACATAATCTTGGCGAAGTGGTTGATGCCCTCGACTATATGCTGCAGAACTGGAAGTCAATGGATAAAATTACTGTTGAAGAATTGACAAATTTTATCCAAGGACCGGACTTTCCAACCGGTGGAGTGATAATCGAAGACAAACGCCGCAGCGGATTAAAAAGTGCCTATGGCTCCGGTCGGGGTAAGATCCGGGTCCGGGCAAAGGCCACTGTGGAGGAGATGTCCCGTGGTAAACACAGGATCGTGATCACAGAGATTCCGTATATGACAAAAAAGGTCACTGTTCTGGAACGGATCGCCAAGCTCGTCCGGGATGAAGAGTTGGAGGGCATTGCTGATCTGAGGGATGAGTCCGATCGTGAGGGCATGCGCATTGTGATCGAATTGATGAAATCGGCTCAGCCTGAAGAGGTGCTTGAAGCACTCTTTAAACGGTCAACCCTGGAAAACACTTTCAGTATTATAATTCTTGCCCTGGTTGACGATGAACCAAAATTACTGAACCTGAAAGAAGCATTGCTTGTTTATCTGGAGCACCGGTTAGATGTCGTAAAGCGGCGCAGCCAATTCGATCTTGAGAAAGCTCAAGCACGAGAACATGTTCTGGCAGGTTTAACAAAAGCACTGGACAACCTTGACGCCTTAATAGACACGATCCGAAATTCCCGATCCGCCCAAACTGCAAAAAATAATATTATGCGGGACTTTTCGTTAACAGAAATTCAAGCCCAGGCAATTCTGGATATGCCATTGCGACGCTTGGCCGGGATGGAGCGGAAGAAGATTGAAGATGAATATAAAGCGATCCAGAAGCAAATTAAAGAACTCTCTACGCTATTAAAATCCCCAAAGAAGATGCGGGAACTTATCGGCCATTCACTCCAGGTGATCAAGGAAGAGTTCAATGATCCTCGAAGGACCCAGATCGCTATGGTGGAAGGAGGTTTGGAAGCAGCCCCAATGCAGATTTCTCATCTTACCCCGTCTGAAAATGTATGGGTGATGATCAATCGGGACGGCCTGGTTGCTCGCTCACAAGGAGATGATCCTCCTCGGCCAAGCGGTTGGGATGTGCCCAACTGGTTAGTAAGAGTCAATACCCGGGATACGTTGTTTCTGGTATCCGAACAGGGGGATGCGGCAGCTATTCCTGCCCATTCAGTACCGGAAGCATCCAAACCCAGTCAAGGTACCCATTTTTCGAAACTGACACCGTTTGGCAAAGATGTTAGATTGGGATCTGTCTTTGGACTACCACCCAAAAAGGATCGTGGAGAAAATTGGCATGTGATAACTGTTACTGAACAGAGCATGTTGAAGAAAAGCGAGATCAGTGAACTGCCCGGGCCATCAGCCCAACTTTTCACTCTCGTGAAGGTGAATGAAAAAGATCGTTTGATCTCTATCAGGTTGAGTGATGGCACCAATGATATTTTTCTGGCTACTAACCAGGGCATGGCCATCCGATTTAAGGATGAAGATGTTCGGGTGATGGGGTTGGTAGCTGCCGGAGTTAACGGCATGAAACTGTTGCAGGGAGACCGGATCATTGGCATGGAAACGCTCTCGAAAAAAGGAGAGCTGTATTTCTTGACATCTTCCGGCAGAGCGAAACGAGTCAAAGTGGATGATTTTCCCATTCAAGGAAGATATGGAAAGGGAGTTATCGCCTGGAAGCTACCGGAAAATGTTACCCTGGCCGGTATGACAACCGGAAAAGGAACAATGCGTGTGACTGTTCACCTGGAAAACTTTGCACCAAAATCAACCCGGTTAGATGACGCTTCACTGCAAACCAGGGTCGCTCAGAAAGGCAAAGAGGTTGTAGAAATGCGGGATGATGATCGAGTAACCCTGTTAACGATTCCTTGGGAAATGGTCCGCCCGGTATCAAAAGGGTAACAGATCTGTTGCTAGATTATTTACTGACAGTAAACTCGGAGAAATGATAGGCAATTTTCCCGTCTATCAATCCCAGAGTATCGCTGCCGTTTTGAACATTCCCTACAGAGGAACTGGCAGTCCAACTGATCTGCCTGGTACTTCCTTCACCGCTGGATCCTGCTAGTGTAAAGGTAGCATTCGGTAGGATCTCATTGAATAGAGTATTAAACCAGCTGCTAATGGCTTCTTGACCCTGCACGGTTCTTTCACTGGTTATATGCACTGCATCAGCTCTGTATAGAACCTGGATTTGATCTGTTTTATGGGAGTTAAGTGCATCGATCAATTCATCAGCAATATCTTTAGGTGGCGGAGAGCCGCTGTCCCACTCAAAATCGCGGATGGATCGGAAATATTCTGCTGGAAGGTAATTGTGTAAGTTGCCCCATTCCCAAAAGTTGAAACCCTTCAGTTTTAGATCCTTGGCTTTTTGCATGAACTGTTTGATCTCGGGTATGGTGGGTGTCCATCCATATTCAGTGAACGCCGCTCCAGTAGGGAAGATGGGTGGAGTGTATTTCATGTTCTGAAATTCTGTGATGCTCGCTTTTAATTGGGCGCCTGGATTATTTGCAAACATCCAGTAGACCTGGGGCATATTCAGGTCCACTTTCTTGAGGAATTCATTCCAGGGAAGCTGAGGGTGGTAGGAGGGATATCGATAGGAACTGAGCGCAATAGGGATGTCTGTGACCGAAGCTTTTAGTTGATTCATGAAAGTCGTTGCTGCAGTAAACTTCCCTTTATAGTGGCCCTCTGCGTCCAAGACATATCCATCGACCCCCAATTCGCGGATGCGGCTGATAGCTTTCTGAGCCTCCTGGCCTGGCTGGTCGCCAAACAAATAATGCCATCCCCAAACCTGAATGCCCTCGCTTTTAAGAGCTGCACTCAATGGGGGTACGAGATCGAGATTCTTTTCCCAGTCGTAATTGTAGCTATAAATACCATTTGCGATCTTGATCAGCACATGGCTGTAATTTGCTGCGACGGCTTTTCTGGTTATTTCACTCACGCTGCCATTATGACAGTTCTGGATCTTCCAGATGAACATTCCTTTTCCAGTTAACATAGCACGTCCTCGCTAAGTAAGTCTATTTTGGAAACCTATATGTCTATTTATACTTGTTATCATGCTCCTAAACAGTATCCCAAAAGCTTGTCTAGGGCGAATTCAGGGCTGTATTCAACATATTTCGGATCATTATAAAGTTTGGCAGCAGTACCTGGGCGCCCGATGGGGCGATCCAATCTGTTATCATGCTCTCGGTTATGAAGTACTGATTGATCCGGGATTTATCAGTCAGTTTTGCGGCTGTCGGCGATAATGATATTAATGTTGCCATGTCCAGGTTTGTGGTTACGTTCCTTACGTATGTGTCATAAAGCTGGGGAATCCTGGTTATGGATTCCAATGAGATCAATCGGTCCAGAATACTGTTTAATACCAGCTGTTGCCGATAATTGCGGTCAAAATCATTGGTGGTGATCCGGGAACGGACGAACCAGAGTGCCTCCCTCCCATAAAAATGCTGCCTTCCGGGATAAACACAATGGGTTAGTCCGCCGCCCCATTTGTCATCGCACACAGTTCTTGGAACGTCGACATATATCCCACCTAGGTCATTGACAATATACTCAAAAGTCCACAGATTTACTAAAAGGTAATAATCCGGTTTAAAACCGAAATTATGCAGCATGGTCTCTTGGAAGAGCGGGAAACCCCCATGAGCGAAAGCGGTATTTATCCGTTGATCGGTCCAGCGGGGGATGTAAACATATAAATCTCGCGGGAAGGAAGTTACATTAACTGTTCCTTCTTCCGTATTGATAGTCAGAAGAATGATGGAATCTGTTCTGCCGATCGACCCCTTATATTTCAGATCAGATCCCAGGATCATGATATTGATCTGATGATCGGGTTGTACTATAGGGTCTACACCCATCGTATTGCTAACAGGTACGACATGATCAGGAGTAGGCGTAAGAGTTGGTGTTGGAGTTGGGTAGTTTGTTGGGTAATAGGTAGGAGTCGATTCCAATGGTTGGAAAGCGGTCGCTGTGGGTGTGCCTCCAATGGATGAAACACGCTGGTCCGAAGACGTAGAAAATGGCAATCCGCCCCGCAGTTGGAGGCCAAGGATCACAAGCCCCATCAGAATAAAACCTATTATGAAAAGTAAAGAACGTTTATTCTTAAACATAATCTCATCGATCGGGGTTCATACTCCCAGGTTAAATATTTTCTTTGTATATAACAGCTTAAATAACCATTCTGCCCATATATCGAGTCTGCCAAATCTTTGTCAGACAAGGGAAGAGGATTCTTGCCCGATTTAACTAACATCGTAGGTAGCAAGATTTGTACCAGTCCGATCATTTTCTGAGGGAATTTCTACAGGAACGCCAGCAGCAAACTTACTGTTGTCCCGGAACCTGGTTTGCTCTCCACCCACATACGGCCTCCCTCATTTTCGACTAAATTCTTCGTGACATAGAGGTTGGTCATAACCTGGCTGAGTTTTTCCTGCTGTTGAGTTGTCAGGTTGTCGTTCAGGACATCCGCAACATCGTCCGGATGGTAACCTTCACCCTGATCACTGATCTTGATATGAGCAAAGTGTTGGGAGATATCTTCTTTATAGACCTGGGTTTGGATCTGGATCTCCCCACCGGTATTATTCTCCTCGATGGCATTGGAAACCAGGAAGGAAAATATTTCCTTGAACAGGCCATGGCTCATTTTCAGGAGAGGAGGATTATCCGGCATTTCCAGCGTTGTAACCAGATTCTTCTCCCCGATCTCGCTCTGAACGTCAGTGAGGCAATCTTGAATAGCTGAATTTATATCTGCAGGTCTGATGCTTTCGGGATCCTCTTCTTCTTTGTCCATTTCTGCATTGATGGCAGGGATGGTGGCTTTTATTTCTGTTGATTGAATATCCTGTTCTTTTAACTTTCCGACTTCTTTTTCAATCACACCAATATACTTTTTAAGAGCCTCTGTCGAATCCTTGTCAGCTAAATCAACCAGCATAGAAAGATGTCTTTGGAGGGAATTCCCCTGGCCTGAGGCTTGGTCATATTTTGCACTTAAGTTATCAAAGTCTAAAAGCATGTTCTGGTGCTCTTTATTTAATAACGCAAGATCATCTTTCAAAACACCTTTATCCTGAGAAAGTTGAGTGAGTTTTGAAGAAAGTTCCCGGATAGTGCTCTTCACGCTATCAGATTCGCCATTTTGTGAAACCAGATGATGGCTGAAAGCTGACTCGAATAACTTGCATAGCAAGGTTATATATTTTTGATCGGCTTTGGTCCAAGGTCGATATGAAAAGGGTGAAAAAAGCACAACGCCGATGGTTTTATTAGCGCCTGCCACGTAAACTGGGGATGCTAAGAGGTGCCCTGGCCTGCTCAATTGAAGCATATTGGATAAGTGAGAGAGATCCCTTGAGGTGCTGCTGGCAGGAATATGGAGCATTTTTCCGCGCTGGATGTAATTTGACAGTAAGGGAATGCTTTTACTGTCGAGTGTAATGGCTTGTAGCGGTTCTTCCCGGATCAAATCATAACCGGCAATAATACGGATCTTTCCGTGATCATCCGGAGTGTCTATAATCAATGCCAGATCCGCCAGGATCAGGTACGCGGTGGCTTGGGCGATCTTATACAGGATTCCGACTGAATCATTTTCATCAAATAGACGTTCGACTAGTTCAAGGATGTTGTACTCTACACTAAACTGCTTGCGTTCATGTTCATCCTCTTCCGGGATTTGTTGCAGAGATGGATCTCCAATGGAAAATCGGTCAGATAACAGGAGCAGCAATGGATATGCCACCAGCTGCGTCAAATGCATAGATTCCAGGTTTCCGCTCAATAAGCTCAGAACGGCACCGATGAAAAGGATTAATCCCATGAAAAAACCGTAATGCCATAGATTTGGTTTTCGGATCAAAATCAACCCAGAACCGATTACCAACCCCATTATTGATAGACCCTGCCAGAAGGAAATCGAACCAGTGAGTCCTTCCATTAAGGAAGGCATGATGAAAATTTGTCCAGCAACGAGCAGGATGATCAGGCTGATTGATAACAGAGCTGCCGAATCAATCTCTTTGCTGGGTTCTGGAAAATTCCAAAGCCAAACGATCAGGATAATCCCGATCAGAGAGGCTGCTTGATCCAGGATAAATAGAGTATTTGTAAACTGGGGAGTAGCTTTCCATGAAAAATAAGTGATTATAAACAAGACCAGGCGTAAAAATACCAATCCAAGAACTATCTGGATCATCCGCATACCCTGGGTGAATCTGCCTTTTTGCCACACACGGAAAACCTTAATCAGGGCCGTGGCACAGACCAGAATAATTAGTAATGAATACCCAAGGAATGCTAGGGGTAAGTTGGCTGGATTGGTTCCTGTTTGAAATAGAGTCATATGGCGTACCTGTCTGAATTATAGCATGTGTTCCCCTTTGGGAGTACTTACCTCTCTTCAAGAAATCAGATAATTTCCTTCCAAACGTCAGCCGAGCTTGGAAGGTTGACAAACTGACAAGTCGGGGTAAAATTGCCTCTACAAGAAAAATTGCCGAAGTGGCGGAATAGGCAGACGCGCTACGTTCAGAGCGTAGTGGGATTACTCCCATGTGGGTTCGACTCCCACCTTCGGCACACATAACTATGAAACCGATCCTGCGATGATGGATCGGTTTTTTTCTGTTAGTAGGTCGGTTTTTTTGATAATGACCTTTAAGAGCTATTCAGTTAAGAATATGTTATTTGGATGAAGGACAAATGAAGAATAAACTAGAATTATTTTACAGTACGTCGAACGTGGGCAGTATCCTGATTGCGCTCCTGGTTGGGTTAGGTACAGGAGTGGGAGCAGTTGTTTTTAGATACTTGATTATTTTCTTCGAGTTTGTAGGATATTCGTGGATTCCGGAGACTTTTCCTTTCCTCGGCAATCTTACGGTGGTTTTCGTACCCGCACTCGGCGGTTTGATCGTTGGAATACTGATCTATAATTTTGCCCAGGAGGCTAAAGGTCACGGCGTCCCGGAAGTGATGGAAGCAGTTGCACTGCATGGTGGCAAGATCCGTCCGGTCGTTGCTCTCATAAAATCACTCGCTTCAGCTATATCCATCGGTAGTGGTGGTTCAGTTGGACGTGAGGGTCCAATTGTTCAAATAGGAAGCTCAATAGGTTCGACCCTGGGCCAAAAATTCCATTTATCCGATGAAAAGATCCGTATCTTGGTGGCTTGTGGAGCAGCTGGGGGGATTGCTGCAACATTTAATGCCCCTATTGCCGGTGTTATCTTTGCACTTGAAATAATTCTGGGTGAATTCAGTGTGAGGCACTTCAGCCTGGTTGTGATATCTTCCGTGGCTTCCAGTATTGTTGGGCAGGCTGTTTTTGGAGATATCCCCGCATTTTTGATCCCTGTAGAATACGGTATAAACTCATTATGGGAATTTGGATTTTATCCAGTCTTAAGTATCTTGGCGGCCTTGCTGGGTGTGTTATTTGTTAGATCACTGTATTGGGCGGAGGACCTTTTCGGGGATTGGAAAGCGGTACCCGACTGGTTGAAACCGATGATTGGTGGGATCCTGTTGGGTGGCTTGGCTTTGTTGTATCCGATACTGACAGGTTTGCAATGGGAAGGCATCCCCCCAATATTTAATGTTGGCTATGATGTGATCGAGGATGCCCTGGCTGGAAACCTGGTCTTTGGTGTGGCTATAACCCTCTTATTCCTGAAACTTTTGGCAACCATACTGACCCTTGGTTCTGGTGGATCTGGTGGAGTATTTGCCCCCTCGTTGTTTATGGGTGCAATGCTGGGAACTGTTTTTGAGCTGGGAATTCGGAAGATATTCCCAGCTGTCATCGCCCCACCCGGTGCTTATGCGTTGATCGGCATGGCCGCAACATTTACAGCTGCTGCCCATGCTCCAATAACAGCTGTCATCATCCTGTTTGAACTTACCGGTGATTATCGCATCATTCTACCCCTTATGTTAACTGTTGTTATCACCACGATCATATCCCAACAGCTCTTGAAGGGAGAGTCTATCTATACCATGAAATTATCCAGGCGAGGAGTTCACCTTAGCAGGGGCAGAGATATGGATGTGTTGGAAGGTGTCCTGGTAAAAGAAGTGATGTCACATGATTTTAATGTGATCTCGATGAATGCTACCTTGAGTAATCTGTCAATACTGCTCAATCAAACATCCAGTCATGGCGTTGTTGTACTTGATGAAAGCGGTAAGCTGTTTGGCATCGTCACCGTAAGCGATCTCAGGAATGCTATCTTGGCCAATAATGATTTGGATGAAACCAGAGTGAAAGATGTTGCTACAGAAAGGGCTGATCTATTGATCACATATCCGAATGAAACCATAGGCCAGGCATTATACAGGATGGGATCGCGGGGATTGGGCCGCCTGCCGGTGATTGCAAGGGAAGACCCCGGTCATGTTCTGGGATTGGTCAGAAGACAGAATATCATCAGAGCCTATCACCTGGCATTAACCCGGCGCTCAGAGATAACTCATAAAATCAAACAGCTTGAACTAGATATGGAAGATAATACTGAAGTGATCCATTTGTTGGTAGATGAAGAATCTGCCATTGCAGGAAAAAAAGTCAGCGAAATTGCCCGCCTGCTGCCAGAGGATAGCTTATTGGTTTCTATAAAACAGGACGGCAGGGGAGTTATTCCCCACGGATCAACCCTAATCTCTCCCGATGATTATTTGACGATCATAGTTAATGCGGATGATGTTGAAAATCTGAAAGAGATCATTATTTAGATGAATCCTTGAGGGGCTGAATTTTTTGGAAGGACTCAGCCCATTGATTGAATTGGCAATAAACTTGCAGCTATCCCCTTATTGCGACTGACAGGATTGTGCGTTAAGATAAAGATATGGATCTGAAAAAAGGTAGATTAGTTTTTCTGATAGGTTTTCTGGGGTTGATCGTTATCTGGATGATCGCCTTTGGCAGCCGTATCGCTGATCTAAACCGGTTATCTGATGAGTTTGATGAATCTCAGCTGACCATTTCTGCATTAACCGCGACCACCGGTGCTTTGGCGACAGAAGTGGTAAGGGCGGGGTCAGATGCAGCTGTGGCAGAATGGGCCTATAATCAGCGCAAGTGGATCCGGGAGGGGGATCATCGAGTGGCGATTGTTCCGCTGGAAGGCACACCAGAGGCAACTTTGTTGTTTTCTACACCAACTCCCGAACCGGAAAACCTGTTCCGGATCTGGTGGGAGCTGTTCTTTTCCACCAAACCTTGACCGGAGTTTTTACGCGTGCTATAATCTGCTGTCCATAATTAACGCGGGGTAGAGCAGTGGCAGCTCGTCGGGCTCATAACCCGGAGGTCAGTGGTTCGAATCCACTCCCCGCTACTCAAAAAAACGCTCATTTGAGCGTTTTTTTTGTTATTTGCTCTGCTCCTGCTGATTAAGGATGAACAGCGCGAGAGATCGCGGTTACCACGATCAGAAGGTAGATATTTAAAACAGCTATTTCGAAAAAGGCTCTCAAAAATACCCCCTAAATTATTGGTTTTGTCAGATGATTGACCTGGGAAGCAATCCTGCCTGCGACACGATATCCGCGACCAGTTCTTCCTGCCTGTATGCCATAATATGAATCCCGGCGACCCCCTCAATTTCCCGGATCTGTTCGATGATTTCGATACATATCTTCTTGCCTTCTTCTTGCTGCCTTTCTTTGAGAGTTTTTTTAAGTCGATCAATAATATGATCAGGAATGACCACGCCCAGAATTTTATTTCTTATGAATTCTGCCGCGCTGGCTGATCTAAGGGGGCCTACGCCAGCCAGAATGAAAGCTTGTTTGTCCAAACCCAGATCATGAACCTGAGCCATATATTCCTTGAATCGGGGGAGATCAAAACAATATTGGGTCTGGATGAATTGCGCTCCAGCGGCGATTTTCTATGACAGGCGTTGTGGACGCCAATCAAACGGGGGAATAAAAGGATTGGCTGCAGCTCCCAGGAAGAAACAGGGTGGGGTAGTAATTTCCCTGCCGCTCAAGTACACAGACTCGTCTCTCATCGTCCGGGCAGTACGAAGCAATTGGATGGAATCAATATCAAAAACCCGTTTGGCTTCGGGTTGATCGCCTGCAATCACATCATCACCAGTGAGACATAATACGTTCAGAACACCCATGGCTGCTGCGCCTAGCATGTCGCCTTGAATAGCTATCCTGTTTCGGTCCCGACAAGTAACTTGATAGACAGGTTCATATCCTACTCGGGTCAACAAAGCACACACGGCTACGCTTGATATATGGCAGTTCGCCCCTGATGCGTCCACGGCATTGATCCCGTCACAAACTTCTGCTAAAATTCGGGTGTCTTTATAGACGTCCTCCGGATCGCCGCTGTCAGGCGGTTTCAGTACTGCTGTAACTGCGAAATGACTTGCTCTTAAGATTTCTTCTAGACGGCTACAAGGGGATTTGGTTACATCAGGCACGGGAGTCCTCCTTGATGAATTTGACCGGGATATCCCGGGTACTGGCCCAACCGTCGGGTAATTTTGTGTCGATTCCGTGAAACATATTGATCCAGGAAGAAGTTCCCTGTAATTGATTATTCAAAGGTGGCTGCAGAGCGGCAAATTGATGTCCATAAAGTGGCATTTTCAATGAACGTTGATCAGTTTCGACCCAGACACAGGCCATATCGGGTTTAACTTCGCAATTCTCGTTTGAACGGACCCCACCGCAAGGACCGTTCCGGAGGTGCTTGGGACAGTTTATGGGGCATGTCTTCCCGGTGCTGTGTAAAATACACTGACCACACATTTTGCATTTGAATACAGCACTTTATACAGCCTTTTAAACTGTGATAATCAAGCCTTCACTCCGTCCGCCAGGTTGGAAGTATCGAATTTGACTGGTGAAAATCTTGATTCTTTACTGTACTACCTGGCAGGCAGCGTGATCAGCTCCAGGAATATGATGGCCTAGTCGGAGCCCCCATCAACTGTTAAATAAATCAGGGCCTACTTGGTGATATCAAGATAGGTCCTTTTTTATTATTTAAGTTGAGGTAGAAGGTAAGATACGGCGGGGTTTTCCTATCAAAGAAGGGTGAACGTGCGATAAAAAAACAATTTGACGAAATCAATTAAGGAAAAAATCAAAATGAGTGAGAAATGGACAGTTATTAGTATTCCGGATCAATCTGGAAAAATTATAATCATCACCGGCGCTAACAGTGGAATTGGCTATGAATCTGCCCGGGAATTAACCCGGAAGGGCGCGGAAGTGATCGTTGCCAGTAGAGATCCGGTCAAAGCTGAAAAAGCGATTTTGAGAATTAAGGACGAAATACCGGATGCAAAATTGAAATTCATGGAACTGAATTTGGCCAACTTGGATTCAGTCCGTAAGTTTGCTGAAGAATTCAAATCGAAATACACCAGATTGGATATCTTGCTGAATAATGCAGGTATTATGATGGTGCCGTATGGAAAGACAATCGATGGTTTTGAAAACACTGTTGGCACCAATCACCTGGGTCATTTTTTACTAACAGGTCTACTGTTGGACAGGCTCTCAACAACACCTGGCTCGAGGGTGGTTAATGTCGCAAGCAACGCCCATTATGCGGGGGAGATGGATTTCGAGAATTTGCTATTTGAAAATGAGAGCGAATACTCACCTATGAAAGCCTACAGCCGGTCCAAGTTGGCCAATTTGCTCTTTACCTATGAACTTCAGCGCCGTTTTCAAATCAGTGGTTTTGATGTAATTGCCCTGGCAGCCCACCCCGGAATTTCAGCTACCAGCCTGGCGAATCATTTGTTCTTCGACCAAATTTCCTGGCTGATCCAACCCTTGATGAAATTGATCTTCCAGAGTTCTGCCATGGGGGCATTACCGAGCTTGCGAGCAGCCGTAGATCCTGAAGCCCGGGGCGGTTTATACTATGGGCCAGGTGGCAAGGGAGAACGTGCTGGATATCCAGTTATAGTCACGTCAAATGAAGCTTCCCATAATGTTCTTGATGCAGAAAGCTTATGGCGCATATCTGAACAACTTACCGGAATCAGCTATTTGAGCGGGTAGGAACCAATCCTTGTACTCAGTAAGGTCTGACTGATGAGTGCGGAGATGAATCGGGTATTTATCAATTACCTGGTCTGACTAATTACTAAATCGAATCCAGGGCGTTTTTGATCACCCGAGCGCTTTTTTGTAATTCATTCTGCTCATCTGACAGGAGTGGGATATTAAGAACATTTAGTATTCCTCTGCCCCCTACTAGATGCGGTAAAGAGAGGGTGACATCTCTTACTCCTGCTGCTTCCTGTTTTGTACATACTGTCAGTATGGCTCGCTGATCCGCCAGGACTACCGACACAATTTTGGCGATAGCACTGCCTACTCCATAGTAGGTAGCCCCTTTCCCTTTGATGATTTCGTAGGCTGCATTGCGAACCTGTCTGTCAATCTCAAGCATATCGTGTTTGTCTAGGCAAATATCCCACTGATCACAGAATTCTTTAAGGGGGATATTTCCAATGGTGACTGGTGAAAAAGGGATCACTTCGGAATCGCCATGTTCCCCGAGAACATAAGCGTGAACATGAACAGGGTCCACTCCGAGCTTATGCCCCAGCAGGCTTCGGAACCTGGCTGTATCCAGTGTCGTTCCAGTGCCGATAACTCTGCTGGAAGGCACACCGATATCTGCTGCAAATTGGGCGGCCAGATGGGTCATGATATCTACAGGATTCGTGGCAATCAGCAAGAGGGCTTCCGGTGATGATTTTAGGATTTCGGGGATGATAGACCGGAACACGGAGGCATTACGTGAAAGCAGCTCGAGGCGGCTCTCCCCCGGTTTTTGACCCACTCCAGCAGCGATTATTACGATCTTTGAACCTTCCAAATCCTCATAATTTCCGCTTTGAACCAATAGTGGGTGAGTAAAGGGAATAGCGTGACGCAAATCATTGGCTTCTGCCTCGGCCCGGTCCTGGTTGAGATCTACCAGAATAATTTCTCGCCCGATTCCTTGATTAATGAGGGCATAGGCTGCTGTGGCCCCTACCAATCCCGCTCCAATAATGCCTACTTTCATAACAATATCCTTGATTATAAGTACTAGATGACCTGATTAGACCAGGTCATACATGGATACTTTGTTGACGAGTTGGCTTATGCAATTGGATGAACCATAATTCTTCCAGAGATCTCCCGTCCCAATGCTATTTCTTTACCGACTATTTCAATAGTAAATGGGCCATTATAAGGAGCCTCGTCAACTATCTTTAATCTCGTGCCCGGCAGCATCCCTCGTTCCTCGAGGTATTCACAGAGGATCAGCTCTGGCTGATCGATACGGATGATCTTAACATCCACCTCGCAATTGATCTCATTGAGTGGGAAAGCTGGAGGAATCTCAATGTTGCCATGGGCATCTGGAATTGGGTGTCCATGGGGGCATATTGTTGGACCGTCAAGAAATTCTGCGAGGGCTTCTGTTACAGCAGCATCGGTGGCGTGCTCCAACCGACAGGAAGCGTCATATACCTGGGACCAGGGAATATCCAGATGATCTGCCAGAAAACGTCCCCATAATCGCTGCCGCCGAATAACAATTAGAGCTCTTTGCCGACCAGTTTGGGTTAACACGACTCCTTTGTAAGGGGTGTGGATGATCAATTGGCCTGCTTCCAATCTTTTAACCATTTCTGCAGCTGATACAGGCGAAACCCCAATGCGTTTTGCGAGCAAAGACACAGGAACTGGTTCATCTCCATCCGCTATTTCACAGATCGATTTTAAATACATTTCCCTGCTTTCAGATTCTGGCATGGGTAATCCTTGTTTTTTTCCTGATAGTGTTCTTGATTATAATCCTGAAATATTGAATTTTTATAGGACTACCATCAATTTGAAATTTAAGCATCTTTGGAGTTGATTAATTGGTGTTCCTATAAAGAGTGATTTGTCCGTTTTCTGGGTTCACCATTCTGGTATGATTTGAGTGTAGTATTTATCAGTATTCGTAAGAAAAATAATGAAAAAAATATCCATCATCCTCCTTATCTGCCTGGCGCTGCTCCTGGTTTTTCCTGTATCTGCGCTCGCTCATCCGGCGGATATGTATTACCACACCCATACAGTCAAGCTATCTCCAGATGGGATTTCTATAATCTGGCAGATCGTACCAGGCCCGATGATCGCTCAGAGCATTTGGTTTGACGTGGACAAAGATCAGGATGACCTGGTTTCAGAATTAGAAGCATCGGCTTGGGTAAATTCCATTCTAATGACATTCAGTATTGATGTGGAGCAGGAATCCCTCTCCCTGGAATTGTTATCTGTTAATTGGCCTTCATCCGTGGATACACTTTTCAGTGGGGAGGAACCAATTATCATCCACCTGTTTGCTGAGTGGCCGGAAGAAATCCGGTCTGACGCATTGGTCTCTGTTCATAACAGGTACAACCCTAAAAGCAGTCTGAGCTGGTTTGAGATCCAGGCAGAAGGTGGGCTGGGTTTCGAAATCCCCAACCAAAATAGCGGCAATTTGGACATCCTGGTTGGTTTGTATGAAATGGATTCCGTTAATTCTCGCTTGACAGGTTGGGAAAGTGGCTCCCCATCTATTCCATGGGTGGTGGAATCCATTGGTCTGGGGGAGCTGGCGGAGGAGGCTGCAGCAGAATCCGAGCTATCTCCGGCAGCCGGATCCGGACCGGCATCCATTCTGGAAGGGTTGATCAAAAAACAGGAAAGCTCCTTCAGTTTTATCCTGGGAGCTTTATTTCTGTCTGCTCTGTTGGGTGGGTTGCATGCTCTAAGTCCGGGACATGGGAAAACAATTGTTGCGGCTTATTTAGTTGGCTCACAGGGAAAAGCCTATCATGCTATTGCCCTGGGTGGAATAGTCACACTGGTTCATACGGGTTCGGTATTTCTATTAGGTATATTGACCTTAACTGCGTCCCGCTATTTTCTGGCGGCGGATGTCTTCCCTGTGTTGGAGCTGGTCTCCGGGTTGTTGATATTCGTGCTTGGTATTGGCTTGCTTTATCCACGATTAAAGCTCTGGATCCAGGATTTCCAGCAGAAAAGCAAAGTGAAGAAAGTTGAGATAGATCAGGAAAAAGAATTATTGGGCGTTGAAAAACGATTGATGGTCGACCAGCCAATTGAAGAAATTGGCCCTGCTCACAATCATGATCCTTCTGACCTAGGTTCAATTCCTCGGGGGCCATCAGTGGGCAGTCCGCTTCAGAATATTCGTTGGCGAAATTTGATCCCATTGGCGATCAGCGGGGGGCTTGTGCCCTGTCCGGACGCGATCGCTATCCTCCTGGTAGCAGCAGCTATCAATCGGATTGCCTTCGGATTGAGCTTGATCGTTTCTTTCAGTTTTGGTTTAGCGGTAATCTTGATTGCTATAGGACTGCTAATTGTCCAGGGAAAAAGACTTTTCAAACGGCTGAAGTGGTTTAACAAGGCTGCTTTGATCATGCCGATTTTCAGTGCTTTGATCGTTTTAATCGCTGGGGCCTGGCTGTCAGTTTCCTCCCTTCGAAATAATTATAATTTTCCCGCTTTAGCCCTTCCAGTTCAGGGATCTACTCAATTTAGCTTGAAAGAAGCCGATGTTCTCTATACTGCGTTGGATGAAAATTATCAATCTCAGCTTTTCATTATCCCGGCGGATGGAGGAACACCTCTCGCTCTCTCAGAAGGAATCAATATCTGGTATTTTGCAGCTTCACCTGGTCATAGTAATGTGGTTTACGTGGGCGGCAATGAACAGAATGGATCCGAAATATGGATGTGGAATCCAGAAACATCCCTAAATGAATTGGTTCTGGAGTGCGTCGATGCCTACTGCTCAGAGATTTCGTGGTCTCCGGACGGAAAGGGATTCCTTTACAGCCGGTTGGACTTCGATCCCGAGACTAATCCGGCGAATGTGCAAACTGTCTGGTGGCTGGATCTCGATACCCGGGAATCGGCACCTCTCTTCCAGGATGCGCTGACACCTGGTTTCAGCGCCCGCTGGTCGCCAGACGGAAAATGGCTCAGTTATACTTCCATCAATCCTCTCGAGATAAAGATTTACCAGATGGAGAACGGGGGTAGCCAGATCCTGCCCAATGCGCTGGGATATCCAGCGGTCTGGTCACCGGACAGTAAGACCATGATCCTTCAGGACCTCGAATTGGTTGAAAATGGTTATCTGAATAAACTGTTTTCTTATTCTGTGGAGGAAGACTGGCTGACCATGCTGGCTTATAACCAGATGTTCGATGAGTCCTACCCGGCCTGGTCCCCAGACGGGGAGTGGCTGGCTGTAGTGCGTCGGGCTTGGGTGGATGGTATTCCGGAAGAAGGAAACCAGCTGTGGGTTATGCGCCCCGATGGTACAGCTGCCACTCAGTACACAGAGGAAGTGAAACATACCTTTGGGCAGCCGTCCTGGTCATCAGACAGCAGCTACCTGGTTTTCGATTACCGAACTGTTGTGGATGGGCAGATCAAATCCGGGATTAATGTGCTCGATCTAAAAACAGGTCGAATCTCTGAGCTTGTAGAGTCCGGCTCTCGCCCCTCTTGGTTAGAATAGGTAAAACGAATCGCTTACCAACCACTGGGATCGAGCCATTCCAAAAAGATAATGACTGAGTCCGTTATGAAGGCCCCAGTCCCTTGTAGGTTAAGATGTAAAGCTTGCACAAAAAATATTATATGGTATACCTTATAATTATTTATAAGTTAGGTTTAGAATTAAAACACTGAAGAAGAATTGAAGGAATTTATGTCGGTTACTACGTTGGACAAATTAGTCCCAGGAGAATTGGGCAGAATCAAAAGAGTTAGTGGGAGAGGGGCCATTCGGCGCCGATTGGTGGATATGGGATTCACTACTGGAGCTGAGATAGAGATGGTTAAGCTATCCCCTTTGGGTGATCCTGTTGAATACAGGCTGCGTGGGTACCATCTCTCACTTAGAAAATCTGAAGCGAAGACTATTGAAGTTGAACTTTTATCCGGTTCTTTCCCAAAAAGGGGAAGAGGGCATGTTTCTGGATCAGGCTTAACATTGGGGGCTTGTCGGTCAGGACAAAACGTTGAAATTACCCGAACCAGAGGGGGCAGGCGGTTTCAAAAAAAGCTTGAGGAACTTGAGTTAACACCCGGTACTGAAGTCAGTATCATTCAGAATGAGTTTCCGGGTCCTTTGATTATCTCTATTAATAACGGAAAAAGGTTAGTCCTGGGTAAAGGCATGGCCATGCATATCATGGTTAAACCTTCCTAACCTGGCCTGGAGAAGAATTCTTTCATGACCAAGACCATCGCCCTTGCAGGCAATCCTAATGTCGGGAAAAGTACTCTCTTTAACGCTCTGACAGGTTCCCATCAACATGTTGGTAATTGGCCAGGGAAGACTGTAGAGAAAAAAGATGGCCTGCTGCAGTTTGGAGAGCAGGAGATCAAGATCGTGGATCTACCCGGTACTTACAGTCTGACAGCTTACTCGATCGAAGAGATCATCACCCGCGATTATATTGTCAATGAAAAACCCACCGCTGTAGTAGCAGTCGTTAATGCCGCTAATCTGGATCGGAATCTTTACCTGGTCACTCAGTTGATCGAATTGGATATCCCGGTTATTGTAGCTCTGAATATGACGGATGTTGCCAGAAGACGGGGACTGGCGATCTCATTAAATGGATTATCAGAACGGCTCGGTGGGATCCCGGTTGTTGAGACAGTGGGAAACCGTAGTGAAGGCTTGGAAGCTCTGGTAGATGCCATTGAATTGGTTACAAAACATCCTCATATCGGGAATGTCCAGACTGGCTTCAGTGGAATTGTTAAGGAGGAGATCGGGAACCTTAGAGAAGAGATTGAAGATCAAGAAAACCTCAAGGATACTTACCGTCCTGGTTGGTTGGCAACCAAGCTGCTTGAAAATGATCAGGAGGTAATTAATAAACTGGATTCGCTGGGTGCCGGGGAATTGCTGACGTCAGCCCAGGCTGCCCGGAAGCGAATTGAAAATCAAACTGGTGAAGATCCAGAGATCCTGATAGCTGATCAGCGCTACCAATTTATTGACAAGGTTATTGATTCTGCGGTGGAGCGCCCCCGCAAGACAGCCATCACCCGCTCGGAGAAGATTGATAATTTTGTCACTCACAAGATCTGGGGTTTACCGATCTTTATGTTATTGATGTGGTTGGTATTCCAGTTCACATCCAATGTTAGCGGGCCTTTCCTTGATTGGGTGGATGTGTTTATCAACGAATTTATCCTTAAGTGGACAGTTTGGATGCTAGACCTTTTGGGGATGGGAAATACTTGGGTCAGCTCATTGATCACCGATGGCATAATTGCTGGAGTAGGAGGAGTGCTGGTCTTCGTGCCTGTTTTACTCTTCCTGTATCTGGCCCTGGGGATCATGGAAGATTCTGGCTATATGGCCCGGGCGGCTTTCGTTATGGATCGGGTGATGCGCTGGATGGGATTGCACGGAAAGAGCTTTCTACCAATGATCATCGGATTTGGCTGCACCGTCCCGGCAGTTTATGCTACCAGGACGCTTGAGAATGAAAAAGACCGCAAGTTAACAGCTTTTCTGGCTACATTCATGAGCTGCGGGGCTCGCCTGCCGGTTTATGTCGTGTTCGGGGCGGCATTCTTTGGCGCTTCATCAGGCACGTTGGTTTTTGCCATGTATTTATTGGGAATTATTGTGGCTCTGATCACTGGCTTTGTGATGAAGAATACTGTTTATAAAAGCCAACCCCCTGCACCATTTGTAATGGAGCTCCCTCCTTACCGGATCCCCCGGCCAAGAGATGTTTGGCACCAAATGTGGGAGCGTACTCATGGCTTTCTGGTGAAGTCAGGGACGGTGATCCTGGGTGTATCAGTTGCTCTGTGGTTGTTGATGGCTATCCCTGCCCATCAAGAAACAGGCCCATTTAACCAGGTAAATCCGGGGGACAGCCTTTTTGGCCGAATCAGCGGTCTTTTAGCGCCGGTGTTCAAACCAGCAGGATTTGGATCCTGGCAAACAACTGGATCGTTGATGACAGGTATATTGGCCAAGGAGGTCATAGTTAGCACAATGAGCCAAATTTACGCCGGAGAAAGCCAACCTGTTGAAGGAAATACAGCTACCTTCCAGGAGGACCTGGTTTCTGTAGGAATAGGTTTTGGCCGGGCAGTTTACCTAACCATTCAGGAAACGATCAATATCATCCCACGGACCATAAATTTGATCCCATTTGTGGATCTGGGAGAACTGGATTTATTGCCATCAGATGGTGAAGAGTTGGACTTTACACGCTTGGAAGGTTCATTGATAAAAGCTTTTGAAAAAACTGCGGGTTCACCCCGGGCAGGTGCCATCGCAGCAGTTTCGTTTAATGTATTTGTTTTGCTTTATATTCCCTGTGTTTCGGCAGTATCTGCCATGCGCCAGGAATTCGGACGGCGTTGGATGTGGGCTCAGATTACTTATACCTTTGTCATTGCCTGGGTAGCGTCGGTTGTTGTCTTCCAGGTGGGAAAACTGTTTTTTATATAGAGAAATTTATGGCGACCAGTATATTAAGCAAACTCCTGACCCTTATTGAGGAATCTTCTGGAGCTTATTCTATCCAGGCTTTGGCACGCGAACTGGACGTCACTCCAGCGCATGTAGAAAGTATGCTGGAATATTGGATCCGGAAGGGCAAGATAAATACCTCAACTAATCTGACTGAGTGTGGAAGCTGCTCAGCCCAGGGAGATTGCCCCTTTGTACTAGAGATGCCCCGAACGTATGAGCTGGTGATGGGCCAGGACCAGCAATCTGATCTGGATCCTCACGTTATGTGCACTCACAAGTAAGGTCATCTGAAATTATCAAAAACCGCCATCTTGTTGATGGCGGTTTTTTGTTTAATCAAATAGATAATAATGATTAAAGTTGTACTATTTCGAACACCTTGACATTCCTTAATTATTCTATATAATTAACCGGACTTAATTATTAAGCGAGGTGAAGTATGTCCTCTTCTGAACATTTTATTTCTGGTTTCCATGAGTGGATGGAAATTTTCATGCATCACTCCATGCGGGGGTATATGCATTATGCCCGTGAAAAAGGTTTATCGCAATCAATGATCGGAACGCTGTTCCATCTCAGCCACCGTGATCATGCAGGTGTTACGAATATTAGCGAACACCTGGGAGTAAGCAGCGCTGCTGCCAGCCAGATGCTGGAACATCTGGTGGAAGAAGGGCTGATCCAGCGAACTGAAGATCCAGATGACCGCCGGATGAAAAAGATTGCTCTGACGGAAAAAGGCTCTCAAATGATGAAAGAAAGCGTTAGTGCCAGGTTGGGCTGGCTCGAGGATTTATCGGCCAATCTATCTGATGAGGAAAAAAATCAGATCTCGACAGTGATCAATTTGATCATAGAAAAAACGAAAGAATTAGAGCTCTCTGGTAAGGGTGAATGCTGATTAGAGGAGTTATGCAATTATGCGGCGATTACTAAAATACTTAAAACCCTATGTGTTGTTGATAGTCCTGGCGATTATCTTTTTGTTTATCCAGGTTAATGCGGATCTGGCTTTGCCAGATTATCTATCCGATATCGTGAATGTTGGTATTCAGCAGAACGGAGTGGAAGATGCCGTGCCTGATGCAATCCGACTGGACACCATGGATAAATTGCGATTATTTATGGGAGAGGAGGATGCCCAGTTTGTGTTGGATAACTATCAACTGTTAGATCCTGGGTCTGCGGAAGCAGAAGATCTCTTAAAAACCTATTCCTTGATCACAGAGGATGCGGTTTATATCCTGGGCGATATCGATCAGAACCAGAATGATCAGTTGAATTCCATCCTGGGAAAAGCTTTTGTTGCGGTTGCTGGCATACAGCAGATGGTAGAAAATCCTGATGCGACGTTGCCATTTGGAGAGGGCTTTGATTTTGATACTTCCCGTATCCCGACTGGTATGGATATCTTCCAGGCATTAGGGATGATGCCCGAAGATATGAGAATTGAGATGGCCGGCAAAATGGAAGAAGCATTTGAATCCCTGGGTGATAGTATGATCACCCAGATGGCAGTTGGTGCTGTCAAGAGTGAATATGAAGCTCTCGGTATGGATCCGGGAAAGATCCAACGGGATTATATTCTGCGTATCGGTGGTGCGATGTTGCTGGTCTCACTGGCCGGAGGCGCAGCTACTATCGCGGCTGGTTACCTGTCAGCAAAAACAGCTGCAGGCGCGGCCAGGGATATCCGGGCAGCGGTCTTTAAAAAGGTGGAAAGTTTTACAAGTGCTGAGTTTTCAAAATTTTCAACAGCGTCACTGATCACGCGATCTACCAATGACATTACCCAGGTGCAGACCATGATCTTCATGTTCATGCGCATGATGCTCTTTGCGCCAATAATGGGAGTGGGTGGCGTCATTAAGGCTATTGATAAAAGTGCCAGCATGTGGTGGCTGATCGGTTTGGCTGTCCTGGTGCTGATAGGCATGATCGTTGTTGTATTTTCGGTTGCGGTTCCTAAATTCAAACTGATGCAGGACTTAATTGACCGACTCAATCTAGTTACCCGGGAGAACCTGTCCGGCATGATGGTGATCCGGGCTTTTAATAAAGAGGAAGATGAGTTGGTCCGATTTGATAAAGCCAATAAGGATCTAACAGACACAGGACTTTTTATCTCCCGCGTGATGGTGATGATGATGCCCCTGATGATGCTGGTTATGAACGGTTTATCATTGGCAATAATCTGGGTTGGAGCTCATCAGATTGCAGAATCCGCCTTGCAGGTAGGCGATATGATGGCTTACATGCAATACGCTATGCAGATCGTGATGTCTTTCCTGATGATGTCGATGATGTTTATCTTCTTGCCGCGAGCCGCGGTCTCTGGGGCTCGAATTGCGGATGTATTGGATACTGAGGTTGAGATCCAGGATTCTGAAAATCCAAAATCGTTTCCGGTTCCGTTCCGGGGAGAGATTGAGTTCAAGGGTGTGTCCTTCAAATATCCAGATGCGGAAGATGAAATTATCCAGGATATCAATTTCACTGCCCGTCCAGGCGAGACTACTGCGTTTATTGGCTCGACTGGTTGTGGGAAATCGACCGTCATCAATCTGATCCCTAGGTTCTACGATGTCTCGGAGGGATCTGTTTTGCTGGACGGGGTAGATGTCCGCGAGGTTAGACAGAGCGATTTGAGGGACAGGATTGGTTATGTACCTCAACAAGGGACTCTGTTCTCGGGAACGATCGAGAGCAATATGCTCTATGCAGATAAGGATGCTGCAACAGTAGATATTCGGGAGGCGTTGGATATCGCCCAAGCAAGCGAATTTGTTTTTGACGATGAAGAAGGACTTGATTCGGAAATATCCCAGGGAGGAACTAACGTTTCTGGGGGCCAGAGACAGCGGTTGGCAATTGCAAGAGCGTTGGTTAAGAAACCACCCATTTTTATCTTTGATGATAGTTTCTCAGCTCTGGATTTCAAAACAGATTCAATGCTGCGCAAAGAATTAAAAGACAAGACTGGAGAAAGCACTGTTTTGATTGTCACCCAACGCGTTGCCACTGTAAAGAATGCAGATCAGATCATTGTGCTGGACAAAGGGCGTGTAGTTGGTAAAGGGAATCACCAGGAGTTAATGAAAATCTGTGAGACATATCAAGAAATTGCGTCCTCACAGTTGAGCGAGGAGGAATTAGCATGAGTGAAAAGAAACGTACTTCAAAACCTGCTCGTGAATCTGACGGCCCAACGCGCGGACCGCGGCCTGGGAGGGGCGGCCCTGGCGGTCATATGGCGATGATGAAAGGGGACAAAGCCCATGATTTCAAAGGCACAATGAGCAAATTGCTGGCTTATCTGGGATCCTATAATATTGGCATCCTGGTTGTGATGGTTTTTGCAATTGCTTCAACAGTGTTTACAATCATAGGCCCCAAAATTCTCGGTCGGGCGACCACAAAACTCTTTGAAGGTGTTCTGGCAATGATTTCCGGCACTGGAAGCGGCATTGATTTTGATTTTATAGGTCGGATCATTTTGATTACGATTGGCTTATATCTAGGTTCAGCTATCTTCAGTTATATCCAGGGATGGATCATGGCCGGTATATCCGTGGACATCACCTATCGCTTCCGGAAAGACATCGCTAAAAAGATCAACCGGATGCCGTTCAAATACTTTGATAACACCAGTCAGGGGGAGGTGCTTTCCAGAATCACAAATGATGTTGATACGGTAAACCAGACCCTGAACCAGAGCCTTTCGCAAATCATCACATCTGTAGTTACCGTGGTCGGCGTGCTGGTGATGATGCTGACCATCAGTTGGAAAATGACCCTTGTGGCGCTAACGATCATTCCCATATCTGCAGGTGTTGTTATGCTGATCGTGCGTCAATCCCAAAAGTACTTCACCCAACAGCAAGAATATCTAGGCCATGTCAATGGACACGTAGAAGAAATGTTTGGCGGACACCTGGTTATGAAAGCCTTTAATGGTGAAGCGGACAGTGTCGAGAAATTTGAAGGTTTCAACAATACTCTTTACAGCTCAGCCTGGAAATCGCAATTCCTGTCAGGATTGATGATGCCGATCATGCGTTTTGTCGGTAACCTGGGGTATGTGGGTATTTCTATTTTGGGCGGCTACCTGGCCATCCAGAAGGCGATCACAGTGGGAGATATCCAGGCGTTTATCCAGTACGTGAATTCGTTTACCCGGCCTATCACCCAGATTGCAAATATATCGAATGTGTTGCAGCAAACTGCGGCAGCGGCTGAACGTGTATTTGAGTTCCTTGAAGAGGAAGAAGAGATCCCGGAAGTTGAAAATCCAGTCATCCCGGATGAGATCAAAGGCCATGTAGAATTCCAGAACGTGCAGTTTGGCTACGACCCTGAGGAAATCATTATTAATGATTTTTCGGCTGATGTTCAGCCAGGACAAAAAATCGCCCTGGTAGGCCCAACAGGTGCCGGAAAAACTACTATGGTGAAGCTGTTAATGCGTTTTTACGATGTGCAGAAAGGTGCCATTGTAGTTGATGGTCAAAATATCAAGGATTACAAACGGGAAGATCTGCGCTGCTTGTTTGGCATGGTGCTGCAAGATACCTGGCTGTATAACGATACCATCATGGAAAATATTCGTTATGGTCGGCCCGGCGCAAGTGATGATGAAGTCATCCAAGCTGCCAAAGCCGCCCATGTTGACCACTTTGTACGCACACTTTCTGAAGGTTATGATATGGTGCTGAATGAGGAAACGTCTAATATTTCACAGGGGCAGAAGCAGCTGCTAACCATTGCCAGGGCTTTTGTGACAGATCCAAGCATGTTGATCTTGGATGAAGCCACAAGTTCAGTGGATACCCGGACCGAGGTGTTGATCCAGAAGGCAATGGAAACCCTTATGGAAGGCCGTACATCCTTCATCATCGCTCACCGTTTATCAACCATCCGCAACGCGGATCGGATCCTGGTCATGAATGATGGTGATATTGTGGAGCAGGGGAATCATGATGAGCTGCTGGCAAAAAACGGCTTTTACGCCGAGTTATATAACAGCCAGTTTGATGTTACTGGGGAGAATTGATCTTCCTGATCCGGTAATTAAAACCGCACCTGGATTTTCGGGTGCGGTTTATTTTTATACGTGAGTTCTCTTAGTTTTGAATTTCTTTGAAAATACTCTGGCCAATTCCAGGCCAGATCCTGATCCATCCCAACAACGCCCGGAATACGTTCCAGATAGCAATTATCACCCAGACCCAAAGCAGGGTTGGGTTTCCCCAGGTTTCCAACACCCAGAGTCCGATTATTCCGATTCCAGAGGCGATCAGCATGGCGTTGCGTAAATATCTAAAATCCCCCGTGCCCCAGTGAGTTCCATCGGTTAGGAAAGCTATTGAATTGATAGGTTGGCTGAGAGAAGATATCAGCCAGGCAGATAAAAAGACAGTTACCGAAGAAGCTGGTACCAGAATTTTAATAACTAGATCCCGCCCTGCCCACATTAATATCCCCAGAACGATGCCTGTGCCGATACTCCAGCCATTCGCCACCCGGACTACACGTTTGGCCAGCGAGATGGAATCCTTTCCAATAAAAAAACCTACCAGTGATTGCACAGTTGAGGCGAAAGCGTCCAGTGCCAGAGCAGTGAAGACCCATACCTGCCGGATCACTTGATGGGCGGCACCTACATCCGCACCTAGATTATTGGCTACCCGGGTTGTATAGGCAAGAAATATATTGAGTATTCCGGTACGAACAAACATGTCTCCACCGATCTGGAGAATTTTTGTGGCATCGCGCAGTTTAATATTACTGGTTAACCCTATTTTTTTCGCGACCAGGATTAAACCCACCAGTGCGCCCAACCACTGGCTGATTGTGCTGGCCAGGGCTGAACCACCTACACCCATGGCGGGGAAAGGTCCGTTGCCAAAGATCAAACACCAGTCTAGGAACAGGTTAAGAACATTCACACCGATGGCGATCCATAAGGGGGATCGCATATCTTGCAAGCCCCGCAAAGCACCAAATATGGCCAGGGTTAAGAGAACAGCTGGCGCGCCAAAAAGGCGGATTTGCATATAGCGGACGGCATTTTCTTGAACAGATCCTGAGGCACCTAGAAGATTTGCCAACCAGGCTGAAGTTGGCCCGATAGTGAGGATCAATATTAGCCCGATGAGGGCCGATAACAACAGCGCCAGGCTAAGGATTTTCTCGGTCCCCTCACTTTTTCCTTTTCCGTAACGTTGAGCAACTTCAGTTTGAGTACCAACGCCCAGAAAATTAAACATCCAGAATAGGCTGGAGAGGGCAGTTGTCCCAACCCCCAACGCAGCCAGGGGAACCACTCCCAACGATGATATGAAGGCAGTATCTACCAGGGCAGTGATCGGTTCTGCTGTCAGGGATAAAAGTACAGGGATAGATAAATTGATCAGGGTTTTGTGCGGGTGTTTGATAAACGGGTGAGGCGTTGTTTCCATAAAATGGTCTCTAATGCAGATATTCAAATGCTGATGTAAGTCAGATAGACCATATTCTACCGCTGTTAAGGGCAGCGAAATGGCTGCATTGTTCCTGAATGTGAAATTCTACCCATCATCTATTTCCAGGAATTCGCGGATTTTGTCATTCCTCATCCGCTTCTAGAAGAGCATAGCAACCCATACTTGTGGGGGGTTTTGTTAGCTAAAACGTAAAAATAATCCATTTTACAGATGACAGGAAGCCGGTTATTGTCTATGCTATCTATATTGAAAGAAAGGAAACAGTGAAATGCTAAATAATCATCAGTTCCGCTTGTATTTTGTGTTGATAATTTTTGCTTTGTCAGGGTGTACTAATGCTGATCTGTTCACGGAAACTCTGGAAACCACACTTACTGAAGAAGAGGAAGCAAAGGACCAGCCGGTTATCGATGGCGTATGGGATACCGGAGAATGGGATCAGGCTCATCATTATCCCTTTGCTGATGGGAGCGAGTTATACCTGCTGAAATCGGAGGAATATCTATATCTGGGCATCCGGTCCTTTCCTGCCGAGATGATCGCAGGAAATATCTTTCTTAATAGCAGTGATCAGATAACAATTCTCCATACTTCAGCTGCGCTTGGTACAGCAATCTATCAGGGGGAGGGGGAGACCTGGCTGAAAACCCAGGATTTTGAGTGGTGCTGCCGCTCCAGAATAGAGAGTGAGGAAGCCACCGGGGCAAGAATGGCCTTCTTTGATCAGCACGGTTGGCTAGGGATAAACTCCTTCATGGGGAATGAAAATGAGCTGGAGTACAAGATCCAGCTAGTTGGCTCAGAAAATTATCTGGCAGTGAATTTTCTCAGTGCAGACGACCCTGAGCGAAAATTGATCTGGCCAATGGATGTAGTTGATGGTCCCGCGCAGCCTATTGATGGGGGTTTCCCGGAGGAAATGGAATTTTCTCCTCAAAACTGGTTCGATCTGGAGGAACTGGACTGAAACAGTCTCAGATAATTGACTATCTCTGTGTCGCGGAATTATAGAATTGGGAGTTATTTAGGATGGTTATGAGATATAAGGTTTGGCTTAGACTTACATGGATTCTGTTCATAATTCCTGCTCTGATTGGTTTGGGAACAGCCTGTCAGCTGAGCACGGCTGGTCCGCAAGCTAGGCATGGAGCAAAGATGATCTATGATCCAGAGGGAAAACAGGTTGTTTTGTTTGGCGGCAGAGGAGAAGGTGAAATTGTAGGGGATCTCTATAATGATGTCTGGACACTAGATTTGAAAACGCATCGCTGGCAGGAAACTGAAACATCTTCTGGTCCGACGCCAAGACTAAGCCCGGGGTTGGTTTATGATCCTGCTCATCATCAAATGATCCTCTTTGGAGGATACAGCAATCAAGGGCGCATAAACGATACCTGGCTATTTGATCTGAACAGCTATGAATGGGAAAAGGTTACCCCGGCTCTGAACCCGCCAGCAAGAAGTGATATGGGCATGGCATATGACAGAACAAATCAGATAGCAATATTATTCGGAGGATTTTGCATCGAAAGTCAGCGGGAGAAATGTGATGATACTTGGGTATTTGATCCTGATATTAATAGCTGGATTGAAAAAAGTCCTCTATCCTCACCCCCGGTAATCTATGGACACTCGCTGGATTATGATTCGCAAAAGGACCAGCTCCTGCTTTGGGGCGGGCATATGTCTGAATTTAGCCAGGGAGGGATGTCGTCGGCTGGCTATAATGAGTCGATCTGGTCCTATAACTATTCAGATGACCAGTGGCTGGAGATTCCTCCTGGTGACCAAAGCCATCCTTCTGCAAGATATTGGCATCAGGCAGTCTATGATTCCGGGCATCCAGGTTTGCTTATTTTTGGAGGAGATGGAGGGTTTAGATTTTTTGCTGATACTTGGGTCTTTGATTCAGAAACGGAAAATTGGGTCAAGCAGAGATCAGAACAGGTCCCTCCGGCCAGGATTGTCGGATCTATTGTATATAGCCCTGGTTTTGAACAGGTAATTCTGTTCGGCGGGCTTGATGTTGATTTTTTAAATCTTGATGACACCTGGATTTTTTCTAATACTTCCCGAGAATGGGAACAGATATCTTACTAGTTAAGGTATAGTAAAGGAATATCAGGATTAGGTTATGAGTAAGCAGAGTATTCCCTCGAAAACAAGATCCCTGTTATCTCAGATCCTCCGTATCTTTGCGGTGGTTTTTGTGATTGTTCTGGTGACAGTTGCCATTATTGCTGGAATCGGTTGGTGGGCGGGATGGCAAATCGAGGAAAAATTCAAGGCTGCTATCCAGGTGGCAGGATTAGTGCTCTTCGGAATAGGATTTTTGGGAATAAAAGGGAATCGGGAAATGACTCGAGGTGGTGAGTTTCCGGAAAGCATGACTGCCACACAAGATGATAGCTGGAAAAGAGCTCAGCAGTCCCTGCAGAACTTTGCTCAGAGGTACTCGTTTTTATTGATCATGTTCGCGTCAGGGGGATTATGTTTGATCATAGGTATGCTCATGTGACCTGGAAGGTAAACGGGAGAATTCTCCCGTTCTAACAATCGGAAATATGAAATAAAAAAACATCTCCATGAGATGTTTTTTTATTTGCTTAACGTGATTTCACCCGAAACCACTCATAAAACCCATAATATTGTGGTATTGACAATACTGTGTGACATACTGTATAATGTGAAACATGATGATAGAAAACACACAGTCCGATCAATATCAGAAGCTGACCCAGGAACTCCGCAGGGGAATTCTGGTCCTAGCCGCGCTCAGCCAGTTGAAAGAGGAAAAATACGGCTATGCCTTGATTAATAGCCTGGCTGAAAAGGGTTTGGAAATTGAACAGGGTACCCTCTATCCTTTGTTGAGAAGGTTGGAGGAACAGGGTTTGCTGACCAGCGAGTGGAATACAGAAGGCTCGCGCCCCAGACGTTATTATCAAATCAGTTCAGGGGGATCACAGGTCCTAGGAAATTTGACCGAAGAATGGCGAAATCTAACTGATGTAATGGAAAATTTATTAGCTGGTATATCCAGCTAAGGAGAAAATGATGAATTTAATAGATAGATATATTCACGAAGTAGGAAGATTTTTACCGCGAAAGAAACGGGGATCAATCCAGGCCGAATTACAGTCCTCAGTGGTTGATACCCTGGAAGATCGCTACGGTCCGGAAGCTGACCAAGCTCAGGTAGAAGAGATCCTCATGGAGTTTGGAAAACCCCGAGATGTTGCATCTTCCTATCATCCCCGCGGTCAATACCTTGTTGGTCCTGGCCTGTTCCCTTTATTCCAGATGGTTGCTTGGATCGTGGTAGCTGCTGTGCTGGGCGCCCAACTGCTGGCTTTTGGAGTGGGGGTGTTTATTGCCGGGGAGCCTTTTTCAGCCCTGGAAACCATTGCTTCCCTGGTGAGCAGTGTTCCTGCTGCCCTGGGCTGGGTTTTGATCACTTTTATTATTCTGCAGTACTTTGATGCAAAACCTCATCTGGAAGAGGAGCTCTGGGATCCAAAATCTTTGCCTGAGATGAACCCGGAAGAAAATCTTAAGAAAGGAGAACTGATCCTTGGATTGGTTGGTGGAATCCTGATCCTTGTCCTGGTTACATTATTTCCGCAGTGGGTAGGTTTTCTTACTACACCTGGTGGAACGTTTTACCCCAATCAGGTAATCCTGGATTACCTGGTCCTAATCCAGGTATCTCTGCTGGCAACTATTCTGATGAATATTTACCTGCTCTGGAAGGGGAGCTGGACGTTCCTGACCCGGATGATCAAGCTGGCTTTGGACGCCTTTGGTGTAGTAATCCTGGCATTCCTAATCCAGGGGCACAATGCCTGGTTAGCAGCGAATGGCTCTTCCAGCTTTATGGATTGGATTTCGACCATAGAAAGCAATAACTGGGAGCTGGTTGGCATGCATGCGTTCAGGCTTGCGTTTGTCGTTGCCTTTATCGTCACAGTCATTGAAATATTTGCCACCATTTACCGCATGGTGAGATCAAAAATGGCGAGTGATGTATCTGCCAAAGATTTTGTTTTGAAAGTTGAATAATTCCTGCTGGCGAGTGTCTAGATTATTCAGGGACGAAGTTCGCCTTTCAAGATCCCGGAGGTTGATCAACCTCCGGGATTTATTATTAACTCAGGATCGATCTTTCGATTTATTAAGCCGGAGTTTTATTCCAGAAGGATCCCTGAGGAAAATACCGCTCTCAGTCTGAATAAAAGGCAGTTTTTGATCATTTATCCTTTTCAGCACATCGTCCAGGGCGTTTGAGTTAGGGAGGTTGATGGAGAAGTACTTGATTCCCAGGGAATTCTCCGGAGGCTGTTGGGCATCTATTCCTTGCCAGGAATTAAATGCGATCACATGTGGGCGATCGAGGGCGACCTCAGCCATACCGATCGTTTTCCCTATTCCACCATCCCTAAAACCTAGCACATCACGGTAAAAGCGCATCAGTCTGGTGAGGTTATTACCAAATAAATGAACATGACCCATGCTGGTGTGATCGGGCAGCGGAACAAGGATCTCATCTTGTTGGGTTAATTCGCTGAAAAGCAGGTCAAGATCTAGCGGTTCCCGTCCAGTGCTGGGACGACCATCTGCCCAGCGTGCGTTGAAAGTCCCATCCTGATATGAAAAACTTCCATCTTCAAGAGAGTAAACATAGATCTCGATAGTATTACCGTCCGGGTCGTCGACGTAGGTTGTTTTGGTTATGACATGATCTGTTGGAGAGTTAGTTATCTTAAGTTGGAAGAGCCTGGCAATGACCCGGGCCAGTTCTTTTCGTTCTGGCAGCAGCAGGGCAAAATGATACATGCCAGTTGTGTGAGGAGAGCGGGTGGCTCCCGCTACCTCACTCATAATCAATAAGTCTTCTTTGCCATTTCCCATCCCGGCTTGACGATCAGCTCTCCAATGAAGTTTCAGTCCCAGACCATTGATGTAAAAATCCAGCTGCCTTTCAAGATTTGAAGTTGTATAGTGTACATGCCCGAGAGTGGTTTCAGGATCGATGAGATATGAAGCAGTCATTTATTACCTTTGCTCGATAGAGATAATTTTATAACATCTAGGTGTTATGATTGAGATTTTCATTACTTCTGCATAGGCCTGCAACTGCCAAAAGATTCAATAAACTGGACCCTGCGAGAGTAGATATTCTCATAGAGGTTATAATTCGGGCAGGAGGAACCAATGTGTGATACCCTGATCGCCGCCCCCGAAGTGACTAAAAACCAGATTGCGCTTTTTGCAAAAAACTCTGACCGCCCGCCCAATGAAGCTCAATACTTGGACTGGGTTCCGGCCCGGACTTATTCACCTGGAGAATCCCTGCAATGCACCTATATTGAAATTCCCCAGGCCCAGCAAACCTCTGCTGTGTTGCTATCTAAGCCCTTCTGGATGTGGGGAGCCGAGATGGGTATTAATCAGCATGGATTGGTGATTGGCAATGAGGCTGTCTTTTCCAAGGTCTCAGCCAACAAAGAGCCCGCCCTGTTGGGTATGGACCTACTGCGATTGGCCCTGGAAAGGGCTCAGTCAGCTGTCCGGGCTGTGGAGGTTATAGTTGAACTGCTAGAGGAATATGGCCAGGGAGGAAATTGTGTTCAAGATGGCCATCTTTATTATCACAACAGTTTCTTAATTGCAGATCCAGCAGACAGCTGGGTCCTTGAAACAGTGGATAAACACTGGTTCGCTCGCCAGGTAAAACCGATCTACAGCATCTCAAATCTGCTTTCTTTGGAGAGCCAGTGGGATCGCTCATCGGCCGGGTTGGAAGAGTTCATGATGGAGAAGGGAATATCACGAGATAGGAACCAAATTAACCTCACCGGAGATTTCTCTGATCTCATTTATACAACATTTGCAGATGGCAAAAGTCGCTGTGCTCGCTCCCGGGATCTGATGAAGAAGGAGAGTGGAAAGATCACGGTTAAAACCATGGCCGCTATTCTCCGTGACCATGGAAGAGATTCTGACCCAAGACCAGGACTGGCCGGAGCTAATATATGTATGCATGCCAGCCTGGGACCCATTCGAGGAAGCCAGACCACAGGATCGATGATCGCTTCCCTTGAAGATGGAAATCCTCTGGTCTTCACCACGGGAACTGCGGCACCCTGTACAGGAATTTTTAAACCAGTATGGGTGGACACACCCTCTGATCTTGGTCCGCTGCCAACCAGTAAGTTTGATCAAAGGACAATATTCTGGGCTCATGAGAAATTGCACCGGGAAGTGCTTAAGAATTATCCCGCAAGAGCAGTGGTTTTCCAGGCAGAGAGGGATGAGCTGGAAGCAGAATTCATTGAGGGCGCCCTGGCACTCAGGGATAGGCCTGTGGATGAAAGAAAAGCTTATTCTGTAACTTGTTTCCAGCGGGCTGCAGCTGCTGAAAAGGAATGGCTGGCGGATGTAATGAAAGTCCCGGTCAAAAAAAGATTCCTGCACGATCTGGCCTGGAAAGGGTTTGATAAAAGCGCGGACTTTGTCTAGGATGAGGGATCCTATAGTTTTTGTATGATTGATGAATAATGGAAAGGTCTGATAGCTGGCGAGTTCATATTTTCCGCATCCTATTAATAAAATGCAATTATAATTTTGATATTACGTTCATTGACCAGGTTTTTTATTTTACTAAAAGTATATTATGGTGCTTCCTAACTACTTACAGCAGATCAAATCTGCCATTGACCACGAATATAAAAGAAACCTGTACCGCAACCTGGTTTTCAAGGGTGGTGGTGTGCGGGGAATCGCCTATATGGGCGCTCTGGAATTACTTGAAGAATACCGGATTGTAGATAATATTGAACGTGTCGCAGGGACATCTGCAGGAGCCATTGCGGCGACCCTGATGAGTTTTCGACTCACAGTCCCCGAAACCATGGCTCTTTTTAATTCCCTGGATTTCACGAAAGTACCGCAAGGCACAACGAAAACCAGGCGTTTCAAACTGCCACGTTTTGCCGAAGAAGAATCCTATCTCCGGTTCATAACGAAATATGGCTGGTACTCCAGTGAATATTTCTATCACTGGCTGGAAAATGTTATCGCTGATCAGTGTGATGGTGACCGACGGGCAACTTTTAAAAAATTCCAAGAACTGGGTTTTCGAGACCTGTATATTGTAGCTTCTAATTTATCTCGACAGCGCCCGGAAATATTTTCTACGACGCATACCCCTGATGTGGCGGTGGCTGATGCTGTGCGCATGTCAATGTCAATTCCTATCTTTTTCGAAGCTCTGCGTTTTGACGGGCAGTCTTTTGGGGACGGGGATTACTATGTAGACGGCGGTTTGTTTGATAATTTTCCTATGCATATCTTTGACCATCCTGAATTATCCGGGAGGACTTGGTCTTACCGGGATGGCATAAATTGGGAGACACTGGGATTATTCCTCTATCCTGACCGGTATTTGCATCCATCCGAACCAGAAAATCCTGGTAATGTCTGGGAATACCTGACTCTTGCTTTTCGGAATCTTTATCAATCCTATGAGATGACTTATTACAAGACCAGTACAGTTGATCAACATCGAACTATTGAGATCAGTGACTGTGGTATAGCATCAACAGATTTTGATATTGGTTTTCAAGGGGAGAAGTACAACCTGCTCTACGAATCAGGGAAACAAGCAGTCAGAGATTTCTTTGCACCTGCATAGAGTTGCAAAGCCGAGGACCAGAAGCCAGATCCATTTTCCCTGATATTCGCTATTTGCTCCTGGTCAATTCATACCAGTTCCCACTATTAAAATCCTTCATGAAGACCTGTTGGTCTTCCGGGTCCTTAATTATTTTTCCCAGCTCTGCAGCCAGATCATAATTTTCTCTAGCTTGATCCAGATCTCCTGCGAGGGCGAAAGCCCGGGCTAATCCTTCCCGGGCGAATGCCAGATCAAAATCCTCCATCTCTGCAGAATTTTCCTCCGTGATTTCCTGGCACTTCAGGGCCCATTCAAGGGCTTGTTCTACCTGGTTCAAGGTTTGGTAGACCCTGGAAAGCATCCAGTAACCCCGCTGGAGGTTGATAACGGTTCCGATTATCTTCCAGTGGTACAGAGATGCATAAGCGCTCAGGAGCAGATCCTCATCTCCGGATGGTGTCCGGTCTTTTTTTTCCAGCAGCCCCCAAATTCTATTGTAGATAGATTTTGCGAATTGCTCCTGTGCTTCCGGGAGGGTTATTCTTTTTTCTTTGTTCATTCTTTGACCTTTCTCAACCGTTATCAGGCAGCTTTTTCGTCACTTTGCATCAAGCCGAAGACATTCCCTTCTGTATCCTTGATATAAGCCATCCACCCTATACCGGGAACAGCCATTCTGGGACGGATTACCTCTCCGCCGTGGCTTTTAACATTTGCAAGGGCTGCATCCAGATCTTTTACATCAATAGTGTTTTCTACATTTGTTGTGGGGTCTTCCCGGAGAGCCAAACCACCATCAATCCCCGGTTTGTCTTCTTCGCCAGTCATGATCAGCCAGTATTCAATCGGCCCATCCCATTTTTCAAACTGCCAATCGAATACTTTCTCATAAAACTTAATGGCGCGTTTTGGATCATCAGCGGGAATCTCAAAATGTACTACGCGGGACATAATTACCTCCTATTAAATACGGATAATGTTGGATTAATATTAGTATAGCAGATGGCTTTTTAGCCTTCGAGATTCTTTGGAATAATTTATAATACCTCTTGACATTGACGTTACGTAAAGGTGTAGAATAGGGCAGTGAGGGAAGATATTGATGTATACCATTAAAGAACTGGCAGATCTGGCTGGGGTTACGACACGAACTTTGCGTTATTACGACCAAATGGGAATTTTAACCCCCGCAAAGCTCGGTTCCAATGGCTACCGGTATTACGATCATGATAATTTATTGCGGCTTCAGCAGATATTATTCTACCAGGAGCTGGATGTGCCCTTGAAAGAAATCCTTTATATTTTGAATCGGCCGGATTTTCAGCTACTTCCGGCCTTGCAAAATCATAAGGAATCTATCCATTCAAAAGTAAAACGATATCAAGAATTGCTGGTGACCATACAAAAAACCATCAGCAATTTGGAAGGAGAAGAAAACATGGAAGAAAATGAATATTTTGAAGGTTTTGATGAATCCCAGTATGAAGAGGAAACCAGGGACCGCTGGGGCGATACCTCTCAATATAAAGAGTCACAGAGAAAATGGTCCAGCTACAGCAAGGATCAAAAAGAAGAAATCAAAAAGGAAGGGGGGCGAATCACTAAGCGTATGGTAACTGAAAATTCTGATGCCCGCCCAGATGACCCTGATGTGCAAAAAGCTGTCGGGGATTATTACTCCTATTTCAACAAGTATTTTTATACTTTCGATGTGGAATTTTTACGCAGCCTGGCAGATATGTGGGTTCAGGATCCCCGTTTTGCGTTGAATTATGAAAGCATCCGCGAAGGGGGAGCGAATTTTGTACGAGAAGCTGTCCATATTTATTGTGATAGCTACCAGGAGAATAACTGACAGCAACTTTCCAGTTACTCTGGATCAAAATTGGATGGACGGACCTCATTCCGTGACCAATATTCCTCGAGTAGGTCCATTAATGGGTTGGGGAGGGTATCCTCTTGGTTATTGGGATCCTGGCCAAGCCTGTAATTCATCGCATTCACCTCATCAGTCCAAGGCGGCCAGGCTGGGTCCCACATCCAGATGGCGTGGTTAAGTCCACGGGCTTCAAACATGGCAAGCTGATCATCCAGAAAAACCTCTCCACCTGGAATCCAGCGTACGATGCCATATTCATTAATGGCGAGGGGAACTTGCCATTTCTCCTGGAATTGGTCGAGGATACCAAGGTAGTTATCTAACCACTCCTTGTTGAAATCATCTTTTCTTCCATCCCAGTCAAGATCGAATCGATCAGGGTAGCTATGTTTGGGATGGCGGCTTTCCTGGTGAGTATACTGGGTCTGGGGTTCATACTGGTGCACCATGTAAACCGTGCGTTGATCGCCAGTCGGCTCAAGGTATGGCAGCCATCTGACGGAGCTCCATCCCATGCCACCAATTATGATTGGTGTGTTTGGATCCACATCGCGGATGGCTGAGGAGATACGGGGGTATAGTTGGTTCCAATCAGCGTTGGTACCGCGGTAGTTCTGGAAGAAGACATCTGCTTCATAGACCCTCCTGATCCCGGCAGGATGGGGTTCACACATCAGATCATATCCAACCACAACCGGATGTTCCCTGTAGCGTTCTGCCGTATACCGCCACATCTCAATCCAACCTTCTTGGGCGGCAGTATCTTCCCAGACCCATTCCTGGAGCAGCTCAGGATCAAACCAGTCTCCTGCGCCCTCACTGTAAAAAGTAAAGTTGCTTCTGCCGGGTCCGGTTCGAAAGGTGATCACGGCAAACATATCTGCTTTGTGGATCATTTCCAGAATTTGGTCCAGGTTGGTTTGCACTTCTGGATCTAGAATATAAGGGGGAATTTCGGTAAATAATCCAGGTCCTGATATATTGACATAGTTGGCTCCGAAAGAAGCTAATCGGTCAAAATCAGCTTGGGTATAAGGGGGGCCTACATGAAGTGAACCTAGGAATTCAGGACCATCAAGATCGGGCACTACAACTCGCTGCCAGATATTGGCTCCTCGAAGCATGGTTTCTCCTTGCCAGAGGGTGATCTTATCCAGTTTTATGGATCTAGAGCAAGGGATTCCAGATCAATCTGGTTATAAGTAGGAGGGATTTCTTCAGGTAGAGAGATTGAAAGGTCATCTATTCTATCCATATCATTCCCCGTGCAGCTGGAAATGTTAAAAATTAGGATGAAAAATATTATTAAACCCGGAACGGTGTAGCGGGGTACAGGTTTCATTTGCCTTCCTACTCTTATTGTTGAATTATACTGGCCTGTGGAGTTGGGTACATAATATTAGACTAATATTAATTGTGTTTTGATGGATATCCAAGCCCCTTGTGGATTGGTATAATGTTTCTGCTTCCAATAAAAGAAGCATATTTTTTAGTATTCTGAACAGCATTGTGTACCAGCTGTATTCCCTTTGGTGCACTGTGCTATTGCCCAACGGAGGTTTTTGTGGATTCTGGATCGAATAATCGACAATCAATTGTTTATATGCTAGTTTTTGTCGGGATCATCATCTTGGTATTTTATGCTGTCCGCCAGCAGTCTATTACCACGGAAAATATAACCATTGGTGAGGTTGCCCAGCAGATCATTGACGGCAGGCTAAACCGCGTCGTTGTTAATGAAGATGAACTTGGCCTGTTCTACACGGATGGCTCTGAAGGTAAATCCCATAAAGAACCGGACGCGACCTTTGTGGAACAGCTGACTCTGCTGGGAGTTCCCGTTGAGGACCTCAATCCAAATAACGTTAATATCGAGATTGAACCCCCTAGTGTTTGGTTTGGTGTAATTAACATCCTGGGTTATATTTTGCCCTTTATCATGATTGCCGGACTATTCTGGTTTGTGTTCCGGAGGGCAGGGGGTGGAGGCAACGCTGCGATGAATTTCGGCCAATCCAAGGCTAGGAAATTTACCGGCGATAATCCAACTGTGACTTTTGATGATGTAGCGGGTATCCCTGAAGCCAAGGAAGACCTCATTGAGGTAGTGGAATTCTTGAGGACACCTGAAAAATTCATTGCCCTCGGCGCTCGGATTCCTAAAGGTTTGCTGTTGATGGGTGCACCCGGTACCGGAAAAACACTGCTTGCGAAAGCCGTTTCTGGTGAGGCCGGTGTGCCGTTCTATTCTATTTCCGGATCCGAATTTGTGGAAATGTTTGTAGGTGTCGGCGCCAGTCGCGTCCGGGACTTATTTGAAAAGGCGAAAAGTGACTCACCCTGTATTGTTTTTGTAGATGAAATTGACGCGGTAGGACGCCACCGAGGCGCTGGATTAGGTGGAAGCCACGATGAACGCGAACAGACTCTGAATCAGATCCTGGTGGAAATGGACGGTTTTGACACGGATACCAATGTGATTATCATCGCCGCTACCAACCGCCCGGACGTGTTGGACCCAGCGCTGCTTCGCCCTGGTCGATTTGACCGGCGTGTGATCTTGGATCGTCCGGATATGGTCGGTCGGGAAGCCATACTTAAGGTTCATGCTCGGGGTAAACCCCTGGCACCGGATGTTGACTTGAAAATTCTTGCCAAAGGCACACCTGGATTTGTAGGCGCTGATCTGGAAAATATGATCAATGAGGCTGCAATTCTGGCTGCCAGGCGTGAGAAAAAAGTCATTGAACAAACCGATTTTCAGGAATCAATTGAACGTGTAATCGCCGGACCCGAACGCAAGAGCCGCTTGATCAGCGATGTTGAAAAGCAGATCATTGCTTATCATGAAGCTGGTCACGCGATCACAGCTCGTTCACTTCCAGAGGCAGATACTGTTCACAAGATTTCCATCATTGCACGCGGTCAAGCTGGCGGATATACCTTGATCCTCCCTGATAATGATCGCACATTGGTCTCTAGGAAAAAAATTCTGGCTGACATGGTGAGTTTGTTGGGAGGCAGGGCTGCAGAGGAAATTGTATTCAGTGATATTACCTCAGGGGCTTCAAATGACCTGGAGCGGGTAACAAAATTAGCCCGGGAAATGGTCACACGGCTGGGTATGAGTTCGGAACTGGGACCAATGGTTTATGGCAAAAAAGACGAGATGGTCTTCCTGGGCAAGGAATTCACCGAACAGCGAGATTACTCAGAATCAGTGGCAGAGAAGATCGATCAGGAAGTTAAAGAATTGGTCATCGCTGCTTATGAACGGGCCAAGGATATCCTGCTGGAGCACCGCGAGGTGCTGGATACGCTGGCAGAGAAACTTCTAGAGCAGGAAACCGTCGATGCCAAGGAACTGGCAGAGATTTTCCCGATCCCTGAACCGAAAAACGGTGGTATGCCGGTAAAAAACAAAAAATAAATTTTATAATGATTTGATATTAGGATACGGCTTCCTTCAAGGAAACCGTATCCTTTTTTTAAATCTAGAAAAGGATGCGGGATACCGAAGATAAGTTTATGTTTTGATTCCTTTATGGATTTCTTCTTTTCAAGGAAATTTCAATGATCCCGCATCCTACGTCTGAACTACAGTAAAATTATCTTATGGACATCCTTATCTGGAAAGAACATCTGGCACACCTCCCTTTAGGTGATATTCACCTCTATCCTGAGGTGAATTCTACTAATTTAGTGGCTGAGGAGAAGATCAAGGAAAGTGCCCCTCCTTTTTCATTGGTAGTTGCAGATTCCCAAACCGAAGGTAAAGGCCGCTTGGGACGGACCTGGATCACCCGGGCTGGTACTGCCCTGGCGCTGAGTTGGATCCTCTATCCAGAACCCGGCCGGCTTCAACCGGAGACCCTTGGTATTCTTAGCGGATTGGCCCCCGTTGCGGTTGCGGAAGTTCTGCAAGAAAAATATTCTTTGGAGGCAGAGATCAAATGGCCCAACGACGTGCTGATTGAAGGGAAAAAAGCCGCCGGTGTGCTGGTAGATGTTCGCTGGAATGGATGTGAGGTCACGGACGTAGTACTGGGGATTGGTGTGAATGTTTCCCGGGAATCTGTCCCTCCCCCTGAGGAATTGAATTTCCCGGCAATATCCCTCGAAGAGGCTGCTGGAAGAGAGATTTCCCGCCTGGATCTGCTGATCCAAGTCATGGAAAGTTTACTAAAATGGTATTCCAGATTGGTTGAACCTTCTTTTGTCCAGGTTTGGGACTCCATGCTGGCATATAAGGGGCAGCAGGTTAAGCTGACCACCGAAAGAGGAGTGCGAGGCCAGGGAAAAGTGGTGGGGATTAGCGAAGATGGATCCCTGGTCCTGATTTCCGAGGCCGGTCAGGAAACCAAATATCACTCTGGAGAGATCCAATTGCGGTTGGTTGACAGATCCTGAAAATGAGCTACACTAGAAAAAGGATTGTAATTCCAAGGGAGAATTCCTATGTCCTTAGATAATATCCGTAATGAGATTGAAGACGATTTTGATTTTTCTGAAGATGATGTTTGGGGGGATCCTGTAGAAGCTCCCAAAAAGCAGTTCCTGGGTATGACCCCGGGACAGCGTTTTGTGCTGGCCTTCTTGTTGTTCCTGACGGCGACTATCCTGGCAGCTTTTTGCCTGCTGGTGACCGGGAGGATCTCACTGCCATAATAGGCATTCTATCAAACAATAAAAAAAGGTTTCCATTTATTGGAAACCTTTTTTATTTTAAGATTAATGTGGGATCCTTAGCCCAGCTGTATATATTTATTCTCGCTCGCAAACAATATAAGTGTATTGACCAAGGATCCGGTATCCTGTTATTGTTATGAACCAGTTTCTTTTGTCGCTGCCTCCGGGTTTTCCTGTTCAGCTGCCTCAATATCCTCGGCTGAAAAACGGGCAATAGCAACTACCACATCGCCTTCCCTCATTTGCATAATGGATACACCCCTGGCAACCCTGTTGTACTGTGAAATAGTTTCGGCTTTGGTGCGCATTACGGTGCCTTCTGCTGAGATAATGGTGATTTGATCACCTTCAGGCCGTACTACCCGGGCTGCGGCGATGGTACCAATGATTCCCAGCGCTTTTTTATCTACAGTCAACACACCCATCGTGGCCCGGCCTCGGCGAGGATAGCTATCCAGGGACGTTCGTTTTCCGAACCCTTTTTCAGTGATCACTAAAAGATCTGCACCTTTTTTTACGATATCCATGCCAACAACCTGGTCGTTTTCACGTAGCCTGATACCGATCACACCCATGGCAGGCCGATTCATCGGACGAACCCCTTTTTCTTCAATGCGCAGGGCATACCCGTTTTTGGTGACCAACATGAGATCATTTTTTCCGCTGGTAAGTTGGACCCAACCCAGTCGATCATCTTCTTTCAAATTCATGGCGATCAAACCGGAAGGTCTGACTGATTCAAATTCCGAGAGATCTACTCGTTTGATCAAACCTTTCTGGGTCACAATGGTGCAGTATTTGGCTTCTTTGAAATCTGCCACCGGTACGATAGCAGTGATCTTCTCATTGGGATCGATGTTCAAAACGTTCACGATCGGCAATCCCCGGCTGGTGCGGCTGGCTTCTGGGATGCGATATGCCTTGGAGGAATATACCTTGCCACGATCTGAGAAAAATAACACAGGGTTAAGTGTGCGGGCCGGAATAATCGCCATCACCTCATCCTCTTCTCGCATCGAGTGGCCTTTAACGCCGATGCCACCACGCTTTTGGGAGCGATAGGTGCCGGCCATAACCCGCTTGATATAGCCTCGTTCTGTGATGCTGATCAGGATAGCCTGGTCCTGGACCAGATCCTCTTCATCAATTTCCTGTGCTGCGTCAGGAGCGATATCTGTGCGGCGTTCATCGCCGTATTTTTCCACCAGATAAGCCAGATCATCCTTGACTTGTGTTAGCTGTTGTTTCTGACTGCTGAGCAAACTCTTGTATTTTTTGATCTTCTGAGCCAGTTCCTTGTGTTCATCCTCAATTTTCTGGCGCTCCAGGGCAGCCAATCTTTTTAGCTGCATATCCAGAATGGCTTGAGCCTGGATCTCGGCCAGTTTAAATCGCTCCATTAATTCAGTACGAGCGGTCTCTGTGTCAGCTGAACCGCGGATAGTTGCGATAACTTCATCAATATCCGCCAAGGCAATTAACAATCCATCCAGGATATGAGCGCGGGCTTCGGCTTTCTTTAGTTCGTATTTTGTTCTGCGCTGGATGATATCTAGGCGGTGATCGATATATAGGGTCAGGGCTTGCTTGAGAGAGAGCAGGACTGGCTCTTCATCAATCAGTGCTAACATTTGGGCCCCGAAGGTAGTTTGCAGAGCTGAATATTTATAGAGTTGGAAAAGAACCTTGCGAGGTTGGGCGGAGCGTTTCAGCTCAATTATGATGCTCATGCCTTCCCGGTCAGATTCATCTCGCAGGTCCGAGATTTCCTTGATCTTATCTTCACGAACCAAACTGGCAATCCGTTCGATCAAAGTAGTCTTTTTAAGCTGATAGGGGATTTCTGTGATCACAATCCGGAAGCGGCCAGGTTTGTCCATTTCCTCGATGTGAGCACGACCGCGGAGTATGATCCTTCCTCGGCCGGTTACATATGCCTGGCGAATACCTTCATCACCAATGATGATGCCGCCGGTAGGGAAGTCTGGACCGGGGATAAACTTGATCAAGTCTTCAATTGTGACTTGGTCGATCGTGTTGTAATTATCAATCAAGTGATTGATTCCAGCCGCTAATTCGTTCAAGTTGTGGGGCGGGATATTAGTTGCCATACCGACCGCGATTCCAGCAGCCCCATTCAGGAGCAGGTTTGGAAGCCGGGCAGGCAGCGTGTTAGGCTCCTGAAGAGATCCGTCAAAATTGTCAATAAAATCGACTGTGTCCTTGTCAATATCCGCCAGCATTTCTTCTGAGATGGAAGCCATTCGGGCTTCTGTATAACGCATGGCCGCAGGCTGGTCACCATCGATGGATCCGAAGTTTCCCTGTCCGTCAACCAGTGGGTAGCGCATGGAGAAGGTCTGAGCCATGCGAACCATGGAGTCGTAAACTGCGCTATCGCCGTGGGGGTGATATTTACCAAGTACTTCACCCACGATACGAGCCGATTTTTTGTAGGTACTACTGGAGCGGATGCCCATATCATACATCGCGTATAGGATTCTGCGGTGAACGGGCTTTAACCCATCCTTGGCATCCGGAAGCGCCCTGGCAACGATCACGCTCATAGCATAATCGAGGTAGGAAGAGCGCATTTCTTGATCAATATTGATCGATTGAACGGAACCAATATCCATATTTTAACCCTTGTTTTTTCAAAACATAATAATGAAAATGAATGCTGCTAGAAGGGAAGCTCACTTACATTAATTATACCACTCAGGCCTTCTGATTACCCGTCTAGGGGCCATTGCAGAATGTCTATAACTGGGCCTTTATTTAAGCAAAAAACCCCGGATTTCCGGGGTTTTTTTGGTTATTATTAGGGAAATTAGAGTTCTGCCAGGTATTCGTTAATGGCTTTAGCGGCCACACGTCCGGCGCCCATGGCTTTTATCACTGTGGCGGAACCGGTAACGATATCACCACCTGCAAAAACGCCCTTTTTGGAGGTCGCTCCAGTCTCTTCATCGACCAGGAATGTTCCCCATTTGCTAGTTTTTAGATCAGGCGTTGTCTCAGATATGAATTTCCGGGGAGTGGTGCCCAGGGCTACGATCACCGTATCTGATTCTACGATGTGTTCAGATCCTTTGATCGTAATTGGACGCCTTCTGCCAGAGTCGTCTGGTTCACCCAGTTCCATTTTTACACATTCTGTTGATACAACCGCGTTATTTTCTCCACCAATAAACCGGACAGGATTGGTGAGCAAGTTAAAAATAATTCCTTCCTCTTCCGCATGATGGAGTTCTTCCGCACGTGCGGGCATTTGATCCCGCGCCCGCCGGTAGATAATGCTCACTTCCACGTCATCGCCGCCTACCCGTTTTGCTGCCCGGGCGGCATCCATGGCAACGTTTCCAGCCCCGATCACGGCCACTTTTTTACCTACTTTTACTGGGGTAGTATATTCTTCCCGGTAGGCCTTCATGAGATTCACACGAGTGAGAAATTCGTTGGCTGAGGAGATACCGTTCAGATTTTCACCAGGTAGATTGAGGAACATCGGCAGGCCTGCTCCTGTCCCGATAAATACTGCATCAAAACCATCCTCGTCCAACAAGGCATCGATGGTCCTAGTTTTGCCGATCAACATATTCAACTTGATCTCTGCTCCCATCTTTTTGATAGTATCAATTTCTGCCGCCACAATCGCCTTGGGCAAACGAAATTCGGGAATACCATATACCAGTACGCCACCCAGTTCATGTAAAGCTTCAAAAATAGTCACTTTATGGCCGGCCTTCAGTAGTTCGTAGGAAACGGTGATCCCTGCTGGGCCTGAACCAACCACGGCGACCTTTTTTCCGGTTGAAGGAGCTGCCTTGGGAATTTCCACAGCGCCATTTTCTCGTTCATAGTCCGCCACAAATCTTTCCAGCCTACCGATGGCAACTGGTTTATCAATTTTCGCAAGCACGCAAACCTGTTCGCATTGTTCTTCCTGGGGGCAAACCCGTCCACATACGGCCGGCAGTAGATTGGTTTCTTTGATCTTGTGAGCCGCGCCGATAAAGTCGCCTTCAGCAACCAGGTGAATGAAACCGGTGATATCTACAGATACCGGGCAGCCATCCACGCACGGTTGCTTGGGGCATTGTAAACAGCGCTTGGCTTCGATCAAGGCCAATTCAGGCGTAAAACCAAGGGCAACCTCATTGAAGTCTTTATTACGCACTTCCGGTGCTCGGACAGGCATTTCCTGGCGAGGAATACGTTCTGGTTTCTTCCGGGCAGGGCGGGTGCGTTTTTCTCCGGCCATTAGGCTCTCTCCTGTTCTGCTTTCTCTATCATTTCATCCATCTGGCATTTTTGTTCATGGTCATAATAATGATGTTTGGCGATCTGTTCATCAAAATCGACCAGATGAGCGTCAAATTCTGGTCCGTCCACACAAGCGAATTTCACTTCATCGCCGACCGTTACCCGGCATCCTCCGCACATGCCGGTTCCGTCGATCATGATCGCGTTCAAGCTGGCAATGGTATGGATCTTATAGGGCCGGGTCACTTCCGCGACCGCTTTCATCATCATGGTCGGTCCGATAGCAACCACCAGGTCGATTTTCTTCTTTTTATCGATCAGGCCCTGCAGCACGGTAGTTCCAAATCCTTTGATTCCATAACTGCCGTCATCGGTGGTGATAATTAGTTCATCGCTGACTGCCCGTAATTCTTCTTCAAGAATGAGAAGCTCCTTATTCCTGGCGCCGTTAATAGTGATGACCTCATTGCCGCATTCCTTTAGTCCTTTGACTATGGGATACAAAACGGCAGTGCCAACACCACCGCCAACACAAACAACCGTACCAAATTTTTCCATATCGGTTGGCCTGCCAAGAGGTCCCAGAACATCCAGCAAGGCATCTCCAATCTCAAAAGAGACCAGGCGGGTTGTGCTGAATCCAGCTTGTTGAATGATCAGGTCAATGGTACCTTTTTCTGGATCCGAATCGACGATTGTCAACGGAACCCGTTCGCTAGTTTCATCGGCGCGAATGACCACAAACTGGCCGGGTTTTCTAGATCGGGCCACTTCTGGGGCTTCGACACTGAAGCGTGTGATATTTGGAGCGAGAATCTGTTTTTTCACAATTTTATACATAGTTCTACTCCTGAAATCTGTTCAGAGTTGATTTATCTGATTTTGGCACACTATGATTATAACTTTTATCATAATCTGTAAGTCATGAATTTTTGTGTAACTTGTCATAAGTTGGTATATTTCTCAATCTCGAGTTGCGATTGAGAAATATACCCCTTGTTGTAATCTGGATATACAACCCATTTAGAGCTGGAATCCTGGTGGCTGCTTCGACCGGGAAACGACTTCCTGATATCATATAGAGGATTAACGGAAGGTATAAACATTGAGGAGAAATATGACTGTGATTCCACAGATCAACCTAGCTCAAAAATGAAAAATAAATTCCAAAGGCGCTATTATGACAGCTGGTCCGAATTCTGGAGTGACCTGAAGTTCCTATTATCTAACCGAGATCAGATCAAAGCCGCCATGTCGTCCCCAAAATTGAACCCTGCCTTCCGGGAGCGATTGATGATGGCTGTTACAGAGGTGAACCTCTGCCGGTACTGCAGAACGTTCCATGTTGGACAGGCAAAGCAGGCAGGTATTTCCATTGAAGAAATTGCAGTTTATCTCAAGGGAACAATCCCGGATGAAGTTCCCGAGGAAGAAAAACTGGCTGTTTGTTATGCCAGGCATTGGGCGGAAACCAACTCCCAACCCGATCCGGATTATATAGACCAGGTCAAGCAAACTTATGGAGCAGATGGATTCCAAGCCATCAACATGGTGTTAAGGATGATCAAGATGGGAAACCTACTGGGTAATACCTGGGACTTTGTATTATTCAAGGTATCATTTGGAAAATTAGGTCAATAAACCTCTCGTGATGGGGGGTACAGTATCTGATTATGGATGTTGAAAATCGGTATTATTAGGTATAAGAAACAACCGGTGGTTTGGTCGTTGCTCAATTTTTTAAGCCTGATAAGTCGTGGTATCATAAATTGATTGGAAAGATATGTAAATTTCCGAAAGAGCAGGTAAAATCCCTTTCAGATGAGTTGTGATAGGGGTTTTTGATGCATATCACTCAATTTCAAAAAAAAGCTCAATATTGTCAACTTAAGTTGAGAGCACGGAGAGGATATCATGCAGGAAAAATTAGATCAATTAAAATCAATTTTAGCGATTATTTCAGATTTAAACGGCGCAACAGCTCTATTGAGTTGGGATCAGCAGTGTTATATGCCCTCGGGAGGTGTTGTAGATCGTGGAAACCAGATTGGTACTCTGAGCAGCCTGGCGCATTCGAAATTTGTCTCTGACGAAGTTGGATCACTCCTGGAAGAACTGAAGCCATATGCAGAAACTCTCGATCCAGAAAGTGATGACGCTTGTTTGATCGAAGTCACTGATCGGGACTACCAGAAATCCATCAATGTTCCCAGTGAATATGTGGCTGAGTGGTCACGGGTTACAACTGTCGCCCATGGTGCCTGGGAAGAAGCGTGGGGCAATGATGATTTTCCCCATTTCCAACCTCACCTTGAAAAGATAGTAGAAATGAGACGCCAATATGCTGATTTCTTCAAACCTTACACCCATGTTTATGATCCGCTCCTGGATGATTTTGAGCCGGGTATGACTACTGCCGAAGTGCAGGAGATATTTACTGGGATGCGCCCCAAGCAGGTGGAATTGATCAAAGCTATCAGCGAAAAACCCCAGGTGGATGACAGCTTTCTTCATTTACATTACGAAGGGCAACAGCAGTGGGAATTTGGAGAAGCAGCCATAACCAAATACGGATATGATTGGAATCGCGGCCGGCAGGATAAGGCCGCCCATCCATTTACAACAAATTTCGGGCTCGGTGATGTTCGCATCACAACTCGGGTAGATGAGAATTTCCTTAATACTGCCCTGTTTGGCACTCTTCATGAAGCCGGCCACGCTATTTATGAACAGGGAGTCGCCATGGAGCTGGAACGCACGCCTTTGGGCAGCGGTGCTTCTCTGGCAGTTCACGAATCTCAATCCCGGATGTATGAGAACCTGTTAGGACGATCTTATGATTTCTGGGTCCATTTTTACCCTCAGCTGCAAGATCGGTTTAAGACCCAACTTGGGAATGTGGATCTTGATACTTTCTACAAAGGTATAAACAAAGTTGAACCATCGTTGGTTCGGGTCGAGGCTGATGAAGCTACCTATAACTTGCATATTATGCTGAGATTGGAGCTTGAAATTGAATTGATGGAAGGCAAGCTAAAAGTTGCTAACCTGCCAGAAGCATGGAATGACCGCATGAAGGATTACCTTGGTGTTGTTCCTTCCAATGATGCAGAAGGTGTGCTGCAGGATGTGCATTGGTCTGCTGGAATCATGGGGTATTTCCCAACTTATGCACTTGGCAACCTGGTTTCCAATCAGCTGTGGGAGAAGATCAATCAGGAAATTCCTGAATTATCCTCACAGATCCAAAATGGGAACTTTGCCGAATTGTTGGCATGGCTGAGAGAAAATGTGCACCGCCATGGCGCAAAATTCAAACCACAGCACTTGGTGAAACGGATCGTCGGATCTAAAATTTCACCTGAGGCATACTTGAAATACCTGAACGATAAATTCGGAGCGATTTATCAGTTGTAAAGGAAGTTCCTGATTAGCGGTAGAAACTATTAGAAGTCTCTAAGGAGATGCTTTGGGACAGATCCTTTTTATAGATGATGATACTGATTCTTTGGCAATGTATGTCAGAGCTGTGTCGCTTGCCAATCATCAGGCAGATATAGCCTCCAGTGTCCAGGAAGGCTGGGAACTGATCAAGGAAAAACCCTATGATCTGATATTTGTGGACCTAAATATTCCTGGCGTGTCTGGATTCGAGATGCTTCAGATGATAAAGAAGGATCGCAAGACAAAAAAAATACCAGTGATTGTAATTTCCGCTATGCCGGAGGACAGTCTGGTTGAAGACGTATTAAAAGCCGGGGCACAGTTATTCCTTGAAAAACCGGTTGCCCTGGATGAACTTTATTCAGTCATTGATAAATATCAAGGGAATTAAACCCATTCTTTCTGACTTGGGTTCCAGGCCTCCTGCATGTCAATTCGTCGCCTTCTGATCTTCTTCGTGTTCTCGTCATTATTTTTTGCAGGCTGTGATGTATTGCCCTGGAAACCCGCCCCGACATTTATCCCTGAAGAACATATACCTACCTTAATCGAAATGACAGCCCAGGCTTTGGTAGACCAAGGATTGGTTACCCCGCCTTCTCCAGATCCTGCGGCAATTACCCCCTCACCGACCATCACTGATACACCGACAATTACCCCTCTTCCAGTGGATACAGCTACCCCGACACTGGATCTGATCATGGGCACACCTGAGCCATTGACTTTGCCAGATCCTCTTCCCCAGGCAGAGATCCAGATCATTAATCCAGGCAGGTTATCCCGGGTCATTTCCCCTTTCAAGCTGCATGTTTACCTGGCCCTGCCCAGGAATGAACAGGAGGAAAATTCCTCCATAATGATATCTTTATATGGAGATGATGGTCGTATTCTGGAGAGAGAAATCATCCCTAGCGAGGAGTATGAAATAGGAAATTCTCACCTGGTGATGGATTTTGATTTTGATATTCGTGGCGAAGCTGAAACTGCCCGTTTGGAAGTCAGTGCAGTAGATCCGTATAATCGGGTATCTTCTCTGGACAGCACAGATGTGATCTTGCTATCAGATGGAAAACCGGAAATAAAATCGATTTTGGATCTATATGCCAGTTTGATCGTCCAGCAGCCGATTCCAAGCACTTTAATTCAAGGTGATGTATTAATCGTCCAGGGTGTGACTAGATTTTCATTGGATGATCAGCTTCTGGTCGTATTGATCAATCGTGATGGGAATCAAGTTGGATCAGCAGAGCTGCCGGTAGAGGAAGAAGAACTGGGAAACGGCTATCGTCCATTTAGCGGTGAAATACCCTTCACGGTAAGCTCTTCATCATGGATCCGGGTTCAGGTTATCGCCCGAGACGGAAAGTTCTCTGGTATTCAGCACCTCATCAGCGTGGAAGTTCTTGTCAGCCCCTGATCATTGACATGATTTGTTTAACTCAATCGGGATCTAACAGCCCCGTACAGCTGTTTCAATTCCCTTGTTTTTAGAACCCCCAAACCTGCAGTATAAACGGTAATCCCGATCAGTATTCCTCCCAGGGCCAGAAGCCCGACAGAAGAATCGCCTGCCAGGACGATCCAACCCAGGATGGCGGCTGTCATCAAAACTCCAGAGGCCAAGGATTTTCCAAGGCCAGATCCAATCTCTTTCCCATTCAATCCGCCAAGGCGTTTCCGCATAAATATTATCAGGCCAACCATTTCCAGCGCGGTGGCCAGCGTATTTGCCAGTGCCAATCCCCCATGAGGCATCCAGCCCTGACGTATAAATAGAGTTGAGAATAAATAACTGAAAAAAACGTTGAGAGACATAGCGCCAATTCCGATCATTACTGGGGTTTTCGTATCGTGAAGAGCATAGAAAGCCCGAGCCAATATTTCCACCATGGCATGTCCCACCAGTCCGCTCCCATAAAATAGCAGAGCCCAGGCCACCAGGTTGGTTGAGTGGGCGTCAAACTCTCCCCTTTCCAAGACTAAGGTGATAATAGGAACACGCAGAATTACCAATCCCAGGCTGGCGGGAATGGAAAGCAATAAAATTCCTCTTAATGTTGCTGCTAGTGAGTTTCTCATCTCCCCCAGTTTGTTTTCCGCTACCTGGGTGGAAAACGTCGGCAGGGCGGCAGTGGCGATTGACTGAGCGATCGCTGCTAGCGGCATTAGCATCAGGGTAAATGCGACCTTGACGGCCGTTACGCTGCCTTCAGGCATGCCGGAGGCTAGGCGAACATTGATCCAGAAGTTCAACTGCACCACAGCAACGCCTAAGACGCGGGGACCCATTAGGCGGGCGACTTCCCGGACATCAGGCGAGTCCAGGCCTAGTGATGGAGTGTAGGCAGCTTTTTGTTTGAATAATAGAGGCAGCTGTAAAATGAGATGCAATGCGGCCCCGATCAAAACACCCCAGGCCAGACCGTAAATTCCCATACTGGGAGATAGAACAACAACACCAAAGATCATCCCGATTTGATACATGGCTGGAGTTAATGCCGGTATAAAAAACTTCTGATGGGAGTTTAGAACGCCCATAATCAGGCCGCTCAATCCGAACAGAACCGCCGCTGGCAGCATTAAGCGTGTGAGCCCAATTGTTAATGCTTCTTTGGCTGGATCAACTGCATACCCCGGAGCAAGGACATAGCGAACTAACTGAGGGGCGAATATGGCCGCCAGGGCCGCCAGTGCTGTAAGGACGATCAAGATTAGATTGAATATTGATGAGGCCAGCTTCCAGGCTTTCTGGCGTTTTTCCTTTGCCAAGAAGCTGGTGAACATGGGAATAAAGGCTGAACCGAGAGCACCGCCGGCCACCAGATTAAAGAGTGTTTCAGAGATCCGGTTGGCTGCATTAAAAGCTTCCATTGGCGCCGAGGTTCCAAAAGCTTTGGCAACCAGAATTTGGCGGATAAGACCGGCAATATTGCTGAGCACATAGGCAGCTGTAACAAGGCTGGCTGCGCGGGCAATTTGGCTATTTGCTGAGGGTGGAGCAGGGTTTTCGGAATGGTTCTTCACAATCTTGGATTATATCATCACCCATTCCCTTCTACTTCCCGCCAACAGGTCTACTTCTAAGAATTTGTATATACCCTTATGCTATAATCGCTCCAGAACAGGCAGAAATTAAACTAGGAATATATACGCGATAAGGTGAACTGATGTTAGGTAAAATTGTCCGCTTGGTTGGTGGTAATCCCCATCAGAAGATTCTGGATGGCCTAGCCGTTGAGGTTGAGGCGATCAATGCTCTCGAAAACGAATATGAAGGTTTAAGTGAAGAGGAACTCCAGGGAAAAACGAATTCTTTTCGATTACGCCTTGCCAAGGGAGAAACGCTGGATGACATTCTCACTGACGCATTTGCCACCATCAGGGAAACCAGTAAACGAATGATCGGACAGCGTCATTATGATGTTCAGATGATTGGCGGGATTGCTATGCACCGCTGTTTTGTGGCGGAAATGCGCACTGGTGAAGGCAAAACGCTTGGCGCGACCTTGCCCCTTTATCTAAATGCTCTCAACTTATCCCCGGAATGGATCAAAAAAGCACAAACAAAATGGGGAGAAAACCCTGATTCCTGGCAGTTCATTCCTCTGGATGGCTTGATTGTTGGACGCGGTGCCCACCTGGTGACGGTAAATGATTACCTGGCCCGGCGTGATGCCCGCTGGATGTCCCCGATCTATAATTTCCTCGGTTTAAGTGTTGGTGTGCTGCAAATGGCTGCCAGAACTGAACACGGCAAAAAAGCTTTCCTTGTCAACCTTGAGAATAAATCCCCTCAGGAGGATCGCAATCAGCTGGATATGGTACTGAGGGAAGAGGCTTATAACGCGGACATAGTTTACGGAACCAATAATGAATATGGTTTTGATTACCTGCGCGATAATATGGCTATGATTTTGGAAAGCCGTGTCCAGCGGGGACACCATTATGCCATTATTGATGAGGTAGATAATGTGCTGATCGATGAAGCCCGAACACCGCTGATCATTTCCGGACCATCTCATGATGACCCGGAGTGGTACCGCCGTATGGCTACGGTTGTCAAGAGGCTTAAACCAGAGGATTATGAGATCAGCATTCGTGACCGCAATATCACGCTGACACCCCTTGGAGAAATGCACGTGGAAGAGCTGCTGGGGCAGCCGCTGGGAGACCCGGATAATCCAGAAGATATCACACAGGAACAGGCCCGGTTATTGGGCTATCTTGAACAAGCCCTGCGAGCTGAATTCATATTCAAAAAGAATAAAGATTACTTGGTTCAGGCCGGCAAAGTAGTGATCGTTGATGATTTCACCGGACGATTGATGCCCGGGCGGCGATGGTCTGATGGCCTGCATCAGGCTGTGGAAGCCAAAGAAAATGTCAAAGTCCAGGGCGAAAATGTCACCTATGCCACGATCACAATCCAGAACTATTTTCGGATGTATGAAAAACTCTCCGGTATGACCGGCACGGCAGTTACAGAATCTGAAGAATTCAATGAAATTTACGGCCTGGATCCGATAGCTATCCCGACCAACCTGGATTATGTAGCAGCCCAGGAGGAGACTTCCCTGGTGACACTTAAAGGGAAGGAAACCGAGAGTGGTTTCGAATATACCTATTATGCTGACATGGATGATAGTGAGAAAACCCCGCTATACTGGAAAAGAAAGGACTATTCAGATCTGATCTATATCAGTGAGGAAGCCAAGCTGCGGGCGATCACTGAGGAGATCCTGACTTTCCACGTGGTAGGCCGACCATTATTGGTAGGCACCACATCTGTTTCGAACTCCGAAACCTTGTCAAACCGATTGGATGGGCCATCGATCCGCAACCTGGCCTTTACCCTGATGATCCGTGAAAGCTGGATGCGTAAACATGACCGCTTCCCAGATGGCAGGCGGATTCCTGAACTACAGGCGCTGAACGTTCCACTTACGGGCCTGAAATTAGGTAATCTTAGAAATATGGTCAAGGAATTGGATCTCGATCTTGAGCTGAATGTCAATGATCCAGATAATATGCAGCTGTTGTTGGATATTCTAGATCTGAATTCATCCCATTCTGACCGTTTGGCCCAGGTCCTGAAACGGGGAGTTGATCATAATGTCCTAAACGCTCGCAAACATACTGAGGAAAGCCAACTCATTGCCGGTGCCGGTGCGTTTGGGGCAGTGATGATCGCTACCAGCATGGCAGGCCGCGGAGTGGATATTAAATTGGGTGGTGAACTTGCAGAAGAGGTCACTGCGGATGTGGTCCGAGTATTGACCCGGGCAGGTTTTGAGGATCCCTTTGAACTGTCGCTCCAGGAACAGGAAAAATTGGTCAAGCAGTTGGATAAGGAAGATTACGGTATTTATGAAACAGAAATCAACTTTTTCTTGCAGCATATGCGGGATCAAGAGCAAGTGAAGGCATTAGGCGGCTTGCATGTAGTAGGTTCAGAGCGGCATGAAGCTCGTCGGATCGATAACCAGCTGCGGGGCCGTGCGGCCCGCCAGGGAGATCCCGGATCTTCCCGTTTTTACCTTTCCATGGAAGATGATCTAATGGCCCGTTTTGGTGGTCAACAGATGGAAGCTCTCATGACCCGCCTGCAGGTTGATGAGTCTATGCCAATTGCAAACCCTCTGGTTGATCGGGTTGTGGAGCAATCCCAGAACCGGGTGGAAGGGGCGAACTTTGATGTCCGCAAACATTTGCTGGAGTATGATGATGTCTTAAATACCCAGCGTGAGAAGATCTACGGCCAGCGAGATCTGGTTTTCCGGAAAGCAGACCTTTCGGAAGATATCCTTGAGATGCTCAATACAGAAGTCCAGCGGCGGGTAGAAAATACAGTTTGGGAAGCGGAAAACGATGGAGATCAGGAAAGTGCCTGGCGGTTATTGGCCTGGCTGTCACAAACACAGCCTAACCTGACATTTCAACATCAGCAAGTGCCTTCCTATACAATACGCCTGTTATTAAATAAGATCCGGGAAGAAGTTCCTGGATTAAAGAAAGATGAGTTAGTTCCCGTTTTGGTTGATCTGGGTAAAAACGTACTGGCGGCAGAGGAGAAATATATATTGGGGGCTGTAGACCGAATCCTGGTTGACCGCCAGTTCCGGTATGAGGACCAATTGGACAGCCGAATGGAAAACCTAGACACTTTCCTGGAAGGTTTGTCTCTGGGAAGCGAAGAACCGCTGAATCCCCAGGTTGTATTCAATGAGATGAGGGAACTGATCAGGACTCGGTTTGAACTTACTCAAAATCAGATCAAGGAATTAATTGAAGGTCCAAGCGTAGAACTAGAAGAAAATCTCAGAGGACAGATTGAATTTCAATTGAAAGACCTGGAAGTTAAGCACCTGATTGGCGGTGTAGAACGATTGCTGGGGGCACCTCTGGATGGTGAACAAATCCAAGTAGAAGGTTCAAGCTGGGATTCTGTCACTGAATGGATACTGAAGCAGATAGAGGATCAATTCGCGAATCGGACCAGTGCTTATTTTGAGGATCCAGAGGATTCCCATGTCACGAAAAGTATTGAAGCTGGACTTAAAGAGATTCAGTCCGCTGAACTTACTGATTCAAACCTGGTGAAGATCCTCGGTTTAATGGCAGAAGGAAGAAAAGCGGCTTTTGATAAGAAGAGTCATAAACGGATATGGCTGCGGACTCAGCGCTTGCGATACACTTTCTATGCAGCGGGACTACTAATGCAGATGGATCAAGAATCTGCCCAAAATGATGTTTCGGAGCATCTCGAGAATGCCCGGCTCATCGTTAAAGAAGCTTGGGGCTTGAATGAGATCGCTCGTTTAAAAGAGGTTCAGCTATCCCAATTAGAGGATAAAATCAGAGAAATCATCCGCGAAGAGATCGGAGAAGAGGTTTTTCAAAAGTACTCCCATCAAAATCTGGAAACCCTCCCGGATGATATCAAAGAGAAAGTTCAAGGTTTCTTAGGACGCTCGGTTGTTAGCAATATCTACCGGGATCTATTCCTGCGGGTGATATCAGAGTTGTGGGTAGAGTATCTAACACAAATGGAAGCCCTGCGGGTGGCAATTGGCCTGGAAGCTTACGCTCAGAGAGACCCGTTAGTCCAGTATAAAAACCGCGGATTCGAGATGTTCCAGCAATTAATGGAAGATATGAGAGTTGGCGTAGTAAATCGTGTCTTTACCTTCCAACCCCGCAATCTGGAGCGGATCCAAGCTGGATATCAGGAGATTCCTTCAGCAATAAAAACTGACTGATTGCTCAATAACCTCTCAAATAATCAACTAACCAGACTGCTCATTTAAGAGTAGTCTGGCTTCTTTTTGGTAATGATTATCAGGTACAATAAATGAAACCAATCTCCGGCGCAAGAAAAGATATCAATGGCTGAAAATCAGGTTCCTGAAGTAGCTGATTTCTATAAGAATCTACCCAAAGTGGAGCTTCATCGCCATTTGGAAGGTTCTTTGCGCGTCAAAACAATGATGGAAATAGTTCGTGCTCATGAAATGGATGTCAAGAATACTGGCTATTTGCGTCCATTAGTTCAGGTAGAGAACGAAGACCCCTATACATTTGAAAATTTTCTGGCCAAGTTCGGTACACTGCGCCTATTTTATAAATCCCCCGATATCATCAAACGCATTACATGGGAAGCTGTTGAAGATGCTGCCATGGATAATATCCGGTATCTGGAACTGCGCTTCACCCCCGTTGCTCTCAGCAGGGCAGAAGGTTTTCCCATGACGCAGGTGGTGAATTGGGTGATAGAAAGTGTCAAGGAAGCTTCAGCTCATTTTAATATCCTGGTTCGGCTGCTAATCAGTATGAATCGTCATGAAAGTATTGCTCAGGCCCAGAAAGCGATCGAGATCGCCCTGGATAATAAAGATCAGGGCATAGTTGGAGTGGATCTGGCCGGTAATGAAGCAGAATTTTCTGGAGAACCTTTCCTGGAGTTGTTTGCGGCCGCTCGCCAAAGTGGATTAAAAGTGACCATCCATGCAGGTGAATGGGGAGGAGCGGAAAATGTGAGACATGCGATTGAGGTGCTGGGAGCTGAGCGAATTGGTCATGGAATCCGGGTTATGGAAGATCCATACACCGTAGCCCTGGCCAAAGAAAGGGGAACACTTTTTGAAGTTTGTATGACCAGCAACCATCACTCCGGTGTGGTAGAAAACATTGCTGATCATCCTGTCAGGAAAATGATCCAGGAAGGTTTAAATGTTACTATCAATACTGATGATCCCAGCATCTCCAGAATCAACCTTTCCAGTGAGTATCAAACTGCAAATCAAGTATTGGGGATTCCTATACAGGTAATAGGAGAAAGGGTGACAGCTGCAGCTCACGGAGCATTTTTACCCGCTGATCTGCGTACTAAATTAGGCGCGGTTATCTCAAACGGTTTCGCTGAAATGATCAAAAAGCAGGATTGATCTTACTCGCGGGTCTCTTCCCATTCTCTCACAGAATCATCTATGATCTGCCGAATTTCCTGGTCCGGGATCTCATCCACGTCGTTGTAGGAATCTAACCCCACCCAAAAACGAATTTCCTTATTGTGGTTCTCCATCAAATGGATACCTTTACCTGCCAGGGGGGAGCCATGAAGTTTCTTCTGGAGAATGTTGTTCACCTCATCGATCACGCTGAGCATTTTGACCTCGGGTTCCCCTTCTTCCTCTGATACGATTTCCGGGGATTCGAGATCATCTTCAACGGGGGGTTGAGGTTGAATTGGAGGTGTAGGCGTAGGCGCTGGCTCGGAACGTGCATCTTCCTGCACCGTGATGATGTTTAATACTTCACGGGGTAATTTTTCTTTCTCTACGTAAGTGCCATTGAGATCATAAACCGGTGGTTTGCCTTCTTCTTTCCAAACCTGCATCAAAAGTTGAGAATTTGGGCTTGGTTTCTTTATTTGAGGAGCAGACCCAGTAACCCCTGCCAAGGCTGCATCATTTGACCCTGTGAGATTATCATCTGATTCTGTTCCGTCTTTTTGGAAGAGTTTATTCAGAAGGGGCGAATTCATGGATAGCAGGAATAATCCCAGAAAGAATCCGATCGCCAATGCGAAAATCACAATGAAGATAAGCAGTGCTATTTGCATAGGAACTCCTTCTCACTTAGGAAGCGTTTGGCAGGTGGGGCAGAAATAAGTACTACGCTGTGCAACTTTTATCCGCTTAATGGGCGTTTTACAACGTTTGCACGGTTTTCCTTCTAAATTATACACCGAGAGATAATTCTGGTAATCCCCTCCTTGGTACATCCAATCAATGCTGGATCCTTGATTCTGAATACCTTCTTGCAGAACCTCCCGGATACTTACCCAGAGTCTATGGGATTCGGTGGAATTAATGGTATCAGTTTTCCTGGCCGGGTGAAGTTTTGCGCGGTAGAGTGCCTCATCGGTATAGATATTTCCCATACCGGCTATCATTTTTTGGTCCAGAAGAAAGTATTTCAACTGCCGGCTGCGATTTTGAAGGATTTGATGAAATAGATCAGGTGTGAAACCATCTTCTAGCGGCTCAGGGCCAAGATTCCCTATCACCTGGTTGGGATCTTCAACCAGCCAGATTCGCCCGAATTTTCGGATGTTATTAAATGCAAAACGGTATCTATCTGTAAAATTCAGGATTACCCGGTAATGTTTTCCAATGGGGTTGGTTTTTTCTTCGACAATTAAATCACCACTCATGCGTAAGTGGATGATCATCGTGTCTCGAGAAAGATGAAGGAGTAAGTTTTTCCCGCGTCGGCCAACACCAGTGATAAATTGTCTCCGGATACGGTCCTTAAATTCGCTGGGCGTAGGAGAAGCCAGCGTTTTATCCCAAAGAAGTTCAGCATCCTCGATCTGTTTGCCAAGGATAGACGGTGATCCTGATTCTCCCTGTAGGAGATATCTGCGGAATGTTTCGACCTCTGGTAATTCTGGCATAGGGTTTATTCGTCGAACATCTCGCCGACGCTGCGTCCTTCATGAGCTCTATGGATGACCTCACCTAAGAGCGGAGCGATATCCAGGATATCCACTTTGCGGTTCTTCCTGAGGGTTTTAATGCCTTCTGGTGCTACTGGAACAGTGTTTGTTGTTATCAGGTGAGTTATGGGGCATGCGGCCAATTTCTCAATAGCAGGACCGGAAAAAACTGGATGCACGAACACTGAGTATATTTCCCTGGCGCCATTCTTCTGAGCAATCATGGCTGCTTCTACCATCGAACCTCCGGTATCCACTTCATCATCTACTATGATGACATCCCGGTCAGAAGTATCGCCAATCAGAGACAAGGCCTGGGCTGCATTGGTATGTTTCTGGCGCCGTTTTTCGATGAATGCTATTGGTACACCCAATTCGGCGGCCAGGTTGCGGCCCTTTTTTGCGAAACCAAGATCGACAGTGAGGACTACCGGATCCTTCATACTTGGTAATAATTGGCACAGGCGGTCCTTCAGCAGGTGGAAGGCTGTTAGAACGTCTCCGGGAATCGAGAAGAATCCTTGGATCTGGCCAGCGTGCATATCCATGGTCATGTAGCGGTCTGCCCCAGCAATTTCGATCATGTCTGCGATCAACCGGGCTGTGATTGGAACCCGGGGTTTATCTTTTTTATCTGAACGGGTGTAGCTCAGGTATGGGATTACAGCGGTTACCCTGCCAGCAGAATCCAGACGCAGGGTCTGTAATGAGATCAACAGCTCCATTAAATTGCGGTGCACTGGTCTTGAGGTATTTTGTATCAGGTAGACATCCTGTCCGCGAACGCTCTCTTGGAGTCTGATCCAGATATTTTCGTTTGGGTAATTGATGATATCCTGCCCGCTGATCGGGACATTCAGATAATCAGAAATTCCAAGGGCAACTTCGGGAATTGCTGTCCCGGCAAAGAGCTTGATATCGCCATACATGCCTCGAGTCTGGGAGTTTTTTTGGGCCATTTATCAGTCCTTTTCCTGTTGAGCTTGCCATTCGGATTTAAGCATACTCATAATCATAACATCCACATACTTACCATCAAGGTATTGGGCCTGCCGAAATTTGCCTTCTAATGAGAAACCAGCTTTTTCATAAGAACGGATTGCTCTTTGATTGGTTTCAAAAACCCTCAGCCAAATGCGGTGAAGGTTGAGATCTTCAAATCCATATTTAAGAATTAAACGGATCGATTTTGTCCCGTAACCCTGATTCCAATATCCCTTTTCACCAATGAAGATACCAACTTCAGCGAATCGATTTTGCCAATCAATGCCAAATAAGCCGCAGTTACCTACAAAGATCCATTCTTCCAACTGTGGATCGGGCTGAATCTCTATTGCCAGAGGCTTTTCAAAGGGAGGTCTTTTCGACAATCCTGCAAACCATTCTTCTTCTTCTGTCAGGGAGAAAGGCATGACCATAGATAATCCCTGCCTGACCTCCGGGTCATTCAGCCATTTGACGAAATTTGGCAGATCCTCTTTTTCTATGGCTCTAAATCGTATTTGTTCTCCAATGATCATAATCCTGCTCCTGAGATCAATTCTTCAACTGCCCGCCAGGGAGAAAGTTCCCTGTTGATGACTTGAGCGAGGGCAGCTTGATATATGTCTGGGGCAATCCTCTTCTCCCAGCGAGAACGCAGCGCTGATCCCAGTAAGGTTTCTAGCTGGTTCTTCAATCGTTTTTTTTCTCTCACCTGCCATAAGCCGCTGGATTTCAGATATTCATAATGTGCTGTAAGACTATTCACCAGGTCCAGAATCCCTTCCCCGGACGTAGCAACTGTGGGTAAGACATGCGGGATCCAGCCATTTTCGGATGAATCCTCTTCGTTTTCTAACTCCATGATTTGTCCGTGGTGATCCACATGATTCCCATCAGGAAGAGCCAGTGACAACATATTTCTGAGACCGCGGAGAGTGTTCTCCGCGCCTGGTTTATCGGATTTATTTACTACCAGGATATCGGCAATTTCCAGGATGCCAGCCTTAATGGTCTGGATCTCATCTCCCAGTCCCGGGGCTTCGATGACGATGGTTGAGTGTGCCAGCCTGGCGATATTTACTTCAGCCTGTCCCGCGCCAACAGTTTCGACAATAACGATATCAAATCCGGCGGCGTCAAAGACTTGCACAAGCCCTGCAGTTGCTGCCGCCAGACCGCCTAGAGAGCCGCGGGAAGCCATAGAACGGATGAAAATACCGGGATCACCGGCTAAGTCCTGCATGCGAACCCGGTCACCCAAAAGGGCCCCGCCGCTGAATGGACTGGTGGGATCTACAGCCACGATGGCCACGCGGGGCGGAGTAAGACCATCTTTGGGTTGGCGATATGCCAGAGCTAATTGGTTTACAAGAGTTGATTTTCCCGTGCCTGGTGCGCCGGTAACGCCAATCAGATGGGCTTTTCCGGTATGTGGGAAGAGTGCTTCTAGGATATTTAATCCTTCAGCAGTGTTATTTTCGACCTGGGTCAGGGCGCGGGATAAAGCCAGCCGCTCCCCGTTGAGAATTGCTTTCGCGTGGATTACTGGCATGCCTGTTGAATATCTTCAATAATGGTCTGAGTGGAGGTGCCGGGACCGTATATCCCATTCACACCCAGTTTTGTAAGTTCGGATTTGTCTTCATCCGGGATAATGCCGCCAAGAAATAGCTTGATATCTTCAAGTCCTTGTTCATTAAGCAGTTTAAGAATTTTAGGGACCAGGGTCATATGTGCCCCGGACAGGATGGACAAACCAACCACATGTACGTCTTCCTGGAGGGCTGCTTCGGTGATCATTTCCGGTGTTTGGCGTAAACCGGTGTAGATCACTTCCATACCGGCATCTCGCAGCGCCCGGGCGACGACTTTGGCTCCTCTATCATGACCGTCTAAACCGGCTTTTGCAATTAATACTCTGATCTTGCTTTGAGAATTTCCCATACTGCCTCCAGAGTACATTTGTCCTGAAAAAATTATACCCCAAAGGAAGGGGAGCACTTCATTCGAGATCGATCAACAAACTCACCGGGCAGTGATCTGAACCCAATACCTGGTCATGAATAATTATATCTTCTACCTGATCAACTAACCCTTCCGAAATAAGGAAATAATCCAGGCGCCAACCCACGTTGCGCTCCCGGGCGCCGCCCCGATAGGTCCACCAGGAATATTGCTCCTTTTCGGGATATAGATTGCGGAAGATATCCACAAATCCATGCGCGAGGAAAATATCGATCCACTCCCGTTCTTCAGGTAGGAACCCGGTATTACCTTCGTTGGCTTTGGGGTTTTTCAGATCAATGTACTGATGGCAGGTATTGAAATCACCGCCGATGATGATCTTTTCGCCTTTACTATGGAGCTGGTCGCAGATTTCCAAAAGTTCCTGGTAGAAATCAAGTTTATAGCCGACCCGGCTCAAATCGCGCCCGCCATTTGGGAAATAGATATTGAAGACACGTGCTCCTGGCACAAGCGTTTGAATGACCCGGCCTTCAGTGTCAAAGCGGGGGATTCCCAGGCCTATTTCCGAAGAGGCAGACTCAGTTTTTGCGAAGGTGGCGACTCCACTATAGCCAGCTTTTTCGGCCGGGTTCCAGACAGGATTCCTTTTTTCGAGGGATTCTCGCTGTCCGGTAGTGAGTTGATCCGGCCGGGCCCGAACTTCCTGCAGGCAAAGCAGGTCGGGGTCGTATTCCTCCCACCAGGTATCAGCTTTATTCTTGAATGCGGCTCTTAATCCATTGACATTCCAGGTTGTTATTGTAAACATCTTCTGATTGTATCAGATTCGCAAAGACCTCCAATGTCGCTCTGCCGTCCCACCCTCAGAGTATTAATGATGCGACATCGGCGGTCTCCGAGAATATAAGTAAGAATTCTGATGTTGATTACATCTTGATGATGTGAAACAAAAGTTATATACACTCCTGTTTCTCTCCTCCTTAGTAACGGCGTGTGGGCAGAGCAGCTCCCACGTCGTTGCTTTTCCAGAAGTGGAATTATATCGATTACTACCCGGGGAATTAGTCCTCGCCGCATCTGAGAATGATATCCCATCCATTCAGGCGGAAGAAAATTATTTTGTGCAAGTCGAGAAGGCGGGTCTGGAGGACACAGACCTGGTTGTTGGTCTCCTTATTGGTGGTGTATCCAGGGCTTATCCAGTCCGCCTTCTCAGTTTGCATGAAGTTGTCAATGATCGAGTAGGGGGCGAAGCCATTGCCGTTACCTGGTGTCCGCTATGTTATTCAGCAGTGGTTTTTGATCGCAATCTTGGGGGAGAGGAACTGTCTTTCCGCGCATCTGGTTATCTTCTAAATGACAACTTAGTTTTGATAGACCATCCGACCGATACGCTCTGGAGCCAGCTGCTGGGCCAAGGGATCAAAGGGGCTCGGAGAGGTTCGATACTGAAAGTGTTCCCGTCCACCGTCACAACCTGGGGGATATGGCGGGAGGCCTACTCAGATACCTTGGTATTGTCAGCTGAGCGAATGGGTTATGTTGACGAGCTGGCCGATCCATATGGTGGTTACTTTGAGAGCGGAGCGGCAGGATTGAGCGGCGCAGGGCAGATCGATTCCCGTTTGCCGGCAAAGGAACTCGTCCTTGGCGTGGTCCTGGGGGAATATAGTAAGGCTTTTCCCTTGGCTAGGATCATGAAAGAGCGGATCATCGTGGATATTGTCGGTGAATTTACCATCAGTATTGTTTGGGATGAGACCCAAGGTGTGGGGAAAGCATTCCTGGGTGATATTACAGGGGATCAATCTGAAAATACTAGTATCGATTTTGATACTTTAACCCCGGTTCCGTCTCAACTGGTATACTGGTTTGCTTGGACAGGATTCTATCCAGACGCCAATCTATATCAGCTCAGGTGATTTGCCTCACCTTTCTAAAAATCTCTGATTATTAAATGAATGATCTCAGGCTATAATGGTTCCGGTGTCTTGAATTTACACAATAGAAAGAACATTTTCTAAAATATCAACCGGGTATGGTTTTGAATGGTGGGAGAAATTGAGTACTGAAATGGCTGGATTAAATTATTCTGAAATAGACCAAAAATCTGATAAAAAACGGTTACTGAAGATCCCTGGTGTCTCAAATTACCGGGATCTTGGCGGTTATATCGCCATGGATGGGCGAACGGTGAAATGGGGACAGCTTTATCGGTCTGGCCATTTGGCTGCCCTAACTCCCCGCGGATTGAATCAAATCACAAAACTTGATTTATTTACCACAATTGATTTCAGGTCCGCTTATGAAGCGCAACGTCATCCGGATCGGGTTCCTGAAGATGTGAGGGCTATCCATTTGCCCGTTATGGATCAAGCCAATCGGGAGATGTCACAGGAGATCCGGGAAAGAATCAAAAACAATCGCATTGAAGGCTTTTCCCCAGATCATCTGATCACTAAAGCCTATCGACAATTTCCAGTAGAGTTCACTCCGGCTTTTAAAACTTTCATTCATGCTGTACTTGATGCTAAGGGTAAGCCTGTTCTGTGGCATTGTACAGCAGGGAAGGACAGGACCGGATATGCGACTGCAATTCTGCTTAGACTTTTGGGTGTTGATCAAGAAATCATATATCAGGATTATTTGCTCAGTAATCAATATGTCAAGCGGTTGAATAAAAAAACGTTGACCGCAATTTTCGCCAGAGGCTTTAAAGCTTACAGGATGATCAAACCATTAATGGAAGTCAATTTAGATTGGCTGAAAGCTGCGTTTGATACTCTAGATGAAGAATGGGGGAGTTTTGAGTTCTATATCAGTGAAGGGCTGGGTCTCAGTCTTTCTGATGTGGCGCAAATGAAGGATGATTTGTTGGAGTAGCGGACTTCGAATAATATGCTGATGTTACAATTAATCCCTGGATGTCATTATTCGGGGATTATTTATGTCAAACCCTCTTGTAATTTCCTTACAAACAGCGCGGCGCACAGTTCTAACCAGCCAGGGGCTCTATCCACCCCGATCCTGGATAGGTAAAAGGGGTGCAAAAAAATTCCTAAAGAGAGTGCGCTCAATCCAATTTGATCCAATAAATGTAGTCGGGCGCAACCCGGATCTGGTTCTGCAGTCCAGGGTTAAGGATTTTCGCCCAAAATTGCTGGATGAGCTTCTTTACAAGGACCGCTACCTGGTGGATAACTGGGACAAGATGGCTAGCCTCAGCTTGGTTGAGGATTGGCCTTGTTTTTCCCATCACCGCACCCGGATGGATGAGATATTTGGTGTGCCATCGGATGTAGTTATGAGTCTAGCCCCCATCGTGCTGGGTCAGATTCGGCAGGAAGGGCCGCAGTGTTCTCTGGATTACAATCTCGTAGAAAAAACTGATTGGTCCTGGGGACCTACGCGCGTAACCCGGGCCAGTCTGGAAGGGTTATTTAAGATCGGCAAACTGGGTGTTCACCATCGTGTCAACAACCGGCGCTACTTTGACCTGATCGAAAACTTGCTCCCACCTGAAATACTGAATACAACTGACCCCAACCAGACACTGGATGAATACCAGCATTGGCATATCTTGCGCAGGATCAGGTCCATGGGGTTGGCCCATCCCAATGCCGGAGAGCAATGGGGAGGTATGATCGGTGTGAAAACACCCAGGCGTCGCGAGATACTTCAGGACCTGGTAGATAACGGGGACTTGCTTGAGGTAAAGATTGAGGAACTTCCAGGAGATATATTTTACCTGGACAGGAAGGATCGGAAAATCATCAAAAAGGGAAATAAGGATGAGCCTGCTCTGGAAGCAGCTTTTATTGCCCCTTTAGATAACTTGCTCTGGGACCGTAAAACCCTTAAACGTTTATTTGATTATAGTTATATGTGGGAAGTTTATAAACCAAAAGAGAAAAGGGAATTCGGTTATTATGTGCTTCCGGTGTTGTACGCGGATAAGTTTGTAGCCCGTTTTGATCCAGGATTTGATAAAAAGACAAGGATCCTGAAGATCAATAACTGGTGGTGGGAGGATGCAGTGAATCCGGATAGACAGATGATTGAAGCTCTTAAACGCTGCCTGGGGGATTTTATGGTGTATCTGGATGTTGAAGAGTTAAGGTTTTCAAAAACATTGTTAAAGAAGGGGGATCTGGATTGGTTGAGGGAAATCTAAAAGATACCTTGATCGTCCATGCTTTCATTCAAATTCTTGATTTTCAATTTCCTAATAATGCTCAGAGGCTCGTCTCCGGGCGTCTTTTTTTTCAAAGATAGCTTAACCTTACTAGAAAATAGTCCTCCGTTAATAGTCTTTCTTATCAACCATCCTTATGATGATGTGTTAGCGATATAACTTTGATATACTCATCTTTAGATTGAAAAAAGGAACCTATGATGATAACCAAAGAAAGAGCATTAGAGATATTGCATGAAAATATTAAGAATAAGAATCTTCGAAAACACCATTATGGTGTAGCAGCGGCCATGAAGGGGCTGGCCCAGGAATTAGAGGGAGATCCTGTTGTTTGGGAAATTGTGGGGCTGCTGCATGACGCTGATTATGAAAGAACAAAGGACCAAATGGATCGACATACTATCCTGTTGGCGGAAATTCTGGCAGATGAAGACCTGGAGGATGAAATAATCCGGTGTATTCAATCCCATGCTTCAGAATATTCTGGGGTCAAACCATCCACGGACATGGACTTCGCTCTGCTGAGCTGTGATGATCTTACCGGGTTGATCGTTGCGGTGGCATTGGTGCATCCCGAGAAGCTGAGGGGAGTGACCGTGAAATCAGTCCTTAAAAAATATAATGCTAAGGCTTTTGCTGCTAGTGTAAATCGAGAGAAGATTAAAAAATGTGAACAGAATTTGGGTATAGAGCTGGAACAATTTGTGGGTCTGGTGCTTAAAGCCATGCAAGCAGAGGCTGAATTATTGGGGCTAGAATAGATACTTATTAGTGAGGAGGAAAAATGGTTGAAGGGAAACTCAATACCAGGCGGCTTGGGAAGAGCGGTTTCCAGGTGACCGAGATAGGAATTGGATTGTGGGCTATTGGAGGTAGTGAATGGGGGCCGGTAGATGATCAGAATTCCCTGGATACCATAGAAGCAGCTTTGCAGTCAGGGATAAACTTTTTTGACACAGCAGATGTTTATGGATTAGGACATAGTGAAAAGTTGCTGGGTCAATCGATGAAGGGCCGTCGGGAGGAATTTTTCGTAGCCACGAAAATTGGTTGGATCGGTTTTGATGAAGATAGTTTTAGATCAGCCTATGGTAGCACGGAGGAACTGATTGCGGGAGTTGAAGAGAATTTGAAGCGGCTGGATACGGATTATATTGATTTATTGCAATGTCATATTCACTTGCCTGAACCCAACCTGGATTATTTCTTGGAAGGTTTTCAGCAGCTGCAGGATTCCGGGAAAGTAAAATCCTACGGAGTTAGCTCCTCTCATATTGATTTTATTCAGCAATTTAATGCCAATGGTGGTACTGCAGCTCTACAAATCGACTACAGCATTCTCAATCGGACTGCTGAAGAAGAGATCTTCCCTTACTGCCTGGAAAATGATATCGGTGTGATTGTCCGTGGTCCGCTGGCTATGGGGATACTGACTGGAAAATTCAATCCGGATTCCCATTTCCCTGCAGGGGATTTTCGTCAGAGATGGCTGAACGATCCTGATGAAAACCAAACCTACCTGGAGGACCTGAAAAAAGTCGATACGCTCAGGGAAATAGCAGGGGATATGAGCCTGGCCCAGCTGGCGCTGCGTTTTGTACTTTCCCATCCGGCAGTTACTACAGTGATCCCCGGAGCAAAAACAGTCCAGCAGCTGGAACAAAATGTGGCGGTGGGGCATATGCCGCCCCTCAGCAGGGAAATCCTGGATCAAATAGATGAAATAGTGCCTCCGGGTGGAGGCAGGAAGATCTGGCCGGCCTGAAACTGGAATCGGGAGCTTTGTGAGCTCTCGATTTTTTATTTCCCTCCGCGGTTCTGTCTACCCCGGTGAGAAGTTGTCGCTATCTCCGATGTGTTGCCGACCAGGCATTCCCCCAGATCACAGAGGTTGTTTTCGTTATTGTCTATATAATCATTGCAATCACCTGGATAGGCGCAGGCTGAAGGACAGGAAACAACACAACCTTCCTCTATTTCGTAGGTGATTTCCGCATCGTTTGCAGATTGTTGGATTTGTTCTTCAGTAGCTTGTGAAGAATTTGATTGATTTGCCGTCCCACCTTCTCCTGGCTGACATTCAGTAAGGTCACAGATTCCGTTTCCATTCTGGTCGATATATCGCCGACATTCTCCGGGGAAACTGCAACCACGTTCACAAATAACTGTGCATGAAGAAGATAATGGTGCAGTATCCGGGACATTAATTGAGGAAGTTTGCTTTTTAATGATCTCCTGATTGGTTTGCTGGCCAAACTCGAGTAAATTTGAGGCAGAGATCAGAGAAGCCAGGCTGGCAACGCCCATTAACTGCAGGAATTCCCGTCTGTTCAATGTTCCTCGAGTTGAATTGGAATGGAGGGGGACGGCAGCTTGAGCGCGAGCAGGCTGTCGCCAAAGTCCAAAATATTTGGACGCTGTTTTCACGATCCAGCGCCAATGGGTGGCGATTTTGATTAATATGATTGCCAACCCGGCTATAGAGCTGTATAGATGAAGGTCTTTCCAGAATAGATAATTAGCTAGATTGATGTTGAACCAGGTAGATATTACCAGGCCAGAGATGCCAATTGCCATTCCAATGAGCAGTATGCTCCAGTCAACTAAATAATAAAGGCGGCTCTGGGCGGAAGTCTGTCCAAAAATTCGCTTGGTTACAGTGATGACCCATTTCCAGTGTACCAGGAGATGATAGAGAGTGAATATACCTATTCCTACCCCCAGCCACTGATGCCCTGCCAATCCTGTTAAATCCAGAAAGAATGTTAGCAAGAACCCGATAAATAGAACAGCATCTACCAGCCAATTGCGTTTACCTTTCGCCATACCAGTAAAACTCCTTGTGTTCACAAAAAAATACGAGTAACAAGGAGAATTTTAACGCTTTGGTATTAAGATATTGTTTAGAGAATATGAAGAAAATTTGTTAAATTGCTTACCCTTCTATGAAACTGAGGGTGAGCATAAACAGAATCAGGTAGATAGAGAAAGGGATCAGTAATAACAGAGGGAGTAATGCCCGGTGCCAGCGTTTTTTCCCGGATTTGGCAGGGGGCAGAGCACTTTCCAGAACCCAGGCTGGCGGAAGAACAATTGAGCTATATACCGGGATGAACTGCCAAAAAGCCAACAGCGGCGAGAGGATCAGAAATTCTATCAGGTTCATCGGAGTGCCCATTATGGCGGGCATGATCACACCTCCGACAATTCCATCTGCACCCATTTCGTATACCGCGCCCAGGAGTAAAACAGCTGCAAGGGGGAAGTGTTCTTTTTCCTGTACCTTCACAAAGACCCAGACCATGCCAATATACCAGGGCATGGTTATTAATAGGTCGATCAATAAATTTGGATGGGCAGCCACGCCGGAAGCGCCGAAAACTTTTTCGACGAAGAGGAACAGAGTTTCGATGATCGCAGCATTAAAAGAACCCAGCAAGATGGCATTCAGGACAGGTTTTCTGGAAAATCCTTTCAGCCAAAATTTTCTGGTAAGAAATAGCAGCCCGGTGTAGAGACCGCTAAGGGTGATTGAAAGAGCCAGAGTTAGGTTTTCTGGAGTGGGTTCCAGAAATACCACGAAAAACGATACTACCAACCCCCAAAGGATACCGCCGAGTACAAGTTTACCAAGCCGAGTCAGGTTCATAGATTAAGTACAGATCTGGAGGGGGAAAAGTTGCGCTGATACAAATCCATTTATAACTCCCCGGGGATGGGTCGCATAGAATGTTTCCCGGTGAGAATCGATTAGTTTATATTTGGGGAGGGGAAAACAAATTACCGGGAGAACCTTTCCTGGATGCCGGTACGAATATTCCAGATCAGGTTACGAATTATGCGGTTGATCGCCTGATTGATCTCTGTAAGTTTATCGATCAGCTTGATGATTGCCTGCTCAGGTTTACGAGCATCGATCCCTGTGTAAGCAAAAAAGATGATAATCAGAAGCATGATGAAAATAATGATCAGGATTGCTTTTGAAGTGTTCATATCAGTTCCATTGGTTCTTATGTATTGATATTATAAGGGTTAAATTGAAAATTGTAAGTAATATTACCTCCGAGGCTTTAAAACCTCGGAGGTCGGATAAAGATCATCAGCCATCGGGGCTGCCTTGCCGTCGATGGTTTTGTGTTTAAGGGCTGGTCGTAATATTTATTTTATTATTAGATCTACCACCATCATATTTGTCTCTAACTTCCAGGTAAGATGATTTCATTCCAGGTTATCAGAAGAGAGTATTGATTTCTATTTAATCCCTGAGAACTGATCGGGTAGTTTACTTTTAAGAAATTCAGAAGGAAAGAACGATGACCCAAACTCCCTTGAATTCCGAGCGCCCATTCGAATTGGGTTTGTATACCTTCATTGATGATGGAAAAAATGCTCTAACTGATTCCAGAAAAGACCCGGGACAGGTCATGGCCGATTTCCTGGAAACCGCTGAGCTTGCTGACCAAACCGGTCTGGATATGATTGCTATCGGAGAGCATCATCGGGAAGAATATTTGTCTTCTGCTCCGGAAGTGATCCTGGCGGCGGTCGCTGCCCGTACTAAAAATATCCGGCTTTCCTCTGCTGTGACCGTCTTAAGTTCTGATGACCCGGTAAGGGTATTTGAGAGATTTTCATCCCTGGACTTGATCTCTAATGGCAGGGCAGAGATCATGGCTGGTAGAGGATCCTTTATCGAATCTTTTGAGCTATTTGGATACGATCTAAATGATTATGGGAATCTATTTGAAGAAAAATTAAGATTATTGACCCAGATCACAGATAATCGCTCGGTTACCTGGTCAGGTGATTTTCGATCATCTCTGGAAAACCAGATTATCTATCCCCGTCCTGTCCAGAGCAGGATCCCACTCTGGGTAGCAGTTGGAGGATCGCCAGATTCTTCCCGGAGAGCTGCTTCGCTTGGTTTGCCGATGGCGTTTGCTATCATCGGCGGTTTACCGGAACGATTTGCACCGTTTTTCGACTTATACAGGAAATCATCGCGTGAATTTGGATATGATCCAGACCGAATTCCGCTCAGTGTAAATTCACATGGATTTATTGCTGATAATCCCCAGGAGGCGGTAGATGAATATTACCCGCATGCCGAAATCATGTTCAACAAGATCGGTAAGGAGCGGGGCTGGGGTCCAACATCAAGAGAACAACTAGAGAACCAACGTGTACTGAGAGGTTCAGATTTTGTGGGCTCCCCGGATGAGATCATTGAAAAGATTCTGTTCCAGTATGAGATCTTCAAGCACCAGCGCTTCTTGATCTATATGGGAAATAACGCGATCGAGCATAAAAAAATGATGCGGGCAATTGAATTATTCGGAACGGTTGTGGCGCCTGAAGTTAGGAAAGAAATCGCCAGAAAGACAAAAACGTAGTTTTCAGGGTATTGGAATTCCACACTATCAGGGAGGAAGTCCTCAAATGGGCTTCCTCCTTTTGTGTTAATTACATATCTTTTACGATATGACAGGAGAAGTGATCACGATCGGGTGTTGTGTAGAAGCTATAATTGAACCAAGGTCGGAGCTCATCCGCCCATTCGACCTGAAGTTTAAGTCTCTGTTTGACAAGGTAAGGGATTTGGAAGTAGGAGTGAATATGAAATGGGAGGTTTGTCCTTTATCACTTGAATTGGGTTTTGTTATAATATTTCAACTTTAGCAGGTTTCTCTCAGTTCCTAAGTATGTGACCCTCTATGAATCAACTTGAAATTCTTCAGACCAAGATTTCTCCACCTGCCCTCTCTAAAAGGGTTTTACGCCGGGTGATGGTGGAAGAGAGGTTGTTAGAAAGCACCAACTATCGGTTGACGACACTCCAGGCCAGTGCTGGTTATGGAAAAAGTACAATGCTTGCTTGCCTGGCTGGGAATCATCCCAGGGAGTTATCAGTGATCTGGTATCAACTGGGTAAAGAAGATGGCGATGCATCTACCTTTATTCAGTATCTGTTACATACTACACAGCGTGTAATTCAGAATCCGGAGAACTCAGCCTTGCAGCTTCTTGAGGGATGGGACCCGACTCACAGCCCCTATCAATCAAAAACAATCATTGACCAGTTTATAAATGCATTGAATGACTTGGAAGAACCAGTGTTATTCATTTTGGATGACATTCACCTTGTCCTTGAAAATGAAGAGATCGCCCTGATCCTGGATCGCTTAATTAGCCTGTCACCTAAAAATATCCATTATTTGCTCTCGTCCCGCTACCCCATACGTCTGCCGAATTTGTTTCGCTGGCAGTCTCAGGGAGAGGTATTGAGTATCGATCAAAGCACCCTTTCTTTCACGCCCTCGGAAATTAGGGAATTGTATCAGGAACAATATAATTATGAATTGACACCTTCCGAAATCCACTCCCTCCATCTGGAGACAGAGGGTTGGGCTCTGGCCTTACAAGTCATCTGGCAGAGTTTGCGGAGTGGTGCGGTCGCATCTGTAGAGGAGGCCCTTTCCTACCAGGCCTCAACTATGGAGAATTTATTTGCCATTCTTATCCATGAGGTACTGGATAAGCAGCCAGAAGATATCCGGGATTTCTTATGGTCCTCAGCAACATTACGGATAATGACAGCTGAAGCCTGTGATGCCCTCCGAAAAAGTAATGATAGTGAAGCTATGCTTGATTACCTGGTCCGACAGGATCTATTTGTAGTGAATCTCGGTAAAAAATCCATTCGCTTTCAGCACATCTTCCACCGATTATTGAGGGAGCAGGCAGATGAAAAGCAAAAACGGATCTGGCATGGACGAGGGGCTGAATTCTTTGCTAGCAAGGGAGATCGCGAATCGGCCCTCTATCATGCATTCCACGCTAAACAATATGAACTGGCCGCTCAACTATTATCTGACCACGGTGCCGAACTGCTCCGGGCAGGTTATTTACAATCCCTCGGGAATCATCTTGATCACCTCCCTCCAGAACAATTATTGAACTATCCAATATTGATAAACTTCCTTGGGGATCTGGCTCGCTTAAAAAGCCGATATCAAGAATCGTTGGGATGGTATGAACAAGCTGAAAGTTTGTGGAGGGAACAAGGAGATCTAGCTGAGGTGGGGCGGGCTCTTCGCGGACAGGCAAGAGTTTATCTGGATACTGTCAATCCCAGCCGAGCATCAGAACTGCTCCAGCAAGCATTGCGTATGTCTGATGGAACAGATGACAGGGAGGCCAATGCGCGCCTTTATGAGCTATTGGCTGAAAATAAGCTTAACTCTGGAAAACTCCATGACGCTGAAATTTATTATCAGAAAGCCGCGGAACTTCGTCAAGAAGGACCCTCTAAGTCCGAATTACATTATCGGGTGCTGCTGCGGACCGGGAAACTTAAAGAAGCCCAGGAAAAATTGGAAAAAAGGGCCAGAGATGAACGTGAGCAACCAGTACAAACCCCACGTGCCCACCGGGAGACCTTATTAGTCCTCTCCTTGATTTATGCCTTTCAAGGTGAAGGTGAATCTGCCTACCAGTCTGCCATTGAGGGCACCCAACGGGGATTGGAACTGGAATCTCCTTTCGTTCAAGCTGTTGGGCACATCCGGCAGGGACACGCCCTGACACTCCTTCCGGGTAAAGAGAATTTCGGACTGGCGCGAGCTGAATATGAAAAAGCTGTTCAGACCAGCCACTCATTGGCAGTCCCCCGGCTCCGTGTAGAAGCTCTTTGGGGTCTATGCCGATCTTATGGATACCAGGGGGATATTGAAAGGGCAACTCAAAATGCGAATCTGGCAATTGATATCGCAACTAGAGCAGGTGATGAATGGATAGCTTCTCTTGTGCGGTTGTCAATGGTGGCAAATCTTGTCCAGGCCACGCGGTACGAATCCGCTGATTCTTGGCTGAAAGAAGCATTGCAGGGATTTCAAGAAAGCAGCGATCCTTTTGGAGTAACCGCTGTACGCCTTTGGCGATGTTTGAGCTGGTTCAAGCAGGGAGAAATGAACCGATTGAAGGGGGAGCTAAAAGACGTGCTCAAAAGCTGCAAGGAGCTTAATTATGGTTTCTTGTTCACCCGCCCAACTCTGCTCAGTCCTCTAAATGAACGTGAATTGATTCCACTGTTGATCCTGGCTAGGGATCAGGATTGGGAAGGTTCATACGCCAGGGATCTACTGAGAGAGAGTGGTCTTTCAGGTATATCATCTCATCCCGGGTACCAGCTGCGGGTGTATACCTTGGGCAATTTTGACACCTGGCGAGGGTCTACTTTGATTCCGAAAAATGGCTGGCAGAGGTCGAAATCCCGCCAACTTTTCCAATTGTTAATCACTTACCGTGACCAACCGCTGGAGCGGGAACAGATCTTTGAATACCTCTGGCCAGGTGTTGTTACGGATGCATCTGAACGTAACTTTAAGGCCGCTCTCAGCAGTCTATATCGCGTTCTAGAGCCGGACCGGAAGGCTGGATGCGATTCCGCCTACATTATTCGAAATGACAGCAGTTATGTCTTACGCCCGGAAGCTGATTTATGGTTGGATACGGATATTTTCCTGGCGTTGCTTAAAAACGCGGACAAACTATTGGTTCAATCCTTCCAACAGGCAGTTCCTGTCTTGGAGCAAGCTATTAGATTATATCGAGGAGAGTATCTCCCCGATACGCGCTATGAAACATGGGCGGCGGCCAGACGGGAACAACTCTTAGTAGCATATCTCCAGGCAGCTGATCACCTGTGTGAGCTTTACCTTATGGATAACAATCCCGAACAGGCAATTAAACTCAGCCAGCAGATCCTCTCTGAGGACAACTGTTGGGAGCGAGCCTACCGCCACCTGATGGTAGCCTACGATCAGCTAGGAGACCATGGACAGGTGGCCAGAAGCTATCGTCGCTGTGTCGAGAACCTTCAGAGTGAATTAGATATCTCCCCTTCACCAGAGACGCTGACCAGCTATAAAAGTCTTGTTGGTCAGAAAAATTGATCCGGCGTCCTTTTTTCCTGTAACCAGCCTGTAATCTCCCTTTGTTATACTTCCAGGTATGACAGATCCTCCAAGTATTTCTTCATTTGTGATTCGCATTATTGAAGAGCCCGCCCAAAATGAATCCGCCGCAACCTATCGGGGGATCATTCGTCATATTCAATCTGAACGGGAACTTTCCTTTATTAACTGGTCTGATGTGGAATCTTTTATTCAGCAGTTTGTACCCATTCATAAAATGTCCCAACTTAAGAAAAATTCACCGTTGCCAGTTGATTCAGGTGGCGATAATTGATCTAAAAAAACATTTAGGATAATCCGGAGGTGCAGGATGCGTTTCAAAGATAAAGTAGTTATCGTTAGCGGAGGGGCGAACGGCATTGGCCGTTCTGTAGCCGAGCAGTTTGCAAAAGAAGGAGCCAAGGTGGTTATCTGGGATCTAGCAGATGAAGCTGGAGAGAAGCTGGCCGCGGAGATCAATGCCCGCAATGAAAAGGCACTTTACCGGCATGTGAATGTCACTCAATCTGAAGATGTGGATGCCGCTGTGGAAGATCTCGTTGGAGAATGGGGAAAGATCGATATCCTGATCAACAATGCAGGTATCCTCCGAGACAGCCAATTGGTCAAAGTTAAGGATGGCGAATTACAGAAGCGCATGACGGATGAGATGTTTGATATGGTGATTGATGTTAATCTCCGGGGAGTGTTCATCTGTACCAGAGCTGTTGCTCCACACATGATCAAACAAAAGGGTGGGGTGGTTCTGAATGCTTCCTCTGTCGTAGGATTGTATGGAAACTTCGGACAGACAAATTATGTGGCTACCAAATCCGGCGTGATTGGCATGACAAAAGTTTGGGCGCGGGAGCTGGGCCGCTACGGGGTCAGGGTGAATGCAATAGCTCCGGGTTTCATCGCGACGGAGATGGTCATGGCCATGCCGGAGAAAATTCTGGATGGAATGAAACAGCACACACCACTGGGCCGGCTTGGAGAGCCACAAGATATCGCTGATGCCTATGCTTTTCTGGCTTCTGACCAGGCCAGCTTTATCAGCGGAACTGTTCTGAGTGTAGACGGCGGTATTGTAGTTGGGACATGAAAGATTATGAAAGTTAACCAGAAACTGATAACTATTCCAGATGCCGTGGGATTGATCCAATCTCACCATACGATCGGCACAGCAATGGCTGCTTCAGAACCGGTTGGATTATTAACCGAGCTGAGCCGACATAAAGATCGCCTCGAGAATGTCCAGGTATGGGTTTGCCTACCCCTGCGCAAGTACGATTTTGTCCTCAAATCAGAGATGGCGGGACATTTTTTTGTGGAGAATTGGTTTTATGGCGCTCCCGACCGGGAGGTGCATCCGGGAGGAAGGATTTCCTATATTCCTAATAATCTCCATGCAGCGGCAAAAGTTCGCCTGGAAGCGGCGGGCAATCACCTAGATGTGTTTTGGGGTACGGCAACGCCGCCGGATGAAAGGGGGTATATGTCCCTATCATCTTGTCTGGTAATAGAAAAGATGCTCATAGAGGCAGCCGACCTGGTGGTTCTGGAGATTAATGAAAATTTACCTCTCACTCTGGGAGATACTCAGATCCATATTAATGATGTGGATTATCTTGTGGAGAATCATGTGCCAATGTTTGAGCTGCCCTCTGCTCCTCCCGCACCCTGGGAGCAGGCGATTGGAGGATATATTGCTGAGCTGATCGAAGATGGTTCTACGCTCCAATTGGGAATTGGCGGCATACCGAATGCGATCACTAAATTCCTGCTAGAGCGCCGAGACCTGGGCATCCATACTGAAATGTTCACTGATGGCATGGTGGATCTTTACGAAGCAGGGGTGATCACTGGGAAGGAAAAGACTCTCTGGAAAGAAAAAATGGTAGGCGCTTTCGCCCTCGGGTCTCAGAAATTGTATAATTTTGTGAATATGAATCTGGGAGTGGAATTCCAGCAGGGGAAGGTGACCAATGATCCATATGTGATTGCGCAAAATAATAGAATGATCAGCGTTAATACTGCACTTCAGGTGGATATCAATGGCCAGGTTTGTTCCCAGAGTATAGGCCCACGCCATTACAGTGGAACAGGTGGTCAGCTGGACACGCACCGCGGCGCCCAAATGTCACCAGGAGGGCGGGGTATTATCGCCCTGCGTTCCACCGCAAAAAGCGGTTCAATATCAACAATTGTTCCTACTCTGGCAGAAGGTGCTGAAATCACCATTCCTGGCCAGGATGTGGATACCGTGGTGACCGAATATGGCAGCACCAGGCTGCGGGGGTTATCTGTCAAGGAGCGCATGAAAGCCCTTATCAACATCGCCCATCCGGATTTTCGACCCTGGATTGAAGAAGAAGCAACCCGATTGAATATTGTTCCCCGACTTGTGGTACCTGGATTTACCCCTGAACCGAAGAAAACCAAAGCTAGCGCTCCGGGGGTCTCTTCCGATACTATCAAACTGGGAACCCTAACAGATCTTTCGGGACCTCAGGCCAGCATCGGATTGGCTGCCTTGCGCGGAATTTCTGCTTATTATGACCATGTAAATCACTGGGGTGGTATTCATGGCCGAAAACTCGAACTTGTCATCGAGGATCATGCTTTTGATTCCACGCGGGCAAAAAAGGCTGCCAATAAACTCATAAACGAACAACAGGGTGGGATATTTGCGGTTGTAAGCCCCTTGGGAACTCCCCCCAATCTGGCGATGAAAGAGATTCTTTTGGAGGGTAATATTCCGGTGTTCTCTCCCCATAGCGGCATCTCCTTCTGGAGTAAACCTTTTAAGAGGAACTACTTTGCTCTTCAGCCATCCTATGAAATAGAGGGAACTATCCTGGCCCAATACGTGATGAAGGATCATCCTGACAAAAAAATTGGTTTGCTGTCTGTCGATGATCAATATGGTCAGGAAGGTTCTGCTGCCTTCATTCGGGAATTAGAAAGAAATAAAAAGAAACCAGTACTTCATTTGACACATCCCAGTGGTGAAAGTGATCCGACTGCATGGGGGGATACCTTCCAAGAAGCAGGTGTTGATTTGGTGGTCCTGTATTCATATGTTAAACCAGTCTCAGACTTGCTTCAGGCTGCTATGGCAGATGATTACAATCCAGTTTGGCTGGGCAGTTATGTGATATCTGGCCCGGACCTGCTCAAAATCTCGGGTGCAAGAGCTGCCCAAGGATTACGGGCAACCGGATATCCCTCGGGGCCGAGGTCACATCGAGGGGAGAGATTGTTTGTCAGGCAAATGTCCAGACTCTATCCGGATGAGATTCCGGGTACACATAGTCGGATAGGATATGCGGCTGCTCAACTGGTCGTGGAAGGGCTGCGCAGGGCAGGGCCCGATTTGACCAGGGATGGTTTTATTGAGGCCCTGGAAAGTCTGCGTGATTGGACGGGAGGGCTGATCCCATCTATCAGTTACACTCCTGTAGACCACCGGGGGATAACCGGTTTGGCCTTACAGCGAGCAATCGACGGCCGCTGGGTGATTGAGAAGAGCCTGCTTAAACTCAAGGAGTGATCATGCCAAAGATTGAATCCAATGGAATTGAGATCTACTATGAAATTCATGGAAGTGGGCAGACATTATTGCTGGTCACAGGATTGGGCTATGGCTTATGGTACTGGAAAAAACTTGTCCTGGAATTGAGTGATCACTACCAGGTGATCCTCTTTGATAATCGGGGATCGGGAAAAAGCAGTCACCCCGATGGCCCTTATACTATTCCAATGATGGCAGCCGATACAGCTGGGTTGCTTGATGCACTGGAGCTGAAAGAAATAGCTGTATTGGGACATTCCTTGGGAGGATTCATCGCCCAAGAGTTAGTCGTTAGCCGTCCTGACCTGGTCGGAAAACTGATCTTGGCCAGTACTAATTATGGCGGCATGAATGTTATTCCTGTCACTGCGGAAGCCTTGGAGGTTATGACCAGTAGGGGGGGAGATCCAGTAGAGTTGGTTAAACGAGGGATCGAGATCGCCTGCGCCCCAGGATTCGTTGAGAAACATCCCCAGGTTGTACAGGATATGATTGATTACCGATTTACGAATCCAGTTCCTTCAGCTCAATATCACGCGCAAGTGGCGGCGGGAGCTGGGACAGCTGCTTACAGCGATACGCAGGTTGATGAAAGGATGGATTCAATAAAGATACCTACTTTGATCTTGTCTGGAGAATTTGATCGGGTAGTTCCTCCCGGGAACGCGAAATTAATGGCTGAGAAGATCCCGCAGGCCCAGGTAGTGATTATCCCTGATACAGGCCATATGTTCCCGATTGAGAACCCTGTCACCGCAGCGGATGAGATAAAGGTATTTTTAAGCTAGAGATAGACAGTATTAAACAATATGTAAAGAGGTGATTATGTTGCGAAATGTGCAAATACTGGCCACCGGGAGCTATGTTCCGGAACGGGTTGTCACCAATCAAGAGATCGATGAATTATTGGGGGCATCAACCAATGAATGGCTCTTGAAAAACGTTGGGATCAAGGAACGGCACTGGATGAGTGATGACCAGACTACTTCTGACCTGATCGTTGAGGCATCCCAGGCCGCTTTGGCGAGAGCAGGAGTGAAAGCAGAAGAGCTGAATTTGATCATCGTATCAACTGACACTCCTGATTATCTCTCACCGGGGACGTCCGTGGTGGTACAGCATAAATTAGGTGCGAACCGGGCTGGTTGTTATGATCTGAACAGCGCTTGTGCTGGTTGGGTGACTGCCCTCGATCAGGGTGCCCGTTACCTGGCCACAGAAGAGTCTGCCAGCTATGTGCTGGTGACCGGCGGCTATGGTATGAGTCGGTTTCTGGATTTAAGTGATAAGAAAACAGCCAATTTGTTTGCAGATGGGGCTGGCGCAGCTGTTCTAGGGGTGAGTGAAGAGCCGGGCTTCCTGGCCAGCAACTTCCTGGCCAAAGGGGAGTATCATGACGCGTTGGGAATCTATTCCGGTGCAGTCTCTAGGCCTTCCACAGCGGAAAATTTCCAGGAATTTGGAAGACCAGTTGTCCAGTTTGTTAAAAAATTTCCTAAGACTTTTAATACCGAATACTGGCCACAATTAATGAAGGGCGCACTGGATAAAGCGGGGTTGACCTTTGATGATGTTGATCTTTTCTTGATGACCCAGCTGAACCTGCGCACGATTGAATATATGATGGATCTACTGGAGCAGCCAATTGAAAATACCCACTGGGTGATGGATAAATGGGGTTATACCGGATCTCCGTGTGTTGCTATGGCGCTGGATGATGCAATCAACCAGGGTAAGGGGCCGGCTCCCGGTGATGTAGTGTTGTTCTGTGCCAGTGGAGGAGGAATTAGTATGGCCGCCTCAGTCTGGAAATGGACTGCTTCAAAGTAACAGGTAATGGGTTGATTTGAAAGCTAGACAAGGGTTTTAATCATGTATATAGGAGATTATCTGGGTCGCAGGCAATTATATAGTCCTGACCAGGAAGCATTTGTGGATTATGGCCGACAACCGGTTCTCCGTTTGACCTACCGGGAAGCCAATCAGCGGGCGAACCAGTTGGCAAATTATTATCTCTCTAAGGGGATCGGTTTCCAGGATCGAGTAGCTATCTTGGCCAGGGACGGAATAGAGCACCTGGATAATTTTTTCGCCTGTGCCAAACTCGGGGCTATTCATACCGCGCTAAACTGGCGGCTGCACTGGCGTGAAAATCTTGAGATAATTAAACAAACTGGTCCAAGGGTGTTGATTGTCTCTGCTGATTATGTTGAGCAAGCCAGTCAGATTCTCTGTGAACTCTCTCCCCAGGAAAATCCCCTGGAATGGGTGCTGTGTACGGAATATCCTGGAGAACTAGAATGCTTGGATTACCATCAAACCCTGGCAGATAGCTCTACAGATCCAGTAGTTGAGAACCGGGTGGGACATGAAACCATCGCTGCCCTGATCTTTACTGGCGGAACCACAGGAATGCCCAAAGCAGCCCAAATCTCCCATAGGATGATCGCCTGGAATACCCTTAATACTGTTATCCACGATATTCGCCACGACGATGTCTATCTAAATGTCTTTCCGCTTTTCCATACGGGAGGGTTATTTGTATATACACTTCCCCAGGTTATCTTTGGGGGTACTACTGTATTGGTACCGCGCTTTGATTCCGAACTGGTCCTGGATCTGATCGAAAAGGAGTCGGTTACAGTCTTTGCAGGGGTGCCAACCATGTATCAAATCATGACTCAGGCGGAGAATTGGGAACAGGTTAATTTATCTTCCCTGCGTTTCTGTACATCTGGAGGTGCTCCGCTTCCAGTTCCGTTGATCAAAAAATATACAGAGGAAAAGAGGATCCGATTCAAACAGGGTTTTGGCATGACTGAATTTGGCCCAGGGATATTTGCCCTGGCTCCGGAGGATGCCATCAGTAAGGCAGGTTCGATAGGACGGCCCAATTATTATGTAGAAGCTTTGATCAAAGCTGATGATGGTACAGTGCTTGGCTCTGATCAAATTGGGGAGTTGGTTCTGAAAGGTCCTTCGTTCTGCTCGGGTTATTACGATAATCCTACGGCTTCAGACGAATCTATTGACGAGCAAGGCTACTTTCATACAGGAGATCTCGCGAAATTTGACCTTGAAGGATATTTTTATATTGTGGGGCGGAAAAAGGATATGTTTATCAGCGGTGGAGAGAACGTCTACCCGGCAGAGATCGAAAAAGCCCTGTACGATCATCCACCGGTACACATGTGTGCTGTAGTCGGTATAGCGGATGAACATTGGGGAGAAATTGGGGTAGCCTGCATTGTTAAGAAACCCGAATTGGACACTGATGAAGACGAAATCATAAATTTCCTGGAGGAAAGGCTGGCTTCTTTTAAAGTTCCTAAAAAGGTGGTCTTTCTATCTGAACTGCCCATATCCGGAGCAGGCAAGGTACTGAAACGTGAACTTATAGAAATCATAACCAAGGAGGAACTGTAAATGCCTGATAATCATAAAAAACTAGCCAGGGGTGTATCTCTGGTTGGGGCTGGAATGAGTAAATTTGGATCATTTCCGGAAAAATCCAGCCGGGATCTATTTGTAGAGGCTTTTCAGGACATGAGCAAGTCTGTAGATAAGAACTTCGATCATCACGGGATTGAATATGTCTGTATAGGGAATTTTTCAAGTGATCTATTCGAAGGACAATCTCATACAGCACCAATCATGGCAGACGCGGTAGGGCTGGTTCCTAGAGCAGCAGTTAGGGTTGAGGATGCCTGCGCCAGCAGTGGTGTTGCCATGCGCCAGGGAATTCTTGCGATTGCGTCCGGGCTCTATGATATTGTGCTGGTGGGCGGTATTGAAATGATGACGAAACTTCCTACTTCTCAGGTCACCGATACCTTAGCTGCAGCAGGTGATGTCTTATATGAAATTCCGGTGGGTTTTACATTCCCGGGTTTTTACGCGGCCATGGCATCAGCTTATTTCGATCGTTATGGGGCAGCTCCAGAAGATCTAATGCAGGTTGCCCTCAAGAACCACACCAATGGCGCTCTGAATGAAAAAGCTCAATTTGGAGTAACCATACCAGACTGGATGGAAAAAAGAAAAAAATCAGCTGAGAGGAAAGGAAAACCAGTTCCTGACTGGAAAGATGAATGGGATTTCCTGCATGATGATCGAGCCAACCCGATGATCTCTTGGCCTCTCCGGTTATTCGACTGCTCTCCGATCACGGATGGCGCAACTGCCGCCCTGTTAGTTGCTGATGATATCGCAAAGAAATTTACAGATCACCCTCTCAAAATCATTGGTTCGGGACAAGCTTCTGATTATCCCCTGCATGATCGGGCTGATCTGACCTCGATCGGGGCTGCAAAACTAGCTGCCCAAGAAGCTTATCAAATGGCGGGAGTGACGGCAAAAGACATACAGTTAGCTGAAGTTCATGATTGTTTTACTATCGCGGAAGTAATTGCCAGTGAAGATTTGGGCTTTTTTGAGCCCGGCACAGGTTACAATCAGGCCGAAAAAGGCACGACCACCCGGGATGGTGAAATTCCCATCAATACTTCTGGTGGATTGAAAGCCAAAGGTCATCCAGTAGGCGCATCGGGTATTGGACAGGCTGTGGAGATATTTAAGCAGTTACGGGGAAGGGCTGGAGCGCGTCAGATCAAGGGAGATCCCAGTTTGGGTTTAGCCCATAATGTGGGGGCGACCGGTCAAACCTGTGTAGTTCATATATTTCAGCGCGAGGAGTGATTATGTCCGAAAACGAAATACCCTTCACTGCATATGCATTCCAGCAGTATTTAAACGAGGACCAATTGAAAGCTTCGCGGTGCAAGGGCTGCCAGAAGACGTACCTTCCGGTTCGGGCCATCTGCCCGGACTGCGGCCAATCAGATATGGAATGGATCGATCTCAGTGGAAAAGGTAAATTAGCTGCCTATACATCAGTCTATATTGGACCAACCTTTATGAATGAGCAAGGTTATGGGAGGGATAAACCCTATTTGACAGGTATTGTGGAGCTGGAAGAGGGTCCAAAAATCAGCGCCAGATTATTGGGTTTGGATCCAGAAAATCCTTCAAATATTAAAATCGGAACGGCTTTAGAGTTGTCAATCATCAAGATTGGGGAAGGAGATGACCTGTCCGCTCAGCTGGCTTTCAAAACTGAGTAGTGATCGGTTATAAGTTATGCCAACCATTCAAGTAAATCATCTGAACCTTTATTACGAACTTCATGGATCCGAGGAAGATCCTGTCCTGGTCCTTAATAACGGCATTATCATGAATGCTGCCAGCAGCTGGGCTTTTCAGACCAAAGAATTGTCCGAAGCCTACCGTGTGCTGCAATACGACTGTCGAGGACAGGGGCAATCAGATCATCCGGAGGGACCTTATACAATGGAGGGCCACGCCGATGATCTGGCAGCTCTGCTGGAGGTTTTAGGGATAGAGAAGGCGAATATTGCTGGTATCTCTTATGGAGGTGAGGTTGCCCAAGCATTCGCTCTCCAATACCCCCATATGATCACATCCCTGGTACTGGCTGATACTGCTAGTGAGGTGGGTCCCCAATTGAGACTGATCATTGAAAGTTGGATGGACGCCCTGGATTCTGGAGATCCAGATACATTCTTTCATGCCACTGTACCATGGAATTTCTCTTCAGAATTCATCAGTGCCAACCCCGAGTTATTGGCAGCTGCTAAAGAACGCTATGCTCAGTTGGATTTTATGGCGGTGACCCATTTATGCCGTTGTTTCCTGGAAGTAGATTTCACTTCTCGTTTGGATCAGATCACCTCTCCTACATGTGTGGTTGTAGGTGAGAAGGACTGGTTGAAAGGAATTGAGTATGCCCGGATTCTCCAGGATCACATCCCGGGAGCTGAGCTTCATCTTATTCCGGGAGCTGGACACGCTTCCTGCTGGGAAAATCCGCCCATTTTTAATTCTATTCTGCTGGATTTCCTGGCCAAACAAAATTGAACTGGACAGGTGATGGGTCTTTAGTGGATATTGAAGGTTTATGTGTAACTGAACTGATACTAGTTCTTGCTACAATGGTATATCGACAAAATTATATATTGTTGAGGCCATTTTACCCCTAAGGAGGTGGTTACAGCATTAAAACAAGTAATGGATGTTTAGCTTATCCAAGAATTAACATAAAGAGGAGTAAGAAGCATGAAAACAAAACGAATTTTGTGGTTTATTCTTTCTTTGCTGCTGGTCAGCACCTTGGTACTCGCTGCTTGTGCGCCAGCACCTGAGGAACCTGCAGAAGAACCCGTGGCTGAAGAGGTCGTAGAAGAAGAAGCCGCCGAAGAAGCTGAAGCGGAAGAAACCGAAGAGGAAGCTGAAGAAGCAGCAGGGTTGGTTTGCGATGCGCCCATAAAAGTTGGACTGATCACCGACGCTTCTGGTCCATTGGCGATCTACGGTGCTCATATCCTGCGTTCCTTTATGTTGGGTATGGAATACGCCACCGGAGCAGCTGGTTCGGTAGGAGATGTCTTTGATTTTGGAGCGACCCAGGAAAACGTTTTCACACTGGAAGGCTGTGAGATACAGGTCTTCGTCCGCGACGATCAAACCAATCCTGAAAATACTGCTACCCTGGCCCGCGAGCTCATCGACGTTCATGATGTGGATATTCTGGTCGGTACTGTTTCATCTGGTGCCACAGCAACACTGCAGGGAATTGCATTTGAAAGTGGTATCCCCCTGATCGTAGCACCAGCCGCGGCCAATGATATTACCGGGAAAGATTTTAATGAGTATACTTTCCGGACAAGCCGCAATAACTACCAGGACGCCATCAACGAATGTCTTTATCTTGCAAAGCAGTATTCCACTTTTGTTCAGATAGCTCCAGACTATGCTTTTGGTTGGGGTTCCGCCACAGCATTCCGGGATGCATGCTCCTTAGCAGGTGCGACATTTACTGCGGATGATATCTTTGCTCCCGCCGATACCACGGACTTCACTCCCTACATGGAGCAGGTCCTTGATGCTGGCGCAGAAGCTTACATCGTTACCTGGGCAGGCAGTGGATTCGTTCCTTTGATGCAAGCTGCTACAGACCTGGGTGTCAATGAAACTATGGCTCTTGGTGCAACCTTCATCGACAACGTTTTGATGCCGCTTTGGTACGGTAATGCAATTGGCAGCACAAATGGTATTCTCTACCATTATTCTGCTCCTGATAATGCAGCCAATGACTTCCTGACTGAACAAGACCTTGCTCGCTACGGCACAGCTCCGGACTTGTTTGATGGTGACGGAATGAATGCTGCCATTATGGTTGTTGAAGCCATTAAAGCTACCAATGGTGATGTCAGTGGAGATGCGCTGGTATCTGTCATGGAAGGTATGACCTTTGAAGGACCAAAAGGCACAGTATACATTCGTCCTGAAGATCATGTTGCCATCCAGGATATGTATATCCTCACGCTTGTTGATCTCAGTGCTGAAAATGCGGCTTACTACGAATATGTAGAAACCACACGTCCTGAACCTCCTTGTTTGCTGCCCGAAGAGATGAAGGACCGCTGCGGTTCCTTGCCCTACGGCTCACTCAGCGGGGAGTAGGATAAGCGTTATAACCTTGAAGGAAGTCCCTGAGTTAAAATACTCAGGGACTTCCTGAATTGTGTTTCTGAGAACTGCGGATGTTCAATTTCCGCAGCTCTCAGAAGGACAAATAATTAATAACGGGACGGTTATATGGACGAAATCATTCTTGAAACAATCGATTTGCGGAAGGAATTTGATGCCCTGGTTGCTGTGGATGACGTCAGCATAAAGATCAAGGAACACAGTCTGCATGCTATCATCGGTCCGAATGGAGCAGGGAAAACCACCTTTTTTAATTTATTGAGTGGGAATCTTGAACCTACCCGCGGGAAGGTGATATTCAGAGGACGCAATATCACCCATCAACCCGTGCATAAAACCATCCATTATGGAATAGGGCGCTCATTTCAGATCACAAATATCTTTCCTAATTTGACTGTTTTTGAAAATATACGGCTTGCCTGCCAGGCAATGGGAAAAGATAATTTTAAGTTCTATAAGGATGCTGACTCTTTCCAAGATATCAACCAGCGAACTCAGGAAGTGATTGAACTGGTTGGTTTGAGTACCCAGGAAGGAATATATGCGAGAATTCTACCGCATGGTGATCAGCGGAAATTGGAGTTGGGAATGATCCTGGCCCCTGATCCAGCAGTACTCCTGTTGGATGAGCCAACTGCCGGCATGGCTGCCGAACAGGTTCCAGAGCTGATATCACTCATTCAAACGATCCAGCAGTCAGGAAATAAAACTGTCCTGCTGGTAGAGCACAACATGAATGTTGTTATGAGCATATCCGATACTATTACTGTAATGCATCAGGGTAAAGTGCTGGCAGAGGGTACTCCCTCCGAAATCACTGCTGATGCAGAAGTTCAGACAGCCTACTTGGGTGGTCTGTACAAGCTAGATGTGTGAGGCTGCCATGGATCCAATCCTCGATGTTCAAGACATTCATACATTTATTGGTCAATACCACATCTTGCAAGGTGTCAGCGTTCAGGTTCAAGAGGGAAGCATAACAGCTTTGTTGGGTCGAAATGGGGCTGGTAAAACAACCACACTGAAATCGATCATTGGCCTGACCCCGGCAGTTAAGGGAAAAGTTTTTTATCAAGGCCAGGAAATCCAGGATATGCATTCCTTTGATATCGCTTCTTTGGGTATAGGATTTGTTCCTGAGCATCGTGCGATATTTCGCGACCTGAGTGTGGAAGAGAATTTGAAGATAGCAGAACGGACAAAGGGCGATCTCGATCGGAAGCGGGAAATGATCTTTACCCTTTTCCCGGACCTGAAAAGACTGATCCACTTGGGTGGAGCCAACCTCTCAGGAGGTCAGCAGCAAATGCTGGCCATCGCTCGTTCCCTTGTAGCGGATAACCATCTTTTATTGATTGATGAACCCAGTGAGGGCCTTGCACCTGTCTTAATTGAAAAAATGATCACAGCTATTCAAACGCTTTCCTCGGAGAGCACAATCGTACTGGTGGAACAGAACTTCCTGGTTGCCAGTCAGCTGGCGGAATATTACGTCATTATCGAAGAAGGGCAGTCGGTCAAATCGGGAAAAATGCAAGATTTGATCGAAGATAGTGAGACCATTCACCGTTATCTGGGCGCAGCCTGAGGAGACTTTATGAAAAATAATCTCAGAAAAGATCTTCCCCGCTGGTTGACATTATTAGCGCTGCTAGTATTCTTTGTCGTCGCGGCCAGAGGTATGGAAACCAAAGACTGGGTGATCACCTTACTCCGAGGACTCTCTGTCGGATCGGTTACGTTCCTGGTAGCTTCCGGTTTCTCTCTGATCTTTGGATTGCTCGATGTACTTAACATGGCCCACGGCACAGTGTTTATGCTAGGTGCTTATATTGCCTGGACTGTGTATGTCCGGCCGGATACTTTTGTGGACCTACTGACTCCAACTTTGCTTCTGCTGAGTGGATTTACTCTTTCAACAGTCTGGAAAAGATTGGTCAGGATACTGAAACAAAAAGGTAACTGGTTGGTGATAGTTCGCTGGGCTGGACTGGCAGTTGGGATAGCAGCTATGATCTATATTCTGCCGCGGTATCCGATCACGATCTGGGATGTCGGGAATTACAGTCAAAGCCCGGTTACTTATTCTTACCTGGCTGACCAGGGATTGATCAATTTACCTCAAGGTCTTCCTTTTGAAGAGATCTCCCCAATGGCAGCTGTAATTGGATTGATGGCTGCTAGCCTGCTGACTGCTTTCAGTCTTTCCACATTTAACTCCCGCAGCCAGGGGGCAACTTCGCTGAGTTGGAAAGACTTTATTGTCTATGTGATCCTGTTTGGTCTGGGAGTAGCTGCGTTGATCTTTAACGATTCCCTGACGTCCTTTTTAGACGGATTGGACACGACCTGGTTATTCTTGATTGCATTGTCTGTGGGTGTTATGGTGGGAGTTCTGCTGGGCAGCGTTATGGAATCCACTTTGATACGCCCTCTTTACAGCCGGCCTATTTACCAGTTGATGCTCACGCTGGGTTTGAGTGCCATAGGAATGGAGGCTGTACGTGCTATTTGGGGACGGCCGGAATTTGTCATGCCCAAACCCTCATTATTTGCGGGAGTTGGCGATGGCTGTCCTGCGACATCGCTAGCTGATCTATGGACGAACCATTGCTCAACCATCATGCTTTTTGATGGTCGAATACGCGTCTATAATGAGATCTTTATCCCATTAGTCGGCATTATCGTTCTGGTCGGAATCTGGATCCTGCTCCAGCGATCCCGCCTGGGGATGATCATCCGGGCTGGTGTACAGGACCGGGAAATGGTGGAGGCCCTGGGCATCAACGTCCAACGGGTCTTCAACACAGTTTTTGCCATGGGGGTGGGCTTGGCGGTGTTGGGAGGAGGTTTAGCAGCTCCATCGATGGGGCTTTCCAATGCGATGGGAGAGACCTTAATCCTGAATGCTTTGATTGCTCTCGCTATCGGCGGCCTGACTAATTTCCCCGGAGCAGCTCTGGGATCCCTGCTGGTAGGTTTACTCCAACAGGTAATTATCAAGTATGGGGCAATTGGTATCCCCATACCCTTTACAGAGATCGTTTTTAAACCCACGCCTCCGCTTGTTCCGGCGTCAACCGTTCTGTTGATGGTGTTTGTTTTACTGATTTTGCCAAATGGCTTGCTTGGAAGGAAGGAATAAAACCATGGTTAAAGTAACTTCTAAATCCAAGCTAAACTTTTTCAAGCGAAATCAAGGATTGGCGATCACCATCCTGGTTTTGTCTTTTCTCCCGTTTGTTGTTGGCCTGTTTGAAGGTGCGTCACCGGCTCAGGTATGGCTTAATCAGGGAGGTACATCGAAATTTATAGAAGGATTGGCAATAGAGATTTTTATCCTGGCAATTTTTGCCTTGAGTTATGATTTACTTTTTGGTATTACCGGCTTGCTTTCCCTGGGGCATTCGATGTTTTTTGCAACGGGTGCTTATTTGACAGGTATTTTGTTGAAGAATTTCCAAATGTCACTCGGCGTGACTATCCTGTGGGTTCTGGCGGCAGCTGTTATTAATGCTATTCTATTCGGGCTGGTCCTTCCTCGTGTGAAAGGGATCACCTTTGCATTGGTCACACTGGGAATTGCCTCGGTTTTTCATATATTGATCATGTCCCGGGAACTTGGGGCTTTAACGGGTGCAGATGTAGGACTTCAGCGGGTTCCGACTCCGGCATTCATCAGTCCCGCTACTGAAAGACTACGTTTTTATTTTATTGCTCTTGCTATCCTGATCTTCTTTTTCCTGGTGTATAAACGATTCGTTTCCTCGCCCGTCGGGCGGGTTTGTGTGGCTATTCGCGAAAATGAAGATCGGGCTTTGATGCTCGGGTACAATACCTTCGTTTTTAAATTGGCCGCCCTGATCCTGTCTTCAATTACGGCTTCGGTCGCAGGTGTGATCCATGCTCTTTATCAGCCTATTGTTTCCCCCAATACTGCAGGGCTGGTTTATACTATCATGGCGCTTCTGGTTGTATTAATTGGTGGAGTAGGGACATTAAATGGCGCTTTGATCGGTGCAGCGGTATACAGACTGCTGGACTTTGGTCTGCGGCGCTACCTGGGAGAAGTGGCAGGTTTTGTCAACGGGACGATTTATGTTCTGATTGTGCTGTTTCTTCCCTACGGAATCGTGGGAACCTGGAGGCTGAAATCCTTAAATATTCGCCAGGGTTGGAACCGGTTATTAGGATATTTCCAGAAGAGTAATTAGATAAAAGCTATCACTTTTTTGTTTAAAAAGAACAGGGACGGTGTCCTTTGGATGGACTCCGTCCCTTGTTGTTAATCCATTGCTTCAAAATCTGTTCCATTTACCGGGAGAGTAACATACACGCTGGCTTTTAGTCCGGTTTTTTTCCGATACTCCCGGATCATTGCTTCCTGGAACTCTTTCACCTGATCCTCTGCCACCAGGGCGACCGCACAGCCCCCAAAACCGCCCCCGGTCATGCGGGCGCCTTAGCAACCTGGCTGGATTTGGGCAATCGCTACTATTTGGTTCATTTCCTCCCGGGAGACCTCAAAATCATCCCGCATGCTGGTATAGCTTTCATTCATCAATTTTCCGAGAGCCGCGGCATTCCCTTTATTCATGGCTTTCACGGCATCCAATACGCGTTTGTTTTCTGAGATGACATGCTGCGCTCTTCGATAGAGGGTCAGATCAAGAATACCTGCCTTTTCCTCGAGCTGGTTAATAGAAATATCCCTCAGGGCTTTGACATCAAAATGGCAGGCCACCGCTTCACATTGAGACCTACGTTCGTTATATGCCGAATCCAACAAACCCCGCCGGGTGGCTGTATCAAGAATAACTATCCGGGTCTGTTTTGGTATGGGAACCGATTTCGTTTTCAGACTGCGGCAGTCGATCATCAGGGCGAAATCTTTCTTTCCTGAGGCTGATATGATCTGATCCATAATGCCGGAATTGATCCCAACCCAGCGATTTTCCGCCTTCTGGCAAACCAGCGCCATTTGCACTGGATCCCAATCCAAATCAGAAACCAGGGCGAATGCACGGGCCAGGGCTAGCTCCATGGCAGCAGACGAGGATAAACCGGCACCGATGGGCACATTACCGGATAGCACCCCTTCCCATCCCGCTAACTTATGACCTGCTTCCTGGAGGGCCCAGGCTACGCCGGTGATATATTCCCTCCAGCCACCGTTTCCTCTGGAAAAGTTATCCAGATAAAAGTCTATTTTCTCATTCTTGTCCAGCGCGTTGATAATTACACGGTCGTCCTGCCGGGGGCGCAAGGCAATCCAGGTGGAAAAATTGATTGCCATTGGCAGCACAAACCCGTCATTATAGTCGGTGTGCTCGCCGATGAGATTGACCCTCCCGGGAGACCGGGTGAGAAACTCAGGATTCACCCCGAATTCCTCCCTAAAAGCCTGGATGACCTTCTCTCGTCCGTTCATTTCTGTGGCCACTCTCCTGGTATGCGGACCCAGCGATGTTTTTTTAGTTCCGAGTAAAGTGTTTCCGGAAGCGGACCGCTGTCGCTGGCTTCGATATTCATCTTGACATGTTTTGCTTTTCGCATCCCCGGAATGATGGTCTGGATCCGGGGTTCATTGAGGATGAAACGCAGAGCCATTTCAGCCATTGTCATACCTTCGGGAATCAGTGGATGTAGGGCATCAGCGCGTTTCACGCTGGGTTTTAATTTTTCGGGAGCAAAATACTGGAACCTGTCCAACCAACCATGCCCCACATACCATAGCCAATTTAGCTGACCTGCCAATCAGTTCGACCAAATCTGCGGTAGTTCATAAACTATCTCACATGAATGTGTTTTTATTCTTCCCAGTATCCTGATTTTTGAAATAACCATCTGATCGTGGTGGATCATCATTTATTAAATGAATTGTAATCTCAAATTGGAATGAATTCTATTTATCATCCACAGCACGCTTACCCAAAACCAGGGAGCGTAAAGTATAAAGTTGATCACTAAAAATAGGGTGAAAAATCAGGTAATTGAGTTATACCACAGGAGTATTTTACTGGAAAATATGCAGTTTCTGGAGGGGGTTATTCATCTGGACCGCACAGATACCGGTCTTTCCAGGATGTAAGTTTTCCGAACCAGGGACTGTCAGAGTTCTATGAACATGATTTATTTTGATATTTTAGACAAAGAGAGGAAATAAATGAATATCCTGGCTGTAGCAATATCAGGGATTATTGGAACCGTGGCGATCAGCATGGTAATGGCTGCTGCTCCTAAAATGGGACTGCCCAAGATGGATATAGTAGGCATGCTCAGCACAATGTTTGGTAAGCCCAACCGGACACTAGGGTGGATCATGCACATGATGATGGGCGTTGTTTTTGCCCTGATCTATGCTTTCCTTTGGTCATTAGGGATTGGCAGCGCCAGCTGGTTATTCGGCTTACTGTTTGGTATTGCTCATTGGTTAGTTATTGGTGTTATGTTTGCCTTGATCCCAATGATGCATGTTGGCATCAAAAATGGCACTGTAGAAAAACCGGGTTTATGGATGATAAACCAGGGGGGTTTAATGGCTTTTATTGGTGGGATGATGGGCCACATGGTATTTGGCGTTGTAGTTGCTTTGGTCTACAGACTTTTTTAAGGACCTTACCCTAATAAAAAAAACCGCTCTTATGAGCGGTTTTTTTTGTTCCTTCTGGATATATCTTATTCATCTTTATCGACGTAAGTTCCGAATTCTTCTATGACTCCATTTTCCATTCGCAGTTCAAAGATTTCTGTTGCGCGGTAGATCTTCTGTTGGAGTTGGAAAAATCCATGCCAGTGTGCCCAATCCGGCGCACCCATCATTGCGCCCTGGCGTGCCCGCCGGCCTTCATGATGCCAAATATAGTAATGGAGGATCTGGAATTCATCGTTCCAGGGATTTTCTTTTAACAATCCGGCTTCTTCCAATTCAAGACGCATGGCTTCTACTGGCTGCCAGTACGATTCGTTGTAAAGCATCACTGCCTTATCACCGCTTTCAAAGTAGCCAGCTGTGTGGGAACTGCTGTGGCAGGAGCTGCAGACCTGCATCATTTCCACTCGTCCGGCTTCCCCATCGCCCAACCAGGGGGACAGGACATCATCACTGTTTCTGATCTTGCTTTCCGGTGTCCACAGATTCCAGTACAACCGTTGGGTAATGTTATGGGTTGGTTCCAAATTGCCAATACCGCTCATATGGCAGGTAGCGCAGGTAGGCGCCCGGTAATCATCTGGTTCCCATTCTCCATAAGCGCTATCCCAGATCCAGTCTCCCCCTTCAGTGTCGTAAATCTGACCGTGTTTGGTGTTCTCATAGATCTCAATATCGGGATGGTCCGGACCCAAGTGACAGCTGGCACACGCTTGTGGTTTGCGAGCTTCAGCCTTTTCAAATGCATGGCGTGTGTGGCAAACTACACAGTTGCCGATCTCGCCATTTGGATAGACACTGCCAATCCCAGGATTGGGATAGGTCTCTGCCGTGGGGTGGCCACTTTCGTCCACGATCAGAGTTGTACCATGGCACAACATACAGCCGGTCTCATCCGAGGCTGTCTTGAATTCAGGATGATTCTGGCCTTCATGGACTTCAACAAGTGCTGTCAGTCCGACTTTGGGAATTCGTTGGATGTGGGCCCGGTAATGGCCGCTGGCGTTGAACTGTGCTACCTGATCCTCATGGCATTCTCCGCAGACCGAGGGTGGGATCAACATCGAGACCGAAACCTCCAGGTCTTCATGGCCTTCTACACCCGAAAGAGCCATGGGTGAATCGGGATCGACCTCGTGGCAGTCGATGCAGGAGATGCCTTCTTCGGCATGGCGGCTGTTATCCCAATCTGCAACGATTCCGTGAGTTTCTGTAGCGTGGCATTCAACGCATTCCCGGGCAGCATCTGTGAGATTGACTTCTCCTTCTTCAGCCGCTGCAGGTTTGTCGGCACAGGACACCAGGACCACACTGATCAATAAAACTGTTATCAGAATTACCAGGGGTTTTATGGGTTTCATATTTCACCTATCCCTAATCTAATGACGGATATCTTCATCAAAGTGATATTTGTATTTGGTTTCCAGGAGATACATGTTGAGGTTGGCATGTCCGACCCCGTCATGGCAGGTAGCGCATTTTGAGTCGGTCACATTATTGAAATACATATCATGGAAGCCATTATCTGCGGTGGCTTTTTCAAGATTTTGATGGCAGGTCAGGCAGCCGGAATCATAGACATATTCCTCACGGCGTTCTCTGGTCTCTTGCCAGTCCAGGGTGCCTTCTTTTCTGGTCAGTGTGACCCAGACGTCATGGGTCCCTGATTGAGCTTTACCAAGGAAGTGGGCGAAAACGTTTTCATGGGATACATGGCAATCGGTGCAAGCGGACATCACCCCGCGGTCATTATTGCCGCCGTGGGTTGAGTCAAGGTAGGACTTGACCATAGGCTCCATGGCATGGCAGGTGCCGCAAAATTCTGCCCGGGACGTGACCTCGACCCCGGTTTCAATCACGATCCAGGACACCAATCCTACAATGAATAAGGACAAAATGCCAACGAGCCAATAAAGCGCTTTTTTCCCTTTTTTCATATTATTCTCTTTGTATATTGAAAGATGGACTGGCGCTTAAAGGTTATATAATGTTTACAAACCGATATTGTTACACTCTTATTCTAAACTATATATGAGAAGATTGGTACAAAAAAATAGTGATACTTTCCTGGGTAAATGGGGTTTAATTAACTGATAAGAGGTTTTCTAATAAGGAGCCATCATGAGTGAAGAATATAGACTGTATGGGTATCGCTGGGTTGTCCTGTCGGTATTTATGTTCACCAATCTGACCATCCAGATGTTGTGGATCACTTATGCGCCTATCACAGGATTGGCAGCAGAATTTTATCATGTGACGGATCTGCAAATTGGCCTGCTGTCGATGGCCTTCATGATCGCTTTTATTCCATTTTCTATACCGGCATCCTGGGTAATTGATACCTATGGGTTCCGCTTAGCGGTTGGGATTGGTTCTGTATTGATGGGGGTCTTTGGTTTACTACGTGGCTTTGCAGGGGCAAATTACTATTTAGTGCTTTGGAGCACAGTCGGCATCGCGGTCGCCCAGCCATTTTTGCTTAACGCCTGGACAACCATCGCGGCCAAATGGTTCCCTGTAGAGAGCCGGGCCACAGCTGTCGGGTTAGTGACACTGGCAAACCTGGTTGGCACAGCGCTGGGCATGGTGCTCACACCCGTGTTGATCGAAACCATAACTATATCCTCGGTGCAACTGATCTATGGCAGTATTGCTGCTTTCTCATCTGTCTTATTTCTAATTTTTGCAAGAGAAACTCCGCCCAGTCCGCCCTGCGCACCTGGGCAGGAAACTCGAGCGCTTGTGTTGGATGGCTTGAAGCATGCCCTGAAGATCAAACCATTTTTGTTCTATCTGATTGTGTCATTTATCGGCTTGGGAATTTTTAATGGTTTGACAACCTGGATTGAGGCAATCATCAGGCCCCGCGGATTCACGCCAACTGATGCGGGAACATTGGGGGCGTTGATGATTGCTGGTGGATTGGTAGGTGCTGTTGTCCTGCCGGCATTATCAGACAAACAGAGAAAAAGGCAGCCGTATCTGATGCTGGCTTTTTTGGGAGCGATTCCCGGTTTGATCGGTTTGACATTCGCCCAATCAGGTCCTTTACTGTTTATTTCCGCTGTTGTATTGGGGTTTTTCCTAGTAAGCGCCATGCCGATCGGGATGCAGTACGCGGCCGAGATCACATATCCAACACCTGAAGGGACATCTAATGGTTTGATCCAATTATTTGGACAGGGAGCCGTAGTTTATGTATACATCATGGAAGCCATGAAAACCAGCAATGGCTCATTTACACCGTCACTGATCTTGGCGATAGTATTATTGGCCGTCAGCGCCGGGTTGGTGACCCAGATGAAAGATCCCTTGCCGGGGCAGAAATTTATTGATGACTGAATGTTTATCGCTTTACGTCATACACAAAGAAAAAATCGCCCCGAAGGGCGGTCTTTTCTTTGTGACCCGCATAGGAATCGAACCTACAACCTATTGATTAAGAGTATTGCTTTTTCGGAAATATACCCTATATATAGAGGTATTGATTATATTCACTCCCGTATATGGGAGTATATTTTCTATAGTTTCTATTGCAAATATTCCATCTGCACCATTTTGCACCATTTCGCAAGAATATATCTTGGCTATTGGTTAGTTTTAGGATTTTTAACAGTAAGTGTTAGGATGATTTTGTCATTTTCTATTTCAGCATAGAAATCCCAATTATTCTTGTTAGCATTAAAACTATCTTTATAAACATCAAGTTCATTCACTCTGTCAGCATCATTCATTATCCTATTTGCAACATCATCAAATTCCAAAAGTGAGTATATATATATAAATTCAGAAAGATAATCTTGAAATTCAATCGGCAAGTCATCATCCCAATATAACGATATTGATGCAATAGTAATATAATCTTCTGTTGTTTTTGCACTTATTGAAATAGAGTCGTTATCAAGGTATCTTGAAAACTCGTAATTATATAGATTACTCTGATTTGTTTCAACAAGTTTAAAATCTTGATGATTTACCTTGAAACTTCCCTCCATCTGATCAACTGTAAAACAAGGGATCAAGCAATCGCTTGGATAAGATTCGCTGTGTTCATAGTTATAAACTCCGGCTTTAATTATGATTTTATCTTTGAATATTAAAAACAATGACGTGCCAATAATAATCAATGAAAGAATAGCAACGATAAGAATGGTTCTTTTATTCTCTTTTATGTGTTTCAGCCATAGTTCTTTTTTTTCTTGCCGTCTTTTAATTCTGTCTTCTTGCTGCTTCTTTTGTAACGCTATTCGTTCTTTTATTTTATTATTTTTTTCTTTTCGATATATTGCAATCTCTTCTTCGCTGAAATGATGATTACAGTGTTTGCACACTAATGCTTCTTGCTTAATTAACTCAGCGCAATATGGGCATTTTCTCATGTCGGTTGGTGGTGGTTTCTTTATTGTTGGAGCCATAAATCCAACAATTAATATCGCAAATGGGCCGAATATTACTCCTAAAAAGAACCATCCACAAGACCCCAGGTTTTTACTATCTGCTATTAAAGAAGCTCCTATCCCGCACAAAACCCAAAACCCTATTACAAAAATCCAATATCCATCCATAAGATCCTCCTGGAATAAGTATATTCAAGATGCCTCCCAAATTCCTTACAATCCTGAAAACATATATTTATAGGAACAAGCCCAGCACGACCATGGATATTTATGGGCATCTGACTCAGGGGATGCAGGATAAGGCAGCGAAGGTGATGGATGAGATTACTGGTTATATGAAAATCCCAATTGTTGTGAGTAATCTAAACATCAAGGTATGAAATCCTTGTCCTAATATCAAAAA